>BNJT01002384.1_pt1 | contig 577678 bp, 626 predicted proteins | sample 8540491 | NCBI WGS metagenome assembly BNJT01 (sample SAMD00202455, study PRJDB9452) | human saliva metagenome | host: Homo sapiens | reverse complement strand
CAGTAAACCCACCTCCGCCGCCTCCACCAGAGAAGCCACCCCCACCGAAGCCTCCACCAAAGCCGCCCCCAAAGCCACCGAATCCCCCTCCGAACCCGCCGCCGTAGCCACGGTGGCCGCCGTTCAGAATTTCGTTCACCACCATGCCCGCAATAAACGACCCAGCGCCACCGGAGCCGGAACCACTACCGCGCTGGCGGTTTTGGTAGTCGCGAATGTCGTTTTCCGCGTAGTTCAGTGCGTTTTGCGCAGCCTGGGAGGCTGTCTGAGCATCAGCCACAGCAGCACCGGTATTACGCGTGCGCTGGTTCTGCGCGGAAGCGAAGCGTCGTTGCGCTTCGGCAAGCTGGGTGCGTGCTGCCGATCCAATAACCCGCCCGCGCGTGGAAATCAAGTCTTCAGCAGCGGTAAGACGGGATTGCGCCGCGGACATGGCGTTGTCCAGGATCTGCAGGCGTCGTTCCTGGCTGGCGGAGGATTCGCGCACGTTATCTAGCTGAACGTCCAACACGGCATCCGCATCAGCAAGAGCAGTGTAGGCCCCAAGCGGATCGTCCCCACCCTTATCCCGCGCCGTCGATAATGCGGCCTGGGCTGCGGTAACGGCGTCGTCGAGCGAAGCCCAGTCGGCCTGGGTTCCTTGCTGCTGCCCGCGCGCCCGCAACGACCCAGCCTCGGCAATTTCCTGCTCCACCTCCGTGACCAGAGCGGACAGGTTGGACTGCGCCATGCGGATGTTTTCTTCCGCGTGTTCGATGCCCGCCAGTAGCTTGTCGGCTTCGTGGGTGGATTTTTCGGCGGCTTGGAGGGCTTCGACGAGCCCGCCTTGCTGGCCCGCGGGCTGGGCGGCGAGTGCGCGGGCGTCGTTCAGCGCGGTGTCGGCGTGTTCCAAATGCTCCGAAGCCAACTGGGTGTTGTCGGCGATGCTGGTGAGCATGCTCGCCGGGTGCTCGCCCCGCAGACGATCCAAGGTTTGCTCGGCCTGGGGGAGTCGTCCGCGCAGGTCAACCATGGTTTGGGTGAGCTTGGCCAGGTTGCTGTCGGCGTTGATCAGCACGTCGCGGAGTGCGGCAAAGTTCTCGGCCTCGGCGTCTAGGGCGTCGTCGGCCTGCCCGCAGCTGGACACAATGTCCACCAGCATGGCGCGCCGCTCATCCTCGGATTCGGGGATGGTGTCGTCGAGTTGCGCGCGGATGCCGAAGGCGCGTTGCAGGGTAGTGGTGGAGTGGTTGAGCGCGCGCACAAAGCTGCGGGTGCGTTCCGCTCCGAATTCGGCGGTGGCCAGGTCGAGTTCGGCGCGGGCCTTGCGTATCGACTCATCCGTGGATACCAGCTCCTCCTGCGAGAGCTTTTCCAGCACGTCAATCGGCAGCGCCATCAAACTACCAGTGTCTTTGGGGTTGATGTCCCGCGCATCAGCTGTCATTGAGGCGGTTTGCTTGGTGCGCTTGCGCCGGGAGTACGCCGCCAACCCGGCACCGGTTGCCACCACGGCAGCAGCTCCGCCGCCGAGCCACGCGGCATTAGAGCCAGATGACCCAGACGACGTACTTGACGCGTCCACCAGCGCCATTGCCGACCCGTAGTAGTCCGAATCCACGAGCTTGTTGTAGGCGGCTTTCTTCATATCGTCGACGTCGCCGCTTTTCCAGTCCGCGCCATAGGCCAGCCCGTAGTCCCGGGTCTTCACGGCCACGCCGTACACCAGCACGTTACTGCCGTCGTTGAGCTGTTTCGCCTGCTTGGCCCATTCCTCGCCACTCAGGCCCCCGAAATCCTCGGTGAACACCACGTAGATTTTGCGCTGTTCTTTCCGCTGCACGTCCTGGATTGCCTCGACTAGCTTGCCTTTCTCCGCTTCGCTCAGCACCCCGGCGTTGTCGGTCACCACGTCCGTGTAGGTGGTGGGGGCCTGCGCGACCGCCACCGGTTCAGTGATCCATGGCACAGCGATCCATGGCCCAACGGCAAGCGGCGCGCACGCGATGAGGGCACTGACAGCGACAAGACGAAGTCGGTTCATAACTGCCACATTATATCGTTGTTAGCATGAAGATTCTCCTGCTCGTGGTGCTCAGCTACCCCGCGCGCGTCCTCGGCTACTCCGCCCGCCGTGTCCGCAACGATCCCTCGCTTATCCACGCCCTGCTCATCCTCGGCACGGCACAATACAACGGCGTCCCATCGCGGCAATTTGCGGCTCGCCTCGACCACGCAGCAGAAATCTGGCAACCAGGGCAGAGAGTATTCACCTGCGGCGGGAAACTCCCTGGTGATGCGTTTACCGAGGCGGCCGTCGGGAAGCGCTACCTGATAGAACGCGGCGTGCGGGAGGACGCCATCGTTGCGGTGGAGGAGGGCTCGGACAGTTGGGCGTCGATAAGCGCGGTGGCCCAACACAACCCGGGGCGGGTGCTGGTGATTACCGACCCCAACCACAGTCTCCGCGCCACCAGCATCGCCCGCCGCCTGGGCCTGGACGCGCGGCCCTCGCCGACCCCCTACGCGCCGACCCGTAAAATAGGCAAGCGATGGCTATGGACAGTCCTGCACGAATGCTCCGGCCTGGTCGTCCTTGACCTCAGACGAATCAATGTGCGGTGGGCTGAATGGGCGGAAAACAAGCTCCGAACTCTTGCCGAAACCCTCCGGCCCTCCCGCAAAGCCCGCCACGACGCGCTCCGCAGAAAGGACACCTAAATGCGCCACTACACGGACAAAGACGTGGAGCGACGCTACCCCGAACCACTCAAACAAAGCCAACACGACAACCCCGACGGCCGGGGAGCCTTCAACCGCGACCGCGCCCGCGTCCTCCACTCCGCCGCTTTACGACGCCTTGCCGACAAAACCCAGGTAGTAGGCCCCCGCGACGGCGACACCCCCCGAACACGACTCACACACTCCCTTGAAGTCGCCCAAATTGCGCGCGGCATCGGCAACGGCATTGACGTTGACCCCGACCTCGCCGAACTCGCGGCACTCAGCCACGACATCGGGCACCCGCCCTACGGGCACAACGGGGAAGTAGCCCTGAACACGCTTGCCGACCAGTGCGGCGGCTTCGAAGGCAACGCCCAAACCCTGCGAATACTCAGCCGCCTCGAACCCAAATCATCTCTGAGGAGGGCGAATCCTTCGGACTCAACCTCACTCGCGCCGCGCTCCGAGCAGCCAGCAAATACCCCTGGCCGAAAGTTGGTTCCGACGGGGTGGAACGCACGAAATACGGGGCTTATGTTGAAGACCAGCACATACTTGATTGGATACTGAATGGTTCTTCCGTGCCTGCGCGTGTCAGTGTGGAAGCCCAGGTCATGGACGCCTCCGACGACATCGCCTACTCCGTCCACGACGTTGAGGACGGCATCCTTTCCGGGCGCGTCAGCCTCAGTGTGCTGTGGGATCTTGTCGAACTCGCTGCGCTCGCCGAAAAAGGGCAACGTGCCTTCGGCGGTTCCGCCGACCTGCTTGTTGAAGCCGCAGGACGACTCCGCCAACTCCCCGTCGTTGCGGCCGCCGCCGACTACGACGGCAGTTTTCGTTCACTCGCCGCGCTGAAAACCATGACGTCCGAGCTTGTTGGGCGCTACGTCGGCGGAACCATCGCAGCGACCAAAGCCGCTGGTGTGGGGGATTTGGTTGTTCCAACTGAGGCTGCCGCCGAGGTGCAACTGCTCAAGACAATCGCAGTCCTCTACGTCATGGACAACCCGCTCCACCAAAAACGCCAAGACCGGCAACGCGACCGCATTTACCGAGTCTACGACTACCTCACGCTCGGCGCGCCGGGTTCGCTCGACCCCATGTTTAGCGACTGGTACATCTCCGCCGACACCGACGCGCAGCGCCAGCGCGTGATCATCGACCAAATCGCCTCCATGACGGAATCCCGCCTCGAACGGCTCGCCCGCGACTGCGGTGACCTGCTGCTGGGGTAAGCGGTGGGGGGCTGCTGCTGGGGTTGCGTGAAATATGCTTATCTTCAAGCCGCAAAACGGGGTGTTTTTGTGCTTGGACATAAGCATATTTCGCAGGGCGAGCATTGAACAACGTTAGTGCAAACGTTTGCGTAGAAATAGGTCTACTGCCAGGTACGGAAACGCCCTGTTTTCGTGCCTCGCGGTGGACCTAGATGACAATCGTGAAGTGTGCTTATCTCCAAGCCGCAAAACACCCCATTGTCGTGCTTGAGCATAAGCACACTTCGCAGGGTGCGCTGCAATTATTGCGAAACCCCAGCACGTAGTATGCACCACCGCCATGCGCTCGCTCCCTTGTGTGACATTGAAGGTAAGCCTACAATCATCACATACGTGCACACTTACGCACATAAGCAAGATAAACCGTATGAACCGCACGAGCCGCGAAACCGAGGCGCAGATGACCACGCACACGCCACAATCACACACATCAAGTACCCAGACGCACACCTCGCAAGAAACAAAAACTATCCTTCTCACCCCGCTGAAAATACCCCATCTACAGGCGCCTTTTCACCGCCCATGTGCTGGCGTTGACGGCAACGGGCCTATTAAATGTTGGCCTTGGGCTTCTCGCCTTCGATATAGCGGGCGACCGCGCGGGCGCGGTGGTGTCGATGGCGCTCACGATCAAGATTCTGATTTATGTATGCGTGGGTCCGTGGTTGTCGGCCTTTTTGCTCGCTTCCCGGTGAAGGCTGTGCTGGTGGGTAGCGACATCATTCGCATAGCGGTGGGGTGTAGTTTGCCGTTTATCACCTCGGAGGCGCAGGTGTACGTGGCGGTGGCGGTTCTGCAGATGGCTGCCGCGACGTTTACTCCCACGTTCCAGGCGCTGATTCCGCGCATCATCAACAACCAAAAACGAGTACACCTCGGCCTTTGTCGCTGTCGCGCATTGCTTATGATCTTGAACAGATTTTGAGTCCCGTGTTGGCCGCGATGCTGTTGTCGTTTGCGTCCCGTGGCCAGGTATTTGCCGTTGCGGCGGTGGGCTTCGTGGGGTCGGCGACGATGGTTGCAGGCTCGGGGAGTCTGGGCGTCGATAAGCGGGAAAGCGTGTCGCGTCGTGTGCGGGAAGGCATGGTGATGATGCTGCGCCTCCCAGAACTGCGCGGGGTGCTGGCGTTGAATCTTGCGCTGGCTGCGCCGACGGCGCTGGTGCTGGTGAACACGGTGGTGCTGGTGCGCGGGCAGCTGGGGCGTTCCGAATCTGATGTGGCAGTGCTGCTCGGTGCGTGCGGAGCTGGGTCGATTGTGATGGCGCTGCTGATTCCGCACCTGCGTTTGCATGTGACGCTGTTCGGCGGCGCGGGCGGTGCTGTTGCGGGTTTGCTGGGGTTTTTCCTGCTTATCGACGCCGCGCCCACCTGGCCCGTGTTCATCTCGCTGTGGTTTGTGCTGGGGATGTCGATGTCCGCCCTTGCGACCCCGATGGGGCAGGTAATTCGCCGCAACGTGGCTGACGAGGAACTTGGATCAGTGTTCGCCGCGCAGTTTTCCCTCTCGCATGCGTGCTACATGCTCACATATCCGCTGGCAGGATGGTGTGGCGCGGCGCTTGGGTTGGGGTGGACGTCGTTGCTGCTGGCGCTGATCGCCGGGTTCGCCCTCATCGCGGCGGCGAATGTGTGGCCGTCAGTGCATGTAGGGAAGGATGTATAGTTTTACATTATGAGCGCCCAGCCCCAGTCCACCGAACCATCGTTCGTCCATGATATTGATGCGGAATCTGGGATTTTCGACTCCGCCACTGGCACGCTGAAACTTCTTGCAGAGCCAACGCGCCTGCACATTCTGTGGCTGCTGTCGGAACGGGAACGCAACGTCACTGAACTGGTGGAGGTCACTGGTGTGGCGCGCACCGTGGTCAGCCAGCATTTGGCCAAGCTGCGGCTCGGTGGCCTGGTGCAGACGCGCCGGGTGGGGCGCAGCGTCATCTACCGCGTTGACGACGGCCACCTCACCCGACTGGTGTTCGAATCACTCAACCACGCCGACCATCAAATGACCGGCGAGCCCGCGCACGAGTAGTCGGTGATGGAGAAGAAATGGGCCGAGGTGTCGGTATTTGCCTCGCTTATCGACGCTCGCCTGGGTAAATGGCTCACCACGCACCACGGCGTGGGCCTGACTGAATACTGGGCGCTGATGTACCTGGCGGAATCCCCGACGCGCGAACTGCGTGTTAACGACCTCGCCGCGAAAATCGGACTCAACCAAAGCTCTGTGACCAGGCTTTTGGGGAGGTTGGAGGCAAAAGGACTGTCCCTGCGGGACACCTGCCCCCACGACGGCCGGGGCGTCTTCGCCGTGATCACCGATAAGGGGCAGGAATTGCTTGATTCTGCCAGTGAGGCGTTCGGGGCAGAAGTAGAAAGGCTTTTGGGCGGGGTGTCTAAGCCCGACTCTGGGGAATGTCCTGGGTTGGATGGCGCACATATTCGGGAGGCGTTTATGCAGGTGGGGAAGAGGATTGTGTAGTTTGTATACGCTCCGGTCCGAAAAGGAGTGTTTTCGGGCTTGACGGTATACAAACTTTGCAGGGGTGGGCAGTTTGATAGAGCGCGGCGTTTGTGGCGGCCTTGAACAGCGTTAGTGCAAACGTTTGCGCAGAAGTAGGTCTACCGCTGGGTTCGAAAATGGGGTGTTTGTGTACCTGGGGATGGACCTATATGGCAGGGGTGAAAGTTTGCTTATCTCCAGGTCGCAAAATGGGGTGTTTTCGAGCTTGGATATAAGCAAACTTTGCAAAGCGGGCTATAAGTGCACCGTTTTGTCCCGGCGGTGTGCTTTGTCGTGCGCTAGGCTTCGGTTTTCTAGTTGCTTCACAACCTATCCCTCGCTAACATATATGTATGTACATGCAAATAAAAAACACTAGGAGGTTTGCGCAATGGAGTGGCTTTATTTGGGGATCGCGGTGATGTTTGAGATTGCTGTGGCGATGTCGGCAAACAACGCAAAAGGGTTCACGCATGTCGGTTGGACGGTGGCGACGCTGGTCAACGGCGCAATCGCTACGTTTTTCTTGAGTCGCGCGTTACTCACGTTCGACGTGGGAGTGGGGTACGCGATCTGGGTGGCCACTGCGGCCGTTGGAATCGTAATTTTGGGTGTGCTGTTTCTTCGGCAGCGGCTCACTTGGCAGAAACTTGCAGGAATTGTGATCGTGGTGGTTGGCGTTGTCGGACTTCGGCTCAGTGGTGCCGCTTAGAACAAAGGCTTATGGGCAAAGGGGAGTGAGAAAATGACTGTACAACAAAGCAATATGAAAGCCTGGGCGGTTCTACTTCTGGCAGGTGTTTTTGAAGTGGGGTACGCCCTCAGTGTTGGTGGTAGTCAGGGGTTTAGCGTGATGGGGTGGTCACTGTCAGCGCTAGTGTTTTTCCTGCTCACGCTATTTGCACTGAGCGTGGCGCTGAAAAAGATTGATGTGGGCGTGGGGTATGCCGTGTGGTCGGGAATTGGTGCTGTGGGTGCAGCCCTGTTGGGGAGCGTGTTTCTGGGGGAGTCGCTGACGCTCGTTAAAGGGTTCTGGCTTGTCGTGATTATCGCCGGAGTGGTGTGGCTGAAGCTGGCGGATTGAGGCACGGGTCCATAACATAATATGGCCGACCTCACACAAGACATGCAGGACCATTCAGAACTGCATGGGCGATTTCGTGTTGGCGCAGCGATGCCTTTTTAACACCATCGCCCTCGGATACCCAAGCCAGGACCGCATTAACAACTACATAAGCGGTCGCGCCGCAATTGATCAGATTCTGGTGATAAAGGAGTAGTCACTTTTCCGCATCGGGGATTTCGCAGAAGCTTTCGTAGTGGTCGTCGGTGTAGTACCACACGTCCGGGTCGGTGTCGCTGCCGCCGCCCACCACAATGCGACGCGCACCCCGGTGGCCGACGCCCGGGGTTTCAACCGTGTATTCGCGGTAGAAGTTGCTGTTCTTGCGGGGGAGTATGCGCTGGTAGTTGCCAAAATGACTGCCGTCTTCGTCGGGGTGATCGAAGGGGCCGCCCGCGAGGATATCGTGGGCTACCTCGTCGGCTTCGGTGGGCAGGGGAATTAAGTGGGCAACTCGGAAGGCCGGAGCCCCCAGAACCGCCACTCCCAGAACCGCCAGACTTCCCAGAACCAGAACCCCCGAAGCGCGGGAGCTGGAAGGGGACGCTGATGTAGAGGGCGTCGATAAGCGCGCGGCGTTCGAGGCTGCGGACGTGGAGGAAGCGGTGGAATTCCCGGAATCGTTGGAAACGTTGATCCCGGTCCACACGGCGATGGCGGCGCAGAGGAGGCCGATCACCTGCGCGGCCAGCGTTTTTTTCTTCATGTGGAACATCTTTTCATGCGAGCACTAAGGTAGGGAACATGGCCAAAGGACGCATCCCCGAAAGCGATATTGCTGCGATTCGCGAACGCACCCCGATCGAAGACATCGTGGGTGAGTATGTGCAGCTCAAGCCCTGCTGGCGTGGATTCGTTGAAGGGGCTGTCCCCGTTTAAGGACGAGAAGACACCATCATTTCATGTGCGGCCCAACCGTGGCTACTTTCACTGCTTTTCCTCCGGGGAGGGCGGCGATGTGTTCAGTTTTTTGATGAAAATGGAGCATATTTCCTTCCCAGAGGCGGTGGAGATTTGCGCCGAGAAGATTGGCTACCGCATTAACTATGAAGGTGGGGGACCGGGCCGCAGGGAGGAACCAGGAACCAGGCAGCGGCTGGTGGCTGCGAATAAGGCCGCCCACGAGTTTTTCCGCGCGCAGTTGGAAACCCCGGAGGCTGAGGCTGCGCGGAACTTCCTCACCGAACGTGGTTTTTCGGCCGATCATGCACACCAGTTCGGTTGCGGTTATGCGCCCGAGGGGTGGGACACTCTGACCAAACACCTGCTGCGTAAGGGATTCAGCTACGAGGAACTTAACGCGGCGGGGTTGGCAAAAATGGGTCGTCGCGGGCCCATCGACCAGTTTCATCGGCGTCTGCTGTGGCCCATCAAAAATCTCGCGGGTGATGTGATTGGGTTCGGCGCGCGAAAGCTCTTCGATGACGACAACATGGGCAAATACATGAACACGCCCGACACGCTGCTGTATAAAAAGTCGAAAGTGCTGTTCGGGTTGGACCGCGCCAAAAAGACATCGCCGCTGGTCATCAGGCTGTGGTGGTGGAGGGATACACCGACGTCATGGCCATGCATGCCGCCGGGGTGACCACTGCCGTCGCCGCCTGTGGAACCGCCTTCGGTGAGGAGCACCTGCAGCTTCTGCGCAGGCTCATGCTCGACGACAACTACTTCCGCGGCGAACTCATCTACACCTTCGACGGTGATGAGGCTGGTCAGAAAGCCGCCATGCGCGCCTTCGACGGCGATCAGCAGTTCACCGGCCAGTCCTACGTGTCCGTCGCCCCCGCAGGTATGGACCCCTGCGACCTGCGTCTTGCGCATGGCGATGCCGCCGTCCGCGACCTCGTCGCCCGACGCGTGCCCATGTTCGAATTTGTTGTTCGCGCCATGATCGCCGACTTCCCCCTCGACTCCGTGGAGGGTCGCCTCCAGGCGCTGCGCCGCGCCGTGCCCATCGTCGCCGACATCCACGACCAGACCCTCCGCAACGAGTACGCCCGCCAGCTCGCCGGGTGGATTGGGTGGGCCGACCCCGCCGAGGTGCTTGCTCAGGTTCGCACCGCTTCTCGACGCCCGCGCACACAACAGCAACCACGTCGCGCCCGGCGTTTCGATAGTGCTGCCAGTGCTGGTGGTGGTACGAGTGCTGGGGGCGTTGGCGTGAATCCTGATGCGACTCTTGTGCTGCCCGACCGCCGCAACCCTCGCCTGTGGCCCGAGCGCGAAAGCTTGAAATCGCGCTACAGTACCCCGACATCGCGGGCTCCTACTTTGACGGACTCGCCGATGATTGCTTCACGCACCCCGCCTACAACGCCGTGCGTGTCGCCATCGCCGCCGCCGGGGGTTGCGACAACGCCAGCGAAGGCGTCGACTGGATTAGCGGCGTGGCCGGTGAACTACCTGACCTTATGGGGCGCTCCCTGGTCTCCGAACTAGCCGTGGAAGACATTCACTGCGAACTTGAGGACCTCCCGCGTTACGCCGATAGTGTGCTCTCTCGGCTTCAGGAAGTCCGGGTGGGCAACCACATCGCCCAGCTCAAAGGTCAACTTCAGCGCATGCGCCCCTCCGACGACGAAACCACCTACAACTCCCTGTTTGCCGACCTTGTTGCCTTGGAAGCCGCGCGCCGGGAGCTTCTTGACCGGGCGTTTAAGGGGTAAGCGCTGTATGAGGAGGGCGTGACGGGCTAGTCTTCGTCCGGTTCCAGCACCGTTGAACCGTCCCCATGGTTCAGATTCTTCACTTCCTTCATGCGTGGCTGCGGATCCAACTTATTGGCAATCGCCTTGCGAGTGGCCTGCAACGCCGCCTGGGAAGCCTTCGAGTGCACCGCCAAGTTGTAGCCCTTCTTGATCTGCTCAAAACGCCTCCGGCCTGCCTTCGTGCCCAGCACATAACCAGCGGCAGCACCTACAACAAATTGGATCATGGGACTTCTTTCGCTTCCTAACGCGTAACCTAGCACCCGCTACTTTACCGAAATGCACGGCACTGTGCGGGGCGTCGATAAGCGGTTTAGGTGCGGTAGACGTAGGCGTGCAGGTGAGAGGGGAAGCTGTTTGCGCTGCCAGGCCAACTCCTCCGACGGGTCGGCCAAGGCCTGGCGCGTGTACCGCGCAAGATTGCGGGCGTGCCCACCCATGTGCGCAATGGCAATCGCCTGACCGCAAGCCCGTGCAACAGCTTTAGCCTGGGCGTTTGTGCAATCGCGTGCTGCGGCGTGGCAACCGAATGCCAGAGTTCGCATCTGGCCAACCGAAAACGTGTTGTCGCGGAACTTTTCGACGGCGGCAAGAGCTTCATCGAGGCGTTGGTCAGCGGGACGGTGCTGGTGAAAAATTGGAAGAAGCCTTGCGACGCAGCGTGCGGCCCAGCTGATCAGCTCCTTGCGGTGTTCTTCAGACAGGGTTAGGTCGGTGGGGTTGGGATTTGAGGTGGCTGGCACGTCTGGCGTAGGGGTCATGAGCAGGTTTTATCTTTGAGCGCTTTAGTGTGTTTGAAAGTCTGCGGCAACTATCTAGCGATGTTAAATATACTGCGTTGTGAAGTGAAAAGTAGAGGTAGCGGAGTGATCGGATTGACGTGTGAGGACATTCTGCTACGGGGATAAATGCTCCTGCGGCGATTTGAAAAATGGTAAATGCGCATGCAGTATCAGTGACTTTTACGAGAGCTTCTCTCCTTAAGGTCGAACGATGCTGATTTTGCTAATCTTTACATTAATAATAGCGAAATTGAAGATACAGCCAGTATAGTTAAGCGGCTCGAAGATAACGACGCATAGCGTCTTTTATGGCGGACGCTGATGCTTGTAAAATTGCTGCAAAATCGGCGACGCCCTGAATCTGCGTCGCCGATTTTGGGCAAACTAGTTCTGTCGAGCGTATTCGGCAATGGCTACGCCGGATGAAAAAGTGCGGAGTTCTGTCAAAGCGAATTGTGTTGGCATATAGTCTGCACCTGCGAACAGGGGGATACCTGCTGCAAAAACAACCGGATTGATTTTAAGAATCAATCGATCAATAAGTGGAAGAAGGGAGCTGGCCAACAATCCTCCACCCGCCAACCAGATGTCTTTGCCGGGTTGATCCTTTAAATCTTTAACTGTGGTGACTGGGTCGTGGGTTAGCTCCAGATCGGCTGGTAGATCATGTGATTTATGTGACACAACAATCTGACGAAGATGCTGATAAGGGCTCGTAATACCAGCGTCAAGCGCAGGCGTGTAGGTGTTCCAGCCCATGATGACGGTGTCAAAGAGGGTGTTGGAGGGTGATGTCCCTATCTGGGCATGTACGTGAGTTGGAATCGCGTCACCAAACTCGGTGAGGATGACGTTCATGTGGTCACCTTCGCTCAGGAAGTCTGCCCAATCACCCTGAGGACTGGCGATTTTCCCATCGAGGCTTGTGGCTACGTAGTACGTTAAATTGCGCATTATGTATCTCCATGTTCATACAGTTAGAGGATAGAAACAAAATTCATCCTACTGATGATGGCAGATTCATGCTACCGGCTGACGCTCTTTATGTTGTTAGTTTTACCACGTAGAACGATAAAGTGCCAACGAAATTATCTTACTTGTATTAAGTGATTTTGGTAATCTTCGTTTATGTGCTCATCTACAAGCTCTAAGGATATGTCTCCTTGTCTTATCGTGCTGTGTGTTAATACCCACCTTGCGGCTTGAAAATTTTGCCTGAATGCTCACCGGTAGTACATATTTCCCGCCACTGCAATGGCAACTTCCGGCGGCGGTGAGTCGGTAGGGCCGTCGTCTAGCACCTGACAGGTTGTCCGGTGAGTTGTGTGAGGTGCAGCCCAGACATGCTCGAATACCTTCTGTCGTCCCGAAAAGGCTAACACAGGACAGCTTTAGTGGCAGGTGTGGGGCGCACATAGGCCCCTAAGGTCCCACACAACTATCGTGTGGGTTGCTCGCATCAAGCACCCCACCAGCCATAAGGAGATTGATGGGGGTGCTTGATGCGCATACAGTGGTGGGCCCAGCGGGGCTCGAACCCGCGACCAACGGATTATGAGTCCGCGGCTCTAACCGACTGAGCTATAGGCCCGACAACATTTAAGCACATTGCGGCGCATGATTCACAACCTACCCCTATCCGCCCGCTTCATCCGCTGTGACCTGCTGATTTGCCTTGTCTTCGCTTCCGGAATATAGTTACTTCTCGTTGCTAGCAACACAATCCCCCATAGCTCAATTGGCAGAGCATTCGACTGTTAATCGAAGGGTTACTGGTTCGAGTCCAGTTGGGGGAGCAGGAAACCCCAGGCAGAAGCCATGGGGTTGTTTTTGTTTCTGCTTATCGACGCCGCGACACCGCTGTTAGTACATCCGTGCGGTGTCTCTGGCTTCCGTGGGGTGATGCTGGGTGGGGTCTGGGCGGTGTTATTTTTAGCTTTGCGATAGCTTTTTCGCTTTTTCTTTTAGTGAAAATAAAGTTTTATTCCAAATAAAACAGGTAATCGAATTAGACGTTTAAATTCGTTTATTTTCTGCTTGGGGTGTGCCACTATGGCGCTATGAGTGAAAACGAGACGGAGAAGTCGATCATCATCTATCAGCCTGTTGAGGGGCAGGCAGGCATCGATGTACGTGTGGAAAGCGAGACGGTGTGGCTGAGTCAGCGGCAGATGGGCGAGCTGTTTGATGTGGACGTGCGTACGATCAGTGAGCACTTGTCCAACGTGTTTTCTAGCGGTGAACTGGAGAAAGAGGCAACTATCCGGAAATTCCGGATAGTTCGGCGCGAGGATCGCGGGACGTGACGCGAAACGTTGAGCACTACAACCTTGACGCCATCATCTCGGTGGGTTACCGAGTTAAGTCAGCCACAGCCACGCAATTCCGTATCTGGGCGACCAAACGTCTTCGCGAGTATCTGGTGCAGGGGTACAGCATCAACGAACAGCGTCTCGAACAACTCGGGCAGATTGCTCAGGTGTTATCGCGGTCGGAGAACCCTGCTGTAGCAGGGACTGGGGAAGTGTTGGCTTCATATCTACCAAGCTTGCATGTTCTCAGAGACTATGACGACGGCGTTATTGTGCAGCAGTCTGATGGACGGTCACCCGTGTGGGGGTTGGGCTATGAGGACGCTCAGGCGATCATTGCTCGTTTGCGCGAGGAGTTTCCTGATGATGCGTTGCTTGGTGTGGAAAATGGCGATGGACTGCAATCGGTAGTGGCAACGATCTATCAGAGTTTTGCTGGACAGGATTTGTACCCAACCCTGGAGGAGAAAGCTGCTAATCTGCTGTATCTCGTGGTGAAGGATCACCCACTTGCAGACGGGAATAAACGAAGCGCAGCAGCGCTTTTTGTAGAGTTTCTGGATCGTAACGCAGCGTTGTATCAAGCCGACGGCGCGGCAAGGGTGTCTAACAATGCATTAGCAGCAATGACCTTGATGGTCGCCATGAGTAGTCCGCAGGAAAAGGATCTCATGGTAGCGCTGATACAACGCATGATTGGCGCCGCATAGCGGCAATGCATTGATGGCTTACCCCGGCCCCATACATCTGTTTTCCGTCGGACGGTTCCTATGATGGATAGGCGTGGGGTCGAATAAATTTATGCCCAGGTTTTCCATCGTCCTAGTCGCCACAGGTGCGGCGCTCATGACGTGGGCGAGTTTGCATATGGCTAAACAGGGAAGCAGCGTACTTTTTGTAATCCTGTTCGCAGTGGGTGCTTTTGACTTGGTGCTTGGCACAATCATCGAGGTTCGTCATGCAAGCGGCTTTGCTTCACATGAGCCAACCATATGGACCTGGATTTTCGTTGGGCTTGCTGCGGCACTTATTGCGTGCTCGCTGTTGTTTGGACAACACATACAAACGTTATCGTCTGTGGTGGCGGCGTGTGTTTTCTTATCGGTGTTGGTAACCCGAGGGAATGCTTGCTCGGAATCGGCGCAGCCAATGACTACCCCTAGCAAGTCTTCTGAACAGCACAGCACCGACACACCGGTCACGCCGATCACCTGCGATCTCCGCCCGTCGGTTATTGCGTGGCCGTTTCATTCTGTTTTTACACGGCCGTATGTGCGGATTGATGAGGACGTAGCCCACACATCCTGGGGACGTAGTACAATCACGCTTCCGACAAGCAGATTCCAGCAACCCAACTCGGGCATTCCCAACGCAACAGTGTCTGTTGGCTTTTCTTATCGCTGGCTTCTGCATCAACGATTGGGGGAGGCTCATGTCACGATTCCTCAACCCGCCTTCACATATATCCGCGCGCGTCTGGGGCCGTTTAATTCGTCCCCATTTCGTATCCATGAGGTGCGTTCTTAGTCCCACCCCACTCCACACAACAAACCTCACAATACCCCCACACCTGACAAATACCTTGCCGTCACAGTAACTTTTCCTGAAATGCGTTCCATCGCGGCGTCGATACGCATTTTGCTACCTAAGTCGCAAACCTAAACGATTATCGATTATGATACTTTGCACATGTTCTAGTGATGACCTGCATTTATGTAAAAATTTTCATAATTGTTCACTTTGTAGTTTTGCCGATCTAAGATAGGAACGTGAAAAATAAGACTCTCCGATGTATGTTGTCGTGTGTCGGCACGCTTGCGCTTTTTGTTTCTGCTGTGACCCCTATTTCAACAGTCACTGCCCCTGTCGCAGAGGCTGCACCGCAGACTCGTCAGCTCATCACCCCCATTGGTTACAAAATGGTGAATGGTAAGCAGGATCGAGAAAACCCGTTGAGCGCACCTGATTTGCTGGTTGATCCGGGTTATTCTGAGACTCGCCCGAATTTCGGTGATCAGGAAAATAATGAAGATGTCATTGGCACGGATGATCGCTATGAGGTGAAGGACGCCACTCAATACCCCTACCGGTGGGTCGGTACTCTCACGTTTACCCTGGAATCGGGGAAACGCGTGTCCTGCACTGGTTCGTTGATTGGTCCTGATTCTGTTGTCACGTCAGGGCATTGTTTGAGTGATAAGTTCACGGATATGACGTTCAGCCCAGGTCAGAACGGCGATTCTAAACCGTTCGGCACCGCCAATGTCACCCAAGTGTGGATGGATGAGAATAAGCGTTCTGAGCAGGATATTGAACGCGATTGGGCTGTGGCGAAGTTGGATCAGCCTTTGGGCAATAAGGCTGGTTGGTTTGGCATGAAGTCCGCCGACAATGAATCCCTGTATGGAAAGTCAACCACAATTATCGGCTACCCGGTGGATAAAGAGAAGAACACAATGTGGGTTGGCCACGGTCGAATCTTCAGCGAGGAACGCGGCTTGTTCTACCACGACACGGACACCTACTATGGCAATTCAGGTTCGTCAGTGCTGGATGAACGGGGAACTATTTATGGCATTCACTATGGCGGCAATGCACAATCGGCGGTGTCAACGCGCATAACGCACAACATTTCAATGTGTTGGCAAATATCACTAACCGTTCCGCAGAGGATCTGGCGCAATCGCGATAGCGCAATCCTGGTAACGCTCCTGTGGCCTAGTGTGTACGTTCGGTTTCTTCTGTATTCCCAGGCTCCGCTTGTTTACCCTCCGCATTTCCAGCCCGGAAGACCCACAGGTTTTGGATGCTAAAGTTCAGGATTGTTGCCGCAGCTTGGGAGATCACCCAGGAGATAGTCAGTACGTGCGGCACATCGGCCATGGTGTGTCGCACAATCATATCCACGAACACGGCGGTGCAGAAGCACACAATGTAGGAGATGGTGGCCCGGGTTTTCTCCGCAGCGGAACGGTCACCCTTGAAGGTGAAAAAGCTGTTGAGGTAGTAGGCTACGGTGCTGCCCACGATGTAGCTGGACCCGCGAGCGATAAACGCCGGAACACCGAAATGCAGCAGGATGAACCGCGTCCCGTAGTCGAAAATCGCGCCGACAACACCAACAAGAGTGAAGTTGATGCCTTTTTTTAGCAAGTTACGAAACTGCACCTCAACCGCTTTCTGTCGCTCACTTTTCCAGACATGATCATACATGGAACCCCCGCGTATCGACGCCCCGTTTTCCTCACATCCCAGCTCAGGGCATCTGCTTAAACGGATAACTGCTGTCCGGCAGGCGTAGGTATTCCTTGAAGTAGGGGAGCCGAAACCTCACTTCTCCGCGCCCTGACGCGTCAATGACTTCTTTGCGGAGGAGCCTGGAGCGCACATCCGACATTGACGTCACAGGCTTACCTAAGATTCGTGCAATGTCAGCGATGTCAGCGTGGTTGTTTTCGCCCATGGCTCGGCCATTGCCTCAACAAAGCGTGTTTCGGACTGGGTTAAGTATGTGAGTTCCGGTTGGTGTACCTGCAAGCCAAGCGAGTTTATGGCTGTTGCCTTCGTATCTTCAATGTGTTCGTCACGTATCTGCGTGGCGTGTGCGCTGCGGGCTTTTGCCCAAGATAAGGAGCCGATGAGCTGCACAAGGTAGGGATGCCCCTGGGCGAAGTTGGCTGCGTTAGCGGCGGCGGCAGGGTCCATTGTTACGGCGGATTCATCAGCGGTTGTGATGAGCAGGTCACGCGCCTCGTCAAAGCTTAATGGCTGTAGTTCGACTCTCACGCCACGCCTGATGAAGGTTGTTCCGGGGTGCTGCAGCAGCTTATCGACGCCGTGACTGAGCCCGGCCACAATAAAGCTGATGTCGATGCCGTCCCTGATGAGGTCTTGGTAGGCCGTCGCAATGATAGCTAGGTCGTCAGGATTAGCGTGTTGGACCTCATCAATAGAGATTACTATTCCTGTCCCGTGTGGCTGCAGTAGTCCAGCGAGTTTCCGTAGTTGGCTGTTCAGTGTTGGGGTGGGACGGGGATCGTCATTCACAGTGGTTTGTATTGCGCCAATGCCTGCGATGGTCGCGCCAGTGATTGTGCGTTTTGCAGGTGGAGATTGCTCATGAATGACCGTGGGGATTGTACTTTCAACAAGCGTGGCGATGGGATCTTTGTCGGTGGAGTGTGCGCGGGAGAGTAACCCATCCTTGCTGGCGGGCGAGCTCTTCCAGCTCATTGACTAGCGCGGTTTTGCCAATTCCTCGAAGTCCGCTGATCACTAATGTCCGTGCTTGATTACCGGCGAAGGAATGGAGCGACGCTGCGTATGTGTCCATGATCGTGGATCGGCCTGCCCATACGCGTGGTGCGATGCCAAAAGCTGGGCGGAATGGGTTCCTACGTACGTCGTCCATGCCTGCAGGATACCGCCCGTGCTTCGATAAAGTCGATATTTCCGATAAATAGCTTGTCGCCCGATAAACCCGATATTTCCGATAAAACCTACAGTGATGTCCTCCCAACAGCTAGTGCCCCTGGTGAATGCACATCACCAGGTCGTACGACTAATCGACCTGTGAGCGGCGTCGTGATGTGCATTCACCAGGGGCACCAACTGCCCAAGGAGGAGGTGCAACCTACTTAGTTACTGTGATCTTGTAAATGTTTGGTCGCTTGGAGTAGTAGAGGTTGCCATCCTTGTCCAATGTCAGTGAGTCAGGGTTTGCTTCCTTATTCGGATCCGTTGACACTAGTTCGGTCCGATCCTTAAAGTCGCTCGCGTTGACGGCTAGAACTTTGTTTCCGGTCGCGGTGTAGAGAATCCCGTCTTTGTAGTGCAACTGGCTGCGGTTGGCATCTGGCGTTATTACGTCGTCAGAGCTTCGTACACTTTCCAAGGTGGTGGGATTGAACTCATGGATGTGTTTTCCTGCAACGCCATAGAGTTTGCCACTGTCGTCGAAGGTGAGAGCGTTGATAGCGGTGGGGGTTCCGGGGATGGTGGCTACTTTTTCGATCTGCTTGCTTTTCACGTTGTAGACGAAAAGCTTTGCTTCGGAGGCTTTGGTTGGACGCCAAGGCCGCCGCGAATGGAGGTTCCCACGTAGAGTTTGTCGTCACGGTAGGCCATGGACACGGGGGAAAGGTTGCGGAGTTCGGCGGGTCCGCTGTCATTCATGACAATGGGGTTGTCTTCAAATGCTCCAGTTTGTGGATTAAAGATAACCAATGCCCCGCCAACTTTGTTTTTATTAGGCACTGTGCCGACAGCGACGCGGTTATTGTCGATGGCGGTCATGGTGTAGGGCCTGTCTTGTTCACGTGTGCCTTTGGGAAGAGCTGAATCAACTGCCTTATCTTGCACAGTCCACTGACCGCTCCCAGGATCGAAGACGCTGAGCCGGGCACTAGGGTAGATGCCTGCCACGAGCTTGTTTCCCACGTTGGCAAAGCCCTCGACTTGGCCAGTAGGCATGTCGTTAAGCAGCTCGGCCTTGGGAGTGCCGCTAGTGGTGATTTTCAGCATCTGGGTTCCGCTCATGTAGAACCCACCGTAAATGTTGCCGTCTGGGCCGGTAGTCAGGGTTTGAATTCCGCGTTCACTGCCCTTGAGGGTGCCTGCGGGGACGTTGCTCACATTTCCAGAGTCGTACACCGTCATGGCACCGCTGTTCATGTCGTTGGTGAGCAGAACATTGTCGGTGGCCCAGCTGTTGCGCCCGAGCCTAGGCGCAAGTTGACCGTTGGGGTTCAGATCCTTGGTGGACTTGGTGCCGGGGTCGTATTCGCGGAGTACGCCGCCTTTGAGTTCAGAGTTGTAGATGTAGTAGACCTTGGATTTTTCACCTGCGCGCTTGATTGTCCGGCTACTCCAAGTCTGGAGCGTGTCGCTCACCTTCCCGGTTGCTGCATCAATCACGCAGGTCCCGGTGCTATTGCATGCGTCTTTGCTATCCACCGTGGAGTACAGCCGACCGTCAAGCGCTTCGAGGTAGAGGATTTCATGCGCCCCATTAACGGCACTATTTCAAGCGGAACGGTGCGCTTCTCGCTGGGGTTTTTGGTGTTCACGGCGATGATTTCGGGCCGGGTTTGTCCCATCCCGATGTAGAGGGTGCCATTGTCGTAGGCAACGCTGCGTGCGGTGGTTTGGTCTGGGGAGATTTGCCCAAGGAGGTCGCCCCATTTGTCGCCGGTTGCTTTGCCGTCGTAGGTGAATACGCGGCCGCCCGCGCCCGTATTGTTGCTGAAGCTCGCGATGTAGACCTTGTCGTTGTCGTCTTTGGTGATGTCCCAGAAGAACTTCCCGTTTTCTTTGATTTTGTTGGTTTTGTACCCAGGCTGATCGTCAGAAGACAGTTTCTTCACCTGGTAGTTCTGCGGGTCAACATCATAAAGCCCTGCGTTGCTGGTCGCGATCATGACGTGCCCGTTGGAAAGCGTCACATACCCCCAGGCGTGGACTTCTTCACCGGCGTTTCGTGCGGAGTCGTCAAGGACGTGGCTGGCTATGTTAGCCCTGGTTTTTAGGTCGATGATGTTGAGTACGCCACCCGCGCCGCCACTGACCACCACTCCGATGGGTGTTCCGGCACCGTTAACGGTGGTGCCCAGTGTTGTGGTGTTGGGGAGCGGTGCCGCACCAAGATCGATTTTCTCTTCCGTATGTGTGATGGTCAGCGCCTGCACTGCGGGTGCAGTCATTATTCCCCCGAGCCCCAGTAGTGCGGTTGCCAGAATTGCCCTGATTCGCTTCATTGTTGCCTCTCGCGCGCGTGACGACGCCCCGAAAACCCATGCAGCGCCTCCACCACCGGCGTCACATCGTTTAGGTAGCACCTTATTATGTTGATACCTCAACTATACGCGAATGTGCGACCCAATGAAAGCATTATTTCTATACGCGGTTGTGCTGCTGCTTTCTGTGGCGACCCCAGACACCAATGCCATACATGCCTGCGAGGCATGTCCCAAAGATTGCAAGGCTGACCAGGTTCCAATCGGCGGCGACGGGCGCGGGTTCGTTGGTGCGTGCGGCGTCGATACGCACATAATAAGACCACCAGAAGAACAGGCCGCTACTGAACCCGAGAAGGGCTAGAAGCATGATGGCCAGGATGCTAGCCCACGTGTGTCGGCCTGCCACGATGATTGCGCCGCCGATAAGGATGAGTACGGGCAGGATGGCCAGCCAGTTGAAAAATAGGCACGCCACCAGCAGCGCAACCAAAAGAATCCAGGAGCCAGCTGCGGCACCCGCGCCTTTAGCTCCAAGGAGCAGACCGCCTGCTTCTTGGCCGCCAATGCGCACAAATGTGGCGGTCTGGGATGTGTTTCTGCGACGGTTGCTCATGTGATCTACCGTACCCAACCTCGTCGCATCGTTAGACTGGCGGGCATGGTCAGATTTCGCCGGAACTGGAGGACCAAACCGCAGTATATTCATGTGTCGCCGAAGGTTCGTGAAGACCAGGTGCGTAGACCACGGGCGTCGATTATTCTTAACGCCGCTTTTTTCCTTATTGCCACTCTGCTTGCCGGGTGGCTGGCGTTGCTTCTGCTTACCGCATCGTGGCGGATTGACTGGCAGCACCTTTTGTTGCTGATTCCGTTTTGGGTTGTTACTGCGTATTTGGTGCTTCCGCGCGTGCATATGATGCTGACGCAGATTTATGTGCCGGGCTATTTCATTGGGCGTGCCCGCACCTCGGATGGTTTGTTGGGGGATCCCATTAACTTGGCGTTTGACGGCACCGCGAAGGAAGTTCATCAGGCCATGACAAAGGCGGGATGGACGCTCGCTGACGATGTGACATTCACATCGTCGTGGGGAATTATTGTCAGTTCGCTGTTTCGTCGTAGTTACCCTGCGGCACCGGTGAGTCCGTTGTTGGTGTTTGGCCGTGTTCAATGCTTGGCCTATCAACAAGAGGTGGAGGATAACGCCTCCCAGCGCCACCATGTACGGTTGTGGCGCTGCCCGGATGGCTGGCTTTTGCCTGGTGGTAAGCGTGTGGACTGGATTGCAGCTGGCACCTACGACCGTTCGGTGGGGTTGTCACTATTTACGCTGCAGGTAACGCACAAAATCGACGCGAATATTGATATTGAACGTGATTACATTGTGCATTCCCTGCAACATGCTAACCCGGAGGCAAAGGTGACTATAGTGGAGAATTTCTCCACTGGTTATCACTCGCGTAATGGTGGTGGGGACCGTGTGGCCACGGACGGCCATTTGCCAATTGTGGACCTCGACGCCGTGGCGCTTTCGCCAAATCTTGTTATTCCAGAGGGCGTGGAGCGCGCCGCGTACGGTTATTCGCGCAAAGAGCCGGGTGGCCCGGTGAAAATTGACCCGGATGCCGTGGATGATAATTACGTCCCTGTCCTGCATCGGCCGGTTACCTTGACTGCAGGTGTTGCGTGCGTCGTGTTGTTGGCGTTGTTCAGCTTTCGCAATGACGTGGTATCGGCGGTCGGTTTTTCGAAGGAACGATGCCGTTCCCATGGGCATGGGCTGCCGTGGTTGCAGCGATTCCCAACGCGGTGTTGCTCGTGGGATGCTGGTTCACCTGGAAGGGCAGTAACCGCACGCGGCTGATTCTCATGGCGTTTGTGTTGCTGGAAGTGTTTAGCGATAGGCACTTGATCAGTACCAACCCTTCCGATATCCAGTATGTGCTGTTCAAAGACACATTGCCGCTGAATATCCTGGCGTTGCTGGCTTTGTCTAGTACGTCCGTGCAGCAGTGGGTGTACCGCAGGAGGACGCTGGTGCACGGGCAGTACTAGAACCCTGCGTGAACTCTGGGTGTACCTGTCTTGTGCAGCACCGTGGTGTCGTGGTCGGATTGCTGGTATGGCCACTGTTGATCCCACAATCCTGGCGTTGTATCAGACGTTGGATTTGATTGGTGTTGTGTTGAATGGCGCGATTGGGGGATCGATAGCCCGACAGCGCAATTTCGACATTATTGGTTTTGCCTTTTTGGCGTTGTTTTCGGCGCTGGGTGGGGGCATGCTTCGCGACACGTTGATGCAGCGTGGCACCCCCGCCGCTATTGCGGAGCCGATGTATATGGGCATGGCTATTTTGGGTGGGTTGTTGGCCATGGTGATCCATTTGAAAGGACGCGCCTGGGAGCTGTTTCGGGTGCATGGAGATGCGATTATTTTGGGCGTGTGGGCGGTGACGGGCACCACGAAGGCGCTCACCTACGGCATGCCGTGGGCATCGGCGATGTTTATGGGCATGTTAACGGCGGTGGGCGGTGGCATGATTCGCGACATCGCGACGGGAAGCATTCCATCAATTTTCGGTGGTAATACGCTGTACGCCACTCCGGCGATTTTCAGTTCGGCGATCATGGTGGGTTTTCACGCCGCAGGTCACGACGCCGTGGGCATGATCGCCGCCACAACCTTAGGTGCGGGCTTTGCCATTCTGGCGTATTGGCGGGGGTGGGTGCTGCCGACGGTTATCGAGCAGGAGCAAGCCCGGCGGCGTCGAAAAGCGGGGAAAGGGAAACAACCCTAGACTGGGTAGTCTATTTTGTATGTACCGATCTTTCTATGTATGCTTCGCTCGTTGAACAAAAAATACGTGAAAGAAGGAACGCAATGAAGCTGCGTAGTTTCGGTGCGCAGGTCATTTATGGCCTGATTGTTGGTTTGGTGCTGGGGTTGGTGGCGCACAACCTCGGCGAAGGCAGCTGGCTTGCGGTTGGTGTTGATGAGGTTGGTTCGGCCTACGTGAGCCTGCTCAAACTGCTGGTTCCGCCGCTGGTGGTCACCGCCGTTGTTACCTCCATCGCCAATCTGCGCCAAGTCACCAACGCCGCCCGCCTCGCCTGGCAAACCCTCCTCTGGTTCGCCATTACCGCGCTGGCATCCGTTTCTGCCGGCATCGTTGTCGGCTTGATCATTAACCCTGGAGTGGGCGCGGGTGTCGACGCCGCAGCGGCCAAGGCACCCTCCACCGTCGGCTCGTGGTGGGCCTTCCTGCAGGGGTTGGTTCCCGACAACATTCTGGGCCTGAGTGTCAGCCTGAAGGAATCCTCAGAGGGCGCGCTGGCCGCGACCCCGAGCTTTAACGTTCTTCAGCTACTGCTCATGTCCATTGCCTTTGGTATCGCAGCGATCAAGGTAGGTAAACCCGCCGAGCCGGTGCTGGCGTTTGCTGAATCCTTCCTGGCGATTATCCAGAAGGTGCTGTGGTGGATTATCCGACTCGCGCCGATCGGTACCGCGGCTCTCATCGCCCATGCCGTGGCCGAATACGGGTGGGGATCACTGGGGAGCCTGGGCAAGTTTGTTATTGCCATCTACATCGGCTTGGCTCTGGTTATTGGTGTGATCTACCCGCTGGTGCTGAAATTTAACGGCCTGAGCATTACGCAGTTCTTCCGCAAAATATGGCCCGTCACTTCCCTGGGATTTGTTACCCGTTCCTCTATGGGTGTGATGCCGGTGACCGAGCAGACCGCAGAGAAGGAACTCGGTGTGCCACGCTCCTATGCGTCCTTTGCTGTGCCGCTGGGTGCCACCACCAAAATGGATGGTTGCGCTGCCGTCTACCCGGCGGTGGCGGCGATTTTCGTGGCGCAGTTCTATGGCGTTGACTTGAACATCACCGATTATCTGCTCATTGTGTTTGTCTCTGTGATTGGTTCCGCCGCGACGGCTGGCACCACCGGCGCGACCGTGATGCTCACACTCACGCTGTCCACCCTGGGGCTTCCGCTGGAAGGTGTTGGTTTGTTGCTGGCGGTGGAGCCGATCGTGGACATGGGACGCACCGCTGTGAACGTCACCGGTCAGGCACTCATTCCGCTGGTCGTGGCAAAGCGCGAGGGCATCCTGGGAAACAGACACCTTCGCCGCGCCCAAGAAAGAACCGGCGCTGGTGTCATAGATGTGGGTGACTGGGGTTTCAGCTGTTCTTGTCACAAAATCACCAGTCCTTACTCACACCCCACGATAGTATCTTTCTGTATAACGCCTAGAGAACGTCACAGGAAGGGCGCACCGATGAAAAGTTTTTCTAAGTCTTTGCTCGTTGTGGTTGACGCCGGATTGCTCCTCTATTGGTGCCTGGTTATCACGGATTTATTCCCCGAAAGCATGCGCTTTCGCGATTACAGTAACCAAGTCATCCAGGCCTGGAACTGGTCTTTTTTCCCGCTGGATGTTGCTGCTGCCTTGACGGTCTTTGTTGGTGCATTTTTGATAAAGCGTAATGTCGTGGCAGGCGATATCGTGCTGGTGCTTGGGTTGGCGTTAACGTTCTGCGCGGGTTTTATGGCCATATCTTTTTGGGCGTTCTATGGCGATTTTGAGCCATTCTGGTGGGGAAGTAACGCGCTGCTCATGATTGTGCCGCTTGTTGTTTTTGTTGGCATGGTCTGTGAGCGCATGAAACCAGTGCCACAGTAGAACAGTAGAGCAGTAGAGGCGCCCAACCTAGCTTGCCGCAACGCACCCTGGCGGTGTGATACACAGAGTGCATGAAATCGCCTATTCCTGATTATCTTGAAGAAGTCCTTGAGACGGTGCGGTTGGATCAGTCTGGGGAGCTTGCCAGCTATATTCCACAGCTGGCAACCGCTGACCCTGATCGTTTGGCCGCTGTGTTCGCCACTCTGGATGGTCAGGTGTATGGGGTGGGCGATGTTGACCATCAGTTTTCTATCCAGTCCATCTCTAAGCCTTTTGTGTATGCGCTCGCGTTGGCGGATCGTGGTTTTGATGACGTGCTTTTCAAGGTGGATGTGGAGCCGTCGGGGGGGAGGCGTTTAACGAGTTGTCGTTGGAGGGGAATACGGGCCGACCTCGCAATCCGATGATTAATGCTGGCGCGATTACGATACATTCACTGGTGGGTAAGCCAGACTCGACGCCGGAGGAGCGTTTTGAGCGCGTAATGTCGGGGTTGTCGGCTTTTGCTGGACGTAGGCTTGAGGTGGATGAGGCGGTGTACACCTCGGAGATGGACCACGCGTACCGTAATATTGCCATCGCCTATATGCTGCGTAGCTACGATATTGTGCAAGAGAATCCGATTGCCGTAGTAGAGGGGTACACCAAGCAGTGCGCGTTATTGGTGTCTGCCCGGGATTTGGCTGTCATGGCAGTGACGTTGGCTAATCAGGGGTTGAATCCGGTGACGGGAGAGCAGGTTGTGCCGCCGGAGGCTTGATTGGCATCCTGCCTGGTCAGGTGGGGCTGGCCACGTTTTCACCGCGTCTCGACGCCCACGGCAACAGCGTTCGTGGTATCGCACTGTTTGAGCGGATTTCGGAGGACATGGATTTGCATCTGATGGAGATGCCACCGGTGTCTCAGGCGGTTGTCCGGTCCAATAGGGTGACGGGTGGCATCCGGGTTGTGGAGCTGCAGGGCGATATTCGTTTTGCTGGCGCTGAGCGGCTTATCCGTGAAATTGTGAGTACCGTCGCGGAGGAACCCAGCGTGGCCATTGATGTCAGCCGCGTGCATTCGCTGAATCCGGTGGCGTACCGGATGCTAATGGAGGTTATTCGGCGGTTGTCTCTGAATGGCTATACCGCCTACCTGATTGATCCCGAGGATGTGGTGCCCAACCCGGATCCTGGTGGCGGCGGCCATGTCACGGTGGTGCGTAGTCTTAATGAAATTCCTGTTTAAAGAACGCCACGATGTCGGGGACTGGCGTGAGTGCGGTTTCGCTATGTGCTGATTTCAGGGTGTCAGCCACGGGGTTGCGGGGATAGTCCACAAACCGCACAGTCCCGCCCTCGCGCTGCCAGTTTTCCCCGAGAGCGCGACTGTCTTCCCATGAGACGAGAGGGTCGGACTGGTGATAGATCATGAGCACTGGGACCTGAGGAGCCCGCAACCCGATGCGCTGCCGTTGTATTTCTTTTTGCACGTCGGGGAGACGATTGACCAGGTCGAAGACTGATTCGCCGGTGGTGGTGAGGTCCCGAGTGTTGTGTTTGCCAATTACGGCGAACATGGCGGGCACACACATCGTGTCGGCCTTAGCGAGCAGGGCCTTGCCCTCTGGGGTGAACACGCGATCTATCTCGGCTTGGACAGCAGGGTACTGCCGGGAGAGCGTGTTCACGGCCATGAACAGCATGCCCACTTCTTGTTTCCCGTCTACGTCCTGTGCCAGGTGGGGGAGGTTGTAGGCGGCGCGGATAGCGCCGCAGCTTTGATGTTGAGCTTCGGGGCGTAGTGCGGTGAGTTTTCGGCCGCCCAGGCGCTGGCCCCTGCGCCTTGGGAATGCCCAGTGAGGGCGATGGGAGCGTGGGGCCTGTCGAGGAGGGAGAGTCCCGCGGTCGCGGCGTCGAGAAGCGCCTGCCCAGAGGCGACGTTGTCCATGTAAGAGTGCTGGTCGGGGGTGCCCAGGCCCGGGTGGTCCGGCACCACCACATCCCAGCCTTGTTCGAGCATGGAGTGGATGGCGTAGTACTGGGACGCCACGGCACTTTCGCCGGGATTGGTGGGGTCAATGTGGGTGCCTTGGGTGACGGTATGGGAGAAGGCGCAGGGGTCGTCGCCACCCTGGGTAAAGGGTGTGATAATCACCACAGGTCGTTCACTGGTGCTATCCCACGGGCGTGTCGCACGGAAAAGAGTAGCTGTTGCGCTAATATCACGACCGAAGCTGTCGCGAGTGTCATAGGCGAACCATGTGGCATCACTCAGGTCGAAGGGAGTGTTGTCCACAAACGTGTGAAGTGGTCGGGTGTCTTGAACTGCCCCGCGACTCTGGGCATTGGCGGCGGTGGGCACGGTGATGGCGGTAACTGGCAGAAGGAGGGCGCAGATGCACACGCTCATAACTCGGCGAGAAGGCATGGTGCTACCTTTCGGGTTGTTGATAAACCGCAATCTAGCAGCGATTAGCATGTAACCATGAATGAACTTGATGCATTGCAGCAATGGCCTGCGCATAATGTTGCGGCGGGTGTGGTGAACGGGGCTAACACGTCAACGACGGGTGATGTTCACCGCGTGTTTGAGCTGGCGTCCGTGACCAAGCCGATTGTCGCCTATGGGGTGTTGGTCGCGGTTGAAGAGGGCGTGTTTGATCTGGATACGCCGTTGGGGCCTGCGGGGTCGACTGTTCGGCACTTGCTCGCGCACGCCAGCGGGGTGGGGTTTGCCTCCCGCGAGCCTGAACGCGCGCCGGGGGAGAGGCGGATCTATTCTTCGGCCGGCTTTGAGATTCTTGCTGATGCCATTGGCGAGGAATCCGGCATCGATTTCCCCGATTACCTGCGAGAAGCCGTCTTTGATCCGCTGGGCATGCGCGACACGAACCTTTACGGCTCAGCGGGGCACGGTGCCACCTCTACCGTTCATGACCTGCTTCTTTTTGTCGCTGAGGTATTACAGCCCACGCTTCTCGACGCCCAGACCGTTGCCGATGCTGCCAGTGTTCAGTTTCCGGAGCTTTCCGGTATTGTCCCTGGTTATGGCATGTTTAAGCCCTGTCCGTGGGGCCTGGGCTTTGAGGTAAAAGGCTCAAAGGGGGCGTCGAGGGAGCATTGGACAGGCACCCTATTACCCCCGGATACGATCGGCCATTTTGGGCAGTCAGGGACTTTTTTGTGGGTTCATCGGCCTAGCATGCGCGCTATGGCGGTGCTCACGGATTATGCTTTTGGGACGTGGGCAAAACCATTGTGGTCTGAGACGAATGATGCGATCTGGAGGCGCATGAACGAGGGTTAAGTCGGGGCCTCAATCTAAAGTTGAGGTTTAATAAATGGGGGTGTCAAGTAGAGGTTGAGGGTTGCCTTGGGGGCGTGTTGTGCTGGAAACTGTGCAGTACCGCGAGGCCGTTGGGGAAGACGAACCTCGTCTTACACACCATTGTGTTTTTGGCTGTGTTATATAAGTACCTTATCCAGAGGGGTACTTGTATGAGCAATGCGCAAAAATGGTGTGTCAGTGCTGCCTTTACTCTTTGAGGACCACCGTGACCCAACAAACTTTGACACCGCGTACCCCGAACCTCGTCTGGGGAATCATTGACATCGCCGACATGCCTAAGCGCTTCCGCCTGGATGTTGAGCAGTTGTTTGTGGAGTATTTGCCCAGCCCCGCGCCCTCTGAAGATACCCGCGACTACGCCGCCATTGACGCCCTCAGCGCCGAATGGTTCACCCAGTGGCGTCGCTCCCGCTCCAACCCAGGTACTGTGTCCTGCCGTCAAACCCTGTCGGCGCACCCTGCCGAGCTGGAAGAGTTGGAGCATGCGCTGGCCAAGTTCGCCTACGAGCAAGGCTTCACCGCGACAGTACGCCGTTTCTAAAGCGTGTCTCTAGGGGCGTGAGCTGAGGAAAGCGTAGATATCGCCAACAGTGCGGAACATCTGCGCGTCGGACTCCTCAATGCGCACTTTCGTGCTCTGCTCAAGCTGCACCGCAAGCGTGATAGCTGTGAGCGAGTCAATCCCTAGATCTTCGACGAGGCGTTTCTCAGGGCCAATATCCTCCGCCTCGACGCCCGCAGCTTTAGCAATAATCTGAGCCACCGCAGCATTTGGTCCCTGCTCGGTGGCTTTATGCTGTTCACCCATAAAACTTAGTAAACCATGACTTGCCGGGATTCTTGGCTTTCACCGTGCCAAAGATATTCGCACCGCGCAGTGTGATGCGCGGACCATTGGGGATGGTCGTTTCGGAGATAGTTACTTTATCCTCACCGAACACCGAAGCCACCTGGGATTCCACCATCACACCTGGGGGAACAATCACCTTAATCGTGCCGAATATGCACGTCACGTCCACAAGCGTTTCGGGTGCGGTGAGCGAAGCTTCACTCAAATCCAGCGTCACATCGCCAAATATGCACAATGCTTGCGCCATGCCGGGCAGGCGGAATCTACCCTTCCGTTTATGGGTGCCAAAGATGGCTACCAGTCGCGTTGGTATGTCTGTCGGCGGAGTAGCAGGTGCTGTCTGCACAGTTTGTTCCACCGACGAGTTCGGCACCACAGCTACTTCACGGGTAATGCGGTCAATGGTGGCAATATCGTCGGTTTCCCACACTGTGCCCACAAGGTCAGAAAATCGGCCAAGGTCCAGTCGACCATCGCCCACAGCCTGGGTGAGCTGTGCCTGGGCGTATTCTCTTTTGTCTTGAAATGGAACCGGAGACGTCATAGTAATAAATCTACCCAGATTCATAAAAAATCCCCCTTTCCGGTGGGAAAGGGGGAATAAAACCTGATTCTTATACAGAGGTTGGGTCCGTGAGCTTGTACTTCTTCGCGGCGTCGTCAGCCACTGAAATATCAAGTTTGCCCTCGCGGGCCAGGGCGGACAGCACAGCTACAACGACCGATTCGGCGTCGATGTTGAAGTAGCGGCGTGCGGCGGGGCGGGTGTCGGAGAAACCGAAACCGTCTGCACCAAGAGTGGTGTAGTCGCCTGGAACCCACTTGCGGATCTGCTCTGGCAACGCAGTAGCAAAGTCAGACACAGCCACAAACGGACCGGAAACTCCAGAAAGTTTCTGGGCGACGAACGGTTCGGCAATCTGTGCCGCAGGTTCGCGGAGCTGCGCCAAATCGTGACGCTGACCGTCGCGGGCGAGCTCATTCCACGATGTCACGGAGAAGATGTTGGCGTGAACGCCGTACTCCTCGGCAAGTATATCGCGTGCCTGCAGTGCTGCCTGCATGCCAATACCGGAGGCAAGGATGGATGCCTGGTGTCCGCCGCTCTCTGCGGGCGAGTACAGGTAGATGCCCTTGTGCAGACCTTCAACATCCAGGTTCTCCGGTTGTGCGGGCTGAGGCGTGGGCTCGTTGTAGATGGTGAGGTAGTACATCACGTTCTCGCCACGACCGGGTCCGTACATGCGGTCAATGCCCTCGCGGATGAGGTGTGCGACCTCGTAGGCAAAAGCGGGGTCGTAAGACACTACGGCGGGGTTGGTGCCTGCGAGGAGAGGGGAATGCCCATCCATGTGCTGCAAGCCTTCGCCTGTGAGCGTCGTGCGTCCGGCGGTTGCGCCCAAAAGGAAGCCGCGTGTCATCTGGTCACCTGCTGCCCAGATGGAATCACCAGTGCGCTGGAAACCGAACATGGAGTAGAAATGTACAGCGGGATCATGGCGACGCCCTGGGTGGCATAGGAGGTACCAGCGGCGATGAACGATGCCACAGAACCAGCCTCATTGATGCCTTCATGCATGATCTGTCCGTCGACGGCTTCGCGGTAGGACAGCATCAAGTCTTTGTCCACCGGCGTGTAGTTCTGACCGTGCGGGTTGTAGATCTTCAACGTGGGGAACCAGGAGTCCATGCCGAACGTGCGAGCCTCGTCAGGAACGATTGGTACGAGGCGCTTTGACAGTTCCTTGTCCCGCATGAGTTCTTTGAAGGTACGTACCACAGCCATAGTGGTAGCCACCTTCTGCTTGCCAGACCCCTTGAGTAGCGGTTTCATGGTGCTTACGTCCGGCACGGTGAGGGGCTCGTAGTCGGTCCGGCGCTCTGGCAGGAAACCGCCAAGCTCTTTGCGACGCTCCAGCATGTACTTGATTTCCGGCGAGTCGGGGCCGGGGTTGTAATACGGCGGGAGGTAAGGATCTTTCTCCAGTTCAGCATCGCTGATCGGAATTCCCTGACGGTCACGGAAGTGCTTCAAGTCCTCCAGAGTGAGCTTCTTCATCTGGTGGGTTGCATTGCGGCCCTCAAAGTTGTGGCCCAAGCCGTAGCCCTTAATGGTGTGGGCCAAAATGACGGTGGGGCGGTCTTTGGTCTCCATTGCACGCTTGAAAGCGGCGTAGATCTTGCGGTAATCGTGGCCACCGCGCTTGAGCTTCCAAATTTCCTCGTCGGTCATGTCCTCGACGAGCTTCTTTGTCTTCTCGTCGCGGTTGAAGAAGAACTCGCGCACGTAGGCACCGTCGTTGGCGCGGAAGGTCTGGAAATCACCATCATGCGTGGTGTTCATCAAGTTGACCAGGGCGCCGTCCTTGTCCTTTTCGAACAGCTCATCCCATTCGCGGCCCCAGACGACCTTGATCACAGACCAGCCTGCTCCGCGGAAGAAGGACTCCAATTCCTGAATGATCTTGGTGTTGCCACGCACCGGGCCGTCAAGGCGCTGCAGGTTGCAGTTGATCACAAACGTCAGGTTGTCCAGGTTGTGCAGGGCAGCCATCTGGATTAGGCCGCGGGATTCCGGCTCGTCCATTTCGCCGTCACCAAGGAACGCCCACACGTGCTGCTGAGAGGTGTCCTTGATGCCACGGTTGTGCAGGTAGCGGTTAAACCGGGCCTGGTAAATGGCATCCATAGGACCGAGTCCCATAGACACGGTGGGGAACTCCCAGAATTCGGGCATGCCGTGGGGGTGCGGATAAGACGGCATACCGCCCTGCGGGCGGGATACTTCCTGGCGGAAGCCATCAAGGTCGTCTTCCGTGAGTCGGCCCTCTAGGAACGCGCGGGCGTACATGCCGGGTGAGGCGTGACCCTGGAAAAACACCTGGTCGCCGCCACCTGGGTGGTCCTTGCCGCGGAAAAAGTGGTTGAAACCGACTTCATACAACGGCGCAGAGGACGCATAGGTGGAGATGTGTCCACCAACGCCAATTTCGGGGCGCTGCGCGCGGTGCACCATGATGGCCGCGTTCCATCGCATCCACCGGCGGTAGCGCTTTTCCAGTTCCTCATCGCCCGGGAAATCGGGTTCCATAGACGTAGGAATGGTGTTCACATAGTCGGTGGAGGTCAAAGGCGGCAATGCGACACGCTTGGCAGTAGCACGCTCAAGCATGCGCAACATTAAAGAAGCGGGCGCGATCCGGTGTTGCTTCGGCAAGCAGTCCGTCAAGGGATTCCATCCACTCGGCGGTCTCCTCCGGATCGACGTCGTTAAGGTACGACGCAACGCCGTCACGAATGAGCGCGAAATTGCTGTCATCGTTTGGCGAGCCACCCAGTTTTTGGTCAGCCATCCTAAATCCTCCTGTAGGAATATTCCTGTCGATGCGTCTTTTCCAGGTTGATGGAAAGCCGCACTGGTCTATACAACACAATACGGGCACAGAGGTTTTAATGCTTATTTTTCCTCTCGCAAAGCGTTGTTTTGGGCGGACATAAGGGGGTACGGCGTGAGCGTGGAGTGTCTCATCTGCGGTGAGGGAGGCGGGGCGTCGATAAGCATCCGGCACCCTAGCCGCACATTTCCCTCCGGGGTGCTGGGGTTTCCGTGGGTGTGGGCAAAAGTCAGCAATTAACCCCAAATGGGGTAGGGTGGTGGTGCTGAAGATTTGAAAAAAAATCCATGTCCGTACCTACAATTCAGGTCATAACGGTACTGTCAATGGGAAACTATCTTTTCTACAATGGAACAGTGGGGAGGCGCAAATGTGCTGCAAAACCACGTCGCTAGATACTCAGGAGGATTGAAACAGTGGTGGACATTCCGGGCGCAACCAAAAACGGCGTCCAGGATTACGCAAAAACACTCGGCATCAAAGCTGGTCACACGGTCCAGGAAGTTGGCTGGGATGATGACTGCGATAGTGCAATCAGCGAAGCGGTCGAAGACGCTATCGGTGCCGACCTCCTTGATGAAGATTCCTACGAACTCTGTGATGTCGTCCTCCTGTGGTGGCGTGACGACGACGGTGACCTCGTTGATGAACTTGTTGACGCTGTACGCCCCCTCGCCGACCACGGGCGTATCTGGCTACTTTCGCCCGCCGCTGGCACCAAAGGTGAACTTGCTCCAGGCGTGGTATCTGAATCCGCACAGCTCGCCGGCCTAGTACAAACCAAAGCGGAACGCCTCGGGTCCTGGCAGGGATCATGCCTCGTGCAGCGCGGTGCGGCGAAACGCAGCTAGGTGTTGCGCTTCGGCCTTGGGCTGGTTGGCTTTTGGGTACTGTGAACTGCTGATTTGTAGAGTTTTGGAAATGTGTTAGTATCTTTCGAGTCGCAGCATTATTGATTGCATGATGCATATCGCTGCAGCGCACGCGCCTTTAGCTCAGCTGGAAGAGCAGCTGGTTTACACCCAGCAGGTCGGCGGTTCGAACCCGTCAGGGCGCACAAGATCTGTGTAATGCAAAGGCCCCTCATTGTGAGGGGCCTTTGTGTTGGGAGGGGGCGAACCGTCAGGTGCGGAAATGCTCAGCCTCGCAAAATATGCTTATGGTCAAGCATGAAAATGGAGTGTTGTGGGGCTTGGGGATAAGCATATTTCACGCTTGTCATGTAGGTCCATCGCTGGGTACGAAACGATCTGTGTCTGGGTCTTGTGAACCGCAACGGCCCCCGCAGGGTTCTATCGTACTAGCAACGACGCCAACCCCTCACCGTCCCTACCCGCTCCCTTGGTGGAATACACCACCAACTCCACCCCGTCCGGCACCGTCCCCACCCCAGCCGGACGGGCCGGTACCCGACTAGGATGCGCCTGGTCATACGCCTGCTTCGCAGCTACCCGCCGCTGATACACCTGATCCCACCGACCATCAGCAACCTGATTAGGGGTATAACCAACCAGACCGGAATGCCCAGTATCGTTATACGCCGCCACAAACCCCGCCACCCACCGCCTAGCATGCTCCACATCCTCAAACACCACCGGATAATCCAGGCGGGTTTTCACCGTGCCAAACAACGACTCAACATGCGCATTATCATTACTAACCCTCGGCCGGATGAAACTCTGCACCACCCGATGATCCTCACACACATCCGCCACCTGCGTCGATGTCATCACCGAGCCATTATCCGAATGCAGCACACACACCCTCCCACCAGCAGCCGCCACCCGATCAATAACCGTACGACACAGCGCACTAGCCCCAGCAGCACTTTCCCGATAACCCACCTCAAAACCAATGATTTGACGGGAGTAGAGATCCACAAACACACACGCTGCAAACCTGGAACCTGTGAAAACATGCGGCAGGAAAGTAACATCCCAACACACAATCTGCCCCGGTTTAGTCGCAGTCACAGTCACCGGCCGATGGCTTGGCACACCAGCAGCCTTTGCAGCGGCACCACCACTGGTGGTGGTTGCCCTATCCGTGGCATCACCGCTGGTTCGGTAACGGGCGGCAACCCTGTGGAAATGAAGTGCCCCGGGTTTTGTTCCTAGGCATTTGCCTTGATTTCCATTATTGCCTGTGGCAAGTTCTGCTTCCAAAATTCGGTTTCCACCTCGGCTGGGGTTCGGTATCCCAGGCTTTGGTGGAGCCTTACCTCGTTCCACCATGACACCCACTCGAACGTCGCGATTTCTACCTCTACAACGTCATTCCACCTGCGGGTATGGATTAGCTCGTTCTTGTAGGAGCCGTTAACGTTTTCAGCCAGAGCATTATCATAGGAGTCACCAACACTTCCGGTGGAAGCTGTAATGCCGTGCTGGGTAAGTCGCTCGTTGTAGACAACGCTGACATACTGCGACCCGTGATCCGAATGATGAATGAGACCTGTTGTTTCCTCAGCACACACGATCGCCTGGTTGAGAGCTTGCAGCGGCAAAGCTTCGGTCCGCATCGAATCTGACAGCGCCCACTCGACGATCCTCCGGGAGTAGACGTCGGTGACAAACGCGGTGTAGACGAATCCTTTTCGTGTCCGTACATAGGTAATGTCAGCCACCCACAGCTTATTCGGTCCTTGAGCTTTAAATTCACGCTCGACCAAGTCCGGGCGCAAATCAGGCACGTTAGCTTTTCGGGTTGTGATTGGTGATCCGCCTTTGCCTTTGCCAGAAACGCCAGCCAGGCGCATCAGTCGGGCGGTTTGTTCACGCCCGATATCGATTCCTTCACGGCGAAGAGCATGCCACATTTTCCGCACACCGTAGACACCATAATTATCTCTATGAACAGCACTAATGCGTTCAACCAGCACGCCGTCACGAAGTCGACAAGCACTTAACCCGCGAGCCTTGGACTGGCGATAACCACGCGAGGTGATAAACCCGCCAGCCCGGTTATTTTTCAACGTCTTACAGATGAACTCGACAGAGAAACGATTCCGGTTTTCATCGATGAACCGGATCATTTCCGACGTTTGGGGTCGAGTTCCGACGCGAAAAAAGCTGACGCGGCTTTCAGTAGCTCATTAGTGTCGCGGAGCTCTTGATTTTCACGGCGTAGCCTCGCGTTTTCGGCGGCCAAATCTTCAGGTACAGGTTCTGGGGTGTTTCCTGCACGGCGGGCCTGCTGGGTCCATTGACGAGCCGTGTGCCATGAAACCCCCAGCTTTGGAGCTACTGCCTGGCACGCGGCCTGCATCGACATATTTTCCGCCAAGATGCGGTCTTCCACGAGACGGACCACACGGTCCCTTGCATCCTGGTCAAATTTTCTCGGCATGTTCCAGATTTTCCCATCTACTCAAGCGGAACAAAACCTGGGACACTTCAAAACTACGCAACGACCCCAGATACACACCACTGTTGTACAGGTCGTAGAAAACCTGCCGGATACTCATGGACGCATACCGCGGGTCGGTGATCATCTCCCAGATGCGTTGCTGTTCCACCGCACCCAGCCGGTGGGGATGAGCACGCTGGCTAGGTGGTGTGGGATTGCCTACCGGTGGCCTGGGGTGGGTGCGGTAAAACAGGGAGGACTTACCCAGCCCAATGATCTTCAAGGCCTGAGTCTTGCTCATCCCAGCACCGGCTATCGGGTCGGTCAGAGTGTCAATTAAGTGCTGTTCGGCGGCGTAGAAGGCATCCCGTCTGCGGGCTTGGCTGGTGGTCAGGTGGGATCGTCCCCGCCAGGATCCTCGCAAGGGTCGGGCATGGTCTTGATAGCTTTTCCCAACGCATCCACCGCCTTGGACAACCGGTCGCGTTCAATACGGGCCTGGGAAAGTTGATGCTCCAACTCGGTGATATAGCGGTCTTTATCCCAGTGTTGCTGCTGCATGTGAATAATCTCCTGTGCTTGATCACGGGTGAGTGTTCCGGTTTTGCGGGGACACGCCAAGGCAGTGATGCTGCCATCGGCTAGGGCTGCTTCCCAGGATTCCAGCATCCTACGGCTTACCCCCAACTGGTGGGCGAATTCGCGGGCCGGAATGCGGGTTTGGGTTTTGCAGGCCACCACCACGAGGCGTTTGACTTCGGGGGTGAGCAGGGTTTGGGATGGGTGTGCCCAGGTTATCTAATTCCTGCCACATACTGTTGGGCAGCCCATCAATGATCGGGTCGGTGGGGTCAGCGATGAGGGTATCGGGGATAAGGTGTGGGGTGTGGGCCACCCAGCGGCGCAGTCTGGCTGGGTACAGGCCCAGCTGGTGGGCGTAGTGGGTTTTTCTATCCGTAGGGCAAAAAGTGGTAGGCGCAGCCTGTCAGTTGGCGGAGGCGGTAGGTGTAGTCACTGACTGGTTGGGTAGGGGTGAGCCAGTTGAGGATACGACATGACACCAGGTGGGTGCCGCTGGTGCCGCCGGGGGTGTGGCAGATCAGTTCTGCCTGGTTCGGGTCGGCTGTGGGGTGGAGTTGGGTGATGATCTGGATCAGGATGGCTGTGGTGTGGTCGGTGATGCGACGGTACGGGGCTGGCTGTGTCTTAGCCTGTGTGGTGTTGGCAGGGGGTGTGGTGGTCATGGTCTCTGTGCCTTTCCGAGGTGGGTGGCTTGTCTTACCGGGTAAAGGGGACCCCGGTTCACAACCACCCAGACACAAAGGGAAAACAGGGTGTTTCCGTACCCAGCAGTAGACCTATCTTTATGCAAAAGTTTGCACTAACGGTGTTCAAGGCTTTCCCGTTCGCCGCGCTCTATCAAACTGCCACTTTTCCTGGGTTTTTTGGCGGTTTGGTGGATCGTCGCCAGCCGCGTAGCCAGCGTGCTCTGTCAAACTGTCCGCCCCTGCACAGCGCCTATACCCGCCAAGCCTGACAACATCCAGCATCCCCTGACCGGAGCATATACACACTTCACAAGATTCCTAAAGTAATCCCCACATCCGCTAGAAACCTAAGAAAAATGCCCTCAGCACCAGCCCGGCAGGGGTGGCATTTTCCAGGCATTTTAATAAAAACGGGGGTAAAAACTTAAAATAAATTAAGAAAAACCTGGCAAAACCTTAACCTTTGTAGTGGTTGTTCTACTGAAGCTTGCCGGGTGTTAGCAGCGTCCGCACGTGTGAGTGAGCGGTAGGGCATCCTCAAAGGATAAGGAGAAGACACGCATGCAGGTATTCGATTCAATACGCTATACCATGCTGGTGCGTAGAGTCGCCGTCCTGTGTGTTGTGTTTGCCTTGGTAGCCCTGTCTTGTCGCCCATTTCCAGCGCAGGCGCAGGCAGGCGCAACGCGAGGCGACAGGAGCGGTGAGTTTGGAACGAGCGTTACAGTCGTGCCGTCGGCAGAGGGGAAGATGCCGGCGGTCCGGTTTGATTGGGTTGTTCCCGCAGGTACGCAGCTCATTCCGGGCGATAATGTCACGATTAGCCTTCCTGACTGGTTGGAGCCCGTCCGCATGGTGCAGCAGGATCAGCCGAATGTGCGGTGTATATCAACGCAAGCATCTACAGCTGTGAACTGTACTTTCATCGATGTTTCCACCCCGTCGGCAGACATTTTGGGCTCGGTCGAAGTTCCGGTAGCTGTCAAGAATGCCAACGATTCTGCACCGGTGCGGTGGGGAGGTCGAGCATTTGACCTTCGAAAAGAACTTGCCGCCAACCACGTCAACCAAGCCATCCCAACAATCCCACCGGCAGATATCGTTGAGGCGGCACATCAGCAACCGAATGGTCGCTGGGATGTGATTGCCTCGGCAAGGCAGTCCCGTTCGGGTCGGATCGTGGTGGAGTCTAGCAAGGCTGACCAGGGTTTTGTTGAGGTGCGGCGTCGTGACGCAGGTGCAGCGTATGACCGTGGGACGTGGGAAGACGCGGCGTCGACACGCTGCCAGCCAGGTGGCGACCTTCATGCCCAGCAACTGGGGTGTGCGCAGCGTGTTTCCTGGCGGATTCCGCAGGTGAGACGTATTTTGCGGGCGCGGCGGGGGAGCGGGTGTCTGTGTGGTCACTGGCGGGGGCACTGACGGTGGTGATTGATAATCCGGTGCGGGGTGCTGCGTATCGTGTGCAGTTTGCCTCGTCACTGCCGGACCCGGTGATTTACGTCAATGGCGTGGATGTATCAGCTCCTGCGGTATCGTCTGTACGCCCGACAGCACCAACGGGGTCAGCCGCAATATCGCAGGTCAGGCGGGGTACGTGGTACCATTCGCTTTTGGCCGCAGTGCAGTTGATTCCGTGGGCATTTGATGTGTTAGTACCTCATCATGAGTCAACCGAACCCTCGATTAAAGTGACTCCTGTCACGTCATCGGAGTTGACTGCTTCGCTTGCGGATACGGACATCGCCACCTCGACAGAGACAGTGGACAGGTCGTATGCAGCGAATACGGGTGCGTCGATAGTAGGGCTTGTGTTGTTGTCATTGTTGGTGATTCTTGGCGGGACCGCATTTGTGTTACGTGGTCGCTCCACTAAAGGTGAGCTACTGGCCAAGTGAGGGGACTAGCATCGAACTCCATGGAACTGGTTGTGAGATCAATTAGTGGGATTAATTCCCCGTTGGTGATTCGAGTTCAGGATGCGCAGCCAGGCGAACGGGTGCGCATCCACGTCTCTGCGGTAGACGCAGAGAAACAACCCTGGTCGAATGAGCAGGTGTTTCATGCTGATGAGCATGGTGTGGTGGATGTTGCGACATCGTTTCCTGAAAGCGCGCTATGGTCGCCACCGCATCACTGTGGACTGCTGTGGACAATGCGTCCCGACAGCATCGGCACGAATGATGGGGAAGCGGGTGCATTCGAGCTGAACGGTTTGGCATCAGTGCACATCCACGTGAAAGCCCGCTCGGAAGAGGAAGGCTGGGGTGCGCTGGTGCAGCGCACGATCGCCCGTGAGGTGGAGGAATGCGCAGCGCCGAAAGGTTGCTCCGGATTCAGCCCCAATCACCGGGCACCCGGGGTTTTGCTGCTTGTTGACACCCCAACAGCTACTGCCTCTGCTAGTGCCGCCGCCCTCGCGCATCATGGGTTCACGGTCTTCTACTGTCCGGAAATCCCGGCAGATCGTCTCCCTGAACTCGCAGCAGAGATCCACGAGCACGAGCGTGTTGACTCAGAGCTGCCGCTCGCGCTGGTGGCGCAGGGCAGGAGCTGCGCCGATGCCATTCACCTGGCAAGCACCCATCCCGATCTCATTGGACCTGTGGTGGCACATTCCCCCAGTGACGTGCACTGTGATCGGCCCGGTTTTTCCGCCTTTATGAAGTCCGCAGTGACTGGCCATCCGGCGAAACTGTGGGACTTTTACCAGCATGCCCACGCCAAAGCCACGCCGCTTGATCTTAGTGGCATGACCGGTCCGCTTCTGCTCACTGCAGGCACCGATGATGCCGTGTGGGACAGCGTTGGTATGTCCACCAACCTGGAAAGCTGCCCGCGAGCACAACATTGAGGTGTTCCGCGTTGAATATCCAGCAGCCGGTCACGCCAGCGGATACCCTTTCTGCTTCTCAGGGTTGCCCGCCACAACAGTGATCAAGGACCATGGGCATCGCATTGCCGTGGGTGGCGATGCCGATGCTAACGGTCGTGCCGCCCACAACTCCCGCGAGCAGGTCATCAGCTTCCTGTCCTCGGCTTTTGACATCTCAGACTAGTCTGTCGGTATGGACCATGCTAGTGGAATTGCAGCGGGCATTCTGGCTGATCGACTGATTAAAGACCCTCAGCGCTACCATCCGGTGGCGCTGTTCGGTCAGTACGCGCTGTGGTGGGAGCGCCGTTTGTACCGCGACAACAAAGTCGCGGGGGCAGTGTTCGCGGCGGCCTGTGTGCTGCCACCGACCCTGGTGGCAGCGGGCGTCGCCAAGCGGGCACCACGGCTAGCTACTGCGGTGGCGCTGTGGGCGGCGCTGGGGGGTACGAGCCTGGAGTGTACCGGCATGCGGATGGCGCAGGCGCTGGAATCCGGCGATGAGGATGCAGCCCGCGGCTGGGTTCCGTGGCTGTGCTCTCGCGACCCCGAGCTTCTCGACGCCCCCGGCATGGCGCGCGCCGCCGTTGAATCCGTGGCGGAGAATACGTCGGACGCCGCCATTGCACCGCTGGTGTGGGCTGCGGTGGCGGGCGCGCCGGGTGTGGTGGCACATCGCTGCGTCAATACCTTGGATGCGATGGTGGGGTACCGCAACGAACGGTACCGCAATTTCGGCTGGGCCGCCGCGAAGCTCGACGACGCCATGGCTTGGGTTCCGGCCAGGCTTACCGCAACAGTCCATACTGGTTTCGCCGCTCTTCACGGTCGAGGTGGTGCGGCGCTGCGGGCGTGGCGTGACGACGCCCCGTCGCACCCTAGCCCCAACGCCGGGCCAGTGGAGGCGACGGCCGCTGCCGCGCTCGGGGTGCGGTTGGGCGGGCCGACGGCGTATGCACACGGCGTCGAAAAGCGGCCCTATCTGGGCGAGGGGCCAGCGCCTACGGTGCAAACCGTCCGGGAGGCCGTGCGACTATCGCGGTGGACGCAGCTGGCGGTCGGGGCCATGGCCTACGTGTTTAAATCCACGTCATCCCAGGTGCTCAAGGGGTGATGCAGCCACGAGAATGCGTGATGGCGCTCCAGCAGGATGCTACAGTGCACGTTTTCAAACACAGGTGGTGAGTTCTCTGGGTTGACGTCCTGGTCCACGGCGTACCAACGCTGCGAGTAGGTGCTTTCGTAGCCATCGCAAATGTGGAACGTGTCAATCAAGCGGTGAATGTCATACAACTCGTCGGGGTTTTCCTCCAGCGTTGTCAGGCGATCAACGTTGGCGGGTTCCAATACCATGGGGTCCATACTCACCTTGCCGAGCACCCAGCCCAGCACTGTCGCGGACTCCCACCGCCACACTAACTGCACCGCAGCTTCCTGAGTTGACTTGCCGTACTTGCCGAACTTCTTCTGTGACTCCTTTGCCACCGTATCAATAAACGCCAGCTCAGTGGGGGTGAAATCGTAGGGCGAATTACTCATCACTGTGTAAATATTCTTCGCCGTGTTCTTATCCCCATCCAGCACTGCCGCCGCCAAATGAGCAACAATCACCAAAGCGCGGAAGCGGCTAGCCACCTCCTGGGTGGACCGCAACTGCACCTCCATCTCTGAGCGCACCGGCGGCAACGACTGTGGCACCGACATGCCCTTCTTCCCCAAATCGGTGCGGATACGTTCACTCCTAGACTTGGACAAGGGGTGAATCGGGGCGAATTTTTTGGTGTTCGGGTCGAGCAAATTCACGCCGTCGGCGTTGTAAATACCGCCGTCGTTGAGGAAAGATCGAGTTCGTCGCCCGTGCCCACTCTTTGAAATCCTTCAGATCTTCAGGCTCGAACGACGCATCCCGCTCAAACACGTACTGGCTACGCGTCTCCCTGATGTGCTGGGAGATGCTGTGGATAAACGCGTTGTACTCAATACCCTGCGTGATCCAAAAATCGATGGCGTAGCCTAGAAAGCCATTCAAGTGATCCTGGAAATCAGAAATCTCCTGGTTAGTGCCGGTCACGGTGGATCGGTACTTAAAATAAGTAGCCCCTGGACCAGTCCAGGGGATCTCTTGGACAACCGTGGAGTAGGCGTTAATGAAAGTTGTCATGAACTCAATGCTAGTTGATAAGAAAAGCTAAAAACGTTCCTCGTTCCTCCTAGCAATCTTACTGTAGTGATCAACTCGGGCGCCGCCATACCTGCTACGGAGCTTCGCCTCTGCTGGCGACTCGGATTCTTGCTGGTCTTTCTCGTCCTGTTGTTTGAGTGGCGTTTGTTGCTGTTCTTGTAGTGCTTGTTGCTCTTCTTGTTCGCGTCGGCGCTCGCGCATCTCCGCCCACACGAAATACCCCAACCCGAGTGGGGCCATGATGCCAAATGCAATCCACTGGATGCCATAGGACAGGTGCGGACCCGAGTCCAGCTGCGGCAATGGGATGGCTGATAATGTACCTGGCTGTCCATCACTCAGTTGGACGTAATCTTTCCCCAGCTCAAGATGGGTGAGGTCAGCGATCTGCTGGGAATTGATGCCCGACACTTGCAACCGACCCTGATCTGTCAGCGGCTCATGGGATGGTGGTGGCTCGTCCAAGCGGGCATACCCCACGATGGTGACCTCCTCGGACGGGGCCGCTGGGATGTCTGGCACGTTGTCCTGATTGGCTGGAACAAAGCCACGATTCACCAGCATGATCTCACCACTGTTCAGGCGAAATGGGGTCAGCGCCTGAAAAGCAGGTGACGAGTTGACCGGACGCAAACGTAACAGCACCTCAGACTCCGGCAGGTAATGACCGGTCATGCTCACACGACGCCATTCCTTGCCGTCGGCGACCTCGCCCCGCGTAGTGAAATCTCTGACAACGGCACCGGGTCCGTCTCAAACGCAGCCTCAATGTTGTGATTGCGTTCCGTCTTCGCCTCGTTCTTGTGCAGTTGCCACGGTGCTAGCACCGTGAAGGCAAAATAGGCGAAGATCAGCACCGCCGCAGCGGTGAACACCCAACCAGGCTTCAAAAATGTTTTCCACACGCTGCGCTGGGTGCTGGGATGAGGGCGCGCACTGTTCACGATTCCTTATTCTAGGGTGCCTGTGAAAAGGGTGCGTGTGGTGGTGTTGGGCTACTGAGAACTGTCGGGGTTGTGGATTATGGAAGCGCACGCCCAGACGGCCCTTGCCCTGGGGTTTTACTGTAGTTACGGCCAGCCCTGCACAATGTGCTTATGCTCAAGCACGAAAACACCCTGTTTTGCGACCTGGGGATAAGCATACTTTTATGCAACTGTTTGCACTAACGTTGTTCAATGCTCTGCGTAGCCCATGATCCATCACACTGTCTGCCCATCTACATAAACCCACTACAGCCCCGAATCCCTCACCGCCTAGAGGAATGTTCCAGCCTTTCCTTGACCCAGTCGATCATCCCGGGCATGGCGGCATCGATTTGTGCGCGCACTTCGGTGAAGGCGGCGGCATTGCTGTAGTAGGGGTCGTCAACGTCGGCGCCAAGGGGAGAGGATGGGTCGAAGGAGCGGAGCAGGCGGATTTTTTCGGAGGGAATTCCGTGGCGCACAAGGTCGTGAATGTGCCCGTTGTCCAGGGCCACAAAGAGGTCGGCATCGTCGTGTTCGGGGCCAAGCTGGGCGGCTCGGTGCTGTGTGCCGTCGTGTCCAGAAACTTGAAGTTCCGCGATGGCGCGCCGGTCAGCGGACTGGCCAACATGCCAGCCACCAATACCGCAGGAACGTACGAGGACATCGTCGGTGAGGTGGGCGTCGTCAAGCGCGTCGCGGAAGATGACATCAGCCATGGGGGAGCGGCAGATGTTTCCCGTACAGACGAAGACGATGTAGAGGCTTTCAGTGTGCCCAGTCATGGATGATCCTTTCGAGTTCTGCGGGGGTGTCGGCGACGCGGTGGGCGTTCTGATGTTCCTCAGCGTTGCCGTATCCCCAGGTAACGGCCACGGTGGGGATGTTAAATTCGGCAGCGCCGGTGATGTCGTGGATGCGGTCGCCAATCATGAGAATATCCGACCCCTCGTCCAGCCCCACATTGTCCAGAACGTGCGAGATCACGTCGCGTTTGCTTCGCCTACCGCCATCTGGACCTGTCGCGGCACCGATGAAGGTGAAAAGCTCTGCGAGTTTGTGGTGTTCGAGTATTTTCTTGGTGATGGGCTGGGATTTTGAGGTGGCGGTGCAGAGCTGGAATCCCTGGTCCTTCAAACTCACCAGCAGGTCACGGATACCAGGATAGGGTGCACTCATGGCCCAACCTGTGGTGTCGTAGTGCTCCATGTAGCGGCGGAGTGTGGCGCGGTTGTCCTCGGGCGTCAGGCCGAGCCGGTTGAGGGTTACTTCCAGCGGTGGGCCGGGCACGCTGCGCAGGAAGTCGTCGGAGGGACGGGGATGTCCTCCCTGGTCGAGTGCATGAACAAAGCTGGTGATGATGCCTGGGTAGGAGTCGATGAGGGTTCCGTCAACGTCTAGGAGGAGAGTTTTCACGTGTTTTAGTGTGGCAGACGTACACTGTTGCAGGTGAATGGCTGTGATGTGTCGGACGAGTTTCTGCGGTTCCATGGCGATGTTGACGCCGCAAACGCACACCTTGATTTGCGGTGAACGTGCGTGGGATCGAGCCCCCGCCCTGGTTGCTGGAGGCCTTGATGGAGGAACTGAGCAATATAGCCAGCTACCCTTCAGCACAGACGGAGCAGCAGGCCCGGCAGGCCGTGGCCGATTTTCATGGCATTCCGGCCTCGCACGTGTTGCTGTTGGCGGGCGCTGCGGAGGGGTTTTCGCTGCTGCCGCGCCTGGTTCCCGCGGGCGGTTCGGCCCTGGCGGTGCACCCAAGCTTCACCGAACCGGAGTACGCCCTGCGCGCAGCTGGGGTGCCGGTGGTGCGCTTGCTTCTCGACGCCCCGTTTACCCTCCCAGCCAGCCTCCCCAACGGCGTCGATATGGCCGTGGTGGGTAATCCCACCAACCCCACCAGCGTGTTGCACGACCCGGCGCGCCTGCTCGCCTGGGATGTTCCGCATCTGGTGGTGGATGAGGCATTCATGGATGTGGCGGGGGAAGAGCATTCCCTAGCGGCTCGCGTGGTGGATAATCCCCAGCTAATTGTGCTGCGTAGTTTGACCAAGACGTGGGCGTTGGCGGGTCTTCGGTGTGGGTATGTGCTGGCGCAGCCCGAGGTGCTGGCGCAACTGTCTGCGGGGCGTCCGCATTGGCCATTGGGAAGTGTGCAGCTGCGCGCCATCGCTGAGGTGATGCGCCGGGGTCCTGCTGCCGCAGAGCAGATAGCGGGGGATGTGGCCAGGGAGCGCGCCGCGATGGTCAGGTACCTGGAGGACGAGGGGTTTCGGGTTGTGGCGGGGTCGTCGGCACCGTTTGTGCTGGTGCGGCCGCCCACCCTGGACCCGGAGTCGGCGCGGCTGCGGTTGCTGGACAGGGGCGTCGCGGTACGGCGCTGCGATACATTCCCGGGTCTGGACCAGGGTTTTTGGCGTTTGGCTGTGCGTGACATGGACGCGGTGCAGCACTTGTTGGAAGAATACAGGCAGGTTGTGAAGGAGTGAGTTGTATGACGACGGTGGCTGATATTCGTGCCATTGTGGAGGAGGCGTATCCTCCCCACCTTGCGGAAAGCTGGGATAAGGTCGGCCTGATCTGCGGGGATCCGGCGGATCAGGTGCATAAGGTGGTGTTTGCGCTGGATTGCACCCAGGAGGTGGCGGAGCGCGCCGTGGAGGCGGGGGCACAGATGCTGGTGGTGCATCACCCGTTGTTGCTTTTTGGTACGCACACGGTGGCTGCGGATACCCCGAAGGGGAGGATTATCCATACGCTGATTCGTCATGGGGTGGCGTTGATGGCGGCGCATACGAACGCGGATTCGGCCCGCCCGGGGGTGAATGATCGGCTTGCGGAGCTGCTGGGTGTCACACCGGGGCGTCCGCTGGAACCCAAGAACACGTCCACCGTGGATAAGTGGGGCGTGATGGTCCCGCCGGATCATATCGATGAGGTGAAAGCGGCCGTGTTCGCCGCCGGGGCCGGTGCAATTGGGGATTACCGGGAATGCGCGTTCGAGTGGTCCGGGCAGGGGCAATTCCGCCCGGTTGATGGCGCGAATCCCACACTGGGGCAGGTGGGCAGTGTGTTCACGGGGACAGAAACCAGGGTGGAGTTCGTGGCACCGACGGTGCGTCGTCACGCGATCATGGTGGCGTTGCGAGAGGCCCACCCGTATGAGGAGGTGGCGTTTGACGTGGTGGAGCTGGAGTCCACCGAGGATCTTTCCACTGCCTGTGGCCTGGGGCGTATCGGGGACTTGCCGGAACCAGTGAGGTTCGCTGATTTTGTGCAGCGCGTGGCCAACCGCCTGCCTGTCACAGAGTGGGGTGTTCGCGCGGCGGGCGACCCGGAGCGCATGGTGCAGCGCGTGGCCGTGTCTTCGGGCGCGGGGGACAGTCACCTGGCGGCGGCGAAGGCGCTGGGTGCGGACGTGTTTGTGACCTCGGATTTGCGCCACCACCCGGTTGATGAGGCGCTGCGCGACGGCGGACCGGCGATCATTGATACCGCGCACTGGGCCAGCGAATTCCCCTGGTGTGAGCAGGCTGCCGAACTGATCGCCCGCGAAGCCTCCGTGGAGGTGGAGGTTCTGAACATCCGCACCGACCCCCTGGACCATCTCAGCCCACCCCACCCACACAGAAAGCACACGATCATGAAACTCACCTCCGAACTCCAACGCAGCCTGCTGGAACTGGCCACCCTGGAACGCGCCGGGGATTCCTCGGTCGTCTCTGAGGAACAACAGAAGCGCGACAGGCTAACCAAGGAACTAGCCGACGCCCGCTCAGTACTAGGCACCTCCCAGGTCAATATTTCCGACATTGAGGTGGATATTCGCCGCATCGAAGCCGACATGTCCAAGCTGCGGCAGCGCGAAAAAGCCAACAAGGCTGGCCTGGGTGCCGCCGTTGATGTGGAACAGCGCCGCGACCTGCAACATGACTTGTCCACCACTTACCGTCGCCTCGACGACCTGCGCGGTGAGCTGAAGGAATGCCACGATGAGCTGCACGCCCTGCGCGCGACGGCGGAACGTCACAAGGCTCGAGTGGCGGAACTCAGCGATGCGCTTGATCGCATCACCGTTCCCACCGACAACCGCGCCGAACGCATCAGCGAACTCCGCGCGCTTTCGACGCCGCGACACTCGCCGACTACGACGACCAGGTTGAGGTGTACGGGGTTGGGGCCGCCGCCTTTAACGGCCGCACTTGCGGGGGCTGCTTCATTGTGTTGCCACCGATGTCGGTAAGCCAGATCCGCAACGCGCCCGCCGATGACGTTCCCCGCTGCCCCGATTGCGGCACCTATCTGGTGCGCACCACGGCGGGAGATGCCCAATGAAAGTGCAGATCAAAGCCGACGGCGGCAGCCGCGGCAACCCCGGCATCGCAGGCTCCGGGACGGTGCTCTACGATGCTTCTGGCACGGTGCTGACCAGCATCGCCGATTACGTGGGCACTGCTACCAACAACGTCGCCGAATACCGCGCTCTGCTTAACGGATTGGAAGCTGCCCGCGACCTCGGGGCCACCGAGGTGGAGGTGCTCATGGACTCCAAACTCGTTGTCGAGCAGATGAGTGGGCGCTGGAAAATCAAGCACCCCGACATGAAGGAACTCGCGCTGAAAGCCCAGGCCATTGCGCGGGATTTCGATGCCATCAGCTACACCTGGATTCCCCGCGCCGAAAACTCCGAGGCCGACGCCCTGGCCAACCAGGCCATGGATGCGGGCGCGGCGGGGGCGCCGATTGGGATTGTTGCTGGCGGTGAGGACGAAGCGGAGGAAGGAACCGATGGCAAAACGCATACCACCTGTCCCACCTCGTGGAACGGTGCCACCACGGAGCCGACCCGGCTGATCCTGCTGCGGCACGGACAAACCGAGATGTCCGCGGCCCGACAGTATTCCGGGCGCAGCAACCCCCCACTGACGCAACTGGGGACGCAGCAGGCGGCAGGCGCGGCGCGTCGATTAGCAGCGCGGGGTGGCATTGATGCGATCGTGGCTTCGCCGCTGACTCGAACCATGGAGACGGCGCGGGCGTGCAGCGATGCGTTGGGGCTGCCCGTGGCCAGTGTTGATGGCCTGATCGAATTGGATTTCGGTGAGTGGGACGGCCTTACCTTTGCGCAAGCACATGAGGCCAACCCAGAGGCGCACAGTGCCTGGCTATCCGATACCAGCATCGTCCCTCCCGGTGGCGAATCCCTTGATGCTGCCTACCAGCGCATCAGTGCCGTGAAAGACGAACTATGCAAGGACTACGCGGGTAAACCGTGCTGGTGGTTTCCCATGTCACACCCATCAAGGCGCTACTGCGCATGGCTCTTGGCGCTGGGCCTTCACTGTTCCACTGCCTACACCTGGATCTCGCGTCGATCTCCATTGCGGAGTTCTATGCCGATGGCCCCACAGTAGTTCGGCTGGTCAACGACACCTCTCACCTGTAAAGTAATGCCGTGCGAATGAGCCAGTCGGGTGGACGCGGCACACGTATCAGCATTGATCATGTATGTGACTATGCGTTTGACGTGGCGTCGAGGAAAGTCCGGACTCCACAGAGCACGGTGGTTGCTAACAGCAACCCAGGGTGACCTGCGGGATAGTGCCACAGAAAACAAACCGCCTCCCGCCTGCGCGAGGAGGTAAGGGTGAAACGGTGCGGTAAAAGCGCACCAGCGCGTCAGGCGACTGGCGCGGCTCGGTAAACCCCACCGGGAGCAAGGCAAGAGGGCGTACCAGCTGTGGTATGCCTGCGCGGACATAGGCTGCTCGCCCAGTCTGCGGGTACGCTGCTTGAGGCCGCCAGCAATGGCCGGTCCAGATGGATGTTCACCACTTCCCGTCGCTGCATGGCGGGGAGGACAGAATCCGGCTTAGAGGCTGACTCATTCGCCCAACAACGTGTAAGCTGCTTAGGCCGCTGTTCCGGGTCGCAGCTCGATGACCTCTAGGCCGTCGTCTACTAGGTCGGCGGCGAAATTCCTCGCGTGGGTGGCCTCCACCACCGCGATCACGGCGTTGCTCACCCCTGCGTGGGCGCTGCGGGCCGTCACCGCGCCCCGACTCCGGCACAGCTGAGCCAACGCTGAATCGGTACCACTGACGGAGTAATCATCATTCAGGGCGCGTTGTGAGGCCGCCACAATATCCGATAATTCCGCCACGTTACGGGAACGTAGCAGCGGTACCATCGACTGTGCGCGTCGGGTCTCGGCCTCGAAAAACTCCAGCCAGCGGGTCGCTTCCTGCAAGCTGGGTACCCCACTAGGACCGTGCACTTTATGTACAGCTTCCAGCCAGTCACGTACGCGGGGGGCGGCATCGGGCAGGTGCCGCAGCGACTCCACACCAAACGCGCGGGTGGCCTTATCAATGAAGTCAAGGCGGCGGGCCATTTCCTCGGGTATCTGCCCGCCCGGATTATGTGGTGTATTGACCGCAAACACCACAGTGTTCCGGCCCGCAATGTGCGGTGTGTGCGTAACCGACTCATCCTTGTAGTCCACCACGGAAATCTGCCCGTCCATACTCCGTAATGCGGCGGTGTAGCGCGCCCGCAGGGCGGGGGTCGCGGAGAAATAGCGGCCGATTGGAAGCATGCTTCGGCGACACGGACGCGCAGTGGGTAGTCACCACGGTTTTCATCGTCCACTACCAGCGCCGACGCAAAAGGCGACCTCGGCGGCGGCATGTACGCCCAATCCCCAGTCAACAGGTGCTTCCGACTCCACCGCGATGTTAAACCCTGGCGTGTCCCGCGGCAGCAGCTGTCGGAAAATCAACGACCACACCACGCCGCCCAGGCGCTCCGGCCACGAACCATGCGGCGAGGGTACGCTCTCCGTTTTGTCCCGCGCGTCCAGCACAGAGAAACGCGAAATCGCTCACGTCACCCATGGCAATATGGTTGGGTTTTGCGCCGTTCACGCTCACACTGATGTTGTTATCGCTGCGTGGCGATGCCGCGATACCCACCCGCAGGTCGCTTGATGCAACAAGCACGATGCCACCCACCACGTCGACATGCTCACCCAATAGCGACCACGTGGTGGGGGCGCTGGCCACCAGCGTGGGTTCCGAACCGAAAATGGCGGTATGGCCAGCTTTCACCCGATCACACACTGAGCCTTCTGCGGAACCCTTTGCGGAGCCTGCCGAAGACGAATCCGAGTGATCACCAGGTTGCTGCGGGGAAATGGTCATCGCGAAAACAAGCTCCTAGTGTGTAAGCCAAAAGACGACATGTTTACTGCGTTCACTGTAGCGTGAACGGCAGGGGTGGTTAACGTGGACATCACGAGCGACCCCATCCTAACGTACAACCGTAACGCCCACAGACAGGAGAGCAACCATGTCAGATACTGACAACCAGTGGTACTTTGACCTCGCGACCGGGGTGGTCAGTCAAGGCAAAGCCGGAAACTGGACGGACCGCATGGGGCCTTACGCCACCGAAGCAGAGGCACGCGACGCCCTCGCCCTGGCAGCGGAACGCACTCGCCAGGCCGACGAGTATGACGAAGCGGGCAAAGACGACTACGACAAAGCCTAACTTTTAGGTCTACTTTTTCTTCATCAGTTTCTTGTAGGCTGCGCGGACTGCGGAGAAGCCGTCCTCGTAGCCAATTAGGGCGTCCTCGCTAGCGCGTTGTTCGTGCTGGTAGAGCACGCCGTAGCTGAACGTATCCTCACCATGGGCACGCGCGTCCTTAGCAAGGCGTAGTACCACGTCGCGGGTGGTCACGTGGTCTTGGAAATCGCCCAATACGGTCTGTAGGTTTTTGCAGGCCAGGTAGAGTTTCTTGGTATTTAATCCTGTGGCTTGGCCTGCGGCTTCGGCGGAGTAGCGCAGCCGTTTGACTGCTTTGCGCACATTGTGGATGTTCCTTTCCCGCTGTTCCAACGGTAGGTCGGTGTCGGACCACTCGGCGATGGCTTTTGTGTGGCGGTTGAGCAGAAGCTCGTAGGCACTGCCCAGGTGCTGAAGCAGGATTTTCCGCGCCGCACCGCCTTTTCCACTGGTGACGATGGGGGAGGCGAGAAGATTGTCGAGGTCTGCCAGTAGGGCAAAGTAACGTGGGGAATCCAGGAACGCCACGGCATCGGAATGCGCGGTGCGGTAGGAATCGGACATGCTACCGGTGATGCGCGTGTGGGTCGGGGCGTCGACAAGCGGGGCGAGTGCAGCAAGGCGTTCTCCGACAACTTCCGCATCGCGGGCGACTCCGAGAACCCCAGCGAGGTGCTTAAGTTCACCACCTAGGTGCGTGTAGTTCTCGTTGGTGATGATGCCGTCGAAAGTGCGCATGTGGCTGCGGAGCTCGCGGGTGGCCACACGCATCTGGTGCACCGAATCCCAGTCGTCGCGGCGCACGGCCGGGTCCATCGCCACCAGACGGTCGCGGTTGGCGGCCAGTGCCTGCAACACCGCCGCAGCTGGGGAACCCTTTTTGAGTTTCTTCACCGTCGGCGGGGTGGGGGCGTTGGCGATGGAATCCCCGAGCGCCGTTGCAAGCTTCGAGGGGCTATCGGCAGCCACCGCCCCCTTATCGACGATCGCGCTGGTTGCTGCCTCCAGAATCCGTTGTGCGTCGTCGGTGTAGGCCGAGCCAACCTCCACTTCCCATTCCCGCCAGCTGGTGCGCTCACCGTGGGGGGAGGAGGGACCAGGCGGTGACGTGATCGTCGCAGAATTCCGCGATGGCGGTACCGTCCGCATCGTGCAGCACGGTTTCGTGGCGCTCGTTATCCACCTGCGCGATAGGGGCGAGCGGCAGGTCACGGATCAGCGATCTGACCGGTCCGAGCAGGTCCGGCGGCGGAACATCGGTGGCGGCATCGGGGCCGAAATCGGCCTGGAGCTCCATGCGGTGTGCCCCCTGCTTCGGCAATTTCAGGTGCCAGCCTGCGTCCTTTCCACCTGTGCGGCGGCGCAAGGTTATTTTGTTGCGGGTAAGCCGAAGGTCCTCGGTGTCAAAGTAGACGGCCGAAAGGAAGTGAATATCCGAGGATTCGGACACCACCCCCTCGATTGCGCCAGCAAGCTCCGGCGGTTCGGCCTCCGGGGCGGCGGCGAATTTGACTTCAATCTCAGTGTGCGCATCCGTGTTCATAACCCCTGTTTACCAGGTTTCTGCAGGCAGGGGCGGTTTTGTGGCTATCCCAGCATTCCCTGAACGTAGGCAGCTTGCCCGGCGTGCTGCGCGGCGTCATCAATGATGCTGACCACCCGCACTCCTCGGGTGACGTGTGGGGTCCAGTGCGTATCAATGACATCGTTGAGCACATCGGGGGTGAGGCTGCGAACGTAGGCGATGGTCGCCTCGGTGGCCTGGTCCAAGTATCCGAGTAGCAAGGACAGGTCGGTGACGTGCACGCGGGCGGCCTCCTCGGGGGTGTGGCCGTAGCCCATTGAGTTGCGCGGCAGGTCAAGGTTGAAGCGGTCCACCCAGCCCTGTGAGGTCCAGACCTCTGGGGTTCCCGCGAGCGCCGCGATCTGTAGGTCCTGCTCACGGGCGGTGTGCCACGCCAGCCAGGCGATGGAATTGGCGTTCAGAGTGGGCCGCCAGTTGGCCTGCTCGGGCGTCACCTGGGAAAGCACATCGTGGAAGACGTCTCTGCTTCGCTGCGCCGCGTCTGCTAAAAGGTCACCTAAATGCTCTGACATGCCTTCCCAGCCTACCTGGGCCTATGCTTCATGTTCGTACATGATGTTCCAGGCGATGCCGAAACGGTCGATGCAACTGCCGTCGTAGTAGCCGTACGGGGCGTCGACAATCGGGCGGATGATGGTGCCACCCTCGGCGAGGGCGGCAAAGATGCGGTCGGCATCCTCGCGGGTGTCGGTGAAGTGGTGCAGCAGCACGGGGGATTTGTCGGTGGAAGGGGTGATGGGGGTGGTGCTGTCGCTACCCATCAGTGTCATGTTGGGTAGTTCGAGGGCGGTGTGGGCAATCAGATCGGCGTGCTCGTCTTCGACGGGCATGCCCATGGGGATCATATCCGCAAAGGTGAAAAAGCTGGTGCGCTGTCCGCCGAAGAGTGCTTCGTAGAAGTCGAAGGCTTCACGTGTTGTGCCAGGTAGCATGAGGTAAATATTGAATGTTCCCATGCTCCCCAGGCTATTGAACGCTGTGCCGCGCCGCTTATTATGAATTGCGGTTTTTCAGCAGGTGCCGCATCGTGAGGATCGGGAAGTTCATGGTGATGGGCGGGTCCTGCGGCGCGGGTGGCCGCATGTCCAGCGCGAATTCAGCACCGGAGTCGTTCGGGAAGGCGAGTTTGCGTTCCACGCGTTGGCGCAGGTTATCGCGCAGCGCGCGGGCGGGGTTAGCGCTGTAGCGGAGTTCACAGGCCAGCAGGTAGTACTCGCCGGGCGGGATGTTGGTGAAGGTGAAGGAGGTGCGACCAATAAGCGCAGCCCCTACCACGGGCATGCCCTTGGGGATGGCCGTGGGGAACAGGCCCACGCAGGTGACGTTGGAGCTGTAGCCCTCGGGGTAATGCGTAGAGACAGACAGCGTGTTGTTGGTGTTCACTTTACTTTGGCGATGCACCAGCAGGCCATCCCGGTTGGCAATTTTCTGCAAAACTGCCTGCGCTTTTGATGCTTCCTTGGGGTAGTTACGTGGCGTCACGCCGGTGTGGTTTTTGAACGTATTGGAGAAGGTACCAAGGCTGCTGTAGCCTGCAGCGAGGGCGCTGTCCGTGACGCTCATCCCGTGGTCCATCATCTGTTCGATGCCGCGCTGGACGCGTAGTGCTTCAATGCACTGGCGGATGCTGTACCCGGCCTGGTTTAAATTCGCGTGATAGGTGGAAGGCGCTGTATCCGTGTTCCTGGGCGATGCGAGCAAGGGTCGGCTCGTCGTCGTCCCAGAGATGAGTCTTGAGGTAGCTGACGATTCGACAAATGTCCACTTAAATAATCCTGTTTTTTAGAGAAATATTTTTTGAGAAAAAGATCAGTTGTGGCTACGCTACCAGGAATAATATTTCGGGTGCAATTCTATTGCCGAGCGCCTGTGATGGGGTGGATAACACGGGTGTAACACCCACCCCGCCCCGCACTTAGTAGGCGTGCTCCTCGCCGGGAAATTCTCCACTGGCCACGGCGTTGCGGTAGTTCCGTGCGGCGTCGGTAAGCGCGGCACCGACTGCGCCGAAACGGCGGACAAACTTAGGCGAGAAGCCACCGGCCGGAAGCTCCACCATGTCCTGCCACACCAGTACCTGGGCATCTGTGTCCCGGCCAGCGCCGATGCCGATGGTGGGGATGGGCAGGTCGCGGGTCACTTCTGCGGCGAGGTCGGCGGGCACCATCTCCAGGACCACGGCGAAGGCACCGGCTTCGGTGACGGCGCGGGCGTCGGCACGCAGGGCATCAGCGCCGCCCGCGCGGCCTTGGACCTTAAAACCGGAGAGGCTATGCACTGATTGCGGGGTGAACCCGATGTGTGCCATCACGGGAATGCCTGCGTCTACCAGTGCGCGAATGCGGGGGGCGATGCGCACACCACCTTCTATTTCACGGCGTGGGCACCGGATTCCCGCATCATTCGGGCGGCGTTCAGTACCGCCTGCTCGTCGGATGCCTCGTAGGTGCCAAACGGGAGGTCCGCCACCACCAGTGCCTTTCCCGCACCCCTGACGACGCCGCAGGCCAGCGGAATCATTTCATCCAGCGATACTTCCGTGGTGGTCTTGTACCCGTAGATGACGTTCGCGGCGGAGTCCCCAACCAGAAGAACCGGAATATCTGCTTGGGAGATCGCCTGAGCGGTGGAGTAATCGTAGGCGGTAAGCATCGCCCATTTTGCGCCCTCGGCTTTCCAAGACAGCAGGTCGGAAATGCGCACGGGTTTGGTGGGGGTTGCTGGAGTCGGGGGCGTGGCGGGGGTGGAGCCGGTGTCTGAATTCATGGTTAAAGTGTGTCACTATTTTTTTACCCGTCACCAACCGTGTGTCCACGGCGAGTCGGGTGCGCGCGGTAGATTTGTAAGAATGAACAGCCAACAGGAATTTGTGCTTCGTACCGTCGAGGAACGTGACATCCGTTTTGTACGGCTGTGGTTCACCGACATTCTGGGTTATTTAAAGTCCGTGGCGGTGGTGCCTGCTGAGCTGGAAAACGCCTTCGGGGAGGGCATTGGGTTCGACGGCTCGGCTATTGAGAGTTTTTCGCGCATATCCGAGTCCGATACTATTGCGCTTCCTGATCCATCAACGTTCCAGTTGATGCCCTTTGAGCAAAACGGCACGGACCGCAGCATTGCCCGCATGTTTTGTGACATCACCATGCCGGACGGACAGCCCTCCTTTGCTGACCCCCGCCAGGTGCTGCGCAGACAGCTGGCCTCGGCCGCGAGTGATGGTTTTACCTGCTACGTTCATCCTGAGATCGAGTTTTTCCTGGTTGATTCGATTAACACCCAGGGGCAGCCCCCAACGCCTACGGATAACGGCGGCTACTTCGATCAGGCGGTGACGGACAAGGCCCCGCATTTCCGCTTTGATGCCATCTCCGCGCTAGAAGACATGGGCATTTCCGTTGAGTTCAGCCACCACGAAACCGCCCCCGGCCAGCAGGAAATAGACCTGCGCTTTGCCGACGCACTGACCATGGCTGATAACATCATGACCTTCCGCTACCTGATCAAAAAGGTGGCGTTGAAAAACGGGGTGCGGGCCACATTCATGCCCAAACCCTTTGCAGGTTACGCAGGCAGCGCCATGCACACCCATATTTCCCTGTTCGAGGGCGATAGCAACGCCTTCCACGATCCCGATGATGAGTTCAGCCTGTCCACCACGGCGCGGCAGTTCATCGCCGGTATTTTGCGGCATGCCCCCGAGTTCACGGCGATCACCAACCAATGGGTGAATTCCTACAAACGCATCATGTTCGGCAACGAGGCGCCCCGCGCCGCCACGTGGGGAGTGTCCAACAGTTCGGCGCTGGTGCGTGTTCCCACCTACCGTCTGGGTAAAGATCTTCCCGGCGCGTTGAGGTGCGCAGCCCTGATTCCGCCTGCAACCCCTACCTGGCTTATGCGGTGATTCTTGCGGCTGGGCTGAAAGGTGTCCGGGAAGGCTACGAGCTCACCGAACCCGCTGAAGAGGACATTTCCAAGCTCACCCGGCGCGAACGCCTCGCCTTGGGGTACCAGGATTTGCCGGGCAGCTTGGACCATGCGCTGCGGTTGATGGAGGGCTCGGAGCTGGTTGCCGACACCCTAGGTGAGCACGTGTTTGAGTATTTCCTGCGCAATAAGTGGCGGGAGTGGCACGACTATCAGGCGCAAATCTCCTCTTGGGAGCTGCGCACCACACTGGACTACTAGAAAACTACTGGGACACTACCGGGAAAGAGTGTAGGAAATGTGCAGCATGCCCACGTCACGAACCACCCGCAGACCCATGCCCACGTTGGGGGGGATTGGGGTTCAATAGCCCTACAGCCAAGGCGGACCTTGAGGAGCTTGGTTGGCTTAATAGCCAATCGGTGGAGTTGTTGTGGGCGCTGTCGGGGGCTGGCGACCCGGATCTTGCGCTGAATACGTTGATCCGTCTGCGTGACCAGCTGACAAGTGGTGATTATGCTGACGGTAAAGAATACGCGGATTTTGATGCCGCTATCCGCTCTGACGTGGCGTTTCGTGTGCGGCTGTTGTCCCTTGTGGGGGCGTCCACGGCGATGGGAGATCACCTGGCTGCGAACCCGGGGTTGTGGCGGCTGTTGGCGCAGCCGATGCCCACTCCCGCCGAGATGATGCGCGAGTTGCTGGAGTGTGTGCAGGCCACGCCGCTGGATGCGTCGGCAAGCGCGACCCTCACCACTCCCGGGACTTACCGTGCCGGGCTGACTGGTGCTGATGCGGAAAAGGCCCTGAAGTGCACCTATCGCACGCTGTTGATGCGCATCGCCGCGCACGACCTTGCCGGAACATACCCGGAATCCCCGCGCCGCCCCGGCCAGCCCCTGGTACCGTTCGACCAGGTCACGGGAATGTTGACCGCGCTTGCCGACGCCGCGCTCACCGCCGCGTTGGCAGTTGCCGTCGCCGTGGTGTGGGGGGAGAAAGACTACGAAGGTCAGATGGCGGTGCTCGCCATGGGCAAATGTGGTGCTCAGGAACTCAACTACATTTCTGACGTGGATGTTATTTTTGTTGCCGAACCCGCCGACACCAAATCCACCCGCGTGGCCGGTGAGCTGATCCGCATCGGTTGCAAGTGCTTCTTCGAGGTGGATGCGGCGCTACGTCCCGAAGGCAAGCAGGGCGCGCTGGTGCGCACCCTGGAATCCCATGTGGCCTATTACAAGCGATGGGCCCACACCTGGGAATTCCAGGCGTTGCTCAAAGCCCGCCCCATGACGGGATCGTTGGAGCTTGGGAAGCGTACGTTGATGCGCTCACCCCCATGGTGTGGACCGCGAGCCAGCGTGACAGTTTTGTGGAAGACGTGCAGTCAATGCGCCGACGCGTGATTGATAACGTGCCCACTGAACTGCTGGAACGTGAACTGAAACTCGGGCGCGGTTCCCTCCGCGACGTGGAGTTTGCGGTGCAGCTGCTGCAAATGGTGCATGGGCGCAGCGACGAATCCCTCCGCGTGCGCTCCACCGTTGCCGCATTGCACGCCCTCATCGCTGCGGGGTATGTGGGTCGCGAAGACGGCTCCACCCTGATAGACGCCTACGAATTCCTCCGACTCCTGGAGCATCGCCTGCAGCTGCAGCGCGTCCGCCGCACCCACACCATGCCCACCGAGGACGACAAAACCAGTCTCCGCTGGCTGGCCCGCACCGCCGGGATCATGGGTGTTGGCGACGGCACCTCCGCAGAGGCGCTGGCCAGCGAATACCGCAAAGTCCGCCGCCAAGTCGCTCAGCTGCACGCCAAGCTCTTCTTCCGGCCACTGCTGAACTCCGTGGTCAACTTGCCGGTGGAAACGCTGCGTCTTTCCGCCGAATCGGCAAAACGCCAGCTCGCTGCGCTGGGCTACTACTACCCGGACCGCGCCTACGAGCACCTGATCGCCCTGGCCTCTGGGACCACCCGCAAAGCCCGCATCCAGGCGATGCTGCTGCCCACCCTCATGGAATGGCTCTCCCAGACCGCCGATCCCGATGCCGGTCTGCTCAACTACCGCAAGCTTTCCGACGCCGCGAATGACCGCCAATGGTTCCTTCGCATGCTGCGCGATGAGGGCGTGGTGGGGCAGCGCCTAATGAAAATCCTGGGGAATTCCCCCTACGTGTCCGACCTGATCATCGCCACCCCCGACTCTGTGAAGCTCCTGGGTGATGGCGCGCGCGGCCCGAAACTCTTGGACGCATCGCCCACCACCGTGTCCTCCTCCCTGTGCGCCAGCGTCTCCCGGCATAAAGACCCCGACCGTGCCATCACCGTGGCGCGGTCCCTTCGTCGCGCTGAACTCGCCCGTGTTGCCGCCGCTGACCTACTCGACATGATGGATGTGCAACAGGTGTGCCGCAGCCTCTCCTTTGTGTGGGATGCCGTGCTGGAGGCCGCTCTGGCTGCAGAGATACGCGCCTCTGTGGAGAGTAGGCGTGAAGGGAACACCGAGGGAGCGATGCAGGAAGCTCCGGCACGCATCGCCGTGATCGGCATGGGCCGCCTCGGCGGCGCTGAGCTGGGCTACGGCTCTGACGCGGACGTGATGTTTGTGTGCGAACCCGCGCCGGGTGTGGACGACAATGAGGCTGTGCGCTGGGCGATTGGCGTGTGCGACAGGATGCGTCGCAGGCTTTCCAAACCCAGTGGCGATCCGCCGTTGGAGGTGGATTTGGGCTTGCGACCAGAAGGCCGTTCGGGTGCGGTGGTGCGCACTATCGACTCGTATGTTCGTTACTACGAAAAGTGGGGTGAGACCTGGGAAATTCAGGCGCTGCTGCGTGCCACACACATCGCTGGCGATAAGGACGTGGGGCTGAAGTTCCTTGCAGCGATTGATTCGTTCCGCTACCCGGCCGATGGCGCCTCCCCAGAGCTGGTGCGCGAAGTGCGACGGATGAAGGCCCGAGTGGATAATGAAAGGCTGCCCCGCGGCGCGGACCGCAACACCCACACCAAACTTGGGCGCGGCGCTTTGACGGATATTGAATGGACAGTGCAGCTGCTGATTCTCTTGCACGCCCATGAGGTGCCGGAACTGCACAACACGTCCACGCTGGAATGTCTGGACGTGATTGAATACCACAAGCTCGTTGACCCGGAGAAGGTAAAGATTTTACGGACCGCGTGGTTGACGGCCACGGATGCGCGCAATGCGTTGGTGTTGGTGCGCGGTAAGCGTACGGATCAGCTGCCGCCGCCGGGTCCGCATTTGGCTCAGGTGGCGGGTGCTGCTGGCTGGGATCCTACGGAATACCAGGAGTTTTTGGAAAACTATCTGAAAGTTACACGCCGTGCCCGCCAGGTGGTTGATGAGGTGTTCTGGGGCGAGAAAACCTTCGAACCTTGATGGCTAGGCGAGGGGTGTATCCAGGTTCTAGCCGGTTGGTTAGCAGGAATCATTCCTAAGGTTGATGTGTAAGTATGGGTACCCTTAGTTAAATAAAAGGTGCAAGCCAGACACGGGAATGGTGCACCGTTATGGCTCCTCATATTGAGTCACACGAGAAGGAAACCATGACTACAGCAACTGATACCCGTGAGTCCCTGTCCACAGCGCTCAAAACCTCCACAGCTGAAGCCCACGACAAAGCCGAACACTCCGTGTTCATGGACGAGCTGCTTGCGGGCAAACTCAGTGTTGCCGACTTCATCGCCCTGCAAGAGCAATCCTGGCTGTTCTACTCCGCGCTGGAGGATGCCGCCCGCGCCGTTGCCGACCACCCGCTGGCATCTGAAATTGTTGACCCCGCCCTGGAGCGCGTGAACGCCCTGGAGCATGATCTCGACCATCTCCACGGCTCCACCGAATGGCGCACCACCGTGACCCCGCTGCCCGCCACCGCCGAGTACATTGCCCGCCTCAATGACATCGAAGAGACCAAGGATGTGGCTCGCCTGCTCGCGCACCATTATGTGCGTTACCTGGGTGACCTGTCCGGCGGCCAGGTTATCGGCCGCATGATGCAGCGCCATTACGGCGTTTCCGACGAGTGTGTCACCTTCTACCACTTCGCCGAAATCCCGAAGACCAAGCCTTACAAGGACAACTACCGCGCCGCTCTCGATGCCCTGCCTATCGACGCCGCGGACCGCGAACGCCTCCTCGCCGAAGCCGCCGACGCATTCCTGCTTAACCTGAATCTTTTCAACGCTCTCGGTGCCCGCTAAAACAGGTTTGCGTAATATTCCCCGCGCTCGTTGACGCCCCGGGCGTACTGCACCACCAACTCGCACCCGTAATCAGCCACGGCGGTGCGCACATCGTCGAGGTGGCGTTCAAGAATGGAATCCGGCCAGATGGTGGTGCGTACCTGCAGGTCAAGGCCGAGGCGATCGCGGGCGTCGGCAAGCACGCGGAGGGATTGCCAGCTCCCAGTCGCGGCGCGCGGGGAGCACCCGGTGACAGCGGGCATGTCGCTGGGGAGTGCTTTGATGTCCAGACCCACCCAATCAGGGCGGGTCTCTTCGCGTTCTAACAACACGTCCAGCCGCCCCGGCGCGTACCCGCAGGTGTGGAGTCCCACTGGGAATCCACTGCGATGGGTGGCGGCGATGGCGTCCCCAAGTCCGCGGTGCAGTGTGGGTTCGCCGCCGCTGATGACCAGGGCGTCGATAAGCCCGTGTCGCTGGCCAAGCAGATCCAGTACTGAAGTGAAGGTGTGCTCGCCTGGTGCGATGGGTTGCAGAGTGGGGTTGTGGCAGTAGGTGCAGGTCCACATGCAGCCTTGAGTGAAGATGGTGCAGGTGAGTTTGCCTGGCCAGTCGGTTGCGGAGAAGGGGATGATTCCGGCGACGGGCAGCTCGACATCACACCCGGCTGGGTTCGCGGAAGTAGGTGCGTTCATGGAATTCTCCTTTTTTGCCGGTGTTGAAGCTGGCGACGGGCCGGAAGTAGCCCATGACGCGGGTCCAGACCTCAGTGTCAGCACAGCAGCGCGGGCAGTGCGGATGGTCGCCGGAGAGGTAGCCGTGGTTGGGGCAGATGGAGAAGGTGGGTGTGATGGTGATGTAGGGGAGTCGGTAGTGGGTGAGCGCGCGCCGGACGAGGGCGGCGCAGGCGTCGCCGTTGCTCATGGCGGCCCCCATATACAAATGGAGGACGGTACCGCCGGTGTATTTGGTCTGCAGGTCGTCTTGTTTGGCCAGCGCGTCAAAGGGGTCGGGGGTGTGGGCGACGGGGAGTTGGGTGGAGTTGGTGTAGTAGGGTTCGTCGGCGGTTCCGGCGTGGATGATTCCGGGGTAGCGGGCGATGTCCTCCCGGGCGAACCGATAGGTAGCACCTTCGGCGGGGGTGGCTTCGAGGTTGTACAGGTGCCCGGTGGCTTCCTGGGCTTCAACGAGCAGGGTGTTGATGTGGTCGAGAAGTCGCGCCACCTGCGCGTGACCCGCCGGGGTGGTGATGTCCTCGGTGTCGCCGGTGAAATTGCGGATCATTTCATTGCAGCCGTTGACTCCAATGGTGGAGAAGTGGTTGTCAAGGCTGGGCAGCCAGCGCTGGGTGTAGGGGAACAGCCCAGCCTCAAGGAGTTTCGTGATGTAGCGGCGCTTGCGTTCGAGGGTGTCCACGCCGAGCCGTACGAACCTAGTCACCGCCTCCAGTAGCGCCGCCTCGTCGCCCTTGTACAGGTGCCCGAGGCGGGCGCAGTTGAGGGTGACCACCCCGATGGACCCGGTCTGTTCGGCGGAGCCGAAGAGCCCATTGCCGCGTTTGAGCAGTTCGCGCAGGTCAAGCTGGAGGCGGCAGCACATGGACCGAATGTCGCCGGGATTCAGGTCGGAGTTGATGAAATTCTGGAAGTAGGGCAGCCCGTAGCGCGCGGTCATGTCGAACAGGGCGTGGGCGTTGGGGCTGTCCCAATCGAAGTCACGGGTGATGTTGTAGGTGGGGATGGGGAAGGTGAACACGCGTCCATCAGCATCGCCTTCCGCCATCACGTCGATGAAGGCCCGGTTGATCAGCGCCATTTCTTCCGCGAGGTCCCCGTAGCGGAAATCGCACACGTCGCCGCCGATGAAGGGATAGTCTTCCGCGATGTCAGCAGGGCAGGTCCAGTCGAAGGTGAGGTTGGTAAAGGGGGTTTGCGTTCCCCACCGGCTGGGCACATTGAGATTGAAAATAAACTCCTGCATGCACTGCCTGACGTGGCTGTAGTCAAGGTTATCGAGCCTGACAAAAGGCGCTAGGTAGGTGTCAAAGGACGAAAAAGCCTGCGCACCCGCCCATTCGTTTTGTAAGGTGCCCAGGAAGTTCACCATCTGCCCCAGCGCAGAGGAGAGGTGTTTCGGCGGCCCGGAGGAGATCGCGCCGGGTACCCCGCCGAATCCCTGTTCCAGGAGTTGCCGCAGCGACCACCCTGCACAGTATCCGGCGAGCATGTCCAGGTCGTGGATGTGGATATCGCCGCGCCGGTGCGCCTGCCCGGCCTCAGGGGAGAAAACCTCGTTCAGCCAGTAGTTGGCCACAACCTTCCCGGACGTGTTCAGCATCATGCCACCCAGCGAATAGTCCTGGTTGGCGTTGGCATTGACGCGCCAGTCAGCGCGTTCTAGGTATTCGGTGATGGTGTCCGCGACGCTTATCGACGCCCCGGCTGCCGCAGCATCTGCGCTGCTGACAGGTTGATTGGTCACATGATTAATGATGGTCATGCCGCCTAGCGTAAAGGGGCGTGCCTAGGTTTTAAACGTGAAAAAATAGACATCATGGGCCGGGAACTTTTCGCATACTTTCACGAATGTAATTCAAGCGGAGCGGCCCGCCATGTTATTGGTGCAGTATAGGAACTGTTATTAGGTTGAGTTATCGCTGCCGGTGTATGGATCTCAGGGAGGGGTAGGGCGGGGTCAGGGAGAACCCTGATAGGGGGTGACGTGTCGTCAATATCGCACTAGCGTTAAAGGTATGTCATACAAGCTCACGTTCAGCCTCACAAACGTCACCCTCGGTGACCTTGCCGATTTCATCGAAGCCGCCCAGGAACTCGGTGCCCCCGACAGCGCGGTCCTGCAGTTTGAAGGCGATCAGGTCATCGTGGAGGTCGGCGAGTCCACCAGCAGTTCCTCTGCCCGCAGCGCCTCCGACGCGGAGAATGCCTACGGCACCAGCACATCCGGCCCCCGGTTCAGCGCCAACAACTTTGGCTCCAACGTCGAAGATACGTTTCGCCGACTCCAGAGCGAGCCTGCCGTCCAGGATTTTCTCTCGGCGCTCCGGGAACTGGGAGACAACCTTAGCAGTCAATTTGACGCTCGAAATCACAAGAACCAAGGAGGCCGAGGCACCGGCAATCCACCTGCCACAAACTAGCAAATAAGAATACCTATCATCCCCAAGCGCAGCCCATGGGCTGCGCTTTTGGCATATGTAGGAGACATGCTTTATTGACAGGTAACTCCAAGGTTTGTGGCATCGATTCCCAAGCTTTGGCTCTTACCTTAGGTTTCAGTGGCCACGAGGGAAACACTCTCATCCAAGCCACATGAGACCAGCGCCCCCGATACCGAAGGAGAATATACGATGCGCGCTCTTCCAACCCCAGCCAAAGTAGCAATCGTCAGCGGTTTGTCCGCTGCCCTCTTAGGAACGGGGGCTGCGATGGCGTGGGCACAGAACAGTTCAACTGATGCTAAGAGCACCACGTCCAGTCAAAGCGTTCACCACGACGATGCCAGCGTTGCCCTGGATAGCACCAAGGCTCGCGAGGATTTGGGTTCCCGTCTCGATAAGGCTGTCACCGATGGCAAGATCACATCCAAGGATAAAGATGCTGTGTTGAAAGCATTCGACGCAGGCGTGCTTGGTGGTGAAGAAATAGCCATTGAATTCAGTGACGGCGGTGACGGAAACGTTAACGATAGCACCAAGACCCGTAAGGACCTCACCTCTCGCCTTGATAAGGCTGTCACCGATGGCAAGATCACATCCAAGGATAAAGATGCTGTGTTGAAAGCATTCGACGCAGATGTCTTTGGCGGCGAAGAAATGGCCATTGAGCTCGGTGAGGGCGGCCCCGGCCCGTTCGGTGGCTTCCGCGACGACTCGAAGTAAAGGGGGCGAGACGCCCCGGCGCTGCTCATAACCGTGACGACGCCCCTGAAACCTCGACGAAGGGAGACCTGAATACGACCCTTAACCTCCTAACTTGCGTGATGAAAACGACCCCACTCCACGACCCATCTGTGGAGTGGGGTTTAAAAATGTGCTTGCTATGCGACGAGGATTAAGGTCACCGGTATCATGGCTTTACTGCATTACCTGGATGCTTGCGGCACAGACACTGACCCCACATCACGCTGATCATGTTTATTACCGGGATCAAACTCGATGAGATTGGCACCACAAGCTACATTAATGAGCTTCCCGTGGTGCGACACCTGCTGGCCATTCCACGTATGAACCTCACCACGCCAGTCACCTTTGTGGTGGGGGAGAACGGGTCAGGCAAATCCACCCTGGTGGAGGCCATTGCTGTGGGGAGTGGATTTAATGCGGAAGGTGGGACGCGACAGGTCACGTTTTCCACCATGAATACGGAATCGGAACTCCATCACTGGCTCACGGTCGTCCGGGCGAAAAACCCCACGTGGGGGTTCTTTTTGCGGGCGGAATCCTATTACAACGTGGCCACCGCCTACTACGAATTCGATGCGACGCTTCCCCCGGAGGACCAGCTGAACCTGCATCACCGCTCTCATGGGGAATCGGTGATGCACATCATGGACGAGAGATTCACCAAAAAGGGTCTGTATATTCTCGACGAACCGGAAGCTGGGCTGTCGCCATTCCGGCTCATGGAATTGCTGGTGCGTATCACGCGGATGGCGGAAGAGGGGTCGCAGTTCATTATTGCCACACACTCGCCGATTCTGTTGGCCGTGCCGGACGCAACCATTCTGGAAATTACCGCCGATGGCTAGCCCCCGTCACGTACGATCAGGCCACGATTGTCCAGGCCACGCGGGAGTTTCTGGACAATACCCGTGCCGTGGTGGATTTTCTGCTGGACCCCGAAGACTAGTGTTCCAGCAGGTCAAGCAGCTGGTGGCGCAGCTCCACGGCGGAGTCTGCGTCTGTGTCGTGCCGGGGGTGCGGCACATCCACCGCAACGTCTGCTATCACCGTGGATTCCGGCCCGTGGGACATGACCAGAATACGGTCGGACAGCACAATCGCCTCGTCCACATCGTGAGTCACCATGATCACCGTGCGTCGGGATGATTCCCACACATGAAGAAGCTGGAGTTGCAGCTCCCGGCGTGTCAACGCATCGAGCGCCCCGAAGGGTTCGTCGAGAAGCAGTATTTCCGGGTCAATGGCGAAGGCCCGGGCGATGCCGACGCGTTGTTGCATGCCGCCGGAGAGTCGGGCGGGGCGTCGTGATGCGGCGTGGGTGAGTCCCACCTGTTCAAGGTAGGTGTCGGCGATGTCAGAGCGTTCGGTGCGGCTGTAGTGTGGCCGGGCGGATTTCAGGCCGAATTCGATGTTGCCTTTAGCAGTCATCCACGGCAGGAGCGCGTGGTGCTGGAACACCATGCCGCGGTCCGGTCCCGGTCCGGTGATGGGTGACCCGGAGGCAAAAACGCTTCCGGTGGTGGGGAAATTCAGGCCCGCCACCATGGAAAGGATGGTAGATTTTCCGCAGCCAGAAGGGCCGAGGATAGAGACGAACTGGCCTTCTTCAATGGTGATAGTGGTGGGGGCAATGATGGTGGTGGAGCCGTAGGATTTGGTGATTTCCTTCAGTTCCACATGCGGGCTAGTCATAACGCACAACTTTCTGCAGGGCGGCAACAAGGTGATCCAGGATCAGGCCGGTGACGCCGATTAAGACGATGGCCACCACAATGGCGTCAATGTCCAGGCGGTTCCATTGGTTCCACACGAAAAATCCGATGCCTTGGCCTCCGACGAGCATTTCCGCAGCGATGATCACCAACCACGAGGTGGACAAGGAGATGCGCAGGCCCGTGACAATGCCGGGCAGGGCAGCAGGAAACCACATGTAGATGATGCGCGCCCACATCGGGGTACCCAGGGTGGCGGTCAGGTTGATGTAGGTGGGGTTGACGTTACGCACCGCGTCGATAGTGTTGATCAACGTCGGCCAGAGCGCGGACAGAACAATCACGAAATCGCGGTGTGCTCCGCATTGCTCAGCAGTGCCAGGCCCAGTGGCAACCACGCCAGTGGCGACACAGGCCGCAGCACCTGCATCAGCGGGTCCACTGCCCAGCGCAGGGCAGTGCTGCGGCCCAGCACAAACCCCAGGGGAATGGCTACAACGGTAGCGATGAAAAAACCAGTGAGTACGCGTCTCAGGCTGGTGATCACGTGCCAGAAAATACCGACGCTGCCGGGTCCGTCCCGGTAGAACGGGTCCGACAGGATCTCCACCCCACGGCTGAACGTGCGCGCCGGGGTGGGTGCGAGGTCGCTGAGCCAGCCTGCGGTCACAGCAAGTTGCCACACGCCGATGCTCACCGCTGCTAGGACAACGCCAATGATCACGGCCTGGATACGCGTATCGACGCCCCGATGCACCCGGTTCGCAGGTGCCTCGCTCGCTGTTGATGGTGTAGCGGTGGTATCGGATGTGTCGATGGGGTTGTGGGGCTGCCTGGTCTGCGTGGAAAGAGTCATCGTGTGTATACCTCGTATCCGGCGGTGGGAGTATGTGCGTCAAAAACGCGGCCGTTAATGGTCACTGGGTCGCCGCCGCGTGGCACGTCATCGGGAAGGACGGAATCAGCAAGATGAATCAGGGTGGGATCATCCATGGTGAGTGTGTCTCCTCCCAAGTTCCAGCGCGCAAGTTGCGTGGCCATCCAGGTAATCGCCGTGGGGTTGGTGGGATTGCCGAACGATATGCGCTCATGGTCCGTCTTTCCTCGCCTTCCCAGTTCTGGTAGGTACCTGCCAGCGTGGGCAGGAAGAGTTCTCTCTTCTGGTTTAGGTATTTCTCCCGAGAGAGAATCTCCGCCACCTGGTCTTTCTGGGCTGGGTCATTGGCCATCTGAGATGCCTGTGTCAGCGCCGCCGTGATCCTGCGGGCTTTCTCCGGGTGGGCGGTACGCCATTCCTTGGACATGGCTATGCTGCAGCACGGATGCCCCGACCAGAGTTCCTTGGTCAACGTGAAAATGCGGCCTGCCCCAGTGGCGACCGCACGCTGGTTGAACGGTTCTGGGCCAATGAATCCGTCAATCCCACCCACCTGCAGTTGCGCGATCATGTCCGCAGGGCGCAGGAGTCGAAGTTCCAGGTCACGCACCGGATCTATCCCACCGGCGACAAGGAAATCACGCAGCAGTAGGGCGTGCACGGAAAATTCAAACGGGATGCCAATGACCATTCCCGCAAAATCTTTCGCTGACTGTGCCCGGCCCACGTGTTTTTCTGCCAGCGTAATGGCCTGACCGTTGGTGTTTTGCGTGAAGGCCACCTCGGTGGGGCGCTGGCCATTGGCGGCACCCGCATTAATGGCTAGCGGCATGGGGGCGAGCATGTGCGCCACATTCAACTCGCCGGTGGAGTAGGCGCTCCACAGGTCCGCCCACCCCGCATATTTACGCAATACGACGTTGACCCCGTGCTGGTCAAACAGTTTTTGGGCGCTGGCAAGCACCAGCGGGGCGGCGCAAGCGATGGGAACATAGCCGATGGTGACATCCAGAACGGAGTCTGGGCCATCTATGGTGGGGGAGGTGGACCCGCAGGAGGAAGCCATGCCCGCTAACGACACCCCTGCGACTGCGGCGGCCGATGCACGGAGGAACGCGCGCCTGGTGAGGGGTGGGTGCGGGTGATTGGGGGTCATGGAACCTCGTGGGTGCTGCGTGGGTACTGTCTATAAAAAATAGACTACTTAGTCTCTGCAATGGTTGGCAGTTGACTTTAGTTTACGTAATGAGTCTCTGTCTACCCGGTGCGACGACGGGTGTAGTTAGGTAAAAACTTAAAGAAAAAACAGTGATAAATAGACATTATGTGTCGCAATTGTTCTAAGTCGCGATATAGAACGGTCTGTAGACTGAGTGGTTCACATTTTGGGATAATCTATGTTAGGGTCGGTCAGGTAGTCCAGAGTTCCCTAGGAATCTCCGGCCATAAATCATGATGTAAAAGGAGCGTAAAGATGAGCGATCTGACCCCGAACCACAAGCCAGGCGAACCGCTGCAGCCCATCGACAAGGATGCACTGAACGCACTCGCGCAGAAGAACATCGATAACCCCGAGGGTGGCAAGCGCACCGTACGCACCCACACCGAAGCCGACGGCCAGTTCCGCAACTACACCAAGGTTCGCGAGCTGGAGCCGGTGCTGGTGTCCGAGCCGCCCGCGCTGTTGGGTGACGATACCGCCCCCAACCCCACCGAGGTTGCCCAGGCTGCCCTCGCGGCCTGCATTTCCGTGGGTATTCAGGCCATTGCCACTCACCGTGGCGTGACCCTGACCAAGATTGAGATCGATATTGAGGGCGACATCGACATTTCTCCGACCTGGGGCGTCGGCGACCTCAGCGAGGACAAGCGTCCCGGTGTCTCTGACGTGCGCGTCAAAATTGCCCTTGAAGGTGACGCAGACCGCGATACCCTCGACCAGATCCAGAAAGATGCCATTAAGTGGTCGCCCGTGGTGAACACCTACACCCGTCCCGCAAAGCTCACCTCGGAACTCGTTTAACCCACCCGAAACGCCAGGAGGCAACCGCCATGACCACCGCCACCCAACCCATCACCCTCGCACCACTCGGCGTTGACCCCGCGCTTTTGGACCAGGTAGCCGCCACCGCATCCGCTGTGGATAAAGGCGAGGTAGACGCGCGCTACATCCTTCCACTGCTGGGCGATGCTGGGCTTCTCGACGCCGACCTGCTCACCACTGCACGTCTCATTCGCGAACTCTCCCGCAACGACCTCTCCGTGGGATTCACCACCTGGGCCCACCGCATGACCCTGGAATATCTGCGGGCAGCAGACGCAGAGGACGCGCAGACTTTGGCCAAGCAACTGGAGGCCGGGGAACGCCCCGGGGTCACGGGAATGGCGGCTGCCTTCAAAGAATTCGCAGGTTGCGGCGACATCGAACTCACCGCCACCCGTGTTGACGGCGGCTACCGCGTCAACGGCAAACTCAACTGGGCTTCCAACCTGTATGACGACGCCGTGTTTGTCACCGCCGCCCACACCGACGACGGTGAGCGCATCCTCTTCGTCGCCGAGGGTAATGCGGACGGGGTCACCTTTGGCACCCCCTTCGGGCTGCTCGGACTAAACGCCACCGCATCCGCCTGGGTTACGCTCGACGACCTGTTTGTTCCCGAATCCGCAGTGCTCACCCACGATTTTGAAAACTTCATCCTCGGTGTGCGCCCCACTTTCGTTGTCCTGCAGATTGCCGAGTGCCTGGGCGTGGGGGAGGCGGCGGTAGCCGCGGCGTCGTCACGCTTGACCGGTGTTAACGTCACCTTTGCCGACGATGTGGCTGCGGTGGCTACTGACCTTGACGATATTGCCGCGCGTCAGGAAAGCATCATCACCCGCGTGGGGTCCGGCCAGTCTGTTACCCCCGTTGAGCTGCTGGAACTGCGTCTCGACGCCGCCTCCGCCGCCGTCGCCGCATCTGGCATTGAGGTGCGCGTCGCGGGCGGGGCGGGTTACGCCAAGAGTTCCCCAGCGTCCCGCCGTTTCCGTGAAGCCGCCTTCATCCCTGTACAATCACCCTCCGAGTCTCAACTGCGTTGGGAACTCGCCAAAGCCCGTGGTGAAGAAGTAGGACGTTCATGAGCCAACCAACTAGCACCCACTATCGCGAAACCGTCGCCAATTTTCCCTCCGGTGTGACGGTCGTGACCACCCGTGACGGTGGTGAAGACTTTGGGTTGACAGTCAGCGCCTTTACCTCCCTGTCGCTGGACCCCCCCAATGGTGCTAGTGAGCATTGACCGCAAATCCAAGTCCCACCAGCACCTTGTTGAGGGCGCGCCCATCGGCATTTCCGTGCTGGCGGCGGGCCACACCGATGTGGCGGTGCAGTTCGCCCGCCATGTTGATGACCGTTTCGCGGGCATCAACATTGTGCGGCGCGGCGAGCAGGACATCCCCTTTGTCGGTGATGCCGCCGCGTGGTTCCTCGGTGACGTGCGCGACCGTTACGTGGGGGGCGACCACATCATTATCACCGTCGCCGTCCGCGAATGTGGCTGGCACGACGGTGGACGACCCCTGTTGTATCGCGGCGGCAGGTTGCACAACTGGCCTGACGTGCTGGGGTAGTGGATTAGATGAGGAAGTCCCGAATCCACATTTTCATGGTGGCAAAAGACTCCTCATCAACACATGGGCCGTATTTTGTAATGCGTGACCGCGAAATGGTGCGAATCTGTTCGGTCATGGCAACGGAATCTGGTCCTAATATGGGGACGGGGACATGGTTTGCCCATCCCCGGTTTGTGCTGGTCACTGGGATGACAGTCACTAGATCTGTGACCACCTGAAGGAACAATGTGCTGGATACCACCACTGCAGGGCGATGTCCAGCTTGTTCTTTTCCCGCCGTAGGGCTGAGATTTACCCACACTATTTGACCCGTATGTACTGCAGGCGATGCGTTAGTCATCAATCAACTCCGTTGACAACCACATATCAGCATCAATGCGCCATGCTTGCATCTCATCCGCTGGGGTAGCGGCAATATCTGCAGCTAATTGTTCAAATCTGTGAAGGCGTAACCGTTCTTCAAGAAGATATTCCACAGTGGACCCAATGGTCTCACGCCGTTCGGCTGCGAGGGCTTTTAGCCGATCTCGTGTATCGCTAGGTAACTTGATCGTTGTCGTTGTGATTCCAGACAGGCTTGTCATACTTCAAGTATACGTAAAGTATGACAAGCCTGTCGCGGCGCTTAACCACCCACCTCACGCGCCTATAGTGGCTTCCACAGGTGCGTCCTTAATAGCCCGAGCAGGAACAAACCCACCAGCAATAAGCACCAGCCACATCGCGAACAGGAACGGCCAGGTGAAAATCGGCAGGAGCGTGAACGTGAAGAGCTGGTTGATGCTCATGGCCAACACAATTCCCACGCCCGCACCAACGAGTCGCATAGATAGAGGCCTATCCTGCCAGAACACCGCGCCAATGGCGATGGCTACCAGCACCGCCGAGTATGTGTGCAGGCCGGTGGAGGTTTCGGAAAAAGCCATGTTCCGCAAGACCGGAAAGCAGGGTGGACACCACGGCACCGCCCACTGCCCAGGCACCAATCCGCCAGGGAACCAATGAACAGCGCGGCGATGATGACGGCGCCGGTGATCACGCCGTCGGCAAGCACTATTTCGGAGAAGCTGTTGTCTATGCCCAAGCCGAAGCCTGCGGTGCCTTCCGCAGAGCTGAGCGGTGCCGGGTCGATGAGGGTGTCCCAGGGTCCCGAACATCAGGCTGGATACGGCACAAAACGGAGCGGTGGACACAGGGAGGGCGAAACGCTTGAGTGGCGGCTGTTCACTCACGTGCTGCAGCGCAATGTGCACAATGATGCAAGCCAGTGACCCCACCACCGTTAATGCCACTGAGGTTGGTGTGAACCCAACATAAAGGGCTGTCGACGCCCCGACTAACGCACCGTTGTAGCCCATCAAACCGTGGTCGGCCTGGTCCTGGTACCTCAGCGCCCACGCGCCGACGGTTTGGGTGGCTGACCCGAGCGCGGTCAACAGCGCCAACCGCGGATCGGCGCAGGCCAGCGCGATGAGGATCACGGCCCCGGTCACTGGGTTGTCAATGAAAAAGATTTGAGAAATGCCCCGGAGTATAGACATCATGCGTCCTTAACTATGTCAGTTGCTTGTTCGTGGAGGCGGGCGATGGCCTCGGTGGAATGGGCGAGCGAACGGATGACCAGGCACACCGGGGCGTCGTCAATGAGTGGCAGCGGACGGCCTGCGTGGGTGAGCCCGGAATGTGTGTCTGACGTGCGCACTAGCTCGGCCAGCGCGTCGGCCACAGCGGGTTGAGCTACCATGCGGGACACGAAAATCAGCTGGCCAATGTGGGTGAAACCCTCCATAAAGCCGATGCCGGTGACACTTTCCTCCGCCGGGAGGATGCGCAATTGGTCAATCGCGAATAGTTCCGAACACACCCTGATTTCCGTGCGCATCCGCAGTTCCGTGTAGGTGAACGTCTCCCCTGATGGTGACCAGCCGGGAGTGATGATCTCCGACATGGTCAGGCTGGAACTCGGCTGCATGTCCACCGTGGTGTCCTGACGGTACGACCCATTTTCATAGACAATGAGCTGGTCAGGAACATAGTCCAGCCGGGCGCTCTCGCCTAGGGTGATGTGCATCGTCTGGTGCGCTGGCCCCTGTGGGGTTTTGTACACCTTGGTCGCGGATTGTGTGGTTACGCGCAACGCGGCATTATCAGCGACGTCAAGGGTCAGCTGGTAGGTGTCACCACCGAAATAGGCCCCACCAGGGTTAATGACGGTGTAGGTGGCCTGCCCAGAGTCATCGGCGTAGTAGGGACGAAGTACCCGCAGCGCGCCCCGGTGAAACTGCGAGGTGGCCACGCTGGAACCGTCGCCACCATTCGCATCACGGCGGCGCTCAATCCTCAGCGACAGTTCGCCCGTCGGTTGTTCAGCAGTCATGCCAGGTCCATGAGCAGGACATCTCGGCGAATCCACTCCAACACCTTATCCAGGCCCTCGTCGGTCATCAGGTTGGTCAGAGCGAACGGTTTGTCTTTGCGGAACGCCTTGGAGTCCTCGGTCATCACGGCAAGATCCGCGTGCACGTGCGGCGCCAGGTCGGTTTTGTTGATAATGAACAAATCCGATTTGATCATGCCCATGCCCGCCTTGCGGGGAATTTTCTCGCCCTGTGCGACATCAATGACGTAGATGGAAAAATCCACCAGTTCCGGGCTGAAGGTGGCGGAGAGATTATCGCCGCCGGATTCCACGAAAATGAGCTGTAGGTCAGGGAAGCGTTCTTTGAGTTCCGTGATGGCGGCATCGTTCATGGAGGTGTCTTCGCGGATGGCGGTGTGCGGGCAGCCGCCTGTTTCAATGCCGATGATCCGGTCGGTGGGCAGCACGGAATTACGGGCAAGGATTTTTGCGTCCTCAATGGTGTAAATGTCGTTGGTGATGGCAGCCATAGAAATCTCGCTGCTCATTGCCCGGGTAATGCGCTCAATGAGCTGGGTTTTCCCGGAGCCAACTGGCCCGCCGATGCCAACGATGACTGGATCCGTATGCTGTTCGCTCATGTGGTTATGAACCTCTTTCTTAACTCATAAAAAGCCGTGCGCGCTGCTGCTCGTGACGCATCTGCGCAATCTCCAGACCAGGGGCGATGGCACCGAGGTCGGATTCATCTAGTTGCTTTGATGCCTCCACCGCGTGCTGCACCCAGTCCTGGGCCTGCCGGATCACACGCTGCCCGGCTTGCTGCCCCAGCGGCACCCCGCGCACGGCGTTTTGCGTCAGCGAAATCACCGTCGCGTACACGTGGTGTGCCACCGCATCATCCGCCTCTACACCCATGTGCTTGCGACGACCGCCCATACGCTGGCCGGATGTGCATACACCAGGTGGTCCGCTACCGCACGCTGGTATGCCGCAAGCCAAGGACTGTCGTAGGATTCAGCGGCGATGGTCAGAAGGCGTTGTCCCATGGTCACGCCTGCCTGTCGTATCTCATGGGGGAGCGCCTGGGCGGTGAGCGCGGCGTCGATACGCGTAACCTCGGCGAAGTCAGTAGCGGCGTAGACCAGGCGGATGGCCAAGGCGTCGGTGAAGGTGAGTTGCTGGGTGCAGAACATGTGCAACCAGGCTGCGAAGCTGGCTTCGTCGTGGATGATGCCGGCCTCGATGTAGCTTTCAAACCCCAACGAATGGCTAAATGCGCCGGTAGGAAGGGCGGAATCGGTGAGCTGCATGGCAGCAAGCAGTGAAGGTGTCATGGGTTTAGTGGGTGTGCTCTGCGTGGCGGAAGGGGACGGGCATGACGCGTTCTTCGCGGGAATAGGGGACCGCATGGTGGGTCAGAAACTCCTCCACGGTGTGGTCGTACTGCACCACCATGACCTCTGCGTGGTAGTCACTGTCAGCATCGAAAAACTGCGCTTGCAGATGGCGGTTTCCCAGGCTGTGCGCCACAAAACCCATCTGCATAATGGACGTTGGCGTGATGACCAGCACGTCCGTGGGCAGCACCGACACCACAATGGCGTTTCCCTCCTCAACCGCCAGAATGTCGCCGTCGCGCAGGTCAGGGGAGTCTGCGGGCAGACGCAGACCAAGCTCGGTGCCGTGGTCGGTGGTCACACGCTGAATGCGTTTGACCAGATCGGCGCTGGGAAGAACGATTTTCAACGTGCCTCTCGCCGATCAAGCTGCGGCCCGTCACCTCGTGGGTGTTTCCGAGGATTTCAGTGACAATCATGGTGGTGCCTTTGTTTAGAAGAGGAAGTAGCGTTGCGCCATGGGCAGGGAATCGTTGGGGTTACTGCTGATCAGCTCCCCATCAACGCGGACGTCGTAGGTTTGCGGGTCAACGGAAATGTCAGGGGTTTCGCCGTTGAGCTTCAGGTCTGATTTGCGCAGAGTACGGATTCCGTGGCATACCCGTATCTCCTTGTTGAGGCCCAGGTTTTCCGGCACTCCAGCATCCACGGCGGCGCGGGACATGAAGGTGATGGAATTGGGACCAACGGCAGTGCCATATGCTCCGAAAGAGGGGCGGTACAGCGCAGGCTGCGGGGTGGGAATCGAGGCGTTCGGGTCGCCCATCACGGTGGACACCACTTGGCCGCCCTTAATGATCAGGCTTGGTTTGACCCCGAAGAACTGGGGTTCCCACAGCACCAGGTCCGCAAACTTGCCTTCCTCGATGCTGCCAACATAGTCGGAAATGCCCTGTGCAATGGCCGGATTGATGGTGTACTTGGCGATGTAACGGCGGATACGGAAGTTATCGCCCATGATGGCGACATCTTCGGAGAGGGCACCGCGTTGCCGCTTCATTGCGTCGGCCAGCTGCCAGGTGCGGAGAATCACTTCACCCACCCGGCCCATCGCCTGTGAATCCGAGGAGGTAATCGAGAAGATGCCCAGGTCATGCAGTACGTCCTCTGCGGCGATGGTTTCTGGACGGATGCGGGAATCCGCGAAAGCCACGTCCTCAGGAATGTCGGCGTTCAGGTGATGGCACACCATGAGCATGTCCAGATGCTCTTCGATGGTATTGCGCGTGTAGGGGAGCGTGGGGTTGGTGGATGCGGGCAGCACGTACGGTTCGCTGGCAAGCTCCATGATGTCCGGTGCGTGGCCACCACCTGCGCCTTCGGTGTGGAAAGTGTGGATGACGCGGCCGTCGATAGCTGCCTTGGTGCTGTCCACAAAACCGGCCTCGTTCAGGGTATCGGTGTGGATTGCTACCTGCACGTCATACTGGTCGGCGACCTTCAGCGAGGTATCAATCGAGGCGGGCGTGGCACCCCAGTCCTCGTGCACCTTCAGGCCGATCGCTCCGGCCTCAATCTGCTCGCCCAGGGCGGCGGTGGAGGTTCCGTGCCCCTTGCCCAGCAGGCCAAAGTTCATGGGAAACGCCTCAAAGGAACGCAGCATGGCGGCGATATTCCACGCGCCGGGGGTGAGGGTGGTGGCTTTCGTGGATTCCGAAGGGCCGGTGCCGCCGCCGATCATGGTGGTGATCCCAGAGGTCAGGGCGGTGTTGATCTGGTCTGGGCTGATGAAGTGAATGTGCGTGTCAATCCCGCCGGCGGTGAGGATTTTGCCCTCACCGGCAATGACGTCGGTGGCCACGCCGATGGGGATGGTCACACCGTCCATGGTTTTCGGGTTGCCGGCTTTGCCGATGCGGTAAATGTGCGCGTCACGAATGGCTAGGTCAGCCTTGTAAATTCCGGTGTAATCAATGATCAGTACATTGGTGATCACTACATCCGGCACGTCCTCGTGCCTTTGCCGTTCGCCGTCCTGGCCCATGCCGGCTCGGATGACTTTTCCGCCGCCGAACAGTGCTTCCTCGCCGGGCACAGTGAGGTCCTTTTCGACGGTCGCGAACAGCTCCGTGTCCGCCAGCCTCACCGAATCTCCGATGGTAGGCCCATACAGGGCGGTGTATTGCTTCCTATTCAGTTCAAAACTCATTACTCTGCCTCTACTTATCCGTTGATGGTGCCGCTGAGCCTGCCGTTGACTTGCCCCGGAAGCCATAAATCTCCCGGGTGCCCCCAAAGTCGATGAGCTGTACCGTGGCAGCATCGCCGGGCTCGAACCGAACGGCTGTGCCTGCGGGAATATCAAGACGCTTGCCCAAAGCGGCATCCCGGTCAAAGTCCAGCGCGGAATTGGTTTCTGCGAAATGGAAATGTGATCCAACTTGAATTGGGCGATCGCCGCGATTAACTACCGTGAGGGTAATGGCTTCTCTTCCCTCGTTGCACACAATAGGGGTGGTTGCGAGTAAGTATTGTCCTGGTTTCATGGCGCGTCCTATCGGATTGGGTTGTGGACGGTGACAAGCTTGGTGCCATCAGGAAAAGTGGCCTCTACCTGCACATCGGGAATCATGTCGGCGACGCCTTCCATGACATCGTCGGTACTGAGGATCGTGCTGCCCCAGTTCATCAGCTCGGCGACACTGCGCCCGTCCCGCGCCCCCCTCAAGCAGCTCATAAGTAAGAATTGCCACAGCTTCCGGGTAGTTCAGTTTCAGCCCCCGAGCTTGTCGACGCCGCGCCACATCCGCAGCGACCACCACCATCAGCTTTTCCTGCTCTCTTGGTTGCAGATGCATCGAAAAGGTCTCCGTTTCCTTGCAAACGTGCCTGACCCTTGGGTTGATCAGGCGCGCTTAGGTGCATGTTTAGGTACGGAGACCACCATACCTGTAGACTGACAGATATGGGTGATGTGAGCGCAAATGTGGCGCAATAGACTAAATTATAGACCTTTCATAGAATGGTTTTGTGTCTGATAGGACACAGTAACTTAGTAGCGGCAAACAGAATCAGTGTTCATGTCATTTTCATGACAAAATTTTAATGTGGCAGCTGTGCTTTTAGCTGGGTACTGAAAAGACATAGTGCAGCCAAGTGATGTCGTCTGCTATGGCCTGTGGCGTGGGCTTTTTGCTCTGATGACGTGCAATGACAAAAGCATTCGGATGATTAGTGACGTGACATCAAAATGTCACGCAAGTTCCGCCGTGGTGATGTCTCAATACATCGAACCGGGGAGGGGTGTCAGGGCGACAGGCGAAGCAGTGATAGGTGTCACATATTAGTAATATGTGCATAAAATCTATCCACGTGTCACCCAAACTTCGTCCAGAGTGGAAAAAATGAGGTGTAGTCCTAGGAGGCTGGGGTTGCTACTCGCTGGGTATCATGTAAGAAGATTGCGTCGACACTGCGCCCCGCTCATGAATCAGCACGATCGTTCGTGTGTCGCGGGCTTAACTTGCGGCCTGGCTCAAAAAGCATCAGTTTTTATATTTCACCGTTTTTTGGGACAATCCTCAGGCCATTCCATTCGAGCTCCCGTACCCAGTAAGGTGAACTGTCCGTTATGTCGGCGGCCTCAAGTGTCAAACGATATGTTGAGAAGAGGCGGCCCGGTCTGTGTTTGGTGAAAACTAATCCCCCCGAGGCCCGTCCAGGACCATCGGGGGATTAGTTTTCACATTAGTGCAAGTAAGTTATGCAAAAGTCCCGCAAACCTTAGCAATCGTAGTACATCTCAAATTCCTGCGGGGTAGGACGCAGGCGCACGGGATCAATTTCGTTGTCGTGCTTGAGTTTGATGTAGGTCTCAATCAGGTCTTCAGTGAACACGTCGCCGTCGGTGAGGAAGTCGTGGTCCTCTTCCAGCGCAGCGAGGGAGGCTTCCAGCGATGTGGGCGCCTGTGGGATGGAGGCGGCTTCCTCTGGGGGGAGTTCGTAGAGGTCTTTGTCCACGGGTGCGTGGGGTTCGATGCGGTTTTTGATGCCGTCGAGTCCGGCGAGCATCATGGCAGCGAAGCCCAGGTAGGGGTTGCCTGAAGGGTCGGGGGCGCGGAATTCGATGCGCTTTGCCTTGGGGTTGGAGCCGGTGATGGGGATACGCACGGCTGCGGAGCGGTTGCGCTGGGAGTACACCAGGTTGATGGGCGCTTCGTATCCGGGCACCAGGCGGTGGTAGGAGTTGAGCGTGGGGTTGGTGAACGCCATCACGGCACCGGCGTGGTGCAGAATGCCGCCGATGTAGTAGCGCGCCATGTCGGAAAGCCCGGCGTAGCCGGATTCGTCGTGGAAGAGGGGTGTGCCGTCTTTCCAGAGGCTTTGGTGGGCGTGCATGCCGGACCCGTTGTCGCCTGCGATGGGTTTGGGCATGAAGGTCACGGTTTTGCCGTGTTGAACTGCCGTGTTTTTGATGATGTATTTGAAGGTTTGCAGGTCGTCGGCGGCGTGGAGCATGGTGTTGAACCGGTAGTTGATTTCCTGCTGACCGCCGGTACCTACTTCGTGGTGGAAGCGTTCGATTTGGAAACCTGAGTTGATCAGGTTGAGGGTCATGTCGTCGCGCAGGTCCACCACGGCGTCGTAAGGCGCGGTGGGGAAGTAGCCACCTTTGAGTCGGGTTTTGTAGCCGAGGTTGGGGCTGCCGTCGAGGTTGGTGGCATCGCCACGGCTCCACCAGCCACGGTCGGAACCGATTTCGTAGAAGGCCGCGTTGACGTCGGTGGAGTAGCTGATGGAGTCAAAGAGATAGAACTCGGCTTCGGCACCGAAGAAGCATGTGTCGGCGATGCCGGTTGCTGCCAGGTATTCTTCTGCTTTGCGGGCGACGTTGCGGGGGTCGCGGGAGAAGGGTTCACGGGTGAAGGGGTCGTGAACGAAGAACTTCATGTTGAGGGTTTTTGCTTTGCGGAAGGGGTCCACCATGGCGGTTGTCACGTCCGGCAGGAGGTTCATGTCGGATTCGTCAATGGAAGTGAATCCGACGATGGAGGAACCGTCGAATGCTAAGCCTTCCTCGGCCACGTCTTCGGTGAATTCACTGGCCGGGATGCTGAAGTGTTGTTCTTGCCCGGGGACGTCAGTGAAGCGGACGTCGAGAAACTCGATGCCTTCGTCCTTGATGTATTTAATGACGTCTTCGGTGGTGTTAAAAGCCACGGTGGGGACTCCTTGAGGGGACGTGTGTCGGGGTTCGTCGAGACTATAAAAGAGTTTACAGATTTTCTATCAATCGACCATAATTAAGTGCTATACACCTCATTTTCGTCAACGAATGCCATAATGGTTAAGTTGTTGTCATGGCGAACAACAAGCAAAGCTGGCTTGACGGCCCCCGCATCCCCGGGGAGAACGACGATCCCTCCGCGCCTGGCCGCTGGCCTGGGGAGAAGCTCGGCCTCCCACAGACTGGTGCCGGTTCGCTAGCTTCCGTGATGCGTCGTGTGGGTGGCATCACTTTCGACTGGTTTATCTGCAGGTTTGCCGCCATTATCGTACATCATTTCACTAGCCAACTGGGCGGTATTTCCACCATCACCCTCATAGTTTTCCTCATCCTTGGAACCCTGTCGGTGACGTTCCTCGCCCGCACCCCGGGTCAGGCGGTGCTGGGCATGGGGGTTGCGCGTATCGACGTCCCGGAGGCCCGGGTCGGCTTCATCCGCGCGTTCGTCCGCTCACTGCTCACGTTGTTTATTTTCCCGGCCGTGATTGTTGATTCGGACGGACGGGGCTTGCATGATCGCGCCACCGGCACGGCCGTCGTATTCGGCTAATCAGGGTGTCAGAGCAGCAGGAATAGCAGTACCTGCGCGCAAATAATCTTGGTGACCATAGAAAGGGGATAGACGGTGGTGTATCCCATGCTGGGCAGCTCGTTTTTGGTCTGATCCGATACATAACTCAGCACCGCTGGATGGGTTTGCATGCCCGCAATCATGCCGGAGACCTGGCCAAACGGAATCTTCATGAGCTTGTGGCCCACAATCAGAGTGAGCAGGCTGACCAGGAAAGTTAGCACCGCACCAGTTCCGATAATGGTGAGTGACGCCGGATCCTGCAGTGCTTTGCCAAAACCAGCGCCCGCTGTGGTGCCAATACCTGCCAGGAAGACGGTGATGCCGAACTGCCGTAGGGCAAGGTTGGCGCCGTACGGTACCTGCCACACAATCGGGCCGGTGCGTCCTTTAGCGCCAAGGATCAGGGCGACAAGCAGCGGACCGCCCGCGTTGCCCAGCTTCAGGGCGGTACCGCCGGGCAGGGGAATCGGGATCATGCCGACGACCACGCCCAAGGCAAGGCCCGCCAGCAGGGGGAGCAGGTTGAAATCGGAGATGCGTTTGTAGGAATCGCCGAACAGTCGTGTGGCGCGGTCAAGGCGATCGTGCTCCGCAACAACACGAACGCGATCCCCAAGCTGGAGCACGGTGTCGGGGGTGGCCACCATGTCGGCATCGCCGCGTCGAACACGTGTGACCAGCATGCCGTCCAGGCGTGAACGCAGCTGGGCGAGCGGTACACCCACCATCTCTGGGGAAGACACAAAAATGCGGCGGAAATCCAGGCCGTCGTCGTGGGTTGGGTCGCCGGGCAGCCCCTCACCGATGAGTTCTTCGGCGCGCTGCACCTCCTCTTCGGTTCCCACCACGGAAATAATGTCGCCCACCAGCGCTGTATCGCCGGGTTCTGGGATATAGAGTGTGCCACGATGCTCAATGCGGGACACAATTACATCTAGTTCTAGGCTGTGGGGGGAGACTCGTCACCGTTGGCAGGTCGCGGCGCGTGACCTCAATGCGGCGCGTGACCAGTTGTTGTATCGCCACACCAGCATCGCGGGCTTCCTGGTCATTATCAATGCGGAATACTTTCGACAACACCGCCACCGACAGGATCACGCCCAGCACACCCAGTGGGTAGGTCAGCGAATATGCCACCACTGGCATTGATTCAGCTGCTACTACTTCCTCTGGTGTCGACGCCATGTTGGTCAAGGTATCCACCACGGCGGCCATAGCAGGGGTGTTGGTCATAGCGCCGGTGAATACGCCGGCACCTGACGCGGCGTCGATACCCAAAAACTTGAGGAGTCCAACACCCACCGCCATTGTCGCAACGATCATGCCGATAGCCAGGGCATTCAGTCGCAGACCTGTGGTGCGCATGGAGGAGAAGAAGTCAGGTCCGGCTTCTAGGCCAATCGTGTACACGAACAGGGACAAGCCCATGATGAACACGATGGCGGGCAGTGCGATGTCCGGTTCAATGGTGGCCAAACCTAAGCCGACAAAAAGGACGGCAGCCACACCAAGTCGAAACCCCCCGATCTGAATGCGGCCTACCAAAAGGCCGATTGTCATAATTAAAAGTAGTGTAAAAAGTTGGTTTTCAACTAACAGATGCACACTGTCTATTTTTCCGAGAAACGGACATAATCACAACCATCTTCGATGTTCAAAGCATCACATTACTAGTGGTTGTCCTGCATTTTTTTCTGAAAATGTGGGACAACAGAAGTGAAAATGTTTGGTTGTGTGGGATTTATGGATTTATATGGATTCTAACCGCGTTTGTTGCGCTCGGCGGCCCGACGAGCCCGGCGGTTCATCCCGCCCGTACTCACATTCTTGGGCATGGGCCCCTTCGGCATGTTGGCGGCCTGGCTGCTGAGCTTATCTGCTGATTCCAGACGTGCCGCCAAAGCGTAGACATCGTCCTTCTTCATATTGCGGGGGAGCTTCATGAGCTCACGTTGCAGCTTGCTGATGGGAACCTGGTCTTCCCCTTCGCCTGCCATCATCTCGTAAATGGGCACGCCGCCGGAAATGCGGTCGAGGCGCTTCTTCTGCTGGGCGATCAGCGGGCGGACGCGACGCGGTTCACCTTCGCCAACCAAACAATTCCGCACAGGCCCACGACGCGATGCACCGCATCCATATGCGTAGTGGCGGCTACAGCAGTCTTGGTTTTCCACACCATGCCCACGCCGTTGCGCATGTTCTCCAGTGCCCAGCCAGCGGCTCCGGGCTGGTCCGATGCCCGTTCATAGACCGAACGTTCCAGGCGTCGGGTGAAAATGAACAAGGCGGCCACGATGCCAAACGCGATGCCGATGGGCAGCAGTAGCCACTGCATATGGAAGATCAAACCGATGAGGAAAAAAGCCGCCGCGATGCCAATCAACGCCAAGAGCATCAGCGGAATGAGCTGCTTATCCTGCTTGCGCTGAATGTTAAAAGCCTGCCACAGCTGGGCAAACGCCTGCTTGCGCTGAGCCCATTTCGCTGATCGTGCTTCTTTTTCGGCGGCCTTGGCGGCCTGCTTCTGTGCATCTGCCATGACACTAAGGATAGGCCATATGCTTAACGGCTGACCACCGGGGTGTCCTGCGAAGCACCGTAACGCTCAAGCAGTGACGACGCCTCCTGTGCCGTGCTGCCCTCAGTGGTTTCCGCCAGATGCTTCAGGTTCTCTGGAAGGTCCTGGCCGCGTGCCTTGATGGTCTGTGCGTATAGACGTCCTGCGCGATACGAGGACCGCACCAACGGCCCTGACATCACGCCAGAAAAGCCCATTTCTTTCGCAGCGTCAGAATGCTCAAGGAATTCCTCCGGCTTCACCCATCGTTCGATGGGGTGGTAGAGCGGGCCGGGGCGCAGGTACTGCGTGATGGTCAGAATGTCACAACCAGCGTCGCGAAGATCCTGCATGGTCGCCTGGATTTCGTCGTAGGTTTCGCCCATACCCAAAATCAGGTTGGATTTGGTGACCAGTCCGTAGTCTCTGGCCTGGCGGATCACGTCAAGAGAGCGGTCGTAGCGGAATGCCGGGCGAATGCGCTTGAAGATGCGCGGTACCGTCTCGATGTTGTGGGCAAACACTTCGGGACGAGATTCGAAGACGATCTCCAGCAAATCGGGTTTGCCCGAAAAATCTGGGACGAGGTTTTCCACCCCTGTATTGGGGTTGAGTGCATGGATTTGGCGAACCACTTCGGCATAGAGCCACGCACCTTCGTCGTCGAGATCGTCGCGAGTCACGCCGGTGATGGTCGCGTAATTTAAGCCCATTTCGCGCACTGACTCGGCGACGCGGCGGGGTTCGTCGCGGTCAAGCGGGTCCGGGCGGCCGGAGCTAATCTGGCAAAAATCGCATCGACGTGAGCATTGCGAACCGCCGATCAGGAAGGTGGCTTCCCTGGACTCCCAGCATTCATGCAGGTTGGGGCACCCGGCTTCCTGGCAGACGGTATGCAGTGACGCGCCTGCAACTCGCTTTTTCATGTCCCTGAATTCGGGACCGGTCTTGGCGGTTGTGCGAATCCAGCGCGGCTTGCTCTCAATCGGTGTTTCGGAGTTCCGAGCCTCAATGCGAAGCAGCTTACGTCCTTCAGGTGCAACAGTCACGCCGATAACCCTACCCCACAACAGGAATGTGTTCGAAGACCAACCATGATGACGGATATGAAGGTACCTGTTGACATTGGTCAGGTACCTTGGCAATAATTGAAGGTGCCTTCATAAAAACGAGTGAAAGGAAGTTTCAATCATGAATGGCTTTTTTGATAACGACGCTGATCCGCGTGCCGACCTCACCCTTGGTCAACGCATCTTCCACTTGGGGATGTTGCTTCGGCGTGCAGAATTCGGCCCCGACAAACCTCCATTCGGTCGGGGCGGTCACGGACCCCACACATTCCAGGGGCAGGGGAGGGTGCTTGCTCTCCTAGCTATGCGTAGTCCCATCGCCCAGCGCGAACTCGCCTACATCCTGGGTGTTCGGCCGCAATCTCTCGGGGAGGTACTAGGTAAACTCGAATCTGCGGGCCTGATTACCCGTGACGCTGACCCCAATGATGCCCGCGCGCGGCTGGTTAGCATCACCGAGGTCGGCAAAGAACGCGCGCAGGAAATGGAAAAACGTCCGCAGGTTGACCCGCTTGACGTATTGAGTGACGAGGAGCAGAAGCAATTTCTTGATCTGCTCCAGCGGGTGACTGATCACCTTGAAGAAGTGGTGGGTCACGATGCTGATGATGTGCCTGGACCATTTGGGGGTCGCCCTGGTCGTGGACGTGGTCGCGGTGGCGGCTTTAAAGGTGGTCGCGGCGGTGCTCGCCGAGATTGCGCTGATCACGGTGGTCCGCGCGGTATGCACGGTATGCGACGAGGTTTCCCTTTCCTCGATCTGGATGGTTGGCGATGAACTACCAGTGGGGGTATTGAGGTCTATGAAGCGTACGCATCGGGTCGAGCTGGGTGTGCATTTCATAGATCGCGGCGTCGCCAACAGTCTTGAACACCGTTAGCGCAAACCTTTGCATAGAAGAAAGTCTATCGCCAGGTACGGAAACGCCTTGTTTGCGTACCTGGCGATGGACCTACATGACAAGCGTGAAAATCTGCTTATCCCCAGGTCGTAAAAAGGGGTGTTTTCGTGCCTGAACATAAGCACATTTTGCAGGGCTGAACCCGCACGATGTCACTACAGTAAAACCTCAGCACAGTGCTCCAGTCCTAACTAGACAAAAGCGCCCGTCTTCGGCCCTGACGGTATGCAAACGTCACAATCCCACGATCGCCTAGTGATCGTGGTTTCATTTATCGTTCAAGCCCTTGCACCCTATTGTTTCCTTTCCAAAGCTATTGTTAGTGTGAGTCATATAGACGGACCGTCGGTCTAGTAAGAAAAGTAGGCCATGCTTGCTAGCGGCGTTCAGAAGCCAATTGGCAGCCACACAGCAACCAAGCAGTAGCCACACAGCGAGCATGCGGAGAGTACGGAAGAGGAAACTTACCATGCGTGGTCTTCCCGCAGAGGAACGGAAAAACCTGATTCTTGATCAGGCGCAGCGGCTTTTTGTGGAACGTGGGTTTGCCGCCACAACGGTGGAGGACATTTTGAATCGGGCCGGTATTGCGAAGGGAACGCTCTATCATCATTTCAGCGGCAAAGAAGACATCATGCGCCAACTTATTGCGCGCACAACTAATGTCATGCGTCAAAAAGCCGAGGCAGCAGCATCATCCGATGCCCATCCCCTTGAAAAATTTGCTGAAATCGTAGCATCAGCACGGGTCCAGGGGGAGGAGGCTGAGATGATTGAGCAGCTGCATCATGTGGAGAATACTGACTTTCATGTACTCACGATGACCCGCGCGATCGTCGCCCTCGCCCCATTGTTGGCAAGCGCAGTGCAGGAGGGCGTGGATCAGGGCGTGTTCTCTACACCAGACCCAGTGGGGGATTGTCGGATCATCCTCACAGCCGGATTCATGTTGCCTGATCACGGGCTTTTCCCCGAGTGGGATGCGGGGGAGCAGTTGGTACAGGTTGTCACGGCGGCGGAACGCTTGCTGGGGTGCGAGCCGGGTGCTATTGCTGCCTCAATGCACGCAACCAGCGTCAATAGAACCCAAGCCAACACAATCGCTGAGAAAGGCTAAAGAACAATGCTGTGGAAGATGCTCGTCGGCGATGTTCGTCGATCTAAGGGGGTATCTATCACGCTGACGCTGCTCATGACGCTGGCATCAGCGCTGGTGATTACTGGTGTTTCCCTTGTTGTGCAGACAATGGGCGCGGTGGATGTGCTGTGGAAATCGGCGTCGCCACCCGATGTGGTTCAGATGTACATCGGTGACTTAGAGGCCAACCGAGCCGAATCGGAGGCGCTCAAAACCTGGGCCGCCGAGCGCTCGGAGGTGGAGGATATGCACCTTATGCGGACACTCCCGGTTCCGGGTGCCCAAATGTGGCTTGCGGGACAGTCACAGGCCGATTCTGTGCTGGAACCAGCGTTTGTGACCTCCCCAGAGCGCTTTGACCTCCTGCTGGATGAGCACTACAACCGGGTCCAACCAGGCCCTGGTGAGATAGCCATGCCGGTGATCTACCAAGAACAAGGCACGTTGAAGCTCGGGGACACGGTGACGGTGCAGCTTGCGGAGGGGGTGAAAAAGGATTTTGTGGTCACCTCGTTTCTGCGTGATGCTCAGATGAACCCCTCCTTGGTGACCTCCAAACGCATGGTGGTGCACCCGGATGATTTCTCGGTGGTTAATCAGCATCTGAATAACCCTGAGTACTTTATTGAATTCAAGCTCGCCAAGGGCGCGGATCGCGGCGCATTCCAGCACGCGTACAGAGACGCGCACCTCCCGAACCGCGGCATCGTGGTGGATTCCACCATCTTCCGCCTCATGAATGCCCTGAGTACTCTGCTGGTAGCAGCACTGGCTATCGTGATTGCTAGCCTCCTGGTTGTGGTGGCTGCCCTGTCGGTGCGCTTTGCCTTCCTCGCGGCGATTGAAAATGACCTCAAAGAAATCGGAGTGCTGAAAGCCATCGGTGCCCCGTCGCGGGCGATGAAACGCCTGTACCTGATTAAATACGCCGCGTTGGCGGGCGTCGGTACCGTTGTGGGGTTGCTGTTGGCCATCCCCATGACACACACCAGCCTTAAACCCGTGTTGCTGTATTTGGGCACGCCGCCGACCAACTTGTGGGCACCTCTGCTCGCGGCTTTCATTGTGCCGCTGCTGCTCATTGGCTTGTGTTGGATGTTGTTGCGTCGCATGGACCGTATTTCCGCAGTTCAGGTGCTGCAGGAGCAGACGCGGGCGTCGAGAAGCGGTCGTCGATTCCGTTTGACCCGTTCCCGCTTCCTCCCCGTTCATCAATGGACCGGGCTGACGGCAGCGCTGCGGCCCGCGAACCTGCTGCTACTGACTGTGGTGGCACTGAGCACCTTCCTGATGATTCTGCCAACCACCCTTGCCTCCACCTTTGCGGATCAGCGTTTTGCCACCTATGTGGGCATTGGCGCGGCGGACGTGCGCATCGACATCCGCGATAACACCATCAACCCTGAAAAGTCACCAAGGACGCAGAATCCGACCCCGACGTGACCAACGTGGTGCGGCTCACCTCCAATCGCTATGACATTAAGAAAGCCGACGGGTGGGAAACCATCGTCGTTGAACGTGGTGACCATACTGTTTTCCCACTGTCCTACACCAGTGGGCACGCCCCTACCGCCCCCGACGAGATCGCCTTGTCCTACAACCAGGCGCAGGAGATCAATGCGGACCTCGGGCACACCATCACCATGCGCACACCTGGCGGCGAGAAACAGCTCCGCGTGAGCGGCATCTATCAGGATGTGACCAATGGCGGGCGCACCGCGAAAGCCGTCTTCGAGGACTCCACACCCGCAGTCTGGGAGGTTGTGTACCTGCAGCTCGCGTCTGGTGTGGACGTGCATGCGAAAACCGAGCAGCTCACGAATACTTACCCAGAGGCCAAAGTGAACAATGTCAGCGACGTGAGCCAGCAGATTTCGGTGCGGCATCCTCACAACTGGGTGTGATCGCGCTGCTCGCAGCCATCGCCGCAGTGGGGTTGATTTTCCTGGTCACCACGCTATTCCTCATTCTCATCCTGGCGCGTGAACACGACGACATTGCTAGCCTCCGCGCCATCGGAGCCACCAGTCGCGGACTTGTGGGGCACTATCTCACGCGCTTCGGCACTGTCGGACTCGCAGGCATCATCGTCGGCGTGGTGCTTGTGAACACCCTGGGCAACAGCCTATTCAAACTCGGCCTCGGCCGCATGGGCGCCCCGGCCGTAGAGCTCTTGCCCGACATGCTCCTGGCGTGGGTTCTCATTCCACTTGTGTTGGCGCTGGTCATCGCCACTGCCATTGTTCTTCCAACCCGAAAGATACGAGGTATCAGCCATGCTTAACGCGCACCAGGTCACCAAGGATTACCAGATCCGAGTTCTCGACCATATTGATGTCAGCATCAACGACGAAGAGTTCGTGGCCATCATGGGGCCGTCCGGGTCCGGCAAATCAACGCTGCTGCATGCGCTCAGCGGACTCGATAGGCCCACCAGTGGCACCGTGAGTATCGACGACCGTGAACTCACCGACCTCAGCGAAGCCGAGCTCGCACAACTCAGGCTTGTCACTTTCGGCTTTGTGTTCCAACAACCGCACCTGCTGAGCTCGCTCAGTGTGCTAGATAACGTCGTGCTTCCTGGGTTCCTAGCCAAACAAGAACCGCGCCAGACGATTGTGGAGCGCGGGCGGGAACTCATGGAGCGCGTCGGCATCGCCGACCTGGCTGATCGAGCCATCACTGAAGCCTCCGGTGGGCAGCTTCAGCGGGTGGGCATCTGCCGGGCGCTGATCAACAAGCCGAAAATCCTCTTTGGCGACGAACCCACCGGCGCGCTCAACTCCGCAACCTCGGCAACAATCTTGGACATTTTCCACGACATTAACCACGAGGGCACCACAATTGCGCTGGTCACGCACGATCCAGTGGTGGCGACGCACGCCGATCGCGTACTGATCCTCGTTGACGGCACCATCGCCGACGATGTCACTCTAGGCGCCTACCACCCCAATGACCATCAGGAACGGCTGGCACACATCAACGGCCTTATGGCTGCTCGCGGCGTGTAAAAGAATGATCCGCGACCGTCAGTTCACCCGAGAAGGCCGCACCCAACGCTGCGGCCAGGGGGCAATCATGTCGTGCGTATCGACGTCGCGTCCCAGCTCTGCACTCAGGGGTGGTCACCCCGGCATCGGTGATGCCGCAGGGCACAATATGCTGGTAAAACTCCAGCGTGTTATTGCAGTTCAAGGCTAGGGCCGTGCATGGTAACGCCTCGGGTTACTCGAATGCCCAGGGCACCGACCTTGCGTTCTGGGCGGGTATCATTGCCTGGAATCCAGACGCCCGAACGGCCGTCGACACGCCCCGCATCTTGAAGCCCCAGGTCACGTACCACCTGGATGATGGCTTCCTCCACGCGGCGCACATAATCCACCACGTCCACCGGCTCAGCGAGCTTGATGATTGGATAGCACACCAGTTGTCCGGGGCCGTGCCAGGTGATCCGGCCACCGCGATCTACATCCACCACCGGCAGGCCGTTGGTGGGGCGATCCTCGGGTTGCGTTCGTTTGCCAGCCGTGTAGGTGTTGGGGTGTTCAAGGAACAGCAGCTGATCGTTGATAAGACCGTCCGCGCGCTGCGCAGCCAACTCCGCCTGCCGATCCCACATCTCCACATAATCCACCGTGCCCAAGTTATAGACCTCTAGGGGAGTGGAGATATCGCGAATTGGCTGATCAGGGGTGGTAAAAGGGGCACGGGGTGCAGTCATGCAAATAATTTTACGCGCATCCTACAGTGAGTTATGCGCGGCCTTGTTTAGCACAAACCCCTTGCCCGTGCTTTGCTGCCAACAGGTCATACCTGTTGGTTGGGCCTTGCAGGCAAAATCGCCCCACTGTGCTTGGTCCCCGTAATCAAGCCGCTGCACGTGATCTCCAGGGCTGCCCAGGTAGCGTTCGCCGCACACAGTGCTTGGCGACGATGAACTGTCATACAAGGCGATCGAATAAAGCTCAGAGTTACAGTCCTCTAATCCGTGGGAGCTGTAGGAACGGTCGCGAATAGAACACCCCACGTACGTGTCATGAAGCTCGCAGGAAATGTTCTCCGACGGTGTGTCCACCAACTGTGCCTTCTGCGTGCTAGCGGGAACGGGGGACACCTTTGTGGAGTCAGATGTGGCTGTGGTCGATTGAGAGGCAGTTGTGGTTGCTTCCGATGTTTCTGCCTTGGACGTGGTTTCTGCCTGCCCTGCCGGGGAAGACGCTGGGTGATACTCCAGGTTGTTCAGCCACACGATGAACGCCCCGACCACTCCAATGACAATCGCAATGGCGGTCACCCATTTGATCAGCCCTTCCGTTCGTGCCGCATCGTGAACTGTGCGTGGTGAGTTCATTGTTATTTCCTCCCGGAGTGGATCATCACGGTGTTGATCAGGCGCTCTATATCGGCGGGTTCGCTGGGTGCAAACCCGTGAACTTGCTGGGTGAAGGCATGAATGTGATCCTCAAAAAGGAGCTGGTTGTCGTTCGTACGTGATGCTTCAAGCACCTGTAACCCGAACTCATGCCAATCACATTCCTGCACGCGGCTTTGGGCGGAAGCTAGCCCGTCGGCAGTCATGATTGTATGAACGCCCACGGCAGGCCCAATGGCCAGCAATTCATGCAACATGTCAGATACAGTCGTCGCACGGTTTGCTGGATCAAGTCGCTTCGCCCGATGTACCCCCGCCAGGACTAGGAACTGCGGTGCGGCATCACGTCCCTCCACCGCACGAGCACGGGCTTCCTTCAGAAACGACTCTACGGTGGAATCCAGCGTGATGGCACGTTGTACCGTTAGTCCATGTTCCTCTAAAGGCTCAAGAAGTTGCTCCCACTGCGCATTAGCCGAGATGAAGTTAATCAGATGCGTGTCCACCTTGTTCAGCACCAGGCTGGTGAGCATCGCAGTCAAGGTATGCAGATTATCGACGCCCGCCACCACGATGTTAGCAGCGATGCTGCGGGTTACCTCGGCAAAGAGGGGCACTCCTGTCTGCACTGCCGTGCCCACAGGGAGAGCAACCTGATGATGCGTATCAGCAGTGACGAGGCGCGCGGCGTCGATATCCGCAAGCGACACGGGAGCATGGTCGGCAGGTGGGGAGTCTTGCAGCTGCGTGCGGATGCCACGAAGCAATACCTCAAGCTGCTGGCCAGTGGGAGCGGTGCCAGGTCGGAACGTCCACTCCAACAGCACATCATGTTCCAGGCCCATCGAGTCCATCGTGTGTGGAGGTAGCTCACCTTCTGGCGCGGAATACACCGGCGTGCCGTTGCGGGGAAGCCACGGCAACGTTTCAAGCAGTTCAGGCCGTTGCGCTGAGACCACGATGACGAACACCCCCGCGCGGCGCCCGACCGCTGCAATGCGGGACACGCGTCGCGTTAGTTCCTCGTTGAGTCCGCTTGGAAAATCGAAAAGCAACAACAGCCGGTACGGCTCAGCGGCTTCAGGAGCTGCTTTGTTGTACTCCGTGATGGTGTGATGCTGTCCCTGCAGACACCGCTGAGTCACCACAGCGATGTGCTGTTCTACCTGTGTCAGCAATTGCTCCAGGTGCTTGGTGTTTGTTCGCACCGTGTCGCCATAAATACGCTCGCCCTCAGGACCCAATCCGAAGAGAAACGACAGAGAATCCCCCAGCTGTTCTGGGTCAAATGCGTCAACGATCACCCGGCCAGCAGGTATGCGATGCAACAAGTCAAGCACAGCAAACTGCACCGTCTCCACGTCTGTGGTAGCAAAACCACCGGTGTGGTCAAAGTTTAGGAACAATCCCCAGTTGCACACACGTGGTTCCGTTGCGTTAAAAGTGAGGTTCCACTGATGGTCAGGTTCGCCATGCAATCCGGTGCGCTGTCCGCTGATGGTGCTGAGCGTCAGGGAACCGACAGACGCAATGGGGTGATAATGCGGTGCGTTCTTGGCGTGGGCATCAGCGTGTCCCGACGGATCGCACTCGGGCACCTGGCTTTGGCGTTCCAGAAGCGTCGAGCGCAGTTCATGGTCCATGCGTTGATGCCAGCTGGCGATATGTAGATGAGGTTCATTGACCCGTGCATAATAAAGCCTGGCCAGTTGCGCGCAGCCAGAAATGAGTGCTTCGTACACTCGCGTCTGAATGTGGGTAACTAGCGTTCTCCTGGCTGATCCGAAAATCGGGATGGTGCATGTGCCGACTTCTTCTAAAACACTGACAGCGCGAAGCTCCCACTGGGCGAACTCTTCTACAGGCAGGCGAGAAAGCTCTTGAGAAATATCCTCGTAGGCGCCGTTGTCCAGCCAATAGCAGATTTTCTGTAACCATGCCTGTGGTGTCGCCCCAAAATCCGGTGCGATAAATGACGCCGTGCCGCCAATATCGAATCGCTCGGCAGCATAGGAGCTTATCTGCGAGATCAATGTGTGAGCCCGGTCGATATTCTGCGTGATGCACCAATCAATGACGGCGAGTTCGTTGTCTATATGGGAACTTGCTTCTTTTACCTTGTCAGCTGCCGCGCTGAGGTGGGTGGCGAAACTGCGGAATTCGTCTTGGGAAACCTGCATCTGCCGACACCACACGAGGTCCCCTTCCAGGGACGATGCAGTGGTGTGCTGGGAATGAGGCATACAGAATCCTTGCAGGTGCGATGACAGTTGTTGTTACCAATCTAACAGATTAGATAGCCCAATTTACAGGAAAGAAACAGAAAATTATCAGCGCAATATTATACCTGGCAAATGGTGCTGGTGGCTATACAACAAAACTATCCCCCAATTCCGCATGGAACGGGGGATAGTGTGGATGGCTACAGAGCTGCTGTATTACAGACCCAAGTCACCTTCGAAGTTGGCGGTCTCAAGGCGATCCCGAATGGTGGTCAGGAACCGGCCAGCGTCCGCGCCATCAACGATCTGGTGATCGTAGGTCAGCGGCAGGTACACCATCTGGCGTACGGCGATGGCATCAACACCATGCTCCGAGATCACAACTGGGCGCTTCACAATAGCGCCGGTACCCATGATGGCGGCCTGCGGCGGAACCAGAATCGGGGTGTCGCTCAGGGCGCCTTCGGAACCAATGTTGGTGATGGTGAACGTGCCGCCGCTGAGGTCAGCTGGCTTCAACTTGTTGTTGCGTGCACGGTCAGCGATGTCCGTGATGGCCTGAGCCAGCTCCGGCAGGGTCATATCCTGGGCATTGTGGATGACCGGGGAAAGCAGACCAGCGGGGGTATCCACGGCAATGCCGAGGTTGACCTGCGAGTGGTAGGTCATTTCCTTCTTCTCGGCGTTGTAGGAGGCGTTCACGTTCGGGTGAGACACCAGCGCCTCAATGGCGGCCTTGGCGAGAACGGCAGGTAGGTGAGGTTCACGCCATACTTGGCCTGGAAGGCTGCCTTGTTGGCCTTGCGCAGCTCAGCAACATTAGTCATGTCCACTTCATGCAGCTGAGTCAGCTGGGCTGCGGTGTGCAGGGATTCCAGCGTCTTCTTTGCGGTGATCTCGCGGATGCGGTTCACGCGCTGCGTGGTGCCGCGCAGGGCTGCCTTGGCCGGGTCAACGCGCTTGGTGGACACGGCAGAAGCAGCGGTTGCGGGAGCTGCTGCAGGTGCCTCGGCTGCGGCTGGTGCCGATTCAGCGGCACCCTGGCCTGCGGCTGCCAGAACATCCTGCTTGCGGATACGCCCGCCAACACCTGTGCCGGTGACGGTACGCAAATCAACGCCGTGCTTGTCGGCGAGCTTGCGGACCAGCGGCGTCACGTACGGGACATCGTCATTGCTGTTTACCTTGGCTTGCGCTGCCGTTGGAGTAGCAACGGACTCGGTGCTTCTACCTTGGGGGCAACCTCAACCTTTTCCTCGGCTGCCGGAGCCGCCGGTGCGGGCGTCGGCGCAGCGGGTTCGGGTGTTGCGGGTGCTGCGTTGGGGTCGCCGATGCGGACGATGACGGCTCCGACGTCAACGGTGTCGTCTTCGTTGTGCAGGATTTCGACGATGGTGCCTGCTACGGGGGAGGGGACCTCGGTGTCGACTTTGTCGGTGGAGACTTCTAGGAGGGCTTCGTCCACCTCGACGGTGTCGCCGACCTGTTTGAGCCAGCGGGTGATGGTGCCTTCGGTGACGGATTCGCCGAGTTCGGGCATGACCACATCAGTAGCCGCGCCGGCGCTGGCTGAGCTTGTGCTGGAGGCACTTGCAGCAACAGATGCAGAAGCCTCTACCTTGGCCGCAACCTCAACTTTTTGTTCGGCCGCCGGTGCTGCAGGGGTTGAGGCTTCGTTTGCGTCACCAATTTCTGCGATGACGGCTCCGACGTCGACGGTGTCGTCTTCATCATGCAGGACTTTGAGCAGGACACCCGCCGCTGGAGAGGGAATTTCCGTATCGACTTTATCTGTGGAGACCTCAAGTAGCGGTTCGTCAACTTCTACCGTGTCGCCGACTTGCTTTAGCCAACGGGTGATTGTGCCCTCGGTGACGGATTCGCCCAGTTCGGGCATCTCTACAGAGAACGCCATTGTGTTCAGACTCCTTGATTAAGTCGTGTAGGTATAACAGTGTTAATACTCTGAGACTACCGGTTCGCTTCGGCTTATGTGACCTTGAGGTGCCTTTGGCGAACAGGACTCCCCCTACAATAGTGGATTGTGTTCAACTTATTTGGTCGTAGGAAGTCGAAACCGGGCATTCGTCCGCCGCGCGCACCTGGAGACACCATCCGGCAGGCAGACTGCGCTGACCTGCAGAACTGGGTTCGTGGCCGTGCTTTTGTTGAGGCTTTCGTGGAGCCTGAGACGTTGATCAACGAGATGAGTGTCGTCCTAGTTGATGAACATGGGGACTTTATTCGACGCCCGATCGGTGGCCCCAAGGGGATCGATGCTGTTACCCGTGAAGTGGGGGTACCCGTCTACGACGTTGAAGAGACCGGATACCCACAGCGCATGCGCGAAAAATTGGAACGAGACCGCATCATCCGTAAACGCCAAGAACAAGCAGAACGCCGCGCCCGATTTGAGCGCGGCGAACAACCATAAACACGGAGTCTACTCTCCTGCGATACCTTCCAGCACGGCGATCAGTGTACGCACGGGTGCGCCGGTGGCTCGCGCGGGTGTGTAGCCGTGGGCACCACCCGTGTTAAAGGACGGCCCGGCGATGTCGATGTGCACCCATTCGATGCCCTCACCAACGAAGTTTCCCAGGTAGTACCCAGCCGACAGCATGCCACCCCAACGGGATGGATCCGCGTTGCGCAGGTCGGCGACGGGAGAGGACATGGCGGTGGACATTTCCTCGGGAATAGCATGGCCCACGCCTGTTCACCGACGCTCCGGCCGGTTTCTGCAACACGGTCACGGAAGGCATCGGAACCCATTACACCGGCCGTGCGCAGCCCTAACGCCACCATTTGTGCACCAGTGAGGGTGGCGGTTTCGATCAGGTAGTCGGGGTTATCCTCACTCGCGCGTGCGATGGCATCGGCAAGGATGAGGCGGCCTTCTGCATCAGTGTTCAGGATTTCGGAGGTTGTGCCGCCGTAATGCGTGATCACATCGCCTGGGCGGTAAGAATTGCCGCCGGGCATGTTCTCTGCCATGGGGATGGTGGCGGTCACCTTGACATTGAGCTTCAACCGAGCTGCGGCGATGATGGTGGCAAGGACAGCTGCGGAGCCACCCATATCGGAAATCATCTGGTCCATGTTGGCCGCCGGTTTGATGGACACGCCACCCGTGTCAAAGGTGACGCCCTTGCCTACGAGTGCAACGGTGGGTGCGTCGTCCAGTTGCTCGGGGGTGTAGCTGATGCGTACAAGGCGCGGGCCGCGTGTGGAACCCTGACCCACGGCCACAATGCCGCCGAAGCCCTGCTCGGCAAGCGCGGCGTCGTCAACCACCTCCACGGTGAGGCCATTGTCCTCGGCGGCTGATGTGGCGATGGCGGCGTAGGACTCGGGGAACAGGTGTGACGACGGCGCGTTCACCAGGTCGCGGGCAAAGGCGACGGCCTCAGCGGTGATGACGGCGGCGTTGAAAAGCGCCTGGTCCTTGCCGAGGAACACCACCTTCTTCACCGGTTGCTGATCCTCAGGAACATCGGCGGTTTTCAGTCCACGGTAGGTGTATGCGCCGAGAGCGATGCCCTCCACGGCAGCGGCCAAGCCGAGTTCCCCCAGCGTTGTAGCCACAACCTTTAAACCCGTGAGTGAGCGTGCGGCAACACCGGCGGCGCGGCGAAGCTTCTCCGCGTCCACATCGTCACGTTTGCCTACACCCACAGCGACAATTGGGCCGGTACTAGCGGGAACCTTGGTTACCTCCTCGGCGGCACCAGTAGCACCAAGCATGTCCAGGGCAGCCCGCACTGTCGCGCCATCAAAAAACTCCGACTCAGGAAGATCAAGACCGTCCTCGCCCTGAAACACGGGGACAACCAGCGCCTCCGCATCCTGCGGCATCTCCGCAGACAAGGACAACTCAGGTACAACACCGCGGTGAGGCAACGAGAATTCAGAAGACATGTAGGGCTAACCTCCACACAAACAATCAAGGAATAGTCACCTCAACAGTAGCGACCCACCCGACCACACAACACCGCTGGGTGTACCTTGATGTACATGACAGATTTGGTTTTTAACGTAGAACGCACCAGCAACCCCACCTCGCCGGAACGCCTCGCCGAGATTCTGGCAAACCCTGGATTCGGGCACTACCGCACCGACCACATGGTCACTATCGACTGGACTGAGGACAAAGGCTGGCACAACGCCGCTGTCGTCCCTTACGCCCCCATCTCCCTTGACCCCATCGCCTCCGTCCTGCACTACGGGCAAGCAATCTTCGAGGGACTGAAAGCCTACCGGCAGCCCGACGGGAGCATAAAAACCTTCCGTCCAGAAGCCAACGCCGAACGCATGCAGCGCTCCGCTGAGCGCATGGCCATGCCGAAACTCCCCACGGAACTGTTCATCGAATCACTCCGCATGCTTGTGGACATCGACCAAGACTGGGTGCCCGCCGCCGGTGGAGAAGAATCCCTCTACCTACGCCCCTTCATGATCGCCACCGAACCCAGCCTCGGCGTCCGGCCCGCCAACTCCTACACCTTCATGCTCGTTGCTTCGCCCGCAGGTGCCTACTTCAAAGGCGGCATCAACCCCGTCTCCGTGTGGCTTTCCGAAGACTACGTCCGTGCCTGCCCCGGTGGCACTGGTGCCGCCAAATTCGCGGGCAACTACGCCGCCTCCCTTGTCGCACAGGCACAAGCCACCGAAAAAGGCTGCGACCAGGTGGTCTGGCTCGATGCCATCGAACGAACCTACGTGGAAGAGATGGGCGGCATGAACCTTTTCTTCGTCTACGGCACAGGTAACGACGCCCGAGTGGTCACCCCACGCCTGTCTGGTTCACTGCTTCCTGGGGTCACCCGCGCATCCCTCCTTCAAGTCGCCCAAGACCTGGGGTATTCCGTTTCCGAGGAGCTTGTGAGCACCAAATCCTGGCGTGACGACGCCCTTTCCGGTGCCATGAGCGAAACCTTCGCCTGCGGCACCGCCGCCGTGATCACTCCCGTTGGCGAGGTGAAATCCAACCACGGCGACTTCACTATTGGTGGCGGCGTGTCCGGCGAGATCACCATGCAGCTTCGCGAAACCCTTACCGGAATCCAGCGCGGCACCATTGATGACACTCATGGGTGGATGCACACGCTGGTGTAGGTGGTTGCTGGCCTAGGACAAGCCGTGTTCTTCACAGCAACACGGCAACTAATGCCGCAGAGAAGGCGGTGCAAAGTTCAATGCTGGCACCGATGCAGTCACCATTAAGTCCGCCGAAACGCCGCCGAAAATGCGCCGCAACGAGCAGGTTGAACAGAAGCGTTCCCACCAGGGCAGTAATGCCGAGTATCCACACCTCGTAGTACAGCGCAGCTGCCAGCATCAACGCCCACACGCCAATCCACCACCAGCGGATCGTGCCGATGACCAAGGCGCCAAAACCGGTGGGGGGAGAAGGCTGTGAACCCTCGTGCGCACGTGATCATAGCGGCGCAGCGTCCAATGGCGGGCAGCGCGGCGACAGTAAGGAGCGCTGAGGTGGTAAGCAAAGCATGAATGGCGGCTACTTGAGTCAGTAGTGTCAGCAGGACCGTTCCCATGCCAAGCGCACCGGTGTAGCGGTCAGCGAGGATTTTTTGTGCTTGTTCGCCGGATTGGAAAGAGCCCAGAGCATCGCCGACATCAGCGAGTCCGTCGAGGTGCATCATGCGTGTCAGGGTTTCCCACAGAACGACGATGAGCACAGCGGTGAGGAGAGGGCTGATGCTCAGGGCATCGGCAACCATAGCGAGTGCGTAGGTGCACACCCCTAAGAACACGCCAACTAGGGGCAATGCAGCCATTGCCCGCGCCCCGGTGGTGCGGTCAAAGGTGGCGGCCCCCGGGAACGGCAGGATGGTCAGCCAGCTGAAGGCGGTGTTGATGCCTTCCCAGGGAGCGAATCCATGGGCGTTACCTGGCTCGTTGTCAGAGAACCCTGCTTTGCCGGACACAATAACGCTAGTCCTTCTCGGAAACTCCGGCGGATTCAAAGGTGGCCATGTCGGTCATGATGTCAGTCGCGGCTTTCACTAGGGGAAGTGCTGCGGCCGCCCCAGAGCCTTCGCCGAGCCTCATACCAAAGTCGAGGAGGGGGTCCAGGTGGAGTGAATTCAGCGCCAGGATGTGAGCTGGTTCTGCGCCTTTGTGCCCCGCAACCCACCATTTGCGCGCGCCGGGGGCGAGTTTATTGGCCATGAGGGCGGCGGAGGTGACCACCACGCCGTCGAGAAGTACGGGGGTGCGGCGCACGGCGGCTTGTGCCAGGAAACCCGCCATAGCCGCGAGGTCGGGGGAGGAGATGGCTTTGAGGACGGCGATGGGGTCGTGTTTGATGGCACGCACGCGGTACATGGCATCGCGGACGGCGGTGACCTTGCGTTTCCAGCCTTCGTCATCGATGCCGGTCCCGCGGCCAACCACAACGACGGGCTCGGTGCTGGTCATGGCTCCGATGAGGGCGGCGGCGGGCGTTGTATTGCCGATTCCTAGGTCGCCAGCGATGAGGAGGTCCACGCCCGAGTCAACTTCCTGGTCGGCGACGCGCTGTCCGATCTGCAGTGAGCGGATGACCTGGTCGTCGTCCATGGCGTCTTCACGGTCGATGGAACCGCAGCTGCGGGAGACTCGCTCATCACCCCACACATCGTGGTCAAGGGAGACGTCAACGACCCGCACGGAGGCCCCGGCTGCCCGGCCGAGTACGTTGATGGCCGCCCCGCCTGCCTGAATGTTGGCAGCCATTTGCAGAGAGACTTCGGAGGGGTAGGCAGACACCCCGTGCTGCGCCACTCCATGGTCACCCGCGAACACGACGATGCGGGGGTTGTCAATGGAATGCGGTGGGCATTGTCCTTGGCATGCGGAGATCCACACGCCTAAGTCCTCGAGCCGCCCGAGGGAACCCGCTGGCTTTGTCAGCGTGAGTTGGCGGTCGCGTGCCTGCTGCTCCACCTCCGCGTTGGGGGCTTCAACTTTGGCGAATAGTTCGGCGGGAACCATGGAGTGTCTCCTTTAGGGTTTCAATGTGAGAGGTATGCCAGCCACGACCAGCGTCACACGCTCGCAGAGTGCTGCCAGTGTGCCGTTGAGTGCACCGATTTCGTCGCGGAAAAGGCGGCCGGACCAGTGCTCCGGGATCACGCCCATTCCTACTTCGGGGCTGACCAGAATGAGGTTGTTACTAACAGGGAAGCTGTCAACTGCCGCAATGAGGCGCTGAACTTGCGGGGTGATGGTGCCGCGTGGGGCGTCCCACGCCTGGGCGTCGTCAAGCGTGTGGGTGAGCCATGTTCCCAGATCATCCACAAGGACGGTGCGGCATGGTGGGTTGGCGAGGACCGTTGCGGCATCGATCCGGTCCTCCGTTGTCCAGTGCGTGGGACGGCGTTTCACATGCTCAGCGATGCGCTGGGAAAAATCCGTGTCGCCAGGCCAGGGGCGCGCAGTGGCGACGTAGCAGACATCCTCATCTGCGCAGAGTTCTTCAGCAAACACCGACTTCCCCGAGCGCGCCCCGCCCAGCACCAATGTGCGCACGTGCTACACCTTGTCGCCGATGTTGACGCGCGGCTTCGGGCTGCGGAGTCGACGCAGCTGAGTGGCACGTGAATACGCATAAAGCCCAGTGAGATGCCCGGTTCGGTAGAGGTGGGGAACTTGTTCCGCACGGCTTTGTTGGCACCGCGACCAATGATCAGCCCCTCCACGGCGAATGACAGCATCACCACCATGACGAATGTGGACATGACCGCCGAGGTTTGTGGGTAATTCTGGGCGATAAACATCACAACCAAAAGGCCCAAAGCCACCGGCATGATCATGTTGTTCATGTGGCGTCGGGAATCCACCCAATCGCGCACAAAACGACGCTCATCGCCGCGGTCACGCGCCAGCAGGTACTTCTCTTCGCCGCGATCCATTGCTTCCTGAACCTTGCGGCGCTGCGCCGTTTGCTGCTCGCGTTCCTTACGTTTGAACTCCCGGTACTCCTCCTTTGACATGGATTCTTTCAACGCTTTACGACGCTCGCGCGCCTCCTTCGGCGTCTCTGGGGCTTTCGTGGGGGAGCGGCGAACCCCCCGCTCACGCTCAGCATCTGCCCGTTTGGGCGTGGGGCGGCCCTTCTTTGGGGTATATCCCTTGCGAGTGGGCTGCGTTTCTGCGGGCGCATCTGCAGCTAATTCAACAGGCTCAGCTGCTGACGAAGAATCAGTTTTCTGCCAAGGAAGTTTCACGTATTCAAGGCTACAAGATACGGTAGGCACGACGGGTGTTAAGGCAGAAACACCCAAACAGGGGTTGATGCTGGGGGCAGGGGAATAAACCTCATAAGAACGCTGTTGAATACAATAATCTGTGCATCATCGCTTATTACGGAGTACCGTGGTGCACGACGCAATCTTTTACAAAGGAGTTCACTAATGACCGCTCCCTCAACCAATACTGGTGTGATCCTCACCGATGCTGCCGCAGCCAAAGCTAAGGCATTGTTGGAGCAGGAAGGCCGTGAGGATCTAGCACTGCGCATCGCTGTGCAGCCCGGTGGCTGCGCAGGACTGCGTTACCAGCTGTTTTTCGACGACCGCGAGATCGATGGCGACAAGGTTGATGTCGTCGGTGGTGTGCGCCTTGTCGTGGACAAGATGAGTGTGCCCTACCTCGCAGGTGCCCGGATTGACTTCCAGGACACCATTGAGTCCCAGGGCTTCACTATCGACAATCCCAACGCAGCCGGCTCCTGCGCCTGCGGGGATTCCTTCAACTAAGACGAAGGTTCAGGATTAAGCCTTAGAGCAGTGTCATAGACATGCTCTAAGGCTTTTTCGCGTTCTTCCTGGGGGAGGTGTGCCGGGGCATAGGTGATGATAGGTTCCTGTGTGGAATAGCCCACAAACCGAAATATCCCATGGTGAATATGGGACAAGAATGAATGCATGTCGTCGGTCATTTCGTCTGGTTTGTAGAACTCTTCGGGTCCGCCAGTGGTCGTTGCTACCAGTGCTTTCTTGCCGTACAGCGCAGCCTCGTCGAGCATTCCATAGTCCCCACCGAATACTCCGCCCATGACCCACACGCGATCAATCCAGCCCTTTGTGATGGCAGGCATGGAGAACCACCAGAAGGGGAACGACAAGATCAGCATGTCAGCCCCAAGCACGAGCTCCAAATGCCGGGCAATTTCTGGGTTCAGGGTGCCGTCTTTGATCGCCTGCAAGGTCGCTTCCTGCGGCTTGAATGGGCGGGTCGGATTTTCAACGTCGTTGACATTGACAACCGGATCCCAGCCCTCGGCGTACAGGTCGATGAAATCCACGGTGTGACCGGCGTCCTTCAGTGCCCGCTCAATAGTGTGAGCCTGAGCGGTGCAGAACGACTCAGGCTCCGGGTGTGCATGAACAATCAATACTTGTGACATGTGGGCGATTGTAATGACGCGTTAGGCATCAAAACAGGGCAAATCTTTCTTGATTGTTTTAGGTTGTGCAATGAATCGATGCAACAGCGCAGTGAGACTACAGCTCCACGGGGTACTCGCGTTCCTCAATATTGGGCACGATGCGCTTTTCCACGAAAATCCCGTGCCACACCATGAACGCAAGGACTGTCCACAAGCGGCGAGAATGGTCCGATACGCCGTCGCGGTGCTCCTTCAGCATCTGCAGAAGAGCCTGTTTGTCAAATAATCCTCGGTCTGTGAGGCGTTAATGGTGTCCTGCGCCCAGCCATACAACTCGTCGCCCGCCAACCAATGCCGCATGGGAACCGGGAAGCCCAGTTTCCGGCGATTAAGCACATGGTCGGGAACAATCTGCTCCATGGCGCGGCGCAACGCGTATTTGGTGGTCCCCTCAGTGATCTTCAATCCGTGGGGGATTGTCTCCGCCACGGCAAACACTTCCCGATCCAGGAATGGAACACGCAGTTCCAGGGAGTTGGCCATGGTCATCTTATCGGCCTTGACCAAAATGTCGCCCCGCATCCACGTGAACAGGTCCAAGTGCTGCATCCTGGCAACCGGGTCCATGTCGCGGGAATGCGCGTAGATGGAAGCAGTGACATCGCGGTGGTCCCATTCCGGTTTCGCTCCGGGCATGACGCGCTTGAGCTGTTCCCAGTTGAAGGAGCGCGCGTTGCCGTAGTAGCGCTCTTCCATGGGGGTGGTACCGCGTTGGAGTAGGGACTTGCCCTTCACACCGTCGGGCAGTACGGTACTGAGCTTGCGGAGTCCTTTGAGTAGGGGGGAGGGGATCTTCTCGAAGGGCGCGAGTGACAGTGGTTCCTTATATATGGTGTAGCCGCCGAAGAGTTCGTCAGCACCTTCACCGGACAGCACTACTTTGACGTGCTTCCGGGCTTCCGCAGCCACAAAGTAGAGCGGAACCAGCGAGGGGTCCGCCACTGGATCATCCAGGTACCACATAATCTTGGGGATAGCATCGGCGTATTCCTCGGGGGAGACAATTTTGACGATGTGTTCCACCCCGATGGCTGCTGCGGATTCCGCCGCCACATCAACTTCCGAGTAGCCTTCGCGCTCAAAACCGGTGGTGAAGGTTAGGAGATTCGGGTTGTGACGCTTCGCCAACGCCGCAATAGCCGTTGAATCGATGCCGCCGGACAGGAACGATCCAACAGTCACGTCGGCACGCATGTGTTTTTCCACGGAGTCTTCCAGCGCCCGTGCGATGCGGTCGAACAGCACCTGCTCTTCGCCCTTAACGACGCCCCGCACATTGAACTGCGGTTTGAAGTACCGCTCCTGCTTAACGACGCCCTCCTGGGTCACCGTCCCGATACATCCTGACTCAAGCCTGCGGATATGGGTATGCAAAGATTCTGGTTCTGGCACATACTGCAGATCCACGTAGTGCTCAACGGCTCGGTAGTCAACGCTGAGATCTAGACCCAGCTCTGGTGCCATCTCAAGGATGCATTTTTTCTCGCTGGCGAAAACGGTACCTTTATCTGTGGTGGCGTAGTACAGCGGTTTGATGCCAAATGGGTCGCGGGCGAGAAAAAGCTGCTTTTCCTTGGTATCCCAAATGGCGATACCGAACATACCTCGCAGGTGTTTCACCACATCTTGCCCCAATGGTGGTATCCCACAAGAATTGGTTCGCCGTCGCCCGAGGTGTTGAAGGTGTAGCCCAAATCCTGCAGCTCTTTACGCAGCTCAACGTAGTTGTAGATTTCGCCGTTGAAGGTCATGGCGTAGCGATCCGGCTCGCCTTCTGGACCCCACTGAAGTGGCTGGTGAGAATGTGCAATATCGATAATGGAGAGGCGATTGAAGCCAAACACCGCGTCTGTGTCATGCCATGATCCGGCCTCGTCTGGGCCGCGGTGGCGCATGCAGGGCAGCGCGCGTTCAATTGCGGGAACAAAGTCCACGGCGTTGTGATGTGCCGTAAGCATGCCTAAAAGGCCACACATAGAGCGTAATCCTTCGATCTCAGTTGCCAATACTCTAAGCAGTGTAGTGGTGCTGACCCCAAAACTGCAGAACCATACGTTATTTGGACGCGGGAGGCGCGACGTCGATAAGCAGTGTGGGGTAGTGCTGATACCCCCGTTGAACAAAGATACAGCGCTGGTGCTTGAGCATTGTCGCGTGACGCACCAAACAGCAGTGCTGTAAATACTACACTTTTGAGGGTAACCCTAAGGATGATGTATTGTGAGTTAGACAACATTAGGTAAGGGGTGGTGTTGGGGCTGACCTTGTCACATGCAGTAAAATCCTCGCTGTATCAGCTGCGTGGCATCAAACGAGGTGGAAAGCACATCAGAATGCGATACGCTGCGAAGTTAGAAAAAGTTTGTGTGGACAGGAAGGCAGACACACGTGAAACAGCGAAACAAGCGTGGTTTCATGCGCAACGCGACCCTCGCAGGCGTACTCGGCGCTGGCAGCCTCGCGCTTACTGGCTGTGATGTCGCCGCACCCGGCGGCCCAGTTGGTCACTTTTTGCGCATGGGCTGGCCGGAAGGCATCACCCCAGAGGCTACCGCGATGGGCAATTTCTGGGTGTGGGTCTGGGTTGCTGCCTGGATTATTGGCGCAATCATGTGGGGCCTTATGCTGTGGTCTCTGTTTAGTACTCCGCAAAGCGCGCCGAGAAGAATGGTAAGGGTGAATTCCCCCGACAAACCGGGTACAACGTTCCGCTGGAGCTGGTGCTGACCATCGTCCCGATCCTGATCGTGATGACCTTGTTCTTCTTCACCGTCCAGACGCAGGACCGCGTGACCGCCTTGGATAAAGACCCGAAGGTAAAGGTTGATGTCACCGCCTTCCAGTGGAACTGGAAGTTTGGATATGGCGAGGTTGCTGAGGATCTGTCGCCAACCGGTTCGCTGTACAACGGCCGTGATGAAGAGCGCCAGAAGGCTGCGGATCACAGCGCCGAATTTGCTGACAGCACTCGCGAATCCCATGGCGAGGCATCGCACGGTGAGCATGCCGCTGGTCCGATCCACGGTAAATCCAAGTCGGACATGTCCTACCTGCACTTTGACAAGATCGAGACGTTGGGCACCACTGATGAAGTTCCGGTTCTGGTGCTTCCATCCCAGACCCCCATTGAGTTCGATCTCGCAGGAGCTGACGTGGTTCACTCCTTCTGGGTTCCTGAGTTCCTGTTCAAGCGCGACGCATTCCCGCACCCTGAGGCCAACAAGTCTCAGCGCACCTTCCAGGTTGAAAAGATTGAAAAGGAAGGCGCCTTTGTGGGACGTTGTGCTGAGATGTGCGGTACCTACCACGCCATGATGAACTTTGAACTCCGGGTGGTTTCACCCGAAAAGTTTAAGCAGTACATGGAGTTCCGTAACAGCAACCCCAAGGCATCGAACGCCGAGGCACTGAAATCGATCGGTGAGGCTCCTTACGCAACCTCGACCAGCCCATTCTTGTCTGGCCGCGAGGATACCCGCAACTCCACCAACACTGTTGACCTCAACAAGTCTGCTCAGTAGAAGGGAATAACACATGAAGTCTTCCGCCAAAATCTTCTATGGGCTCACGGTGTTCATGGGCATAATGGCCGTGATCTACATCCTGGCCACCCGCAATGTTTCTGACACCGGAAGTGTTCAGGGACTTGAGTGGGCAGGTGCGACTGGTCTGGCTCTGGCTGCAGGACTCACACTTATGCTGGGTGCCTACTTCCACTTCACGGAGCGTCGCATTGATATTCTTCCCCAGGACTGGGAGGAAGCAGAGATTGAAGACGGTGCTGGGATGCTCGGCTTTTTTAGCCCAGGCTCTATCTGGCCGTTTGTGATGTGTGTTGGCATTGGCATCATGGGTTACGCCATCGCCTTCATGGCGTACTGGTTGCTGCTGCTTGGCGCTGTCATCTTGATCTGGTCGGGCATTATGCTGAACCTGCAGTACATCATGCCGAAGGAAAAGCACTAAACCGTAACGTGCACAATGTGAGGCGGTCCAGGGTTGTTTGCTCTGGACCGTTTCTTTCGTCGTAGCGAGCTTCGGGGGTATTGCCAGTGCCTGCGGTCTGATGCGCAAACTGACATTATCCCACGTGGAATATAGGTGATTAAGCACGCAACCAGGGGCGAGGTAATAAAACGCGGGAACTCAATGAAGTGCAAGATGGGTGCCGAAAACGCCCAGTTCAGCGGGGGTCAACCGAAAGTTGTAGCGGACGCAAAACATGGCCAATATAATGTGATATGTGTCTCTTTGGTTGTGGGGGTGAAAAATGCTGCATTGCTCTTGCGTCTCGGGTAATATTGAGCCGCGCCGTATGGGGGTAAAACGGGGTAATGATAGCGGGGTGGGTGACCTGCAAAAACGGTGCGTCGGATGAAACAGTGAAAAAGTTCCACGGATTCTCGAAATTTTTTTGAAATATGTAGAAGCTGAAATCCTTCCGCTGGCAGAGCCATAAACCGACACAGGGGCGGGGGCACTAGATGACTTCCCCCGCTGAACCCGTCATACTGATAGACGTGACGAGCGCAGTTGGAAACACAGGTATGACAGCACCACAGCGTGTTGCGGCACTGAACCGACCCAATATGGTCAGTGTCGGCACGATTGTGTTCCTGTCTCAAGAATTGATGTTCTTTGCTGGCCTGTTCGCGATGTACTTCGTGTCGCGCGCAAACGGGCAGGGCGAGACGTGGGACTACGGTGCATCGCACCTCAATGTCCCTTACGCACTAACGATTACCATCATCCTGGTGGCCTCATCGTTTACGGCACAGGCGGGCGTTTTCGCTGCAGAGCGCGGTGACGTTTTCGCTCTCCGTCGCTGGTACGCGATTTCGGCCCTCATGGGTACGGTGTTCCTCGTTGGCCAGGGCTATGAGTATTACCACCTTGTAGAACATGGCCTGACCATTCAGAGCAGTGTGTATGGCTCTGTCTTCTACATCACGACCGGGTTCCACGCGGCACACGTCTTGGCTGGCGTTTTGGCCTTCGTCGTCGTCCTGCTTCGTGTGGCAAAGGGCAAGTTCACCCCGGCTCAGGCAACTGCAGCCATGGTGGTGTCATACTACTGGCACTTTGTTGACGTTGTCTGGATCGGCCTGTTTGCCACCATCTACTTCATTCAATAAGCCTTTCTGGTCGGACTCACCAAAGATAAAGGGAAATGATGGAAACCAACCCACAGACCACCGAGCACACTGCTTCGACAGTGCCCTCGGCGAAGAAGGTCAAAGCCCGCCGCAAGATGCGGCGCATCCTCGCTGGTGCGCTGACCCTTGTCCTGGCATTGACCGGCGCTGGCTTGTTGGCCAACGCCCTTACCCCTGATGCTCAGGTCGCAACCGCCAATCAGGACGATCAAGCTCTGATCACCGAAGGCAAAGACCTGTACGAGGCCGCGTGCGTGACATGCCACGGCAAGAACCTGCAGGGTGTTAAAGATCGCGGTCCTTCTCTGATTGGTGTCGGTGAAGGTGCCGTGTACTTCCAGGTTCATTCTGGTCGTATGCCCATGCTTCGCAATGAAGCGCAGGCGCAGCGAAAGACCCCTCGCTACTCAGAGCAGCAAGTCCTGGCACTGGCAGCATATGTGAATGCCAATGGTGGCGGCCCTGAAATTGTTCGCAATGAGGACGGCACCATTGCGATGGAGTCCTTGCGTGGCAAGAACTACGATGGCGAGGTTGATCCTGCTGACATTGCCCGCGGCTCTGATCTGTTCCGCTTGAACTGTGCGTCCTGCCACAACTTCACTGGTCGTGGCGGTGCGTTGTCGTCCGGTAAGTATGCACCGTACCTGGACCCTGCTAACGAGCAGGAGATTTACCAGGCCATGCTGACCGGACCTCAAATATGCCCAAGTTCTCTGATCGTCAGCTGTCTGCTGATGAGAAGAAAGACATCATTGCTTTCATCAAGGCAGCTAAGGAAACACCGAACCCCGGCGGCTATGGCCTCGGCGGCATTGGCCCTGTTACTGAGGGCATGCTTATGTGGCTTGTCGGTATCGTGGTCCTGATCGCCGCAGCTCTGTGGATTGGATCTCGCTCATGAGCAATAACGTGAATAAGAAGTACACTTCTCAAGAGCTCAATGCCATGAGCAATGACGAGCTTGCCCGCTTGGGCACGGAACTTGACGAAGTCACCGTTGCCTACCGCAAAGAGCGGTTCCCGATTGCCAACGACCCAGCAGAAAAACGCGCCGTCAACATCGTTGGCGTGTGGTTCCTGCTTGGCATTATCTTCGCCGTTGCTTTCCTCGGCGTGTATTTGTTCTGGCCCTGGCACTACAAGGGACTCGGTGAGTCAGGCGTGTGGCTGTACTCTCTGTACACGCCGCTGCTGGGTGTAACCATGGGTCTGTCTATCCTGAGCATGGGCTTTGGTGCCGTTCAGTACGTGAAGAAGTTCATTCCGGAAGAGATTTCGGTGCAACGCCGCCACGACGGGCCGTCTGAAGAGGTTGATCGACGCACGTTGGTCGCATTGCTGAATGATTCGTGGCAGACCTCAACCCTTGGGCGTCGTAGAGTGCTCATGGGCCTGATGGGAACAGGTGCTGTGCTTGCTGGCCTGACCATCATTGCTCCTCTCGGTGGCATGGTGAAAAACCCGTGGAAACCGAAGGCAGGCGGGCTGGATGTACAGGGCGACGGCACCTTGTGGACCACCGGATGGACGTTAACCAAAGAAGGCACCAAGGTCTATCTTGGTCGCGATACCGGCGCTCTTGCCGAGAAGCACCACGGGCATTACACCACCCAGGGTATTTCACGCCTGGTGCGTATGCGCCCTGAGGATCTTGCTGCTGGTGGTATGGAAACCGTGTTCCCACTGCCGGAGGAAGATGTCAACGATGGCGACCTCTACGAGTCCACTCGTGAAGTTTATGAAGCTCACATGCACTCCATTCACGGTCCCCGTAACTCTGTGATGCTGATCCGCCTGCGTTCCGCTGATGCTTCGCGTGCTGTTCAGCGTCAGGGCCAAGAGGACTTCCACTACGGCGACTACTACGCCTACTCGAAGATTTGTACACACATCGGTTGTCCGACCTCACTGTATGAGGCGCAGACCAACCGTATCCTGTGCCCCTGCCACCAGTCGCAGTTCGATGCGTTGCACTACGCAAAGCCGGTTTTCGGACCTGCCGCGCGTGCGCTTCCTCAGCTGCCCATCACTGTTGACGAAGAGGGCTACCTCATCGCAGCCGGCGATTCGTTGAACCCGTCGGCCCGGCCTTCTGGGAGCGTCGTTCATGAGTAACAATAAATTAGCCCAGATGGGCAACAACGTTGATTCCCGCTACACACTCTCGGCGGGCATCCGCACACAGATCAACAAGGTCTTTCCTACGCACTGGTCTTTCCTGCTTGGCGAGATCGCACTGTACAGCTTCATTGTGCTGTTGCTGTCCGGTATCTACCTGACCTTGTTCTTCGATCCTTCTATCGCCAAAGTCGTCTACGACGGCGCATACGCCCCGTTGAACGGCGTAGAAATGTCGCGCGCTTACGAAACCGCACTGAACCTCTCCTTCGAGGTTCGCGGTGGCTTGTTCATCCGCCAGCTGCATCACTGGGCTGCACTGATGTTCGCCGTGTCCATCATGGTTCACATGTTGCGCATTTTCTTCACCGGTGCTTTCCGACGCCCGCGTGAGGCCAACTGGATCATTGGCTGCATCCTGTTGCTACTTTCGGTTGCTGAAGGCTTCATGGGATACTCCCTTCCGGATGACCTGCTCTCTGGTGTTGGCCTGCGCATCATGTCCGCCATCGTGCTGTCCTTGCCCATCATTGGTACCTGGCTGCATTGGCTCATCTTCGGCGGAGACTTCCCCTCCGAAATCATGCTGGACCGCTTCTACATCGCACACGTGCTGCTCATCCCAGGCATCCTGCTTGCGTTGATTGCCGCCCACCTCGCGTTGGTGTGGTATCAGAAGCACACCCAATTCCCTGGACCTGGTCGCACCGAAACCAACGTTGTGGGCGTGCGCATTCTCCCAGTCTTCGCAGTCAAGTCTGTGGCCTTTGGTTTGATCACCTTCGGCGCTCTGGCCTTTATGGCTGGTGCATTCCAGATCAACGCCATCTGGAACCTGGGTCCCTACAACCCGGCGCAGGTGTCCGCAGGTTCCCAGCCCGATATTTACATGCTGTGGACGGACGGTGCTGCTCGCATCATGCCCGCCTGGGAGCTCTACCTGGGTAACTACACCATTCCTGCTGTGTTCTGGGTGGCCATCATGCTGGGTATTCTGGTTGGCTTGCTGTTCGCCTACCCGTTCATCGAGGCAAAGATCACGGGTGACGACGCGCACCACAACCTGCTGCAGCGTCCGCGCGACGTTCCGGTCCGCACGTCCATCGGTGTGATGGCCCTGGTGTTCTACGCACTGCTTACCCTCTCCGGTGGTAACGACCTGGTGGCCTACCACTTCCAGGTGTCCCTAAACGCCATGACCTGGATCGGCCGTATCGGATTGATCGTGCTGCCGCCGCTGTCATACTTCATCACTTATCGCATCTGTATCGGCTTGCAGCGCTCCGACCGTGAGGTTCTGGAGCACGGTATTGAAACTGGTGTGATTAACCAGCTGCCCAACGGTGCCTTCATTGAGGTGCACCAGCCGCTGGGCGAGGTGGACGAGCATGGGCATCCTGTTCCGCTGGAGTACGCTGGTGCCCCTGTGCCAAAGCAGATGAACCAGCTTGGCTTCTCTGGACATCCTGGTCGTGGCAGTTTCTTCACTCCTGACAACGATGACGTCGCCGCTAAGGCTGCGGAGATTGAGCACCGCAACCATGAGGAAGAAGTCGCTATGTTTGAAGAGCTACAGCGTGCCAACCGCGAGGAAGATAGTAAGAAATAGCTCACTATACTGCGCTCCCTAAAATCCCCCTTTCTTTGGAAAGGGGGATTTTCTATTTGCTTTGTGAATGAAATGAAAATGGCAGAAGTTGACGCATCATCGACCGTTGGTATAGTCTCATCTTATGCAAAACTTAAAAGAATGTGCGATGCTTATTTTGCGCATCGGTATTGGCGTCGTTTTTGTTGGGCACGGTTGGGATAAGGTCGTGACCAATGGCATTGACAAGGTTGCTGGTTTCTTCGCCAGCATGGGCATCCCTTCCCCTACAGCTTCTGCGTACTTTGGGGGATATGTTGAGTTGATTGGCGGCATCCTGCTCATTGTTGGGTTGGGTACTAATATTGTTTCCCTGCTTCTTTCCGTGGTGATGGCAGGCGCGATCTACTTTGTGCACCTCAAAGATGGATTCCTGTCTGTCGATGGCGGGGGCTATGAGTATCCGCTCGTACTGCTACTCGTGCTGCTGTTCTTTGCTGCTGCCGGAAGTGGACGGTTTGGCTTGGATGCGATGGTGTTCAAACGCGGGAAGGCAAAGGCATAACGTTTTATGGTTCAAGCGCGACGTGCGCTGCGTAGCCTAAAGCCCGCCTCACATGTTGTGTGGGGTGGGCTTTTGCTGTGTCGTCGCGTTGTTAGAGGCGCTGTAACGCCGCAGGGCTTGGAAAGGGCTTAAGGTGCCTCGTTTTGTGTGCTGTGGAGCCTGCGGGAACGTGTTGAGGGGCAAAGTATGGGTGTCTGCTGGGTAACTTTTGTAGGAAGTGCAGCGATGTATAGGGCAGATGGACGAGGCATTCGGTAGCGTGTGCTTGCTACGCCCATGGTATTACCTGCGTAGCACATCTGAAAGGGGGTAGCGGTTGCAGTGTGTGATTAGGAACACAAAAATCTTTTCCTGGAGCTTTCTTAGTGCTTGTTGTGGGTGTTATGTTGCCGTGAGCTATAGGATTTTGGGGTGCAAATATCAGCAAATCTCCTGCATATGGGGTGGAGTGGGCTCTACCATGTCCCACCAGCGCAAGCCTAAAGTTTTAATTGAGACTTTTGGCTTTTGCTTAAGCTCCATTATTGATAACGGTTTGATAACGGGATTGTTTTCGGCGATTCGCTGGACAGTCTCGTTATAGTTTCGTAACCTATGTCTTGCAGGCGGCAACTTCACTCATACTGCTACAGCAGGGTGAGAGGGGAGCGATCGCTGATGAAAACGAAAAATATATGCCTAATCAACCCAGTGTAGTGGCTGGGGAGAACCGGGGAACCAGATTCCCATCTGGGGTGAATCCTTTCGGAGAGCACCAGAGACGGTGTGGACGTGAGGTAGGTGGCTTCCGCTTCCGAATCCGACAGCTAACCCGGTAGGCGAACAACAGGAAGATTTGGAGATTCATTCGTGGGTAAGCACAGCCGCCGCGAGGTAGGACTTGTAAAGAAGACCGCATTTGCTTCTGCGGCAACCATTGGCGCAACTGCCGTTCTATCCAACCCGGCGCAGGCCGCCGAGGTTGTCGTTCCGAACACAGGCATGACTTTCCAGGTTGATGGCCTGGAGAACGTCCCCAACATCAACGCCGTTCCCGGCATCAATCAGTGGGTGCCTTCCCTGGCTGGACAGGGGCAGCAGGTGAACTACACCGCTGTTGCTGAGGCTTCGCCGGCAACCTCCGGTCCGGCTGCTCCCAGCAGCGGGCCAGGGGCAGGCCATCGTGGACGCTGCTGCATCCAAGATTGGTTCCCCCTACGTATGGGGCGCTACCGGCCCGAACTCTTTCGACTGTTCTGGTCTGACCAGCTGGGCCTACAAGCAGGTTGGCAAGGACATTCCGCGTACCTCCCAGGCTCAGGCAGCATCAGGCACCAAGATTTCCCGCGACAACCTGCAGGCTGGTGACATCGTCGCCTTCTACTCTGGTGCATCGCATGTGGGTATTTACACCGGTCACGGCACCGTTATCCACGCTACTACCGAGGGCAAGCCGCTGGCTGAAACCTCCATGGACTACATGCCGTTCCACTCTGCAGTGCGTTACTAAAACAAGCGCATTACTGTGCAACGCCCCGACTGATGTGGTCGGGGCGTTCATTTGTGTTCATGGCCATTTGTTATGATCATCTCTGTTTGAAATTGTTGTCTTTTCATCAAAGGCGGTGTGCTCGTGGTATGCAATCTGTGGTTACGTCGATCGTCGTGCGCGGTGATTGTCGCTGCGGCAACGCTAGGGTCTACGGTGGGCAGCCAGTTCACGGCCGCCGCTGACCCGGACCAGGTGGATAGCCTTATTGCGCAGATGGAGAAGGTTTCCCGCGAGGTGGAGGCCAAGAATGAGGAAGTCAAGCATCTGGAGGAAGAGCTCACCGGCAAGGAAAAATCCATTGATTCCTTGAGGCAGGAGGTCAAGGCATCAGGAGAGCGTGCCGAGCGAGCTAGGTCTTTGGTGGATTCGACGCAGACAGAGGTCAATCGCTTGGCTGCATCAAAGTATCGGGGTGCCGCTGTGGATCCGATTACTACGGTCATTTCAGCAAAGAACCCGCAGAGCGCGATTGATCGTTCCGCCTATTTGGCTTCTAGACAAAGCGGACCGAATCGACGGTGGAGGGGTTGCTGCATGCGACTGAAGAGGCAGCTGCTGAGCACAACCGAGCCTCGCGTGCCGCAGCTCAGGCGGATTTTGAATTGGGGGAGATGCAAAGCCATAAGAAGGATTTGGATAGGCAGCAGGAGGATTTGAAGAAGCAAACGGAGGGTATCCGTAAGCAAGTCGACGGCTTGAGTGACGCGGACCGCCAGCGGTGGATTCAAAAGAACGGTCCGCTTGAGGTAGATATGGCTCGCATTACGGGCATTAACCCGGCGGGCATGGCTGCGGTGCAGGCCGCGATGACCAAGCTAGGGGCACCATACGGGTGGGGTGCCACTGGGCCATCCGAGTTTGACTGCTCTGGTCTTGTGTACTGGGCGTTTCAGCAGCAGGGCAAGACGGTGCCGCGGACGTCGCAAGCTCAGATGGGTGGAGGCACTCCGGTGAGTCGCGCCGAGCTGCAGCCTGGGGACGTGGTGGGATACTATCCGGGTGCCACACACGTCGGCATCTATGTGGGTGATGGCAAGCTCGTTCATGCCTCGGACTATGGCATTCCGGTGCAGGTCGTGGGCGTGGATTCCATGCCATTTTACGGTGCGCGGCGCTATTAGCGGCGACTAGAATGGTCGCCCATGGCGAAGGTTTTGCTGGTCACCAATGATTTCCCGCCCACAGTGGGTGGGATTCAGTCGTATCTGCGTGATTTCGTGGATCAGCTTGATCCGAGCGATGTGGTTGTTTTTGCCTCCACACAAGATGGGGAGGCGGCCAGGGAGTATGACGCGAGTGTGCCTTATACGGTAGTGCGCTGGCCTCGAAAGATGATGCTGCCAACACCGTCAACAGCCCGAAAGATGGTGCAGCTTATCAAAGCGTACGGGATTGAGGTGGTGTGGTTTGGGGCTGCTGCGCCACTCGCGTTGATGGCGTCTGCTGCGCGGAAAGCGGGTGCGCATCGCGTGGTGGCCTCGACGCATGGACATGAAGTTGGCTGGTCGATGCTTCCTGGTGCCAGGCAATGTCTGCGTCGCATTGGTAACACCTGCGATGTGGTGACCTACATTTCTGAGTACACACTCCGGCGTTTCCGTAGCGCGTTCGGGTCGCACCCTCGGTACGTGCGGTTGCCGTCGGGCGTCGATACGCAGTTGTTTACCCCGTTGTTGCCGAAAGCGGAGGGGAAAACGGTGGTGTGTATGTCGCGTCTGGTGCCGCGGAAGGGGCAGGACAGTCTGATTGCTGCGATGCCGGCGGTGTTGCGCCAGCACCCAGATGCCCGGTTGGTGCTGGTCGGTGGGGGTTCCTATGAGAAAGCGTTACGACGCCGCGCCGCCGACCTGGGGCATTCCGTGCAGTTTTTGGGGCGGTTACCGTTCGAGCAGATGCTGCAGGTGCTTCGGGAGGCTGATGTGTTTGCCATGCCTGCGCGCACCCGTGGGTGGGGCTTGGATGTAGAGGGCCTAGGCATTGTGTATTTGGAGGCGCAGGCGTGCGGTATCCCTGTGATCGCGGGGAATTCAGGCGGTGCACCAGAGACGGTGACTTCTGAAACGGGCATTGTAGTGAATGGTCGCGACCAGGCTGAGCTGGAGTCGGTGCTGGTGACATTGCTTGACGACGCCGCGCTGCGTCACCGGCTCGGGTCCGCTGGGCGTCAACACGTGGAAACCTGCTGGACATGGAGGATCATGGGTGCCCGTTTGCGTGAGGTGCTTTATACTGGCTAGGTTATTGTCGCGCGTGGGAAGTAGAGTGTCAGGATGTCACAGCAGCCGGGTCCGTTGACCATCGGTTTTGACATTGGCGGAACCAACCTTCGAGGGGCTGTGGTCAACGGGCGTGGTCAGATCATTGATTCGGCGCATGTTCCGACACCTGATAGCCCCAAGGGATTGGAAGAAGGCATCTCGTTTGTGGTCAAGCAGCTCCGCGCAAACTACGACGTGGATGCTGTGGGCTTGGCTATCGCCGGGTTTGGATCCCGAATGCACGATGGTGCGGTTTGCTCCTCACCTCGCGTGGCGTGATGCCCCTGTGAAGGAGATCCTGGAGGACCACCTGGCGCTTCCTGTGCGTCTAGAACATGACGCTAACGCCGCAGCTTGGGGAGAGTACCGTTTTGGCGCTGCGAAGGATGCTTCAGTTTGGGCGCTTTTTGCCATTGGCACCGGCATTGGCGGGGCGTTGATGATCAATGGTGAGATTTACCGCGGCGCATTTGGCACCGCTCCCGAGTTTGGTCACCTCACCGTCGTACCCGAGGGGCGAGAATGTGCCTGCGGGAAGCGGGGATGCCTGGAGCGTTACTGTTCGGGCACGGCGCTGGAGCATACGGCGAAAGAGCTGATGGACTCCGGCGCGTTTGGCGAGTATCCGCCGGGGCGGATGACGGGCCGCATGGTGATGGCCGAAGCGAAAAAAGGCGATCCAATGGCGCTGGCTGCGGTGGAGCAGTTTGCAACGTGGTTGGGTGAGGGTTTGTCCATCGTTGCGGATGTGTTGGACCCGGAGCTGATCGTGATTGGTGGAGGAGTCTCCACTGATGCCGCGCTGTATCTGGATATGGCCCGAAAAGAGTTTGCTCAACGTATTGTGGGAAGTGGGCACCGTCCGATGGCGCGACTGAGCACCGTGGAGTTGGGGGCCGACGCGGGCATGATCGGAGTGGCCGACTTGGCGCGTCAACTCACCGTCTAGCAGGAAGAAAAGTAATGCAAAATAAATGGTATTGGATATTTAGAAACATTATCTTTGGTCCTTTCCTGCGAGTGTACAACCGCCCGGAGATTGTTGGCGTAGATAATATTCCATCCACGGGTCCAGCTATTATTGCATCTAATCACCAGTCGGTGATGGATTCCTTCTTTTTGCCGCTGTTGTGTCCACGGCAAATTACATTCCTGGCTAAAGCGGAGTATTTTAACGGCACAACACCGGTGGGTAGGCTGCAGAAATGGTTTTTTACTAATGTCGGGCAGCGCCCGGTCAATCGTACCTCCGCCAGCGCTGGGCAAGACGCTCTGAACACGGCGGTTGAGGTGCTCAACGATGGTGATCTTTTCGGGATTTATCCTGAGGGGACGCGTTCGCCGGATGGTCGCCTGTACAAAGGGAAAACCGGTGTGGCGCGCATTGCGTTGGCATCTGGCGCTCAGGTTATTCCCGTGGCGATGATCGGTACGAGGGATGTCAACCCGATTGGCACATGGTTTCCACGTCCGGGTAAGGTGCGGGTGAAGGTGGGTGATCCTATCTATCCCATCGAGTTTGTGAATAATCGTGGGTTGGAGCGGGATAGTTACGAGGCTATACGAGCGTTAACTGACCACATTATGCGTCAGTTGCAGCAGCTGTCCGGGCAGGAGTACGCGGATGTGTACGCGGCTGAGGTGAAGAAAGCCCTCGCTGAGGGTGGAGATAGCTCCCCGCATAACCCCTAGATCGCGCCACCCTATTTTGGGGGCATATCGCGTGAGCGGTAGTGCTATCGATTTTATCTCGGCACTACTTTTGCCTAGGATAAGCAGCACATGCTTTTGGGGCGCATATTCTATGCCTCAAAAGCGCTTTTGTGAGGAGAGCTATGACTAGCGTGGCATCATTAACCCAACGCCCCGCAGCAACAGTAAAAACACGACTCGACTGGCCCGACGTGGCCAAAGGTTTATCCATTATCGGTGTTGTTGTATTGCACGCGTGTTTAGTGGTGCCTGGTGGTATGGATACCCCAATAGCAGCAGTGAATGAATTTTTTTGCCCCGTTACGCATGCCTCTATTTTTTTCCTTGTAAGCGGATATTTTTTTCTGTGAAAATAATGCGTTACAGCTTCGGGGAATTGTTCATGTTCCGGCTGTGGTTCTTCCTTGTTCCATTACTCATCTGGACCCCGCTGGAACTCAAAGCGCGGTTCACCATATGGGAGCGGTACCTGGGCGATCCCATCCATCCCCCAAGCGCCTACATCACAGCCACGCTTGACGGCACCACCATGTACTGGTTCCTCAACTGCCTTATCCTGTTTTCCATCTACTTGTGGGCCACTGCGAAACTACCGCGGTGGATAGCCTTGGCTTTGTCCTTCACCCCGCTGATCATCCTGCTGTTTCCCTACACCCCGGTAATGGGCTACCACATTGTGGCCTATCTGCCCATGTTTATGATTGGCGCTACGCTGCGTCCCGCCATCACCCGATACGCCGCAGTGTGCACTGACTACCGCTATGCACTTCCGGTGCTTGGGTTGTTTGTGGTGGGGCATATGTGGCTGATCTACCACTACACCAATGGCGGCCAGGACATCATCGTCCCGTACACCGGTTGGTTGTTGGATGTTGTGGACATAACTACCATTGTGCAGCTCATTGTCCGCATCGGAATGCTCCCGGCTGCGGTCTTGTTGGCCGTGGTCCTCTCAAAAATCCCCGCCACCAAGGCTGTGTTCTCCTTCCTGGGGAAACACACCCTGGTCATCTACATCGGCCATGCATTCGGCGTGTCCTTGTTGTTTGAAATTCTGCTTTTTGACGGCGTGAAGCCCTTCCAGCCCGACGCGCCTACCTTCCTTGCGTCGTCCACCTTCGGAGTACTGCTCTGTGTGGCATGCAGCGCAGTAAGCTCACTAGGTTTTCATTTCTTGGCCAAAGTGCCAGTACTTGGCTGGGCGATTTTCCCGCCCAAGCTCAAAGCATCAGCACCAGCAAGTAAAGCGCCGGGGCACTGGCAAACACCTCAAACGGTGGTAACCACCATTCACCCCGGATGCCACCATAAATGTAGTCCAGTCGCCCTGGGAACCACTCGAACCATAGAAGATAGGCCCCGAACGCGGCGGCGATGGGGTTCCACCGCGCAAGTAACACCACCAGCGGAAGTAACAACACCCACACCGTAGCTGTGGAATATGGCAGTACCAGGGCGGGCAAACACAAACCAAACGCCGCAGCCACATACCGATCCCCGGCACGCTGAGCAGCGAAGTGTGCCACCGCCAGTACCACAACAACCATGATCAGCCAGCTCAGTGTGGATGATCCACCCAGCGCTCGAGCAACCATGGCGTAGGCGGTGTTGTTGATGCTGCCCGTCAACGCGGCGAGGATGGTCTCCGGCCAGTGCCACAGAGTGTGGAGGTAGCTCAGCGTGGTCTCTCTGGCCACCACAAAACCCAGTCCGAAGGAGGCGGCACAGCTGCCCAATACGATGCCGATTGCGCGGTAGTTCTTCAGTGCAGAAAACGCGGCCACCGCCGAGAGCAACGGCCATCCGCCGCCCAGCGCGACGGCGATGCCGCTGAGTAGGCCGCGCGGCCATCGGACTGTTGGCAGGAATACGTCGGCAACGATGAGTGCCAGGAACATCAGGGTCCAGTGCCCGCCCATCAAAGTATCGCGCACAGGATGGCTGATCACCGCAACGGCGGTGGCGGCGAGGGGGAGTGGGCCGTCGATAGGCAGACGGAGGTGTCGCAGTAACGCCACCACCACAACATACAAAGCCACCATGTTTGCCATCACAAGCATGGTGCTGGCGAAATCCAGGCGAAGCGACGCCAGCGGCCTACCCAGGAATATCACCAGCGGGGTGGCGTTCAGCGGGTGTGTGTGAACACGCCGTCGAGGGAGGTGCTCCGCAGCGCCTCAAACACTAGGAAATGCCGGATACGCAGCGTCTCGCTGAAGGTGTAGGCGAATACAAGGACCGTGGCGACGATAATCGTGGCGGATGTCCATCGCAGCGACAGCCGCGATGACCGCCTCAACGCCACCACCAGAAACGCCACCGCAATCCATACGTACGAACTGCCGATAATCAACCCCGACAGCGGCATCAGCGCCTCAGTATCGTTCTTATGCGGCAGCACCCAATGTGGTTCCACCAGCATCGCCGCCAACGATGCCAGGCTTAACGACGCCGCCCAGCTCACCGTCACCCAGTCCTGCCGCTGGAACGCGCGCACTGCCTGAACAATCGTCAACAGTGTCAACGGAATCAACCACACCCAGTGATGCGTCCACGACACCGGCGAACACAACAACGCCACTAGAGAGTTCAGGCTGATGGCCATCGCTGGCGACGTTGTGCGATACATTGCCAACGCTGCAGCCACGATGGTCGCCACAACCAGCACACGCCACACCGCGTCCTGACCAGGCTCCGCCATTACGCGTGCCAAAAAACCCTTAAACGACTGATTTCCCCCATAACTCAAGCCGCCAATACGACTGGGATCCCGAACCGTATGAAGCCAATACTGCGCCGAATTTTCCGGGCTTATTGCCCACGCCAACGCTGTGAAACCAAGCCCCGACATTATCGTGACCGCAGCGGCCCGGAAATCCCGTTTCACCAAAAAATACAAACCAAAAACAGCGGGTGTTAACTTAATGGCCGCCGCAAAGCCAATCCAAAAACCACGCGGCAGCCATGGCTTCTTTGTTAACACATCCACCATCACCATGGCCATCAAAAATACATTGACTTGGGCAAAACCCAAGGTCTCCCGCACCGGCTCCAAGGCTACAACAAACGGCAGGATCGCCAATGCCACGATGCGCGTGCGCCCCACGCCCCAACCAGAGACTGCATGTCGCAGCACAATCACACAGCACCACCACAGCAGTACCACCGTTGCCACGATGAACACCAAACTGCTCACCCACAGCGGGAACGGCGCCAAAGCAGAAAAAACGATCGCAGAGATCGGTGGATAGGTAAAAGGCAAGGAAATCGAACCAAAATCAAAATCCTGCGTGTACAGGTTCTCCCCCCCGAAGGAATGCCAGACCACCCTCCAGGTACACCGCCACATCAATGTGATACATCAAAATGCTGGATCGACTGAAACTTTCCAAATTCAAGCTCCATGTCACAACAACAACAAGTGTAAGAAGTACAGCAGCTACTGCGGTACTCCGTTTCTCAAGAATCTGCACTCAAGCAGTGTATCGTGTAGTTCAGATGGATTTAACCAGCACCTGGAAAGGACGAACGGTGCGCTTTTTTTATGACACAGAGTTTATTGAAGACGGGGAGACCATCGAACTCATCTCTATCGGCATCGTGGGGGACGACGGACGCGAGTACTACGCCGTCTCAACAGACTTTGACCCGGCGCGCGCAGGAGAGTGGGTGCGCAACAACGTGTTGAACCAGCTGCCCAACCCGAATTCCTCCGAGTGGAAGAGCCTGGATACCATCCGTACCGATCTGGAGAAGTTCTTGCATGTCCCTGGTGGTGCGGAATTGTGGGCGTGGGTGGGCTGCTACGACCATGTTGTGCTGGCACAGTTGTGGGGAGATATGCCTGCGCTGCCTCGACACATTCCGCGTTTTACCCGTGAGCTGAAGCAGTACTGGGAGTTTGCGGGGAAGCCCCAGCTTCCTGATCTTGAATCGGGGAAGCACAATGCGCTGGAGGATGCGCGCCACAATGTACGCAAATTCCAGGCATGTATGGCTGCGTTGCCGATTGGTGCGAAGGGCCACGTTCTGCCACCGAACTAAATGAAACTACCAGGCGCATGGTATGAATGAGTGCGTGAGTTGGACAGTTGATATTCCAGTAGCAGAGCTTCCCGATTTGCCGCCGCTTCCGAGTGGTATCCAGGAAAAATTTGACGATGTGCTCGCGCGCACAGCCCTGCAGCAGCCCACCTGGGACCAGAAGCAGGCGGACACTGTCCGCAAGATTCTTGAGTCGGTCCCGCCGATTGTAGTAGCCCCGGAGATTCGGGAACTGAAAAACAGCTGGCCGATGTTGCGTTGGGCCGCGCGTTCCTCCTTCAAGGCGGGGACTGCGCGGAGACGTTTGAGTCGAACACAGAACCCCACATCCGCGCCAATGTGAAGACCCTTCTGCAGATGGCTGTGGTGCTTACCTATGGTGCGTCTACCCCTGTGGTGAAGATGGGGCGCATTGCTGGTCAGTACGCTAAACCGCGGTCGTCTGACCTGGATGAGAATGGGCTGCCGAATTACCGTGGCGACATTGTCAATGGCGTAGAGGCCGATGAGGCTGCGCGGCGTCATGATCCGGCACGCATGATCCGTGCGTACGCGAACTCATCCGCAGCGATGAACTTGGTGCGTGCCCTCACCACGTCCGGCACTGCTGATTTACACCGACTGCATGAGTGGAACCGGGAGTTTGTGGCTAATTCTCCTGCTGGTGCCCGCTATCAAGCATTGGCGGGGGAGATTGAGAGCGGCCTGAAGTTCATGGAAGCATGCGGTGTTGCGGACGATAATCTGCGCACTGCGGATATTTACTGCTCGCATGAGGCGTTGCTGGTGGATTATGAGCGCGCAATGTTGCGCTTGGCAAAGAACAAGGATGGCGACTTAGAGCTGTATGACTTGTCTGCACACCAGTTGTGGATCGGTGAACGTACACGCGGCATTGACGATTTCCACGTGAATTTCGCCGCGATGATTTCCAACCCAGTGGGCATTAAGATCGGCCCGTCGATCACCCCGGAAGAAGCGGTGGCCTACGCGGATCGCTTGGACCCGAACTACGAGCCTGGGCGACTAGCCATAGTTGCCCGCATGGGGCACGATAAGGTGCGCACTGCGCTTCCTGCGATTGTGCAGGCCGTGGAGGCTTCGGGCCATAAGGTGATTTGGCAGAGTGACCCGATGCACGGGAACACCACCACTTCGTCCAATGGCTACAAGACCCGACACTTTGACAAGGTGATTGACGAGGTGCAGGGCTTTTTTGAGGTACACCGCGCGCTGGGCACTCACCCGGGTGGTATTCACATTGAACTGACCGGTGAGGACGTGACTGAGTGCCTGGGTGGTGCCTGGGATATTACTGATGTGGATCTGCCGGGCCGTTACGAGTCAGCCTGCGATCCGCGGCTGAATACCCAGCAGTCCCTGGAACTAGCATTCCTTGTTGCGGAGATGCTGCGCAATTAGCATCTCCGGCTCCTAGCCGATGGTTTTCAGCGTGACTGATTTGCCGTTGTCAACTTCACTTCCAGCGCGGGGGCTTTGAGTGATCACCCGTGAGGAGTCGGACCCGCTGCTTGAGGCGGAGAGTCCGGCTTCTTCTAGTTTTTCTTTGGCATCGGCTAGTTTGCTGCCCACCACGTTGGAACTTTGACCTTTTTGGCCACGACGATATCGACGCTGGACGAGCTGGGGTCGATGAGGGTTCCAGGACCTGGGGCTGTTCCCACAACCTGATGAGCTTTGGTGCCGGTGGTGTTGTCCTGCTTGATCTGGTCGACTTTGATGCCGGCTTCCTGCAGCTTCTTGGTTCCTTCTTCCTGCGACATGCCCACAATGTCGGGGACTTCGAGGGCGGTGGAGACCTGGATCACCACTTCGGTACCGCGCGTCACTTCGGTACCCGGCGCGGGGAGGATACCAAACACGTGGTCTTTCGGGGTGGTGGAGATGAAGCCTTCATCGACACGTGCGACTTTCAGTCCTGCACTCTTGAGCGCCGACTCGGCGGCTGACCGTGAAAGTCCTTTGACGTCGGGTACGGCGACGGGTGCTGGTCCTTTGCTCAGCGAGACACTGACAGCGGTTCCGGTGCGCACTTCTTGGCCTACTGCGGGGCTTGTTTCTGCGACGCCCCCGGCGGGGACGTCGTCGGAGTACACCTGGTCGCCGTCCTGCCAGGTGAGGGTGCGTTCGCTGAGGAGTGCCCGGTAGCGGTCTACGCTGTGATCGGTGGGGATGGTGGGGATGGTGGGGCGTCCGAGGGAAATGAGAATGGCCACATTGCTGCCTCGGACCGCCCTAGAGCCAAAAGGGGGATTGGTACCCACAATCTGGTCGACGGCGGTGTCGTCGTTATACACCTGCTGGATGGTGGGTTCGAAGCCACCGTTCTGGATTGCCGCAGTAGCCTGCACACGGTCCATGCCAATGACTTCTGGAATCTCGCCGTAGCGCCCAGAACCAAACCACCAACCGCCGACGGCGACGGCACAGGTGAGAATGAATATGACGGTCAGCCACACACCGAGTCGGATGCCGGAGCGGTTGCTCACAGGTTTGGGGCCTGGCGGGCTGACAGGTGTAGGCGGAGCGGGAGAAGGTGCTTGATGTGCGGGTGTCGCTGCTGCCACGCGGGTTTCGGGTGCCGAGGCTTGCGCGGGGGCTGGTGTGGGAACAACTGGTTCCAGAATGGAGGTTTCGGTTGGCCCCGAGTTGAACACTTCGGTACCCATCTCGTCCGCGTCAAATTCCCGCGTACCAAATTCTTCCGTCGCGGCATCATCCTCAATTTCGGTGGCGCGATGTGCCGCCGCGTTTCGGGGGATGGGTACCTTGAATGCGGGGAGAGACAGTTCGGCTGCTGCACTGTCTACGGCGGAAAGGAATTCCCCGGCGTCGGTGAAGCGTTCCTCGGGGTTGCGGGAGGTGGCTTGGGCAACCAGGGCGTCGAAAAGCGGTGGTACGCCGTCGATGCGGGTGCTGGGGGCGGGGACGTCGTTGTTGAGGCGTTTAAATGCCTGTGCTACCTGGGTGTCGCCGGTGAAGGGGGATTTCCCCAGTGAGCAGTTCATAGAGGACGATGCCGGCGGAGTAGACGTCGCTTTCCGGGCCGATGTCGCCGCCTTCGACCTGTTCGGGCGAAAGGTAGGAGACGGTGCCGATGATCTGGTCTGAGGTGGCGGTGTTTTGGGAGGTTTCGCGCACCAGTCCGAAGTCGGCGAGTTTGACCTGGTGATCGCCGTTGATCAGGATATTGTCTGGTTTGATGTCGCGGTGCACCATCCCAGCAGAGTGCGCCACAGAGAGTCCGGTGAGCATGCTGCGCATCACAGCTGCGGCGGCGTGCGGGGGCATGGGGCCGCGCTCAGCTAAGAGTTCGCGGAGGGTACCACCGTTGATGAGTTCCATGATGAGGAACAGGTGGTCGCCGTCTTCACCCGTGTCATAGACGTTGACCAGGCAGGGGTGCGACAGTTGCGCCATGGATCGCGCTTCCCGGCGGAAGCGGTCGCGGAAGATGGGGTCATCAATGTAGCGATCGTCCATGACCTTAGCTGCAACCGGTCGCCCGAGGCGGGTATCAATACATCGGTAGACAGTGGACATGCCACCCCGCGCGATGGGTGTTTCGATGCGATAACGCCCATCGAGCAGATCACCAACATTTAACTTCGACATGACCACAAGTATGGCCGAAAGTCACACATATGCTAGTCCATCAAACCCAGATAACTCTGAATAAGCCATAAATGTGAGGTAAATTAAGCATTGTGAGTTCTTTTCCAGCAGCACATGATGTCCTACCAGTAGATGAAGTGCTGATTACTATTCCCGACGCCGCGGAACGCATGGGGGTAGTGGTCACCCGATTGTTCGATCTTCTCGGCGACCATCAGCTCATTGCGGTTGAGCGTGATGGCATTTCTTATCTCCCGGAGGCGTACTTTAATAGCGAGGGGGAGATCATCAAGTTCGTGCCCGGAGTGATTGCCGTCTGTCCGATGGCGGCTATGACGACACGGAAATTCTGCGCTACCTGTTTACCGAAGATGAGTCCCTGCCGGGCCGTCCCATTGACGCGCTCCACGGGCACCTTGCCCGCGAGGTTATGCGGCGGGCGCAGGCTCTGGGGTTTTAGCAGCACTCCCTTGAGTGGGGATGTTGTGGCGGCCGAAAATGTACCGGGTGAGCAGGTACGAGGCCAAAACCGCCGCTGCTACCCAGGGAATATCGTAAAACTTGTGGTTTCCGCTTCCGGTGAACATGAGTGCCACCAGGATTGATAGCCCCGTGGTCCACACCACCAGCCTTCTCGACGGCTGGAATGTGCCGATCAGCGACAACAGGCTGGTGTAGTACCACGGCAAGGTCACCGTGTTGAACACCACCGCCACGCCATAGGCCGCCGTGGTGCCTTTGATAGCGTCCTGATCGGTGCGGCGATACCGCCACCACACCACGACCAGCCCCGCCAGCATGAGCACCTGACAGATCACGCGGCACCAGCCCAGCACCTGGTTGAAGGTGATGTCGTCGTTGATGTAGATGGCAAACGGCGTGGCTACGCTGGCCAGCAATGATGGGAACGCGAGGGGGTTAATCACCTTGGGAATTGCCACTGAGCTGCGACACCCAGCCCCAGGAAGACCCCGAGAGAATCGTCACCACTGTGATGGCCACCATCGTCTCCACAGCCACCCACAACCCGGCCAGCACAAACGCCAGTGGGTATCGACGCCCGTCCCACTTAGCCGCGATGAAACGCATCAGCATCCACACCACAAAGGGCATGGCAATAATCGCTGTTGCCTTCAACGCCACAGCCACACCAATCAGCGCCACGCCCACCACGTACCTGCGGCGCAGCGCCAACAGCAGGCCAGCGCACACCAACCCCACCATCAGTGACTCGTTGTGCATGCCACCGATCAGGTGCAGATACATCACTGGGTTGGCCACACCCAGCCACATCGCCAAGGCGGGATTGCCGCCGAGGAGCCGCGCAATCGCTGGAACCGACCACATGATCAATGCGAAACCGGCAATGGATACCAGCTTGTACAGCACCACGCCCAATGTCACGTTATCGCCCACAATGGTGGTGATCACGTTGCCAATGCCCAAGTGCAGCGGGCCGTATGGGGTGGTGGTATTGCGCCAATCGTGGCTGACCTCCAGCATCATCGGCCCCGGGTTGACTGACACGCCCTCTGAATAGGGGTCAAAACCGTCGCGTTGCATCGCGCCCTGCATTAGGTACGAGTACACGTCGCGTGAGAGCATCGGTGCCGCGAAAATCAGCGGAATGATCCACGCCCACACGCAACGCTGAATGGAATCAGCCGTGACTGCGGCAGGTGTGGAGAACAGACTTCTACCCAGCTGTGCCCACGTGACCACGATCAGCACAATGCCCACACCAAACAGCGCGTTGAACATACCTGCGCCGTGGCCAAATGCCAAAAAAGACCAGCCCAGTGCATCCAACACACCGCCGCGATACCGCACCGCGCCACCACCATAAGAGCCAATGGCGAGCACCGTTGCGCCTATCACGCCGAGCCACAGTGGTGTGCGGAAAACCTTCATCATCATCTTGCCTGTCGTGTCACATGGTGCGGGTAGTCGCCTTGATCGCAAGCCCTCGCAATGCTTCGGCAACATCGGGGTTGATCTGTGCCTCCTCCAAATGAGCCAAACCAGATGCGGTGAGCTCCGCAATGCGGTCCTCCACTACTTGCCGCGCACCAGTAGCAGAAATAATGTCGGTGAGGGCCGCAATTTCCTCGGGTGTTTTTACTGTACCTATGCCACGCCGTAAGGCTTCAGCAGCGGTCGGATTATGGGCGTCGGCAAGCGCCAATGCTGAGGCGACAAGCACCGTGCGTTTGCCTTCGCGCAGATCATCACCAGCGGGTTTCCCCGTCACCGCGGGATCGCCGAATACCCCCAACACATCATCACGCAGCTGGAAGGCCACGCCAATATCCGCGCCGAACTTGCGGTACGCATTCACCACGGGCTGCGGGGCGTCGGCAAGCGCGGCCCCAATATGCAGTGGGCGTTCGATGGTGTAGGCGGCGGTTTTAAAACGGTTCACCCGCTCCGCATCCTCTAGACGCTCACTACTGACGCTTCCAGAGACACATCCAGCAGTTGACCAGCGATAACCTCCGAGCGCATCGCCCGCCACGGCTCCTGGACCCGCTGCAAGGCCGCCGCTGACAAACCCGATGAATGCACCAGATCATCTGCCCATGCCAGGGCAAAATCACCCAACAAAATAGCAACAGACCTGCCAAAATGCGCCGAATCCCCAGACCAGCCACGTTCCCTGTGGCGTGTCTCCACCGTGCGATGTGCCGTCGGACGTCCGCGCCGCGTATCCGAGGAGTCAATAATGTCGTCGTGAAGAAGGGCACACGCCTGGATCAACTCCAAGGAACTCACCGCACGCAACACCGCCTGCGGATCCTCCGAACCACCCACGCCCGTATAACCTGCCCAGGCAAACAATGGTCGCAGCCGCTTCCCACCACCCAACACAAACTGTTCCAACACGTCCACAGCTTCCGGTTGTATACCGGCCAGGTGGTTGCGCTGTTGGGCAAAAAACTCCACTAATACGGCCTGAACCGCTTCTGGGACCTCATCCAACGTCACCATGCGTGCATTCAACCCAACAACCCCTTCTACTCACTACGCCTACTCAAAGAATAAGATACCCAGGCATGCACCCCCATAACATTCCCGCAAACCTTCAAGTCCCTATCTCCCGCGCCATTTCCCTGCGCAGCCCCGGCCAGGTGCCCTTCTCCGTCGAATTCATGCCACCGCGTGACGACGCCGCGGAAGCACGCCTCTGGGCCGCCGCTACAACATTCCATGACCTCGGTGCCTGTTTCGTCTCCGTCACCTACGGCGCCGGAGGATCCACTCGCGAACGCACCAGCCGTGTCGCCCGGCGACTGGCTAAACAGCCCCTCACCACGCTCGTCCACCTCACCCTTGTGGACCATACTGAAGACGAACTTCGCGCCATCCTGCGGGAATACTCCGAACTCGGGTTGACTAACCTTCTCGCTTTGCGGGGCGACCCGCCAGGGGACCCCCTCGGCGAGTGGTGCACCACCGATGGCGGGTACTCCTACGCCAGCGAACTCATTGACCTTGTGCATGCCATGCCTGAATGCCGGCACTTTGACATTGGCATCGCATCTTTCCCGAAGGGCACCACCGCGCCCGCACCCTTGAAGACGACACGTACTATACCCTGGCGAAATTGCGCGCCGGGGCGCAGTACTCCATCACGCAAATGTTCTTTGATGTGGACCATTACCTGCGGTTGCGGGACCGGCTCGCTGCGGCGGATCCCGAACACGGCACCAAACCTGTGATCCCTGGGCTGATGCCGATCACGAGTCTGAGGTCTGTGCGCCGCCAAGTCGAACTTTCTGGCGCGGCGCTGCCGTCGGCATTGGAGGAACGCCTGGAACGAGCCGCGGCTGGGGACGAAGAGAAAAACCGCGACGAGATCCGCAAAGTGGGTATCGAGGTCACCACAGCTATGGCCGAACGCCTCATCGCGGAAGGGGCTCCGGACCTGCACTTTATGACCCTTAACTTTGCTCGCGCTACCCAAGAAGTCCTTCATAATTTGGGTATGGCACCAGCATGGGGAACTGATGCTGGGCAGGACGCAATCCGTTAATGCTCTGGGGACTTTTCTGTTGTGGATTTTTCCAGCCGGAGGTAGAGAACCGCGAAGGGGCGTTCATCCCCGCGGAAGAGAAAATTGCGCAGAATATCCATAAACCCAAAGGAACGGTACAGGCCGAACGCGCGGTTATTTTCCCCGGCGACTTCTGGGGTAGAGAGGATGGCGTAGGGGGAATCCACGCCTGCCAGCAACTCTGTGAGTAGGGCTCGGCCGACACCGTGCCCCTGATAATCGGGGAGAACGTGGACTTCGGCGACCTCAAAATAATCGTTGAGCGCCACTGAGCGGGGATCGCTGTTGCGGACTGCCTGTCGAATCTGGCTGTGCCACCACTGTTGTGCCCGGCCTAAAGTGCCCATACGCCACCCCAACGATCCTGGATCCATCCAGTGCGTAGACCGCGCGAAACTCCGGGAACATCACTGCGTTGCGCCACGCGGTGTTCCGTACAGCCCTTACTTTGGGGTGGTAGTCCATGGCAGTGATGTACACATCAACGAGTTGAGGGCAGTGATCAAGGAACTCGGTGGGGGACAGCGTGTGAATAGTTACAGGCACTACTCCATCTCATCATGAATTGCGTCTTGCCGCTGAAGAAGAGAGAGGGGAAGGGGTGCTCAGCGCAGCGCATAGCCATAATTATCGAACATATGATCGAAAATTGAAGAGGTGGTGTCTGGTGGGGATTTTATAGTGAGGCCACGATCGGAAGAGGGAGAAAGGAGATGATGATGGCCACGGTTATTTCCGCAACAACACGGTTTGGCGGACGCGGGGAAGCTAAGCGTGCGGAGTTTTTGGGGAAGGCGCACGTGTTGCTCACGCAGTCCCAGGTTGCGCTTCGTGCGGGCGACGAAGCCTCCGCGCTGGAACTTGCATATCAGGCTGCGCTGCGGACGGCGGGTGCGCGTATTGCGGTCAGTGCAGTGGCTCAGCGTAAGCGCAAACCGCACGGGGCGTGGGATCAATTAGCTTTGGTTGATGAAACGGGGGTGGAACAGGCGGCTGATTTTAAGGCTTTTTCTAAGCTTCGCTCGCGGGTGTCTAGCGGTATGGAAGTCGAGGTTGATCCGGTTATAGTGCGTGAGTTTGTCCAGCGTGTGCGGGGTTTTCTTGATTCAGTAGATGCGGAGGCTGGCTGGGTTTCTGAGGTTGCATAGTTGTATGAAAGCAATGGAGCGGGGGCAGCAAATGGTTGATCTCGGCGCGAGGCGTAATCACTAGGTAGATTAGGTGGGAACTTTGGCGCTACGCTAGACGTTGCCACCATAAGAAAGCTATTGCCTGAGCATCAATGGGAGGAACAGTGGCTCTTTCAGAGCAGGAACAGCGGATGCTTCGCGAGATTGAGCAGTCCCTTTTGGCTGATGATCCAAAATTTAGTGCCGCTGTCAAAAACGCTGGCGCGTTTGCTGGAGAATCGCGGACTGGTGGACTGACCATCCGCGGCATCGCCCTCTTTATGCTTGGGTTGGTGTTGTTGGTCGGTGGAGTTGCCTTAAGTCAACAAACTTATGGTTTGTCACTATTAGTGTGGTCGGATTCCTGTTGATGTTTGGTGCGGCGATGTGGATGTTGCAGGGTGGGGCACGTCGTCAATCCATAGAGAGGCGACAGCGCTTTCTAAGGCAGACTCCTGCTGACAGCAATAGCAGTGTTGCTAGTCGGATGGAGGATAATTTCCGTCGTCGCTTCGACGAACATTAGAACATTTCATACTACCGTCTGCGGCCCCCACGGGGGCCGCTTTTTTCGTGTCGGGGTTGTGCTGTTTCTGAGCATTCATTGTGTTCCCACTTCTCCCCACCCACATCTCCCACTTCGCCCCACCTAAGGCGGCGCTCAGCCAATTTTGGTCAGCAAATCCCCAGCTCGCGGGTGTAGATGTTGTGCTTTGGGGGATTTGAGGGCAAATCATATTGATGGGGAAATTGTTACTTAGAGTGGCGGTTGGGGGTAAATTTTTGGCTGTTTTCAAAATTTCTCCCACTCGGAAAAATAGCATCTGACCAGCGTCAAAAGGTGTGTCAAATCTGCTAAATGGTGTGCTGAGTGTTGCTGGTGGGGGCAAAGTGGGGTAGGGTGGGGTGCAGTGGTGGGGCGGTTGAGCTTCAATCGGCCCCGCAACTATGTGGCTTCAAGCCTCAAGGTGAGCGCCCCTAGTGAGTTAGTGAGGAAAGGTAGGGCCGAGCATGTTTCTTGGTACCTACACTCCAAAGCTTGATGACAAAGGGCGGTTGACTCTCCCGGCGAAATTCCGCGAGGAACTGGCTGGCGGGTTGATGATCACCAAGGGGCAGGATCACAGTCTTGCGGTTTATCCGCGTGAGGAGTTTGCGGCACGGGCACGTAAAGCAGCCGCTGTTTCTCGCACGAACCCCGAGGCGCGAGCGTTTATTCGTAACTTGGCGGCCAGTGCTGATGAGCAGCGTCCAGACGGACATGGGCGAATTACGTTGTCGGCGGCGCATCGCCAGTACGCGGGTCTTACCAAAGAATGTGTAGTAATCGGTTCAGTGGATTTTCTGGGAAATCTGGGACGCCGAAGCTTGGGCAACGTACCAGGCTGAAACTGAAGCCGCCTTCTCTGCTGCTGAAGACGACGTTTTGGGTGGTCTGCTGTAGCAGGTTGGAGTGTGTGTACGGACTCTGCTTGGCGGAGTTGCTCTGGTGTACTTCCCCAACATCAGATCAATGACCCCGGGCAGGGCCCTACGCACACCCCGGCAGTTTGTTTTGTGAATGAGGAGGTGATCAACCTAGATGCACGGACATGTTCCAGTTTTGCGTGATCGTGTTACTGAGTTGATTGCAGACCCTGTTCGCGAAATGGGCGACAAGGCAGTCATTGTTGACGGCACATTAGGTGCCGGAGGACATGCTGAGTTTTTCTTGAGATCTTTTCCAAAGGCGTGCGTAATTGGCCTGGATAGGGACCGATTAGCCGCTGAAGGAGCTCAGGAACGACTCGCCACTTACGGCGAGCGTTTTGGTTTTTACCACACTCGTTTTGATGGCCTAGGCACGGCAATTGAAACTGGTGAGGGGGAGCCGTTTGAGCGGGCTCGGGCCTACGGGGTATCAGGAGCGTTGTTTGATTTGGGTGTGTCGTCGATGCAGTTGGATCAAACGGAACGAGGTTTTGCATACAAACCGATGCTCCGCTGGATATGCGTATGGATCCTTCACAGGGAACCACTGCTGCGGATGTGTTGAACACCTACTCGCACGGTGACCTTGCGCGGGTACTGAAAACCTACGGAGATGAGCGTTTCGCGGGCAAGATTGCGTCAGCTGTGCTGCGTGAGCGGGAGAAAGAACCGTTCACAACGTCTGCTCGCCTTGTGGAGTTGCTGTATGCGACCATTCCGGCCGCTACTCGACGCCACGGTGGTCATCCTGCTAAACGCACGTTTCAGGCGCTGCGGGTTGAGGTGAACGCCGAACTGGATTCCCTAGAGCGGGTGATTCCCATGATTGCTGACGAACTCACTGTTGGTGGGCGAGTGGTGTTCATGAGCTATCAGTCGCTGGAGGACAAGATTGTGAAGCGACAGTTGGCGGAGATGACAAAGTCGCAATCTCCGCCAGGGTTGCCGATGGAACTGCCGGGCACGGCCCCTAAGTTCCGGCTGGTAACGCGCGGTGCTGAGAAGGCAACTGCGCAGGAAGTGGAAGATAACCCTCGGGCAGCCCCGGTACGGGTTCGAGCAATGGAACGAATAGGAAGGTAATGCAATGACAATAACGAGTGGTACCCGTGGCAATACTGCATTGCTCGACCGTCCGGTGCGGAAGAGGACGACGACGCTCACGCCGTCGAGAAGCATTCCGCAGCGGCGTCGGTTCCAGCACACACCTGGGTCAAAGCAGGTTGTGTCTGTACGCGGTCGTCGTGTTGTAGCGCCAAAGGCACGTCCGGGTGTCATTCGTTTTGCGTCGCTGATTGTTGCGCTGTTGGTGTGCGGCGTGGTGGGAATGATGGTGCTATCAGGCACGTCCACCGAGCAGACATTCCGTTTGCAGCAGTTGCGGTCGCAGGACACGCAATTGGCGAACCAGCTAGAGACGCTGCGTCGTGATGTGGAGGATGCGAAGTCGGCAGCCGAGGTTGCTCGCCAGGCTTCCGAGAATGGTTTTGTGGTGGCTGAGCAGCCTGGTGTGCTTGTTGTGCAGCCGAATGGCGCGATAGAAGAACAGCGAGTAGCGGACCCGGGGGCAACACGGCCTATTGTTGATGTGAATGGTCGTTCAACACGGTCGTCGAACCCGGCATCCAGCAACCCGTCAGAGACGCGTGAAGTGTCGGGCAACTTGGAAGCTATTCCTAATAACGACGTGCAGGTTCCGGCCCAGCTTCCGGCGGTGACTCCGTACGCGCCGACGGTTCGGAACCCACAGGCAGGTAGGTGACACACAGTGAGTTCACGCCCCCAGCGTGATCGTAGAAGAGCGGGACAAGATACTTTGTCCCGCGCTTCGTCGTATCGCACACAGCCACAACCAAAAAGACGTACCCAAGCCCAGGTGGTGGCGTATCGTTTGAAGATCGCCAGCAATATCGCCTTGCTTGTGTTGGTGGTGTTGATCGCCCGGTTGGCGTGGGTGCAGCTGGTCTGGGGGCCTGATTTGTCAGTCGCTGCCCAACAGCAGAGGACGCGTGTGTTTACGGATCCGGCTCGTCGTGGTGAGATCACCGATAAGTCTGGTAATCAGTTAGCGTTCACGATGCAGGCGAGGTCGTTGACTGTGTCCCCGAAGGTATTGCGGGACGAGATTCAGGCCCGCCACGAGATGAAGCCAGACGAGTACGGCACGGTGGATGAGGTGCTGAAGGAAATTTCTGAGGAAATTCCGAAAATGGTGAAAAACTCAGGAAATCAACCCAGCAAAGTGAACTCCAAGGAGATTATGGAGAAACTGCGTGCCGACACAAACTATGAGGTGTTGGTGCGCAATGTCGACCCCGACGTGGCCGCAGATGTTACCAAGAAGTTTGAGGGGGTGGCTGCGGACCATCAGGATATTCGTCAGTATCCCAACGGTGCCATCGGGGAAAATGTGATTGGCAAGATCAGCATGGATGGGGAGGGTCAGTTCGGCCTTGAAGCCTCCTCGGACGCGATGCTCGCCGGGGTGGATGGTAAGCGGACATTAGATGTGTCCGCCCGTGGCCAGGCCATTCCCGGAACGCAGCGCGACGAGGTTGCCGTGATCAACGGCGCGAATGTGGAGTTGACCCTGGATCTGGATCTGCAGACCTACGTCCAGCAGCAACTGGAGCAGGCGAAGACACAGTCGAAGGCGAAGGGGGCGTCGGCGGTGGTGCTGGATGCGAAGACGGGCGAGGTGTTGGCGATGGCGAACACCGGCACCATCGATCCCAATGGCGACATCACAAGCCAGCTGGAGAAGGGAAAGAACTTTGATAACCCGTCCGTGACCTCGCCGTTTGAGCCTGGCTCGGTGGCCAAGGTGATTACCGCTGCGGCTGCGATTGAAGATGGCGTGACCAAGCCTGATGAAGTGCTGCAGGTTCCGGGCAGCATCAACATGTCTGGGGTGACGGTCAAGGATGCGTGGGACCACGGCACTGTCGGCTACACCACAACGGGTGTGTTTGGTAAGTCCTCCAACGTGGGGACGCTGATGCTGGCGCAGCGCGTGGGTGAAGATCGTTTCGCCGATATGCTGGAGAAGTTCGGTGTGGGTCAGGCGACCGGTATTGAGTTACCGAGCGAATCGGAGGGTCTGCTACCCGCCCGATCTCAGTGGTCCGGTGGCACTTTTGCTAACCTGCCTATTGGGCAGGGTATGTCTGTGACATTGTTGCAAATGGCGGGGATTTACCAGGCTATTGCGAATGATGGTGAGCGCATTGAGCCGCGCATCGTCAAAAAGATTACTGATGCGAATGGTGTGGAGCAGGAGTTGCCGGAGGCGAAACGGACCCGGGTGGTCAGTCCTCAGACCGCGCAGACAGTGGCCGACATGTTCCAGTCTGTGGTGCAGAGCGATTCTGCCGGGGTTCAGCAGGGTACGGGTGCTGCCGCTGCGGTGGATGGTTACCAGGTTGCCGGTAAGACGGGTACCGCCCAGCAGGTGGACCCGGCGTGTAACTGCTATTCCAATTCCAAATATTGGATCACGTTTGCGGGACTCGCTCCGGTGGATAATCCGCGTTTTGTGGTGGGCCTGATGCTGGACGCCCCGGAGCGTGGCGTGCATGGTGAGGGTGGGCAGTCGGCCGCCCCGTTGTTCCACGATATTGCTGCATGGTTGCTTAATCGCGATAACGTGCCGCTTTCACCCGAGTTGCCTGGACAGCTGGTACTGCAGGCTAACTGAGTGTGGTGGCGGTTATAGAATGTTTTCAATCAGAACTTTAAGAAGGAGACCTTGTGGTGAGTGCGCCGTCGTTGGGAGAGTTGGCCTCTCTGTCAGGAGGGACTATTTACCAAGGTCAGGACGTTACAGTGGAGGCTATTGGGTTGGTGGCCCAGGAACTCGCCCCGGGGGCGTTGTTCGCGGCGGTACCAGGGACGCGTGTTCATGGTGCGACCTTTGCTGCAGATACGGAGGCCGCCGCGATTCTCACGGACGAAGCAGGTGTGGAGATCCTGCAGAAGGCGGGGGAGACTCGCCCAATTCTGGTGGTTCCGCATGTGCGTTCGGTCTTGGGGACAGTGTCTGCCCGGGTGTTTGGGGATCCGTCGCAGCAGTTGACCATGATCGGTATTACGGGAACCTCTGGTAAGACGACCACCAGTTACCTTCTGGAGGCTGGTCTGCTGGCCGAAGGGCATAAGGTGGGGCTGATCGGTACCACGGGTACTCGCATTGATGGTGTGGCTGTTCCCACGAAGCTGACTACGCCGGAGGCCCCGAAGCTCCAGGAATTGTTTGCCCAGATGCGGGACGAGGGGGTCACGCATGTGGTGATGGAGGTCTCCAGCCACGCGATTGCGCTGGGCCGAGTGGCGGGCACACATTTCACAGTGGGGGCTTTTACTAATTTGTCCCAGGATCACCTGGATTTTCACCACTCTATGGAGGAGTATTTCGAGGCTAAGGCCGCGTTTTTCCGCCCGGGACCGGAGCATTCCGTGGTGTGTGTGGACGATGCATGGGGCCGCAGGATGGCTGAGGTGGCGGGCGTCGATACGCTGACGGTGTCCACCGGTTCGGAGCCGGCTGCGGTGACTACACGCAATGTTGTGGTGGAACCGGACGGCAGCCAGCGCTTTGAGGTGCTTATCGACGGCGCTCCCATTCCCGTTCACCTGCCTGTCCCGGGTGCGTTCAACGTGGCGAATGCGGCGCTGGCGCTGGCTGCGGCGTCTGCAGCTGGGAGCGATCCGCAGGTTGTCGCTCAAGGCATGTCCACCATTCAGGTACCAGGGCGCATGGAAAAATCGATGCCGGGCAGGATTTCCTGGCGGTCGTGGACTATGCGCACAAGCCTGCTGCGGTGGCTGCGGTGCTGGACACCCTGCGACAGCAGGCCACCGGCCGTATCGGTGTGGTGTTGGGCGCGGGCGGGGACCGTGATGCCGAGAAGCGTCCGCTCATGGGTGCCGCCGCCGCCGAGCGCGCGGACCTGGTAATTATTACCGACGACAACCCCCGTTCCGAGGACCCTGAACTGATCCGAAATGCAATCGTCGCAGGCACAGCAGACCTTCCTGCCGAGGTGCGTGTGATTGGTGATCGCGCTGAAGCGATTCGCGCTGCTGTGTCGTGGGCTGGGCCGGGTGATGCTATTGTTATTGCCGGTAAGGGGCATGAAACAGGGCAGCTGGTCAATGGTGTGACACACCATTTTGATGACCGGGAGGAACTTCTCGCCGCGCTGAAAGGGGAGCACTCATGATCACGCTCACTCTGGCGGAGGTCGCGGAGATTGTTGGCGGTCAACTGAATGGTGATCCGCACATTCGTGTGGACTCGGTGGAGTTTGATTCCCGCAAGGTCACGCCGCACACCTTGTTCGTGGCGCTGCGCGGGGCGCGGGTGGATGGGCATGACTTTGCCACTAGTGTTGATGGGCCGGTGCTGGCGGCGCGCCCCGTGGATGCGCCGTCGGTGGTGGTGCCGCACATCGATAATCCACAGTCCAACGCCGATGCCTACGCTCACGACCCTAGTGGCGATAACGCATCGGTACTGGAAGCGCTCTCCAAGTTGGCTCGCTACAACATCGACCACGCGGATGTCACGGTCATTGGTGTGACGGGGTCCGCTGGTAAAACCTCCACGAAGGATCTCATCGCCAGCGTGGTGCAACGCCTAGGGAGTACGGTGGCACCCCCGGGATCCTTCAATAACGAACTGGGGCACCCCTACACCGCGTTGCGTTGCGACAAGACAACCGACTACTTGGTGGCGGAGCTTTCTGCACGCGGCCTTGGGCATGTGGCCCACCTGGCGCAGATCGCCCCACCCACCATCGGGGTGGTGCTCAACGTTGGCACGGCGCACCTCGGGGAGTTCGGTAGTCGGGAGGTGATCGCTCAGGCTAAAGGTGAGTTAGTCGCAGCGCTGCCCAGCACAGGTGTTGCCGTGCTCAACGCCGACGACCCGCTGGTCACCAACATGCCAACCAGCGCGAAAGTGGTGCGCTTTTCCACCACCATGGAAGCCGACTACTACGCCACGGACATTCAGCTTGGCGAATTGTCGCAGGCAAGCTTTGTGCTGCACACTCCACACGGCCAGGCACCCGTGAACCTTCAGGTGTTCGGCGAGCATCAGGTTGCCAACGCCCTCGCCGCCGCAGCGGTGGGTGTGGAATGCGGCTTGAGTGTCGCCGACGTGGCACAGGCGCTCAGCGAGCACACGGCAGCGTCGGCGCATCGCATGGACGTGCAACGCTGCGGTGACGTGGTGATCATTGACGATGCCTACAACGCCAACCCCGACTCCATGCGTGCAGGCGTGTCCGCGCTGATCGACGCCACAAGTAAGAAGACGTGGGCAGTGCTCGGCCAGATGAACGAACTGGGCGAGGACGCAGACGCAGAACACCGCAAGCTGGGGGAGTACCTGGCGGAACGGGGCGTCGATACGCTGGTTGCGGTAGGAACCTCGGCGCAGGTTGAGGCGCTGGCCAACAGCGCTAGAGAACACGGTGTACACACCCTAGTGGCATCAGATGTGCAGCAGGCGGTGGACTTGGTTCAGGCGGAGCTTGCACCTGGCGATGCAGTGTTGGTGAAGGCATCGTATTCTGATTCTTTATGGCGAGTAGCTGAGGGCCTCATGCAACTTAGGAGAAGCGAATGACCCAGATCATCATTAGCGGCGCGATCAGCTTCCTTGTCGCGATCTTTTTGACACCGCTTCTCATCCGGCGATTCAGCGCCGAAGGGCTCGGACAGGAAATTCGGGAAGACGGGCCCCGTTCCCACCTGCGTAAACGCGGAACCCCGACCATGGGCGGCATTGCCATCCTCGCGGGTATTATTGTCGCCTACGTGGCCACCAACATCGTGGGCACCATCAACGGCAAAGGGGGGTTCACTGTCTCCGGCATTCTGGTTCTGGGACTCACCCTCGCGCTGGGCGGGCTGGGATTCGCCGACGACTACATCAAACTCGCCCAATCTCGGAATCTTGGCCTGAACAAAAAAGCCAAGCTCATCGGCCAGGCTGCCGTCGCGTTGGTGTTCGGCTTCCTTGTGCTGCAGTTTAAAGACGAGTACAAACTCACCCCAGGATCCACGCACCTGTCGTACATTCGCGACATCCCCACCGTGGACATTTCGCTGGGGGCTGGTGTGTTTGGGTTTATCCTGTTCATGCTGTTCATCTACATTTTGATCAGCGCCTGGTCCAACGCCGTGAACCTCACCGACGGCCTCGACGGACTCGCCGCTGGCAGTACCGCCATGGTTATGGGTGCGTACACCACCATCACGTTCTGGCAGTTCCGCAATTCCTGTGAGGTCAACGTTGAGCCGGGCTGCTACTCGGTACGCGACCCCCTCGACCTGGCCATCCTGGCTGCGGCCGGACTGGGTGGATGCCTCGGGTTCCTGTGGTGGAACGCGGCACCCGCGAAAATCTTCATGGGAGACACCGGCTCTCTTGCACTCGGCGGCCTGGTGGCTGGCATTTCCGTGGCTTCCCGGACCGAACTGCTCATGATCATCATCGCCGCGCTGTTTGTTATCGAGGCGGCCTCCGTGGTGATCCAGGTGTTTGTGTTCCGCACGCGCGGCACTCGCTTCTTCCGCATGGCCCCTTTCCATCACCACTTTGAAAACGGCGGCTGGGCTGAAACCACCGTGGTGGTGCGTTTCTGGCTCATCTCCGCCATGGCCTGCATCACCGGCATGGCCTTGTTCTACAGCGAATGGCTACTGACCACAGGGGTGTAAATGACTTCTCCACAGCTGCCCACCGAACTTCACGGCAACGTACTCGTCGCCGGTGCCGGAATCTCCGGTGCCGGAAGCGCCCGTATGCTCGTAGACCTCGGTGCTAGTGTCACCGTTGCCGACGACGATGAAACCGCCCGGCTTCGCGTCAGCGAAATCACCGGCGCGGACAACACCAGCGTCACCGACGTGGACCTTAGCCGCTACAGCTGTGTTGTTACCTCACCCGGCTGGCGGCCCACCACCCCTCTGCTTGTCGACGCCGCGAACCAAGGCATCCCCGTCATCGGCGACGTGGAACTGTGCTGGCGGCTCGATCGCAGCGGCGTGTTCGGCCCGCCCCGCACCTGGCTGGCGGTGACTGGAACCAACGGAAAAACCACCACGACCGCCATGCTCGCCGCCATGATGAACACTGTCCCTGTGGGCAACATCGGCGTCGCCGTGAGCGATGCACTGACCAGCGGCAATGACATTCTGGTGGTGGAGCTTTCCAGCTTCCAACTCCACTGGTCCAGCACCATCCGCCCGGCCGCTGGCTGCCTTCTCAACCTGGCCGACGACCACATTGACTGGCACGGGAGTTTTGACAACTACCGTGCTGACAGGCCAAAGTGCTGCTTGGCGATGTCGCGGTGGTGGGTATCGACGACCCGAACCTCGCCGGCTACGATGCCATTGGCTTTACGCTGAGCGCCCCGGCGCGCGGGCAGGTTGGCATCGTGGATGGCATGATCGTGGACAATGCTTTTGGCGACAATGTGGTCATCGCGTCCGCAGAGGGTATTTCCCCCCGCAGGACCGGCGGGTCAGCTGGACGCCTTGGCCGCAACTGCCATGGCGAGGTCGCAGGGCATTGAGCCACATACGATTGCGAAAGCCCTTGCCACCTTTGAGGTGTCGGGGCATCGCGGACAGGTGGTGCACCGCGCCGGGGGAGTGGCCTTCGTGGATAATTCCAAAGCCACCAACCCTCATGCCGCGGAGGCCGCGTTGTCTGGATGTGACTCGATCATTTGGGTCGCGGGTGGCCAGCTCAAAGGCGCGGACATTACGCAGTTGGTGGCCAATCACGCGTCTCGGATGAAAGCGGCGCTGCTGCTGGGAGTAGATAGGCATATTCTTCAGCGTGAGCTTGAGAAGTACTCTGTGCCCACGATGGTGACCGATTCCACCGACCCAGAGGTGGCTATGCAGGAGCTGATGGGTTACGCGGCGTCGATAGCCGAACCTGGTGACACGGTGGTGCTGGCCCCAGCGGCGGCATCGCTGGACATGTATAGCGGAATGAGCCAGCGCGGCAATCTTTTCGCCCATTATGCGAAGGAACAGCTATGACGACTCTTGCCAATCGTGTGAAACCCTGGGCGCTGGACCTGCGTTCGCGCCCGCTGCTGGACTACGTGGTGATTCTTGGCGTGGTGTTCATCCTCAGCGGCCTGGGCATTGTCATGGTGTTTCCAGTTCCATGGCGGTGTCGGCGCTGCAGGATGATTCGCCCTGGTCACGTGTGGTGCGCCAGGGTGTGATGGTGGTGGTGGGCTTTATCGCCATGTGGATGGGCCTTCGGGTTCGGCCGCAGTCGATCCGCCGCTGGTCGTCGTGGCTGCTGGTGGCGGCGTTTGCCTTGCTGATTCTCGTGCTCATCCCAGGGATTGGTACCGGTAAGGAGCAATGGGGTGCGCAGTCCTGGATTGGTGTGGGGCCGATCAGCATTCAGCCTTCGGAGTTGGCCAAAGTGGCCATCGCGGTGTGGGGAGCCGCCTACCTAGCTGACCAAAAGACCACCGCGCCATGGCGGGAAAACAAGTTTGTGCGCTTTACTGGGGTGGGTATCGCCATGTTTGGGTTGATTATCCTCCAGGGGGACCTGGGCATGGGACTCACCATTGCGTCGGTGATTGCCCTGGTGTTGTTCTTTAGCGGTATTCCTATCGGTTACCTTGTGGTGAGCGCCGTGGTGGGTGTGCTTGGTTTGGTTGGTGTGGCGTTCTCGGGCGGCTTCCGTTCCAGCCGTATCACTGTGTACATAGATGCGCTGCTTGGGCATTTCGACGACACGCGCGACACCGCGTTCCAGTCCTATCAGGGCTTCCTTTCCCTCGCCGACGGTGGCGCAACCGGCGTGGGCGTGGGCCAGTCCAGGGCAAAATGGTTCTATCTGCCTGAAGCGACCAACGACTTCATTTTCGCCGTCGTGGGGGAGGAGCTTGGTCTGTGGGGCGGGGCCATGCTGATCCTGCTGTTTGGCATGCTCGGCTACTTTGGGTTGCGCGCGGCACGCCGCAACTCCGACCAGTTCATTTCTCTCATGGCGGCGACGCTGACCACCGGTGTGGTGGTGCAGGCGTTCATCAACGTCGCCTACGTGATCGGCCTGGCACCTGTGACCGGTATCCAGCTGCCCATGATTTCCTCTGGCGGTACCTCTGCGGTGATTACCTTGGCCTCGATGGGGCTGTTGGCCAACTGCGCGCGCCATGAGCCGGAGGCCATTTCCGCGATGCAGTCCTACGGTCGCTTGAGCATTGACCGCCTTCTGCGCTTGCCGGAACCCCTGACCGCCCGCCCGCCGCGACGTGGCCGCCAGCAACGACAGCCAGTGACGCAGCGTCGTCCCGCGCGTCCGCCGCGCCCGCAACGACAAGAACCGCCGCGGCGAGTGGGCCCAGCCGAAGACCGTTACTACCGCCGAAGGAGCTAATACGTGACCGAACTTTCCATTGTGGTGGCGGGTGGCGGAACAGCCGGCCACATCGAACCAGCATTGGCTGTGGCCGATGCCCTCCGCGACGGGCATGGTGCCCAGGTGGTGGCACTGGGCACCACCAAAGGGCTGGAAAAAGACTTGATCCCCGAACGCGGCTACGAACTCGCCCTGATCAACCCGGTACCGGTACCCAGGAAACCCAACGCAGACTTGGCGCTGCTGCCATTCCGCGTGATCAAAGCCGTGATGAACACCCGGAAAATCTTGAAGCGCGTGCACGCAGATGCTGTGATCGGTTTCGGCGGATATGTGTCCGCACCGGCCTACCTGGCCGCGCGCTCACTGGGCATCCCATTTTTTGCGCACGAAGCCAACGCGCGCGCAGGCATGGCCAACAAGTTGGGTGTATTCCTTGGCGGAATTGGTCTGAACGCCGTGAGCAATTCCGGCATGAAAGGCGACGTGGTGGGCGTGCCCATTCGCGCCAGCCTTGCCCCCGACGCACCGCAAGAAAAGCGCAAGGCCGAAGCCTGCGACTTGTGGGGGCTGGACCCCAACAAGCCCACGGTGCTGGTCACGGGCGGTTCCCAAGGTGCCATGTCCATTAACGACGCCGTGGCCATCGCCGTCCCCGAACTCACCAAGGCCGGTATCCAAGTCCTGCACGCTTTTGGCAAGAAAAACATCTCGCCGGAAATCTTCGACGGCTACGTGGCTGTGCCCTACATAGATCGCATGGACCTGGCCTACGCCGTGGCTGACGTGGTGGTGTGCCGCGCCGGGGCCATGACAGTGGCCGAGGTGACAGCCGCCGGAAAACCCGCCATCTACATTCCCCTGCCGCACGGAAACGGAGAGCAGGCGCTCAACGCAAAGCCGGTTATTTCCGCAGGTGGTGCCACCCTCATTAATGACAAGGAACTCACGGGGGAGGCGCTTGCCACCCAGATTCGTGCCATCATTGATGATCAAGAGATTTATTCCTCCATGGTTGACGCCACAAAGCGCAGCAGCCTGGGGCGGGCTGCAGAAGACATCGCCGCCCGAATTGTGAAGGAAGGTTCCAAGTGAGAGTCCATTTGGTTGGTATCGGTGGGTCCGGCATGTCCGGCGTGGCCCGGATTTGTTGTCTCGTGGTGATATAGTCAGCGGCTCAGACATGAAAGACTCCAGGGCTGTCCTGGCGCTACGCTCCATGGGCGCGCACATTGCCATCGGACACGCAGCTGAGAACCTGGAACTATCTGGCGAGCTGCCCGACGTGGTGGTTATTTCCTTCGCCGCAATCCCGCAGGATAACCCGGAACTGATCGCCGCGAAAGCACATGGGATTCCCATCGTGCGGCGCTCCGACCTGCTTGCCGACCTCATGGCGGACCACACACAAGTCCTTCTTGCCGGTACCCACGGAAAAACCTCCACCACCTCCATGACCGTTGTGGCCATGCAGGCGGCGGGTATGGACCCCAGCTTTGCCATCGGCGGCCAGCTCAACAAGGCCGGAACCAATGCGCACCACGGCACAGGACAGTGCTTTGTGGCGGAAGCCGATGAATCGGATGCCTCCCTGCTGCGCTACAGTCCCGACATCGCCGTGGTCACCAACATCGAGCCGGACCACCTGGACTTCTTCAAAAACGCCGACGCATACTTCAAGGTGTTCGATGATTTCGCCGACCTGGTTGGCGACACCCTCATCGTCTGCCTCGACGATGAGCACGCCACAGCTCTCGGTGAACGTGCGGCGCAACGAAACATTCGTGTGGTCGGGTACGGCACCAAGGACCACGCGACCATTCCCAACAGGGCAAAGGTCATCGATATTGCCGCCGAGCGCTCGGCAGCCGCGCAACATTCAACGTGGACGGTACCACCGTCCAAGCAGATGTGCTCGTGCCAGGGGAGCACATGGTGCTCAACGGTGCAGCGGCGCTGCTAGCCGGACACCTGGCCGGAGGGGACGTCGAGAAGCTTGCCGAAGGTTTAAGTGGGTTTACTGGCGTGCGGCGTCGTTTTGAGCATCGAGGCACTGTGAACGACATTCGCGTGTTCGATGACTATGCGCACCACCCCACGGAAGTCGAGGCGGTCCTGCGCGCCGCCCGGCAGAAGATCGAAGCTGAGGGGCGCGGCCGGGTCGTGGTGGTGTTCCAGCCACACCTGTACTCCCGCACCGCCGAATTCGCCGAAGAATTTGCGGCAGCGCTGTCCCTTGCCGACGAGGCCATTGTGTTGGACATTTTCGGCGCGCGCGAGCAACCCGTCGACGGTGTGACTTCCCGACTAATCACCAACGCCATGACCATCCCGACCACCTACGTTGTTGATTTTTCCGCCGCGCCCGCTGCCGTCGCGGACATTGTGCAACCCGGTGATATTGTGCTCACCATGGGTGCCGGAAATGTGACCATGTTGGCCGATGAGATCCTCAACCATGTCAGCTAGACGCATCGCGATCATCGCCACCGCCGTCGTGGGCATCGCCGCCCTCGTCGGGGCGGTGGCGTACTTCATGCCCATCTTCAAGGTGCAGAACTTCAGCATCCGCGGGCAGCACAACACCAGCGCGGAGGACATCCAGTCCGCCACCCACATTTCCATCGGTGCCAACCTTATGCGTATCGACGCCCCGTCTGCCGCACACAGCGTCGCACAACTCCCGTGGGTGGATAAGGCGACGGTGACCAGGGAATTTCCCAACACCGTTGACGTGGAAGTTCAGGAACGCACCGCCGCGCTCTACGTGAAGCGCGACGATGGCGAACATCTCATTGACGAAAAAGGCAAACCGTTTATCATCGACGCGCCGCCGGAAGGCACCGTGGAGATCACCGAGACCAACGAGGACGACCAGAAGCTCTTCGCTGACGCAATCTCCGTGCTGAAATCTCTCGATGACACGAGTCGGGCAGCCGTGGCGCGGATCAAAGCTCCGTCCCAATATGAATTTTCACTCATAACACATGATGATCGCGAAATATATTGGGGCGCTCCCGAAAATAATCACGACAAAGCAGTGGCCACAAAAACCGTCCTGCAGCGTGAAGGAGCGTACTGGAACGTGAGCGCGCCGGGGCTTGTCACCACACGGTAATTTCGCACGTCAACAACCCTAAAGTAGTGGTTGAGGGACCGACACGCCGCCGGAAAAATACGAACAATCAACCAAAAATAACGGAATATGGAAACAGTAACCGCACAGATTTACATGAAAGGCGAGCCTGACCCCTATGACTTCTCCTAATAACTACCTCGCCGTCATCAAGGTTGTTGGTGTTGGCGGCGGTGGCGTTAACGCCGTTAATCGCATGATCGAAGAAGGACTGAAGGGCGTCGAGTTCATCGCCGTGAACACAGACTCGCAGGCTCTGATGTTCTCCGACGCGGACGTGAAGCTTGACATCGGACGCGAAGCGACCCGCGGTCTAGGGGCCGGAGCTAACCCAGAAGTCGGTCGCGCATCCGCTGAGGACCACAAGGCCGAAATCGAAGAAACCCTCAAAGGCGCGGACATGGTGTTCGTCACCGCTGGTGAGGGCGGCGGCACGGGCACCGGCGCGGCACCTGTGGTGGCCAGCATAGCCAAGAAAATGGGCGCCTTGACGGTGGGTGTGGTGACCAAACCCTTCAAATTCGAAGGTCGACGCCGTACCAAGCAGGCGGAAGAGGGTATTCAGGCGCTGTCCGAGGTGTGCGACACGCTGATTGTGATCCCGAACGATCGCCTGCTCCAGATCGGGGACGAAAACCTCTCCATGATGGAAGCGTTCCGCTCTGCCGATGAAGTGCTGCTCAACGGTGTGCAGGGCATTACGGACATCATCACCATTCCCGGCATGATCAACGTGGACTTTGCCGACGTGCGCTCCGTCATGTTTGATGCCGGTTCCGCTTTGATGGGCATTGGCAAAGCACGGGGCGAAAATCGTGCTCTCATTGCCGCTGAACAGGCTATTAACTCCCCGTTGCTGGAATCCACGATGGAAGGCGCCAAGGGGGTTCTACTCTCCTTCGCCGGTGGCTCGGACCTGGGTCTGCACGAGGTCAATGCTGCTGCAGACATGGTGGAGCAGCGCGCCGATGAGGACGTTAACCTCATCTTTGGTGCCATCATCGACGACAACCTCGGTGATGAAGTCCGGGTGACCGTGATCGCCGCCGGCTTTGACAACATCAAACAGGACACTAACGACGTCCGCCGTCCCTCGCTGTCCTCTGTTCCCTCACCGGAGCCGGAGCCAGCACCCACGCCGACTCCCGTTCCCGAGCCTGCGAGTAGCAGCGGTCTGTTTGAACAGCAGCAGCGCCCGCCAAGCTACGAGCCGCGTTATGAGCCGCCACAGCGTCGCACCCCAGGCATGTTTACGGAACCTCCAGCGAAGCCACGCTTCGACGATGACGATGAATTAGACGTGCCAGACTTTATGTAAAATTACATGGCATGACACTTAAACCCCGCCCAGTTCACAAGGTTTTTACCACTCGAACAGGCGGGGTTTCTGCTGCGCCCTTTGATTCCTTCAACCTGGGAGATCATGTGGGCGATGATCCGCAGGCGGTGGCAGCGAACCGTGCGCGCTTGGCGTCGATAATCGGCGTGTCGGATTTTGTGTGGATGGAGCAACTTCACACCAACACAGTGACTGTGGTGGACGCCCCACAGATTGCGCCCGCAACGGACGCTGTGGTGACCACACAGCGCGGTTTAGCCTTGGCTGTACTCACAGCCGACTGCGTGCCTCTACTGCTCTCTGACGACCGCGCAGGAGTCATTGCGGCTGTTCATGCGGGCCGTCTTGGCGCGCGCAATGACATCCTTCTCCGCACCCTTGACACAATGGAAAGTCTGGGCTCGAAACCCGAGACCACGCACGTGTTGCTGGGTGCCGCGGCATCGGGGAAAAGGTATGAAGTTCCCAAGGAAATGGCCGATGACTTCGAGGCGGCGGTTCCGGGGTCGCGGACGCGTACGGAGCAGGGTACCTGGGGAATTGACATCCGTGCTGGACTTGTACGACAATTGCTTTCTCGGGGGGTAAAAAATATTGATGTGAATCCTCATTGCACCATTAAAAATGAGCACTATTTTTCTTATAGAAGAGAAGGTAAAACTGGGCGTCAGGCTGGCGTGATTTGGTTATCACATTTACTTGGCAAAGACCAATGATTTGTTTCTGTGTAATTAACTAATATGTCGTGAGGGTTTAATTAACAATCAAATATTGCGCGTGTCGTAACCGAACAAGTGTCACTTTTCCCACTACGGTAAAAAGCACGTTTCCAGGTCAGCAACACGTAAAGAGGAATGCACCATGTCTAGTGTCCAAAAGGTCAAAGAGTTCTTCGGTCTCGTCTCCTACGAGGAGGATGACCATGATGCCTACTACGCCGACGAGGCCGCATACTCGGCCGCTCCGGCACCCAGCTACGCTGACCGCCACACGATGCCGTACGACTACCAGCCGGAATACCAGGCGCCGCCGCGGGTTTATGAGGCGGCCGTGGTTCGCGTCTCCCTCGCTCATACACCGAAGCGTCCCGTATCGGTGAACCATTCCGTGATGGCGACGTAGTTGTGTTTGATATCACAGAAGTGCAGAGTGCTGACGCGAAGCGAATCGTGGACTTTGCTGCTGGTGTGTGCTTCGGTCTGCGCGGCAAAATGGAGAAGGTTGCCCCGCGTGTGTTTGCTGTCATCCCGGAGAACGCCCACGTTTCTCAGATGGAGCTGGAACGCGCAGCCAACCTTCGCTAGACCCTACCTTCCCCCTGATTGGGGGTGGGGTGGTGCTCCACCAATATGAGGGGGGAACTTTCGGCTAGGGTCGGTTCGGTGAGTATCGCTCTGAACGTCCTTGATCTCCTATTGGAGATTTTCAAATGGATCCTTTTGGTGAGGATCGTCATCGAAATGATTCAATCATTCTCCAGGAATTTCCGACCACCGCGGTGGTTTGCTGTTATCGCAGAACCCCTGTTCGTGGTCACTGATCCCCCAATTAAAGCCTTGCGGAGGTTGATCCCGCCCATCCGGATGGGCGGAGTGGCGCTAGATTTATCGGTGCTCGTCTTGTTCTTCGCGATCATGATAGTACAGATGATTCTGCGTTATTTGATCTGACCGAAGGCAGTCAAATTTTCCCCAAGAACACCGTCGTAAGCAGGGTGGAAAGCAAAATCTTTACATCCTCGTTACACTATTGGGGTATCAAGCATTAGAATTGAGCAAGACAAGGTCGTGGGGAAGTCCTACGGCCAGTCCCAACATGGGGCTAACAACACGTGAAGGGAACCGTCCATGCCGCTGACTCCAGCTGACGTGCATAATGTCGCTTTTGCTAAGCCGCCGATTGGTAAGCGTGGCTATAACGAGGACGAGGTCGATCAATTCCTCGACCTTGTTGAAGACACTCTTGGCCAGTTGCTCGACGAGAACGAGGATCTCCGCCAGCAGGTGGAGGAGCTCAATAATGAGCTGGCGCAGGCTGGTTCCGGTGCTACATCCGGTCGGTCGAGTGCTGCAAGCGTTGATACTGCCGCTATCCGCCGTGAGGTGGAGGAAGAGCTCCGTGCCGAATACGAAAAGAAGCTGGCTCAGGCCAGGGCAGAGACCGCTAAAGCTCAAGATGAGCTGCAGCTAGCTCAGGCTCAGGCTCAGGCCGCCCGCGAGGAGGCTGCCGCAGTCCAGCGCCACAGCAGCTCCTCCGTTGCTGATGTGGACGGGATTGCCACTGCTGAAACCCACATGCAGGCCGCCCGCGTGCTCGGTTTGGCGCAGGAGATGGCTGACCGTCTGACCAACGATGCTCGCACCGAGTCACAGACCATGCTGGATGAGGCTCGTGCCGCCGCTGAGAAGACCATCACCGAGGCAAACTCCAGCGCTCAGGCCACCCTTGCTGCTGCAAAGCGTGAGTCTGAGGCAACCTTGGCTGAAGCCCGCTCCACCGCTGACCAGCTGGTGTCTGAGGCTACTCAGCGTTCCTCCACCATGATCGCTCAGGCTGAGCAGAAGTCCAACGCCATGATCGCTGACGCCAGCGCGCGTTCCGACGCCCAGCTGCGCCAGGCCAACGACAAGGCCAACGCCCTGCAGGCTGACGCTGAGCGTAAGCACACCGAAATCATGGCTACCGTGAAGAAGCAGCAGACCGCTCTGGAAGGTCGCATTGCTGAGCTCCGTACCTTCGAACGTGAGTACCGCACTCGCCTGAAGACCTACCTTGAGAGCCAGCTGGAAGATCTGTCCACCCGCGGATCCGCAGCACCACACGGTGGTGTTGAGGCTAACAGCTAACCCTTATGCTTGTTGCCGCGATCGCATTGGCCGTTATTGGCTTCGTGCTACTGGTACTGACCGTGCAGTCACACTCTGACATCTGGTCGTATTTACTGGTGCTCGATGCGATCGCGGGTCTTGCGTTATGGGGGATTGACTATGCGCGTAAGCGCAGACTAAAATAACAGCACTCGCGCTACGATCCGGCAATCACCGGGGAGCGTTTCGGAAGAACAGCCATGTGCTCAGTAGAACCGATCACAAATGAAGTGGGGCTATAACGCTCAAGCAGGGTGGTACCGCGCAGCCATTGCGTCCCTGCAGTGACTACTGAAGGAGCGTTATGGCTGTATATCCACGTGTCGATCTCACTGGTGGATCCACTCGTTTTCCCGACATGGAACAGCAGGTTCTTGGCTATTGGAAGCAGGACCAGACTTTCCAGGCATCCCTTGACGGCGACCCAGAATACGTCTTCTACGACGGTCCTCCCTTTGCCAACGGCCTGCCGCACTACGGACACTTGTTAACGGGGTACGTCAAAGACATCATCCCGCGCTATCAGACAATGCAGGGCAAGAAAGTTGCCCGCGTGTTTGGGTGGGACTGCCACGGCCTGCCCGCCGAGCTTGAAGCCGAGAAGCAGCTTGGCATCAAAGACAAGGGCGAGATTGAGGCCATGGGCCTGGAAAAGTTCAACGAGTACTGTGCCACCTCAGTGTTGCAATACACCGAGGAGTGGAAAGACTATGTGACTCGCCAGGCACGCTGGGTTGATTTTGATAATGGCTACAAGACCATGGACTTGGGCTTCATGGAGTCCGTCATGTGGGCGTTTAAAACCCTGTACGACAAGGGCCTGATCTACCAGGGTTTCCGCGTGCTTCCGTACTCGTGGGCGGAGCACACGCCGCTATCAAACCAGGAAACCCGGCTGGATGACTCCTACAAGATGCGCCAGGATCCGGCGTTGACGGTGACCATGCCGATCACCTCCGGTGAACTTGAAGGCGCGAACGCTTCTCGCGTGGACGACGACGCCGTGGACGCTCCCATCCAACTTGGCTCTGGCTGTGCATCCAGACACCACTTATGCACACATCAAAGTGGGCGATGAACGCTACCTTCTGGCGGAGAACCTGGTCAGTGGCTATTTCGATGACTACGAGGTGCTGTCCACACACTCCGGTTCGGAGCTGGAGGGCCTGAGCTACAAGCCGATCTTTGATTATTTCCGCGACCAACCAGACGCCTTTAAAATTTTGAACGCGGACTACGTGACCACCGAAGATGGCACCGGTATTGTCCACCAAGCCCCGGCCTTTGGCGAGGACGATATGATCACCTGCCAGAAGTACGGCATCGATGTGGTGATCCCGGTGGACATGGACGGAAAGTTTACTTCGCTGGTGCCTGACTATGAGGGGCAGTTGGTGTTTGATGCTAATAAGAACATCATCCGTGACCTCAAGGAGAAGGGTAGGGTACTGCGTCACGAGACGATCGAGCACTCCTACCCGCATTCCTGGCGTTCCGGCGAGCCGCTGATCTACATGGCGCTGCCGTCGTGGTTTGTTGCGGTGAACAAGTTCCGCGACCGCATGGTGGAGTTGAACCAAGAGATCGAATGGATGCCCGCGCATATCCGTGACGGGCAGTTCGGCAAGTGGTTGGAAGGTGCGCGCGACTGGAACATCTCCAGGAACCGCTACTGGGGTTCGCCTATCCCGGTCTGGGTGTCGGATTCTGAGGAGTATCCGCGCGTTGATGTGTACGGCTCCTTGGACGAGTTGGAACGCGACTTTGGTGTGCGACCAACATCCTTGCACCGCCCTCACATTGACCAGCTGACCCGCCCGAACCCGGATGATCCCACAGGAAAGTCCACAATGCGCCGCGTGCCGGAGGTGCTGGATTGCTGGTTCGAGTCTGGTTCCATGCCGTTTGCTCAGAAGCACTATCCGTTTGAGAACCGCGAGTGGTTTGATACGCACAACCAGGCGGACTTTATCGTCGAGTATTCCGGTCAGACCCGCGGCTGGTTCTACACCATGCACGTGCTGTCTACGGCGCTGTTTGACTGCCCCTCCTACAAGAAGGTGGTTGCGCACGGCATTGTCTTGGGCGATGACGGGCTGAAGATGTCCAAGTCAAAGGGCAACTATCCAAACGTCAACGAGGTGTTTGAGCGCGACGGCTCGGATGCCATGCGTTGGTTCCTGATGAGTTCCCCGATCCTGCGTGGCGGCAACCTCATTGTGACGGAGCAGGGCATCCGCGAGGGTGTGCGTCAGGCGCTGCTGCCCATGTGGAATGCCTACACCTTCCTGCAGCTGTACGCGGTTGAGCCGGCTACGTGGGATGTCAGCTCGACGAATGTGCTGGATCGCTACATTCTGGCGAAGCTGCATAACCTGATCGCCAACACGCAGGACGCGCTGGACAACACGGACGTTGCCCGTGCGTGTGATGAAGTTCGCTCCTTCTGTGATGTGCTGACTAATTGGTATGTGCGTCGTTCCCGTGAGCGTTTCTGGAATGAAACCCCGGAAGCCTTCAACACGCTGTACACGGTGCTGGAAACCTTGACACGTGTGGCCGCCCCGCTGCTGCCGATGATCACTGAGGTCATCTGGCGTGGGCTCACCGGCGAACGCTCTGTGCACCTCATGAAGTTCCCGAATCCCGATGACTTCCCGCGTGACGACGCCCTGGTGCGCACCATGGACGAAGTGCGCGGCGTGTGTTCGGCGGCGTCGTCAGTGCGTAAGGCCAACAAGTTGCGCAACCGCTTGCCGTTGCCGAAACTGACGGTGGCGCTGCCAGAATCGCAGCGTCTCAGTGAATTCAGTGACATCATCAAGGACGAGGTGAACGTCAAGGAGCTTGTGCTGACTGATGATGTGGACAGCATTGGCCGCTTTGAGGTTGTGGTGAATCCCCGTGTCGCCGGGCCGCGCTTGGGTAAGGATGTTCAACGCGTGATCAAGGCCGTCAAAGCGGGCAATTACACACGCAATGACGACTCCGTTGTTGCTGATGGCATCACTCTCACGGCGGATGAGTTCACCGAACGACTCGTTGCGGCCGACCCCGAGTGCACCGCGCAGATCGAGGGTGTGGATGGCTTGGTGCTGGTTGACCGCGAAGTCACGGAAGCCCTTGAGGCAGAAGGCTGGGCCGCTGACGTGATCCGTGGTCTGCAGGATGCCCGAAAGTCGTCTGGTTTTGCGGTGTCGGATCGCATTGAGGTCGAGCTGTTTGTGTCCGAGGACAAAGTTGAGTGGGCAGAGCGCCACAAAGATGACATGGCTCGTGAGGTTTTGGCCACGTCGTTTGTTGTTGGGCATGGCGACGGCACCCACAACATCGTTGAGGGTGTCACCGCGTCTATGACGCTTGCCTCCTGATTCGCTTGATGTGTCGCTGACTGAACGTCTGGCGAAACTTCGGTGTGGTGCGCTGGGGTTCTGCCGGTGGAGGTGGGGGATTGGGCATCTCCACCCCGGCTAACGGGCCTGTTGGGTGGGTGATGGCCACGGTCCCGTCTTTGAATCGCCATTCCACGGTGCCGTCTTTGTGCATGGTGGGTATGGCGAGTTTGTCGGTTTTAATGTTATGACAGTGGCGGCACAGCGCTTGTAGGTTTGCTGCGGTGGTGGGGCCGCCATCGGCGTCGGAAATCACATGGTCCATGTCGCATTCCCAGGCGGGGCGGTCACAACCTGGGAAGCGGCAGGTGCCGTCGCGCCCGATGACAAATGCGCGAATGTCGATGGGGGTGATGTAGGAGGAGCTGGTTTTCGTGGATGCGGCTTGCATGTCGCGGATGACGCAATCATCAGACAGCCAACCCGCGCCCTGGAGGTAATCGTGATCCCAGAGATTAAGTACAATGCTGCACGAATCGACGTGTTCAGCAGCGAGTTTGTACAAGGCTTCGTTGAGGTCACAGTGCTGATCAGTGGAAATCGCCTTGAGTACCTGCGAGATGACTACGGCTTTGTCGCTCCGCAACGCCCCGAAGACGGTGGTGAGACCGTTCGGGTGGGCGCGGAAGCGCAGTTCCTCCTCCGCGGCGTCGATAGTCTTGTGCGCCGCTGGGGGATCGAGGGAGAGTACCAGTTTGCGGACCTGGGCGGCGAGCGTTCGGGGCGTCGGTAATTGCTGGTGGGGGCTGGTTGGGGTGACCAGGTTGATGAGGTACGGTTCGATGAGTTCTGGTTCGACGGCGAGGGTGTGTCGGTAGATAAGGTGCAGGCGGCGCAGGCAGAGCACACCAGTGTTGAGGGCGTAGTCCTTCAGGCGCGGCATAGCTTGCAACATCAAGGCTACGTCGCAGGCTTGGGAAACGTCCGTTCGAGTGTAATGGGTGGTGGCGACGATGGAGGAGATGAACTCATCGATGTCGTCGTCAACGCTGTCCGGGGTGAAGACACTCAACCAAAAGCCAAGTTCCTGCTTGATCATGGTGGTGCTGTGCACGGCGAAGGCATTGTTGGGGTCAGCAACATTGTAGAAAGCCGTGGCCATGATCCCCCTCCGAAAAATTATCGCTGATGTTTTCTATTATACCCAAATTCCAGCGGGGGTAGCAGAGGGTGAGGGGGATGATAAGCAGTGCGGCGGCGGTCCAGGTGATGGCGTACGGGCCAATGTTGTCGATTACGACTTTGCCGAGTGCGCTGGATGTCGCAAAGCCGATATATACGGCAGATGAGAGTAGGCCGAGGAGCGTCGGGTTGATGGCGACAATGCGGGCCTGCTGGGGGACGGTGAACATGCCGCCGAAGAAACCATTGATGCTGAGCAGGAGCAGCGGAGGAAGGAGGGGAGCGGCCAGGAGAATGATCATTAATCCGACGATGCTGGTGACCACAGTAAACAGTGGCCCGCGACTGTCGGTGAGTCGTCCGGCGGCAATGTTGCCGGTCACGGTGAACACGCCAAATGCCGTAAGGCACGCGATCAGCCACTTTCCCGTCAGTCCTGTAATGACCTGCGCGTAAGTGAATACCTGCATGTTGGCACCCACAACGAGGATGGTGGTGGCAATGACAATGAGCGCGTGAAGGGGAACGCGGCGGGCGCGGGTGGTGGGCGGCATGTCGACGGCGGGGACGACAAGGAGGTTCGCAATGAGCGCAATCAATCCCAGGATGGCGAGGATCCAGACGGTGTGTCGCCAGTTGGCGTTGCCGAGGATGAGTCCGGCGGGGACGCCGAGGGCGGTGGCCGTCATGAGTCCGTTCATGACAAAGGCGAGGGCGCGTCCGCGCTGTTCAGGTGGTGTGATGGCGGCGGTGATGGCCGACGCGGAGGGGGTGAGCATACTCGCGCCGACTGCAGTAAGGACGCGGGCACCCAGTGCTACGCCGAATGTTGGGGCGAGGGCGGTGAATGCGTTGCCGAGGATGAAGATGACAAGGCCCGCCCGGAGCGCGTGGCTGGGGCGGATGAGTGTGCTGAGGATGGGGGCGCAGCAGGCGAAGGTGATGCTGAAGATGGTGACCAGCTGTGCGGCGGTGGTCGTCGATACGTGCAGATCGGAGCCGATTTCTTTGAGGAGTCCGGCGAGGATGAAGGTGTCGGTGCCCACGGCGAAGGTCATGAGTGTGAGGGGCCATAGTTTGTTTGACATACTTCCAACAATATGAAAATCATCAAACTATTTCAATAACGTATGATGAAGCCATGGATCACGCTCCACTTCCGCAGCCAGCGCTCAGCGACATAGAACTACTCCCTGTTCTGCAGGCACTGGCAGATCCGGTGCGTTTGCAGCTCATTGCAATCCTCGATGAGGAAGATTCCGTGAGCTGTGGTTTTGTGCTAAAGAAATTGCCCCTGCACAAATCCACCCTGTCCCACCACTGGAAAGTGCTCCGCGAAGCAGGAGTGACCACCACCGCCATTCGCGGGCGAGAACGCTGGGTTACTCTCCGCCGCGACGACATGGACCAACGCTTCCCGGGACTCATTGACCTGGTTATACGCAACTAAAGGACTCGAATGTTTCCCGACGGTTTTCTTTGGGGCGGTGCGACTGCCGCCAACCAAATCGAAGGTGCCTACAACGAAGGCGGCAAAGGACTCAGCATTCAGGACGTCATGCCCCACGGCGTGACGACGCCGCCCACCGACGCCCCCACGCCGGACAACCTCAAGCTCGACGCTATCGACTTTTATCACCGCTACGCTGAGGATATTGCCTTCTTTGCCGAGATGGGCTTTAAAGTATTTCGGTTTTCTGTGGCGTGGTCACGCATTTTTCCTCGTGGCGACGAGGAGCAACCCAATGAGGAAGGACTGCGCTTCTACGAACGCATCCTCGATGAACTGGAAAAACACGGCATCGAGCCGCTGGTGACGATCAGCCACTACGAAACCCCACTCCACCTGGCTAGGGAATACGGTGGCTGGACCAACCGCGCTCTCATTGGATTCTACGAACGCTACGCCCGCGTCCTGTTTGAACGCTTCGCGGGACGCGTGAAATACTGGCTCACCTTCAACGAAATCAACTCAGTGCTGCACTTCCCGTTCATGTCCGGCGGCATTCCAGGAAACCCCAGCACACAAGAGCTCTACCAGGCGGTACACCACGAACTTGTCGCCTCCGCGCGGGTTGTTCGGTGTGGGCACGAGATTGATCCTGATAACAAGATCGGGTGCATGATCCTCGCTGTCCCGCGCTACCCACTAAGCCCCACGCCTGACGACGCCCGCGCAGCCCAACGCGCCGCGCAATCCGACTATGCCTTCGGCGATATCCACTGCCGCGGCTACTATCCCGGGTACCTGCTGCGGCACTTGAAAGAACGTGGCGTGGACCCTAGACATCACGGAGCAAGACCGCGACGACCTTATGCATGTTGTCGACTTTGTGTCTTTCAGCTACTACATGTCCGCCTGTGAAACCGCCGACCCTAACAAGCGCGTTGCGGGCGAGGGTAATCTCATCGGCGGCGTGCCCAACCCCACCCTCGACGCTTCCGAATGGGGCTGGCAAATCGACCCTGTTGGTCTGCGCATCATCATGAACGACTACTGGGACCGCTGGCAAAAACCCCTGTTCATTGTGGAAAACGGGCTCGGTGCGCGTGACGAACTCATTGACGGGTTTGTTGATGATGATTATCGCATTTCCTACCTCAATGACCATCTTGTGCAGGTAGGGGAAGCCATTGCGGACGGTGTTGATACCCTTGGCTACACCACCTGGGGCTGCATCGACCTAGTGTCCGCCTCCACAGCGCAACTCAGCAAACGCTACGGCTTCATCTACGTCGACCGCGACGACAACGGCGAGGGGACCCTGGCGCGCTACAAGAAGAAGTCTTTTGACTGGTACAAAAACGTCATAGCCACCAACGGGGCCAGCCTTGAAACTTAGAACTCTGGGGCGCAAAATCGCAGAATTCGTCCTAGAGGTCCTCATTGAGGGTGCCTTCAGCTGGCTTCTGGGATGAATAGTCCTCGTGGCTGTTCGATATAATCACCGCCCATGAGACAACGCCTCACCGCGCCTGCCGTGATGATTGCCTCAGGGCTGTCGCTATACGCCGGAGCAGCCCTTGCGGTGGGGCTATTTGAACGCTTCCCGCCAACGATTGTTGCGTGGTTTCGCGTCGCTGCTGCAGGCGTGGTGCTCCTTGTTGTTGTGCGGCCTGCACGCTGGGAGTTTACGAGACGTGTTGGGCTTGTCGCTGGCGTATTTGGTTGCGTGACCATGGGTATGAACATGGTCTTTTATGAGGCCATCGCGGAACTTCCATTAGGCACTGCGGTGGCTATTGAGTTTATGGGGCCGATCGTGGTTGCAGCATGGGGAAGCAGGTCAATACGGGATTGGCTTGCCTTGCTGTTGGCTGGGGGTGGGGTGTTGCTGATGTCAGGGGCGCGTTGGTCAGCGAGTCCACGTGGAGTCATTTTTGCCCTGTTAGCTGCGACGTTATGGGCGATCTATATTGTGCTGGGCGCACGTATTGCTACGGCAGGGAGTTCGAATGGGCGCCTGACCGTTGGTTTTTGCTATGCCACTGTCGTTGGATTGCCGCTGGTTGCAGTGCTGTGGCCGCATGGAGCAGGTGTTCCGCTGCCTACGGTGGTTGGTCTGGGGATTCTCAGCGCAGCGATTCCGTACAGCTTGGATCAGGTTGTGCTGAGGATGGCAGGGCCGTCATACTTTGCCATTCTGTTGGCGCTACTTCCTTTGACGGCTGCGCTGCTGGGGGCCGTGGCGCTGGGGCAAAGCCTTTCTATCGCCGAAATGGTGGGGATCGTCGCGGTGGTGGGGCTGTGGTTGCGCGTGATCATAGGTAATGCATGAATTGAGATTGAATTCCAGTGAAATTGAATTAGGTGATAGTGCAACAAAATGGGGATTGATTTTTAAGGAATATTTAGATCCGTTATCGGGAAAGTGTTAATTTCCTAGTGTAATGTCTTCCAAAGGTTGTATTTATGGAAGGAAGCAATGCGGGTATTACACGTTACAGAATGCCTGGCGGGAGGCGTTCAAACGGCGCTAGCGGGCTATGTTAAGGCGACTCCCGAGCTGGATCATGTTGTACTCGCCAATTCCCGGCGCGGGCACAACATCACTATGCGTGAGGTTGAAGGAAGCTCCGCGTTTTATGTTCTACCAACAAACCACCTAGCTGCGGTAAAGAAGGTCGCGAAGGTTGCCCGAGAGGTCAGACCTGATGTTATTCATGCGCATTCGAGTTTCGCAGGTGCGTATAGTCGAATTGCTACTTTGTGTGTGAATGTTCCGGTGGTGTATACGCCCCACGCGATTGCCTATGGTCGGCCCGATTTTTCTTCCGTGAAGCGCGCCGCATATAAGGGTGTGGAAAAGCTACTGTCGTGGAAGACGAAAGTGTTTGCCGGGTGTTCCGTGCATGAAAGTGAATTGTTGTCGGATTTGAATGCCCGTGTTCCAGTGGTGACTATCCCTAACGCGCTGCCGCCGGATCATCCTGCGCAGGAGCTGCGGTGGGGGGCGTCGTCAAGCCCGGTGGTGGGCATGGTCGGCAGGATTAACGAGTACCGCGACCCGCAACGTTTCATCGACATTGTTGAATCGGTGAGGAGGCACAACAGTGACGTGGAGTTCGTGTGGATCGGCGACGGTGACGACGCTCAGCGGGACGCCCTGAAGGCTGCCGGAGTGCACGTGACCGGCTGGCTTGGGGGAGTGGACCTGCAGAAGAAGCTCACGGAGCTATCAATGCTGGTGTACACCTCACGGTGGGATGGATTCCCCATGGTGATTCTTGAGGCCATCAACTCCCATGTGCCAACCTTTGTGTCCAATATTGCGCCACTGAAGGAATGTCCGGAATCCGCGCGCTTTGACACCGCAGAACAAGCCAGCAGCCTTGTCTTAAAGCAACTTGAACAGAACCAGCCCCTCTCGCAGCACTGGGACCCGCTGCTTGCGGCCCACAGCTTTGACAGCCAGAAACAAGCATTGATCCGCGCCTACGAACTTGCGACAGTGTCATGAACGATAAAGAAGAACACACAACCACCGAGAACATAACTCCCCTCCAGAAGAACATCGCGTTCCGGCTGCTCATGTGGGCACTGGTGCCGATCCTTGCGGCCATTGGGTGGCAGTTGGGCCACGCGTACAGTCAAACTCTTGACAACGAATACGTGGTGGACTCCAAAATTTTGGTGACCAACCCCCACATCGAAGACGATAACGAAAACTCTCGGCTCACCGCCCTCGGTCGCACCCGTGATGACACGGTGTTGCTGGGTGAGGCCACCAACTCGGAGGAATTTCACCAGCGGCTATCCCAACGCTCCGGCGTGAACGCAGCCCTGTTTGAGATCACCGGTACCGCGACCCGAACCACACGTGTGGTTACGATACGTGTGTCTTCGAAACAGCCCGAGATCAGCTCTGCCGTCTCCAGTGCCGCGTTTGACACCCTGGAGCAATACCTGCAGGACCATCGAGGTGCTCTGTACCTGGATACCGGTTTGTTGTTCATCAACTCCGAAAGCATCGCTGCCTTCAAGTCGGGTGCAGGCGCTGACTGGCGGCTCTCCGGCCTGGTGCTGGGTATGCTGCTGGGCATCACCCTGGTTGCCATCAGTTCACGGTGGACCATGGAGAGAAGGGAAGACGAATGAAAAACATACGTTTTCCCTGGTGGGCAAGTCCCAGCACGCTTCTGGTGATCAGCCTCCTGGTAGTGTTCTACGCCATCGTCTTCGTGGACGACGAGCAGTACAACATTTGGAAAACACCGCGCTATGTCACCCACGTTGAAGCGGTTGAGGTGGGAAGTGTGATCGTCGCGGTGCTGCTGGGCATTGTTGTTGCGGCGTCGATAAGCCAACGCAACAACGAAAACTACGTGGCAGACACCGCGAAGTTCCTCAAAGCCGCCAGCTGAACACGCTGTTTTACATCTTCACCGTGCTCACCATCATCGGATACAGCATCTGGATCATCAAGGCGTTCCACAGTGGGCTAACTGGCGCGGAAGTGCTGGCCACCATCAAGGGTGACCCCGGGGCCGTGTCGCAACTGAAAGGTACCGCGCAACCCACAGCAGGGCTGACTACCCTGACGCAATTCGGGTCGCTGGTGGTGGTACTGGGCATTCTGCGAGACCGGCTTGCGGAGAAAAACTCCAAGCTCATCGTATGGTTTGTTCTGTTTTTGTCTGTTCTACGTTTTGTGTTCTACGCCGAGCGCATCGCCTTCCTGGAAGTGGCCGTACCGGCGGTGATCCTCGCGGCATCACTGTGGCCAACGAAGGTGCGTTGGCCATCGGCGCGGAAGTGGATCACCAATATCCTTCCGATTGTGCTGGGGCTGTTTGTGTTCATACTGTTTGCGGTGGGGGAATACTCCCGCTCGTGGGCGGTGCTGCGCACCCAACATCGCAAACCTACACCGAATTTATTATCAGCCGCTTCTTGTCCTACTACGCCACTGCCACCAACAATGGCGTGCTGTACGGCAGACTTGCCGACGCCAATAACCTCGACCACACAGCGTTTTATGCCTTCTATAACCTGCCGGGGAGTTTCTTCGGCACCGACGCCGTATCCGGCACCAACTTTGACCAATGGTGGGGCATGCAATTGGAACTGTTTGCCAACCCCAGCCTCACCAATACTGGCACGATATTTCCACTGATCGGCGAACTCTCCCTAGCCACCGTGCTCATCCTCTTTTTCGCCGTTGGATATATATCTACTGTGCTATTCCGTCAAGCAAAAAACGGTCACCTCATTTCCATGATGGCTGTTCCGATTTTGTGCTACGCATTCGTGGAATTGCCGCGCATTTCCTACCTAACGTTGGGCCGCAGTGTCCCCATATTCCTGGGCATTCTGATCATGTGGTTCGTCTTTGACTTATGGAAAACCACCGAACGATACACCCTGAAAGAGCAGCAGCAATGAAAAAGTCTACTATCCGGGCCGGATTTTAGAACGAAATGTTGGTGGCAACACCACGTACACCCGCGCTATTGCGGAAGGCATTAAGGAATATGGGTGGGAAGTGGACACGCTTCCGTACCACTCCAAAGCACCCGTCACCGCGCTCATGGAACAATACTCGGCACTGCAGAAACCCACTTCTGGAGAGCTGGTGCACTACAGCGCCGACACCGGCCCGCTCATCCCCGTGCGACGCCCCTCCGTGGTGACCGTTCACGGTGTGGCCAGCGCCGTGGCCGAAGGCGTGCGCAACCCTGTCCAGGAATTCACCTGGCGCAGCCGCGTACGGGCCGCCATGCGCTTTACCGATGCCCTGATTACCGTCTCCGAATCCAGCAGCGAAACACTCCAGGATGTGTTTGGTATCGACGCCGCGAAAATCAACGTCATCCCCCACGGCATCGACGTTGACCTGTTTTCCACCCCCGCCGTCGCCTCACCCGAAGTGCTTGATCGCCTGCCCGAGGATTATCTGCTTTATCTAGGCAACATCGAACCCCGCAAAAACATCATCGAACTGGTCAACGCCGTTGATCGCCTTGCCCTCCCTCTGGTTGTGGCCGGGCGGGCGGCCTGGAACTCCGAAGACATCGAACGCCGCATTGCGGAAAGCCCCAACACTGTGCGCGTCGGATTCGTCTCCAACGCCGACCGCGTGTACCTGCTCCAACACTGCCGGGCCTTCCTGTTCCCCAGCCTGTACGAAGGCTTCGGCTTCCCCGTACTCGAAGCCATGGCCGCAGGCGCACCCGTGCTGGCAACCCGGCGTGGCTCCCTTCGCGACGTTGCAGGACCCGCAGGCCACATCCAGGATGTGACTGCCGATGCCATTGAGGAGGCCCTGAACACCTACCTGAACGACAACACCTGGCTTGAGCAGGTCAAGGACGAAGGCCGCGCCTGGGCCAACAAATTCTCCTGGGCCAACAGTGTGGCCGCCCACCACCGCCTGTACGAGGAGTTGGTGGCATGAGGATCCTGCTTCTCCACGCCTACAGTGCCCACAACCGTGGCGACGGGCTACTTGTCGACGAATCCGTAGCACTGATCCGTAGTGTCTTCGACGACGTTGAACTGGAGGTTGTGGCCTCCGACCCGGATAGCTTTAGCTATGTGGGTGTGCCCGTCTACAACGCCAAACCCGGGCGTCGTGGCTGGTCGCGAGAATACCTGCGGGTGCTGCGCAATCTGGACAGCTACGACTTGCTCGTCGGCGTCGGCGGCGGCTACCTGCGCGCCGGGAAGCCCGTGGAGATGCTGAAATGCCTGCTGGTGATGGGTCCGCAGATTTTCGCTGCTGGGCGCAGCTCGACCCGGAGCGTCTACCTTCCGCAGAGCATCGGCCCATTCCGTTTCGGCTCGGTTCACCTGTTTCGGGCTTTGGTGAAACGCATTGGTGTCTACATGCTTCGCGACGACCGCTCCATGCAGGAAATCGCCTTGGCTAACTGTGTCCGCCTGCCGGATCTGGCGATCAGTTCCCCGGAGTTTACCGACTCTTTGAGTTCTAGTGATAGCAGCGTGGATGACACGGTGATTTTCACTACCCGTGCTGTGGGTGGCGCGTTGCCTCCACGGGTCAAGGAATTGGGACGGCTGCTGCACGCTGCGAATATTCCCGTGGTGGGGTACGTGCAAAGCGCCATCGGCGGCAACAACGATACGGAGGTGCAGCGCGAACTCACCGGCGACAATCCGATTAGCTCTGAGGAATATCTACGCCAGGGCAATTATCCCCGGCGCGTGGTGGTGGCTGTGCGCCTGCACGCTGCACTCATGGCCCTGAAGGCCGGGCATTATGTGATTCACCTGGCCTATGAGCGCAAAGGCTTCTCTGCCTTTGAGGACGTGGGCTTGCCGGAGTGGGTGCATAACGTAAACACGTTCGCGCCCACAGAGGTGCGTGCCCAGGTGGAGGCGCTGCTGCATGACGAATCCGTGCGGGCGGAGTACCGCCGTAGACTCGTCGAGCAGCGTGAGGCGCTGGAGCAGAAGTATGCCCGTATGTCTGAGATTCTTCGGGAACAATGACGCACAGAAAACCACCGTCTCGGCTGGCTAACGCAGTGGCGGGGCTCGGCGCGCAGGTGTTCAGTAGTCTGAATAGCTTTCTGATCATCATTATTAGCGCCAGGTTCCTGGAATTGGGTGTGCACGGGCATTTTGTGTTCGGGGTGGCACTGTGCCAGATTGTGCTGAGCCTGGTGCGGGCGCTGTGCGGGGAGACGGTGGTGGTGCTGTCCACGCGTGGCGACGACACCACCGACGATGCCGCCTTCAGCTCGGCGATTGTTGCTTCGGCGGTTGGGGGAGTGGTGTGCCTGCTCACCGCGATATTCTGGGCGGAATACCGCTCGGCGCTGATTGCTACCGCGTTTGTGGGGATTCCGGTGTGCGCGATGGATGTGCTGCGTTATTGCGCTATTGCTGACAAGCGCAGCGAGTTGCTGCTGTTTTCCGATTTTCTTGTATTTGTTGGTACCACGGTGGGGTTGCTGGTGGTGGGGCAGGTCGCGGCGTCGCCAAGCGCCTTCCTGGCCGTGTGGGGGGTGAGTTGCCTGCTGGTCAGCATATTGCTGGTGTGGCAGTTGGACATTCGGCCGGTGTCGTTCCGCGCGACGCTGGACTGGCTGGCAATCAATTTCCCGCGCAGCTCGGCGTTCTTCGCGGAGGCGGCCCTGGGGGCGACGGCGGGCGTGGCGATCCTGGCTGTGATGGCGATTGTGACGGATAGTGAGCAGGTCTCCATTTTCCGCACCGCTTTGACCATCATGGGTGTGACCAGCTTGATCAACAACTTTATGCGCAGTACCGTGCTGCGGGAACTCTCACCGGATCTACTGCGCAACAAGACCTATGTGATTCGTGTGTTCTTTGGCATGACCGCGGTTGTGACACTGGTGATCGTGGTGTTTGGGCTGTGCATCTGGCTAGCACCCAACAGCCTCACCGCAGCGATCTTTGGGGCGAACTTCGTGGCCATTGTGCCCGTGTTGCTGCCGGCGATCATTCATCGCGTGTGTGCCAGCTGCTCCACCATTCCCACCATTTTCCTCAGGGCTCAGGGAATCACCTGGCAGGCGACCCGGTTCCGCTTCGTGGTGGTGGCCATCGGCATTATTGTTGGGCCGTTTGGTGCGTACCTTGGTGGGGCACACGGCGCGCTGATCGGCGATATGATCACTATTTAACGTTATTTGTGGGGCTGAGCGCCCTTGTTATGTACACCGCAAACAAACAGGACAACGCATCATGACATACACCTATGGGGTGGCTATCCCCACAAACGGCAACGGCGAGTATTTACGTGAGGTGCTGGAATCGCTGGCGGGGTTACCGACGCCGCCGCAGGCCGTTGCCATTAACGATCAATCCCGCGGAACGGACGTTGCAGGCATCTGTGAGGAATACACCGAGCGCTTTCCGACGCTGGTGCGTACCACCCGCACAGACCCGCCCGGTGCCGCGTCCGCACGCAACGAAGCCATCGCCGCCATTGTTGATGACGTGGAATGGGTGTGCATCCTTGACGACGACTCCGTAATCCTCCAGCTCCCCGAGATTGTCTCCGGCGCGTCGGCGATAGTGGGGGAATACGAGGGGCGCGTGGCCAGCACCTCCAGCGAACCGTTTGCCCTGGACGGGCGCACCATCTGGACCCATGCCATTGAATCCGCCACATTCCTGCGCGCCTCCATCCTGCGCAGGGGAGTGCTTTTCGACGAAAACCTGGGTACCGGTGGTCCGACACCCTGGCAGTCGGGCGAAGGCACCGATTTGTTGTACAGGTTCATGCAGGAAGGGCCCATCATGTACGACCCCGGCTATCGCGTGAAAGGGCTGGATGATGGGCAGGAGGCGTTTCCCATTAGTAAGCATCGCCGTTATGCGCGCGGAACCGGTTACGTGTTACGACGCCGCGCACCGCTGACACAGCAACTGCGCGCCCTGGTGGGGCCGCTGGTGCGTGCGGTGAAAGGGCAGCGGAGATTGAACCTACATGTGTTCCTCGGCCGACTGGAAGGCTTGCTGGGAAGGACGTTTTAGCCGGGTTGAACTATCCCCCCCTCCTGGGTAGAACTATTACTGTGCTACCCGGCAATAAAAAGATTAGTAGGCACCCTCGGACTTCAGGACTGCCTTCAGTGTGGCAAAGATGATGCGCATGTCAAGGGTAAACGTCCAGTTGTCCACGTAATACAGGTCCAGGGCTTGGGCCAGCTGCGGGCTGAGGTTTGAGCGGCCACTGACTGCCACAAGCCCGTGATTCCTGGTGGAACCTCCAAGCGCATGTACATGTCGGCGTCGTACTCGTCCACCTCGCGCTGCACCTGCGGGCGGGGGCCGACCACACTCATGGTGCCGTTCAGGGAGTTGAAGAACTGCGGGAGTTCGTCAATGCTGTATTTCCTGATGAACTTGCCCACGCGGGTGACGCGCGGATCATCCTTCATCTTGAACAGCAGGGACTGTCCGCCGGTTTCCTTGATCAGCGCCTGGATTTTCTCTTCCGCATCAATGCACATGCTGCGGAACTTCCATACTTTGTAGGGTTTGCCCTTCTTGCCAATGCGTTCGCTCTTGTAGAACACCGGGCCGCCGTCCTCCAGCTTGATGGCCAAGGCCGTAGCCAGCATGATCGGGGAGATTAGCACCAAAATGGCGGCGGAGAACACAATGTCGAAGGCGCGCTTGATCCAGCCATTGGCCGCGCGAATACGGGGGCGATCCACGGACAAGACCGTGCGGGGGCCGATGGGCATGGGGTGCAGGCGGGTCTCCGCGACGCCTTCAATCATGGGCTCCAGGTACAGGCGGGCCTTCACGCTACGCAGGTTCCATGCGAGGCGGCGCAGGTTCTTGTTGCCAAAGTCAGTGACGGAGGCGACCCAGACGGCGTCGCAATTGAGCTGTTTAGCGGTTTGCGCGACGTCGTGATCCGGTAGGTAGGAAACGAAGTGACAATCCTCAAGCTGGGGAAGGGCATCCTTATTCTCTGGATCAGTAAGCAGGAATGCGGCAATTTGGTGGTAGGGGAAACGGAGATTGAAATTGTTTCCTAGCACATCCAAAATGTCGCTGGATTTACCAACAAACAGTAGTCGGGAAGGGCGGTGTCGCTTGATCCTGCGAACAGTAAGAGCGGATACAGCGCGCATGATACTGATAAGAACAATGCCTACCGGAATACTCACCAGGAGGTAGGGATGAATGAAGGGGGTGGTGAAAATAGTGTCAAAGAGAGCCAGAATTCCAGCGAGGTACAGGCTGGATTTCACAACACTCTTGATACCAATTGTGCTATGAACACGGGAGTGGAATGCGTAGCCCTGATTGAGCCAGATGATGCCCATCCACAATGCCGTAATAACGGCGAGGGTTGCCAGTTCTTGGGCGGTGGACTGCGTGTCAATTCGGTAGGTGCTGTACCGCGTGCTGGCGAAAGCACCAAATGTCAGTGCTGCTGTTATGGAGAGAAAGTCCAAAAGGTACACAACGTAGCGGGCACGCCACTTCTTCCGAGGCTGCACCGGCGGCTGGGTGATGATCTTCCGAGTTGGGATCGATTCAGTGATGATCATAGTTTTTCGCAAATGTGAAGTCGGTTTTGTTGATGTGTAACAAGAAAGTTGCGGACAGATTGCGTGTAGATAACGAGAATTAAGAACAGTAAAGACTAGTGTTGACCGAAGGTCAAGTCACGCAGATAACTTAATCGTTATATAAATCGTAATTTAATCCTCTTCACAGGATCTGATTATAAAACCATGAACGACCTGGCAATAGCGGTGAATAAAATTTGCCCACGATAGCAATATCGAAGATGTAGATACATCATCATTTTACATGTAATTAAAACGCTTTGGATTAAAGAGTTTTCATCAAACGCATAAGCTGCGGAGATATCGTTATCGCATAACGTAACAAATCTTTGTAAAACAAATCAACTATATGCACATGTGCTACCATGGCTATATGCAAGAAGCTGCGATCTTTGACATGGATGGAACACTGTGCGACGTGCGCTCTATCCGGCACTATGTCCAATACAAACCGAATCACCGCAACTTTCATAAGTTCCACGGCGAGTCCATCAATTGCCCCGCATATCCAGAGGTGAAAGAACTTTTTCTCAAGCTCCAGCAGCAGGGGCTAGCGATGCTTGTGGTGACCGCGCGCACCTCGGACTACTCCATGCTCACGAACCTGTGGCTGCGCGAACAGGGCCTTCACTGCGACGAGATGTATATGCGGGAGCGGCGTGACCAGCGCCCCGACGCCGAGGTCAAAGCCGACCTTCTAGCTGAAATTCAGCGCAGCTACCAACCCGTCCTGGCTGTCGACGACCGTGAGCATGTCGCCGCTGTCTGGCGCGCCGCAGGTATACCTGTGATCATGGTGGCAGAAGACGGCAGCCTCCACCCGGACGCATAATCCACACAAGTATTCTGGTGCCTATGCAACGCTGGGTCCTGCACATTGATATGGATGCGTTTTTCGCCTCCGTGGAGCAGCTGACCCGACCAACCTTGCGGGGTCGCCCCGTAGTGGTTGGGGGAGTAGACGGGCGGGGAGTGGTCGCCGGGGCGTCCTACGAGGCGCGTGCGTTTGGGGTACGTTCAGCAACACCCATGCACCAGGCAAAGGCGCTGATTGGGCTGTCGGCGGTGGTGGTGCGGCCACGGATGGTTGTGTACAAGGCGGCGTCGAAACGCGTGTTTGAGCTGGTGGCGCGGCACGCAGGGGTGATTGAACAGCTATCCGTGGACGAGGCGTTCATGGAGCCCACCGAGCTCATTGGCGCCACCGAAAATGAGGTGCGGGAGTGGGGAGAAGGGCTGCGGCGGCTGATTCGGGAAGAAACCGGACTGACCTCCTCCATCGGGGCCGGGTCCGGTAAACAATACGCCAAAATTGCCTCTGGGCAGGCAAAACCCGACGGGGTGTTTGTGGTACCCCGCGCGCGGGAACACGAACTGCTCGACCCTCTGCCCGTGCGCAAACTCTGGGGCATCGGCCCTGTCGCGGAGACAAAACTGCAGCGCATCGGCGTGGCTACCATCGGGGACTTTGCCAAGCTCAGCGGCGTGGAAGTGGACATGACGCTTGGCTCGACCGTGGGGCGGGCGCTCTGGCAGCTCGCGAAAGGCCACGACGATCGGCCTGTGGAACCCCGCGCGATTGCCAAGCAAATCTCCGCCGAACACACATATTCGAAGGACCTCACTACCGTCGCGGATATCGACGCCGCGATCGACCGCGCCGCTAGCGGTGCCTACCGACGCCTGCTTACCGACGGCCGCGGCGCGCGTACCGTCACCCTTAAACTCAAGATGGCGGACTTTCGCATCGAATCCCGCTCACAATCCCTGCTCTACGCCACCGATGACGAAGCAACCCTGCGTGCCATGGCTCACAAACTCGCGCGCTATCCTGACGAGACCGGACCAGTGCGGCTTGTCGGCGTGGGATTCAGCAACCTTGAAGCCGCCCGTCAAAACGTGCTGTTCCCCGAACTTGATCAACAGGTCAGTACACCTGAGGTGGATTCCGACTACGAAACCGGAGTGCGCGCACACAACCACGATGAGGTCGTGGAAATAACAGAACCTTCCGTGGCGGCGCAGTGGTTTAATACCCAAGACGTATGGCACCCCGAGTATGGGCACGGCTGGGTTCAAGGCGCAGGGCACGGTATTGTTTCTGTGCGTTTTGAAACCCGCACCACCGAACGCGGAATCACCCGCACTTTTCCCGACGATGACCCCGATCTCATTGCCGCAGACCCCCTGAATAGCCTCGAATGGGCCGATTGGTTTGAAAAACAAATATAGTAATTCCTATGGGATATGACATTTCGGGATTTATTGCAGACCAGCGCCTCACCAACGACGACATTGATCAGATGTTTGATGGGGTAGAAGCAGAAGGCATCACAAAATTTGAAGGAGTCACCGCCGGTGTTGTCGACGTGATCCGTGCCGACGCCTACACCCTTGGACTCGGCGTGTTGGAAGACATCGGCACGGCCACCCTGAACTCCGGTGAATTCATTAGGTTCACCATCGGCAGCACCGCAGGAGTTTACATTATTGAACGCTTTGTAGACGGCGAAAAAACCGACGAACGCATCGACATGGAAGGTTACATCGAAGAAACCGGCGACGCCTTCGCTGACGCAGGTGACGATATGTGGCAGTACATCGAAGACTACGTGGAAAAGCGCACCGGACTTACCGCCGAGATCTGGCAAACAATGGAGTTTGAGCGCTTCTCTCTTTAAAAAAAGGGTTGCTGGATGGTGGCCTGTCGCAAGTGCAATAGCCAACAGCACCCGTGCCTGAGCCGCACGGAAATACGTTGACCCCAGCGCGCCCTTCGCCGCCAGCGTTGCGCCGCCACCAGCGCCACCATATGATCCATGCACTTCACCACGGGGGACGCGGGTTGTAATAATCACAGGAATACCCTGGTCCAGTGCATCCGCCACACCCAGGGCCATCTCACGGCCCACATTACCCGCGCCCATCGCCTCAATTACCAGCCCCTGCGAACCTGCAGCAACCGCGGCGTCGATAAGCGTGCGCGACGCGCCAGCATACGCGGGAATAATATCCACCTGAATACCCGCGAGCGGGTGCGGAAGAATCGGATCTGGGCGAGTTGGCTCTTCTGGACCATTGGTCGCAAACGCCAAATTATCCGATGTATGCCACTTCACCGCGCCTCGGGCCGGAATCACCGCATGATTAAACACAATAAGACAGCCAATATCGCGCGCGGAATCATCCGCAGCAATCACAATCGCATCAAATAAATTCTCCGGACCATCCGCCTCCGGGTGATTCGACGGCTTCTGCGCGCCCGTGAACACCACCGGGCGAGAATCGCTATGGAACGTATCCACAGCAATCGCCGTCTCCTCCATCGAATCCGTACCATGCGTGACGACGACCCCCGTGGTCTCCGGATCATCCAACGCTTCCTGCACCGCCGCCACAATCTCATCCACGTCAGCAAACGTCATGCTCGACGAATCAAGGCGAGTAAGCTCCCGAACCTCACACACAATCGACGAATCCGCGAAACGCTCCGCCACCGGGCGCACCAAATCCTCGCCGCTCACCGTCGGAATGAGAGCACCATCCGGGCCCGCTGTACATGCAATCGTGCCGCCTGTGGTGAACACAACAATCTTCTTAGTCATGCACCCAAGCGTGCCACAACACCCAGGCCAGCGAACAAACAGGGGGATGGCTCAGCGGCAAGTGTTCAGCAGGGTTACAGTGAAATACATCTGATTTACTTAAAGATCTCATAAGAGAACTACCCCGTGTACCATGAAAAGCAGACCGTGATGCTAGGCGTGACGCTAGCGAACGCACCACAACAACCAAGGAGAACTGTTGAAGTCTTTCACCACAAAAACCATGGCCATCGTCACCGCAGCTGCAGCAGCGCTCACCCTCAGCGCCTGCTCCAACGATGACAAAGACAGCAGCGGCTCCAAAGAAACCACCTCTGCAGCACGGACCACCGCAGCAGCTGCCACGCTTCCCACCGCAGCAGACCTCAACACGGTGCTGACCACCGCAACAGACCCGGCTGCTCCCGTCGAAGCCAAAATCCGCACCGTCCAAGGTGGCCAGTCCGCGCCGGAACTCTTTGAAACCATGACCCGCTCCAAGCAGGAATCCGGCGCAAACTTCCAGGTTGTTGACCCCATCCTCCCCGGATACACCCCCAACTCCGTCCTCGCCACCGTGAGCTTCAGCGTGCCAGGCAACGAAAACCGCAAAGCAGACAACGTTGAATTCATCTTTGAAGACAACGTATGGAAACTCTCCCAAACCTGGGCCTGTACCCTGATCACCAACACTGTTGCTCCCGAGCAAGTACCGCCCATGTGTGCCAACGACACGGCTGTGCCGCAGCCTTCCGGCGCTGCACCTGCGCCTGCGCCTGGCGCCGCTCCGGCACCAGCAGCTCCCGCACCCGCCCCTGGTGCTGCTCCCGCTCCGGCAGCTCCCGCACCCGCCCCTGGTGCCGCCCCGGCCCCGGCAGCCCCCGCGCCTGCTGCGCGATAACATATGCAAATGTGAGTGTGTGAGTTTCTACCCGCGCCTTGATGGCGCGGGTTTTTGTATTTTTGGGTTAAGGCAAAGATTGACACCAGCATAAGGGGCTCCTCATTTCTCTCGCTCTCGCGGAATGCCGAGTTCAGGGATGTGGAGGTTCTTAAGGCTGGCGTCGATAAGCGATAAGTTACTTCACTTCCGGCACGTCCGCGACGTAGCTTTCCACGTCAGTGCCGCCGAGGTTGCTGGCGAAAATGATGCGGCTGAGATCGCGGGAGGCGGTCGCTTGGGGTTCGAGGAAATAGGCGGTGTCACCGGTGGCTTTGCTATCGTTGGCTCGGATGTGAGCGACGTTCAGGGAGCGGCCATTCGGCTTGAGTTCCTGGAGCCACACTTTTCGGTATTCGGGCCGCAGCGTCGGGGCGGGGGAGGTGGTGTTGTAGTTGGCGGAGTCGGCGTAGGTGGAGATCACTACCCAGCCGGGCTTGTCAAAAGCCTGTCCGCTAACGTGCAGGGCGTATGCCTCGCCCGAGGCAGGGTAGAGGGAGTGCAAGTCGATGCGTTCTTTGGAGTCAATATCCACAGCGACGAGCTGTCCGCTGCCGTAGTCGGCGTAGACAAAGTAGTCCTGCTTGTTGGGGCCGAATGCCAGGTCGGAGTGCTCGGAACCGGTGGCGAGTTCCACGGACTTCTTGAAATCCAAGGTATAGGCGCGGGTGCCGCCTTGGCCGTTCAGCCACGACGGCACGGCGTATTTTCCGCTGGCGGAGGTGCTGATGTGGTCGGGGAACGCACCGGGGACGGGGAAGTCTTTAGCATCCAGCGTGCCTACGATTTTCTTTTCACGAATATCCAGGGTCAGCAGGCCGTAGATTTTCTTTTCCTTCGTGGATTCGTTGTAGCTGGTGGCCATGAGGGAGAGGTAGCGGCCGTCGGCACTGGTGGTGCCTTCTCCCTTGGTCCAGTAGGAGGTCGCATCCGGCCACGGGGTTTTGCCTGTGAAGTCGAACACCACGTCTTTTTTCTTGGTGGTGGTGTTGTAGGTCCACCAGGTGGTGCCGCCGTTGCGGTCGGTGAAGTAGATGAGGTTCGGATCGGTGGGGTGCCAGATGGGTTCGCAGTCGCCTGCGAGCGTTTCAATAGCACCCAGGTTGCGGAAGGTTTTCCCGTCGTAGAGGTACCAGGCTCCGCGACCGTCTTGCGCGAGATAACGGGAGTTGTCAGCGTTGAACGCCTGCCTACGGGAGTATTCGTGGCGCATGCGGCCGCCTTCGCCATCGGACGCGGCCGTGGCGCGGTGAACGTGGGTTCCGTAGGCGGGGTCGGTGAACTCGCCACCGGGCTGAGGTTTATCCACTGACTCAATGGCATCGGCAGACAAGGGAGTCAGGCCCGCGCTCTGTTGTTTTTGCTGCTGCGTATTGTGCTGCTGCGTTTTCTGCTCGGGACTCCGCTCTGCCGTGCGTTCTGTTGTCCGTTCGGTGCTTCTTTCCGACGTCCTTTCTGTCCTCTCCACCCTTTCTACGGCCGCCGCGTTTTGGCCCATCGCCAGGGTCAATGCAGCCATTGCGCACACGGTGCTCACTCGAATCCGGTGTTGGTTCACAACCTCATCCTTTAACTCTCAACCCAACAGTTAGTGGATAGGCTACTCTGCAAATGGCCAGCGTATCAATACTTTTTGTAAGATGAGGATACCTCACCAAAACCTCACCGAAATTGCCAGACTACCTATAGTAGATAGTTAGATAACACAAGGGAAGTGTTAAGGATTGCCGAACGTGAGGGCAGTGGAGGAGTCCTGGGTCACTCGGGTCGGGGAGTCATCCTGACCGTGTATCACGCGTGTGGTGAACTCCACGTTCCCCGCCGGAGGCAACGCCTGGGAGAGATCAAGACGCAAGTGACCCGCCGAGGCAGTGCGGGAACTCAGCACTTTCAGCTCGCCGCCGCCATCAATGGGAATCGCGCCCACGGTGGGGCGCTGTTCCACCGAAACATCCAGTTCAACGGTCGAATCCTTCACGGAAGTCAGCGTGTACGTCAGTGTTTGCAGCATGGCGGATTCCCCAGCCACCCGGCTATCCACTGTCCACTGCGCGCCCACACCCACGGCGTCAGCGGGGAACACCACCGGTAGGGACAGCATGCGCATGGCCTGGCGTTCCACCACAGCGCGTGCCTCATCCGTGGCTCCCGTCGGCGCGCCGAAACGCACCATACTCACCTGGCCGGATTTGGCGCGATCCCACGCCATGGTGAATCCCGATGCCGAGGACATGTCCTCTTTGCCCGCGTTGAGGTCGTTGAAGGTGAGCACCACATCTTCCTCTTCGCCCTGTCCGGCTGCTACTGACACTGTGGAGGAAAAACGTCGAATCCACAGCGCCTGACGGCGACTCGGGTGACTCGGAGAGTGTCGCGGCGTCGTCACCCGACAGCGTCTGCTGCCTAAACCCGCTGGTCACCGTCACGGGGACGGACTGCTCAGGTGCGCCGGAAAACGCCAACACCTGCTGTTCACCCGAACCGGGGTTGGTGAGGGTGACGCGGGGGGCGTCGACAGGCAGCGAAATGGTCTGCTGGGCCGCGGCCGGATCCTCCGATGAGGAATTCGATCCACACGACGCCACCAGCAACGACGCGGCAACAACGCAGCATACAACTGACATGGTTCTTCGCACGACGATCAGACTACCCTCCCAGGTACAGTTTCAAATAGGAATAGCGGCCATTTTAGGGGAAGATGGACTACGTGACACGACCGAAACGGAGCTTTAGGCTCGCGATGCTGGCCATCGCCATCACCGTGGGCATCATCGATCAGATAACAAAAATAATCGTCCTCGCGCGGCTAGAACCGGGCGTGGCGTACCCCATCATTGGTGACTGGTTCCGCTTCTTTCTCATCTTCAACTCCGGCGCCGCCTTCTCATTCGGGCAAGGCATGACCTGGATTTTTACCCTGATACAGCTTGGCTACATCATTGCCATCGCCTTCTACGCGCCGCGCATACGCACCCTGGCCACCGCCCTGAGCCTCGCGCTGGTTGCCGGTGGCGCTTTGGGGAACCTCATTGACCGGCTCTTCCGGGCGCCAGCGTTTTTTGTGGGGCACGTCGTGGACTTCATCTCTGTTGGGTCCTTCGCCATTTTCAACGTCGCCGACAGCGCCATCACCGTCGGCGTCGCACTGTTCGTTGTGTCCGCCTTCCTGGATGCGCGGCGACAGGGGGCTGCTGCTGGGAGCGAGGTGGCGCGATGAGTAACCGTGAGAGTCGGCACCTCATGGTTCCTGAAGGGCTCGACGGCATGCGGGTCGATGCCGCGCTGGCGAAACTCCTGGGCATTTCCCGCACCGTCGCCGCTGAACTCGCGCAAGCTGGTGACGTGCTTGTCGACGGCGCGGTCGTCGGCAAGTCTGACCGGCTCACCACAGACACCTGGCTCGACGTCACCCTGCCCGCAGCCCCCGAACCGCTGCTGCCCAAAGCCGAACCCGTCGAAGGCATGGACATTCTCTACTCCGACGACGACATCATCGTGGTGAACAAACCCGTCGGCGTGGCCGCGCACCCTACCGTCGGCTGGGAAGGGCCGTCCGTGATTGGCGGACTCGCCGCCGCTGGTTACCGCATCTCCACCTCGGGGCCGCCCGAACGCAAAGGCATAGTCCAACGGCTCGACGTGGGTACGTCCGGGGTGATGGTGGTCGCCGCCTCCGAACGCGCCTACACCGTGCTCAAACGCGCCTTCCGGGACCGCAGCGTCACCAAAACCTACCACGCACTCGTGCAAGGGCACCCCGATCCACTGCAAGGAACCATCGAAGCACCCATCGGGCGGCACCCCTCAGCAGGCTGGCGATTCGCCGTGACCACCGACGGCAAACACTCCGTCACTCACTACAACACCCTTGAAGCCTTCCGCGAAGCAACGCTGCTGGAAATACACCTGGAAACCGGCCGCACCCATCAAATCCGCGTCCACTTCTCCGCCCTGCACCACCCCTGCTGCGGCGATCCCATGTACGGCTCCGACCCGGCGCTGTCCGCACGCCTCGGGCTCGACCGGCAATGGCTGCACGCCGTCAGCCTCGGATTCACGCACCCCGCCGACGGCCGCTACGTTGAATTCCACGCCCCCTATCCCGACGACCTGCAAGGCGCCCTGGATGTCCTTAGACAAGGTTGACAGGTTTCGCGCCGGGGTTGCTGTGCTCGCAGGGGCAGACTCATTGGGCTCGTCGGGATCATGGCATGGCAATCCGGTGACCCCACTTCCTCCGCACCCACGCATTTCAACGGTGACAGCGTGGGCCGCAACAATGGCGAAAGCATAGAGGCCTACATCGCCCGCTGCCGCAACACGCGTATCGACGCCGCGGACTCCTTCGCCCTGGTTACCTTCACGCAGCCATTGGGAGCTAGGGAGGCGGCCGAGACTGTGGGGTCGGCTGGCTCTGGCGGGGCTGGAGTTGGGCGTGTGAGTGCAGTGGTGCCCTATGAAAACGCGCCTATTGCCCTGCCGGAACCCGTTGCGGGGGCGACGCGCGAAGACGTGTTCCGACGCTGGGTCGGCGACGCACCCATCGCTGGGCTGATCGTGTACACCGGCGGGTCGGCTAAGGAAAAAATACGTTCTGACCAGAGGGTTATGTGTGTTGAATCTTTGCCCGCAGATGCCGCGTGGGGGAAGTTTGGGATTAAACCGGTGTTGTAGGGGGTTTTCATAAACCTCATCATTTTCTGACATCACCCCTCACAAAAGCCCAGTTCAAAAGGTGTTATTTGTCAAGGATTGAGGTACTTGACAAGGAAAGTACCTCAATCCCTGACAATCCCAACGTCACGCAGTGAGAGCAGCGAGGCTGCCGCGGCGTCGTTAAGTGTGGTTAAGCGTGTTTAAGCGGTGGAACGGCGTGCCACAACAATGTCGGTGAGGTAAATGGCGACCGAGATCCAAATGATCACGAAGCCCACCCAGCGGATCGGCGTCAGCTGCTCATCCACCACGAACACCGCCCACAACATCTGCATCGTCGGTGTCATATACTGCAACATTCCGACCGTGGACAGGGGAATAAGCTTGGCGCCCAGGCCGAACAGCAGCAGCGGAACCGCGGTCACAAGGCCGGCACTGATCAGCAGTGCCGTGTGCCCCGCGCCGAAACCCGTGAACGTGCTTTGGTGTTGAGTTGTCAGAAACACCAGGTACAGTAACGCGATAGGGAAAAGCACCATCGTTTCCGCCGCGAGACTCGCCGCCGCTGAGACATTCACGCGTTTTGATCAGGCCGTAAAAGCCGAAACTAAACGCCAGCCCCAACCCCAACAACGGCGGCTGACCACTAGCGATGGTGAGCATGATAACCGCACAGGCGGCAATGGTCACGCTGATCTTCTGCAGGTTACGCAGCCGCTCGCCAAGAAACACCATGCCCAGCAGCACATTCACCAGCGGATTAATAAAATAGCCGAACGCCGCATCCGACACGTGCCCTGAGTTCACGGCAATCACATACAACAGCCAGTTCACCGCAATAATTATCGACGCCGCGCCAATGTTCAACCACGTACGACGATCTGCCGCCCGCAGCTCCCGGATCGCCTTCGTCGCGACAATCAAGATGAGCATGAACACGGCAGTCCACACCACACGATGCGCCAAAATCTCCAGCGGGGCTGCCGGCTTCAACAACGGAAAAAACGCGGCGAACGAACCCCAGATCAAGTAGGCCAACACAGTGTAAAGCATGAGAATAGGATACTCGTGACGGGGGAGGGGAGAAGCGGTGGGGATGGGCTACACCGGCTTGATCCTACCTCCAGAAACAATGTAAAGAATCATAAAGACGTAATACGATATCCAAAGAAGGAAAACTGGGGAAAAGGCCGCAAAGAAAGCCAGTATCCCACAGCGCAGACTACGCCCTAACCACGCCAGCACTCCTGGAATGATCCCAAGGGGAATGGTCCAAGTAATTGCCGAAAGAGTACCTTTAGGAAAAAGATGAAACACCGAATAGCCTATGAATGGAAACAGTACTATTGCGATCGAACACCACAATGACGCGACCTCATACTTATTCCTGGGTCTTGGCAATTTCCGCATAATCATCATCCTTACTTAAGTGGATTGCATGGAGGGTTTCTGAAATGTGTTGCCGCAGCTAGTGCCATGTCATTTTCTCCAAACCTCTAAACTTACCGCGATTATTCCTGATATCTTCAACCATCTCACGATCGCATGAACATGCAAAATAATTTCTTTCACCGTAGCATCTGTCATGCTTGATCAGAAGCCATTATTTAATAAGTGTATTGTCTATCTATAATCATGTCAATACTTATCTGTAAAGTTGCTAATTTATCGGGATTTTAGCATGTCAATCAAGGGGGATATTTTTGGCTCGAATGATAACATGGGAGAGTGATCTGTAGCACCCGCTATAATAGTGAACATCATCCCGGCAGATATCAGATCTCGTGTGAACTTAAATTGATGATGCGCACTCATGAGCTTTTGGTGGAACTTAGCATGTGTAATCCAAAGTTAACTTTCGCGCATTCCTGATGTACTCCGCATCAAATATCGTGATGGCGTCTATTCGCAGGTATGGGAAATCTTCTGGCCAGGGGTCGTGCACGTCGGGTTCCAATGCGACTCCGGGTGAGCCTTCAGAAAAGTAGGCCATTTCGAAGTCGTCGTAGATAAAACTAGGGTCATTCTGCAGAACATCGGGTATAGAGTCGCCGACGTGGATGCTGCCAAGCAGTGTGCCCTTGTAATTTGTCAGCGCAGAGATTTTGTAGATAATGCCTGTTTGCACGTCCACGTTCAGCTCAACTGTGTCGTTGGGAAAGGAATATCTGATTGCATGTGTGGAGATAGGCGTATATTCCAGCCCGAGCCGTTGGTCATAGCATTCCAGCAGTGCAAATCCACCCAGAGAGCGGCCAGGCAGGATGTCCGCGTAGATGTCCATGCTGTGCCAGTGTAATGCGCGTAAGGCTGCGGTAGGGGCGGGCGTCGAGAAGCACCCCACCCGAATCACAGGGCTGTAACCTGCAGGGTCGCCATGCGGTCTGAAGGCGGTTATCATTCAGCGGTATGAGCAACTCTTCCTTCGTGCACCTACATAACCACACTGAGTACTCAATGCTGGACGGTATGGCGAAGGTGGACATGCTGGCCGCCGAGGTCAAACGGCAGGGCATGCCTGCGGTGGGGATCACCGACCACGGCAACATGTTCGGGTCGGACGCGTTCTACCAGAAGATGGTGGCGGAGGGGATTAAGCCGATTATCGGTATTGAGGCGTACTTGGCGCCGGAATCGCGGTTTAATAAGAATCGTATTCGGTGGGGCGAGCCACATCAGAAATCGGATGACGTCTCGGCATCGGGTGCTTATTTGCACCAAACCATGATTGCGGAGACCGCAACCGGGTTGCAGAATCTGTTTTACCTTTCCTCTATGGCGTCGTATGAGGGACAGTTGGGTAAATGGCCCCGCATGGATGCCGATCTTATTGCGGAGAACGCCACCGGGATTATCGCTACCACGGGGTGTCCGTCGGGAGATGTGCAAACCCGTTTGCGCCTGGGGCAGTTTGATGAGGCGCTGGAAGCCGCCGCCATGTGGCAGGACATTTACGGCAAGGAAAATTACTTCCTGGAGCTGATGGACCACGGCCTGGATATTGAAATCGTGTGCGTTCCGAACTGCTGGAAATTGGTAGGAAACTTGATTTGCCGCCGCTGGTGACCAACGACTGCCACTATGTTCTGCAAGACCAGGCCCACGCGCACGAAGTGATGCTTTGCGTGCAAACCGGTAAAACAATGCAAGACCCGGATCGCTTCAAATTCGACGGTGACGGGTACTTTATTAAATCCGCCGCTGAAATGCGCGCGACCTGGGATAACCTTGTGCCCGGTGCCTGCGATAATACGCTGCTGATTGCTGAGCGCGTACAGGATTACAGCAAACTCTGGGAAGCACATCCGCACGACCGCATGCCCATTGCCAGTGTTCCTGACGGGCACACGCCTACATCATGGTTGACGCATGAAGTGATGGAAGGGCTGAAAGAGCGTTTCGACGGAGGGATAGTTCCGCAGGTCTATATTGACCGCGCGAACTACGAAATTGAGGTTATTGATATGAAGGGCTATCCTTCATACTTCCTCATCGTGGCGGATTTGATTAAACACGCGCGCTCGATTGGTATTCGCGTGGGGCCGGGTCGTGGTTCCGCTGCCGGTGCTTTGGTGGCGTATGCGTTGACCATCACGAACATCGACCCGATTAAACACGGCCTGCTGTTTGAGAGGTTCCTCAACCCGGAACGACCCTCCGCACCCGATATTGATATTGACTTTGACGACCGTCGGCGCGGCGAAATGATTCGCTACGCTGCCGACAACTGGGGCGAGGACAAAGTCGCGCAGGTGATCACCTTTGGCACGGTGAAAACAAAACAAGCGTTGAAAGACTCCGCGCGCGCACTCTTTGGGCAGCCCGGCTACCAAATTGCCGATCGCATTACCAAGGCATTGCCGCCTGCGATTATGGCCAAAGATATTCCGCTGTCCGGCATCATGGACCCCGAACACGAACGCTATGGCGAAGCCGGCGAGGTGCGCGGACTCATTGAGAATGACCCCGATGTGCGCAACATTTACGAAACCGCACGGGGTTTGGAGGGCGTCGTTAGGCAGGCCGGCGTGCACGCCTGTGCCGTGATTATGGCGAGTGTGCCGCTGCTCGACTGCATCCCCATGTGGAAGCGGCCTGCCGACGGCGCGCTGATCACCGGCTGGCCGTACCCCTCCTGTGAGGCCATTGGCCTGCTGAAAATGGACTTTCTGGGGTTGCGCAACCTCACCGTCATCGGCGACTGCATTGAGAACATCAAAACCAACCGCGGCATCGACCTGGATCTGGAAGCCCTGGAAACTGAGGATGTGCCCACCTACGAACTTCTGTCGCGCGGCGACACCCTGGGCGTGTTCCAGCTGGACTCTGGTGGCATGCGTGAGCTGTTGAAACGCATGGAACCCACCTGCTTTGACGACATCGTCGCCGCTCTCGCACTGTACCGCCCCGGGCCCATGGGCGTGGGCGCGCACTGGGCCTACGCCGACCGCAAAAACGGCCGCGAAGAAATCACCCCCATCCACCCCGAACTTGAAGAACCACTGCGGGAAATTCTCGACGAAACTTACGGTCTGATCGTGTACCAAGAGCAGATCATGCGTATTTCCCAAAAAGTGGCCAACTACACCGCCGGACAAGCAGACGGATTCCGCAAAGCCATGGGTAAGAAAAAGCCCGAAGTGCTGGCCAAGGAATTTGTCACCTTTGAAGCCGGGATGAAAGAAAACGGCTTCTCGTCTGAAGCCATCAAAGCCTTGTGGGACACCATCGAACCGTTCGCCGCCTACGCGTTCAACAAATCGCACGCCGCAGGCTACGGGCTGGTGTCCTTCTGGACGGGATACCTCAAAGCCAACTACACCTCCGAATACATGGCAGCGTTGCTCACCTCCGTGGCAGACCGCAAAGATAAGTCCGCCATATACCTTGCTGACTGTAGACACTTGGGTATCCGAGTATTGTCACCTGACGTAAATGAATCTGCCTACACGTACCAATCCGTGGGTGAAGATATTCGCTTCGGACTCGGTGCAGTCCGGAATGTTGGTGAAGATGTTGTGGCCTCGATTGTGAACAGCCGCGGGAAAATCGGGAAATTCAAAGACTTCTCCCACTATTTGGAATCCATTGACACCGTGGCTTGCAGCAAACGTGTCACCGAATCCCTGATCAAAGCCGGTGCCTTCGACTCCCTTGGGCACCCACGAAAAGGCTTAGCGCTCATCCACGAAGACGCCGTTGACGCCGTAATCTCCACCAAAAAAGCCGCCGATAAAGGGCAATTCGACCTCTTTGCCGGATTTGGCGACAGCGGCGGGGATAGCGGGGGAGTAGACAACTTCTTTGCCGTGCAGGTCCCCGATGAAGAATGGGAACGCAAACACGAACTCGCACTCGAACGTGAAATGCTCGGGCTCTACGTGTCCGGACACCCACTCGACGGATACGAAGAAGCCATTGCCGCGCAAACCGACACCGAACTCACCACCATTCTCGGCGGTGAACTTAAACACGGTGCCGAAGTAGTCATCGGCGGAATCATCTCCTCCGTTGACCGGAGATTCAGCAAAAAAAGACGGCTCGCCCTGGGCGATTGTCACCGTTGAAGACCACAACGGCGCGTCCGTGGAACTCCTGGTATTCAACAAACTCTACGCCCTGGTCAGCCCACAAATTGTCGAAGACAATATCATCCTGGCCAAAGCACACATATCCATCCGCGACGACCGCATGAGCCTCTTCTGCGACGATTTGAAAACCCCCGACCTTGGGCCAGGAAACGGAGCCGGACTACCACTCCGTCTGACTATGCGCACCGACCAATGCACCATGCCCACTATCGCCAAACTCAAACAAGTACTTGTGGCCAATTCCGGCGACTCAGACGTGTACCTCAAACTCGTTGACGGCGACGAAAGCACACTCATGATCCTCGGTGACCACCTTCGAGTTACTCGATCCGCAAGCCTCATGGGCGACCTTAAAGCCGCCATGGGGCCGGGGATATTGGGGTAGTTCTGTTTGTTGCTGCGTGCTTTTAGGTGGGTGAAGCACGTAGCTCTTTGGTCTTTAGTACGTGGAAGTTGCTTGACGACGGCGCAGGGTGCCATGATGCGTTAGCTTCTAATGCTTCTAGTCTTCCACAGGCTCGAATGTTCGAGAAAAGCCGATCAACACACTGCTTGTTCTGGACCATTATGAGTGCCTTATGCACATGACGTACACGAGAGTAGACATGTATACGAGCTGGCAATACATAGAGAAGACGGGACAAGAAGAATCTAGACAATGCGTAAATGCCGAAGTGGTTTCCACCGTAAATAGCAGTAAGCTGCCCCCAAAAATAGGGGCGGTTAACTTCTAAAGGGGGTAAAAAAATGTGATCTAGGTAATTAAAAGTCATATTTACCTAGCGTTCATTGTTGCCATCATTAATCTGGTAGATGGTAAGAGCTAAGAAAACGTGAAAATTGTTGATGGTTGCACAAAGGTGCTTCAATTGGAAGATGACCTGCGAAACGATGCGCTATCAACAACTTTCCCGTATCCATGAGATCTGGCAGTAAGGTGGTAAAAATGGAGACAACAAAGGAGCCGAAGCCGAATCCTGAGGGACCGGTATTTATTTCCTATTGCTGGGATGATGGGAAAAAATATGCTAACAAAATTAACGCACTTCTGCGTGCAATAGGGCTACGCGTATGGCGCGATATATATGATATGCCAGCAAATAATATGGCTCAGGCGGTGAGGGAAGTGCTAAACAACAAAACTTCCAGCGCTGTTCTAGTGGTTACGAAAAAAGCTGGTAAAAGCACATTCATGAAAAAAAATGAAATTCCGTTGCTTATCCAGCTAGCGAAAGATACATCTTTTCCATTTGTAATTGTCAACGCACTATCGGAAAAAAATAGGTCTATAAACTATAGTCGGCCTGATGAAATACTAGAAACTAACTCCAAGGTGCTTGAAGAAAGCAAGCAATACGATATTCGTGACGAGGATGGAATAAAAGCTTTACTAACGGAGTTGCTTAAAGCACGATTGTTGTATGTGAAAGAAAAAATGCAGAAAGAGGATCGACAATATTTCACAATTGATGTGGAAAGCAGGACACCCGCAACAACGTTTGAGGAAGTAAGAGGTGATCTACAAATACGCATCAATCCAGATGAAACTAACTCCGGAAAACTATCGAGGCAAGGTCTTGAAGATCTTAAAATTGCAATGCCTCTAGTTTCAGAAGCGCTAAAAAGTCTTCCCGAAAATACAACAATACGAATTACCGGTGGAATGCACCTTGCACCAGCACTTGCCGTTGGGCAAATGCTTCCAGTTACAAAGCAGGGCTGCATCGAAGTAATTGACAGATTTAAGGAAATGTGGAAATCAGAGCCAGAGAAAGATGCTCCTGAGGACGCAGTTGTTGTGCATGTAACGCAGCTGCGAAACGAAAAACAAAAAAAGAAAAACCGGGTAGCAGTAATGGTGTCCATGACGGATTCTCCTGATTATGCTATTTTTGATCGAATGGTAGAAAACGACGTCAGTGGGTTTGACGAAAAAATCATCATTTCTGCGAAATATGATGATATTGATCCTAAGTGGGGTGGCGAGCTAAGTAAAAAAATCGCCAAAAAAATAAGATCTGCCGTACCGACACGACCCGAAATCCACCTCGCTTACTGTGGGCCAGCAGCATTGGCTTTTCTGATCGGAAGATGGCTTAATACTTATGAAATCATAGCATACGAAAGACTAAAAACAGAGTCAAGTTACTTTGACTATCAGCCAATCTTGAAAATCAATGCAGGTGCCACTGCACCCATTCAGGAGGTCTTCGATTCTCCTGATCTTGGTGACGATGGGATTGTCCGATAAAAATATAAGGAAAAATAATATGTATTTGGCGATGGTCGAGACCAATAGTAATCAAGCCTATATCTTTTCAACACAGAGACAACGCGATCATATTGGTGCCTCCTGGCTAATCTCGCAGGTTCCCAAATGGTTTGACGAGTTTTGTGAAGAACACAAAAAAAAAGAAGTATTTACAAAAGTTTCTGGGAAAGTTGTAGCGACTTTTGAAAGTAAAGAAGAGGCCCATGAATTTGTACGATGGATGACGTTAAAAGCGCTGAAGGAAGCTCCTGGACTCGATCTTTCTGGGGCATATCAAAAAATAAAGACGTCAGAAGTTACCGACGCTGATTTGTACACTTTACGTATGCGAGTTGAAGACTATAATGCGCGTCGTGTCCCGCCAGATGCCCGCTTCCCTGTTAATCCCTTTAGCATCGTCTGTGACGAGTCAAAAATCGCGGCCTCGCCGAAAAAATTTGAAAACGATGAGCGATCTCCGCTGGCCGATCAGACCCTATCTGAACCTATTCAGCATAAACGTAAACATGCACAGCAGGCACGTGACCATATACTCAATATTATCCGCGATAAACTGAATGATAACATTGATGAACTAATATTTGGAAATGAAGATGAAGAATATAATATTCCCAAAGATAAAGCCGTAAGTCTGGTTCCCAATCTCTATCAACTGGAACGTTTTTTTAACGCGAATAATGAAAAAACGAAAGTCGATGATGAAATTAGCGACGATGATGATGTCGCTAGATTGAACTGGGTGGGAGTAATTCATGCAGATGCCAACAATTTAGGAAGCATATTTACGCAGCCAGAAGCGATAATAGAAAAATTTGACGACATTGAAATATTTGATCAATATGCTTCTGACATCGGAAAATTTCTCAACGATGTCTCGAATGCCGTAGAGGAAGCTACGGAAAAGGCGTTTGTGAGCGCCTGGATATCTGTATATCAAGCAATGTGTGCTAAATCAAAGCAAAATCATAAGGAGTATCCAAGTGTTATACCTCTCGTACCTATTTTACTGGGGGGCGATGATGTTATAGTAATTTCTGATGGCCGCTACTCGATGACATTTGCAGTGGAATATCTAAGATGTTTCGAAAAATTTACTGCTGAATACCCCATTTTGCGCCAGCTAGCTCGAGCAGCTCGGGCGCAAAAAACAGGTGTTAAGAATAATGAATCTATGGGAATGTCAGCTGCCGCGGGAGTAGCTATCGTAAAAACTCCGTTTCCTTTCTATGATGCATGCAGAATGGCAAGTTCATTATGTGATATCGCTAAAGATAAAACTCGCGATTTATCGGCAGTAAATTTTCATATTCATTATGATGCATCTTCTATAGATATTGAAGCTGCACAGGAACAGTATGCAACGATTACAGCGCGGCCTTATATTGTTGCCGATGTAGTAAATAAAGATAAAAGACTGATTGGATGGGAAAAGGTTGTGAATGCTGCCATTGAAATACGTGGATTAGGGAAGAGTGATGGATTGCCACGAAATCAACAGGCCGCGCTACGACAAGTTCTTGATGACGATCAAGCGACCGCAATAAATAGATGGAAGTTGCTAAAACTTCGAGGCTATTCTTCCACATTATCTGCTTTAGAAGGAGAGGATCCAGCTATTGGTCCATATTTATGGAAAAATAATGATATCTACGCTGGAAGCTTGTTGCTTGACGTAATGCAACTTAATGACATTATTCCTGCAGAGGCTCTGATACTAGACGCCGAACGCAAATATAGGGGAGGTGACATATATGACAATTAAAATACTAGAAATTAACGAACCGCGAATATTACAAGTTGAAATTACTTCAGACTGGAACTTGGCCTCAGGCTCAGGCCGACTAACGAGTGTTGACTCTGCCATCCGCCGTACAGGGGGAACTGCCATACGTGACAGGGACTGAAATGACCGGTCTCGTTCGTGCTGCTGCTCTCGAAGTTGCCAAAGCACTCGATGCCGAAAATGTGAATCCACAAACGCCTGGGATGAACTGGCAAAAGTGGGTAGTGGAACTATTTGGTAGAGAAGGGGGAGGAAACGGCGCAGCCATCATGATTCGACCAGCGTACCCGTCCGAGGAAGTGCCAACTACTATACAATCTGGAGTTAGCATAGATGAAAAGGGTGTAGCAAAGGAAGATCATCTTTGGTTTGTGGAAAAAGCGGCAGCAACGAAACTAGTATCAAACGTGGAGCTTTTGTTAGAAGATACTACCGGCAGAGCCATTTGTTGGGATGATGAATGGCGGAAGCAAGCAACAATAATTGTGGGGACTGCCTGCGGAATTATAGAATCATTGGGTGGCAGGCGTACCAGAGGTGGGGGACGATGTAAAATTTCAATGCAGGATGCTGTGCCGAAGGAGTGTGCAGCAGGTTTGCGGGAACTAATCAACAAAGCTCCATCGCCGCTAAGACGTAGGTCAAGAGAAGCTTTGCAGATTGCTGCGTTACCAACTGATCAAATTGGGTGGAAATTCCAATTATGATGAAACTAAAGCAGCCGTTGCATTCAACAGGTGAGCGGCGTTCTAATACTCAGCATTCTCATGATTTTATACGGGGAACTGCTTTACTTCCATGGGCGCATAAATCGTTGCTCAAGGCAGTCACTGAAAACGACGTAGATCCCCAGATAATCAGAGAAGTTGAAAACGCAGTAGGTACAGGTCGGTTGCGCGTGGATGATCTTCGAAGAAGTACACCAGCAGATGCCAAGACATATTGTGAGCCATATAACGTATTGCCTATGTCACTTGCGCTATCTAAGATCCGCAGTTCAGACGATCTTGATGAGTATATAATTAATACTTTATCTTCTAATGAAAATAACGGCAAATCGGCCAGATTAAAGAAAATTCGAAACCGGATAGGTATAGTTCGAGAAAATACTATAATTGTAGCACCAAAGGTCCAGATGACATCATCGATACATACTGCGCTAGAAAGAGGGGGAACTATAGCTAAAGAAGGTTCTCTTCATGTCATCGAAGCAATAGATAGCGGCCAAATATTTTCTGGAAAAATATGGATTCACGACGAGCTTTTTAATCATATTGAAAAAGCATTAAAAAATAAGTTAGCATTGGAAAGCTTTTTTAGCGGCTTAACAAGGATTGGGGGGAATCGTCGAACCGAATTTGGTTTGGTTGATATCACCTCATTTTTACCCATCAAGCTTTGTAATAGTCAGACGAAAAATGTTTCAGCACAAGCTGCGACGGCCCTTTGGTTCAAATCAGATTCCATCTTGTTGTCACCGGGATTAGGGCCAGGAAGTATTCGCGATCTTCCAGCAGAACTATCGCGTCATGGTGTGAAAGCTAACATCGAATCTTTTGAGGAGCATGAGGTTGTAATAGCTCGACATAGAAGAATTGATTCATATCATCAATATGCTCGCAAACCGCGTACTACATTTAATGCAATTTTGGCTGGTTCAATAGTGAAGATAATGCTCCAGAATCCCGAAAAAGATAGAGCGATACTCGCTCAGCTTGGAAAAATAGGCCTTGGTTTGCGTACCGCAGAAGGGTACGGTCGATTCGAAATTGTAGATCATTTACTTAGCGAGCGACGGTATAAAGAGGAAAACAATGCTTAAAAGATTACTTTTAGAAGTTCCCGCCGAATTGGAATCTCCACTTTATTTAGGCTCGTTGGAAGACGTAGTGTATCGAGAGGAAGTTGATAATCCTGACGTCGAACGGCGAGGTAAGGACAGGAAACTCGCAACTAACGCGGCCGGAAAATTCGTCTTGCGAGGGTCTTCTATTGCTGGCGCGTGTAAGGCAGCATGCAGTCGGAATCTCAGACGTGCATGGGGAGATGTCGACAATCCATCACTAATATCAGTCGATGATGTTGTTTTGAATGTACCGAGGCCTGACAAACGTGTTGGTAATGCAATAGATCGCTATACGCGTACAGTAACAGATAGTTCCTTTTATCAATATCAGGTTATACCAAGAGGAACAAGATTTTCTTTAACACTAAGATCAGATTGCAGAACTAAAGAAGAAGAAGATATCGTCCGAAGCACATTTGACGAGCTAGCCGATCTGATTCATTCAGGATTGATTCATTTAGGTGGTAGAAAAAATGTTGGCTGGGGGAAAATTAGAATTTCCTCTCAACTCGGGGAAGTAAGCGAATGTAGAGTCTTTTCCGCAGATCTAAATTCCATAGAAGGTATCTACGACTGGATCAATGAAAAATCATATGGAAAGTCTATAGTTCCTAAAAAAATTTTGGATGATAGAGTATTGCATATTACCTTAGAATGGTCGCCTACTCAAGCAGTGTTGGTTGGCAAGCAGCATGAGTTTGGCCAGCAAGACGAGTCTTATTCTAATATTATTGAGCCTTTGGTTGATGCTGATGGCTGCGCCACCTTGCCAGGCTCCTCTATTCGCGGCGCATTTCGCGCACATCTTTCGCGAATTGTAAATACTATATTGCAGCTCGATCACGACAATTGGCAGGGGTTGGCGACGCACGAACAAATTTCCTCTGAAGCGAAAAAATAATTCGAAGAATTTTTGGAACTTCTCAAAACGCAGGTGCTATTCATGTTGATGATAGCCACACATCTTCGAGGAACTTGGCATACTTGAAGCGTGATCATATAAGCATAGATAGGTGGACGGGTGGTATCATTGACGGCGAACGTGGTAATCACGAGGATAATATTGGCGGCCACCTATTTTCCACTGTTGCAGTAGCAAATAAAGAGTGGACTCCTATAACTTTCGAAATTCGACTTGAACGTTTAGGCAATGATGACGAACAACGTGCGGCCTTATGTCTTATAAGCATTGGTCTAGCAGAAATTGTAACGGGTTACCTTTCACTTGGAGGGAGTACCACGAGGGGGTATGGTCAAATCGATGTGCATGGCGTGATCTGGTCAGTTTCATCATGTTCGTCGAAAGATTATTTTAATTTTTCAGTATCAGATCAAGAAGCTGGAAATGTCTCTGAAAGTATTTCTAATTTTAGGCGCCGTGATATTGCTTCTAAGATTTTACTTCATGCCAAGGATATCGAGCCCTCCACTGGATGGGTTAAAGTGATAGAGTCGATAGAAAAGATCGGCGCAGATTATGAGGAAGTTGAATAGACATGAAAGTCGAAAGTGGGATGCTAGAAGAAGGCGCCTTGCAGGTTATTAGAGATCCAAATCTCGACCTTCAAGATTCTTTAAGAAAGATAGGATATGAAGCACAATGGATGGGGTGGGCCTATACAACTATTGGGGCTATATGGGTTAAAGGTATCTCGGAAGCAAATTTAGGTGTCAAATTAGATTTACCTAGCGGGATCGATATGAATCAAATATATGAGGCAAAGCTTTGGGCGACGAGGCTTGATGCTAAGAGTTTGAATGAGCCGAGGTTACAAGAGTTTAGATGGATAAATGGCTTCGGCTTTAGTGCTGTAAGTATTTTTAAAGCTGGATTCTGTGCAGATGACGGTTTTGAGCCATGTCTGATGCGTAAAATGACGTTACTCAACAAGTCTTATCAGAAAGATAGTGAAGGTTTTTTGATATGCTATGAAATATTCCTTGAGAAGGAATATGGAAACATAGAATATATTGACACAATTATTAAAGAGGTGGAGAGTTAAATAATGCGCAAGTATTCCTATTACGGTATTTCGACCCGAAATCGAAGCACTTTTCGAGACGGATCTCTTGCCTTTAGTCAGTTTCGTGCAGATGCTTATCCTAAAGGATTTGGCCATTTTCATGAAGAGTCTGTCAGCGGCGAAGTAACGTTGGAAATAGAGATTGCGTCGCCAACTATACCAGGCTCAGTCGTAGATTGTGGAGGTAACGATGCACTCGCGGTTCCATCGAGATCAGGTTCTAAAGATGGAGCAGCAAGTCTGATGGATTCTGAAATTCCAGTTTCCAGTTTAAAAGGTGTTATTTCCTCGGCCTACGAGTTAGTTACATCTTCGCGTTTTCGTGTTTTCGGTTCGCATCAACATCAGTTAACTAATAGACGCACTAAAGAAGAGGCTAGTAAACTTGTACCTGTTATTTTAAAAAATGATGGTACCTCTTTTTATCTCGACATTATGCCGGGGACTAATGACGTCAATGCTCTTTTTAAAGGGAAGGGAAATATGTACAGCTATGCTGCTATTATTCCCGGACCAGAATCTAATGTAGTTGATATTATTAACGACAATGGAAATGTGATTATTCATGATGGCCGAAAGATGCTTAGGCATAAAGATCTTGCTAAATTATTGGGGCATGGTAGCATGGTCAAGGTTATACTAACACCAGAAGATGTGCGGGGAAGATTCGTCCGTTATGTAGTAACTGATGTTTGGAATAATGAACTTGGCAAATTCGAAAAATTTTTCAGATTGCGACACGGCAATAGCAAGAGTCACGACGTTTTAAAAACGTCGGGCCTTGTGGTACGCACTGCGCCTTATACTTGTCTAGATAACCTCAATTCGAGACTAATAGATACTAAGGTGAATGAATTTCTTTTTTTCCGTATGGAATCCTGCCGCTCTAGCCATTTTCAGATTTCTGCTGGCGATGTTTCTTCTCTTAAAGAAGTGTTGCATAGTTATATAAAAGAGATTTTATTACTCAAGAGTCGTGATGATGGGGGTGATCCAGCCGCAAATGCTAATGGTCGCGCATGGTATTCAATCAACAATAGAGTGGTTTCAGACATTGTTACAAAGTTTGGATTGGGGGAAGTTACTCGTGATAATATAGGTAATTGGATTGATGAACAATCTCGTTCGGAATCTGGTCTTCCGCTGTTTGCTGAGATAGATTGGGGCTCTAGGAATCTTATATCACTTTCTCCTGTTCAGATTGGTAGGCGTGCCGTGGGGGTTTCTCCTTTTAGTTTGGCGAAAGATTCATATATGAACCCGGTTCTTCATATTAAGCACTCCTCGCCCGGGGAACGGCTTTTTGGATTTGTTATTGATGAAGATGACGTGCGTCGCTACTCTTTTTTGCATGATGGTCGGCAAGATTTTTCTAGGCGTTCGGGGAAAACAAATAAGTCAAATAAAAGTGTTGTTGCTTATCGCGGACATATTATGATTTCACCGATTGTTCCAGTTGAATCCGATACAGATTTTCTTGCCCGGTGCCGTTTGAATCAACCATGGTACCTCAAGACTCTTGCGAATCCGAAACCGTCTACTGGTGTACCGTATTTCCACAATTCTAACGGAAGGGTTGACGAACTGCGAACACGGGGAGACGCTTATTCTAAAAATGATCTTCTTGTTAGAAAGGTGTATCCTACGCATCGCGATATGTTATTCGAGACAACGCTTGGAAAAGCCGAAGAGGATCCTGGTCAGATTAATCTTACTCAGAATTCGCGTGTAGTGTCATATTTGAAGCCGGGGGCTAAGTTTAGAACAACGATGAGATTTGTTGATATTTCGAGGCAAGAATTGGCGATTTTGCTTTGGCTGTTCAACCCTAAAAATTTGGTACCGTATAGTCAAAAGACGCAAAACCATTTTGACGATCAAGTGGGTTATCATCGATTGGGGCACGGTAAACCATATGGTCTTGGAGCAGTTAAGATTACCGCGATTGATCTGCAATGTGTTTCTACTGAGAACCTCCGTAGTAGCTATAGTTCAATTGAAGGTTGTTTAGGCTTTTATGACGAGGAGATATGCGAGTCCAGTATTGATTCTTTTGAGCAATATCTTCCTTTCGGTTTCGATGCTAGCTCGTCTGTCAAAGCGTTTATTGTTTCAGCGTATGGATTTGCTGGGCCCGTTCAATACCCGGGCGCTCACAATCCTTTGCGGGATGGAGATATTTCTCCGATCATTAACTGGTTTCAAAGTCGGGAGAAAAATAGAGTTGACACAAAGTTGGGTAAGGATAGAATTGATACTACTTATAATTATGGTGAGTTATAACGGGATTTATGAAGATGGGAATAGTGGACGTTTTTGGGTCTTGAGAGACGCTAGTGCGCACTTTCCCTACCGTAGCTTCGCTGCTATTACAAGGATTTTGGGTAATGCAGGTTTTCTTGCTAGAATGCGGCTTAGAACCACCTAGAAGCTTAGAAAACTAAGCCAGCAGATGCGTCGCAAACATGAAGAAAGAACTTGTTTTTCAGGCTAGCCATTAGCCAAAAGTACCATTAAACAGAAAAGTCTTTCTAGATGCTAGTCTACTGTTCCTACCTCGACATCGGGAAGTCAGATTGCTGATTCGATCTGCTGGTTTGATATCGGTTCTCTAGCTTACTATAATCCCGCTATCAACTTGCTATTTTTTTAACGTACAAACATTGCTGGTATTGCGCAGTTGATCGATGCCACACTGTTTATCGACTTGTCTACTAAGATGGGATCAGTCAAGCAACCGTTTATTGCTAGCCACATGAAATACTTGATGTGATCGCACAACATGTGACCACTCTATAGAGATTTTTGGTTGATCAGTAAGCAGCAGGAAGGACGATTTTCTGCGTGGGTGGCACTCTCATTTACACCGATGGCGTTGTCGCCGATGATAGCGTTGAAGAAATTGTTCATAAAATTACTAGCTGCTCTTCTGGTAAGCACTGCTGTTTCGGTCAGAGCGCGCAAGTTTTATTATCCAATCGTGACAACATATCCTTATATATCGTCCCCAGTCGAACCTGGGGGGGGCAATACACGATATCAGTGCAGCGAGGCCAGCATATTTTCAATACTATGTGTAGCCAGCTTGTGAATCTTCGTCGGTAAAGGTTAAGTATGTAGCGCCCTAGTGGTTAATACCCCGCCTACAGGAAGCCGCTTGAAAGCTGATGATGAGACCATCAGTGAAATTGTCGCCGATATCAGGGTACCCACTGAGGGAAACGCAGCGTTAAAGCACCAAAATGCAATCAAACCTGTGAGTCTATGCTCATTGGCGATCACGAAGATTGTCTTGAATGTAGTGGTATTAAGATTGCTGTATTATGGCTCGAATTGGTGATCCTGGTGAGAAAACCCGTTGGTTCGCAAATTGTGTCCACGAAAAGTAGGTGGCTTTCAACAGTGTATTTCCATCCGCTATATCGCGGTACTTGGTTTCCAACACGCCCGCTGAGGGCAGCGACGTGTACGGCCGTCGGAATGTTTCCATCCGCTATATCGCGGTACTTGGTTTCCAACCGTCAGCAAAAACCCTGAAATGGATCTTGTTGAATATGAAGTTTCCATCCGCTATATCGCGGTACTTGGTTTCCAACGGTGACTAGATCTGGGTTTCATCGCATATCGTGGTTTCAACGGGTATCTGGGCATGCTATCCCGGTTGATCCCAAAGCGTACCACATCGAGTGGTACGAGTTTCCATCCGCTATATCGCGGTACTTGGTTTCCAACCCTACCAGAAAAACACCCCCTCTGACCAGCGGCGGAGGAAACGGTTTACACACCCCCCGTCGAATAGATCACATTCCCACATTTGCTTCCTTAAATCACGATAAAAACACCAGGTCAACCCACTACACACCAAACGCCGGTATCGAGTTTTCTCAAGCCGGTTTTGCACCCCCAGGTATTAGCCCTGGTCATGTCACATAACTGTCCAACAGAGTTCGTCGTGGTCATCATCTACTTGTCCTTTCAATTTCGCGTGGGACCAGCAGGTTTGGCATTGTCGTAGGACGATCAGGCTGTCGTGGTTGTGGTCCATGAACTGTTCGATTTGTTCGATCAGTGTGTCTAGTTCACTGCGCTCGATGGTGATCAGGAAGACTGATCGCTGGATGCGGTTGCCGTGTGCTTGGAGTCGCGCGGCTATTTTGGCACGATTGTTGTTGTTCTGCACATCGTAGGCCACAATGTTCATCATCGCCATGACATTCCACTCCATTCGTAGTCGTTGCGTGTAATCGCACCAGCTAGGCGTTGTGCTTGCCTGTAGAGGTGTCCACGTATGCTTCCTGTGAAGTCTGGAAGTGAGCCTTTGACCACTTGTAGCATTCGTTCTTCGTATGCTTTGAGTATTTCTTCGCGCCCCTTTTTGGTGAGTAGTATGCCCTGTCCTTCAGGGTTTTTGCGTGCGTGTTTGCTGGTTAGGCGATTTCGTCGTGCAGCGTTGAGTACTACTTGGTCCGCGACAAGTGGCCGGAACTCTTCGAGCAGGTCAAGTGCGAGGCTCGGCCGTTTTCCTTGTGGACTGTGGAGTACCCCAAGGCCGGGTTCTAATCCGGCTGCTCGTAATGCGGTGACACATTCTCCGAGTAGTACCGTGTAGAGGAACGAAAGGGATGCATTTGCTAGGTCAAGAGGCGGCCGACGCGAACGCTTGGTGAAAGCCAGTTCATCAGGTAAAAGTGACCCATAGGCGGCGAAGTATTCTTTTGCTGCAGCGCCTTCGAGGCCCATGGCTTCGTCAATGCTCGCGGCATCATCGAGCATCGACATGAATTTGCGCATGTTGGCGATCGCGTTGCTGACTTTTTCCTCGGATTCGCGTTTGCTAAACCGCTGGAGCACGACGATTTGTTTGTGGATTTTTGCTCGAATGATAGCGCAGCTGATTTCTAGTTGGCGTGGAGTATCATTGATTTCTACTTGGGCGATGAGCCGAGTTGCGTGGGCTTTTGTTGTGGCTCCCTGCATGACACCCAAGTATGTTCCGCGTCTACTGCCTAGTACTATGTCTACGCCATTGCGCATCGCCCATGATCGAACTCCAGCTGATATGGCCACGGATCCAAACGCGACGATGCGGCTGACATGTCCACTGGGGATATCAAAAAGTATGGTGGGCTTCCCATCATCTTTACCGCCACGTTTTTTGTCGTCATTCCAGCTGGCTTTCTCACGATTTTCAACAATCAGTCTGCCGTTGTAGATGCGGAGGTACGCTGTCTGCAAACCCAAATACAGCACCCTATTTTCAGGTTCTTGGACGCGTTGGAGCGGCATGGCTGGTGGGTATTTTGGGCCGAAGTCTTCGCCGAGGAAGGCAAAGCCGTCGTCGAAGGTCATGATGTCGGTTTTGTCGTCGCCGAGTTGCATGTTGAAGCTCCTGAGTATTCGTTGGCAGAATCGGGCGGCGTCTTCGAGTTCTTCTTTGGATTCGCCGACCACAACAATGTCGTCGGCGTAGCGAACAACGGTGAATCCTGCGGCGTTGAGGGCGTCGTCAAGGTCTACAAGAACCAGGTTCATCAGCACAGGGGAAAGCGGGCAGCCGAGGGGAAGTCCGGGAAGTGTTGTGCCGCGCATTTTCCCGTTTCCTACTGTTCTGCCAAGTAATTGTTCCACCACATCGGTGATGTCGGTGTCGTGCACTGCCTGGGTGAAGCGATCAAATGCAATATCGGGGGAGAGGGAGGGAAAACAATCGTCAACATCGGTTCGCAGCACCCACTTGAGCCCTGCTTCGCGGGCATCAACAACCGCTTGCACAGCATCCGCCACGCCTAATCCTGGGCGGTATCCAAACGCGGACGCGCCGAGCAGTGGATCAATACGGGAGGTAGTAGTGGCGAGTATCGCGCGGGCGACAATGCGGTCTTGTACTGCGGGGATGTGCAGGGTGCGTTCTTTGCCGTTTGTTTCAATGTCAACTTCGGTGAACTGGTATGGCTTGTAGCTTCCATCGAGAAGCGCTTCTGATAAGCGCAGTATTTTTTCTTCTGCCTCTTCCTGGAATTTCAGAATGCTGGGTGCGAGGTTCCCATCGTCGGATTCTCGTTTCTGCACCTTCTTCCATGCGATCCCGAGGCTGCGCTCCGAGAAAGCATGTTCAGCAAGCCATGACATGCAGTTACCTCCGTGCGGGTGCTGATCGCGCTGGCCTTGATCGCCCCGATTTCGCATTCACTGGGCTCACCGGATTTACTTCGCACACCCCGCAACCTTTCAACGTGAAACTCCCGATACCTGAGTAGGGTGCGAGTCGCAGTAACTTATCGGCAATGGGCGCGAGTTCTCGGTCGTCGCAACGCAGGTGGAGTTCCCCAATGCAACCGGAAATGATCTGGCGGTGAAATCCACTGTGGTGCTGGAAAGGTTGAGATCACTTGCCCATACCGTACGACCCAGATCATGCAGGAGGTCACGGAAATCGACGTCCTGCACATCGCTCCAACGCTCCCAATGCTGCGAAAGTCCGCGCAGAATGGCAGGAATATTCGGCAGGGGAGAATTGCGGGAGCCAGAACGATGCGTTGTGGGGGTGAGTAACGCAATATCCCACTGCGTAGTGCCATGCCAGTGTGCAAGATCATCCCAGCTCTCATAGTGAGTCATGTCGGCTGTGCTCACGCTGGTGTGGTGTTCTCCCAGCCGCAACGTTGGGTCATCGTTCAGCCGATCAAGCAGAATGTCTGATAGCTCGTCAACAAGCAGTCCAAGCTGGAATCCGTATTCCCCATGCCGCTCTGCGAGTGGGGAAATGGAATAGGGCTTGTGCGTGGTCCAGTGGGCATCCCCAACATCGAACCAGCGGGTGGTTGCTGCATGAATATGTTCCATACGCACGGGCAACTGTACGGAGTTAAGGGAAATCCACCATTGTGACGGCATGGTATTGTCCTCGGGAAAATCTGGCTAACAAAACTTATCGAAAAAGTATATGTGGTTATTCCCGCGAGTGGGGCAGTCTGTCACCTGTTTTGGGGTAATAAAACGCACGTCAAATGAACATCTACATGCATTTCGACACCCTAATTCGCGTTAATCTTGTATATATTCACTGCGGTTATATTCCTCTCCGCTTCCCGCACCCTGGTTCGATTCCCACCAGCATCGGGACTAGAATCCTCCCCATGACCGTTCGCACCGATAGCGCCGACGCCGGAGCCGCCGCCAAGCCAACAACCGCCGCCGGGACCCCCACCCCCAGCAAAACCAGCAAGCCCACCACACCCCCCATGCTTCCCATTCACGCTGCCGATATCCAGCTGGCCCAGGCCCGCATTTCCAGCGTGATCGCCCCGACGCCTCTGCAGTATTGCCCGCGTTTGTCCGAGCAGACGGGCGCGGAGGTGTATTTAAAGCGTGAGGATCTGCAGGATGTGCGTTCCTATAAGATCCGCGGTGCCTATAACAATATTGCGCAGTTGACGCCGGAGGAGCGTGAGGCGGGGATTGTCGCGGCGTCGGCAGGCAATCATGCGCAGGGCGTGGCCTATGCATGTAAGAAACTGCAGATCAAGGGCCGTATTTATGTGCCGAAGCAGACGCCGAAGCAGAAGCTTGATCGTATTCGCGTGCACGGTAACGGCAATGTTGAGCTGGTGCTGACTGGTACCACCTTTGATGAGGCATCGCAGGCTGCGAAGGAATATGCGGCGGAGACGGGTGCGACGCTGGTGGAGCCTTTCGACGCCCGCGAGACCATCGTTGGTCAGGGCACGGTTGCGGCGGAGATTCTTGCGCAGTTGACGGCGCTGGGCAAGCAGGCGGACACGATTATTGTGCCTGTTGGCGGCGGTGGCTTGATTTCGGGCGTGGCGAGCTACCTGGCGGATATGGCCCCACGCACGGCGATCGTCGGTGTGGAGCCCTCGTCGGCGGCATCGATGAAGGCGGCCCTAGAAAACGACGGCCCGGTCACTCTCCAGGACATCGATCCGTTTGTCGACGGCGCGGCGGTGAAGCGTATCGGTGACAATAATTACCAGGTGATGGATGAGCACCGCTCGCGGGTGCATCTGATGGATGTGAGCGAGGGTGCGGTCTGTACGGAGATGCTGGATTTGTACCAGAATGAGGGCATTGTCGCGGAGCCCGCGGGCGCGTTGTCGGTGACGGGGTTGGGGGAGTATCGCGCGCGTAAGGGTGAGGTGATTGTCTGCATTATTTCGGGCGGTAATAATGACGTGCTGCGCTATAACGAGATTGTGGAACGCTCGCTTGTTCACCGCGGTTTGAAGCATTATTTCTTGGTGGATTTCCCGCAGGAACCGGGCCAGCTTCGCCTGTTTCTTACGGACATTTTGGGCCCGAATGATGACATTACGCGTTTTGAATATTTGAAGCGGAACAACCGCGAAACGGGCGTGGCGTTGGTCGGCCTGCAATTGGGTGACGCTGCGGATATGGAGCCGTTGTTGCAGCGCATGGAGGAATCGCATCTGCATTGTCAGCAGTTGAAACCGGACACGCCGGAGTACGGTTTCCTGGTATGACCGACCCCGCCCCCGACACTGCGCCAGACCCCGCCGCACCTTACCCTCTCCGCTGGTGGGGCCTTGCGGTATTGTGTTGCGCTATTGCCATTTTGGCTATTGACATAACGGTGTTGAATTTCGCCATTCCCGCGATTACCACGGATCTCTACCCGTCGGCCACCCAAATGTTGTGGGTGGTGGATGTGTATGCATTTGTGGTGGCGGCGTTGCTGGTCACCATGGGCACGGTGGGGGATCGTATTGGCCGTCGCCGTCTGTTGTTGTGGGGCGCGTTTTTTTCTTTGGCGTTGCCTCGGTCGCGGCGGCTTTTTTTCACGCACACCAGAAATGCTGATCGCGGCTCGCGCGTTGCAGGGCGCTGCGGGTGCCACGTTGATGCCGTCCACGTTGTCGCTGATCAGGGCCATGTTTAACAATGCAGCAGAGCGTGCCCGCGCGGTGTCGTTGTGGGTGGCGGTGTATTCGGTGGGTGCCGCGGTCGGCCCGTTGCTGGGCGGCTTTTTTTGTTGGAGAATTTTCACTGGGGTTCGGTGTTTCTGATTAATGTCCCGCTGGTCGCGGTGATTATTCTCGGCGGTTTGTGTGTTCTTCCGAAAAAGCGCCCCCCACAAACACCGGTCTTTTTCGATGTCAAAGGCGCGGTGCTCAGCATTATTGCGCTGTTTTTCGCTGGTGTATGTGGTCAAGGTTCTGCCGGTTGAGGGGCCATCGCTCCTGGTTGCGCTTGCTGCCGTCACCACAACAGTGACAGGCTTTCTCCTCACGCGCCATTTGCGTTCCACACCCCACCCGCTTATCGACGTCGCGTTACTCAAAGACCCCGTGTATACCACCGTTGTGGTGGTTAATGGCGTGTCCATGTTTTTTTGTATATTGGCATGCTGTTTTATTTGAGCCAGTATTTGCAATTGGTGCTGGGTTATAGCCCCGTGCAGGCAGCGTTGATGATGATTCCGGGCCTGCTGAGTTCGCTGGTGGCCACGCTGATTACGGGCCGCATTATGACGGGCCTGTCCTCACGTAAAAATTCTCATTCGCGCGTTTCTGATTACCGCAGTGGCCAGCCTTATTCTTGGGGTGGACGCGCTCGCTGTGTTTGAGCATATCGGTGGCTCTGGTGTGTGGCTAGGCATTGGTTTTGCAGTGCTCGGAGTCGGCGTGGGAAATGATCGACCCCGTGAGTAATGACTTTATTTTTGTCCGCAGCACCGCCGGACCGTGCGGGAGCTGCGGCGTCGTTAAGCGAAACAGGCTATGAGCTGGGCGGCGCGTTCGGAACGGCGGTGCTGGGTTCGGTGTTGCTAGCCGTCTACGGGCACCGGCTCAGCCTCACCACTCACATCCCAGAAGCGGCGCGGGAGTCCCTGACCAGGGCGCATGAGCTGGCGGCGGGGGATGCGCAGGTGATTGCGGCGGCGGATGATGCATTCCGGCTGGGGGTCGTGGCATCCTCAATCGTGGCAGCGGCGGCGGCGCTGGGAGTAGCCCTTCTGGTGGCGCGGTTTGTGCCCAAACATACTTAAAGCGAGGAAACAGCATGGATTCGTATGTGGCACCGACGGCGGGCATCACCACCACGGGCGAGCTGGAGGTGAAGCGCTCGCGGTTTATCACGCTGATTCGGCGGGTGAGCAGCGAGGATGAGGCCCGGACCTTTATTCAGGCCACCCGTGCGGAGTACCCGGATGCGCGGCATCATTGCAGCGCCTTCATCTACTCTGTGGAGGGTGCGAACCCGGTGGAGCGGTCCAGCGACGATGGCGAACCCTCAGGCACGGCGGGCCAGCCGATGCTGGATGTGCTGCGGGGAGCGGCATGCTCGACATCGTGGCGGTGGTGGTGCGGTATTTCGGCGGGGTGAAGTTGGGGACGGGTGGGCTGGTGCGGGCGTATTCGGATGCGGTGTCGCTGGTGCTGCCAGAGGTGCCCCGCGTGCGTCGGCAACAGCTAACAGTGTGGGCGTTGGCGGTTCCGCATGCGCAGGCGGGCAGACTGGAGGCGGAGCTGCGGGCCACGACCGCGAGAACCCGCATAGAGATTGTGGGTGTGGATTATGGTGCGGAGGCGACGCTGCGGGTTGCGGCGGCGGACGACGACGCCTTGTTGCATACTGTGGCATCTCTGACAAAAGGTTCTGTGCAGCCTGAGCGCATTGGCGCTAGCTGGATTGAGGTTAGCGACTACACTGGATGATCATGAGCATGCAACAGTACCCACGTAACCCCATCGAGCAGCGTAAACGCGCGGTACGCACCTATTTCCGCAATGGTGTTGTCAGCGTGGCCGGGGGTGTCGCCGGTGGTATCCTGCTGTCTATTATCACCCAGGTGTCGTTCTGGCTGTTTCTTGGGATGATTATCGCTGTGGTCGGCGGCTTTGTGAATTACCGCCGGGTCCGCCGCATTATTAACCACCGGGATTAGCGGACCGAGGGGAAGTTTCCATGACGCGTGTAGACGCCTGGATTTGGGCCGTTCGCCTGGTAAAAACCCGCCCGCAGGCCGCCGAGGCGTGCAAGGCCGGGCATGTGAAGGTCAATGGTGTGTCGGTGAAGCCCTCGCACGCCGTCGCTCCAGGTGACCGGGTGCGCGTGTGGGTGGATCACCGTCAGTTTGATGTGGAGGTAGTCGATGATATTCGACGCCGCGTCGGCGCCTCCGTAGCACGTGATTGCTACGTCGACCATTCGCCCCCGCCCCCTCCGAAGGAACTCATTGCGTCCATGCCCAGGCGTGATCGCGGTGCCGGGCGCCCCACTAAGCGGGAGCGCCGCGAGATTGACCGATTACGTGGGCGAGGCTAACGTCCGGTTGCTCTAGACGTTGACTCCCCATGAGGGCGGCGGGAAATCAACGCCGAACCCGCGGAAGAAGTCTGCGCTGGTGAGTGCCCAGACGTGTAGAAAGTCGAGAAGCATTGCTGTGGAACCCATGGTTCTATCTCCTTGCTTATGTAGGTATGCAAAGTTTTATCATCTACATACCGTACTCCTTCACAGCTAATTTTGTTCACTTTGCAACATTTTTATCCTATTTTTTAATTTTGCCAGCCGTGACCTGGGATTTTTCCCGATCTTGGCGGTGCGTTCGATGTGTTGCGCGCCGAAGCGGTGCAGCAGGAGATCATCAACAATGCGTGCCTGCCCGGGGGAGAAGCGGTAACGGATGGCGCGTTCCACATGGTCGATGGCGGCGGGTTTGAGGAGGTCACGCAGTTCCCCAAGGGTGGTGATCCCGTTTGCTTCCAGAATCTCCTCCAGCCACGGGTAGGTGCTGGTCCGAGAGCTAGAGAAGCGGTTGCCCAGGATGGTGGCCAGCATGCCGGGTAACATGTCGGCGGTGATGGCCACGTCGCGGGTGTGCTCGTCCTGGTCCCGCTCACGTGTTTCGGCTGCTTCGACTTCTTTGATCGCGGCGATCTGGTCGAATTGCTGGTCTGCGAGTTCGATCAGCCCCGCCGCCAGCGTGAAGGCACGGTCGATGCGGGGGTCTAGGGCGTCGGCGGGGCGTTTGTAGCGGATGTCGTGTTCAAATTCCGCCCACGCGTGTTGCAGGACTGTGCGAACCTGCACTTCAAAGGTGAAATCCGCGTAGTCTTCGAGGTCCTGCATGCCTTGAGGAACTGTGAGGGTGAGGTGGTGAGACCCGTAGCCGAAGCCGCCGGAGATTTTTGTCTCCTCCGCCTTGTCCACGGATTTCTCCAGGATAAACGAATCCTGTAGCACGGACAGTACCGTGGGAATCTCGGTGGAATGATAGGTGGTCACACGCACGCCCACCACGTCGTGAATGTCTGCCCACGGGTCGGGGTAGATGAGGTTGCCGTCACTGTCACGTTTTGCGGCTTTGGCGTTGAGGGAGCGCAGGTCTTTCACCCGCACGGTCACGCGATCAAAGGCCACACCCGCGTCCACCAGCAGATCTTCGATGGTGGAGTGAAAATCCTCCGCTGCGTGCGGGTGCGCGGTCGTCCACTCGGTGTAGATGCGTTTAAGTGTTGCTGTCATAACGCCTAACAGTGTAACTACTGCAACCTGACTGGCCGAGGATAACCGTACAGGCAGGTAAACGGCGTGGTGGTGAGCGTCACCTCGGTTGCCGCGAGCCACACCTGCAGCGCCGCGACGTCGGTACGCGGGTGCACAGCCAGAAGTACCTGCGGGGTCGGCGCGTAGTATGTTGGCTCGGCCCTCAGCAGCGCACGCATATGACGGTCCAGCGCATCAAAGGTATGGGGGTGTGTCACCAGCGTCGTGGGTTCCACTTGTTCGCCGTGCTTATCGACGCCCAGCGACACCTGGCACCCCACGACATCTAGCCCGACCAGCACACCGGCGTTTCTCATCTTCAGCTTTATCGTAGTGCCGTCCCCACACTGTTCCACCAGGTTCTCTGCGGCATGATCCCACAGGTGAAGAACCCCAACGCCCACCTCATCTAGCTGTTCGTGGGTCACTTGTGTCCCGTTGCTGTAGAAGCGGGCCACCAACTGCGGCGACAGGGATATTGACGGCGGTTGCTGCAGCAGCATTCCTGCTGCGTTATGGTCATTTCTTTCCAGGCGGGGAAGTACTGTGCCCAGGTCAAGCGATGTTTGTATGGACGTTGTCATACCCACTTAGACTGCGACACGTGCCGATGTGGTTCCCTATGTTACGAAAATGTGCGCGAGGTCCCCTAAAACGGCGGGTCCTCGTCCAGCCCCAGCTCGCGGTAAAGCTGGTCGGCGGTCCAGAGCGTAATCTCCTGGCCTTTTTCGATGAGTTCTTCGGCGCGTTTCTGCTTGGACGTGACGGTGTGCCACGGCCCGCACACAAGCAGGGTGGTCTTTTTGGTGACGTTTTTGCCGATCACGCCGCCGCGCTCCGCAATGCCGGACCAGAGCATGGATTTATCGTATGGCTCGAAGTCGCCAGTGAGCGTGACATTGTGGCCGTAGAGTGCACCTTCCGGGTCGGCCTTGGTGTTGGTCTCGGGAATGACGCTGGGCGTGGCGGCTTTTTCCCAGGCAGGTCGTTGCCTGCGTCGTGGCTTTTCTTCCGGTACCTCAGCAGCAGCGTCAACCACAGTCCCGGGGAAAAGACGTTTACGTTGCGCCGCGATGTTGAGTCCGCGCGCATCGGCGCGCAGTACGGGAAGCACTTTGTCAGGGGTGAGTTCGCCAAGGGTGAAGCCGGAGGCCCAGAAGAACCCGGCAAAACCTTCGTCACTTGATGCGCCCGAACCACCAGAAACTCCAGCCGACGCCAACCCGACGATGATGTCGCCGCACGCGCGGGCGTCGGAAAGCGCATCGTGGTGTTTGGCCAGTTCAACGCCGAAATGTGCGGCGACGGTGGGGAGCCGGTGGTTGCTGATGCCGAGTTTGGCGGCCCGCGCGAGGGCCAGCGAGCAGCCGAATGTCCAGTGGGGTACGGGCTGCCCGGCGGCGGCGCAGGCGCGGGAGAAGGCAGTCATGTCGAATTGGGCGTTGTGTGCGACCACGGGAAGTTCCCCGACGGCCGCGACAACGTCCCCGAGAACGTCTCCGAAGGCGGGTGCGTCGGCCACGTCGTCGGGTGTGATGCCGTGAATGCCGATATTCAGGGCGTCGAAACGTTCGAGCCCGGGAGGGGGCGTGCAGAGCCAGGAGTCGCTGGCACCGGCCTGGCCATTGGTGTAGCGGACGACACCGATTTGGCAGATGGACCCCCAGTCGTCGTTGGCGGTTTCCACGTCAATGGCCACGAAGTTGAGCCCGGGAATGAAGGCGGCGGGTTCGTCGGGGAGTTCGCCGTTGCGGGCGCTGTCGATCATGGCGAGCAACGTGTCGAGTTCGTTTTCTTGGTTGGGGGCGAATCGGATGGTGTGGTTCACCCCACCGAGCCTCGCCCACCCGAGGTCAACGGCGGTGGGGTGCCGCGTGTCAATGTCAGTAATGTCGCTGATGCTGAGGCGGGTGCTTGTCGACGCCCCACCTTCCGCAGCCCCGTGGGTTGATTGCAGCGCCGCGAGGAGTGGGCTGTAGTTGATTGTGACGGTCCGGGAGGTGACGTCAATGGTCGCGCCGTGGGCGGAGATCACAAGGGTGTCCTTTCGCGGGCTGAGCTTGGGCTTAGCTGTAATCGTCAACGGCGCCGCTGGCGTCATTGGAGTAGTCGTCAGAGTACTCGTCAACGTAGGGTTCCGCAGCTTGCTGCATGTCCGCCTTCGTGGGTGGCGGGGTGGCATCCACGTGCTTGGGTGGATTCATCACGGCGGGTGTGCGCGGCGTGGGAGCACTGGCCTCAGTCTCCTCAGCTGACGCATCAGTCGTGGTGCTTTCGGCAACCTCAGCGGAGCTTTCCCCTGAATCGGCATCGTCGTAGACGGGCGGCTCGATTTGTTTGAGCAGCATAGTGGAGCGTGCGGGGACTTCGATGGTGCCGTCGGCGTCGATAATTTCTGCGGTGAGGGGGTATCCGGTGTCTTCAGTGGTGTCCACGATGAGTTTCCACCGCTGGCCGAAGCGTTTGTCGGGCAGGGTGAATTCGATGCTTTCGTGGTGGGCGTTGAAGCAGAGGATGAAGGAGTCGTCGACGATGCGTTGGCCGCGGCTGTCGGGCTCGGCGATGGCGTCGCCGTTGAGGTACACCATGAGGGATTTGCCAAAGAAGAAGTCCCAGTCGGCTTGGGTCATGAGTTTGCCGGAGGGGACCAGCCACGCGATGTCGCGTTGCTTCATGTCTTCGCCGAGGGGACCGCCGGCAAGGAAGCGGCGGCGTCGGAAAACGGGGTGGTTGGCGCGGATGCGCAGCAAACGCCGGGTGAATTTGACTAAGGGGTCGAATTCTTCGAGTTGGTTCCAGTTGATCCAGCTGAGCGGCGAGTCTTGGCAGTAGACGTTGTTGTTGCCGCTTTGGGTGCGGGCCATTTCGTCGCCGTGGGCGATCATGGGTGTGCCCTGGGAGAGCAGCAGTGTGGTGAGGAAGTTTCGTCGCTGCTGGGCGCGGAGTTTCAGGATGCTCGGGTCGGTGGTGGGGCCTTCCACACCACAGTTCCAGGATCGGTTGTGGCTTTCGCCGTCGCGGTTGCCTTCACCATTGGCCATGTTGTGCTTTTCGTTGTAGCTGACCAGGTCGTTGAGGGTGAAGCCGTCGTGGGCGATGACAAAGTTGATGGAGGCGGTGGGGCGTCGTCCGTTATTGGCGTAAAGGTCGGAGGAGCCGGTGAGGCGGGAGGCGAATTCTCCGAGCGTGGCGGGTTCGCCGCGCCAGAAGTCGCGCACGGTGTCGCGGTATTTGCCGTTCCATTCGGTCCAGAGGGGTGGGAAGTTGCCCACCTGATAGCCACCCTCGCCGACGTCCCAAGGCTCAGCGATGAGTTTGACTTGGGAAACCACCGGGTCTTGCTGCACCAGGTCGAAGAAGGCGGCGAGACGATCCACGTCGTGGAGTTCGCGGGCGAGTGTGGAGGCCAGGTCGAAACGGAAGCCGTCGACGTGCATTTCCTGCACCCAGTATCGCAGGGAATCCATGATCAGCTGCAGGGTGTGCGGGTCGCGGACGTTGAGGGAGTTTCCGGTGCCCGTGTAGTCCATGTAGTGGTATTTGTCGCCGTCCACCAGCCGGTAGTAGGCGGCGTTGTCGATGCCGCGGAAAGCGATGGTGGGGCCCATGTGGTTGCCTTCGGCGGTGTGATTGTACACCACGTCCAGGATGACTTCGATGCCTGCTTCGTGGAAGGCACGGACCATGTTTTTGAATTCGGCGACGGCCCCGCCGGGTTTGCGGGCGGCGGCGTATTCCTGGTGGGGGGCAAAGAATCCGAAGGAGTTGTAGCCCCAGTAGTTGCGTAACCCCAATTCGCGGAGCCGGTCGTCCTGAAGGAATTGGTGCACCGGCATTAGCTCAATCGCCGTTATACCTAAATCCTTCAAATAGCTAATAATCGCAGGGTGTGCAAGCCCTGCGTAGGTTCCGCGGAGGTTGTCAGGCACGTCCGGATGGGTCATGGTCATGCCCTTGACGTGCGCCTCATAGATCACGGTTTCGTGGTAAGGGGTCCGGGGCGCTCGGTCATTGGCCCAGTCGAAGAAGGGGTTAATCACCACGGATTTCATGGTGTGCCCCAAGCTGTCTTCGGTGTTGCGGCCCTCGGGGTTGCCGGGGTCAGTGATGTCGTAGCTAAAAAGAGAAGGGTGCCCGTCGAACTCACCGTCGAAGGCTTTTGCGTAGGGGTCTACGAGCAGTTTGTTGGGGTCACAGCGGTGGCCATTTGCGGGGTCGTAGGGGCCGTAGACACGGTAGCCATAGCGTTGGCCTGGTTGAATCCCGGGGATATAGCAGTGCCAGATGTGGGCATCGACTTCTTCGATGTTGATGCGGGTTTCGTTGTCTTCACGATCTAGAAGGCACAGTTCCACGCGTTCTGCCACATTGGAGAAAAGCGCAAAGTTTGTTCCCGCGCCGTCATAAGTAGAGCCGAGGGGGTAAGCCTCACCGGGCCAAACCTGAAAGCTATGTTCGTAGGTGCTACTCATACTGGAGTATTTTATAGGCTGGCTGTCCCCATTGTTGTAGCCAAACCGTTGAGAATTATCTCAATTCCGTTTTCGAAAGTTATTTGAAACGCATTGCTAGCGGTAGTGAGCTTTTCATCAACATCCGCCCCACCCGGATTGGTGTCCCGCATGAGCTGTAATGCGGACTGTTCGTTCATAGTTGCGCCCATGACAAATGAAGCAATGTCGTCGCACCGGTTTCCAGTAAAGGTTGTGATGGGTGCGATGTCGCCTCCGTATCCTTACTGAAGGAGTGCACCAACGCCCGGGTGATGTGACCCTCAAGGGTTTCGCGCAGTCCGTTGTCCGACAGTGCGGCGTTAACCAATTCAGCGCCGTCGCGGTGCGCGAGCATCAACGTACGGATAGTGGCGCACAGTTCCGCTGGTGGCACAGCATCCTCACGTGTCGACGCCGCCTCGTCCGCATCCGCCTTGGTAGGCTCCGCATCTTTGTCCAGTGGGGTTGGTGGTCCGACAACTTCCGAGAGGATGAATTGACTAATCGCCGAAATGAGTGCCTGCTTGTTGGGGAAATGCCAGTACAACGCGCCGGGTGCGACGTGAAGGCGTTTGGCCAGTCGGCGCATGGTCATGTCGGCAAGGCCATACTCGTCCAGGATGTGGACGCCTGCAACGGTGATACTGTGTTGAGTCAACTGCACACTTTGTTAGTGTACGCGCTATTTGACGGTGACCCTCACGGTTTCCCGCTAGATCGTTACAAACTGGTTCATTATGGGGGTGGCGCCGGTGGGTTTTAATTCACACAATGCTGGCATGTCTGACGTGCTACCTCTGCGTGTGAGGTGGGGAATGGGGCTAGGTTGCATACGTGCTAAAAAGAATGTACCTGAACTGCTGATTTGATGTGACCTTGGTAGACGCATGCAGCCTGCCGGTAGCACGAGTGCGGGTTGTTGTGTGCTGCGAAGAAAAATGCGGCAATTGTGAGGTGCGCCGAAAAAACCGCCTATTTTGCGTGAAGGGTTCTCACAAAGCGTGGTGTCCTTGGTAGGGTGGTGTAAGTTTGAGTGCCGTTGGCGTCAAAGAGTCGCAAATGTTTGAGGTAGGAGCATTTCGTAGTGCAGACCATGTCAGTGTTGAAAAAGGCCATGATCGTGGGTGTTTGTGTGACCCCTTTGGTCCTTGGTGCCTGTGGTTCTAATAAAGAAGAAAACAAGGCTGAGGGTTCCACGAGTAGCGCCAGCAGTGTGAGTGCTGTGGCCAAGCAGGCTACGTCGTCATCCGATGCGTCCACTTCCGCAGCTACGTCGTCGGCGGCTCCCACGTCGGAGGCCCCGGCGCCGGCAAGTGAGCCAGCAGTGCCGCCTGAGGTTAATCTGGACAACCCCATCCAGGCGCAGCAACTTGCTCCGATTGAGGGGCAGCCTGCAAGTGCAGGTGATAAGGATGCGATCACTAACGTGGTGCGCAGCATGGTGCCCACCGGAACCTTGCGTCAGTTCATGGCTACCACGGTCAATAACACGTGCGCCCGCTTGATTGAAGAGGGCGGCGGCGCACCGGATTTGAACGAAGTTCCGGACCTGCCGTTGGAGTCCATCCCGGATTACCAGAAGGCTAAGCCGACGGTGGATTCCGTGGAAGATGTCCGCGTGAATGGTGAATCCGCTTCTGCGTCTGTGACTCACACATCAAACGGCAAGACTGAAACTGGCGTGATGCGTTTCCAGAGGGAAAACGGCGCTTGGAAGATGTGCAAATAGAATAGCGCGTTTGCTGCGGGAACACCCCGCAGGCTAGCCCCGCACTTGAACACTGTTCTAGGTGCGGGGTATTTTGGGTTTTTAATGCAAGGTTTCCAGCCCAACCTGTGATCTGACCCAACCCACAAAGGAGCACACCGCAGCCATGACCACCACCCAACTACCTCCCATCCTTGAGCTTGCCCGCGAAAAAGTTCTGAAACAGGGCATCGGTTTATCCAAAGAAGAAATTCTTCAGGTCCTTCAGTTACCCGACGACAACCTCCAAGACCTCCTCGCCCTGGCACACGAAGTGCGCCTGGCCTGGTGCGGTGAAGAAGTGGAAGTAGAAGGAATCGTCTCCCTCAAAACCGGCGGCTGCCCTGAAGATTGTCACTTCTGTTCGCAATCCGGCCTGTTTGAATCCCCCGTGCGCGCCGCCTGGCTGGACATCCCTGGTCTGGTGGAAGCAGCCAAACAAACCGCAAAAACCGGGGCCACGGAATTCTGCATCGTCGCCGCCGTCAAAGGGCCAGACGAAAACCTCATGTCCCAGATGGAAAGCCATCGCCGCCATCCAAGCAGAAGTGGACATTCACGTCGCCGCCTCAGTGGGCATTCTCACCCAGGAACAGGTTGACCGTCTCGCGGCCGCTGGCATCCACCGCTACAACCACAACCTGGAAACAGCCAAGTCATTCTTCCCCAGCGTGGTAACCACCCACACCTGGGAGTCCCGGCGTGAAACCCTCCGTATGATCAAGGAAGCCGGGATTGAGGTGTGCTCCGGTGGCATTCTCGGCATGGGGGAGAGCCTGGAGCAGCGTGCTGAGTTTGCTGCTGACCTGCAGGAACTGCAACCCGAAGAGGTGCCCATGAACTTCCTGGATCCGCGCCCGGGCACCCCGTTTGCGGACTATGAGGTGATGGAGGCTGCCGACGCCCTGCGTGCCATCGGCGCGTTCCGTTTGGCGCTGCCGAAAACGATTCTGCGATTCGCTGGTGGACGCGAGTTGACCTTGGGTGATCTTGGTGCGGAGCAGGGGCTGCAGGGTGGCATCAACGCCATTATCGTCGGCAACTACTTGACCACGTTAGGCCGCCCGCAGGAGCAGGATTTGGACATGATGGGCAAGCTGCGTCTGCCGATCAAAGCCTTGAATGCCACGGTGTAGCATGCGCGAAGTCACAAGTGATGAGCTGCTGACGGCGCTGCTGTGCGGTGATTCCCCAGTGTTTCACCCGAATACTGGTCAGCGCATTGAGGAGGGCACGGTGATTAAGCTGTCGCCGTCGGCGCGCGCCGGGTTGGAGGCCCCACGGTTTTGCCAGTTGTGTGGGAGAAGAATGGTGGTGCAGGTCCGCCCGGATGGCTGGGATGCGTCGTGTTCGCGTCATGGTCGGGTAGATTCGGCGTACCTGGGGCAGCGCTAGTGTAGTGTTGCCATACTGTGAGTGCTTTTGTTGATGCCCCTGATGCCTCTGTTGATGCGAGTGACGGGGGCGAGCGTCGTCAGGCTAAACCTGTGACACTCATGCGCCTAGAGGCTGTGTGGCTGAGCGTGAGTGTGCTCGTGTTTGGCGTGGTGGGCGCTGTGTGGGGGTTGTTGCGTCCGCGATATACGCTGAACGTGCTGGAGGGGGGGCACTGTGGAGGTGGCTGAGCAGTCGGCGTCGTCACGGGAGTTTGGGCGTTTTGTTCGTATTTGGGTACGGTGGCCGTCTTTGCCGCAGTGGTGGTGGTGCTGTGCCTATGGATCTTTGGGCGGTTTTACCCCGACATGTCGTGGGCGCGTGCGGTGCGATGGTTCCGTGGGGTAGTGCCTGTGTTACTGCTGGCTAATGGCCTGCTGGGGGTGGTGATGTTTAGTCAGTGTGTGGAGCTGGTGTCGCGATGGCGGTGGCCTATTCCTGATGCGGAGAGCTTGCACCCGGGGGATTCGTTTGATGTGGTGGTGGAGGTCTCTGGCCTGCATGGTTTGATTGTGGCGGGTCTTGTTACCACCGTGTTGTGCTGGCTGCGTCTTGTTTGGCTGGTGTATAGCCCGGTCGAGGAGGAAGCGTTGGCCGAGGAAGGCCAAGAAGAGGAAGAAGGCCAGGAAGAAGAGGCGGGCGTCGTCAGCTAAGCATCAACCCTACAAGCCTCAGGGGGGTGGCGGTGGCCAGTGCACGGCGCTAGTTCCGCAGGTGTCTACGCTGATGCTGTGGAGTCCTTCGAGGAGGAGTTGGACGGCACTGATGATGCTGTGGCTGAGTTGGTGGTGGGTGAGGCCGAGACTCATGGGGGCGACATAATCGACGTGGACTTGGAGTCCGTAGTCGTCGGTGGTGGGGAAGGCTTTGGTGCAGGTGGAGGTTTCGTTCCAGTCGTTGCAGATGAGGAATGTGCGTATGAAGTCGCTGTCTGGGTCTAGGTCGGGGAACCAGAACGCGCGGATAAGGAGTGTTGGGGCCGGATTCGATGAAAAAGGCGATCGGCACGCCGTTGAATCCGGTGGTGATGTGGTGGGGATCGTCGTCATCATACTGCTGAATCCCTAAGTCTTTCAGCGTGGCGGCGATGCGGTCAATGGTGATGTTGGTGGACAGCGTGTTGTCGTGGGCAGGGATGATGCGCTGCGCTGATGGCGGCGGGATGATGGGGTGTTCAGCAATGTGAGGCAGCGGCAGAGTAAAGGCCAGCTGGTCTCGTGTGGTTGCCTCGTCCAAGGGGAGTGAGGAGCGCATTTCGGGAAAGGCGGCCAGGAAGTGGTTGACGGCGAGGACATCAGTTTCATGGGCGGCGTGGAGGAAAGCCACGATCTGAGCGGGGGAGGCACCGTCTTCAACGAGGAGAGAGGAGCGCATTTCCAGGCCCAAGTCGCCCTCGTTGGACATGTACACCAGTGAGGTGGGGCCGAGGCGGCGCCGATTCCACTCGGACAGCAAATGCGCGGCGTCGTTGAATCGGGAGAAATCCAGCTGGCCGCGCACCGTGGACAGAGCGACAAGATGTTTGCCTTCTTCCTCGGTGAAATGCACCATGGTGCGGTGATGCTGCCAGGGGATGATGATGCGGTCTTGGGCGTCGTGGGGGGAGTTGATCGGCGGGCTGATGGGTAGAAGCCAAGCCGACCAATGGCATATTTGACCTGGTTGATGGTGATGTGGGTGATGAGGTGCGGCTCCACGGCGGCCATTGCTGATCCTCCTTACCTCTGCCTCTGGCGGGGAATTGGGGCAGAGAGCGCTGCGCTGTCATGACCACCCGGCATTGCTGATATGGCACGTGCCGGTAGCGCAACGCTGATACCACTTTGAGTGTACGGAACTTTTTTGAGTTACGTATAATATTCACCCTGAATGAGGGCACCTGTGTCTGGGTAATGCATGTGTGATATGTAGGCAGTACGAAGCCGGGTTTATCAATTCAGATAAATGTGTATATGCATTTATATTTGTTTGTGGGATATGTAACAATCCGACGCTTTGCCGTGGACTTTGCTGTAAAAGCGCCCTTTAGATGCTATGTTGTAGGCAGTTTGCGTACAGGTCAGCAAAATATTTCGATCAGAAAACCAGCCCCTTGTGCTTGACTGAAAAAATTTATTTTTTTAGCATGAGCATTTAAGTATCAACATAGGTAATAGCTGATGTGTTAGTTGGGGTTAGTTGATGAACCCTGATGAAACGCATTGTGTATGCATGCCGATACCTATTACGTACCTACTACTACGTTCACACACCCCGGAAGTTATTTGATGATGTTTCATGCTCGATCACAGCGCAGGGCACCACAGGCTGCCCTGACCAATCCCTCGCGCACGCTCCCAACGGGAGCCACCAGGAAAGCCGTGAAAATTGCGACCGCGACCGCAAGTGCCGTGTTCGCCGTGGCCCTCTGCGCAGGCATGTCTCCCCAAGCACCTCAGGCGGAAGCGCAGAGTAGTCCTGATGTTGCTAAGGCTCTGACCTCCAGCCAGGGTACGGATACCCGCGCTCCCGAAGGCGGTGCGAAGGTGGTGGTGTTTGGTGATTCCCACACAGCAGGTACCAACGCACCCCTGTGGGCCGATGACCGTGGCTGCTTCCGCAGCAACACTGCCTGGCCCATGCAACTGCAACGAAAGCTGGGGCTGGCACCCGGTGATCTGATTGATTCCTCCTGCTGGGGCAGCACCATCAACTCTGGTCCGAATCTTCACTTCTCCGATCAGGTTCGAAGTGCCTCCGAGCGTGGGGCCTTGGGGCAGCGCACCGAGCACATTTATTCAACTGGGTTTCAATGACGCATGGGGCACTCAAGTGACCATGAAGGACTCAGTGAAGCACTGCCTCTTTGACGCTGCACATGGCTGCGGCGATGAGGCTGTTCGCGCTGGTGCCATGCAGGATCCGGCTGCCATCACGGGTGCACATTATGCGGACCGCGTTCGCCAGGTTGTGGACTACCTGAAGTACTACGCACCAAAGGCCAAGATCACATTGGTGGGGTATCAGGAGATGGTGCCCCCGTCAGGTGGCGAGGTGTGTACCAATGTTGCAGGGCAGCAGGCTCGCAAGGCCGACGCCCCGGCATTGGTGCAGGCAGTCAATAACATTGATCGCGCCCAGCGCGAGGCCGCCGAGCAACTGAAACTGGGCTTCATTGACCTGAAAACAGCCAGTGCAGGACACAGCTCCTGCTCTGCGGATCCATGGGTGAACGGCGTTGGCGATGCCCGCGCCACCATGATGGGTGGCGTGTGGCACCCATCAGTACATGCTGAAGAGATCACGGGTGACATCATCGCCCAGTATGTCCGCCAGTAGTGGTGGGGCGTGACATGGCTGTTGGTCAGCTGAAGTCATCTCCACCGTCGTCCACTCCGTCGCCGTCGCGCCGACCGAACCTCCCATCGTTGACGGGGGCTCGGTGGTGGGCGGCCATGCTGGTGTATGTGCTGCATGCGCTGGTGTTTTTGCCGGTGTATCCGTTTCAGAAGTCGGAGCTATTTCGCCAGATCCACACTGTGGTTCCCATGCAGTTGGGTTCGGCCGGGGTGACGTTCTTTTTCATCCTGTCGGGTTTTCTCATCTACTGGTCCAACAGCGAGGTCAGCGGCGTCAGCGACGCCCTCTACTATTGCCGACGCCGCCTGACCAAAATTTTCCCCATGCACCTGATCACGCTGGTGATGTTCGTCCTGGCCTCGGCCACGGTCACGGCCAGCAGCATCACCTGGGCGTTGTCCTTTGATCGTTTGAAGGTGTGGCTCCCCAACGCCCTGCTGATTCACACCTGGAACCCGGATTGGGCAGTGCTGGGCGGGATGAACGTGCCGTCGTGGTCGCTGTGCGCGGAAATGCTGTTCTACCTCACGTTTCCCCTGTTTGTGCCGCTGGTTCGCCGCGTCCGTGGGCGGGGAAACTGGTGGGCATTGGGTGCGATGTTTGCGGTGTCGCTGGGCATCATCACCGTTGTGCACTTGCTTGCCGACGGCCCGAAAACCACCGAGAACTTCTTCGTTCCGCGTCTCTGGCCCCAGGATGTATCGCCCGTAGCGGATGTGCATGCAGACCCAGTGTGGTTTTCCCAAGACCACATTCCGGTGTTGCAATCCTATTGGCTGTCCTATTACTTCCCGCTGACTCGCCTGGTGGAGTTCTATTTGGGCGTGTTTGCGGCGAAGCTTATGTGGGAAAAAAACAGTTCCGCAACACTGACCTCATACTGCCGTTGATTCTGTTGGGCATGTCCTACGGCACAACGTGGTTTGTACCGATAGCGTTCAAAATGTCGGTATTGATGTCATTGCCCATGACGTATGTGATTGCTACGTTGGCTGTGCGGGACATCGAAGGAGTGTCGAGGTTTATTGCAAGTCCTCTATCGGTACTGCTAGGCAATATTTCGTTCGCGTTTTATATGGTGCAATTCCCGGTGATGGTGTTTGTACAGCGCTATTTCGTCGCCGGTGGAGAATACGGATTCTTTGGGTGGCTGCTAGCCGCTGTGGGGAGTTTCGTACTTTCCGTCGCACTGGCGTGGGTGCTGTTCACCTTTGTTGATGATCCCCTGATGCGAGCAACAGCCCGCAAACCGGCACGCCGACCAGCCCATGCGGCCACACGCACGCGGTGACCGCACATTGACCGTATGTTGATACGGAGAAAGAGAGACATAATCATGTTTGATCGTAAGTTTGTTGCTATGGCCCTGGCCTCTGTCGCTGTCGCTGGCACCCTGACCGCCTGCAACAACGACGGGAAATCCGGGGAAAGCTCCACCGCGAGCACCAAGGCCACCACCTCCTCCAGCGCTGCCCCCACGACCTCTGCACCCGCCATGGAGAGCTCCGCACCAATGGGAGCACCGTCTGATGCCTCCGCTCCGGCAATGGCTCCAGAGCAGGCACCCGCAGCCCCGGCTGCTCCTGGAGGACAGGCACCAGCCCAGCAGGCTCCGGCACAGCAAGCACCAGCTCAGCAGGCTCCGGCACAAGCGCCCGCCCCGGCTGCCCCAGCACCAGCTGAAGCACCCGCTCCGGCGGCTCCCGCCCCTGAACTGCCCGGCGGTGGCGGCGGACACGCCGGATACTAAACCGGAGACCACCACAACCCCCAGAACCACATCTCAGCACTGGTACGTTCCTGCATTAGAATGGACGAATCGAAACACAAATGTTGGGATGTGGTTTCTCATGCTGAATGTTGTTGACCTGCGGGGGCGCACGGCGTCGATAAGCGAGCTACGGCGAACCCTGCCGCGCGGCGGCACGGACGTTGATTCGGTGCTTCCCGTGGTGGAGCCGCTGGTGCGGGAGGTGCGGGGGCGCGGCGCGGAGGCAGCGCTGGAGTACGGGGAGAAGTTTGATGGGGTACAACCGGCGTCGATACGCGTGCCCGCTGACGTCATCGAACAGGCTGCGCGCGAGCTGGACCCCAAGGTCACCGAGGCGCTGCGGGAATCCATCGCCCGTGTGCGTGCCGTGCATGCTGCGCAGAAACCCGCAGGCCACACGGTGGAACTCGCGGCCGGCGGGACGGTGACGGAGAAGTTCATCCCCGTGGAACGCGTGGGCCTGTACGTGCCGGGCGGCAACGCCGTGTATCCCTCCAGCGTGATTATGAACGTGGTGCCCGCGCAGGAGGCGGGCGTGTCCTCGCTGGTGGTGGCTTCCCCGCCGCAGGCCCAGTTCGGGGGGCTGGCCGCACCCCACCATCCTGGCGGCCTGCCAGCTGCTGGGGGTGCAGGAGGTGTGGGCCGTGGGCGGCGCGCAGGCCGTGGCGCTGCTGGCCTACGGTGACGACGCCCACCAGCTCGAACCCGTAGACATGATCACCGGACCCGGCAACATTTACGTCACCGCCGCCAAACGCCTGTGCCGCAGCGTCGTGGGCATTGATTCCGAGGCAGGACCCACCGAAATCGCCATTGTGGCTGATGACACGGCCAATCCCGTCAGCGTTGCCTACGACCTGATCAGCCAGGCCGAGCACGACGTCATGGCCGCCAGCGTGCTGATCACCCCCCTCCGCGCAGCTCGCCGCTGACGTGGACCGCGAAGTCGAAGCGCGCTACGGCGTCACCCTCAACGCCGAGCGTGTGGCCCAGGCGCTGCGGGGCGAACAATCCGGGATCGTGCTGGTAGACGACCTTGACGCCGCCATTCGTGTCGCCGATGCCTACGCCGCCGAACATTTGGAAATCCACACCGAAAACGCCCGCGAGGTGGCCGAACGCATCACCAACGCCGGAGCCATTTTCGTGGGTGAGCATTCACCCGTGCCGCTGGGGGACTACTCCGCCGGGTCCAACCACGTGCTGCCCACCTCCGGGACGGCGCGCCACAGCTCGGGGCTATCCACCCACACCTTCCTGAAATCAGTGCACCTCATTGACTACGACGAAGCCGCACTGAAAGACATCGCCAACACCGTGGTGACACTTGCCGACGCCGAGCAGCTTCCCGCCCATGGCGAAGCGATCCGCGCCCGCTTTGAAAACCTCTGAATGGAAAACCGCCCATGACTGAATCCACTGCTTCTGAACCTATTGCGTCTGAACCGACTGCCCAGCCTTTAGCTGCCTCCACCACCCTGGCCGATCTGCCGTTGCGCGAAGAGCTCCGCAGCGAAGAAGCCTACGGCGCGCCCCAACTCGACGTGGACGTGCGCCTAAACACCAACGAAAACCCCTACGCGCCCTCCGAGGCGCTGGTGGCGGACCTGGTGGAGGAAATCGGCACGCAGGCCCGCACCCTCAACCGCTACCCAGAGCGCGACAACGTGGAACTACGCACCGCACTGGCCGAGTACATCACCTCGCAGACCGGCGTGTCGGTCACCCATGAGAACCTGTGGGCCGCCAACGGTTCCAACGAAGTACTTCAACAGCTCCTGCAAGCATTCGGCGGGCCGGGGCGCACCGCCCTGGGATTCCAGCCCAGTTATTCCATGCACCCCATCCTCTCCACGGGCACCCACACGCACTTTCTCAACTGCCCCCGCGTCGGGGAGAACTTTGACATCGACCTAGATGCGGCGCTGCGCACCATCGCTGAGGAACAACCCCACGTTATTTTCATCACCACCCCCAACAACCCCACCGGTGGCGTGACCAGCCTCGATGACATTCGCGCCATTCTTGATGCCGCGCCGGGCATCGTGATCGTCGATGAAGCCTACGCCGAGTTTTCCGATTCCCCCTCGGCGGTGACGCTACTGGAGGAGTACCCTGCCACCCTGGTGGTGTCCCGCACCATGAGCAAAGCCTTCGACTTTGCGGGCGGACGCCTCGGGTACTTTGTGGCTGCCCCCGCGTTTGTGCAGGCAGTGATGCTGGTGCGCCTGCCGTATCATTTGTCCAAGCTTTCCCAGGCGGCGGCCATTGTAGCGCTGAGGCACAGTGAGGATACGCTGGCAACGGTGGCCAAGCTGGCGTCGGAACGCGACCGTGTAGTGGCTGGCCTTGAGAAGCTGGGCTACAGCATTGTGCCCACCGAGGCAAACTTTGTGTTCTTCGGTGATTTCTCCGACTCCGCCGCAGCATGGCAGGCGTTTTTGGGGGAGGGGGTGCTCATCCGCGATGTGGGCGTGCCGGGGTACCTGCGTGCCACCGTCGGGCTGCCGGAGGAAAATGACGCGTTGTTAGCAGCAGCTGCTAAGGTAGCGCCCATCCACATGAAAAAGTAGAAAGGTAGGCCACCCGTGCCTGAGATAGAACGCAACGCCCGCGTTGGACGCGTGGAGCGCACCACCCGGGAATCCAGCATCACCGTGGGCATCAACCTGGACGGCACGGGGCGCACGGACATCAACACGGGGCTGCCGTTCTTCGACCACATGCTCACCGCCTTCGGCGCGCACGGCAGCTTCGACTTGTCTGTGCACGCCAACGGTGACATCAACATTGATGCGCACCACACCGTGGAGGACACGGGCATTGTGCTGGGGCAGGCGCTGGACCAGGCGCTGGGGGATAAGTCCGGCATTCGCCGTTTTGGTTCTTGCCAGCTGCCCATGGACGAAACATTGTGCGAGGCCATTGTAGATGTCTCCGGCCGCCCCTACTTTGTGATCACCGGCGAACCCGAGCAGATGCTCACCACCGTCATCGGCGGACACTACGCCACCGTGATCAACGAACACTTCTTTGAAACCCTGGCGCTGAACGCGCGCATCGCTCTGCACCTGCGCTGCCACTATGGGCGCGACCCGCACCACATCACCGAGGCGGAATATAAGGCCGTGGCCCGTGCACTGCGGGAAGCCACCGAATCCGACCCCCGAGTCCAGGGTGTGCCCTCCACGAAAGGCAGCCTGTAGATGACGTGGCTGGTATACCTGCTGTTCGCCGTCGCGGGGCTGCTGGTGGGTGGCGCGTGGTCGGCGTATCAGGCGGAAAACCGCGCCATGACCTACATTGCCGCCATCGGCGCGGCCATCGCCTTCACCGCTGCGGTGCTGTGGATGATAGGTGAAATGTCCTGAAAACCCCAGGTTTTATAGCCACCCTGGTGGCGGTGGCTGCGGCGTTTCTGAGCTGGGCCTTGCTCCTGCCGGTGGTACCGCTGGACGTGCTCACCAGCGGGGGTTCCGACGCCCTCGCCGGTTCCACCACCGCCATCTTCATGGGCTGCTCCGTGCTCACCCAATGGAACACGCCCCGCGCCCTGCGCCGCTTCGGCTACACACCCGTGATGGTCTTCGCCGCCATCATGCTGGGCGTTCCTGCACTGGGGCACATCACGCTTGACGACGCCCCGTTCGTGCTCGCCCTCTCTGCCTTCCGAGGCATCGGATTCGGTGCTTTGACCGTCGCCGAATCCGCGCTGATAGCCGAACTGGTGCCCAAACGCTTTTTGGGCCGGGCGTCCGGGCTGTTGGGATTGGCCATTGGGTTAGCGCAACTTGTTGGCCTGCCGCTGGGGGTGTGGCTGGCCACGGAATACTCTTTCGCTTCTGCGTACATCCTTGGTGCCGTGGTGGGGCTGCTCGCCGCGGTCGCGTGCATTTTCATTCCCTGGATCGTGGCCGAAGGCGGGGGTAGCGGCAGTGATGACTCTATTCCGTGGCGTGCCGTGGTGGTGCCCTGCGTAGGAATCACCACCGTGGCCATGGGATTCGGTGCAGTCTCGTCCTTCCTGCCCGCGGCCTCTTCTTCTGGCATGGTCGCCGGGCTGATTCTTGCTGTGGTGGGTGGTGCGCAAATGATCGCGCGCTACCTGGCGGGCGTGACCGCTGACCGCATGGGTGGGCCCGGGCTGCTTCTCATCCCGTCGCTGGGCTGCGGCGTTGCCGGGCTTGTGATTGTGTCGTTGGCACTGCTGCTCGGGCGGCCAGCCTGGGTGCTACTGGTGGGCGCGCTGGTATTTGGCAGCGGATTCGGGGCCATCCAGAACGAAACCCTGCTGCTCCTGTTCGGCTCACTCCCGCGTACCAGGCTCTCCGACGGCAGCGCGATCTGGAACATGGCCTTTGATGGTGGCACCGGGGTGGGGTCTCTTATTCTGGGCGTGGTAGCTGTGAGAATGGCCTATCCAGAGACTTTTGTTGTTGCCACTTTTTTGGTTGCAATAGGGCTTGGCATTGTGTGGGCTAGGGTGTTCCCCAGAATTGATCTTCGCCAGGTTGGTCCTCCGAGAAAAGCCTGATGGCGGTGATCTTTCCGTTCGTGACGGTCAGGAGGTCAATGCCCGTCATGTCCATTGTTAGTGTGCCTTGTGGGGTGCTTTGACGTTGGCCCTGGAAACGCACAGGAACTGCAACATCGTCGCCGTTGCGCATCGTCGGGCCGGTCACGGTGAGAGTGAACGTACCCTCGCTCACCTCCATCATGCCGCCAACCAGTTGGGCGATGGCGGCGATGCCTTCGTGTGCGCCGGAGAAACGGTTATTGCCAGGCTGGTGCCAAACCACGTTCGGGTCGAGGAGTGCTGCTACCGTCTCCATATCGCCGTGTGAGACTGCAGCGAAATAGTGTTGCGCAACCGCAATGGGATCATGAATAGTCATAAGCATCATTTTCACAACCCCACCTGCGGTTACGTCAACGTAACAACTGGGAAAAGGTAACTGAAATCACCGAATTGTGCTTGACCGAATTGTGCTTGGAGGAAGCAGTGGCACGCAACTGGGACGTACTCACACAAACCTGCCCATCACGCACGGCGATCACTAAAATCACCAGTACGTGGACCGCGTTGACTCTGCTTGCGCTGGGGGGAGAAGCGGCAGCGGTTCAGCGACCTTCAGGCTGCTGTTGGCGGGATCAGCAGGAAAACACTCAGCGATACACTCCGACACTTGGAACGCGACGGCATTGTTGCTCGCCACGAGATGAGCACTATGCCCCGACGTGTGGACTACGAACTCACTCCGCTCGGACGTACGCTTTTGGAACCCCTCACTGTGCTCATTCGATGGACCGAAACACACTTTGATGACATACTCGCAGCCCGCGCCCACTACGATGCGCAGGCTGCGGGTACAGCCTAAATGCCAAACAGCGCCAAGCCAACCACCAGGATAATCAACCAGGAGAAAATGGTGAGGATAGAGGCAATCCCTAGGAAGACGCTGCGCTTCGTCCACGAGACATAAAGCCCGAATGCCACCACCGCTGGGGAAAGCAAGCAATATGCCCACGCAACCCAGGTGGGGATCCTATCGCCTATGAATGGCGTGCACACCCACACCACGACTATGAGAACCCAGGCGGTGATTGTTTTCCAACGGTCCCGCCATTTAACCATGTCAGACATGTGGCAACCCTCCTTTTTCCTGCCTTCCTGCTGCAAGTCCGGTTGCTGTATGGTGTTACTTTAATTTTAACACCTATAGGCTGCAGGAACGATACGGATTGCGGCCTTAACGTGGGGTGCCGTCATTGGTGTTGCATCGTCCGTACCAGTATCAGCGCTGGAAAGTGGGGAGGTGTGTGGGATTGAAAACCTTCTTTGTGGATTTCGCCGACTTCAACAAGCTGTTGCTTGGTGTCCGCAGTGAGGGCTTTTCTACATCAAACTGATGAATGTTGTAATGCTTTTGTGTGACAGTGGTCGTTTGAGGGGATAACATTTCTGGATAGAGGCCGAATGCAATCTTGTATGTTATTTCTCTGGTGATTCGTTGTTTTAACTGTTCAGACGCCTCTGAATTTAATTAGTGACACGTCATCAATCTAGTGGTAGGTTGACTTCTATCAGAAGGTTAGAAGCCGACCAGAGGAGGAATTATGAAGCTTCAACGCCGTCTTGCAGTGGTTGTGATGACCAGCATGCTTGCGAGTGGTCTCGCTGTTCCCGCAGTTCACGCGGCTGACCAAAAGCCGCAAACAAACAATCAAGTGACAAGATCCAGCGAAGGCATTGTGGATGGCATCAAGAATTCCATCGCTACGTTATTCCTTTTTAGGCTGTTTGGCCCATCGGTGTCATCGTGCATTGCGGGTAATGACGCTTCGTGTGAATTTATCTAACGAAATTTAACCAGAAAAAGTGGGGTCCGCGATTACGCGGACCCTCTTTTATTTAATCAGTCATCGTGCGAGAAAAATTGCCTTACATGAAGGAATTTCTCTCTCGGCAATTGATTTGTAGCCGCTATATCGCGGTACTTGGTTTTCAACGTGACGTGCTGGGATTTTTCTTTTTAGCTGCGGCACTGGGTTTCCATCCGCTATATCGCGGTACTTGGTATCTGACGGCCATAACAGGTCAAAAACAACCGTATGATTCCGTACCGTTTCCATCCGCTATATCGCGGTACTTGGTATCTGACTCGACACAGAAGACATCCGAAATGTCATTGATTGGGAAACGTTTCCATCCGCTATATCGCGGTACTTGGTATCTGACCCGCCCCGCCGCAGCCCACACCAGGCCCGGATGGAGTGTTTCCATCCGCTATATCGCGGTACTTGGTATCTGACCTTCGGGATTTGATGGGGAGTTTATCTCTCCCATCTTGGTTTCCATCCGCTATATCGCGGTACTTGGTATCTGACCAGAAGAAGAAGTCTTCTTGGGCGACGGCCATAAACAGTTTCCATCCGCTATATCGCGGTACTTGGTATCTGACAACTTCTCAAACTACGGAGCCTCATGTGCTCACAGGGGGTTTCCATCCGCTATATCGCGGTACTTGGTATCTGACGTGAATATAGTCGGTATGAGTTCGAATCATATATAGAACAGTTTCCATCCGCTATATCGCGGTACTTGGTATCTGACCGCTGCATATCATCGATAAACTCGATGAGAGCTTATTTGTTTCCATCCGCTATATCGCGGTACTTGGTATCTGACAACTGTCGCAAGCCCGGTGGATACTGGGGCGATGAAGTTTCCATCCGCTATATCGCGGTACTTGGTATCTGACCCTACCAGAAAAACACCCCTTCTGACCAGCGGCGGAGGAAACGGTTTACACACCCCCCGTCGAATAGATCACATTCCCACATTTGCTTCCTTAAATCACGATAAACACCAGGTCAACCCACTACACACCAAACGCCGGTATCGAGTTTTCTCAAGCCGGTTTTGCACCCCCACGCGTTAACCCCGTTCAAAACTGGGTTTGAACAGGGAAGATAGGGGACGTGTCATCATGGATACTATCACCGTAACATGATTAAACGGTGCAAATGGGGGAGCAACGCACCTTTCGTTGTGGGCAAAATGGTGCGTTGCTGTTGTTTTGCTATCATTTTTCGATTTCAGGATGTTGATGTGCGTCAACTTCTGGGGTTGTTTCAAGAATTTTGGCTAGGGCACTGATGTCGTCATTGTTGGCGGCTGCAGGAAAAGTCCAGTGAAGGTCGAATTTCTCGGTTGTTACATCGATTTTTGTGCGCGAATTATCGTTGTCGGCCGGGGTAAAACGAATGTGACGAACTTCTGAACGGGGGACTTCGCCTTTGATTGTGCCGTGATTGCGGAAGTCGTGCGGATTGGCGGTGATGATGCGGGTGTCGGTAACCGCGATGAACGATGCACTTACTGCTTTAGAGACGGTACTGATTTTCTTTTCCAGTCTCAGTAAGTTCCATGATGCGTCCATTTTTAGATCGAAAGCAGTAGAAACCATGGTCAGAGGATTGTTTGAGTCCATCTGGTGTGGGAATGCGATAGCTAGTAGATGCTCGTCGTCGTTGAGGAGCCAGCGCAGAATACGCACGTATACCTCAGTGTCATAGCCTTCGGGTGCGATGGTGGTGATTGTGCTAGCGCTATCTAGTTTGTTTCTGATCGGATTGAGGGCATCAGCCAGCGGTTCAATGGCTTCGAGCAGTTGTGCGCTGGTAAGTTGGCTTTGTTTACTGCGCCGTTGTGATAAGAGGGGGAGTGTCCTACGGCCGGGAAGCTCGGCGATGAGACGTAACTGGCGAGTAAGTGCCGAGATCAGGGTTGTTGCTGTGTTGCGACACACTTTTACCTCGGCGCGTGTGTCGTTGACGATGATATCGAAAAGCTTGGCTTCATCAGGGTCGTTGGTTTCGTTGACTCGTGCCCTGTAAGCGTGCAGAACCTGGAATTGGGTGTGTGCCCTCAAGGAAAAAAGAAGTGCCTGGGTGTCAAACAGGATCGCTTCGGCGTTGGTGATCAGGTACTGGCGCTCCTCTTTGCCGTCAAGAGTGTCAAGCTGTTTGATATGGTCTTGAACATTCTTGCGGTACAGCTCCATGTGCTTGCGCAGTGTTGCTTCGTACGGGGCGATGCGCTGCCACAGCGTCTCGGGAACAGAGCCTATCTCTTTAGCATGAGTCGTGGCACGTTCCATTGTTTCAACGTGGCCAGTGAGTTCCGCCCATTGTTCATTGCGGATGGTGGTCAGGGTTTGATTGAGCAGCGCGGTGTTCGTTTTGACTGCTGTGGTCACATCAGAAAGTGCCATCTGTAGGGCGACCATGGCGAGGGCTGGGCCGATGGCGGCTAAGGCTCCTGCAGCGGCACCCGTGCCGATGGGGATGAAACGTGCTTGGGCAATGATCTTGCCGTTTCTCATTACAGCACCAATGTGTGCGCCATCTTTGAGGGCCATTGTTGCTCCGGCGCTCAGGAGTTTCTGTGTTTCTGCGGTGACGCGGTATAGCCCTTGAGCGGCTGTCATGGCTTTGGCTGTGGCTCCCGTGATGGCAGCGGTGCTGCCAATCGCGCTTAATGCGGTAGTGAGCTGCGCCCGGTCAAACTCGGGCAGTAGTCTGAAGTCAATGGGTTCAAGACCTTCTGGGATGTCTCCGAACACTGCGGTGATCTCGGGTGCAATCTCTACGATGGTGCTGGTTGGCTCTGTGTTGGTGATCATTCACTATTTCCCAATTTTCCACATACTTTCTTTTCATTATTTTATAAGATTACATGGTTTTTGGGGAAAATAATGAGCGAAACGCCTAGGCATAAACGGAGGCGACTGGCGTCACGCTGTCTGGTCGTTACGGGTGGACGAACTCTTATCGACGCCCACCCGAACCCATCATCGCTGTCACCAAACCAGCAGCACCCACCCCACACAGGGGTACCCGTTTAACCGTACCGTACCCCGACGCCCACTTGCCGACATAAATGTATCTGACCTGGAAATATTCCTCAAATATCACCCCGTTGGGCAGTCTGCGGCACCACGCTTCCGGGAAGCTTCTATGCAAAAATAAGAAAATTTTCATCGGAATACATGCATACGCGTTAATCCTTTTGTTACGATCCAGTAACCAAAAAGAAACATCCATCATAAGGAGCCAACGCGTGACCGACCCAGCAAAATTCACAGTTGATCACAACGCAGTGGCTTCCCACATAGACCAACTACGCGGCTACAGCGTCGAACTAGAACAAGAATCCACCCACTTTTTTTAAAACGTCATCGAACCATTACGCGGAGAGTGGAAAGGGAGCTCCTTCGAGTCCTGGGACACCATGACCGCACGGTGGCACGACTTAATCTCAGTAATAGATGACACCCTGCAACAATTCACAGGCCGTATGGACACCGCAGGCAACATCTACCAAACAGGGGACGCGGACCAGACCCAGCAGATACAAAAATCGATTCTCCGGCATGGACATGCCCTCCGGGGACATGCTATAAAAACCCACCAAATAAAAAAATCAATACAAAAAAATAAAAGGCACATACGCATGGGAACTCCACACATCCAAATCCCCCTTGACGCACTCCACGATGTCGGAGAGGCTTTGGAAAAAATTTCAGAATCCGGAAAATTAATAATTTCACTGGAACCACAGTTTGCTTTGCTGGGCGCTGACCACGTGTCCGGCGCAACAATGGTAAACGCCGTCTGGGGAATTTGAAACCACCTGGAACGGCTCACGAGAAACACTACTGGAAAAACACGAATTTACTAGGTGAAGTCTCCAAAAAAATCGCCGACACAGCCCGCGACCTCGACGAAATCAAAGCGTCTGGAATGTTAGAGCTCGCCGGGGCGATGGAAGGGAAACAAGGATGTTTCGCCTCTGCATCTAAAGCAAGCATCTATGCTTTTAATGAACAAACCGCAAGCAAATCAGAATTTGGCATCCTTACAACCATGGATAGACTTCACAAAATTATTGAGTCAATAGGAAAAATCCGTGGAAGCCCTCAAGCCTTTCTGGGTCGCAACCGAAGCCGACCAATACTACGAGATGATGGCGAAGTTCAAGACCGCAGCAACAGAAGTCACCACCATTCTCAACAGTGTGGAAGCAGCGTTGGAATCAGTGCGTGTGGACACCTCAAACTTCCGTAATGGCGTTCGTGACGCCCTGAACAATACTGAATAAAAAAGACACTAATAGGATTATGTCATGATTCCCACACCCTTGCTGCCCTTTTTTTAGTATATAAATACAAAGATTTTTGCCATTGGCGGCGAGCCCGAAATGATCCAAAAAAGGGCTGATCAATTCAAAGAATTTGGCGAATATTCTCTGGATGCTGCCGCTAAAATCAAGACAATGCATGACATTGGATTTTTAGGCGATGAAGGGGAACGATACTCAGAACTTCTAGGGGCGAATTTCCCAACCAACCTAGAAATAACTGGACATGCCCATATTGGAACAGCAAACGCCATCCAGTATTACCATGATGCGTTGGTTGACAGCTTGGCAAAAATGAGCAACCTCACCATGGTTGCGAGTGGTCATCATCAAGCTGTGCAGCAAGCATTCTACGCATGGCAAACCGCACAAAAAAATGCTCTTGCTGCGCAAGCTACTGCTTTTAATGTGGCCTTAGTGAGCACGCCGTTGTTGGCGACTCCTGCCGCCCCGGGAGCCATTGCTGCGATGGCTAAAGCCGACACTGCGGCAGCAATGGCTGAGGATGCCTTGGTCATTGCGCTTAATAATTACCGGGCTGCCCGGGAGATATGGGAGGCAGACCTGAAAAAAGCAGCAGGGATTAAAGATCATCTCACCGCAGAAACGCATACTGCGGCCGCGCGTGTTGATGAGCAAGCCAGGAAAGATTCAGAGACAATGCTGACTATCATCGTGAGCAGTGGAATAAGATCGTTGCTAAAGCCAAAGAAATTGCCACGGACAAAGTCAAAGCTTTGGAGTTTGTGTCCGAAGCTCTCCTGCTTATAGGTGCCGTTCTGCTCTTCTTCCCTGGTGGTCAACTATTTGGCGGTATCGCTACTGTTGTCGGGTTGCTTCTTAAAACTGGGTTGGTGGCAACAGGAAACAGTAGTTGGCAGTCTCTAGCTTTTGACGTGGTCACCTCCATACCAGGAGCTAAAATACTAAAATTAGGCAAAGCAGGGAAATTAGGAGCAGCAGGCGCGCGTCTGGCTAAAGGCATCGAGACATCACTAGCTAGTGTCAAGGCCACAGCAATTGCCATTCCCAGCAAGACAGCGGAACTGGCACGTGGTGCCTTACGGAAACTCGGCTTGGATCCGGTGGATATGTCCACCGGTGTGCTGATCGACTATGAGACAGATGTGTCCATTGATGGAATACTGCCGTTGATCATTGATCGCAATAGCAACAGCGGTCACGCCATTGGTCGAGCATTGGGCCCGCAGTGGGTTTCACGCATTGATTGCCGCATTGAAATATGCACCAATGAAATTTTAATGCTCGCCCCGGATGGTGCTCTGCTGACCTTCCCACCGGCTCCGTTGGATGGCTCTGAAGTACGCGCGGATGGCCGACCCTGGCTGTTGTCGTTTGTTGATGGTGCTTATCGTGTCCGTGATATTGCCGCTGGCCTGACGTATGTTTTTTCGATCACAGCCGAGCAGTCGTTGGTGCGTCCCACCACTCCTATCCCTGATGAAGTGGCTAACTATGATGGTGCTGCTGATGAATTCGGACGTAGTGTTGCTGAATCATCGCTGGCAGGTGTTATTGGCAGTGGCATTGAGGTTGGTCTTAGTTCGGTACTGCACCGTACAGGCCACTGGATTGAATACGATTACGATGCCTCCAGTGGACTCATGTCCACTATTCGCCGCAGCGACGGCACTATTGTGCACTTGGGGTGGGATCGGCGCACCGCACGCCTGGCTGATGTTTACTTAACCCATGTTGATCATCACACAGAAGAACCTGTCAGGCTTGTGTCCTATGAGTATGACGCTCATGGTCGTCTTAGGCGCGTTGTTAATTCAGCGGATGGGGCATTGGGGTATCACTATGATGATGGTGGTCGTATTTGCGGTTGGACAGACCGAAACGGTGTGACCTATAAGTATCAGTTTGACGAGCACGGGCGTGTGGTAGCGCAGGCAGGGACAGGTGGTGTGCTTGCCAATGCCGCTGTGTGGCTGGATGATACTGGATCGGATGCGCCAGAAGGCGGCAAAGTCTGCGTTGCCATAGAGACTGCAGTTGCTCTTGCAGGAGATCCGCGTCTTATGGGGGATGAGGTTATTGACCAGCGCATCAAACAACTTCAAGCACTCCCGCTGGTGCAGGCACTTACCTCGGGCGGGCTTGTGGGGGCTGGGCTGACCGGGTCCGGTCGCACCGGTGTTCGTGATGATGATCAGTGGACTGTTCCGCACGAGTGGCTTCACGATGAGGTGTTGGGGGATATTCGTCCCACTGTGTATCGTTCAACAGCTGCTGGTGATGTCTGGCGTGTGATTGCACCAGATGGGGCATGTGAAGACTACAGCCACAATCAGTATCACGCCATTGTTGAGGTTATCGCTGCTGATGGTGGGGTCAGTCGGATTGATTATGACGACAATGGCTGTATTACAAAACGTGTGTTTGCCGACGGTGGAACAGAACATGTTCAGCTGGGTCCGTGGGGTGTGCCTGCTCAGGTGACTGGTCGTGATGGTGCAGTGACGGAGTATGAGGTGGATGCTGCTGGTTTGGTGACAGCAATGATGGGCCCGGGTGGGCGTCGATTAGAGTTCGCCTACCAGTGGCGCCCGGGTGGTGTGGTGCCACTTGCCTCTGCTTCAGAGCAATACGGCGCGGTGATTACCGAATGCGATGACGCAGGCCGAGTAATCGCGACCACCGATGCGGAGGATCGCCGCACCAGCGTGGTACGCGATGCCGCGGGCCGGGTGGTTGAATCCATGGATGCCACCGGGGCGGTCACTCGGGTGGACTACTCGCCGGAAGGGTGGCCCTGGCGGATGACCTACCCGGATGGGTCTTGTTCGTATGCCACCTATGACGGGGAGGGCAATGTTATTGCCACCACCGATCAGTCCGGGGCGGTGACCACCACCACCTATACGGTGTTTGATACCCCGCAGGTGGTGACTAATTCGGCAGGGCAGACCACCTCGGTGGTCTATAACAGTCAGCTGCAGCCAGTGGAGGTTATTAATGCTGATGGGCGACACTGGTGGTTTGACTATGACCTCTGCGGCAGGATGACAAGCCAGCGGGACTACAACGGGCATATCACCCGGTATGAGACGAATCGTCGTGCCGGATGGTCCAGCAGTATCGACGCCGTAGGGCAGCGCACCACCATCTGGCGGGACGTGGTAGGCAATATTGTTCGCCAGGATAGCCCTGCGGGGGTTACCTCGTGGTTGTATGACACAGCTGGCAGGTTAGTCCAGGTCACCTCGCCAGATGCGGTGGTGGACTATGCCTACACCGATGTGGGTGAGGTCATCGGTGAGACGATTACCCTGCCCTCGGGGGAGCGTTTCGGTGCGGGCACGCTACAGGATGAGGATGCTGGGGTGTTGGCGATTGCGTTGCCGACCGGGCAGGTGGTTCGGCAGGAGGTGCGTTTGGACTCTGCTGGTCAGGGCGGGATTGATATTCGCTTTGGTGAGCAGTTGGTTGGGCAGGTTGGCTTGCACCATGATGTGTTGTCGCGGACGTTGTGCTGGCAGCTGGGGGCGATCACCAGGACGCGGCAGTGGGATGAGCGGGGTCGGGTGACTGGGGATGTGGTCACCACTATGACACCGGCCGCAGGAGTGTGTGCGAAATCACCTGGGGTGCCGATGGTTGAGTTTATGGCTGCTGGCACTGCTGGGGGGTGTGGTGGCTGGTCGGTGGTGGTCGTGGGAGGCCACTGATCAGGTCAGTGTGATTGAGGATGTGCTGCGTGGGACGGTGGCCCTTGATACGGATGCTATGGGTCGGGTCACTGGTGTGTCCCGCACACCAGCAATGCCTGACGTACGTGGCGTTGATGCTGTTCAGGGTGCGCAGAGCGTTGGTGGTGTTGGTGTGGAGGTGTATGGGTTTAGTGCTGCGGGGATGGTCGAGGCGATTACGGCCCCGGATTTCACTCCGTCTCCTGCCGGGTTGGCTAAATCCGCGCGTGCCGCACACCAGGCGCAAGCAGGACTGGAACATCCACAGGTAGAGAAGGTGCATGCTCGGGGGACGTTGGTGACTCGGGTGGGGAAAACCTCGTACCGGTATGACCGGCTGGGCCGGGTCGTGGAGACCGTGACGAGGCGGACGTCGGTGGGGTCGGTGGTCAAACGGTTTGGGTATGTTGGTTCGACTGGTCAGGTGTCGTGGTTTTCGTCGTCGGATGCACCAGAAGTGGTGTGGTGGTATTCCTATGATGGCCTAGGTCGCAGGGTGGCGAAAACGTGTGTGGATGCTGCTACTGGTGGGGTGGTTTCGCGGTGGGTGTTTGTGTACTTGGGGTCGCAGTTGGTTGCTGAGTATGTGGTCACGCCTGCTGCTGATACCAGCGTTGATGTGCAGACTGCTGATGCTTGTGTTGCTGGTTGCTGTGGCATAAATGCTGCTGTGGCCGCTGGTGGGCACCCAGAAAACAACCACCGCAGCGTTGGTGCTTGTGGTGATAAGGTTCCTGTGGTGGGTCGGGTGTGGGTGACTGATCCTGTTAGTGGGGTGATGGTGGGTCAGCTTAATCTGCATCAAACCATGGGTGGTGTTACTGGTGTGGCTTCTGGCGGCGTAACTGGCGGTGTTGTTGCTGGTGACGCTTATGCCGCTGCTGGTGGTGGTGTGTGTGGGTGGTCGCAGCACCAGGTGGATGCGGTGTTTTATGCGTTGGTGGCGGATTTGGCTGGTGCGCCGCAGGAACTTATTGACCTGGATGATGGTTCGGTGGCGGGGTGGGTGACCCAGTCGTTGTATGGTAGGCGCTGTTGGCGTGGTGTGGATTCGCCGTTGTTGTTTATTGGTCAGTATGAGGATCAAGAGTCGGGGTGGGTGTATAACCGGTTTCGGTTTTATGATCCGTGGTCTGGGGTGTATGGTTCCCAGGATCCGTTGGGGGTGGCGCCGAATCCAGCGACACCGCAGGGGTATGTGGGTAATCCGGTGTTGTGGGTGGACCCTAACGCACTCAAAGCATGTTCAGGTGTGCTATCGGATGCAATGCTCACAATGATGCGTCAGGTTGACGATATTGCTGTAAATGACAAGACACTAAGAAATATTTTCAATGTTGCTGGTATGGTGGACATGGATGGCAACATCTATCTGGCATCAGGCGCTATGCATAACCTAGATCCTTCCCGTTATCCCGGGTTGAATATTGTCAATTTAGGTAGTCCGGCGGAGTGGAAGGGCCTTGATTGGCATGAGCGTTTGCCGTTCCATGCTGAGCAAAAGCTGCTGGACTATGCTAAGAAAAACAACATTGATATAGCAGGGATCTACACCTATATCGATGCCTGCCCAAACGGATGGCAGTTGGACAAGGCAAAGAAGGTGCTAGATGGCATCTATAAAGGTTTTGAGACCTGTGATCTTTCCTTGCGGAATAGTGGTCTAAAGTCTTTTTTTGATAATAAACTATACCTATCGGAAGAAGCGCTCAGAATCTTGAAAGAAGACAAAAATCTAAAGAAAAAATTATTTGAAATTATAAAATCAAAAATACGATAAAATTTCGCATATGGAGGTATAAGTGTGAAAAAAATAGAATATTATAACTATGAGGTGCGTGTACCTTTTGAGCAAAGCATGATTCCATTTGATCGAATCGTAAAATATATGAAAGGCAATCCTGGCGCTAGATGTTTTATCGCTGCAAACCACTGCACGAAAGAAGATATTGACACGTGGTTAAATGACGATAAGATAAATGTATACTGGTGGGAAATCTAGCTAAGTTGCCCAGTATTGAAGATATAGACCCTGAGACTCTAGATTCTTATGATGTAATTGAATTGTTGTCTATCGCTGCTTCTCCAAAGAGGCTTAACTTTGCTGCACTGCTAGAAGTTTTGCCTCCTGTCGATGCCGAAAAGTTATGCTCACTATACTACCCAACAAGCAGTCACCCCACGGGTGAGCTGTTGGTGACATGTGATCAAGACCCCAAACCAGGATTTGTTGAAAATTTTAAAGCCGCGATTGATGGTAATGCACATGACATTGATGTGCGATCAGAGGCTATTTCCAAATATCTGGAGGATATATTTAGCGGATGGGCAAAATTTACATATACGGCAAGCCTCGAAAGTGGCTTGAATGCCGATGAGAGATGGGAAACCATTCTAATACCAACATATAGTAATATAGATGGTTCTTTTATTGACTGGGGAGTCTTACTGAGTTCAAGTCATACGGAACTTTAACTGTGATGCCTGCCGCCACCCTGATATCTGAGCCTCTTCCACAAGCCTGGCAGAGGTTGCAGCGATCTGATTTCCATATTTTGCTCGTCGGGGATTTGTCTGTCTTCAATGTCGTTAGGTGACAGATTATTTCGAACAGTAACAGCGCCTTCCGCACACGCCTCCTTGATAGACTCATACGCACTCAACATATATCCCAGCTACCCTATTCTTATTTCAGAAATGAGAAATGATCGGCGACGTGCATTCCATCAGTAACTCTTACGGAAGCTTACGGAGCATCTTTAATGTCGCTAATATGATGAGTAAAGAGGGTAATTTATACTTCCTGCGAGATACAGCGCATAATCTGGATTCGTCGTGTTATCCCAGACTGAATATTGTCACTTTAGGTGTGACCCTAGCATGGTGAAAAGAGCCTTGATCCACATGAGCGTTTGTATCTTCATTCTGAACAGCATTTGTTGGATCATGCGAAAGTGAACAATATTGATGTCTACCTTTCAAACCTGTCTGATGCACGAAAAGAGATTGTGAAGAATGGAATGGTGTATGGCTACAAGCTATGTGATTGTGTCATGAATGAGTGACTGGCGAGATAAAGGAGATGCTCGCTGGTGATAAAAACCTTATTCAGAAAGCAGCTAGATTTATCACTCGAGGATTGAGATAAGAAAGAGTATTTTGATGGCCTTGCAAGAATCTGATGGTAAGTTCATATACTATTTTTATGAGGTGGATGCGATGGGGGAGCCTGAGGTTGTGCCGTTTGAACGTCTTGTTCAGTATGTGAACGATCATCCAGAAACCCAGTTCTTTATTTTTGCAAAGCGTTGCACTAAAGAGGATGTTGATACATGGTTTAATAATGAGCATGTCACGGTGCATTGGTGGAAGGACATGACACCGACGCCAGGAACAGACCCACTTTCCATATTTGTTCAGTCTGTTGATCCGGTAAAACCTAATTTCGGAGGAATACTTGAGGTATCGTCGTCTATATCCCCTGAAGAGCTGCATTCCCTGTATACTCTCGCAGATGGACGTCCATCTGGAAATCTGATGATTGCGCGAAACTCTGATCTTCCGAAAAAGCCATTGAACTCTATGAAGAGACTTTTTAAGTCTGACCTAAAACTAGAAAAAAACACAAAGTCTTCCACAGAGAATTATTTAATGGTTGGGCTTTGGTGGAGTTTGATAATGATAACGAAGGTGAGATGGCTCCGCCAGAGCGCTCTGAATATTTACTTTTCTACTCTGGCGGCGATTTAGATGAGTCTTTTATCGATTGGGGAGAAATTATAGGTAGGCATATTGTCGAATTTTAGTATTGCGGAGAGTTATTCGGGGTTTATTGAAGAATAACAACTTTCTCTTTTGGCACTCCGCAATTGGTATGCACGATACGCTATGTCTTCATATTCGCGATTGCTTGTTCCACCGCATAATGAATCTGGTTAATCCTACGGTTGCACCATATCTGCCGGTCTTTCAACGGCTTCTGAACAGGCTATTTTTACGTGGCGTGTCACACCTGCCCCCATGAGTCTTTATCGGCAGTCAGATGCTTTGGATTCAGGACATCCAACATCCGCGTTTCGTTTTTCGTGTAGTGTCGTCAGATCCTGCACACTACCAACATACGGCTTAAAGATGACTACAATGTTGCCGCTTTGATCGGCGATGGCCTGTAGGCTGTGCCTGGTGGTTTTGTGTTTTCCGATGTAGAGTTCTGGCCTGTCAGCCCAAAACAGCACGGTACGAACGTCCCGTTGATGACGCCGTAGAGTTGAGGATCAAGGTCTTCTGGGGCCGATGGTGGCGCGAGTGCATGGTTGAGGGCGTTGATGAGAGTGCAGGTGGTCTCCCATGAGGGATGCTATTACCGGCGACGAGAAGTGTGCTGAGATCCTTCCCCAGCAGTTGAATAGCCCTCATCGGTGATACACCAATGCATCACGATTCACTTAAAGTGCATAGTGAATATGTTGAGAAACTTGTTGATGTAAATCGCCCAGATGTTCAGTATGTCTTTTTATAGTCAGTGCTATGCTGTGGAGTTTGATAGAATGTCATACAGCCGTGGGTTGAATCATGATATTAGTGCGCAGGCTAATAATTCAAGTTTAGTTATTGTTCTTATGTGGATGGGGTAGTGGAAATGAATGTTACAGTAGGAAATCAGGCTGTCGTTTTTAGGGGAGTGAAGCATACTGCTGTCCAGATGTTGGAAAAAATGTATGGAGGGCTTGTTGTGGAACTGGTCAAAACTGACTCATTGGATGTTGTGTTCAATAATGGGCAACGCTCCTGGATAGTGCAAGAGCAGAATGGTTGGTGTGTGATTGAAGAGCTTTCGGCGGACAGCTTCATACTTTATGATTTGCTTAGTGTGTCTGGGGATTTTCTTGATAGCGTTGCTTATGTTTTTTATGTAAGGCAAGAAAAGGATATAAAGTTTCGGGGCGGCGCTGCTTATATAGGTTATTATTTCGGGGTCTATAATCCAGTTGATGGGAAGCTAGAATTTATACAAAAAGGACTTTCTACAGATAAGTGGGAATGGAGTAAAAGTTCAAACAGCTCCCACCTTCCAATTTCCGAGTCATCGCTCAATCGTGAGGGGTTGGAAAAATTTATAGAGATAGAGGGTATTCCTATATATTTTGGAGGGATGGAAAAATTGAACCCGGACCTGTATGTGGCGAAAGTTCCTGAAAAGAGCGATGAAGAATGGGCCGCTTTCTTTGAGAGTTTTTACAAGAAGAGCTAGGATAATTTTGCAGTGTTGTAGTACCATGCTTCTACCTTGTGTTGGGGGTGGAAGAATCCGATAAATCTCACAACAAATGGACACCTCTATACTGTGATTGCTTTAGAGGACTTGCAGGAAAAGAATTTTTGTAACGCATTTAGTGTTTGCTATAACGGCAGTCCTCATGCATGCTCACATTCACTTCACCCAGAATCGAGCCCGAAACCACCCGCCAACGGCGAGTGCCGGGGCGTCGTTACGCAGGCGCTAGACTTCGCACTATGGCTAAACAGTGGCGCTTCTTGATTACGGCTCTGGCAACCTTCGTTCAGCGCAGCGCGCGGTAGAGCGCGTGGGGGCCGAGGTCACGGTGACCAGTGATCCTCAGACGGTTCTCGCCGCCGATGGCCTGCTTGTTCCCGGCGTGGGGGCGTTTGCGGCGTGTATGGATGGGCTGCGTGCTGTGAATGGTCCGCGCCTGATCGGGGAGCGTTTGGCTGGTGGTCGGCCCGTCATGGGGATTTGCGTGGGCATGCAGGTGCTGTTTGAGCACGGCGTGGAGCACGGCATTGATGCGCAGGGCTGTGGGGAATGGCCGGGCGTGGTGGAGCGTCTGCACGCTTCGGTGCTGCCACACATGGGGTGGAATACGGTGGAGGCCCCGGAAAATTCGCAGATGTTCGCGGGATTCAGCAGTACTGATCGCTTCTATTTTGTGCATTCCTACGGCGTGCGGGATTGGGTGTTTGAGGGGGACGATCTGACCACGCCACCGCTGGTCACGTGGGCGCAGCACGATGGGGACCGGTTCGTGGCGGCCGTGGAGAACGGCCCGTTGTGGGCCACGCAGTTCCACCCGGAAAAGTCGGGGGAGATGGGGTTGAAGCTGCTGGAGAACTGGGTGGGGTCGCTGTAGCTCCTCAGCAGCGTCAGCCACAGCTGCTCTTTTAAAAACCCAACCCCACCCAACCCCCACTTGAACAGCGTTTTTATCGATCACAATGTGAACCACACTATTGGGTGACCCTCAGCGCTGCGGTTCACCGACCAGCTAGACTTGCCCCTATGAGTCTCACACTTCTTCCCGCTGTTGATGTCGTTGATGGTAAGGCTGTGCGGTTGCACCAAGGCGCGGCGGGGAGTGAGAAAGTGTACGGAACTCCCCTTGAAGCCGCGTTGAATTGGCAGGAGCAGGGGGCGCAGTGGCTGCATTTCGTGGATCTGGATGCAGCGTTTAATCGGGGTTCTAATTATCAGCTCATGGCCGAGGTGGTGGGCGCACTGGATATTAACGTGGAGCTCACCGGCGGCATTCGTGATGATGCTTCCCTGGAGCGTGCACTTGCCACGGGCGCGCGGCGCGTGAATATCGGCACCGCGGCGTTGGAGAATCCCGACTGGTGCAGGCGCGCAATTGATCGCTTCGGCGACCGCATCGCGGTTGGTTTGGATGTGCGCGAAGAAAACGGGGAGTGGCGCGCCAAAGGCAACGGTTGGGTGTCCGACGGCGGGGATTTGTGGGAAATACTAGAACGCTTGGATGCGCAGGGGTGTTCACGTTTCGTGGTCACGGATGTGTCTAAGGACGGCACGTTGGATGGCCCGAATATTGACTTGCTGCGGGAGGTGGCGGCGGCGACGGATGCGCCGATTGTGGCATCGGGTGGCGTCGCTAAGCTGCAGGATGTGGTGGATATTGCGCAGTTTGTGGAGGAGGGGATTGATTCGGTGATTATCGGTAAGGCTCTGTACGAGGGCAGGTTCACCCTGGCTGAGGCATTGAAGGCTGTGGATTCTGTAGAAGTGATGAAGCCTCGGTGACCGACATGTGGACCAGGGAGCTGCTGGCCGTCGCCGAGGCGGTGGTGGGTGACGCGGAGCGGGTGTTCCGGTCAAGCATTGGCGCGGAGCCGATGATTACTAAGGGCGCGGGGGATTTCGCCACGGAAACCGACATGAAGATTGAGCAGCGCGTCCGTGAGACCCTGGCAGAAAGGACGGGCCTGCCGGTCTTCGGGGAGGAAGGCGGCGGCAGCCTGGACGAAGACACGGTGTGGGTGGTGGACCCGGTGGATGGGACATCGAATTTTTCGGCGGGCAACCCCATGTGCTCCACCATTGTGAGCCTGCTGCACTACGGTACGCCGGTGGTGGGAGTGATTTCCCTTCCCATGTTGGGTAAACGACTCACAGCGGTGCATGGTTCGCCGCTGTATGTCAACGGCGTGGCGCAAAAACCTCTGGAGGAGTCGTCGCCGCTGGTGGCGCAGGTGGGGTTCGGCTCGATTGTGTCGGCGGTGGATTCCCGGTTCCCCACGATGCGTAGGCAGGCGCTCATGCGCATGCTGGCGGACCTTTATCCGCGACTGCGGGTGACGGGGTCGGTGGGCGTGGACTTGGCCTTTACCGCCCTGGGCACGTTTGGTGGATCGATTAGCTTCAGCCCACACGTGTGGGACAACGCCGCCGGGGTGCTGCTGGTGCGTTCAGCGGGCGGCGTGGTCACCGACCTGGACGGCAACACCTGGGGGCCGCGCTCACACGGCGTGATCGCGGGCACCCCGCTGGTGCACCACGCCCTGATGAGTACGATTGAACAGTCTGGTTAAGCCTTTCTATGTAAGGAGCGCTGTCTCGTGAGCGTTGCGGTGCGCATCATCCCCTGCCTGGACGTGGACAATGGCCGCGTGGTCAAGGGAGTCAATTTCCAAAACCTGCGCGACGCAGGCGACCCGGTGGAACTCGCCGCGCGTTACGACGCCGAGGGGGCCGACGAACTCACCTTCCTCGACGTCTCCGCCTCCAAGGCCGGGCGTGGCACCATGTTGGACGTGGTGCGCCGCACCGCCGAGCAGGTGTTCATTCCCCTCACCGTCGGCGGCGGGGTACGCAGTGTGGAGGACGTGGACCAGCTGCTGCGCGCCGGGGCGGACAAAGTGAGCGTGAACACCTCCGCCATTGCCCGACCAGAACTGCTGCGGGAACTCAGCGAACGCTTCGGCGCGCAGTGCATTGTGCTGAGTGTTGACGCCCGCCGCGCCACCGGACCCGACGCCAATACCATGCCCAGCGGCTTCGAGGTGACCACCCACGGTGGTTCCCGCTCCGCAGGCATCGACGCCATCGAGTGGGCCCGCACCGGCGAGGAACTGGGCGTGGGGGAGATCCTGCTGAACTCCATGGACGGCGACGGCACGAAAGAAGGCTTCGACCTGGAACTGATTCGCAAAGTCCGGGAGGCCGTGCACCTGCCCATCATTGCCTCCGGGGGCGCGGGCGTAGTAGAGCATTTCCCGCCCGCCGTGGCTGCGGGTGCCGACGCCGCCCTCGCGGCCACCATCTTCCACTTCGGGGAAGTAGCCATCACCGACTGCAAACACGCTATCGCCGACGCAGGATACGAGGTCCGACTATGAGCTCACAGACGCCTGACGATCCCAGTACCTACGAGCTTGACCCCACGATCGCGCAGCGCCTGCGCTTCAATGACGCTGGTCTCATACCAGTCATTGTCCAAGCTGCGGGCACCAAAGAAGTGCTCATGATGGCATGGATGGACCAGCATGCCCTGGCCTACAGCCTGGCAACGAGACGCGGCACCTATTTTTCCCGCTCCCGCAACGAATACTGGATTAAGGGCCTGACCAGCGGTCATGTGCAGGAGGTGGTAAGTATTCGCGCGGATTGCGATGGGGATACCCTGCTGATGGAAGTGCACCAAACCGGCGCGGCCTGCCACACTGGGACGCGCACGTGCTTCGACGCGGACCTGTTGGGGTGATGTTATGACCAAAAAACGAATTTCATTCATGGCAAAAGCTTTTGTTGCCGTAGGGGCGGGGGTGCTGTGGGTGTCGTCCCGACTGACCTGGATCAACGTCACAGCCAGTGATGATAAATCCGGGGAAAGCACCCAACCCCTCGTGGGAGCCACATGGTCCACCGAGATCATGGCGCTCAGCCTCCTGTTGCTGGCGGGGTTTGTGGCATCGCTGGTGCTGCGGAAAACGGGGCGTCGTGTGGTGGGAATCGTGTGCGCGGTGGCCGCGGCAGCTGCCAGCTGGGCACCACTGGGGTTGCTTGCCGGGGAACCCGACCCGGCGCGGGCGAAAAGCCTGCTCACGTCGGGCGTGGCCACCCAGAATTCCTCCGCGCCCACCACCCTGTCGGACTGGGCACAGGTGACTGACCTGCACGTGAACGCCCTTGGACCGTCGTTGGCGTTGCTGGGCTGCGCTGTGGCGCTGGTGGGCGGCATTGTGGTGGCCATGCGCCCAGGTGAAGATACGCCCAAGCGCAACCAGTATGAGACGAAGGCAGCGCGCCGGGAGAAACTGGAGGAGGACTTGGCGGATGCCCCCGAATCGGGGCGCGTGATGTGGGATGCGTTGGATGAGGGGATTGATCCGACGGACATGACGGGTGGGGCGGGTAGCGCCTCCGAGGACACCTCCACAAGCTGATAGCAAATTAGATAATAATCTGTGATTTCAGCGGCTTGATTTTATGAATGGCGGGTGTGGCCTATAGCCTGGAACGTATTAGCACGACGTTGTTAAATGCGGCCAAGGTCGCCTAAGCCCAATGCGTAAAGGGGTGAGATGTTCCATGACCACAGTTTTTGACCAGTTCCTGGCCGGAGTGCGGGCAGACATCAACGCCCGTGAGGCGCGGCTGTCCTTCCAGGACATAAAGGCGTTGTCCGCCTCTGTGCCGCCGCCGCGTGACGCTTTGGGTGCGCTGCTGCAACGTGGTTGTGGGGTGATCGCGGAGATTAAGCGTGCTACACCCGCGAAGGGCACTATTGCATGGTTTGATTCACCTAAGGATGTGGCTGTGCAGTTCGAGGCGGGGGGCGCGCAGGTCATCAGTTGCCATACGGGGCGTCATGGTTATGGCGGATCGTTCCAGGATTTGGATGTGGTCAAATCGGCGGTAGGGGTGCCGGTGATGTGTAAGGACTTGATTATTGACCCGTACCAGGTGCACGAGGCCCGATATTTCGGGGCGGACATGGTGGCGTTGGTGGCCTCGGTGCTGGACCAGTCTCGGTTGGAATCGTTGTTGGACCGTGTGGAGTCGTTGGGCATGACGGCGCTGGTGGAGGTGCACTCCACTGAGGACGCCACCCGCGCGATCAGCGCTGGGGCTCGCGTGGTGGGGATTAACGCCCGCAATGCGCACACGATGACGGTGGATCGTGACACGTTTTCAGAGATTGCCCCCGGGTTGCCGTCGGGGACTGTGCGGGTGGCTATGTCGGGGGTGCGTACGGTGGCAGATTTGATGAGGTACGCGGGGGCGGGGGCAGATGCGGTGATTGTGGGGGAGGAGCTTGTTACGGCTGCGAACCCCAGGGAGGCGTGCCGTAAACTTGTGGCCGCTGGGCAGCATCCGGCTTGTCCTTCTATGAACTAGTTCCAGAAAAGGCATATCTGCTGTGATTGTGGAAAATCTGAGCCTAATTCCGTCACCCCCGCAAGGTGTGTGGTACCTCGGCCCGATTCCGATCCGCGCCTACGCGCTGTGCATCATCACGGGCATTATCGCGGCGGTGTGGTTGTCGCGGCGTCGATACGTGGCGCGGGGCGGCGACCCCGAAGTGGTGATGGATGCGACGCTGGTGCTGGTTCCGGCTGGCATTATCGGTGGGCGGCTCTACCACGTGATCACCGACAGCGACCAGTATTTTTGCTCCGACTGCAACCCCATGCAGGTGTTCAACATCGCCAGCGGTGGTTTGGGCATTTGGGGCGCAGTGACGCTGGGCACCCTGGCCGTGGCGGTGATGATGCGGGTGAAAAAGCTGCCGTTCGCCCCGCTTGCCGACGCCGCGGCTCCCGGAATCATTCTCGCGCAGGCCATCGGCAGGCTGGGCAACTGGTTTAACCAGGAGCTGTATGGTCGGCCCACGAGCGTGCCGTGGGGCCTGGAGATTTACAACCGCGTGGATGATGCAGGCAAGGTTGCGCCCATGACCGGGCATTCCACCGGCGAGGTGCTGGCGGTGGTGCACCCCACCTTCCTCTATGAGATGTTGTGGAACCTGCTGATTTGCGCGGTGTTGTTGTGGGTGGATCGCCGCTTCCGCATGGATCGTGGGCGGCTGTTTGCCCTGTATGTGGTGGGGTACACCCTCGGTCGGTTCTGGATTGAGCTGATGCGTTCCGACGCCGCAACACTCATCCTGGGGTTGCGTGTGAACACCATCGTGTCGGCCGTGGTGCTGCTGGCGGGGGTGGCGTATCTGGTGATTACCCGGCGACGAGGGGAGAAGAATACGGGCGTTACAGGCGATACAGGCACAGTGTGACCAGTATCGCGTGTGGCGGAATTCTCACTGCGCATCCCATCTTTATGCCCGTTTATTTTTGATTATCCCTGCTTATTTTCGCCAAGATGTGGTTTTTCGGTCATGGGTTTGGTGGGCAAACGTGATTATTGTCCCCCTTAGCGGGCGTTTCTGTGTGGCTTGTGGGGCCAAAGGTGGTTAGGGTGGGAGGCGTGGATAGACGAACAAAAATTGTGTGTACGCTGGGTCCAGCCGTCGCAAGCAAAGAGGGAATCCTCGGTCTTGTGGAAGCCGGCATGGACGTCGCCCGGATGAACTTCTCTCATGGCGACCATAAAGATCATGAGCAAAACTACGAATGGGTTCGTGAAGCAACCGACGAGACCGGTCGCGCCGTGGGCATCCTTGCAGACTTGCAGGGGCCAAAGATCCGCCTGGGGCGCTTCGTCGATGGGGAAGCCTACTGGAACGATGGTGAGATTGTTCGCATCACCGTTGACGACGTCCCCGGCACCCATGACCGCGTGTCCACCACCTACAAAGGGCTGGCCAAAGATGCCAAGCCCGGCGACCGCTTGCTCGTGGACGATGGCAAAGTCGGCCTCGTCTGCGTTGAAGTAGACGGCAACGATGTGGTCTGCAAGGTTGTGGAAGGCGGTCCCGTCTCCAACAACAAGGGCGTGTCCCTGCCGGGGATGGATGTTTCCGTCCCGGCCCTCAGTGAAAAAGACATTGAAGACCTCCGCTTCGCGCTGAAACTCGGCGTGGACATGGTGGCGCTGTCCTTCGTTCGCTCCCCGGCGGACGTGGAACTGGTGCACCAGGTCATGGATGAAGAAAAGCGTCGCGTTCCCGTGATCGCCAAGCTGGAGAAGCCGGAAGCCGTGGATGCGCTGGAATCCATCATCCTGGCCTTCGACGGCATCATGGTCGCCCGTGGCGACCTCGGTGTGGAAGTTCCGCTGGAGGAAGTTCCGCTGGTTCAAAAGCGCGCCATCCAGATCGCACGTGAAAACGCCAAGCCGGTGATCGTGGCCACCCAGATGCTGGACTCCATGATTGAAACTCCCGCCCAACTCGCGCCGAAGCCTCCGACGTGGCTAACGCTGTGCTCGACGGTGCCGACGCCGTGATGCTCTCCGGCGAAACCTCCGTGGGCCGCGACCCGCAGAACGTGGTGTCCACCATGTCCCGCATCGTCAAGTCCGCAGAGGCTGACGGTGAAGTCCCGCAGCTGTCTCACATGCCACGCACCAAGCGCGGCGTGATCTCCTACTCCGCCCGCGATATTGCGGAGCGCCTGAACGCCAAAGCTCTTGTTGCATTCACTACCTCTGGCGATACCGCTCGACGTGTGGCCCGCCTGCACACTCATCTTCCGCTGTTGGTATTCACCCCAAACCAGGAGGTGCGTTCGCAGCTCGCCCTGACGTGGGGTGCGCAGACGTTCCTGTGCCCGGTAGTGGATAGCACCGACTCGATGATGCGCGAAATTGATGAGGCATTGCTGGCCATGGATGAGTACAACCGCGACGACATGATGGTTGTTGTTGCCGGTACTCCTCCCGGAGTGACCGGTAATACCAACATGATTCACGTTCACCCACTGGGTGAAGATCTTCACAGGAATGTGAAAGAGGATTTAAATAAGGCCACTAAAGAAACGGCGAAGAAAGAGTCCAAAAAGGCTAAGCCTGCGGTAAAGAAAAAGTAAAAATTCCGCTGGTATTCGCGTGATCTTCGTTGATCACTGCACAAAGTAGAATCGGTCCATCTTTGTGGTAATAACCACCACAACAGTGAAGATGGGCCGATTTGATATTTCTCACGTCGAGAGGTTTTTATTAAGTGGCATCGGGGGACTGAATTGGATAAATTAGAGGAGTGAAATCTTCCGGCACTGTAAAAGTAGCACATAATATTCCATCAGCGCTGCGTCCGTTGTGGCGTCTGGCGCTCAACTTGCGGTGGTCATGGCGCCCCGAGACTCGCGAACTGTTCCGTAGCATCGACCCTGAGTTGTGGGATGCGTTGGGGGATAACCCCAAGGAACTGCTCCAGCGCGTGCATGTGGACCGCCTCCGTGAACTCGCCGCCGATGACGGCTTCCTCGGTAATGTCCGCAAGGAAGCCGACAATCTCGACCACTACCTGCAGGAACCCTTGTGGTTCCAAAAGACTACAGCAAACAGAACAGCGGCACAGGCCGCAGCTCCACCGACCCCATCGCCGCGTACTTCTCAATGGAGTTTGGCATTGACCCCACCCTGCCGATCTACTCGGGCGGTCTGGGCGTGCTCGCGGGTGATCACATGAAATCCGCCTCTGACCTCGGTATTCCCCTGATCGGTGTAGGTCTTTTGTACTCCTACGGCTATTTCTCGCAGTCTCTGTCCGGCGATGGCTGGCAGGAAGAAAACTACGAGTACCACGATCCTCGCGATCTTCCCGTGTCGCCAGTCCTGGGTAAAGATGGCAAGCAGATCACCGTCACCGTTGCCTTCCCGGACCACCGTGACATTGTGATTGCGTTGTGGGTGGCTGAGGTTGGCCGCGTGCCGCTGTTGCTTCTGGATACCAACATTGAAGAAAACCCCGCTGACCTGCGGGATGTGACCGACCGTCTGTACGGCGGCGACTCGGAACACCGCATCAAGCAGGAGCTGGTGTTGGGTGTCGGCGGCGTGCGCGCCGTCAACGCTTTCTGCGATGCCCGTGGCCTGGCACGTCCGCGCGTTGCCCACTTGAATGAGGGACACGCTGGCTTCCTGGGCCTGGAGCGTATCCGCGAACGCATGAACGAGGGCTTGGATTACGACGCCGCGTTGGCTCAGGTCCGCGCCACCAACATCTTCACCACCCACACCCCCGTTCCCGCTGGTATTGACCGCTTTGATATTGAGCTGGTCCGCCGCTACCTGGGTGCAGGTGATGAGGAATCTCGCCACCTGTGTCCGAACGTCCCCATCGAAGAAGCCATCAAACTGGGTGTGGAGTCAGACCCGAATCGCTTCAACATGGCTCACATGGGCCTGCGGCTGTCACAGCATGCGAACGGCGTCGCTAAGCTGCACGGTGAAGTATCGCGTGAGATGTTCGCCAGCCTGTACCCCGGCTACGTCGACGAGGAAGTGCCGATTGGGTCCGTCACTAACGGTGTGCACCTGCCCACCTGGGTGAAGCCAGAGATGATGAGCATTATTGAGAAGGTCTCCGGCAATGCCGACCTTGCCGTGGCAGACAGCTGGGACTTCCCGGATGCCGTGAACGATGAAACCTTGTGGGAGGCTCGCAACAAGCTACGCGCCGACCTGGTGAACGTGGCCCGCGAGTCCGTGCATGATTCCTGGGCACACCGTGGCCTGCCCGATGCGCAGCTGCACTGGACCAAGCGCGTACTCGATCCGAACACCCTGACCATTGGTTTCGCACGTCGCGTGTCCACCTACAAGCGCCTGACCCTGATGCTGCGTGACCCGCAGCGTCTGCGCAGCATCCTGCTCAACGAAGAGCGCCCCGTGCAGTTCATTATTGCAGGTAAAGCCCACCCCCACGACATGGGCGGCAAGAAACTCATGCAGGAGATCGTGCGCTTTGCCGACGACGCGGGTCTGCGCGACCGCTTCCTGTTCCTGCCCGATTACGACATCGAACTGGCTGGCTACCTCATCTCCGGCGCGGATATTTGGTTGAACAACCCCATCCGCCCGCAAGAAGCCTCCGGCACCTCTGGTATGAAGGCTGTGATGAACGGCTGTCTCACCCTCTCCATTTCCGACGGCTGGTGGGACGAAATGCCGCAAGAAGACCACGGCTGGACCATCCCCACCGTGGAATCCCACGACACGGACTACCGAGACCACCTTGAAGCGCAGGCCCTGTACGACCTGATTGAGCACGAGATCGCGCCGAAGTTCTACGACCGCGATGCCGATGGCCTGCCTCGTGAATGGCTGCAGTGGGTGCGTCGTTCCCTGGTGGACCTTTCACCAATGGTCACTTCCACCCGCATGCTGCGCGATTACGTGGAAGGCTACTACCGTCCCGCCGATGAGGGTGCCCGCCGGGTCACCGCAAGTCCTAAGGTTGCTCAGGAATACGTCCAGTGGACCAAGCGTGTTCAAGAAGGGTGGGAGAGCATTCAGCTGTCCAACCTGATGTGTAACGGCGAAGCTGCGCCGAACGCCGGTGAGACACTTGCGGGTGACCCGATCCGACTGTCCGTTGATGTGAACCTGGGTGACCTCACGGGCAAGGATGTGCTGGTGCAGGCCATCATTGGTATTTCAGATCCGGAGAATCCTGAGGAATTAGTGCAGCCGTCGCTGATTTTCGATATGAAAGACAGCTCTGGCAAAGGCCGCTATGAAGTGGAAATCGGCAGCGATGTACCCGGCGAGTTTGGGTACACCATTCGCGTCGTTCCGAACCATGAATTGTTGGTTTCCCCGGCCGAGCTGGGTCTGGTGAAATACTACAGCGAATAGTTTCTTACGCTCTGTGAGCGTGCTGCTGCACCCCGTCTGATTTATGAACAATCAGGCGGGGTTTTGCGTGGTTGTGTTGCGGGGGAGCGCGGGATGCTATGTCGTAGAAAAACGAACCAGCGTTACCTAAAAATCACCAGCAGGCTACAAATGTGACGCATCTCTCTATTTTGGGATTTTATGGTAGGTTGACAGGTAGTTGCTGTCATACAAGACTTGCCTATCAATGTTGCGATAACCTGCAATTAATCTTATTGGAATCGCCGTATTTTTTCATTGCTCAACAATGTAGGCATTGTGCGAATTGTTAAGTTTGTCACTCGAAAGTAGTAATTGTGCAGCAGGGGTGTGGCGGATTGGGGTTTAACATCGGGTATGGGGTGACGGGGACTCATCCTCCTTGGTTTCTGTTCCCCCAACGTTTTCATTCGACGTTTTCATCAGTGAGAAATACTCCCTGATCATTCAGGAACTTATGCCATGATTCAGTTTGTTTCGCAACGGTGGAGTCAGATAATGCTGAACAGTTGGCAGCATCTGAGTCTCGTTGTTCAATGTCTTGTTTTGGCCACTGTTATTGCACTTGTTGTCGCCGCAGTGTGTTATCGAAGTACTTTTTTAACATCTGTTGCCAATAATGTCTCCGCCGTGGGATTAACCATTCCGTCTTTTGCACTGATCGGTTTGCTCATCATCCCATTGGGCTTCGGTGTTGCCCCAGCGGTGGCCGTGGTGACCTTCTTCGCCGTGCTACCCATTTTGCGCAACGCCGTCGTCGGCCTCACGGAAGTGGATCCGGCGCTGGTGGAGGCTGCCCGCGGCGTCGGCATGAGCCGCGTAGCCACGTTTTTTCGGGTGGAGCTTCCACTGGCCTGGCCGGTGGTCATCGCCGGTATGCGCATTTCCGCCCAGATGACCATGGGCATCGCCGCTGTTGCAGCCTACGCTCTGGGGCCCGGCCTTGGCGGCTACATTTTCTCTGGCCTCTCCCGCCTAGGCGGAGCCAATTCCTTCGAGTCAGTAGCCACCGGTGTCATTGCCGTTGTCATCCTGGCTCTTCTTCTCGACGCGGCCTTGATTGTTATGGGTCGCCTGACTACCTCAAGGGGTATCCGTGTCTAACCCAACTGTTTCCCAATCAACAGACAACGCAGTAACCGAAATAACAGGTGCCGAGGAAGGCGGCGCCGCAATTTTGATTGACAACGTAACCAAGCGTTACGGCGGTAAGAAAGGCGCTGCTAAGAAGGCCGCAGTGAACCAGCTGACCCTGGAAATCCCAGCAGGCGCGGTGGTGATGTTTGTTGGCCGCTCTGGGTGCGGCAAAACCACCACGCTGAAAATGATCAACCGCCTGATCGAACCCACCGAGGGCAAAATTGTGATCAACGGCGAGGACGTGACCCACATGAATGGGGATAAACTTCGCCGTGGCATCGGGTATGTGATCCAGGCGGGTGGTTTGCTGCCGCACCTGACCGTCGGCGCGAATATCGCCATGGTGCCCAAGATGCTGGGCTGGGACAAGCAGCGTATCGCCGAACGTGTCGATGAGCTGCTGGAACTCATTTCCCTGGACCCAGATCTGTACCGAGACCGTTACCCGAAGGAACTGTCGGGCGGACAGCAGCAGCGCGTGGGGGTGGCACGCGCCTTAGCTGCGGATCCGCCGGTGCTGCTCATGGACGAGCCTTTCGGCGCGGTTGACCCGATCACTCGCCAGAAACTCCAGGACGAGCTGATCAGCATCCAGTCCGAGCTGCACAAAACCATCGTGTGCGTCACCCACGATTTCGATGAGGCGGTGAAGCTAGGGGACTGGATCGCCATTTCGATGATGGTGCACGCATTGTGCAGTACGACACCCCTGAGCGTATCCTCGCGGAACCCGCCGACGAGTTCGTGGAGGAGTTCATCGGCTCCGGCGCTGGCCTGAAGCAGTTGAACCTGACGCACATTCGGGACGTCGAATTGCTTCCCGCCGTCACCGGGCACCCGGGCCAGGACCCGAAGGAACTTGCGCACCTCGCTGACCAGGCGGGGCATGGACACGTAGTGATCCTGGATGACAAGCATCGGCCGCTGTCGTGGATTCCCCGCGAACAGCTGAACACCATACGGTCCATTCCCAGCCACGTCGACCCCGATCTGCCGGTGGTATCCACCCATTCCACGCTTAACGACGCCCTGGACACCATGCTGGTGGCCAGCACCGGTGCCGCGCTGGTTGTGGGTCCACGGCAGTACTTTCAGGGCGTCATCAATGTGGAAACAGTGATGCAGGCCATCACTGAGCTGCGGGAAACCCAGCCGAAAGAGGATGCTCCGGTGGGTGTGAACGCGGACGCGGTAGAGGAAGCAGGGGAGAGCGATGACCACGACAACAACCTCTGACCGGCCCGATTCCAGACGCTGGTTGGGTCTGCTTGCCCAACCCACGTTGGTGCTGTTGGCGATAGGTGCCGTGCTGGTCTGGATTACCCGTGCCGATCTCACCGAGACTGAGCGGGTGACGCTCACCATCCCTTACCTGTGGGATCTGACCGTGCAGCACCTAAAGTTGACGGTGGTGGCGGCGGTTGTCGTCCTCGTCATCGCTATTCCACTGGGCATTGTGCTTACACGCAAACCGCTGCGGTGGTTGGCTAACCCAGTGATGATGCTGGCTAACCTGGGCCAAGCGGCACCCGCGATCGGCCTAGTGGTGCTGTTTGCCTTCTGGCTCGGCTTTGGTTTCGACGCCGCCGTGGTCGCGCTGATCCTGTACGCGTTCCTGCCGGTGCTGAAAAACACGATGGTGGGCCTGGATTCCGTCGATCCAGCACTGATTGAAGCCGGGCGAGGCATGGGCATGAGCGCTTTGTCAGTGCTGTTTCGCATCGAACTGCCCCTCGCCGTGCCGATCATGCTGGCGGGCATCCGCACCGCATTGGTGCTGCTCGTGGGCACCGCCACCCTGGCGACCTTCGTCGATGGCGGCGGGCTGGGCATCCTTATCACCACAGGAGTGAACCTGGCGTTAGACCGTGTACTGATCACTGGATCGCTGCTCGTGGCGCTCTTGGCGCTGCTTGTGGATTGGGTGGCCCGCGTCTGCGAGCACACCCTGCGGCCGAAAGGACAATGAGAATGCTAAAAAAAGATCTCCCTCTGCTGCGTCATGCTCTTTGGCCTGGGGCTGTCTGCCTGCGGCCTGCAGCCCTCCACGTCAACAGTGCCCGCCATGACGGAAGGGTCCATCAAGCCAGTCGCCAATGCTCATGACGAATCCATCACCATCACCTCAAAAAACTTCACCGAACAGATTGTTCTGGGAAAAATCGCTGTGCTCATAGCCAAAGCATCCGGCTTTGATGTCACCGACATGACCAACGTGCCGGGCTCTCAACCCTCACGCAACCTCATGGTGTCAGGGCAGGCTGACCTGGCTTTCGAATACACCGGCACCGCCTGGCTCGCATACCTGGGACACGAAGGCGGCATCCCCGACAAGCAGAAGCAATGGCAGGCTGTGCACGACGCGGACCTGGCCAACGGCCTGACCTGGGGACAGCCCGCGCCGCTCAATAACACCTACGCCTTTGCCGTCCGGCCGGAATTCGCAAAACAGCACAACATCTCTAAGCTTTCTGATATTGCCTCTGTTCCCGTGGAGGAGCGCACTATGTGCGTGGAATCGGAATTTAACTCCCGCGTTGATGGCCTGAATCCCATGTTGAAACTTTACGGAATACCACGCGGAACCCCCGACGGTGTCCCGGAGGGAAACATCTCCCTTATGGACACCGGCACCGTCTACCAGGCAACAGCAGACGGGGATTGCAATTTTGGTGAAGTATTCACCACCGATGGACGCATCCAATCCCTGAACCTGGTGATCCTGGAAGATGACCAGCATTTCTTCCCCGCCTACAACGCGGCACCTGTGTTTAATACCGAGTTCCTGAACAAACACCCCGAACTCGCGGAACGCTTCGCCCAGGTCACTCCGTTGCTTGACGATGACACCATGCGTTCCCTCAACCTCAAAGTTGATGTGGAAGGCGCTGACCCAGGTCAAGTCGCCTACGACTGGATGGTGGAGAAAGGGTTTGTGGGGAAATAAGCTAGATGCTTATGTCCAAAGAGGAAATTCCCGATATTTTTCGCACGTTGGTTAGGCTACTCAACAATGCCTCAACCAACCGTGCGGTTCAGGTTGATGTGGGTGAGGGATTTGTTTTTCACCGTCGTGAGCTGGACGTATTGCTCATGGTTGGTGATAAACCTGGAATTTCGCAATCAGCCATTGCGCAGAATATCGGGGTGACCAGGGCCGTGGTGTACAAGATTGTGAAAAATCTTGTCGCCCGTGGTCTTGTTGAGTTTGATTCGGATCCTGACGATGGTCGCCGTGCGTCGCTGCGGCCTTCATCAATGGGGGAGAAAGCACTAGCTGCTCACCATCGCTACCACCAAGAGCGCGACCGTGATTTTCTGGACTACATTAACGGATTAGATGAGCAGCAGCAGGCCGTTATTTCGGAATTTCTAGCTCGGGCTTCGACGTATAACCAGATCAGTTAGTGGGAAAGGTCCATCTCCGTGGAGTCCTGTCTCCTTGAGTCCCGCTTGTGCCAGCGCTGAATCCAACTGTTTTTCTGTGAATAAGTGTCCTGAATGACCTAGCCGGGTGGGTAACCAGTTCAGTACAAAATCTGCGGGTTGAGTGTGGTCTTCTGAGACTGCGCGATGCGTGTGGAAAAGGTGCCCTCCAGGGGATAACATGCCAGCGAGTTCGTTTACCAACCCGGGCAGCGACTCGGCAAAGTAGAAGACTCCCGACACAATAATCAACTCATAGGGGCCTCGTGGTTGAGTATCCACCTGAATGTGCTTTTCTGCCGTTGATTTTTCGGCATAGTTCTTCGTCGCGGCTATAACTTCCGGAGTTTCCACTAGCGTGACCTGTGCATGGGGAAACGCTTCTGCGATGGCGATGCCTAAACCACCACATCCGCAGCCATAATCGAGCACGCGGAAGTGGGTATCGACGGAAAAGATCCGTTGCGCTAGTACGACCGCGTGTTGCCCACGTAATCCATAGACGATCGGCCAGTTTGTGTGAGCTTGTTGTGTGAAGTTTGGCCCAGGCACCACTGTGTTCCCACGCATTATATCTACGAGACTTGGGGTGTTCATGCTGTTCAGTGCATAGGAATGGAGTTCTTCTGAGAGAGCGTTACTGTAGAACAGTTCGCCTTCTCGCGTTACCCATCCTTGTCCAACGAGGGCTTCCAGGAGGAGCAGGATTTTTTGGCCATCAAGCCCATGTGCTGTAGCCAGATCGCCCGCTGATTGTGGAGTGCGAAGGTTATGGAAAATTCCAAGCTCCAGTGCGGTTTTGAACAGTTCAGCCTTCAGTGCTCCGGTTTTGAGTGTTGCAATATCTCCAATTTGTATGCCTGGCATACTAATCACCCTAGCATGTTGTTGTGCTGTCTGGTTTCGCTGAGCGGTCAGCATTGTGTCCGGATTTGCAGCTGGTTAGGGGAAAAGCATGCAGGTATAGATCCAGATGATAGAAGCTTATCTGCTACCGTCGGTGGTATGGATACAATTTACTTCTACACAGCAAATGACCCGTACGGTGAGCTATCCAACTTCGCCCGCTACGGGTTTTACAAAGATGACGTTTACTGGCGCACCGCCGAACATTACTTCCAGGCGCAGAAATTTGAGGATGAAAAACTCCGCGAAAAATCAGGCGCACCCCATCGCCGTTGAAAGCTGCTGGTATCGGCCGCGATAGAAGCAACCCCTTGCGGGCTGACTGGGAGGAGGTTAAGGACGACGTCATGTATACCGCCGTCCTGGCAAAGTTCCAGCACAACAAGGACTTAGCAGAACTATTGCTGGCTACTGGGGATGCCATGCTGGTTGAGCACACCGGCAAAGATGCCTATTGGGGAGACGGCGGTGATGGTTCCGGTGTGAACCGGCTTGGCGGCATCCTCATGCGCGTGCGAGAGGAATTGGCCTCACCTTAAGTGTTGAACTTCACTCCGCTGAGAAGCGTCACAGCAGACACGTCAGTATGGTCGATAAACAGGCTGCTGCCGGTATCCAGCGTGGATATGTCGGCCATCTGGGCGTCGGAAAGCGTGAAGTCGAACACGCTAATATTTTCATCGAGGCGTTCGCGGCGCGCGGACTTCGGAATCACTACGACCCCACGCTGGATCAGCCAACGAAGCACCACCTGTGCCACGCTTCTACCGTGCTCCTCGGCGATGGCTGTGAGCGTGGGATTGGTGAACAAATCGTTCTTTCCCTCAGCAAACGGCCCCCAGGATTCGATCTGAACGTTGTACTCCTGCATAACCTTCTGGGCCTCCACCTGCTGGTGGAAGGGATGAGTTTCCACCTGGTTCACGGCTGGGGTGATCTCATTGTGCAGGATCAAATCCACGAGGCGGTCTGGGTATAAATTAGACACGCCCACCGCGCGGGACAGGCCCTCCTTATTGAGGTTCTCCAGAGCGCGCCAGGATCCATAGACGTCACCCATGGGCTGGTGGATCAAGTAAAGGTCCAGGTAATCCAGGCCCAAGCGTTCCAGGGAACGCTCAAAAGCAGCGCGGGCGGGTTTCTCGCCGGCATCTTGAATCCACAGCTTGCTAGTGATGAACAGTTCGTCGCGGGGAATACCGCTAGCTGCAATGGCACGGCCAACGGCTTCTTCATTCCGGTACGAGGCCGCAGTGTCAATGGAGCGGTATCCAAGCTCCAGAGCTTCCGACACCACGCGTTCGCATTCGCCGGGTTCGGTGAGTTGATATACGCCAAGACCAAGGATGGGCATCTCGACGCCGTTGTTCAGGGTTACGGTCTGCATACTTTACCTTTCTACATAAAGATCAGCGGTCTATGTGGCGGGGGCTTTCAAACGTAACGTCGGTTACACGGCTAGGTATGCCAACACCGCAGCCAGCGCCGCGCGATTAGAAGCAGACACCACCGGCTCATAGTCAGGAATGAAATCGGGCATGTGGTTGCCCGGTGCATCAGCATCGTCGGAGTTTGCGCCGATCAACCAGAAAAAATACGGCACTCCGAACGCGCGTGGCACCTCGGAAAAATCCTCCGACGCGGTCCAGCGTTGGGCATCCACGGAGGCATCGTCAAACACGGCGTCGAAAAGCGGGCGGACCTTGCTGAACACCTCGGGGGGAGTTGTCGGTGAGTTCGCCGTGGTTGGAGTACGTGAACGTGGGCTCCTTCTCGCATCCGGAGGCGATGCATTCGCCGCGCACCACGCGCTCAATGGCGGTGTAGGTGCGGGCCTTCACATCGTCATCGTAGAAACGGCAATTGAGCACTAGGGTGGCGCTGCCGGGAATGGTGTTGTTCGTGTGGCCTGAGGTTAGTGTGCCCACAGTCACTACCGCGAAATGTTCGGGTGAGACTTCGCGGCCCACAATGCCCTGCAACCGCACCACAATCATCGCTGCAAGAAATGTTGGATCGATAGAGTCGTGCGGCATTGAGCCGTGTGCCGACCGCCCAAAAAGCTCAATGGTAATCGTGTCGCAGGCAGCCAGGGCAGGTCCAGGCATGCTCATTATTTTCCCCGCTTGGCCTGCCACAATATGCTGACCGAAACACACATCCGGCATGGGAATGCGGGAGGTCAGGCCATCCGCAACCATTGCGGCCGCGCCACTTGCTGTTTCCTCCGCAGGCTGGAACAGGGCGATGAATGTGCCCTGCCAGCGGTCGCGGGACTCATTGAGGATCTGGCACAAGCCCAGTAGGGCAGTGGTGTGCATGTCATGCCCGCAGGCGTGCATCCGACCCTCATTTCGACGCAAACGGCACACCCGTGGCCTCCTGGACCGGCAGGCCATCAAAATCCGCACGGAACAACACCGTCGGGCCTTCGCCGTTGCGGAAAAGAGCAACAATCCCGTGCCCGCCGATGTTGGTGATGACCTCGCAGTCAAACTCCCGCAGCTTGTCCTGAATAAAACCTGCGGTTTCCTGTTCCTCCCCAGACAACTCCGGGTACGCATGCATGTGTTCGTAGAACCCTCGCTGCCACTGCGTATCGACGCCGTGGTGGTTAATAAAGTCCGCTAGGGTACTGTGTGCATCGCCGTGTGCAGCGTGGGTGCCTGCGTCGTGTGTGCTCATGGAGTTAAGGCTACCGTCAAACCTTCCACCTTGACGGGGACAGGTGAGTCTGTGGTGGTTCCGTTGCCCAGTTCGCCGTTCTTGTTCCTGCCCCAGCACCAGAACGCGCCTTCGGTGTCCACATAGCAGGTTCTGCTTGCTTCAGTTGCAACAGTGACAGCCTTAACTCCCTCAAGATTCTTGTAGTTGGCATGAACGCCCAAACCACGTAAGGGCTTGTTTCCATCAACAATGCCGCCAAATCCGCTGCCCCAGCACCAGGGAACCTGCCTGTCATCCACAACACAGGTGTTATGGGAGCTTGAGCTAATGCTGGTTGCCTTTATCTTGGATAGATCAATCTTCTTGCGAGTCTTAGCGTCGTGGCCAAGCTCGCCGAACATATCTCGTCCCCAGCAGTGGGGCGTTCCGTCCGTTTCTACAACGCACCTATTTCCCCCTGTGCTGGTGGTAACCAGCGCTGCTGTCATTCCCTCGATCTTCTTAGGGGACTGACTAGGTTCTTTGAGTGGATTTGTAGCCGCTCGCTTATCCATCCAACAATAAAGGGAGTGATCCAGTGATACCGCGCACCCTTCGGTTAAGGATCCACTGGCCGCCTGCACTTTAACATCCCCCCAAAAGTTGTCCCCTCCCCTCCTCGTTTTCGCACCACAGCATGTCGCCGGAGTCTATAAAACAGCTGTCCCCAGCGCGCTTGAACTTCTTGTCTGCGGGTAAACCGGGGTGCTTGTGTACAGGAACGTTGCTTTTATCTGCGTTGTCTTTGTTCCTCGAGTTTATACCCCAACATACAACACTGTCTTCTGTCGTCACTGCACAGGTTTGTCCGTTGCCCGCTTCTGAAATTGAGGTGGCTTTCAAACCTTGAATGGCTTGTGGCTGCGGAAGAACCTCGTCGGAAGCGTATCCGCGCCCAAGTTGGCCAAAGTATTTGCACCCCAACACCATACTTCGTTGTGGTTATCAATAACGCAGGTATGATCGTAATCCATGAGGATACGGTGAGATGGAATATCATCAAGTACCTTCACGGGTGCATCGTGGACAGGTGCGGTGGGTGGCACTGATTCTGTTACTTCGGTTTGTTCTTTCGGTGCAGCATAAGCTGCGGGAGTGGCGGCACTGAATCCAACTATGACACACAGTGTGGCTAAAATCCGCGCGATGTTGATGGCGATGACGCGCATGACAATTCCTTTCATGAAAGATGGATGCTCTATCAGGCTTTGAACGTGCCGGTCAGGCGAATATTCTCCTTCTTTTCAAAGGTGTAGTTGGGATGTGGATTGTCAGAGACGTAACTGTATGGATCCTTCGTGCACCACACGTAACCAGCAGTATCGACTACGCATATCCTCTCATCTATTTGAAGTACTCGTGCTGTCGGCATATTTGTCTTAGTTGGTACTTCGGGGTAGTTGATATCTGGTGCGTTCCCAAAATCTGGTCGAGAGTTCCCCCAGCACCAGCTACTTCCAGAGCGATCAAGGGCGCAGACAGAAGACTGGTTAAGCGTAATATCAGCAATATCCTTGGGCAGCTTATCAACCTTGGTTGGCGTGGACGTGGAACCTGGTGTCTCAGAGCCAAGTTGTCCGTCAGAATTATCTCCCCAGCACTGTACCTCGCCCGTAGTGTTAAGTACGCATGCGAACCTGTTATTGGCAATAACCTTCTTGGCGTTGGCAGTTATTCCTGAGATGAGCACGGGAGTCTCAGAGCGTTGTGGTGTTACCTTGCTGGCAACCCCAAGTTTGCCTTTATCCCAACACCACACCTTATTCTCTAGGTCAATTGCGCAGGTAGCGTAGAAATCTGAGTGGACGTCCTTCATCTTGATGTCGGTCGTTTTCTTTCGGCTCTGTATGTCTTGGTCTATGGTGGCCTCGGTGTTCCAGCTCCATTCCCACTCCCACAGACCATTATTGCTGTCTATGACGTGTACTCTGTCGTGCTTAAGTACGACCTTCTTGGCCTGCATGCCGACCTTTTTTGGAATGGTTTCGGTTGGATTGTTGGCATTCTCTTCACTCGTTGTGCCTGCCCAACACCAGAGCTCGTTGTCCATAGCGATCGCACATATTTTGTCTGTACCAGCTGAAATCGCTTTTGCGGTAACTCCTTCAATCTTTTGGGGAGTTGTATTGTAGATGGGGGTTTGGCCGCGTGACGTGTTTGGTACCGGCTGATTGCTCCAGCACCACACGGAATTATCAGCGTTGATGGCGCATTTCGTCCACGATGAGTTTGAAAACCGGTCATTCCATTGATCTGTTGGAACATCCTGTGCTTGTTGTGCGTAAGCGGATGTTGTGAGTTGGGGAGTGGCTAGTGCTACCACCATTCCCGCGAAAAGAAGAGCGATGGTGACTATTATGCGTACGCGTGTCATTGTGACCTCCGCAGTTGCTGTTAGCTGATACGCCAATTGTGGCTGGTAGAAGCGACAAAGCACGTGAGCGCTTCCGATAATTTGATAATAATCATCTAGGGAGGAACGTTTGATATGGTTAGCAAAATAGATGCCACTATCATGAAAAATTTTTCATCAACTAAGTCTCCTTTTGGGGGTGGCTGGGCTAGTGGATCTTGGCCTAGCTATGCCTGATCACCCTTGGGTAGGTTTGCTTACTTTTGATTGTAGAAATATTGCTTTTGTTGATAGGGTACAGGTGTGCCTGCAAAGTTTGGCCAGTAGATATAGAGGAACGAAATGGATCTGATTTTTCCTAGTAGAGGGTGAAAATTTAATCAATTTTATTCCAGTTATTGAGGATAGAGGCGATCGCACATGGCTAAAGTGAAAGACATCAATCTTCACGTTGTTCCTATGTATGGGCAAGTTCAGTTTTTCGGGGAGGGAGACGAGTATCCCGAATGGGGAGATGAGGGGGTTGCTGTTTCTAGCGCTGCGGCCACGTTTCTTGGGATGCCTGATGTTGAGACATGTTCTGTGTCTCTTCACATCTATGACGAGTATGAAGAGGTCGCAGATGTTTTCTATGAGTTCATGATCGCTATAGGAATGAATGGGCTGGAAGTCGCTTATGTCGAGGCATCAAGCGAGCCTGGTTCCGAGGGGATAATGGGAACATGCTATTCACTGCCGTGGCGAGGGGAAGGTGTCTTAAAGTTCGTAGCACCTGATGGGTTTGTTGAGGCTGCCCCTGGTTTTCCTGTTCCCCGCAGTGTGAGTGTGCATGTGATGCCGAGCGACGCGTAGACGTGGAAGTTCAAGGGGGGGCTTGGATCTTTGGGGAAACGGAATTGGTGGCTGATGCCAGGCGATGACTATATAGGTTTATTTCTTAAACTTGATTCGTCTATCGAACATGATTCTCCTTGCCGGGATCATGTTTGGGGAAGGTGCAAGGTTCTGAAAATAGCTATGCTTTTGCAGTCGCTAAAACTAGCAGCGTAGATTGCGTTGAGTTGCTAGGACGATAGGGTGATGGTCAGATCCTGTAGAAAGGTTTTCTATTCTTTCTGGGAAAGCTAGGTCTACCCCAACGGGGTAGACCCCATTCTACCTTTGGTTTTAGATTCTCTGTTCTTCCTTAAGCTTGGCTGCCGGAGAATCTCGAAAAGGACAATCAAAGGTAGATCATTATGGCATCAGGGCGCGATTGGCAAGAAACGTACGATCAGAAGGAACCTCGTAACCCCAGACCCTACGCCCTCGCACTTTTGTGGGCTGTGATTATGGCTCCGATTACCTTGTTGTTGGGGGCTGTTCAGCCGTTCACTAACATTCCATTTCAGGTCTTGCCGCTGGTCATGGTTGGCCCGTTTGTTGCAGCAGCCCTATGTAAACTCATTGTGCCGTCGTGGTTTCCATCAGATGCGCCCCGAGCCACCACAGCTTTAACCAAAAAGGCCTGGATCGCCACCGCGTTATCGTCACTTGTGTATGTCCTCTCGCTGGCGCTCCTCGCCACACCAGGCTACACCCCGTTTGTTGTCCATGACTGGCCTAAACCTATAGCAGTTGCTGCCGTGTGTATTGGTTTTATATTTGGCTCGTGGTGTGAGGAGGTAGGTTTCCGTGGCATCATGTATCGAGCGTTGGCGGCGAAGTTGGGTCCGTGGCCAAGTGTGGTTATCAACGGCGTGTTCTTTGGTTTGTGTCACCTTCAGTATTTCGGCGTAGGCGTCCTTCCGGTGACTTTGTTTGTGGCCTCCGCAGTGTTGTTGGACGTCATTATGGCCGCGCTGTGGACGGGTTTGTGGACGCACAGAGTCCTGGTTGCCACGGCTATTCACGCGGTGGTGAATATTTCTATAGAAGCCACCGGCACTGATTTGACGCAGGTGTACCCGTATGTCGCAATGCTCACGGCGACTATTGTGAGTGCCCTATGTGCCTTGGTACTTGGCCGCACATTCAAAATCGGCGATTTCATTACCCGCAAAGCAGCCACGGCAGCCGCTTAATCCTCCCACGATATAACCAGTTTTCCGTGCGCGGATTCTGCGGCACTGTAGGCACGGTAGGCGTCCCGTACTTGTTCTGCAGGATAGATGTCGCCGATCACGGGACGAATCTCACCTGAATCAACTTTCTGTGCCAGCCACGCTAGCCCTGTGGGGTTGGCACCAGCAGAGACGATCCGAATGCGCGGCCCGCGCGCCACCAGCGACCGGAGCACATCCATCACGGCAGGCGCGACCGTCGTAAAGCGCCCGCCGGGTGCCAGCAGCGCACGGTAGGGCAGAAGGTTGATGCCCGCAGTGTCCAAGATGAAGCTGTACCTGCCAGGGATCGAGCTGGGTGGGGTGATGTGGTAGTTGAAGGTTTGCCCTGCACCTACGTGCTTTGCGACGCCCTCTTCAGCCCCTGTCACTGCATCAACCTCGGCACCCAATGCCAGGGCAACCTGGATGGCGGTTGATCCCACGCCGCCGTTGCCGCCGATTACCAGTACTTTTTCACCAGCTTTTAGCCCAGTGAACCCTTTGAGTGCGGCGAGTCCAGCCAAAGGGAGGGCGGCTGCTTCGACCAGGGGAATGGTGGTGGGCGCTGGGGAGAGGCAATGTGGGGAGACGGCGATGTAGTCGGCGGCGGCGAGGCTGGTGCCGGGGCGTCGGAACCCGACGTAGCCCCACACGCGGTCGCCAACCTTATATCCGCTGACGTGCGCCCCGACGGCGCTGATGGTTCCAGCAAAGTCCACGCCGGTGCCGATGGGGAAGGAGCGCCCGGTGAAGAGCTTCATTTTTCCTTCTTGTTCCATAACGTCCATCTGGTTGACGCTTGAGCCGGCAACCCTGACGAGGACTTGTCGTGGGGTGATGTTCGGTGTGGTGATGTCGCCGAGGTGGAGTGCCTGCGGTCCGTTGTAGGAGGTGAATTGTGCTGCGCGCATGGCTTGAGAGTGTCCTTCCATAGGCCATAAATAGTTACGCTACGTAGCGTAGCTATATCTGCTCGGGCGTGCAAGCCCCTGTGCCTGCCTGACCCCTGTAAGCAGCCCTCTTAGCCGACTCCCAGCGAGCGCAGCATGTGCTCAGCCAACTGGTTAGTTAGCACCTCAGTGTCAGTCTCTCCCAGCATATGCACGGATGCGTAGGGGATACCCAACAACGCGGCGTGGAGCACAGCAACATCCACCACGGTGTCCGGTGTGAGTTCGCCTCGCGCGCTGGCGCGGTCAATTATTGCCGCGATGTGCTCGGTGGTGGGAGTGACAAAGGCATCGCGGAGTCGTTGACGCATCTCGGGGTCAGCCGCGACGGCATCCAAAAACCCAGGAAGGACTTTCTGGGACATGTCGCTGGCGGTGAAATTCACGGTCATCTCGGCCAGTGCGCGAACGTCGCCAGCCAAAGATCCTGTGTCAGGAAACTCATCCTCAGCTCCATGAAGAACTAGCTCAAAAACCATTTCTGCCTTGGATTTCCACCGGCGGTACACGGTTGTTTTGGCCACGCCGCTGGCCGCACACACGCCTTCGATGGTCATGGCGGAAAAGCCGATGTCGTTGAGCTGTTCCCGCACGGTCGCCGCGAGTTTGTCGTCGGTTTTAGCTCGCCGGGACCGACGACCATCCACCGCATTGTCGGCTGCGTCATTAACCATGCCACTCACCTCAGCACGGGATTGTATTTCAGGCTGTTGCGGTCAACGCGGCATTCGGTGGCTATGCGAATGTTGGGGGAGATGGCTCCTTCGTCACGCAGCGCGTAGAACTGGCTGACCATGCGGTCGCGAATGTCAAAGGGGGAGACGGTGTTCAGGTAGATTTTCGTACCTCCCTCAAATCCCGCGAGCGTCGAAACGCGCCATTTAATCATGACGCGCCAGGGCATGGGAATGTCCAGGTCGATGGGCTTGTGGTGCCATTCCTCATTGCAGGTACGTCGGGTCCAGCGGCGGCGTGGCAGGCGTGGATGAGATCGCTCATGGCGCGAATTTCCTCGGGCGTGTGCAGCCACGGTTCGGCTGCGGCGGACTTGGAGTAGACCTCCAGGGTGGGGTAGCGGTGCCCGAACCCGGCGAAGCAAACAGCATGGTCGTTTTCGGCGATGATGAGGTTGTGATACCCGGCGTAATCTACGGCCCATTCGTTGAACATGTTGGGGTTAGCGCGAAGGCGTTCGATTTCAAAGTCGGCTTGGACACTGCGTTCGTCAATAGAGACGAGTTGTTTGTGCAGGTGGTCGAAGGACGCGCCGGCGGGTTTCAGCCAGTTTTGGAACACCGCCACGTACGGAACATAGCGGTTTTTGGCGTAGAGATCTTCCAACGAGTCGAGGGTAAAGCGGATGAATTGTTCGTGTTCGTCGGGGGTGAGCGTCCCGGAGGAAGCGAGTTGGTTGTCGTATTCCGCACCGTCCACGTAGTGCCTGCGACCAATGATCACATCGTGTCCACCCGCGAAAAAACCACCCGCCTGGTCCAACAGTTCCTTGTCGCTGAGTTCACTACTGTCTTTACCGGCAGCAGCGAGTTTGGTGCGCACAATGGTGAGCACATGTTCGCGACCCTGCGGATCGCTCAGGTATTTCTCCATGAACGCCGCCACATCGGGGTGCATCTCAAAACCGTAGTTGGCCTGCCAATAGTCGTAGGAGACGATTTCAAACAGGTTGGGTACGCGCCGAAATTCCGCGACGCTGTTGTCTAACTCGCTCGGTAGCAGCCTGCGTTGAATGCTCCACATCCCGCGCGCGTCCTGCACCATGCGGGATTTCTCCGGCGGGGTGGACAGCTTGTTTGCCGAACAGAATGCGCAGGTTGCGGTGTGCGCGTCGGGGCCCAGCGGCTGGGGTTTGCCGCAGGCACCGAGAGCGGACGGTTGCCGCGACCAGGCACGGTCCACACCTCGGTTCCGCTGAACGGGTTGATTTGTTTGATAGTGCCGTCCGCCATGGTCACAAGTGGGGTGGGACGGGCGTGGAGATGGTCAGACATACCCACTACCTTATCGCTTCTCGACGCCCCGACAGCCCCCGATCCCACGCACCATACCGCGTCTATTGCTGAGGCAACGCCGCAGCGATCCTGCGCCCGGCATCAACAAGCTGCGTTTTCGCATCCGGACCATCGGAGAGTTCCACCGTCCTCACCCCATCGCCACCACCATGTTCCTGGAACGCCCCGGCCACAACGACCACCGGCACATCGGCGGCCACGGCCATGTCTAACACCGTTCCCACCACCGTGTTGTGTGTGGATTGTTCATCAAACCGCTCCTCGCCCGTGACCACCAGGTCAGCGGATTGCATCAGCTCTGGCAGGCCCATCGATTCGGCGACCATGCGCGCGCCGGGCAACACATGAACATGGGAACGGTCGCCGTGCATAAGCGTGGACAGCCACGTTATTCCGATGGGCAGTCCACCGCCGGAACCGAAGCCCGGGGTGGCGGGGTCCACTTTCGCAGATGTCGCAGAGCTGGGTGAGCGCGGCGTCGAGAAGCGCCACATCGTCTGGCGTTACACCTTTGAGCGGACCGAATGCGGCTGCTGCGCCATTGGAGCCGGTGGCGGGGTTGGTGACGTCGGTGAGCAGCACCCATTCGACCGCTGCGGCGGGAATGTTGAGTTGGGCGGTGTCAAAACCCGCAAGTTCTGTGAGCGCGCCCCCGCCTGGTCGCAGCGGGTGACCAGCCTTGTCCTGCGGAGTTGCGCCCAGTGCAACAAGTATCCCGGTGCCGCCGTCGATAGTGGCGGCACCTCCAAGTCCCACGATGATGCGCTGTGCGCCGCGTGTCACGGCGTCGGCAATAAGCACGCCTGTGCCGTAGGTGTCACCGGTAAGGGGTACGGGGTGATCGGCAACGGTGTGCAGGCCGCTGGCTGCGGCGACGTCAATGTAGGCTTCCGGGAGGTCGCCGTCATTGAACACGTAGGTGGCTTCGGTGAGGCGACCCGCAGCATCGGTGGTGGGAAGCGTGATGGGGGGTGCCATCGAAACAGCGTGCTGTCCCTTCGCTGCCGTCGGCCATGGGTACCAGTATCAGCTCGGCATCGGGCAGTGCCTCGGCGATGCCTTCGGCCAGGTAAGCGGCGGCATCGTGCGTGGTCGCGGCGCCTGTGAAAGCGTCCGGTGCGATAACAATCGTGGTCATGGATGGGGTCCTCGGGCATGGGGGTGGGGGAGAGTTGTGTTCAGGATACGTGACGATACGCTGGACAGCGTGTAGTTAACTTCCTGTAATGGTAAGTGGGGTATCGCGATGCTTATGCGTACAACAACTGCAAATTCTGGTGGCACTACTGATCATGTCTGCCGTAGTGATGCCGATGTCGCCGCCCTTGGTGCGTGCCCAGCCGCGTCACGTTCAAGGCCAGGTGGAGGGGCCGGTGTTTCACACGCTGGCGGAGGCGTATAAGTATCGCGTGGAGCATAAGGATCAGCCGGTGGTACCGCAAGGGGTGAATGAACCGGATTGCCGGGTCACACCAGAGCATAAGCAAGCGGTGGTGTTGGTACACGGCACGGACACCACCATGTACGCGGATTATTCGCAGTTGGGAGCCGCTATTGCTCAGGCGGGATGGTGTACGTACGGGTTTGATTACGGTGCTGGTCCGGCACCCGATAAGGGTTTTGGCTGGGCACCAATTGAGCAGTCCGCCGAGCAGCTTGACCAGACCGTTGCGGCGGCGCGGCGTTCTTCCGGGGCGGAGTCGGTGGTGTTTGTGGGGTTTTCCCAGGGTGCGACGGTGGCGCGTTACTGGATGCACAGCGACCCCGCCCATGCTGCGGCAACTCACAAGTGGATTGGGTTGGCGTCGCCCACGCGAGGAGGGAATTTCTATGGGTTGGCGCACCTTGCCCAGACGTTTCCGTGGCTGCACGACGTGGTGGGGAGCTTTGGTTTGCTCTCGCCCGCGTTGAACGAGTTGATGACGGATTCGGAATTCAACCAGCGCTTGAACACCCCAGCAGAAACGGTTCCTGGTGTTCGGCACGTGACTATTTCCACGCGGTTTGATGAGATGATGCCGGAGGGTCACAACGCCGCTATTCACGCTGGTCAGAACGCGGAAGTAGATAACATTGTGGTGCAGGATGTGTGCCCCGACAACCACGGTGGACACATGTTCATGACTTACAACCCGACGGTGATTGACCTGGTGCTTTCAGAACTTGGTGCGGTTTCCCGCGACCGCGTGCGCTGTGCCCCCGTCCCGCTGGGGTATTCCATGCCGGACGTCATGCTTTTCGATGCCCCGCGCAAGCTGCTGGGTGGCACGGACAGACCCACTCCGGTGGATATTTCTACTATGTGATAGATATAACAGTGTTGCTACTGGGGTGACATGACGCGCGCTCCACCAGCGAAAAACTAGTGAATGACAGAAAACCCGTGTCGATGCGTGCGTTCCCGCAGGCCCGCTTGACTTGCATGAGGCAAGAAGGAAACGAAAAATATAAATCGGCCCCAAACTGTTGAACCGAGCTTTTTAAACCAAGCTTTTTGAACCTAGCCACACGCAGGAACATCCCGGTGGGTGCGCGAGGAGATTGGAAGAATAACATGTCCGTTGATGAACAGGTGTCCAGCTACTACGACATGCTGCTGAAGCGCAACGCTGGCGAACCCGAATTTCACCAGGCCGTCGCAGAAGTACTCGACTCCCTCAAAATTGTCTTGAACAAAGACCCGCACTACGCCGACTACGGTCTCATCCAGCGTCTGTGCGAACCGGAACGCCAGCTGATCTTCCGCGTTCCGTGGGTTGACGACAACGGCGACGTCCAGGTCAACCGCGGCTTCCGCGTCCAGTTCAACTCCGCGCTCGGCCCCTACAAGGCGGCCTGCGCTTCCACCCCAGCGTCAACCTGGGCATCATCAAGTTCCTGGGCTTCGAGCAGATCTTCAAAAACTCCCTCACCGGCCTGCCCATCGGTGGCGGCAAGGGCGGCTCCGACTTCGACCCGAAGGGCAAGTCCGATGCTGAAATCATGCGCTTCTGCCAGTCCTTTATGACCGAACTGCACCGTCACATCGGCGAATACCGCGACGTGCCTGCCGGTGACATCGGCGTTGGTGGCCGCGAAATCGGCTACCTGTTTGGCCAGTACCGACGCCTCGCCAACAAGCACGAATCCGGTGTGCTCACCGGTAAGGGCCTGACCTGGGGTGGCTCCCTCGTGCGCACCGAAGCCACCGGTTACGGCTTGGCCTACTTCACCAACGAAATGTTGAAGGCTCACGGCGCTGAATTCACAGGCTCAAAGGTTATTGTGTCCGGCTCCGGCAACGTGGCCATCTACGCCATCGAAAAAGCCCAGGAACTCGGCGCAACCGTTATCGCCTTCTCTGACTCCTCCGGCTGGGTGCACACCCCCAACGGTGTTGACGTTGCAAAACTCAAGGACGTTAAAGAAGTTCGCCGTGAGCGCGTCTCCACCTATGCTGACGAGGTGGAAAGCGCAACCTACCACCCCGAAGGCTCCATCTGGGAGCTTCCCTGCGACATCGCACTGCCTTGCGCCACCCAAAACGAGCTCGATGGCGCCGCAGCTCGCACCCTTGCTGACAATGGCTGCAAGTTCGTTGCTGAGGGCGCCAACATGCCTTCCACCGCCGATGCCATTGAGGTGTACCGCGAACGTGGCATCCACTTCGGCCCCGGCAAGGCAGCCAACGCTGGTGGAGTGGCTACCTCCGCGTTGGAATGCAGCAAAACGCCTGCCGTGACTCCTGGAGCTTCGACTACACCGACAAGCGCCTCCACGACATTATGAGCAACATCTTCAAAACCTGTGCCGCAACCGCCAAGGAATACGGCCATGACGGTGACTACGTGATCGGTGCCAACATCGCTGGCTTCAAGAAGGTTGCCGACGCCATGCTTGCCCAGGGTGTCATCTAGCCTTTAGAAGACATTCGCATTACCTGCCTTCCAGTGCACTGGACGGCAGGTTTTCTTTTATGCTTTGAACAATGGTGTGATCTATGAAATGTACGCGTTGGGCGGACCGAGCGTACATTTCATAGATCGCGGCTCATAGATCGCGGCACCCCAAACACGGTTGCATAGAAGAAGATCTACCGCCGGGTGCGGAAACAAGCATGAAAGTATGCTTATCCTCAAGCTCGAAAACAAGGCATTCCTGGGCCTGAACGTAAGCAAACTTTGCATGTTCTTGTCTGCGCGAAACGCCTACCAGGGTGTCTTCCGCAGTTGAGTGCCTTTTCGGGGGTAGCCTGGTGAGCATGTATCGTGTTTTTGAGAATCTCGATGAACTTCAGCAAACTGTCCAGCAGGCGTATGGCGTGCCTATGACGGCTAACTGTATGGTGCCGCGTAATGAATTCCTCGCGCTTCTCGACGACCTCCGCGACGCCCTCCCCGTCGAAATCGACGATGCGCAGGACGTCTTGGATAACAAGGACCAGATCATCGAAGAAGCGCATGATCACGCAAACGGCCTGGTTGAACGCGCCGAGGGGGATGCGCAGGAGCTGCTAGAGCGTGCCCGCCACGATGCGGACGTGATGTTGGGGGACGCGGAGAATCGTGCGCATGCGATGGTGGCCAAGGCGAAGGAAGAGGCTGATCGCGTGATGCACAATGCTCAGCGTGACGCCCAGGATATGGTTAACCGCGCGAGCGCGGAGGCCGAACGCTTGGTGTCCAGTGGTAATGAGTCGTATCAGCGCAGCGTGGATGAGGGCCTTGCGGAGCAGCATCGCCTGGTCAGCGAGGCTGAGGTGGTGCGCCGCGCAAACGAGGAGGCTCACCGTATTGTGTCGTCCGCCCATGCGGACTCGAATCGCCTGCGCGGGGAGTGCGATACGTTCGTGGACCAGAAGCTTTCCGAGTTTGAGGATTTGTTGTCGTCGGCACTTCGCACTGTGTCCAAGGACCGCGCGGCACTGCGCAGGGGCGCTGGTGTGTCGGGCCGGGGCATGCAGGAGGGCGAGTACAGCTCTGGTGAATACAGTGGCGCCGGCGAGTACTCGTCTAAGGAGTATTCCTCCAGCGACTACAAGCGCGATGAGTACGAGACTGAGGATTACGGGTACGATTCATAGAATCATGACTTCACCTTTTGTTTTTGATGTGGCCGGGTTGTTGCGCGGCCCTGGTTTGCCTGTTCAAGAGTCCAACACGGGCCAGTCGCCGGTGCGTGTTGGCGTGCCCATGATCGCCGTGGATGAGGGTGCCGAGGTCACGGTGGATGCCACGTTAACCCCGTTGGGCGAGGGCGTCATGGTCGATGCGACAGTGACCGCCCCGCTGACGGGGCAATGTTCGCGGTGCTTGAGGGATTTGAGTGCGGAGCGTTCCTTCAAGTTCAATGAGGTGTTTTCCGCATCGGAGTCGTTTATCCAGGGCGATGCTGTTGACCCTGAGGATGACGAGGTTCCCGCCATCGTCAATGATCGCCTGGATACTCTGCAGACCTTCATTGATGCCGCGGTCTTGGAGTTGCCGTTTAACCCCACGTGTGAGGATATTCTCGGCGAGGAGTGCGAGGATAATGATGTCCCGTCGCCGGATGGTATTTCGGGCGAGGAGAATCAGGATCGTGTAGATCCCCGCTGGGCTGGTTTGGAGAAGTTCAAGTGAGCCGGAGTAAGGGCAGCAAGAGGCGCGTTGATGGCCAGCAGGTGCTGCGCGAGGCATTTGAGTCGGTTGACCATGAGCCACTTTTTGAGCGTCTAGGCGTGCGCATCCGCGAGGATTTGTTCATGCTGTCGCTGACGCATCGTTCTTTCGCCTACGAGAATGGCATGCTTCCGCACAATGAACGCCTCGAGTTTTTGGGCGATTCTATTTTGGGCTTGTCGGTGGCGGACCAGTTGTATCGCCAGTACCCAGATCGCCCAGAGAGCGATATTTCCAAGATGCGCGCTAGCATGGTCAGCCGTTATGGCCTCGCGGATATTGCCCGAGAGATTGGCCTTGGTCAGCATATTTTGCTGGGTAAGGGGGAGCGCGCCACGAATGGTCAGGATAAGGACTCCATTTTGGCGGACACCACCGAGGCGATTTTCGGCGCGGTGTACCTGGAGCATGGGTTTGATACGGCCCGCGAGGTGATTTTTGCGCTTGTTCAAGTACAAGATTGATCACGCCTCTGCGCAGGGATTGCATGCGGACTGGAAGACGGCGTTGCAGAATTTGGTGTCGGAGCGCAGGCTGCCGCAGCCTGAATATGAGACATCGTCGGTTGGGCCGGACCATGATTTGGTGTTCACGGCGATCGCCCGCGTGGGTGAAGCTGAGCTGGGTACGGGGAAGGGGCCCTAGTAAGAAGCAGGCGGAGCAGCAGGCGGCGCGTGTGGCGTTTCATGCCCTGCGGGATAATGTGACCGCGCTGCCGGATGCCTGAGCTTCCCGAGGTTGAGGTTGTCCGTCGCGGCCTTGAGCAGCATGTTCAGGGCAGGACGTTGGTGGGGCCTGAGGTTCTGCATCCCCGTGCCGCGCGCCATAACACCACCCCGAGGGACGTCGAGAAGCGTCTCGACGGCGCGGTGGTGCAGGCCGTGGAGCGTCGTGGGAAGTTCCTGTGGCTGGTCTTGGGGGATGAGGCGCTGCTGGTGCACCTGGGTATGAGCGGGCAGATGCTGATGAAGGGGCCGGAGGAGACAACGCACCGTCACCTGCGCGCGCGGGTTCATCTTGATGACGGCAACCAACTGTGGTTTGTGGATCAGCGTACGTTTGGTTATTGGTCGGTAGTGCCGCTTATCGACGCCCCGGTTCCCTCAGCTCATCAGCGCATTCCAGCGTCGATTGCGCACATTGCGCCGGATTTGCTGGACCCGACGTTGGACCTGAGCGACCTGGCGCGCGCGGTGAAGCAGAAGGACACAGAGGTTAAGCGCGTGTTGTTGGATCAACGCGTGGTTAGCGGGATCGGCAATATTTATGCTGATGAGATGCTGTGGCAGGCGGGGCTGCATGGAAGGCAGCGGGCGTCGAGAATAGCAACTTCGCGGTTGGTGTCGCTGTTAGAGGTGGGGCAATCGGTGATGGAGCATGCATTGCTGCAAGGCGGTACAAGCTTTGATGACTTATATGTCAACGTCAATGGTGAGTCGGGGTATTTTGACGTGTCGTTGAACGCGTATGGGCAGCAGGGCAAGCCGTGCCCGCGGTGCGGCGACGCAATTGTGCGAGAGGAGTTCATGAATAGGGGCAGCCATTTCTGCCCGACATGTCAAAAAGAATATTGATATCTTGCATATTCATCACTGGGGGCAGCTAAGGTATGTCTTTATGGATGCGCTGACAGACAAGATTGATTTGTTCAACGAAAAATACTGGATTTTTGTCCTGTTCTTGCTGGTGGGGCTGGCCTGTACTTCTGTGTCCGCACCGTGGTGGTACAGCTGCGCTATATTCCAGACATGTTCAAGGCGGTCGCAGAACCGCCGTCTGAACTGGAATCTGGCCAGAAGGGCATTTCCGCGTTCAAGGCGTTTACCATTTCAGCTGCATCTCGTGTGGGTACTGGCAACGTGGCGGGGGTGGCGTTGGCCATCGCGACGGGTGGTCCAGGTGCTGTGTTCTGGATGTGGACATTAGCGATCATTGGCGGTGCTACCTCCTTTGTGGAATCCACCTTGGCGCAGGTATACAAGGTACGGGATAAGGATTCCTATCGAGGTGGACCAGCCTACTACATCACCAAGGCGCTGGGATGGCGCTGGTTGGCGGTGCTGTTTGCCGTGCTGATCACTGTTACCTACGGCTTTGTGTTTAATGCGGTGCAATCCAACTCTATTGCGGGTTCGATTGCTAATTCCTTCGACCCCGAGGGCACCAACGCCATGCGTATCAAGATTATCGCGGGTGTGGTGTTGGCCCTGTTTACGGCGCTGATCATTTTCGGTGGCGTACAGCGCATTGCCACCGTGACCCAGGTGATCGTTCCGATCATGGCCGTGGCTTATATTGCGGTGGGGCTGATCGTGGTGGTGCTGAACATTCAACATGTTCCTGGCATGATCGGGACCATTGTGGAGCATGCATTTGGCATTGAACAATTCGCGGGCGCGGCGCTAGGGCCAAGTGGTATTGAAGGGGGCGCAGCGCGGACTGTTCTCTAACGAGGCCGGTATGGGTTCAGTACCCAATGCGGCTGCAACGGCATCGGTGTCACACCCGGCGAAACAGGGCCTGATCCAAACGCTAGGCGTGTATTTTGACACGATCGTGGTGTGCTCGGTCACAGCATTTATTATTCTGCTGTCGGATCGGGTCGGGTCGGATTCTGAGGGCGGCATTGCACTGACCCAGAACGCACTGGCGGACAGCGTCGGCGGCTGGGGCGTGCACTTCCTCACGGTGATGATTTTGTTCCTGGCGTTTTCCTCCGTGATCGGCAACTACTACTACGGTGAGGCGAATATTGAGTTCCTGACCAGGAACCGCATGTACCTAAACATTTTCCGCGCAATTGTGGCGCTGTGCGTGTTCGGTGGTGCCATCGGGTCAGTGCCTTTGGTGTGGTCGCTGGCGGATACCTTCTCTGGGTTCATGGCAACGGTGAACTTGATTGCGTTGATTCCGCTGGGTGGGGTGGCCATTGCCGTGCTGCGGAATTTCTCCAAGCAGCGCGCCCAGGGCGTCAACCCGGTATTCCATCGTGATGATGTTCCGGGGCTGAAGGGTTGGGACGGCATGGAATGCTGGGACGGCACGGACCCCATCACCCGGCGTGATAAGGAAACATCGGCCGATACCAGCGCCTAGATGAGCTACGGGGTGGCGACGGTGAACGTACCGTCGCCGAGGGCGTCGACAGTAACACCACGGAAGTCGGGGATGTGCGGATGCGCCTGCATGCGGTCGTCATGCTGCGCCGCAGACCCCACAACCACCACCTGAGCCCCGGCGGCAATACCTGCGGTAATGCCCGCGTCAGCGTCTTCGAAAACAACAGTCTGGCTAGGGGCAACCCCTAGCTGCGATGCTGCGGTGAGGTAACCCTCGGGGTTGGGTTTACCTTGGGTGATCGTCTCAGGGGTGACCAACACGTCGGGGATGGGAAGCCCCGCCGCCACGATGCGGGTTCGCGCCAGGTCGGCGGTGGCGCTGGTGACCACCGCGTACGGCACGCCCAGCTGGTCTAGCTGTTGAAAGAACGCCACGGCACCAGGAATTGCTACGATGCCGCTGGTGATGCGGATTTCCTCAGCTGTGCGTTCGTCACTGAGGTGTTGGTGCTCGTCCGCCGATAGGTCCGGCAGGAAATGTGCGATGGTGGTGATGGAGGGGCGCCCGTGGGAAAAACTGAGAATGTCGTCGGCGTCGAGGTTGTGGCGCTTGGCAAATATCCGCCATAGTTTCCACAATGGCGTTGGAATCGAGGATGGTGCCGTCCATATCAAAGAGGAAGGCGCGGCCGGTGGCAAGGAGATGAGTGCGTGACATGAGGGGTGGGCCTTTCTGGTGTGTGCCCAACAAAAGGAACGTGGGGGTTCACTTTCGATCATAGGCTTGCAGTTGCTCATGTGGTGCTTGCCTAGGCTGAGGTTGCTTACACTGGGACTATGGAGACACTTCGAATGACGGCCTGGGTGCACGGCACCGTGCAACATGTGGGTTTCCGCTGGTGGGTGCGCAGCGAGGCACTGGAACTCGGACTTTCCGGTTCGGCCACAAATTACCCAGATGGCCGGGTATGCGTGGTGGTGGAGGGAGACCGCCCGCAATGCGTAGCCATGTTGGGATTATTGATGGAAAACCCGTCATCAACCGGGCGGCCGGGACACGTGACCTCGGTGATTGACCAGTGGTCGACGGCGCGCGGTGTATCAGGGTTTGAGGTTCGTTGACGGATCACAATCAGCCGTGAAAGCCTCTTCACGCCTCCCCGGTGTCAAGTCACATCAATGTTAGTATTTACCGGTGCATTTGAAATCGTTGACGCTGCGGGGATTTAAGTCTTTTGCGTCGTCAACGACTCTGAAATTCGAGCCGGGCATTTGCGCCGTGGTGGGGCCGAATGGGTCTGGCAAATCCAATGTGGTGGATGCCTTGGCGTGGGTGATGGGGGAGCAGGGCGCGAAAACACTGCGCGGCGGCAAAATGGAGGATGTTATTTTCGCCGGTGCGGGGGATCGCAAACCCCTGGGACGAGCGGAAGTGACGTTGACCATCGATAACTCCGATGGTGCTCTGCCCATTGATTATTCCGAAGTCTCGGTGACGCGCCGTATGTTCCGCGATGGAGCCAGCGAATACGAAATTAACGGCGCCCGTGCTCGCCTGATGGACATTCAGGAATTGCTGAGCGATTCCGGTATTGGCCGCGAAATGCATGTGATTGTGGGGCAGGGGCGGCTGTCGCAATCCTGGAATCCCGCCCTGAGGAACGCCGCGCTTTTATCGAAGAGGCGGCTGGCGTGCTCAAACACCGCCGTCGCAAGGAGAAGGCACAGCGCAAACTGGTGGGCATGCAGGCGAACCTGGATCGTCTGACGGACCTCACCACGGAACTTGGCCGCCAGTTGAAGCCGCTGGCACGCCAGGCTGAGGCGGCGCGCCGGGCACAGACAGTGCAGGCTGAGCTGCGGGATGCGCGCCTGAAGCTGGCGGCAGATGAGTTGGTGCGCTTGTCGGAATCGCTGAGCTCCGCGACGTCGAAAGCCGAGATGCTGGCCGAGCAGGTCACATCGGTGACGCAGGTGTTGGAAGAATCCACGGAGACACAGCTGGAATTAGATGCTGCGTTGACCGCCATTACTGCTGAGTCGGAGGCGGCGCAGAAGCTGTGGTTTGAATTGTCGGCGTTGGCGGAGCGCGTCAGCGCCACCATTCGTATTGCTGCTGATCGCGCGTCGAGTCAAGGGACCGAGCCCGCCTACCAGGGCCCTGACCCGGATGACCTGGAACGCCAGGCCGATGCCGCCGACGAGGAGCAGCGGGAATTAGATGAGGCCGTTGAGGTGGCTCGCGAACGTCTTGATGCCATCAGGGAGGAAGTGGAGGAGCGGGAAGCCGCCGCCCGCGAGGCCGATCGTGAGCATTTGGCCCAGGTCCGGGCCATTGCGGACCGCCGCGAGGGAGTGGTTCGCCTGCTGGCCGCCGAGGAATCCCTGCGTGCACAGTTGGGCGCCGCGCAGACGGAGGTTGAGCAGCTATCGGAGCAACTGGAGGAGACGGCGGAAACGCTGGCCCGCGTGAAGGGGGAGTCTGCGGAGGTTGCGGCGAAGCAGCAGTCGCTGAGGGATGAGCGCGAGCCGCTTGCCGAGGCATCGGACCGCGCAGATCAGGAAGCGCAGGCCGCTGAGCAGCGTTTCGAGCAGCTGCGGGCTGAGGAGCGAGACCTGGAGCGCGCCATCTCCCGGGTGGAATCCCGCATTGACACCCTGCAGAACACGGCCCCCGTCGCCGATGCGGCTGAGGTGGTGGAAAGATTCGGCACGTTCACCGGCATCGCTGACCTCATGCAGGTGGAACCCGGCACGGAACAAGCCGTTACGGCGGCGATGGGTGAGGCCGCCACCGCACTCGCCGGGCACGTCACCGACGACCTCACCGCAGCGCTGACGGCGGACACCATCAGCCGCACCACACTCATCCACCAGGGCACCACCGCCGACCCGTGGCGTCTCGACGCAACCCTCCCCACCGGCTGCACCTGGCTGCTCGACCACTCATACTCGATGCCTCAGTGCAGGCACCGCTCACCCGGCTGCTTGTCGACGTCGCGCTCACACCCAACCTCACAACCGCGCGTGCCCTGGTGGACACCGACCCCCGACTGCGAGCCGTCACACTCGACGGCATCCTCGTGGGGGCCGGGTGGATCAGCCTGGGCACCGGTGCGCCCAGCCCCGTGGAGAACGCCGCACAGATCGCAGCCTCCCGCACCGAACTTGACGAGCTGACAACTAAACTGTCCGAATTGTCCGGCACCCTCGAAGGTGCACGTCAGGCGGCTGACGACGCCCGCGTCCACGCCGCAGCCACCACCGCCGCTCTTCGCGATCACGACGGACTATCGCGCACCCTTGATGCCGAAGCGTCACGGCTCGACAGGGAAGTGCGCTACGCAGAGACGAACCAACAAAAGATGATGGGGCGTGTCGCCACTGCGGAAGCCCGCGTGGAAGAGACGTCAACCCAGCTTGAGGATACGCTTGACCGCCTTGCCCGGGTTGATGACGACGCTCAAGATGATGAGCCCTCCACCGAAGCCCGCGATACCACCGCTGCGGCACTCGCACAGGCGAAAGCCATGGACGTGGAGGCGCGCCTGGCACTGCGCACCGCCGAGGAGCGCGCCGGGCAGCGGCGCGGGCGCGGTGATAGTTTGCGCAGGCAGGCTGAGTATGAGCGGCAGGCTAGAGCGCGGCACGAGCAGGCCATGGCCAAGCGTCGGGCGCAGGCAGAGCTGGCGCGAACCGTAGAGCTGGGAGCGCGGGACGTCGCAACGCGGGTGGAGCAGGCGACGGAGCAGGCAGCGCGGCATCGTGACGAGGTGAACGCCCAGAAAAACGACATTGCCTCGCGCCTTGCGCAGGCCAAAGACGCCGTGCATGCGGCGCAGATGCAGCTGAATAAGCTTACCGACAGCGCTCATGCCTCCGATATTGCGCGCAGCCAGGCGCAGGTGCGCATCGAGGAAGCCCAAGAACGGGTGGTACAGCAGCTGGGCATGCCCGCCGAAGACCTCATGGCTGACTACGCCCCCGGTGAGGATTTCGACCGGGACGCCGAGCGGGCACGCCTGAAACAGGCGGAAAAAGACTTGGCAGCGTTGGGCAAGGTTAACCCCTTGGCGTTGGAGGAATACAAGGCGCTGGAGGAGCGCTACGAGTTCCTGGCCAACCAACTTAACGACGTGGAGCAGGCCCGGCGCGACCTCAACGATGTGATTGAGGATGTGGATGCGAAGATCCTGCAGTTGTTCACCGATGCCTGGCACGATGTGGAGGCTGCGTTCCCAGAGGTGTTTTCCACTTTGTTCCCCGGTGGGCAAGGACGGTTGGTGTTGACCGAGCCGGAGGACATGCTCACTACTGGTATTGAAGTGGAGCGCGGCCGCCGGGTAAGAAGGTCAAGCGCCTGTCGTTGCTGTCTGGTGGGGAAAAGTCGCTGACGGCGTTGGCCATGCTGGTGGCTATTTTCAAGGCACGGCCCAGCCCGTTTTATGTGATGGATGAGGTGGAGGCCGCCTTGGATGACACGAATTTGCGTCGGCTGATCGCGTTGTTTGAGAATCTGCGGGAGACCAGCCAGTTGATTGTGATCACGCACCAGAAGCCCACCATGGATGTGGCTAACGTGCTTTATGGTGTGACCATGCGCGGCGATGGTGTGACGCGTGTGATCAGCCAGCGCATGAGTCCGGTGGCGGCCGCACCCACCTCCGCCGAGACCTAACTAGTGGTGGTTGTATCGTCCGAGCCCGGAGTAGTCCCACCCAGCGTCGCGCCAGCGCTGCGGGTCGAGGGCGTTGCGGCCATCGATGATGGCGGGGCGGTTCACCACTGCAGCAACTTCTGTGGGGTCGAGCTGTACAAAATCCTCCCATTCGGTGACTAGCACCACCACATCGGCGCCGGTGAGCGCGCGGATCGGGTCGGCTTCGGTGGGCAAGTCGGGGCGAACTTTCGCCACCGCGTCCAGGGCTTTCGGGTCGGTCACCGTGACTACCGCGCCCAGGTCATGCAGGCGCTGCGCCACCTCCAGGGCGGGTGAATCGCGGATGTCGTCGCTGTTGGGTTTGAATGCGGCACCCAGCACCGTGACGTGTGCGCCGTCCACGTTGCCGCTCAGGCTGCGCAGCACTTCCGAGACCACGCGATCTCGGCGGCGCTGGTTGATGGAATCGACTTCCTTCAAAAACGACACAGCTTCCTGCACGCCCAGCTCTTCGGCGCGGGCGACAAAAGCGCGAATGTCTTTGGGCAGGCAGCCGCCACCGAATCCGACGCCAGCGCGCAGGAAACGATGCCCAATGCGTGCGTCATACCCAAGGGCTTCCGCCAGCTTGGTCACATTCCCGCCGGTGGCTTCGCATAGTTCAGCCATGGCGTTGATAAAGCTGATCTTGGTGGCCAGGAAGGAGTTAGCAGCCACTTTCACCAGTTCGGCGGTGGGGTAGTTGGTGGCTATTTTCGGCACGCCTTCCGCAAGGATCGTGGCGTACACCTGGTCCAGTGCATTCTCGCCCAGCTGGGCGAGGTCGGGGCCATTGGACAAGCCATAGACAATCCGGTCAGGGTGCACTGTGTCAGCCACGGCGAAGCCTTCCCGCAGGAACTCGGGGTTCCACACCAGGGTGATGCCGTGCGCTTCAAGTCGGTCGGCAAGGTTCTGCGCGGTGCCCACCGGAACGGTGGATTTGCCCACCACCACGGGGTTATGGTCGGCAGTGCCCGCGGCTGCTATGACGGCCTCCACGGCGGAATCCACGTAGCTCAAATCAGCGGCACCGCTGTCAGCGGATTGTGGGGTGCCCACCGCAATGAAATGCACATCCACATCAGCAAGTTCATCCGTTGCTGGTGCTGCGACAAAACGCAACCGGCCGCTGGCCAGGGAGTCCCGCAATACGTCTTCAAAACCAGGGTTCGTAGAACGGTGAATGCCCCGCAGACAGCGCAGCGATTTTTGTAGCGTCGGTGTCCACACCCACAACGTCATGCCCCAGCGAGGCCATGCACGCGGCGTGGACGGCTCCGAGATAGCCACATCCAATGACGGAAATTTTCATGATGGTTCCTTTCAGGGTCACAACGTTACGCAGGTGTCTACCCAACCGGGCAGCCAGTCCTTCGAGGTCGGGCGGAAAGCATATACGCAGGCCAGCCGCAGGAGCGCGGCGCGGCGGTAGGTCTCAAGCCGCGCCGGGTTGACGTTGAGCGCTGCGGCAACAGTATTCACATGGCCTGCGATGGTGTCGCTGGTGCTGGGGGTGAAGATGTTTTGGGTTAGTCGTAGGTCGGCGTGCGCGAGCAGGTTTCCCAGGTCTAGGGCTACTTCGCCGCGTGCTGCAGTGTCCACGTCGAGCACGCCGAGTGTGGAGCCGTCCCACAGGAGTTGCTTGTCGTGGAGGTCGCGGTGCAGCACCAGCGGGCGATCTGCTGGCCCTGCGACCAAGTCATGCGCGGTTTTTTCCACCACTGCGCGGAAACGAGGCAGTTCTGGCAAGGCGTCGAAAAGCTCGGCGAGTTCTAACCAGCGGGTGAGCACGGTGGCTTCGGCGTGGGCGTCATGCTCGGGCAGGTCATTTGCGTCTTGGGTGACCAGTTCAGGCCATGTTGTTGCAAAATGCAACCAGCCGGACGCGCCTGCTTCCCCGAGGCTGTGTAGGGTCGATCCGTTGACGCGGGAGAAGTCAACATGGGCATTGTCCACGTTCTGTACATGCGCCGATGCCAGCCCAGCGATAGCGCAGAGTCGCCCGACTTTGGTGGTGACACGTGCCAGTGCAGTGGCCTTGCCATCGCGGACGCATTTACGCACGTATGTGTCGTTGATGATCACGGCGCGGCGGCCCAGGCGGTGGACGACGAGATCTCCAGAGGCGGGTGGTTCGAGGGACGGCAGTGCTGGGTCGACTGCAAAGTCCGCGAGGTGGATGCTCCCGTCGGGGTTGATGCGTCCGGCGCGGATCCGGCCACTGTCGTCGTGCTGTTCAAAAGTGAGCGTGCCATCGACGTGCGGCCAGCCTCGGCGGATGCGGGGCACCGTGGCAAGTGCGCTGAGTGCGGTCATGGGAGAACCTCCTTTATGCGATCCAGTTCCTCGTTGATGCGTTGTTCCCAGTCTGGTTCGGCTGTGCGGAGTGGTTCGGCGAGGCGCATGAGCATGGCGTGTGCTGTGGCGCGGCGGATGTCGGTCTCTGAGGGGAGTGCGCCGCCTGCGGCCGCATAGCCTGCAAGAAACGCTTCCCCGATGGGCTGGTCTACCACGGACAGATAGGTGCCCAGGTCGGTTACAGGGTCGCCGAGGTGCGTCCGGTCGAAGTCGGTGAGCCAGAGGGCACCATCGTTGTGTCGGAATAGTACCTGGTCGGGCGAGGCGTCGCCGTGGAGAAGTGCGGTGTGTCGGGGTGTGCTGCAGTGCGCAGCACGATCGTCCGTGATTTTCCCCGCAATGTCCCGAACGCCCGCAGCCAGATCGGGTGACAGGTGGTCGAGAACACGTGCATGCGTGGCACCTGGTTCGGTCTGCGCAAAAACATTCCCGCGCTGCTGCAGATCTGCGGCTACAAGTGGCGGCAGCATATCGACGCCCCGGTGCAGCTCCGCCAGCATCTCACCCGCGTCGTAGGTGGAGCTGATGTCACCGAACACGGTAAGGTCCCCGTCGCCAACAAGGGTGTGGACGCTGCGGTGCAGGTTGCGGCCGTCGTCCAGTCGGGTGGGGGTGGCAACAATATCAGCGATGGCTTTGTGAATGCTCATGTCCATCGGGTCTGCCTGAGCAGCGATGCGGGTCACAGTTGTGTCTTCGTCGCTGCGGTAGACCAGCCTGCGGGCTGGATTGTAGCGAAGGATGGCATCGTCGTGTTGGGCCTTGGTGATAGCGGCGCTGTCGCCAACGAGGTACGCCCCTGAGTTTGGCGTCGGTGAGTAGTTCTCCGTGTTGGAATATCAGCCCGTTGTCGGTCTCCGTGGAGCTAAGGCGCAGTGCGTGTCGGCCAGCCCAGTGTTCTGCTTTGTCGGCTTTGCCTCGGCTATCTGGCCAGAGGAGACGCGCCCACCCGACGGGAGTGCCTGCGTCCACACTGACCAATGCCATGACAATGGAGGTGTCGGGTTTGATACGCAGGCGGCTGGCGCGAACGGGCATGCCACACATAGCGCTCAGCCGGGTGCGATCAAGCACAGTGTCTAATGCGACACGGGTGAGGGATGGGGACTGCTGCATGGTCAGTCCTCAATCCTGATGTCCATGGTGGCGCGGTTGCTGGCATCCACCCAGTCGCGGAATTCCTGGCTTGTGGCAAGCAGTTCGGCGGGCGAGCCGTCGAGAAGCACCTGGCCGTCTTGCACCCACACAACGCGGTCGGCGCGGAGTGCCACGTCGGCGTCGTGGGTGACGGCAAGGGTGGTTCGGCCGGCAACGAGTTGTTCGATGGCGTCCATGACCAGCGAGGCGGATTCGGGGTCGAGGCCGGTAGTGGCCTCATCCAGCACCACAACGGGTGAGTTACGCAGGAGTGCGCGAGCAATGGCGATGCGCTGGCGCTGTCCGCCAGAGACGGTGCCGCCGCGTTCGCCAACGATGGTGTCGTACCCGTCGGGTAGTTCCATGATGAAGTTGTGGGCGTGCGCCGCTCGGGCTGCTTGCTCGATCTCCTCGTCAGTGGCGTCGAAACGCCCGAAGCGGATATTCTCCCGGATCGTGCCCGCGAACAAGACGGCTTCCTGGTGCAGGATGGACACGTTGGAGCGTAGTTTCTCCAAATTCAGCGTGGGCAGCGCCCGTCCATCAAGGGTGACGGTGCCGGAGGTGGGGTCAATGGCGCGCACCAGTAGGGACACCAGCGTGGATTTACCAGCACCGGATGGCCCCACAATGGCGATGTTCTCACCCGGGTCAACGTCCAGATTGAAGTTACGCAGCACTGGGTGGCCGTCGTACGCGGTGTTGACGTCAATGAATCGGACTTCACCTAAGACTTTATGCAGGCGGGCGGGACGTCGCGGACTCACAATGTCAGATTGGATGTCCATGAGGTCTGCCACGCGTTCCCCAGACGCACTAGCGCGGGCGATGCGCCCGGTGTATTTGGCCATGTCGCGCAGGGGCTTCATGGTGGTGCGCAGGTAAGTGGTAAACAGCACCAAATCACCCAAGGTCATGGCACCATCCAACACGCGAAAGGCACCGCCGATCATCACGGCTGCAGAGGCCAGGCCCACGATCACATCGGTGGTGCGTTCCAGCCGCGCCGCCAGCCGTCGGGACGTCACGCCGGTGTCAAGGGAGACGCGGTTGGCGTCCACGAAACGCTCCCCAATGTGGTCTTCCAGCCCGTAGGACTGCACCACCTTGATGGAGGACAGGGATTCCTGCGCGGTGTTGGCCAGGCGGCCTTCGGCTTTGCGGGTGCGACGTGAGGCATCCGCAATCTTCTTTGACGTCCCCGAGGAGGTGACAAAAAACAGCACCATGGCGATCACCACCACCGTCGACAACAACGGATCCAGCACGATCATCACCACCAGCATCACCAGCAGGGTAATCATGTTGGCCAGCAGTGGAAGTCCCGCTGTCACCGCCACTTCCTGCATCCTGGCCACGTCACTGACCACACGCTGCACCGTGTCGGCACTGCGGTTGCGGGAATGGAATTGCTGGGAAAGGCGCTGCACGTGGCTAAACACTCGGCTGCGTAACGACGTCGCGGCACGCGAACCCACCAGCGAAAAGGCCACCGTTGCCAGGTAATTCGACAGGGCGCGCGCACCCACAATGGCCAGCAGCGCGACCCCACAGGTCAGCAGCAGTGCAGGAGTGGCAGATAGTTCATCTACTTTGGCGCCCAGGGATACGGACAACGCATCCACCACGATCTTGAGCGGCCAAGGCTCCAACACCCGGAAGCACACCTCACACAACAGTGCCACCACACCGGCACCGATCAGTTTCTTTTCCGGTGCCACATCCTGGCGAATCAGCCGGAGAGTACGTCTCATTGACGTTGTTTGCTCAGCGCGTTTTGTGTTGTCAGGGTGTTCAGCACGTGAGGTATCCGGCACAGCCCTGTGCCGGGCAGCATTAATCATGGGGAACGTCCTCCTTCACACCAGCGTGGGCCAGAATGTGGTCCACCGTACCGGTCCAGCTGTGCTCACGCTCCGCCTGCCTGCGATTATCCGACCCCACCCGTGCCCGCTCGACTGGGTTGGCTACCAGGGCATCCAGTGCTTCTGCCAGCGCTTCCGGGTCAGACGGCGGCACCAAATACGCTGACTCGCCCATAATCTCAGGCAGCTGTCCCACCCGGGACGCCACCACCGGCAGGCCCGCCGCCATGTACTCATACACTTTCAACGGGGAAAAATATTGATCGGAATCGGTATCCATGGCGGGGTAAGGAGCCACGCCGATGGCGGTCCCCGCCATGTGCTGCGGAATCGCGTCGGGGGCCACGGCGCCCCGGAAATCCACATCAATGCCCAGAGAGCGGGCTAGATCATCGAGTTCGGCACGCATGGGGCCATCGCCAATAATGCGCAGTTTCCAATCTTTGTGCGCCTGAGCGCGCGCACGCAGCAGAACATCCACCCCGTGCCACGGCTTGAGTGTGCCCACGAACGTCACCACAGGTGCGCCGGGTGATTCAGGCTGTGGGGTAATACGGTGCACATTCACGCCGTTCGGCACGGTAAACACCCGCGTCCCCTCCGTGCGGGCGATCACCCAGTCGCGCACGGGGTCGGAGACGCAGATTGTGGCCAATGCCGCCTGAACCTGCTCCTGCAATGCCGCGTCAGCGGCCTGCTCATCCACGAGCACGCGGTGTGTCCGCTGTTCATCAATCAACGGTGCGTTGACCTCCAGGATTCCCGGCACCCCGCACTCGGCGATGACGGTGCTGAATAGGGAATACCGCTCGTACACAAGGTCGTAGCCCCCGGCGCGAACCATGTCGGATACCGATGCAGATGCTGCCTGCTGGGCGCGTTCCCGCTCCTCTTCGTCGCGGGTGGTGATCGGAACGTCTACGATCCGCAGTTCCGCGAGGTCGTCAGGGACGTCGCTCCCACGACGGGTGGCATAGACGGTGACGTCGTGCCCGCGGCGTCGATACTCGCGCACCACTTCCTGAATGTGTACGCTGGCACCTTTCGTTCCAAAGACGGGGATGCCGGGGTCGAGGCAGACATAGGCGATACGCATGGCTGAGTCCTACCCCTCCGCCTTAGTGGATTGCTGCCACTCGGACAGCTGCGCAGCCTGCTGGCGGCTATCAAAGTGCTCCTCAATGAGCTGTCGGGCGTTGTGGGTCAATGCCGTGATGTCCACGTTGCCTTTGATCACGTCTTCCAGGGCGGCGGTGAGTCCGTCGACGTCGTTGGGCTCCAGCAAAATTCCCGTCTCACCTGTGCGAATCACCTCCGGCAAACCGGTCACGGAGGTGGCGATGACGGGAATACCGGAGGCCATTGCTTCCAGCACCACGGTGGGTAGCCCGTCAATATTGCCGTCGGCGGCAGGCACACAGGGGGCGACAAACACGTGGGAATTTTTAATCAGGTTCCGAACTTCCTGTTGATTCAGTGGCCCGAGAAGGCGTGCGGATTCTTCAAGTCTTTCCTCAAGAATTTGTGCTTGAAGTTCAGAATATAATTCACCTGCGCCGCCAATGGATAAATCAATCTGATAGCCTTTGTCGCGCATTTTTGCCACGGCGTTAATTAAATCGGAGAATCCTTTTTTCGGAACAAGTCGGCCTATGGCGACAATTTTCAGCGGATCGGAAACGGGCAGGGGCTCGTGGAAGGGGAAGCGAGCCAGCTCCAGGGCGTTGTAGCGCAGGGAAATGGTGGCACCCGTCCCGGCTAGTGCTTCATCCAGGTAGGTTTTGTTGAACTGGCTGATGGCGATCACCCGGTCTGCGTCGCGGCAGATACGCCGTAGCCAGGTGGAGTCCACGCTTTTGTGGAAAATATCCTTGGCATGCGTGGTCAGGGTGTAGGGGATACCAGTGATTTTAGAGGCCATCCAGGCCATTCGGCCAGGTAGGGAGGCGAAATGCGCGTGCAGATGGGTGATGCCGTCATTGTGCACGGATTGTGCCAGCGCCACGCCCTGGGCGACCTCGTCGGCGGGTAGTTCCACCAGTTCCGGGAGGATACGCAGGAAATTGTCGCGCAGGGTGGGATGCTTAATGATGTTCACTAATTCCGCCCACAATCCAATAGCAAGAGCAGGGCGTGGTATCCATGTGACTTCCGCCTGTACTCGGGCCAGTTCCGGGTGGAAGCGCGCATCAGTCGTGGGGCGAAGGGCGTAAATGCTTAAGTCATCGCCGTGTGCCTCTCTGGCCAGTATTTCGGTCACAATAAACGTTTCCGAAAACCGGGGATACACTTTGAGTACATAGCCGATGCGGGTCATTTGAGGGTGCTGCCTTCCGTGGAAACAAGATCAGTGTGATTTATCAGTTCTGTGGCGTAGTGCGCTGCAACATTCAATCCGTCCCGGGCTAAACTTGACCGATCAACAGTGCGGTGCACGGCATCGGCAACCCAGGCGCTCAGAGCGTTGGTGCTCACCGCGCCCACGCGCAGGTAATCAATAGCGCGAGCCTCATGCAAAGATTCAGCGCGAATGAGTTGTTCACGTCTGGGGTGTTCACGGGGAATCAGCAGCCCTGGGGTGTCAGTGCACAGGATTTCGCACACAGTGTTGTAACCACCCATGGCGATCACTGCCGACGCTCGCGCAATTTGGGTGCTCAGTCCAGGCCAGGAGTGGTGCACCTCGGTGTTCGGCCCGGCCAGCGAGGCGATGTGTTTGAATGCTCGTTCTTCAAGTTGTGGTCCGGTGACGATGATGTGGCGGTGGCCAGCGGGGACGTCGATACGCGTGGCCGATTTAAGGAGGTGGTAGCCGTCAGATCCGCCGCCCGCAGTGGTGAGGATGAAGGGCTCGGGTGCCAGGGTCGTGTCGTGATCTGCGACGCGCCGACCGTTGGCGAGGTAGCCGGTGAAGCGGAGGCGGTCGGTGAAAAAGTCGGGGATTTCGCCGGTTTTGAGGGGGTTATGCACGGCAGGGTCGCCGTAGACCCAGACTTCATCAACAATGTCGCAAAGTTGTTCGGGGTTGCCCAGTGACTCCCATTCAGCGGCTGCAACGGCGGGTTCGTCCAACACCTCGCGTAGGCCCAGCACTACAGAGGTGTGGGGGTGTGCCGTGCGTAGTTGTTCGAGCGGGGTGAACAGTTCCTTCCACACGCCGTAGATGTGCCGGTCGATGATCACCAGGTCTGGGGCGAAGGAAAGCAGTGTGGATTTAAGCAGTTCAGAACGCAACCGAATGAGGTTGTGGGTTGGTTCGCCAAGGCTGCGTGGCTGGTAGCCGTCTTTTCCTTTGGATATCCCGGGGATGGTGAGCCAGTCGAATCCTTGTGGCAGCGGGAACACGCTGGCGGGGGCGAGTCCTGAGACGAGCAGGCCGGAGACGGGACGTCCCGTTGCTGCAGGGGATTGCAGCAGCGATGTGGTGGGCGATGGTCAAGTTGCGTCGAACATGCCCAAGACCTTGGGAATCATGGCTATAGAGCAGGACGCGGACAGGGGTAGTTTCCATGATGTCTTCTCACTACGTTTCTCAAAGCATCTGGCCACATGGTGGTGTGGCGAAGAAATTAAACGACAGGATGGGTGAAGCAGGTAAAAGCAGTTATGTCAACAATTCTCTAGGGGATTGTTTAACCGTTTTTAGATGTTTCGTTAGCGCTCGCAATCAAAAAATTTCTAGAGGTTGGGAAGGGTGTGTCCTGGAAGTTCGTCCTGGAATTTTGTTCTGAAGTTTTTTCGGTGCGTAGCTAGGGTTGGTAATAAAAAGCCAGACACCTGCTTTGTTTTTATTATAGTGGCACGCACAAAAAAAGTCACATCAAAAAGGTAGACGGCCTATTTTAATGAATTTTTCACAATATTGGCAGCGCTGTTAGTTGGTGTGCTGTGTCCACGTCGTGCAAAACATGGATATGAAAATCATTTTTTGTTACTGGCTCCTGATGGCGGGTTGAGCGCGGGTATAGCTAAGGTGCTATCGTGTGGATGATGGTCATCGCTCATCGCGTGTTGCTGTCATGCATCTCGCCATCATTGCAGCTCACGGGTCTGTGGCTAATCTTGTGGGTAGTTGCTCCATGTGGCTATTGTTGCCCGCATGCGTGGGGTGTGTGATGGATAACACCACGGTATTTTCTGTGGCATTCATGATGTTTTCGTGTCCACTAATAAATTCCGGTAAGAAAACTAATGAGAAAAGCTCAGAATTGTATAATTTATAGGCATTATAGCTGTCGCTACTGAATAAAATAGGGGAAACCGGTGAATGGGGCTGCGGTATCGCTACAGTCGCCGCCATAGCCGAAGCTGTACAATCCGGGAAGTAGCGTTGACGCTACCTGGGTTTTGGGGATGTGGCAACGACATAACAGCACGACAGTGCCTATGCAGGAGCTAGGCGCGCGCCTTCATAGTGGGCTAGAACTCATTCATGCTATCGTGCTTCCCTTTGTGAATGCACAGGCTAGACTGGTGTGACTATCAGGTCATGTTCACAGTTTTCACGAACTAAGGGGTATTTTTTCTATGAGTGGTGACGCACTGGCTGCGACTCCCATTGCCGATCCCAACGATTCTTTACTGGGGTGGACGCTTCAGACGGAGCTGTCGCTGAACCAGCGCTTTAAAGACATCACGATGTTTGCCCAGTCGGATATGTCCGCCGATGAGCTTGAGCTTATCGACCGCTTCTACGGCACGTTTTTGTCCCGGCAGTTGGCGGCGGGCGCTCAACTGGACACACTGCTGGATAACACCCCGTACTTAGCGGTGACTACGTTGGTGTCTCGCGCCGCGCGGATGGTGGACCCTGAAAGCTTCTTCGCCGAGTACATCGGTGGTCTGGAACTTCACCCAACCCCAGAGTGGGTGGATACGGTGCAGCAGAAAACCCTCGATTTGTTGGTGCAGGTTGGCCTGTGGGTTCCCGAGGATACCCAGCCCACGGTTGAGGTGTTGGCGCTGCATGCCGGGGTAACTGGCTCTGAGGTTGCGGCGTTGTTGGAACTCATGGATAGCCTGGATAGCGACGACGTGGAAGTACCGTTGGATGCTCTCCCGGCAGAGACCATGCCGGTGACGGCGGCGGTGGCGCAATGGGGCGTCGATACGCTGAAGCCCGTGGTTGATAAGGTTGCGGCTTTCCGAGCCTTTACCCACGCCCACCCCCATAACTGGCAGGAGCTTGAGCCACCTGAGCTTCCGGCCTTGGTTCGGGAGGCCGTGGCTGCTGAGCTGCGGGAACGTCCCGTGGGCACGCAAGATCGCGCAACGGCTGTGGGTATCGCCACCAGGGAGGCCCGTCCACGGTTGATTATCGATGCCGCGCGCCGCAAGGTGTGTCTGCGCCTACCGGAGCAGATCCTCCCAGAGGGGGCGGAAGAGATTCATTGGCGGGTGAACCTGGATGGCACCACCAAGATTTACCGTACTGGCCGACCGTGGGGCGAGACCGGACCGTTTGCGGAGTCCCTGGATGTGGCGATTGAACGCCAAGTTCGTGAGTTGACCGTCACGGATTCCACCACGGGCACTACCTGGGTGATTCCCGTGGTGGATTCGGACGATCCGGTGCTGGTGTTCAGCGCCAAAGGCCAAAACCTCACTGACAAGGTGTCCTTGCATTACGCAGAGCTGCTGGTGCTTTGCCCCTCGGATGCGACGCTGGTGGACGTAGTGGCTGGTGCGGATATTCCCGTCACTGACACCTTCGATATTGAGGGATGGGCCGGTTGGGTGTGCAGGCGTATTGACGCTCACGCAGCCGCATCTCTCCAGGTTGTTCGACCTGATCAGAAGCCCTCTATTGTGCAGCCGGTGCGGTGTATTGACCCTCGTCGCCGGGTGACTTTCCGTGACCCGGATGCCCCAGTACCGAACCTGTTTTCCTACGCTGGGTTGCCTGTGTACGCGCAGTCGCTGTTGGCGGAGTTTTCTCCCACGGTTTCGGGCCAACCGGAAACGTGGTACTTGTCTATCTCCTCATTTGGCGGGATCGGGCAGGCGGGGGGAGGAGGTTGCCCCGGCTGAGCCGCTGGAGATTCCCGCCGAGGGCGGCGTGTTTGATGTGTTCGACCCTGATGCTTATGACGCGCCCTGGGTTGGGGAGTATCTGATTCGCCTGCGCGGCCCGCGTAACGAATCCTTCCGCCATGAGTTCGCCATCGTGGAGGGCATGCACGCGGTCACGGAGATCGCCGGGCCGTGCCGATCCTTCCGCATTCCAGCGCGCGGCGGTCTGAGCGAGGCGGCGTTGCTGGTGCGCAGTGGTGCTAAGCCGTTTGATGTGTCACCGAAGGAGGTGATGGTTCCCGCAGATGAGGCCGGTGCGAGCGTTGTGGTGTCCACCGATGAGGCGACCAAATGCCTTTGCGGTTCATTCCGCCGCGTCTGCGGTTCGAGGTTCCGTTGGTCACCGAACCTGCGATATGGCGCACCACGCGCCTGGTGTGTACGCCCCGCCAGTGTGATGCGGATGGGGTGGTGCGTATCCGCGCGACGGGTGAGCTGGGCACTCCGACCATGACGGTACGTAACCACCACGGTGCACCGCTGCGAACAGTGAAGCTGACCACCGTGGATGGGGTGACGTATACGGCTCCCATGTCGGCGCTCGCGGCGTCGATTAACGTGATCAACAGTGGGCGGCTAGAGCTTGAATGGACGGACCACCGCAGCGATAAGCGCGTGTCGGTGAACGTGGCGGAGGTAGAGGCCGCCCCGCACGCTACCGGCTGCCGTATTGAGGATGGCGCGCTGGTGTACGAGCAACCCGCCGCAGGTCGTAATATTGCCGCCTGGGTGTGGCCCGCAACCGCGCCGTGGGTGGGCGGACGCACTGTCCGTGACCAGCTTCCCGAGACGCTTCTCGACGCCGGTCCGCTCATCGTTCAACTTCATTCCGCCGATAGCTTCAACATGCTGTGGCCACCGTTGGTGCCCAGCGCTGATGCTTTTATCGCAGAGCAGCCGGGCTTCTATCACGACCCTAACCCCGCTCTGGCGGAACTGTCCGCGTTCCTTGCCGGCGAGCGCGAAGATGCGCCGTCCAACCCGGACATCATGCCCATACTCTGGGATTATCTTGATGGCTGGGGGAGTGTGGAGGCATCGTCGCTGGAGTCTCGGAAGGCAGTCATGGAAGCCATGGCTGCGTATCCCAGCGCGGCCTTGAAGGGACTGTCGGTATCGCTGGTGCCCGTGGAAAAGCAACCCGGGCGGGTCATTGCATCGGGATTGGTACACGGCGTGTTCAACGACGCGAAAGACGTCACAGAGATACACCGCACGGCCTGGATTGGCACTCTGCAGTTGTTGGGACAGCTGCCCGCGCAGTACGCCGCGGCCGAAGTCGGCGAGGGACGCGCCGCGCTGCGCGACACCGTGTCCAAGCTGGAACAAGTGGCGGGTAAACGCCTGGTGGAGGCCCTTGCCACCGGACGCGATGCCACCTTGGACACAGCCTGTGTGGACCAGTCCATTGTGCACATTGCGCACATGGAACCCGCGCAACAGGACACGCTGATTGAGATGCTGTTCTCGCAGGCGGAGATCGTGCCTGGTCCGATCATGGACGATAGCGCCCGTCTGCTTGCGGTGTTTGAGACCTTCAAACAGCGTGCGGCACTCAATGAACTGCTCTCCGACCAGGCGCTAATTGCCACGGCGGTATCGCTGCTCCGCGCCTTGCGTGGTGCAAACCGCCAACTGTACGCTTCGGCACGTATTCGTTTTGACAAGCTGGACGGCGTGGACACCGATGACCGCAGCAACATCTGGACGTTGGCCCCGGTTATTTCCCTGGTGTTTGCGTTGACCGCGCGTATGCGGGCGCACGAACTGATCGGTAAGTCCAAGTTGCTCACTGAGGCGCGCACCGGCTGGAGTGCTCTTGCCGATGTCGTGCCCGATCTTGTCACCAGTGACCTGATTTCAGCGGAGGCTATGGTCTTGGCGGTGAAATACCCCGGCATTGGCGGATAAGTGGGTTCGTTTTCATTTTTTCGTTAACGGTGCCGTTGCGATACATTTGCGTGGTTGACTAGCATTTTTTGGCAGCTGCGGGTGTGCCGTAATGGCTATCGGACTGTCTACTTAGGTGAGATTCTGGGGCGAACCTGCCACTATGGAGGTTATGACTTTGACGGCCATTATTCTCATCGCAGTTTTTCTGCTGTTTATGCTTGGTGTGTTGATCCTGGTTGGGTTGCGGCGCAGCGATGCCAAGAAGGTATCCTTCACCACAACCGACGAACCTAAAGAACTCACCCAGCAGGAAAAGTCCGGCAACTATCAAGCCCACGGCGGGTTTAACTTTGCGCCCGCCAAAGCCGACGACAAAGAACCTGCGGTGCTTCCTGGTCAGGAGCTCAAAGCGGAGCCTTCGCACTTCGATCCTGCACCCCTAGAACAAGAAGCGCAGCAACAAGCTGTGCAGGAACCCGTCAAGGAACCAAAGGAACCAACAGCGGAGACCGAACAGGCTGCAGCTGAGCAGGTTGCTTCCAAGCCAGTTGTGGCAGAACCAGTTGCGACAGAGTCCGCCGTGACGGTGCCACCGGCATCTGAGAAGACGGATGCCTCACAGGCAGAGGATGAGGCTGCTGAAGAAACCACCAAAGAATCCGCCGAAGACAACACTGATGTGGCTGATTCCCAGGAAGAGGAAGCCCCCGAGGAAGCCGCTGAGGTTTCCACCGCCAACGCTGTGGTGGTGGAAGAACTAGACGATGAGCTGGAACTTGAGGAAGTCACCGCCAGCGAGGTGATCGCTGAAACACCCCCAGCAGAAACACCCGAGGAAGCACCCTCAAAGGAAAACACCTCAGACGAAGGCACCACGGACGCCGCCAAGGATGAGGATGAGACCGAGGATGACGCATCCGAACCTGGCGACGAACATAAGGACGATGCTGAAGAGGCTAAAGAAGCTGCAGACTCTGCTCAAACACAGGTAGCCGCTGCGGAGCAAGCGCTGGAAGAAACCCCGGTGCCAGAGGCCCCTGCGCAGAAGGCAGAGTCCCAGAAGCCAGAATCCACGGCTCAGCAGCAGGCACCGAAAGAAGACATTGCTCCAGCTGCAGGTCGCCTGGGCCGGCTGCGTGGACGGTTGTCTAAGTCTCAGAACGTGTTTGGTCAGAGTGTCCTGGGCATGCTGAGCGCTGGTGACCTGGATGATGACGCCTGGGAAGAAATCGAAGACACCCTGCTCATGGCGGACCTGGGAACCACCATCACCATGGACGTGGTGGAAAAACTGCGGGAGAAAATCGCCGAGCGTGGTGTGAGTAGTGAGGAGGAAGCGCGTGCCATGTTGCGTGAAACCCTCATTGAAGCATGCAAACCAGAGTTGGATCGTTCGATTAAGGCGATGCCTTACGAAGGCAAACCGGCTGTGATTATGCTGGTCGGCGTGAATGGCACGGGCAAAACCACCACCACCGGCAAGCTTGCCCGAGTCTTGGTGTCCATGGGCACAAGGTGCTGTTGGGCGCAGCCGATACGTTCCGCGCTGCTGCGGCCGACCAGCTGGAGACGTGGGGACGTCGCGTTGGTGCGGACACGGTGCGTGGTGCGGAAGGCGCAGACCCCGCATCGGTGGCGTTTGACGCGGTGGCGCAGGGCGTCGATACGCAGGTTGATGTTGTGCTTGTGGATACCGCAGGCCGTCTGCACACCTCGGTGGGGCTGATGGACCAGCTAGGCAAAGTGAAGCGTGTGGTGGAAAAGAAAGCCCAAGTGGATGAGGTGCTGCTGGTGCTGGACGCCACCATCGGGCAGAACGGTTTGATGCAGGCCCGCACCTTCCGCGACGTGGTAGACATCACCGGCGTGGTGCTCACCAAGCTTGATGGCACCGCGAAAGGCGGCATCGTCTTCCAGGTGCAGGAGGAACTGGGGGTTCCGGTGAAGCTCGTCGGCTTGGGCGAAGGCGCGGATGATTTGGCTCCCTTCGAAGTCGAAAGCTTTATCGACGCCCTTCTCGGCTAACCCCGGCGAGACTCACAGGAAACGTGCAGGCGACTTTCTGGGAACGACCAGCGTCGCCCTGCACAGTAGCGAGCATGAGAAAACGTCCTCTACGACTACAACGACGACACTAAAACCACGTCGTGGTCGAACTTTCCCGTCACCTTCGTCGAGCGCTCCGGGCTGAAACTCGGCGACCTCAACGAAGAACAACAAAAAGCCGCGCTCAAAGTGCTGAAAGCCTTGCTCAACGACGACGCCTACGCCAAAGTCACCGGCATCATGGAGGGCGACCAGTACCTCTACGACAAAGCAGGCGCCACAGACCTCGGCAACACCCAATACAACATTGCATTCTTTGGCAACCCCTCCAACACCTCCGCATGGGCGGTGCAGTTTGGCGGCCACCACGTCGGTATCAATGCCACCTTCGACAACGGTGCCATCACCTTCGCACCCACCCACCTGGGCACCCAGCCCACCACCTATGTTGATGACAACGGCCAGACCAAATCCGCGCTGGGCGGCATGTACGAGACCGCTTTTGCCTTCTACAATTCCCTGACCGAGGAGCAAAAATCCAAGCTCTACCAGGGTGAAGAGGTGAAAAACTTGACCTGCGCGCCGGGCGACACCTGCGACTATCCCACCGGTACCGGCATCAAAGGCTCCGACCTCACTGACGAGCAAAGCAACTTCTGCTCAAGGTGATCGCCAACTGGGTAGACCTGGCCGACGGTGAGACCACGCAGAAGGAACTTGACGCGATCTCAGCGACTCTTGACGAGACCTACATCAATTGGTCCGGTGCCACCACCTACGACACCTCCCAGGGCAAAGGTATCTACTTCCAGATTTCCGGGTCCGAAGGCGTATATCGAGCTATCCAGCCAGGACAATACCGCTGGCGCAGAGATTGATGGAGTGTCCACCTCAGGGTGGGGCCATATCCACACCATCTACCGCGACCCGACCAACGATTACGCAGGTAGCGCCACTCAACAGAAGGCATCCGCGCCGACAATGGGCGGAGGCATGCCGGGCGGTGGGGAAGGACCAGGTGGGAACGGTGGTACCCCGCCCAACGGCACTCCTCCCAATGGCGGCACCCCGCCGCAGCGGCAGTAACGGTGCCGGGACGCTGGGCATGCGGGGCGTCGTTAAGCGGCGAAAGCTTGTTATTACCGCAATATTCTGTGGAACTTATTGAGTATATTTCTATCGCATGATAGATTCCTTCCTGATTGATCAAGCGTAACGCCACTGCAGCGCCACTACGCCGCGTAGGCGTTCTTGTGGCGCGAAGCTGATCGCGGGGTAAAAGTTATAGGATTGGGAAGATCAATAAGGGAGAACAGTAATGAAACTGATTACAGCCGTGATTAAGCCTTTCACGCTAGAAGACGTCAAACAGTCCCTCGAACAGGTGGGGGTCTACGGCATGACTGTCACGGAAATTCAGGGCTTTGGACAGCAAAAAGGCCACACCGAGGTGTATCGCGGCGCGGAATACGCCGTGGATTTTGTGCCGAAGGTGAAGGTGGAAATCGTGGTGAGCAACGAGCAGCTCGACGAGGTTGTTGCCACCATCGTGGACACCGCCCGCACCGGGAAAATCGGTGACGGCAAGGTGTGGGTGATGGATGTGGAAGAACTCGTCCGCGTACGCACCGGCGAGCGCGGAAACGACGCGCTCTAACTCAACCGCGAACTAGCCCGTGTCCCTTCTCGACGCCCCCGCCATCCGCGCCGCCACCATGGCTGAGGTCGGTACACTATTGCGCAGCCTAGAGCTGCCGCCTGGCACCGCGCTAGCCGCCACCGGATCTTTTGCACGCGGGGAGATGACCCCGTATTCAGATGTGGACCTGCTGCTCATTCACCCAGACGGCACGCAACCCCCGCAGGCGGATGGGGTGTGGTATCCGATTTGGGACGCCAAAGCGTCTCGACTATGCGGTTCGCACCCCGCGCGAGTGCGAAGAGATGGTGGCCACTGACACCACGGCCGCGCTCGCGCTCTTGGAGCTGCGTCCCATCGCAGGCGATGCCCAGCTGGTGGAAGAGGCCATTCAGCGGGTGCGCACGCGGTGGCGCCGGAGCGTGCCAAAGACGTTCAACACTGTGGTGGATACAGCCATTGCGCGCTGGAATCGGTCTGGTTCCGTAGTCGCCATGACCCGTCCTGATGTGAAGCACGGGCGCGGGGGACTGCGTGATATTGAGCTACTCAAAGCCCTGGCGCTGGGAAATGTGTGCGACGCTCCACCTCTAGAAGAGCAGCGCCGCCTGCTGCTGGATATTCGCACCCTGCTGCATGTGGAAACGCGCCGCTCACGCGATGTTCTCGACCCCGAATGTGCCACCGATATTGCAACTCACCTTGGTTTCGACGACCGCCTGGACCTCTCTCGCGCGCTTGCCGATGCCGCCCGCACCATCGATGCCACCCTCACCCAGGCGCTCACAACCGCGCGGCATGTTCTGCGTCGTCCCCGTAACTACCGGCGCAGGCCCGTGGACTTGGGGGTGGTGGATGCAGGCGATGAATTGCGGCTCAGCCGTAACCAATCTCTGGATGATCCGGGCCTAGTGTTGCGCGTTGGGGCGGCATCGGCCCGCACAGGGCTTCCCGTCTCTGCAGCTACGTGGCGCAGGCTTGCCAGCACCCCGCCGCTTCCCACGCCCTGGCCAGCGACTGCGACCGGTGATTTCTTTGCCCTTCTCGGATCCTCCGAGCACACGGCCCGTGTCGTGGGGGACATGGATACCCACGGGCTGTGGGAGCGCATTGTTCCAGAATGGGTGCATATTCGAGGTCTCATGCCCCGCGAACCTAGCCACATCAACACTATTGACGTGCATTGCCTGAACACGGTGGCCAACTGCGCTCACGTCAGCGTCAATGTGTCCCGGCCCGATCTGCTGTTGCTTGCGGCCCTGTTTCATGACATTGGCAAAGGATATAATCGCCCACATTCCCAGGTAGGGGCGGAAATGGTAACGCGTATGGCCGCAAGAATGGGGCTTAACCCGCGCGACCGCATGTGTGTGCAAACCCTCGTTGCAGAGCACACCCTGCTGGCCCGCCTCGCCGCCACCCACGACCCGTGGGATGACGCGGCCGTCGATACGCTGCTGGATGCGCTGCACTACGACCTCCTCACCGTGGAGCTCCTTCAGGAACTCACCGAGGCTGACGCTCGCGCAACCGGCCTGCCGTATGGACTGCGCACCTCAACCACGCCGTAACAACGCTTGCCAACCGGGCGCGCAACGCCCTCACCGCCGTCCACCCCCATAAGCCACACGTATCGACGCCCACCGACCTCGGCCTCACCAGCTCCGGCGAACTCGCCCACGTGCATTGGCGCGGCAACGACATTATCCCCATCCTTGCTCTCATTGCAGCCAAAGGCTGGAACATTGTCACCGCCCGCATCGTTGCGGAACGCACCACGGTACGCGCCGAATTCGACGTCCGCGCCATGCACGTCGACGGATTCAACCAGGAAGAATTCATCCAAGGTTACAAATCCGGCGTGTTTTCCACCCTCCCCACCCTTGAACCCGCAGCAACCGCTACCCACTGGTTCGGTTCCGTACTCGAAGTCCGGACGGTGGACCGCCGTGGCGCACTCGGCGCGCTCCTCGGCGTCATACCCGACTACACCTGGTGCACCGTCGAACTGCCTGGATCCACCATGATCGCCCGCTTCCACCTTTGCGGTGCATTTGACAGGGCAGCTGTGGAACGAAGCATTACCCGAGTTCTGGCAACCGGGTAACCCAACGGGCTAACATGGTGAGGCTAGCTAGCTAATATATTGAGGAAGTACATCGTGTTCGAGTCTTTGTCCGACCGCCTTACCGGTGCCCTTCAGGGACTCCGGGGTAAAGGCAAACTCAGCGAGGCAGACATCAACGCCACCGCGCGTGAAATTCGCCTGGCATTACTAGAAGCCGACGTCTCCCTGCCCGTTGTGCGCGCCTTTATTAAACGCATCAAAGAACGCGCAGCAGGTGCCGAAGTCTCACAGGCGCTCAACCCTGCACAACAGGTTGTCAAAATCGTCAACGAGGAACTTATTGACATCCTCGGTGGCGAAACTCGTCGCCTACAACTAGCCAAAACCCCACCCACCGTCATTATGCTTGCAGGTTTGCAGGGTGCCGGTAAAACCACACTTGCCGGCAAACTAGCCAAGCACCTTGCCGGGCAGGGGCACACCCCCATGCTTGTGGCCTGCGACCTGCAACGACCAGGTGCTGTCCAACAGCTGCAGATTGTGGCGGAACGCGCCGGAGTGTCCTGCTTTGCGCCTGACCCTGGCACTGCGATTGACTCCCACGACCACGACATGGGCACCTCCCACGGCGATCCTGTTGATGTGGCGCGCCGCGGCATTGAGGAAGCAAAACGCACCCAGCACGATGTGGTGATCGTGGATACTGCTGGTCGTCTGGGCAATTGACGAGACACTGATGACGCAGGCTAGCAACATTCGCGATGCCGTTAACCCGGATGAAGTGCTCTTTGTTATTGACGCCATGATTGGCCAGGATGCCGTGGCTACCGCTGAAGCCTTCCGCGACGGCGTCGACTTCACCGGTGTCGTGCTCACCAAACTCGATGGTGATGCTCGCGGCGGTGCCGCACTGTCCATCCGCGAAGTCACCGGCAAGCCCATCATGTACGCCTCCACCGGTGAAAAACAGGATGATTTCGATGTTTTCCACCCCGAGCGCATGGCCAGCCGCATCTTGGGCATGGGTGACATGCTCACCCTCATCGAGCAGGCCGAAGCCGTTATGGATGAGGAAAAAGCCCTGGAGGCAGCCAGCCGCTTGGGCAGCGGTGAGTTGACTCTTGAGGACTTCCTAGACCAGATGCTCATGATCCGCCGCATGGGGCCGTTGGGCAACATCCTGAAAATGCTTCCGGGTGGCAAGCAGATGTCCGAGATGGCCGACATGGTGGATGAGAAGCACCTCGACCGCATCCAAGCCATCATTCGTGGCATGACCCCCGAGGAGCGCATCAACCCGAAAATCTTGAACGCTTCGCGCCGCAAGCGCATTGCCAACGGTTCCGGCGTCACCGTGACTGACGTGAACCAGCTGGTGGAGCGCTTTTTTGAGGCGAAGAAGATGATGGGCGCCATGGCCGGGCAGATGGGCATGGGTGGCATGGGCAAACGCTCTGCCACCAAGAAAAAACCCAAAGGCCGTAAGGGCAAAAACGGCAAACGCAAAGGCGGCGGCCGTAGGGGACCTTCGCAACCAAGGATGCCCATGGGTGGTTTCCCCGGCATGGGTGGCGGAATGCCCGGAATGCCTGGTGGTGGTATGCCCGATATGGCCGAACTGCAGAAGCTGCAACAACAGATGGGCGGCAAACTCCCCAAAGGCATGGAGAACATTGACTTCAGTCAGTTGGGTATCGAACAGGATAAGAAAAAGTAGCCAGCTAGCCGACGTTTGTGGATGCGCCTGCCAGCCGGTATAGTTCTAAGGGTTGCCCACCCTAGTGGGGAGCTTTTTCATGCTTCACCCTGCGTAACACCGCCCCCGACCACGGTCGACCGGTAGTCACACGCAGGCTCAATCCAAGGGCTGAACCGGCTGTTCGCACAATGCAAATGGTGACTGTACTGCCCAGTGACTACATGTAAGGAGCCATCATGGCTGTCAAAATTAAACTGCAGCGTATGGGTAAAATCCGTACCCCGCACTACCGTGTGGTTGTGGCTGATGCCCGCACCCGTCGTTCTGGCAAGGTCATTGAGAACCTCGGCATCTACGAGCCCAAGGCCAATCCTTCTGTGATTCGTATCGACTCGGAGCGCGCACAGTACTGGCTGGGTGTCGGTGCGCAGCCGACCGATCCGGTACTGGCTCTGCTGAAGATCACCGGCGACTGGCAGAAGTTCAAGGGTCTGCCTGGTGCTGAAGGCACCCTGGAAGTTGCTCCAGAAAAAGCCCTCCAAGCTTGACCTGTTCAACGCTGCTCTGGCAGAGGCTAACGATGCTCCCACCGCTGAGGCCATCACCGAGAAGAAGCGCAAGGAGCGCGAGGATAAGAAGGCCGCCGAGGCTGCTGCTAAGGCTGAGGCCGAGAAAGAAGCTGAGGCTGAAGCAGACGCAGAGATCGCTGCTGAAGAAGCTTCCGAGTAATAGAGTACTCAACACAACAAAACCGCCAGATACACAATCTGGCGGTTTTGTTGTGTTTAGACCTTTTCTGCTGTGAGCATTGTGAGCATGAGCACGTTGCCATCGGCGGAGGCATCTTCGGGGCAGTCCACGCGGTGAATAACGTAGGCGGGCAGGTGCACCGCAACACCTGGTTCCAAGCGAACAGTCTCGTCGCCACAGGTGAAATCAAGTGTTCCACGGAGGGCCTGCACGATAATGGGATGTGCGGCCTTGTGGTCTTGAAGCTGCTGTCCAGGAAGGAAATTGAAGGCGATGATGTTGGCATGATCGCCCTGGAACAGGCGTGACACGGCGGGGACGTTCCGGTCGGGGTTGGCGGCCGGGGCGTCGGCAAGCACGCGAACTGTGGACATTCCAGCCGTGGACTCGTTGTCGGCTGGACCGAAGGTATCAGGAGAATTAACGGGAATATTCATGCCTTCCATGGTGCACTTTTTTTGATGAATGCGCCATGAAATCAAGTGTTAATTTCGTTTCAGTACCATGCCGATGGCGTTCATATGGTTGGCATGCTCGCGGAACGTGTTCCGCATGGTGAGAATGCGGCGACGAATGTCCGGCTGGCGGAGAATATTAAAGACGATCTTTGCGGTGCGGAGGGGGCCTTCGTCGGCAATCATGCGGCGCGGTTCCAGCAGCGCCATGGGGGCGTGGTACACGCCGACCACGGTGAAACCGGCCTGCTCAGCGATTTCAGTCCACTCAGCGGTAGTCAAGGGCCTGGCGTTGACTTTGATTGCGCGGGCCAGGGCTCGCTGAATCTCTGTTTTGACCTCTGAGTCCAGCTCATCAGGAGTGAGCCCCAGCTCGTGGATGGCATAGTATCCGCCTGGTGCCAGGATGCGGGCGGCTTCCTGCATGATTTCCAACTTGTGCTTGTCTGTCTGCATGGTCAGCATTGCCTCGCCGACTACGATGTCGGCGGAATCATCGGGCAGCCCAGTCTCGGCGGCACTTCCGTTGATGATCTCCACGTTGGCAGGTGATGTGGGGGACTTTTCCACAATGCCCGCGAGGGTCTGTTTAGTGGTATCGACTGCATGAGGGTCTGCGTCAACACCGGTGTACGTGGAGGGCTTCTTCTGTAGAATTTCCTGCGCGGTGACACCCAGGCCGGGTGCAAATTCAACAACACGCTGATCGCGGATGGGCAGTTGCTCAATGAGCCACCGGGTGGTTTCCAAACCTCCCGGCCGGAGCACTTTCTTGCCTACCTTTGCAAGGAGCCAGTGGCCGGCGAGGGGTTTCGAGGAAGTGCTGTCAGACATGGGAACCTCATAACGTCGGAATGGGTATTTGCTTAGGCTAAGATTACGCTGTTTTGCCGGATGTGGTGGTCTATGCTGTGTTGACATGGAGCTAAAGATTGGTCGCGTGGTGAAATCCCATGGAATTAAAGGCGAAGTGACGGTGGGATATCAGCACCGACGAACCGGATATTCGTTTCGCCGTAGGGGAGGTTCTTCACGGGCGTCAGGGCTCCAAAGAGCATACGTTGACTGTTGAAGCTGCGCGTGCGCATCAACGTCGGTTGCTGGTCAAGTTTGAAGAGATCACGGACCGTAACGCCGCTGACTCGCTGCGCGGAACCGTGTTTTACGCCCCGCCACTGGACAGCGATGACGACGATGAAGGCTTCTACGACCACGAGCTTGAGGGCCTGCGCGTGATTCACGATGACGCCAATATCGGCGAGGTGACGGGTGTGCTGCATGGTCCAGCTGGGGAAATTCTGGAGGTGCGATTGAGCGGCGGCAAAGACGTGCTGGTCCCATTCGTGCATGCCATAGTGCCAGAGGTGGATCTTGATGCCGGTACTTGTACCATCACCCCGCCTGATGGACTCTTGGAGCTGTGACATGCGGCTTGATGTGATCACCATTTTTCCTGAGTACCTCGATCCATTTCGGCATGCACTGTTAGGCAAGGCGATTGAGAAATATTATTCAGGTCGGCATACACAACCTCCGGGACTGGGCGACAGACGTGCATAAATCCGTCGATGACACACCCTACGGCGGAGGACCCGGCATGGTCATGAAACCCGAGGTCTGGGGACCTGCACTCGACGACATTGCCGTTGGTGTTGCCGATGCACCCTTGCTGGAATCGGCGCAGCCCCACCTCATTAAGTTGAGTGACGCCGACGTGCACGGTGGCGGTGATCAAGAGGGCGTCGATAAGAAACCTCTGCTCATCGTGCCGACGCCCGCCGGTAAGCCCTTTACCCAAGACATGGCGCGGTCCTGGTCTGCGGAGAACCACATTGTGTTCGCTTGTGGGCGCTACGAGGGCATTGACCAGCGCGTCATCGACGATGCCGCTCGCCGCTACCGAGTCGAAGAGGTCTCCATCGGAGACTATGTGCTCATCGGTGGGGAAGTAGCGGTGCTGGTCATCGCTGAAGCTATCGTCCGCCTCATTCCCGGTGTGCTCGGCAACACGCGAAGCCATGAGGAGGACAGCTTCTCTGATGGCCTCCTGGAAGGTCCCAGCTATACTAAGCCCCGCACCTGGCGAGGGCATTCCGTTCCCGACGTGCTGTTTTCCGGCAACCATGCACTCGTCGATCGCTGGCGCCGCGACCAATCCCTTCTCCGCACCGCTTCTCGACGCCCCGACCTCATTGATGCTCTCCGTGCTTCGGGTGGCCTCAACTCAGCCGACGAAAGTGTGCTTGACAAGATTGCGGCGGCACGACCGGTGCGCGTGTCCCTAAATGTCCTGCTCACTCCGGCAGAATGGGTACGCAGCCAGGCACTACTCTCCGACGTGGAGGGATTCACTGTGGAATCGGTGGACGCCGAGGAAATGTCCGGCTTTTGCGAAGCCGAGAACATGCTGGTCGCCCAATATCAGCAGCTTCACGGGCGGTCTCCCGTTGTGGAAGTCGTGCACCGCATTGAGATAACGGGCACGACCACGCTTTCCGACCGCGACGTTACCCGTGCAGTCGTCAACTCAGCGTTCCCTGACGGGACACTCTGGTACGGGACGACCATAGCGGAGTGAGTTTGGTAGAGCGTGGTGTTGGGGAGGCAGCTCATGATCTATCAAACTGCCATTTTTGGCCTTAAAATTGACACTTTCATAGAGCGAGGCGTTCGAGCATTGCAGCGCTCTATCAAAATGCCCGAGGAATGACTCGCTGGGCAATATGTCGTTGAAGTGCAGTTGGATTTTGCAGCAATGCGTTCGTGACTCTCATGGACTCCCAACCAAGATCATGCAGGATCAGAGTTACTTCCGCGTCGTAATCATGCTGCTTGCGTGTGAGGTGATGCTCACCATCGTAGAACAAGCCAACTTTTTCTTTGCGCCAACCGCAGTCAAGCTTGGTGACTAGATGGCCACCATAATATATCGGGATCTGTGTTGTAAGGCCAGGGTGCACCTGCGCGGCAATGAGGCGAAGAGCAGTCTCGGGTGGAGATTGGGCACCAGGATCTGACAAGCCCACAGCCTTTTCTACGATTGTTTTCTTTACGACACCCTTCGCTTAGCCTGTATGTCTCCAAGATTGAGATGGGGATCTAGCTGCCGAATTGCGTCAATGAACTGCACAGATCTAGTTTCACCATAGGATAATCCCGGCACATTGTACGTCCACCAACCATGTGCATTATTCACAATGTCGCGAAGACATTGCGCGGCGGCGTAGGGAAGCATGGTCGTGCGTAGATTTGGAAACTCAGGGTCTGGCGTGCATGTTTCAAGGGAAGCGCTGAGTCGGCGACGATTCGGTCTGCGTAGGTCGGTCGTCTTGTAGAAACCACTCCTCACTAGCAGCGTCACCGGTGCGATGTCAGTCCAGTATGAAAGCCCCGCATAGGAAGCGGCGGCCCAACTGTCGATCACAGCCTCGGGCGCTGTGAGGTGGTGGGCGCGGGCGCGGGTGATGATGTCCACGTGCGTTGAACCTTCAGTCCGCAGCATTCTCACCCCGTGGACAATTCCAGTAAACAAATGGTCAAGTTCCCTGCGTGAATGTCGGCACAGTAGTGTCTGGGTGCGTTCAGGCGTCATGTTTCCTCTGTAACCGACTATCTAGCACTAGCACCGCGACGTATCTCGCGCCTGTGGATAGCTCGACGTTATCCACAACCGCCACGACAACATCTGTGTCCTTGCCCTGACCCGAACCAACAGCCGACTATGCTTGTTCAAATGATTAATTCCACTATTGCCCGCGAGCTTGGGGTGTCGGAGAGCCAAGTTGCAGCCACGGTTGCATTGTTGGATGAGGGGAACACGGTCCCGTTTATTGCGCGATATCGCAAGGAGGTCACGGGCGGCCTGGACGACTCGCAGCTTCGCCAGTTGGAGGAGCGTTTGGCGTATCTCCGGGAGTTGGAGGAACGTAAGCAGAGCATCCTCGCCGCGATTGAAGAGCAGGGGAAACTCACCGATGATCTGCGTGCCTTGATTCTCGCCTGCGAGACGAAGGCCCGTCTAGAGGACTTGTATCTGCCCTTTAAAAAGCGCCGCAAAACCAAGGCCGATGTTGCCCGTGAGGCCGGGATTGAGGTGCTGGTGGATGCGCTTATCGACGCCCCCTCAACCGATGCCACCTCCGCCGCCACCGCGTACGTGTGTGAGGGTTTCGAGGATGAGAAGAAGGTACTGGAGGGAGCTCGTGCTATCTTGGTGGATCGCTGTGCCACCAACGCTGACCTGGTGGGGGAGGTTCGCGAGGAAATGCTGAGTCGCGGCCGCATGACCGCCTCCGTCGCGGAAGGTAAGGAACAGGAAGGCGCTAAGTTCAAGGATTATTTCGAGTTTTCGGAGTCTTTTGAGTCGCTGCCGTCGCACCGCATTCTGGCTCTGCTGCGCGGAGAAAAGGAGGGTGTGCTGAACCTGCATCTCGATGCCGGGGATGACGCATTCTATGAGGGGCTTATCGCGGATCGTGCAGGTATTGATACCACTAACCCCTGGCTTGACGACGCCGTGCGTTGGGGCTGGCGCACCAAGCTCTATGTGTCCTCGGGGCTGGATGTGCGGATGCGGCTGAAGGAGAAAGCCGAGGCAGGCGCGTTGGAGGTGTTTGCCAAGAACCTGCGTGATGTGTTGCTGGCCGCTCCGGCTGGTCAGCGGGCCACGCTGGGGTTGGATCCGGGTACCGCAATGGCGTGAAGTGTGCCGTGGTGGATACAACTGGCAAGGTGTTGGAGACCATGATCGTCTACCCGCACCAGCCGCAAAATCGTTGGTCCGACGCGGTGAAGGTGTTGTCCACGGCATGTGCCACGCATGGCGTGGATTTGCTGGCTATCGGCAATGGCACGGCATCCCGGGAGACGGAGAAGCTGGCATCTGAGGTTGCGGATATGATCGCCACCGCTGGTGGTACCCGCCCTACGCCGGTGGTGGTGTCGGAGTCGGGCGCGTCGGTGTATTCGGCGTCTGAGGTTGCTGCGAAGGAATTCCCCGATATGGATGTGTCGTTGCGAGGTGCTGTGTCTATTGCACGGCGGCTGCAGGATCCGCTTGCGGAGTTGGTGAAGATTGATCCGAAGTCCATTGGCGTGGGGCAGTACCAACACGATGTGAACCAAAGCGCACTGGCAAACGCTGGATGCGGTGGTGGAAGATGCGGTGAACGCGGTGGGCGTGGACGTGAACACGGCGTCGATACCTTTGCTCACGCGGGTGGCGGGTGTGACGTCAACGCTGGCGGGCAACATTGTGGCGTACCGCGATGAAAACGGGGTATTTCCTAGCCGCGCGGCGCTGAAGAAGGTGCCGCGCTTGGGGCCGAAGGCGTACCAGCAGTGCGCGGGCTTCCTGCGTATTCAGGGTGGCAAGGATCCGCTGGATGCGTCAGCGGTGCACCCGGAGGCGTATCCGGTGGTGCGGGCGATTGCCACTGCGACGGGCTTGACTGTGGCGGAACTGATCGGCAATACCCGCGTGCTTCACGGGCTGAACCCGGCGGATTTTGCCACCGACGAGTTCGGAGTCCCCACCGTCACCGACATCATCGCCGAGCTGGATAAGCCCGGCCGCGACCCCCGCCCCGAATTCACCACAGCCAGCTTCAAAGAAGGAGTGGAGAAGGTCTCTGACCTGCAGCCCGGCATGATTTTGGAAGGTACCGTGACTAACGTGGCCGCTTTCGGCGCGTTCGTGGATGTGGGTGTCCATCAGGACGGGCTGGTGCACGTGTCCGCTATGTCGGACACGTTTGTGGATGACCCGCACACGGTGGTGCGTTCCGGCCAGGTCGTCAAGGTGAAGGTCATGGAAGTGGATGTAGATCGTCAGCGCATCGGCCTATCGCTGCGGTTGAATGATGAACCCGGAGCAAAGGGGCCGAAGAAGTCGAAGGGTGGGCAAGCCGGTAAGAAGCCCCGTCAACAACGTGGGAATGGACGCAGCCAACGCCAGCGCCGCAATGACCGCAACGACACTGCGGGCGGCAGCATGGCTGATGCACTGCGAAAAGCAGGTTTTGGTAACTAAGGCGCTGTGGTCATCGACTGGTCACAGTACGACTGGTCATAGCACGACAAAACCCAGCGTGACCAGAGAGAGTGCCAACATTCCCAGGCAATTTAGCCAGAATTCCCTGCCCAGGAAATGCGCCCGAATGTGTGCCACGACGGCACACAGGAAGTACACCACCACGCCCACGGTGGCTGCCAGCCCGACGCCCGCGTATCCGGCGTCGGCAAGCCAGTGGTCGGCGATGAGGCCCGCAGCTGCCAGGGTTTTGATCACGAGCAGCACCCACCAGAAGTTTTCCGGCAGGTTCACCCCGCTCAGGCACGCGCGAATGAACGCCATGGGACGTATGGACATGGCGACGTCGGCGAGTAGGACGACGGCGAGAAAAAGAGTCATTGATTACCTTCCTTGGTACGTGAGGGTGCCCATAGCGTCCGGTTCAGTTGTCAGATTCAGCCCTTCACGCAGAAACTTGCCGAACGCACCGGGAACGCGCAGGTTAACAAGGATGCGCTTGCTTCCGTGTGCTGTGCGATACCGCTCGGCAGCCTCGCGTGATGTCAGGGTTTCTGGTCCAGCGAGGGTCAACACATCTGATTGAGGCAGGCATGCCAGCTGCGTAGCGACGTCCCGTGGATCAATCAACTGCCACCGAGCCCCTGTCGGTAGTGGGATGAGGCCGGTGGGCGTTGCGGCGTCGAAAAGCGAGGTTAGAAATGTGGTGAATTTGTGTGCATCGTACGGCGGTGTAGGGGAGACCAGACGATGCGTAGACCTGATGTTGTTGTTGCTTGTGTTTGTAATACGAGAATGTGCTTTTGTCCTGATTGAGGATGCCCAGGCAGAGGATGCGGGGTGTGACAGCGGCGCGGTGAACGCTGGAGACGACACTGGTGGCCATTGTGGGGAGCATGGAGCTGCGGCGTTTGGCGTCGGTGACGTCGATGATCAGTTCTGTCCCTTCCACCATGTCCAACGGAATGAGCTGTGTGGAGAGGTCACCATGTGTACGTCGTGACCAGGCGGTTACAGCGTGCCCGTCGTCATGGAGACGTTGTGTCAGCGGTGTGCCAATGGTCCCCGTTGCCCCGAGTACAAGGATGTTCATGAGTGTGCCCCTTGCGAGGTGAAAAAGAAATCGACGAAGCGGCGCAGCTCAGTGGTGGGAAGCTGGACGTCGCCCACAGTGGCATCGACACTGCCTGCCCATACCACCAGCACCCCTAAGAAACCCAGGTAGAGTGCGTGGGCAGCGCTGGCGGCGGTGTCAGCGTGCTGGGGTAAGAAGTGCGTGATGAGTTCTGCAAATTCTCGTTCAAGCGCTTCGGCGAGTTCGTTGAAGATGATCGAGGAGTGCGAGCCGCTGACCAGCGTGGCAAAGTACTCGCGGGATAGGTCCAAGTGCTTGGCGAAAATCGTAAGGAATGGAGAGACGGTGGCCAGCACTGCGTCGGTGGGGTTGGGCGTGTCAGCAATGCCAGTGTGGCCGTTGCGCGATTGGTGGATGGCTGCAATCTTTGTGTCAAAAATCCTGATGAGCAGCGTTTTCTTATCGCCAACCGACATGACGGAGCCAGTGCTCACATTGGCTTCTGCGGCGATGGCGCGGATGGTCGCGTTCTGGTATCCGTGCGTGACAAAGTGCTGTTCTGCAGTGGCAAGGATGGTGTTTTCTGTGGCCAAGCGTTGTTCTTGTCGTGCGGTCATGAGTGATCCCATCTGCGTAACACGCCAGGGTGAACAGGTTCAGTGAACATGTTCACCAAAGTAGTGATGAGTTGTTGTGCTGTCAACAGGAGGCGTTGTATGTGCGTCCTGTTGCATCGATTTTTGACGCCACAGCGCTGCATGTGCGAAAATTGCGCAGTTGTCTGCTTGGTCTTGGCCTGGCAGTGGCACGTCATGTCTCGGATACGAGCCGGCTGAGCGCCCAATTAGTCACCGCGCGATGGTGCGGTGGGAAGCGCCGCCAGGTTCCTCTTTCTATTACAGAACTTAAGGATTGTTTCTATGAACATTCTGGATAAGGTCGATGCCGCACAGTTGCGCGACGATATTCCGAAATTCCGCCCCGGCGACACTGTGAACGTTCACGTGAAGGTCATTGAGGGTGACAAGTCCCGTATTCAGGTTTCAAGGGTGTTGTTATCCGCCGTCAGAACGGTGGCATCCGTGAGACCTTTACGGTTCGTAAGATTTCTTTCGGTATTGGTGTGGAGCGTACTTTCCCGGTGCACTCACCCAACATCGACAAGATTGAGGTTGTCTCCCGCGGTAAGGTTCGCCGCGCTAAGCTGTACTACCTGCGTAATCTGCGTGGTAAGGCAGCCAAGATCAAGGAATACCGCGAGCAGTAGTGCTTGGTTTCTTGATGTGATCCACAGGATGGACACGACGCCCCGTTTCGGAGATGAAGCGGGGCGTTTTTGTGTGTACTACCGCTAGCGTGGCGAGGGTAGTAGATGTGAGACGTATAAAAGTCTGTTTAGGGTTTCCGATGTAACTGGTAGAGTTTTCTTTCGTGACTGACTCGAACGATAACTTTCGCGTAGACAGCAGCCGGGCTGATGATCGCCACGACGATGACCGCGATGCTGGTCGTAAGAAGAATAAGCGGGGGGACGATGGCCGTCGGCAGCTGCCGTGGTACATCGAGATCCCCGTCGTGGTGTTCACCACCATCCTGATCATTGGGTTGCTGCACACGTTTGTTGGTCGCCTGTATGTTATTCCGAGTGAGTCGATGGAACCTACGCTGCACGGGTGTAGTGGTTGCACAGGCGACCGCATTTATGTGGAGAAAATTTCGTATCGTTTCGGCAGCCCAAAGCCGGGGGACGTGGTGGTGTTTGCGGGCACCGAGTCGTGGAATGCTAACTACGATTCACGCCGCTCCTCCAACCCTCTGATTCGTGGTCTGCAGAACCTCGGGTCCATGGTGGGGGTCGTTGCGCCGGATCAGAATGACCTGGTCAAGCGCGTTATTGCGACTGGTGGTCAGACAGTGGAATGCCAAGCCGGGGATACGGGCGTGAAAGTCAATGGCAAAGTGATTGATTCTTCCTACACGCTGCAGCCGCCCGCCTACCCGGTGGATCAGTCCACCGGGTCGGAAGCATGTGGTGGTCCCTACTTCGGCCCCGTGAAGGTGCCTGAAGGGAATGTCTTTGTGATGGGCGACAACCGCACTAATTCTGCGGATTCCCGCTATCACATGGCCGACCAGTACCAGGGCACCATCCCCGAGAAGAACATTGTGGGCAAGGTTGTAGCTATTGCGCTTCCGCTTGGCCGAATGGGCCTAGTGGACGACCCAGATATTCAGCACTAACATCCGCGCGGTGCGCACGTTAAAGCAGCTCCGTACGTACGAGGTCACCCTATCCAAGAGTGGTCTCGGCCCGGTCGCGGGGGTTGATGAGGCGGGTCGGGGTGCATGCGCTGGTCCTATTGCTATCGCCGCATGCATCTTGCCGGATCACCCGATCACAGATCTGGCGGAACTCACCGATTCTAAAAAACTCACAGCACGCCAGCGCCAGCGCCTTTTCCCGCTGGTGAAGAACCACGCGCTGTCATGGGCCGTGGTGCTGGTCTCCGCACAGGACATTGATACCCACGGCATCCAAAACGCCAACGTTTCCGGCATGCGGCGTGCGGTGGCCGCGCTGGATACCAGGCCTGGGTTCGTGCTTGTCGACGCCCTGCGTATCCCAGGTTTTCCGGTACCTTCACTGCCCATCATCGGCGGCGATTCGCGTGCTCGTTGCATTGCTGCGGCGAGCGTGTTGGCAAAACAAACCCGTGACAATCTGATGATGGAATTAGATTCACGCTACCCGGCCTATGGGTTTGCTGCGCATAAGGGTTACGGCACGGTTTCTCATATGGATGCGGTGCGCCGTCACGGTGCGTGCTCGGAACATCGCTATAGTTATTCAAATGTGGCTGCTGCTCATTCGGAGTGGGAGCAAAGTTGCGTTTAGCTGGGAGGTTGTGGCGTGAGCGCTGAGGAACTCGACAACTACGAGGCCGAGGTTGAGCTGTCTCTGTATCGTGAATACCGGGATGTGGTGAGCCAATTCTCTTACGTGGTGGAAACGGAGCGCCGCTTCTATTTGGCCAATGGGGTGGAGTTAATTCCGCACAGTGCGCACGGCGAGGTGTATTACGAAATTCGCATGTCAGACGCGTGGGTGTGGGATATGTACCGTTCGGCGCGTTTTGTGCGTTACGTCCGAGTGATTACATATAAGGACGTCAATATTGAAGAATTAGACAAACCGGAGATGATCATTCCGAAGTAGCGGGGTGATTGCGGTCTGTCAAACGCGCCCCAGGGACACTGTGGATAATCAACCGCTATCCACAGGTGGACGACGGGGTGGTTGCGCGGGGTGGGCGTCGATACGCATAGTAGGTAGTGAACATCGGGGCAGATAATAGTTCACTACCTGGGGGTTTGTTATGGCGCATGCCAAACATAACTTGTTGTTGGGATGCCGTGGCGAGGAGCTGGCGGCACAGTATTTGAAGATCTAGGCGCGGAGATCGTGGGCCGCAACGTCCGGTACCACTGCGGCGAACTTGATGTGGTGGCACGCTTCCCTGATGGGGAAGTAGTGTTCGTGGAAGTCAAAACACGCAGCAGCCTGGACTATGGTGGCGCGGAGGCGGTGACGCCAGAGAAATTGACTAAGCTGCGCCGGGCGGCGGCGATGTGGCTGCAGGGCAAGCCGTACATGCCTGTTCGTTTTGATGTTCTTGTGGTGCTCATGAACGGCGACGACGTGGACTACGAGCATTACGAAGGAGTCACCGATGGCGCTTGGTAGAGCGCTATCGGCAGCGATCGTAGGGGTCACCGCAACCATCGTCGATGTGGAGGCCAATGTAGGGCCGGGGCTGCCGCGCATCCAGATCGTTGGGCTCGCTGACACTGCTATTTCGGAATCCCGCGACCGCATGAAAACCGCTGTGGCCAACTCTCAACTGCACTGGCCAAAAACAAAGGTTGTGGTCAGCCTCTCGCCAGCATCCATGCCCAAAGCCGGTTCGCATTTCGACGTCGCCATGTGCCTGGCCATTCTCACCGCCAGCTCTACTGATCCGCTGGTTCGCCAGCGCCTCAGCGAGACGGTGCTGTTGGGTGAGGTCGGGCTGGACGGTTCGCTGCGGCCTGTGGCTGGGGTACTTCCCGTGCTGATGGCGGCACGCCGCGCCGGGTTGCGGCGCGTGATTGTCCCTCAGGGGAACGCTGCGGAGGCCGCGCTTATCGACGTCCCGGTGGACCAGAAACTGGGCACCCCGCGGATGTCTGTCCTGGCTGCCCGCAGCCTCGCACAGATTATGGGTTGGGTGAATGATCTCGTGGAATTGCCCAGTGCTGTAAGTGTCGCGGAGGCGCAAGGCACAGGGGCGTCGGAAAGTGCTGCGGTCCCGGACATGGCGGATGTGTGTGGTCAGCCTGAGGCGCGGTGGGCAGCGGAAGTTGCTGCCGCTGGCGGGCATCACATGATGATGGTCGGTCCGCCTGGTACGGGTAAGTCAATGATCGCGGCGCGGTTGCCTGGTCTTTTGCCGCCTCTTGATGCTGGGCAATGTGTGCAAGCTACGGCGGTGCATTCGGTCGCGGGTGGGGTGTTTCACGGTCCTGTACTTGTGCCGCCGTTTGTCGCTCCTCATTACAGTGTGTCGCGGTCGGCGCTACTCGGCGGTGGCAGTGGAATGCCCAGGCCCGGTGCGGTGAGTTTGGCGCATCATGGTGTGCTGTTTCTGGACGAGGCCAGTGAGATCCCCGCATCGGTGCTGGATAGTCTGCGTACTCCCTTGGAGGAGGGCGAGGTCCGGTTGGTGCGGGCCCGTCATGATGTGCATTTCCCGGCGCGGTTTCAACTGGTGTTGGCGGCTAATCCCTGTCCGTGTGGTGCGGAGGATCCCAGTTCGTGCCGATGCTTAGCGCGGGTTCGGATGCGTCATTTGTCTAATATTTCTGGACCGTTGCGGGATCGCCTGGATATTTTTTTGTGCATACCCGGGGTGTGGGTGCTGTGCTGGGACATGCGGGTGAGGAGTCCACGGCGTCGATAAGGAAGCGCGTGGTGGCGGCTCGTGAGCGGTCGGTTGCGCGCTGGTCGCGCGCGGGGGTGCGTGCACGTTCCAACAGAGATGTGGATTCGCAGGTCTTGCGGCGGGAGTTCCCGGCTGATGATGCCGCAATGGCCCTTCTTGCTGCCTACCTGGGCAATGGCGATGTAAGCCAGCGGGGTGTCGATCGGATGCTGAAGCTTGCCTGGACCATCGCCGATCTGGCGGGGGCGTCGCGTCCCGGGTTGGATCATGTGGCGCAGGCGTTTGAGCTTCACGGTGCCCCAGTGGAGGTGGCGGCATGAATGAGAATGATCGCCGTAGGCTGGCGTGGGCGTACCTGTCGCGCGTGGTTGAGGGGCCGAATGCTCATGTACAGGCGCTTCTGAATGCTGGGCATGATGTGGAACGTATTGTGTGGGGGATTAAACACCGTGAGGAGTGGATCGGGGAGGGGCTGTTGCGTCAGACACGATCACGGTGGGACTGGGAACGCTCGGCCGAAGACCTTGCTGCCGTAAGCGCGCTGGGTGGTCGCTTGGTCACGCCGGATGATCGGGAATGGCCGCATGCGGAGTTTGATCATGCGTTTGGGTTCGCACAGTCGGGGAAGAGCGAACATGCCCGGACCTATCAGGAGGATGCGGTGCAGCCGCATGCGCTGTGGGTGCGGGGCGGAATGCTTGCGGGTTTGTGCGCCCATAGCGTTGGTGTGGTGGGCACTCGTGCTATCTCGCGGTATGGGATGGAGGCGACCAGGCTTCTGGTCTCGGGGTTGGTGGAACACCACTGGGTGATTGTGTCTGGTGGTGCGTTGGGTGTGGATACTGTTGCGCATGAGCAGGTCATTGCCTCGGGTGGTGCCACGGTGGTGGTGTCTGCATGTGGGCTTGATCGCGTGTACCCCGCACGGAATGCCGGGTTGTTTGACCGGATTTTGGCGTTAGGTGGAGCGTTGGTCAGCGAGTATCCTCCGGGGGTGGCTCCTGCGCGGCATCGGTTTCTCACGCGTAATCGCCTGGTGGCAGCCTTGTCACAGGGTGTGGTGGTCATGGAGGCCGGATGGCGTTCGGGCGCGTTGAATACGTTGACGTGGGCTAGCGGGCTTGGACGGGTGGCCATGGCGGTTCCCGGGCCGATTACGCATATCAATTCCCTCGGCTGTCATGAGCGCATTAAGGATGGCCGTGCTCAGCTGGTGGCGTCGGCTGATGACGTGCGCGCACTGCTGGGCGCGGTGGGTGCGTTGGATTCGGCTGAGCAGTATGAACTGCAGTTTGCGGCATCGCCGATCCAGGGGTTATCGCGGTCGGAGATGCGGGTCTTTGACGCGCTTCCTGCTGAGAGTTCCGCTGATGAGACGGGTTTAGATGCAGAAAGCGTTGCTCAGGAAAGCGGGTTGCCATTGCCGTTGACTGTGCATGTGCTTGTTGATTTGGCAAAACGCGGACTTGTCGTGCGGGAGGGCGTGATGTGGCGGCGGGGCTAGTGTGACGCGCAAAAATGCAGATCATAGACCTGATGGCAGCGGCATCATCAAAAAGTTGGAAAAGGGGGTTGTCAAAGTTGGTGAGGGTGCGCTAATGTTGGTGAGGCAAGCCTAAGTTAGACATGAGAGGTTCGGGCTGGTTCCTTTGATGTCACTGCCATAGAGACCCCGCAAAGCGGGTGAAGGGCGCGCCCTTCTCAGCGCAGGGAGTCTAGGCGCTAGGGTTATGCACTATGGGTGAGTCAGAAGCAGAGGCGGCACACGTGAAGTCCACGGTGCCGCCTTCTGCTGTTCAATTAGCGCTGGAAGACTACGCAGAGGAACTAGCGCTCCTGCGCGGCAAGTCGCCAGCAACAATCAAAGGCTACACATCTGACATCTCCACGTTTATCGCCCAGCATCCCTCGTGGGAGGACTTCACACTGCTCACTATGCGGCAGTGGCTGGCACAGGCCGCAGCTGAAGGAAAAGCACGGACAACCCTGGCACGTCGTACAGCGGCGCTCAAAGGATTTTCCACTTGGGCGGCCAAAAAAGGATACGTGGCCAGCGATGTCGCCGCGCGCCTGGTCACCCCGAAGGCTGGGAAACACTTGCCGCACGTACTGAAACAGAAAGATGCGGCGACGCTGATGGATAACGCGGCGTCAACAAGCGAACCGGAGTTCTTGCGCGACGTTGCCATGCTAGAAGTGCTCTACGCGTCGGGGTTGCGAGTGTCCGAGCTATGCGGACTGGACCTCAACAACGTGGATAGGTCGCGCGGCAGTGCCAAAGTCCGCGGCAAAGGTGACAAAGAGCGGGTGGTGCCGCTGGGATCTGTGGCGCTGGAGGCGATCGCGGCATGGGAAATAACGGCCGTGGGCAGTTGGCCGCGCCGGGGGAGCAGGCGCTCTTTGTGGGCAAACGGGGCGCGCGTATTAATCCCCGGCAGGTGCAGCGCGTGGTGAAACGCGCCGCCGCGCAGGCGGGGTTGGCGGACACGAGTCCGCATGGGCTTCGGCATAGCGCTGCCACGCACATGCTGGAGGGTGGTGCTGACCTGCGTGTTGTTCAGGAAATGCTGGGGCATTCCTCACTGCAGACCACGCAGATTTACACGCATGTGAGTGCGCAGCGGCTTCGCGACGCCTACAAACGCCCATCCTCGTGCTTAGGGTACTTCAGGCGGCGACCGGTTTGAGTCTGATGTGCGGTTCGGCAAGCAGACTCAGGGGATTGAGGTAATCCTTCCCGCGCTTCGCACCCCAATGCAAACCCGGCCAGCCGTCCGTCGGAGGGGCCAGCGTGCCGATCTCCTGCCCCGCATGAACCCGCTCACCCTGCGCAACCCGGGCGTGAACCGGCTGGTAGGTGGTGCGAATACCGTCCGCATGATCAAGAGACACCACCGGCGTACCCGCCACCATGCCAACAAACGCCACCACGCCATCGCCTGCGGCGCGTACTGTGTCGCCCACCTCAAGCTGCATATCGACGCCCCGGTGACCCGGTAACCAGTTATGTTCCGGCTTGTCAAAAGCACGCAACACCCGTCCTGGACCCGGGGCACCCGTGGTCGGATCCACATAGGCTATGGCGGGAGGCGGGAAAGCTAAGAGCGTTAAGGCGGTGAGTACGGCGATGACTATTTTCCTCATGTTTTCAGTCTTGCCGCTCACTAGGTTGGCGTGCTTTGGCCTTGTGGAATATGGGAAGGGTGTGGCTTGTGTGGCCATCAGGTGTCGGGGTTGCTGACTGGGCTGTGGAAAACCGGGGGTGAGGTTTGAAAGTCGCTGGAAACAGGCGTAAGGTGTTGCGAGCAATGCGCACACGTGCGCGTTGACTACGCGCGGTCACGCACTAGCGCACAACAAGGTCCCCTGACTACGCGGTAGTTGGGGGTGTTGCTGTGACTGATGGCCGCTAGGGTGCGGGCAAAACCCGCACATGTTGGAAACCGAAACTACTGAAAGAGAGGGAGCATTCCCATGGCAGTTGTAACCATGCGCGAGCTTCTCGATGCCGGTGTCCACTTTGGCCACCAGACCCGCCGCTGGAATCCGAAGATGAAGCGCTTCATCTTCACTGATCGCAACGGCATCTACATCATTGACCTGCAGCAGACCCTGACCTACATCGACAAAGCATTCGAGTTTGTCAAGGAAACCGTTGCACACGGTGGCACCATCCTCTTCGTTGGTACCAAAAAGCAAGCTCAGGAAGCAGTTAAAAACGAGGCTGAGCGCGTTGGCATGCCCTACGTCAATCACCGCTGGTTGGGCGGCATGCTCACCAACTTCCAGACCGTGTCCAAGAGCCTCAGCCGCATGAAGGAACTGCAGGCCATGGACGCAGCTGAAAACGGCTACGAAGGCCGCACCAAGAAGGAAATTCTCATGCTGACCCGCGAGCGCACCAAGCTGGAGCGCGTTCTCGGCGGTATCGCAGACATGTCCAAGATTCCTTCCGCCCTCTGGATCATTGACACCAACAAAGAGCACATCGCCGTGTCCGAGGCTCAGAAGCTGAACATCCCCGTTGTGGCTATCCTGGACACCAACTGTGACCCCGATGTTGTTGACTACCCGATCCCAGGCAACGACGACGCCATCCGCTCCACCGGTCTGCTCTCCCGCCTCATCTCCACCGCCGTGGCTGAAGGCAAGAAGGCACGTTCCGAGCGCGAACTCGCAGCCGCTAAAGAAGCAGCTGGCGACGCCGAAAAGGTAGAGGTAGCAGCCAAGGTTGAGGCAGCTGCTGAGTTGTCGACGCCGCCGCTGACGCTGAGGCAAACGCAGAAGCTGACGCCGCCACCGACACGGCCGCCGAATAATTTCACCTGTGCGACATTAAACACCCCATATTCAAGGAGGATCGCCCCAGTATGGCGAACTACACCGCTGCAGACGTAAAGAAGCTCCGCGAGATCACCGGAGCTGGCATGCTCGACTGCAAAAAAGCTCTCGCAGAAACCGACGGTGACTTTGACAAGGCCGTAGAGATCCTGCGCATCAAGGGTGCCAAGGACGTCGGAAAGCGTGCCGAGCGTACCGCAGCCGAAGGTCTTGTTGCCGTGTCCGGCAACACCATTGTTGAAATCAACTCTGAAACCGACTTCGTGGCAAAGAACAGTGAATTCAAAGAGTTCGCTGCCAAGATTGCCGCCGCCGCAGCAGCCGTCAAGGCCAACACCGTTGAAGAGCTCCACAACGCTGAAGTAGAGGGCAAGAAAGCCGTCGATGCCATCCAGGAACTTTCCGCCAAGATTGGCGAGAAGCTGGAACTGCGCCGCGCAGCTACCCTCGAAGGCGACAAGCTGGCCGTCTACCTGCACCACCGCGCCGCCGACCTGCCCCCGGCAGTGGGCGTGCTGGTCACTACACCGGTGAAGGCGACGCAGCCGCTGAGGCTGCTCATGGTGCCGCCATGCAGGTTGCTGCTATGAAAGCCACCTACCTCAACCGCGAAGATGTTCCTGCGGAAGTCGTTGAAAAAGAACGTGCCACCCAGGAAAAGATCACCCGCGAAGAGGGCAAGCCGGAAGCAGCTCTGCCGAAGATCGTGGAAGGCCGCATGAACGGCTTCTACAAAGATGTTGTGCTCAACGAGCAGGCATCTGTCGCTGACAGCAAGAAGACCGTCAAGCAGGTCATGGATGACGCAGGCGTCACCCTCACCGGCTTTGTGCGCTTCGAAGTTGGGCAGCACAACTAAGCTTTTGAGCTGAAGCCAGAATCCCCCGCAGCTGTGAGTGGCTGCAGGGGATTTTTATGGCATATACAAAGCTATGGAGGCTTTCTTGCCTAGTCAGTTGACCGGACAGAAAGCCTCCATAGCTTTGGCTCTGATAAATACTGCTAAGATGCTACAGCTTGGGGCGCAGGTATCCTACCAAACTGGTCTTGGGAAGGGGCATCTGCCTAGTTGCTCCTGGGTTTTGCGAAATGACGTTGAGATGATCACCGGCATCGCTTTCGACAACGGCTACATGCCCGTAAGGGCTGTATTGCCAGGTGTGGCCCCAGATTGCTACGTCTCCTTTACGGGGCGTGGCGCTGGCTGGCAGCTTCTCCCAATCTGCATCGGGAGCAGCTGCATGTAGATCTTTGGCGGCTCCCACCTGGATGAATCCATGACCAAGAATTTGCTCGTTGTAGTGGTTGAATAGTGCAACGCACTCGCAGGCACCATGGTTACAAATTGGCTTGCCCATGGTCTGGTCGGTGAATTCCTTGAACTTACCTTCTGCGGGATTAGCCTCGGGCTTTGGCTGATCATTTTTCGGGGGGTCAGCCTTCGGTTTATCGTCCTTCGGAGCGTCGGCCTTTGGCTTGTCGTCCTTCTTAGGCGCATCAGTTTTCTGTGCGTCCTTGGCTTTGTCGTCCTTCTTGGCGTCTTGGCTTGGTGCCTTGTCGTCTTTCTTGGTGTCAGTCTTGTTGTCGGCCTTATCACCAGACTTTGATGAATCCCATACAACGCTGTCATCTTTCTTGACTTGGAGGGCACCCTCATTGGTCAAGGTAAGGCAGTTTGCGTTGGAGGTTTCGGTGTGCGATGCCCATACAGCTTGATGGTCAATGTAGAGAACTAGGTTGCCATCTTGCTGCATGACTAGCTCTTTGAAGTCACCAGTCTTCTTGACGTTTGTCGACCAAGTGACGGTCTTATTCTCTCCCTGGATGACCAGGTTACCGTCTTCCTGCATCTGAGCTTCAAACTTGCCGTTCTCTGAGCGGAGTGACTGGCCAACACGAAGCGTTTCATTCTGCTTGAGAATGCTCTTGCTGCTGACTGAGGTCTGTGAGTCCTGCCCGGTCTTGGTCTTATCGGTTTGATGCTTGCTTGCAGATCCGTTTGAGGAGAGTGAGCCTAGATCACTTGACGATGATGATTGAGCCATGGCTTGTGGCGAAAGGATGAAGCCAGTAGCAAGTACCGCAATGATTGCGCTGGGCACCGCTCTTTTGAGCGATCGTTTGGTGTTCATTTGAAAGTGAATCCTCCACTTTTCGATGTGAAAATGGCAATGAAAGGATAAGGTTGTTCCCCACATGATGTTGGCATGGTAGCGCCAACGAATCGGTATGTCGCAAATGTCGCAGACTAACTTTGTGCTGTCCCCGCAGCCTATGATGTGGCTTACTCTGCGTTGTTCAATAAAGGAGCTTGTATTTGGGTATATGTGTGCAAGACACTTGAGTTGCTAAACAAATGCAACTTGCTGTCTGCAATGGTCATACTATGCAAGTCTGTTGGGGAATAAAACCTTCACACCAAAGCGGGGGTAGCGAAATCGCGTTGACCTGCATTGCTACTGCTACCGGCGGAGTCGATGTAACACTTTGGCGGGGTGTATCGAGACAGGTGAAGTAGATATTTTTGCTGCGGAGATTGCTTTTTTGATAGAAAAATGTGCTCTGACGTGGTCTTTTAATGGAACTGCTGAGCGGTGGTCGCTGTAATGTTTGGAGTGGGACGCTCTATGAAGGTGATCACTCTCTCGATATCGAATATGCGGGTAGTGGTACGCCTGACCATGATGAAAGGAGTTATAGAATATCGATGTTATTACACGGTGTCATGTGTGGTAAAAACATCGTTGAGTCTTTGCTCTGTGGCGGTTGCGTGCGTGATTCGAGTCTTATGGAGTAGTGTAGCGTCGTGCGGGAATATTATTTTCGCTACATGGCTAATAGAGTTTATTTGCACTCTACTTTAAAAAGTGTTGTTCAGAACGCAAGAGAATAATCTTAATATCCTGGCGGAAAACGGGGATGTCTCAACCGGTTCGGGTAGTACGAGGAGATAATAATATGCGTCTTTAAATATCAAATTTATGTCGTAAGGGTCAAAATCATTTAACGTGTCAAATGTGTGTAAAGTTGCTACGTGATTCATGCTGATATTTTTGCTCTCGATTCCAAAGCAGCCTTCGCCATTGTGGTCAAGGTGATACCCGTTTTCGAGATGTGAATCAAGCATGGCTGAATCGCGATAAAATAAAATGTTCTTCTCATCGTTAAATTCTATGTAGTCATGAGTAAATCCTAGCTGTGATCCTACTGATTTGATCATTTTCTCATAGGTAGTTACGATGTCCTTGTCTGTGTAGAATCTGTAGAGTTCACCTTCGGTCCATGTCATCGCATTTTTCCTTTATTGTAGCAGCTCAGGGGTATTTTTAAGCGTGGAGAGCTTGTGTGCAATGCGCTATCTATTCCATCTGCGAAAAAGTATGATATTCCCCTGGTTGGCGTGAGGGAATAGGGCGTACATATACAATTTTCAAAATTTTTTAGTTTCGTAAATATCGGTGCGTTATAGTTACAAAGTATGCCGTTTTCTTCTACCATGACTTTGGGCATGGTACATAGCGAGGATGTGACGCGCGTGGAACATATCCTTCGTTGAAAAATATTAAGATAAAAGAAAAGCGGCGGGAAATTGGATATGGGGTAGGTGAGTGGTCACACTATCATTACCCCCGACAGTGTCTGATAGTACGCTTAGCATGCGCCGAGGTGGGGGTGCGGTAGGATTGGGTGCGATCATTGGCGCGGCGTCGATAAGCGTGATTGCTGTGTGCAGCACCCACGGCGTCGCTCAACAGTGACCGCAGTAGAGCCGAGACCACAGCAGAAGAGCAAGGAGACCGGACGGTGACCGCACCTGACAATAAGAGGCGTCGAGCTTATAGGCGAGTAATGCTGAAGTTGGGTGGTGAGATGTTCGGCGGCGGGGGAGTTGGCGTTGATCCTGATGTAGTTCAGAATGTGGCCCGGCAGATTGCTGAGGTGGCCAAGAGCGGCACGGAAGTGTGTGTGGTCATCGGCGGCGGTAACTTCTTCCGCGGCGCGCAGTTGCAGCAGCGCGGGATGGATCGCGCGCGTTCGGACTACATGGGCATGCTCGGCACAGTGATGAACTGCCTGGCGTTGCAGGATTTCCTGGAACAGCAGGGCGTCGATTGCCGTGTGCAAACCGCCATCAACATGGCGCAGGTGTCGGAACCGTACCTGCCGTTGCGTGCGAAACGTCACCTAGAGAAGGGGCGTGTAGTAATTTTCGGCGCGGGCATGGGCATGCCGTACTTCTCTACGGATACCACCGCAGCGCAGCGCGCTTTGGAGATTGACTGTGAGGTGCTGCTCATGGCGAAGGGTGTGGACGGTGTGTTCACCGACGATCCTCGCGTCAATGCGGATGCGGAGATGTTCTCGGAAATCAGTCACCGCGAGGTGATCGAGAAGGGACTCAAGGTCGCGGACGCGACAGCATTTTCGCTGTGCATGGATAATGACATGCCAATTTTGGTGTTCAATCTGCTGACGGATGGCAATATTGCCCGGGCGGTTGCGGGGGAACACATCGGCACGCTTGTGCGTTCCTGATAAATTAGCTGATAGAAGAAATCATCACGCTGCATCGTGAAGCCTCTCGGGCTTGTGACGCTAGCTTAGGAAACCAGTCAAGGAATTTTCACCATGATCGATGACACTCTGCTCGACTGTGAAGAGCGTATGACCAACTCGGTGGAGCACGCCCGCGAGGAGCTCACCACCATCCGCACTGGGCGCGCCAACCCGGCAATGTTCAATGGTGTGCTGGCCGAATACTACGGCACGATGACACCGATCACTCAGATGGCTACCATTTCTGTTCCTGAGCCGCGGATGTTGCTGATCAAGCCGTACGAAATGTCAGCGATGGGCGATATTGAGAACGCGATTCGCAACTCTGACCTTGGCGTGAATCCCACCAACGATGGCCAGGTACTGCGCGTGACCATTCCTCAACTCACCGAAGAGCGTCGCCGCGACATGGTTAAACTTGCGCGCTCCAAGGGAGAGGACGCGAAGATCGCTATCCGCAATGTCCGTAGGAAGGGCATGGAGGAGCTGAAACGCATCCAGAAGGACGGCGAGGCCGGCGAGGATGAGGTCCAGGCCGCAGAAAAAGAACTGGATAAGGTCACCCATAAGTACGTGGCTCAGGTTGATGAGCTTGTGGCCAAGAAGGAAAGGAACTCATGGACGTGTAATGCGTTCTGTCCTGCGGCGCTGCGTGTGAGCAGCGCCTTTAGGCATACCTGGACCTGGTTGACGAGGAGAACCTGATGAGCGTACCTGCGCAAGGGCACCATGATGATGACAGCTATGGTGCCCCAGAGGGTGGCCATGGCGCCGGCGACAGTGCGCCACAGGGGACTCACGAGCATTCAGTGACCGCTTTTCGACGCCCCGACACGCAAGGCTCAACTGCGCACGAACATCGCATCAAACCCCGCAACTCTGCCGGACGCGACCTTAAGTCCGCTATTGGTGTGGGTGTGGGGCTTGGTGCGGTGGTGCTGCTGGCTATTTTTGTTATTCCGGGCGGTTGGTATCCGCTGGTCGCCTTAGCTGCCGCAGCGGCGACGTGGGAAGTGCACAGCAGGCTGAAGGAACACGGTTACGTGGTGTCCTTGCCCACTGTGCTGGTCGGTGGCCAGGTGATGCTGTGGTCATCACTGTTTTTTGGGGAGTTGAGGGGCTGATTGCCGGTTTTGTCACCAGTGTGCTGGCGCTCATGTTTGGCCGCTTGTTTTACCATGGCAGACATTCTGCGCCGCAGAATTATCTCCGGGATGCGGCCATCGGTGTTTTTGTATTGACGTGGATTCCCCTGTTCGCGAGCTTCGCTGCCATGTTGTCGCAGATCAGCGGAGAGGCGGTATCAGGCCGCTACTACATTGTGACGTTTATGCTCTGCGTCATCGCGTCGGACACCGGCGGCTACATTACTGGCGTGCTATTCGGTAAAAATCCCATGGCACCCGCGGTGAGTCCGAAGAAATCCTGGGAGGGTTTTGCGGGTTCCGTGCTATTTGGCGCGGTCACTGGTGCGTTGTGCGAACATTTTCTGATCCACGGGTATTGGTGGAGTGGAGTAATCCTTGGGCTGTGTTTGGTGGTGTGCGCCACGTTGGGGGATCTTGTGGAGTCGCAGTTCAAGCGCGAACTTGGAATCAAGGATATGTCCAATATTTTGCCTGGCCACGGCGGTGTGATGGACCGGCTGGATGGGATGCTGCCCTCCGCCATGGTCACATGGCTCATTCTCAGCTGGACAATGCCCATGTGATTGAGCAGGGCTATCTAGCTGGTCGGGCATAGAGGCTTGAGCTGTGTGTGTCACAGGATCGACACCTTCCAGAAAGCGTGGATCCTGTGACAAACGCCTGCTCAGAGGGTTTCTCCAACCCCAATTAGGAAACTTCCTAGTGCTCGCGGGCTAGTGCTCGCGGGAAGCGAGTAGTTTCTTTTCCTTTTTCACTTGGCGACGTAGCTCCAACATGCGTACTCCGCCGACCAGGGCCATGATGAGCGCGCCCGCTATCGCGGAGAGCAGGAATCCGACCCCAGACGGGAATTGGAAGTGCCAGGAGAAGAAGTTCAATTCAGCGGATTGCTGATTTTGCAGGATGAACACCAGCAGCAGAATTAACAAGAGGCACCCAGCGATCAACGCGAGCCAGGTTCCTCCGGCGAAAGAACCCTGCACGGTTGGACGAGGCTTTTTGGGTTGTTTCGGCTGCTTGGCTGGTTGTTTGTCACTCTCACTGTGCTGTGTTTCTGCGGTTTCCGTGGTGGCGATTTCACCTGGTGTTGTGACAGGTACGAGGTCCCCGGTGGGCGTCGATACTTCTGGTGCGTCGTGTGCTGTGTCTAGGGCGTCCGACATGCCAGATTCTGCGGAATTATTCACGCCATCAGTGTTGTTCATATGCTCTATTCAACGTGGCTATGTCGTTTGTGACAAGTTTGACCTTGTAACAATTCCACTATTCCGGTATATCCGTGCGATGATGGTGGAACTATGCCTTCCACCTCACCCACTGCGCTTCCCCTTGTTTTTACTGCTTCACGTCGCGGAATGCCGCCAACGCATTTTGCCGATTTGAGTGCTGAAGAGCGTATCGACGCCGTGACCAAACTTGGTTTGCCTAAGTTCCGCGCCCAGCAGATTGCGCGTCATTATTACACGCGTTTTGAAGCTGATCCGCTATCGATGACTGACCTACCGGAATCGGCGCGCGGAAAAGTAAAAGACGCGCTGTTTCCTGAGTTGATGGCACCTATCCGCGAGATTTCCTGTGATGATGGGCAGACGCAAAAAGACCTTGTGGAAGCTGCATGACGGTACCTTGCTGGAATCCGTGCTGATGAGGTACCCGGATCGGGCTACGCTCTGTATTTCTTCGCAAGCTGGGTGCGGTATGGCCTGCCCATTTTGCGCGACGGGACAGGGAGGCTTAGATCGTAATTTGTCCACGGGTGAGATTGTGGATCAGGTGCGTGCTGCTGCAGCCACGATGCAGTCCGAGGGTGGTCGCTTGTCCAATGTTGTGTTCATGGGTATGGGTGAGCCCCTAGCCAACTATAAGCGTGTGGTGAGTGCGGTTCGTCAGATCACCCAACCATCGCCGGAGGGGTTTGGTATCTCGCAGCGCAATGTCACGGTGTCCACCGTTGGCCTGGCTCCAGCGATTCGCAAACTGGCCGATGAGGGGTTGTCGGTTACGCTGGCAGTGTCGCTGCACACCCCAGATGATGAGCTCCGCGATACGTTGGTTCCGGTGAATAATCGCTGGTCCGTGCAGGAAGTGCTGGATGCTGCACGCTATTATGCAGACAACACTGGTCGCCGTGTGTCCATTGAGTATGCGCTGATCCGCGACGTGAATGACCAGGGTTGGCGCGCGGATATGCTGGGTAAGAAGCTTCACAAGGCGTTGGGGTCGCGAGTGCATGTGAATCTTATCCCGCTGAACCCCACACCGGGGTCGAAATGGGACGCCTCGCCGAAAGATCGCCAGGACGAGTTCGTGCGTCGCGTTGCTGAACAGGGTGTTCCTTGCACGGTTCGAGATACCCGTGGTCAGGAGATTGCGGCTGCTTGTGGGCAATTGGCTGCTGAGGAACGATAGGAAAGAAGTTGCTACATAGCTGTCGATCTATAGATTTTTAGTATAATAGTGGTAGATCCATCCGATTTCTTTCTTTGGAGGAGAGTCTATCCATGCAGCCGATGCAGCCAGATCCCACGGCCTCAGCCTTCGCAGTCCGTGGACTTACAAAAGTCTACGGTGACAAGGCGGTGGTTGATCACCTGAACTTAGATGTTCCCCGGGGCAGTATCTACGGCATTGTCGGACCCAACGGTGCAGGTAAAACTACCATGCTGGGAATGGCAACAGGACTGATTCGTCCCACCGAAGGCGATGCATACATTTGGGGCCACAACATGTGGACTGATCCGATCGCCGCTAAATCGGCTATGGGTTGCTCGTCGACGACTTGCCAGTTTTCGACCGCCTCAGCGCCACCGAACTTCTCAGTTACGTCGGTGCCCTACGTGGCATGGACCCTGCGGTGGTACAGCAACGCAGCGCCGAACTTCTCGACGCCCTGGGCCTAGCCGATGCCGGTACCAAACAGGTTGTTGACTTTTCTGCGGGCATGACCAAGAAAATGCTCCTCGCCTTAGCGTTGCTTCACAGTCCTGATGTGCTCGTGCTGGACGAACCCCTTGAAGCCGTGGACCCAGTTTCTGGGCGCGTGATCCAACAGATTCTTCGCTCGTTCGCAGCATCGGGCGGAACCGTGGTGCTGTCCTCGCATGTCATGGAATTGGTCGAGGGACTCTGCGACCATGTGGCCATCATTGATCACGGCAAAGTCCTTGTTGCCGGTCACGTTGATGAGGTCCGGCAGGGACAATCCCTCAGCGACATCTTTGTCAGCTACGTGGGTGGCGGCACCCTTGATGAAGGCTCCCTAGCATGGTTGCATAGCGAGCAGCAGGGCAATGGCGGTGGGCAATCATGACCCGCACACTACTAAAACTCCAGTTTGTGCTGTGGGGACGTTCCCTGCGTAAAAACCCCAGTTCAATGATCATGTCTGTGCTGGTATTTGTCTATGCGCTCTTGGGGCTGTTCAGTATCGGAGCGATGACTGCTTTTGCGATGCATGAGGGTGCTTATGCAGCGGTGGCCGGCGCGGTGGGCGTCGGAACCCTGGCGTACCTACTGGCCAGTGTGATGATGCCGTCAGGAGAGTCGCAGCTTAGCCCCGAATCCTTCGCGATCTATCCCATAAGAGCAAAGGAACTTATCGGCGGTTTTGCCCTTGCTGCTATTGCGCAGTCCCGTGGTGTTGCTGCCCTGATGTGCACGATTGGCACCACGCTGTTTGTCTTTGTGCCTTTGATCGTAGATGGAAAGGGCTGGCTTATTGCTGTGATTATCCCAGCAATGATTCTGCAGTTCCTGATCACCATCGTGTTGGGGCTGTGCCTCACCACAGCGCTTGGTGGAACATCTACTCGAGCGTCTAAAGAGCGAATGACCATCATTGGAACGTTCTTAGCTTTTATTGGTTACTTCGCCTTCATGGCCATGATAAACAGTGACAGCAGCGGGAACATGAACCTCGGGCAACTTGGCCGATACATCATGTGGACCCCTCTTGGCGCGGCAGGCGGTGTCATCTCTGGGGCCGCCGATGGAAACGCCGTGACTGCCTTAGGCTGCCTACTTATCGCCGCCCTCACCTTCGGGATTGCCCTCTGGTTCTGGTTGCGCGGAGTGGCAAACCAGCTTGAAGCACCCCTCGAAAGCGTTCAGAAAACCAACAAGAGGAAGGAAAAAGCAGCCACCACCGGTGTGCCGCTGCTGCTACCGGGACTGCGCTATGGACTTGGATCCATGATCTACTCCAGAGCCCTTGTCTACTCGCGCCGGGACTCGCGCCTACTTGGCTCCTTCCTGCTCATGCCCGTGTTCAGTATTTACTTCCTCTATATGGGTGCGGTTCAACAACCTGGCACAGAATACCTTGGTGCCTTTGTCATTGCCTTACTGGGTAGTGCGCTCGCCGCAAATGACTTTGGATACGACGGCCCCGCAAACTGGCTCCACATCAGCGCCAACGTTCCAGCGCGGACACTAGTTCCGGCCAGGCACTTCGCTTCCATGACAATCGGATATCTTTCCTTACCGGCTATCTCATCGCAATGAATATTCTGGCGAACAATCATGTGCTTGCCCTTATTCTCACTCCTTGTTTTCTTGGACTTGCTATGAGCGGTGGGGCAGTAGGGGTTATTCTCAGCAGTTATAACCCCTTCCCAGTCGCCAAACCAGGAACCAACCCATGGCAAGACAAAAGCAGTTTCTCCGCTGGGGCGCTTATCTCCAGTTTTGCATCGTTGCTGATCGGCTGGATCCCTAGCGCGCCGGGTGTTGCACTTGTGTTGATAGGACACTCCACAGGCATGATCTGGCTGACTGCTGTAGGAATGATCGTGGCGATTGCTTTTCCCGCTACTTTGTATTTCTTTGCCATCAAAGCAGCCACCAAGCGTGTAACGGTGCACTACCCAGAGATCTTTGAGCGGGTACGCTCCTTTGCCAGCTAGCCATGTAAAGTCTGCCTATCGTCAAGTGCGGAAACGCCCGCTTTTGTGCTTGGAGGTGGGCAAACTTTACACAGGCATTGGTTTCTCATGATTGGCCTACGGTTCTGAACAACATAAAAGCCGCCGACGCACCCTCCAAGGTGTATCAGCGGCTTTTATGTGTTGCTTGAAGACTTTAGCCCTCAACTGCCTTGCGGTTTTTCACTGTAGATGGCTCGATGTTTAGAGAACGGATCTGAGAGTCAGTCAACTCAGCGTAAGGGCCAGCCATGGTGTGCTGAAGGTAAGCCCAATCAGGCTCCTCGTGGCCAATAGGCTTGTTACGGGCGGTGACGGTGCGTACCTGGTTGAGTTTCGGCTGGAACAACTGGATAAGCAGCCCAACGACAATCAAGGCGGCGATGGCGAAAAGCCAGATGGTTTCAACGTGTCCCTTGTGGTTGCCAAAGTTGTAGGCGAGTAGAAAGAGGACGGAAATCCAGCCTGCAATCTGGATAGGGCCACGGCCAATGTCGTGCCAGCCCCATGCTGCCGAGGGTTCGTCGAGCGTGGATACGCCGTTGTGGACTTCGGGCACGATCGTGGATTTTCCAGCCACAGTGTTCTCCTTTACAGATACCTTTGGGGACATTTTCGCATATCTGACGTGTCAGGGCGACATGCTTACCCCGCGTATGTGCGTATCATGCCAATTTAGGGTGAAAGTTACCCCTTTTGGTGGAGCACAGACAGTGTTTTTTGCCCCGATCGGGTGTAGAAATGGAGGTCGTGAGAAAGCGCATTCTGATTCTGGGCAGTACTGGTTCCATTGGCACTCAAGCGTTGGAGGTTATTGCTGATAACCCCGAAAAGTTTGAGGTGGTGGGTATTGCCGCAGGTGGGGGACAACCTGATCTGCTGATCCGCCAAGCTCAGGCGTTGAACCTGCCGCCCGAGCGCGTCGCGGTGGCAGATCGAAAGGTAGCGCCTGCTATTCAAGAGGTGCTAGGGGGCACCGTCATTTCAGGCCCTGATGCAGCAAAGAGCCTAGTGGAGAATGTGGAAGCCGATACGGTGCTGAATGCCTTGGTGGGGTCGCTGGGGCTTTCCGCCACGCTTGCCGCACTGGCATCGGGTGCGCAGCTTGCCTTGGCTAACAGGAATCCCTGGTCGCCGGCGGTCAGCTGGTTCTTGATATGGCAAAGCCTGGTCAGCTTGTGCCAGTGGATTCGGAGCATTCCGCCATGGCACAGTGTTTACTCGCTGGTACTCGCCCAGAGGTTGCGCGCCTGGTTTTGACGGCATCTGGTGGACCGTTTCGGGGTTGGAAGAGGGAAGAGATGTGGACTGTTACGCCAGAGCAAGCGGCAGCGCATCCTACCTGGTCGATGGGGCAGATGAATACGCTCAATTCGGCGACGCTGGTGAATAAGGGGCTTGAGTTGATTGAGGCGAGTTTGCTGTTCAGTATTCCCGCTGAACGTATTGATGTGACTGTGCATAAGCAGTCCATTATTCATTCGATGGTGACGTTTGTTGATGGTGCCACCATCGCTCAGGCGTCTCCGCCGTCAATGAAGTTGCCTATTAGTTTGGCACTGGATTGGCCGAATCGCGTTCCCGAAGCGCAGCCTGCGTTGGACTTTACGCAGAGTTTTTCCTGGGACTTCGAGCCGGTGGATGACGCAACGTTTCCGGCGGTGCAGTGCGCGCGGGACGTCGTTACGCGTGGTGGGACGTGGCCTGCGATATACAACGCTGCGAATGAGGAAGCGGCGGCCGCGTTCCTATCTGGGCGGATTGCTTTCCGCAGATCATGGATGTTGTGGAAGAGGTGCTGGAGCATGCAGATGGGTTTGCTGGTGTACCCTCAACGGTCGAGGATGTGTTGGCATCTGAGGCGGCTGCCCGCGCTAAGGCACATGACGTGATGTCCTAGCGGTCCTCAACAGCAGAGCATTAAGAAAGCAAGGTTCATTGTGGTGGGTTATTTCGGTGGTGTCGCGCTGTTTGCGCTGGGCATCATGGTGACTATCGCCCTGCATGAGTGGGGTCATATGCGCTCCGCTTTGGCGTGCGGCATGAAAGTGCGTCGTTTTTATGTGGGTTTTGGTCCCACCGTGGTGAAGTGGAACCGTAAAGGCATTGAATATGGCTTTAAAGCTGTTCCCCTTGGTGGCTTTTGCGACATTGCCGGTATGACGGCCATGGATGAAATAGATGAGGATGAGCGCCCCTACGCCATGGTGTATAAGCCGTGGTGGCAGCGCATTTTTGTGTTGTCCGGCGGGGTGCTGATGAACATTCTGGTTGGTCTGGTTGTGCTGTATGCGGTGGCTGTTACAGCTGGGCTGCCGGACCCTGACGCTGACTACACGCCAACTGTGGCGAAAACGGCGTGTGTCCCGGCGTCGCAAATCGATGCTCAGACGCTCAGTGACTGCACCGGCGCGGGCCCCGCTGCCGAGCCGGGATTCGGAAGGGAGACCGCATAACCGCCGTCAACGGTGAAGCCGTGGCATCCTTTGTTGACTTGCGCGCCAAACTGTACGAGATGCCTGGGCAAACCGCTGACCTTACGGTTGAACGCGGGACTGAGGTTCTGCATATTGACGTCCCGGTCACCAGCGTCACACGTCTGAACCAGGCAGGTGAAACCGTCACCGTTGGGGCAATCGGCGTGACGTCTGAGCCTGTGGATGTGATGCGCAGCTACGGTCCGTTGGACGGAATCGGCGCGACCGTGAGGTTTTCTGGCTCAATGCTGTCTGCAACCCTGCAAGGGCTAGCGAGCTTCCCAGGGAAGATTCCGGGCGTCGTGGCCTCCATCTTTGGCGCCGAACGTGATCAGGAAGGCCCCATGAGCGTGGTTGGCGCCAGCCGCGTGGGTGGTGAACTGGTGGAGCGTTCGCAATGGACCATGTTCCTCATGATGTTGGCCAGCCTGAACTTCTTCCTCGCGCTGTTTAACCTTGTGCCGCTCCCTCCACTGGACGGCGGACACATTGCCGTGGTGATCTACGAAAAAATCCGAGACTTTATTCGCGGACTTCGTGGCATCGCCCCAGGTCAACCCGCCGATTACACCAAACTCATGCCAATTACGTACGTCATGAGTGCGGTGCTGCTGGGGATCGGTGCAATTGTGATCATTGCCGACGTGGTAAATCCTGTTCGCTTGTTCGGGTAAGTATGGTGTGGGTGAGTGCGGCGGGTTTTCCTGGTGTGATCCGGATGATGGTGTGACCCGGGTGATAGAATTAGCTCGACTTTTCTTATAGTAATTTTTGAATACACCAAGGAGTTTGTACTGTGGCTACCCCTATCGGGCTTGGTATTCCTGACGCCCCGCTGCCTACTCTTGCGCCGCGGCGCAAGACCCGCCAACTGCAGGTCGGCAGCGTTGGCGTTGGGTCTGAACACCCGATCTCAGTGCAATCTATGACCACCACCAAGACCCACGACATTAACGCCACGCTGCAGCAAATCGCGCAGCTCACGGCGTCAGGGTGCGACATTGTCCGCGTTGCCTGTCCCAAGACAGTGGACGCGGAAGCACTGCCCATTATTGCCAAAAAATCACCCATCCCCGTCATTGCAGATATTCACTTCCAGCCGAAGTACATTTTCGCGGCTATCGACGCCGGGTGCGCCGCCGTCCGCGTCAACCCTGGCAACATTAAGGAATTCGACGGCCGCGTGAAAGAAGTGGCCAAAGCAGCCGCTGAGGCGGGAATTCCCATCCGTATTGGTGTGAATGCTGGTTCCTTGGATAAACGCCTCATGGAGAAGTACGGCAAAGCCACCCCGGAGGCGCTAGTGGAATCCGCGCTGTGGGAGGCATCCCTGTTTGAAGAGCACGGGTTCGGTGACATCAAAATTTCCGTCAAACACAATGACCCCGTGGTCATGGTTGAGGCATACCGGCAGCTGGCAGCGCAGTCTGATTACCCGCTGCACTTAGCGTGACCGAGGCTGGACCGGCGTTCCAAGGAACGATCAAATCATCCGTGGCATTTGGTGCGCTGCTCTCTGAGGGGGATCGGCGACACAATTCGAGTGTCTCTGTCGGCGGATCCGAAAGAAGAAGTCAAGGTTGGAGACCAGATTCTTCAGTCCCTGAATCTACGGCCCCGCAAGCTAGAGATCGTATCCTGCCCATCTTGTGGGCGCGCGCAGGTGGATGTGTACACCTTGGCAGAGGAAGTCACAGCAGGGTTGGAAGGGATGGAAGTTCCTCTCCGTGTGGCCGTGATGGGGTGTGTGGTTAATGGTCCAGGTGAGGCCCGCGATGCGGACCTGGGGGTGGCATCCGGCAATGGCAAGGGCCAGATCTTTGTCAAAGGTGAAGTGATTAAGACGGTTCCTGAGTCTCAGATTGTGGAAACTCTTATTGAAGAAGCCATGAAGATCGCGGAGACTATGGAAGATACCACCACGACGGGTTCGCCAGAGGTGAAAGTGACCAGGTAGCTGGTGCCGTGTTGGCGTGGGGTGGGCGACGGGGCATTGATGGCGTGCTAGATCGCCCGCGCTCCGTGGGGTGCTTGGGGGAGTGCTGTGCTTTTGGGGTAATTGAGTGGTTTCGGCAGTGCAACCACCCCCGAGCGTAGTGAATTTTCTATCTTGAGTAGTGTCTCCTGTTGCGCTGCTGTGCTGGTAGATCTAGGTTTTGGGGGTTGTGTGATGGTTGTCCAGGGGTGGACAATGGAACTAAGTTTCGACATGTAGCGAATTTGCGTGTACCTTAGTGTCGATGCATTAAAACGGATGTATGAAAGGGGATACCATGGCATTGCCTGCGGTAACCACACAACGGATTGAAGCTGTACTCAAAGATGAAGAGTTGGAGTACGGCATTGATGATGACAACGAAGTGTTTGCGAGCTTTGTCAACGCCAACTTCTTTTACCGCATCGTTGAGGACATTGAGCTGCTGTTCATTTACGGCTACTGGAGGGCAGAGACTGCCGACTCTGATCTAGTTGCCCGCCTGCGGGAGTTCATCAAAGACAAGAACTCGGATATTTACCTGCCCAAACTCACGATGGTCTTTCTTGATGATGGCTTGCTTCGTGTTGGCTACGAATACTCCGCTCCTGTAGGCGGCGGACTGACTGATGAGCAGTTGCACAACACCATTATTGCGGTTTTTGGTACCACATTTAGCGTGCTTGAAGAGCTAGAGCAGGCATTCCCGGAACTGGTCACTTGGGATGTCGAAGAAGGAGAAGACTAGACATGGCTTGGTTTAAAAAGAATGACGGACAATCCTCGGCGGATATTCCCATGCCCGTGACCATCAACCGCGTTGGTGCGCTTTTTGACCGGAAAGAATGGACCTACGAGCTCAAAGACGAGCGCATACTCACTGGCTTTGATGGGTTTTTCACAGGTCTGCGCATCGTAGATGACACTTTTCTCTCCATCTCAGTTGCTGCTTCCCATGACTCTTTGACCGCTGATCGTGGCGAAGAGCTCCAACAGTGGGCTGAAAGCCGCAACCGCGACGGCAGCATTGGAACCGTCCAGGTGATGTGGGATTCTGACGACGATTCCTTCATGGTTCTCTCTGACCATTCACTGCTGATTAACAAGGGGGCAACGGACAATCAGATTGAAGTCTGGGTTGAGGCATGTATTGATGCGCAGCTGACCCACATGATGTCGCTGCGTGAAACGTTTGATCTTCCGTCCCCCTCAGAGTCCTAGAAGCGGTTCAAACAATAACTGTGTAGAAGCAAGAGGTAGTTGGTGTCTTCAGAGGAAAAATTCCGCGTTGACCTTGGCGGTATTGTTGAATTGCTGTCCCGGAACCTGTACTCCGGTTCAGACGTGTATTTGCGTGAGCTGCTACAAAATGGCGTTGATGCTATTACAGCAAACGCACAGTCTGGCAAGGACGATGAAGGTACGTACAGTAGTGATACCAGTGGACGTATCCGTTTTGTCGTTGATGGGCACACCCTGAGGGTTACCGACAATGGCGTGGGGTTGAATATTGATGAGGCACGCAACCTACTGGCGACCATCGGTGGTTCGTCGAAGCGTGATGAGTTTGGACTGGGACGCAGCGACTACCTCGGACAATTTGGCATAGGTCTATTGTCCTGCTTCATGGTGTCGGACAACATTGTTGTTTACTCCAAAACTGCCCGCGACAATGGTGACAGTGTGGTGCGCTGGCAAGGAAATTCCAGTGGCACGTGGACTGTGAGCCTAGTAGAGGACGCCAAGGAAGGCCATGCTGTGCCAAGTGAGCTTGCTCAGCTGCCTCATGGGACCACGGTGGTGCTTCACACGTTGCCTGGTGAACCTCCGTTTGACTACCGCAACATTCGGGACATTATTGAGCGTTATGGTGAGTTCTTGCCCGTCACTGTCACAGTGGAACGTCCTAGTTCTGACCTTGAGCTTGTAGGTAATCACGGCCAAGGCAAACCCCCGGTGTGGGATGCAAGCAGCAGCGCGCAGCGTCGCTGGTGCCGTGAGAATTTTGGCTTTGACCCTTTTGATGTGATCCCACTGGAAGTGCCGGTTGCGGGGTTCAAAGGCGTTGCGTTTGTGCTGTCCGAGGGCGCGCACCCGGGACGGTCGGCGCGGCATCAGTTATACCTGCGCAGGATGTTGCTGAGCAAAAAAGTCACTGACCTACTGCCAGACTGGGCATACTTTGTTCGAGTTGTTGGCAACACGGACTTTTTACGCCCCACAGCGGCCCGTGACGCCTTGTTTGAGGATTCACTGCTCAACGAAACACGTGATGCTCTGGGCAGGGAGGTACGTGACTGGTTGGCTGGATTGGCGAACCGTGACCCACAACGCTTCCAGCGTTTTATCAACCTGCACATTACTGGACTGAAAGCACTGGCAGTTTCTGATGCGGAAACCCGAAACTTGGTGGTGCACTCAGTGCCGTTTGAAACAACCTCAGGTATGCGCACGCTGGACGAGCTCATGGGTGAAGGGCCAGTGCGTTTTGCCCGCACGGTTCAGCAGTACAAGGCATTGCTCCCCATTGCTGCGGCTAATGGCCTGACTGTCCTCAATGCGGGCTACGCCTTCGATGAGGAAATCCTAGAACAGGTGCGACTTGATCAGCCTGACCGGTCCATCGTCGAGATTGGCATGAATGACATTGTTGGTGCCTTTTCTCTTGCTGACGCTAGCGAGGAAGCTCGCTTTCTGCCACTCATCCATGCATGTGATCAAGCACTAACAGGGCAGGGAGTTGCGGTGATTCTCCGTGACTTTAAGCCGTCAACAATCCCAGTGTTGTACCTTCCGCAGTCCGCTGCGGCACACGGCGTGGTGGAGGATGCTGCACGTCATGCTCCTGGCGAGAGCGGTCTCAGTGGGATCCTTGACATGCTCGATAGCGCGGCTGAGGGTGGAGGAAACGGTGCGTCTGGCGCACTTATCGTGCCTGACTCTGCGCAGTTGGTGGTGAACGCCAGCTCACCGCTGGTGCACCAACTCCTTGCTGCGGTGGATTCCCCACGGATTGTTGCGGCGCTACGTGGGTTGTATGTGCAATCTTTGCTGGCTGGGCATCATCCGATGGATCCACAAGCGAGAAGCTGGGCATCTGAGGTGTACACCTCACTTATTTCATTGGCGTTTTAACGTCGTACGTGATTATTGGACTAGAGGCCAACGGTGGCCCCAGAGACTTGCAGAACTCCTCAGGTCACCGTTGGTCTGTCACGGTCTGCCGAAAAGTTCATATATGGTGTGAAAGGAATAGTGAATGTTTGAAAATGAGTCCGTGCAGGATCTCATGGACCTAGCCATGGATACCCCCTATGGGAAGACCTGTTCGGCATTGTGGGCTGAGGCCGCGCGTCGCGCTGGTGTAGAAGGGTTGGAACGCGAGGAAATATGGTGCTACCTACGTCTTGCCCAAGCTTTTACCATGGGCGGCGAGGTGACCCGAATGGTTGCCCCGTTTATGTGGGTGGATAAGCGCAGGAAGGAACGCCCTGACCTGTTTGATGCGGATATGCAGGACAGCTTCGCGTGGTACTACAAGTACGTGATACTCGTTTTGCGGGATGTTCCCCAGGCGTCGGCAGATGAGTGCTTTAACGCCTTGCGGGAAATGCGGGAGTTTTATCAGAGCCTCGGCGATTCGCTGAAAGCCTATTATCTGCGCGAATACTATATATTTTCCATGCTTGGCCGTGACGAAGAGGCAGATGAAGCCTACCGGAAATGGAAAATTGCCGACGTGTCCGAGCATTCCGATTGTGTGGCCTGCGACCCACAGCATGAGGTGGCATACTACTCACAGCGTGGGGAATGGGACAAAGCTGTTGAGGTAGGGGAGGAGGCCCTGGCTAATTCCCAGGATTCCTGTTCATCGCAGCCATCCACCTTGTATTGCAATATGCTGCTGCCGTGGTTGTACACCGGACAAGACGATAAAGCATGGCCGGCGCATATTCACTCTATGCAGCGCAATAGCCACAGTCCTGCGTTTAGAGTACATTGCCAAACATTTCGTCTACCTTGAATTATCTGGTTCAGCTGGGCGACCCCAGCGGTTGGAGCGCGCTTTAGACATGGTGGTGCGTTTCATGCCCTGGTGGCTGGAAGCAGAAACACCAGTTGTCCTGATGGATGTGGCAACAGCTAGTGCGCGGGTCATGGCCGCACAGCCGGATCAAGACCGTCACCTCGAGGTAACGTTGCCTGGGCAGTCGTTGCCATGGGTGAAAGCTGACGATGTTGTGAATCCGACTGTCGCTGAGGCCGCCGCGTGGTACGCCGATCTGGCGCTGCGCATTGCGCACATGTTTGACCAGCGTCCTGGCTTGGTCAAGCCCCACATGGTTGCGCGCGTAGAACATAACTTGTACCACATGCCTCCGGTGCCGCAGCTTCCAGACGAAGGTCCCATACAGGATGCCTCAGGTAGGTTTCGCCTGTCACCTTTGATTACCGCCTGGAAGGTGTTGGTGAAACATTGTCAGCGGCTTCTGCGGTGGACACCGACGAAGACGAACCTCTCATCGTGTCCATCGACATTAATGGTCCCTGGCGTAGCTATAGTCCAGAACAGCTAGAAGCAGCGCATGCTGCACTGAACACATCGTTGCCGTCGATTTACTCGGGGATTCTAGGTAAAGCCATAGAAATTGACCTAGAAACTGCTGCTGAAGCCGATCCGGCTCGCGCTTTGCTTATCGACGCCCTGCGGTTCCAGGTCCATGGACAGTACTTGGAGGCAGCACAAGCAGCCGATACAGCTATGCGAACCGCCACCGAGGAGCCTATTGGGGTCCGGCTTCTGGCCTTGAAGGTGCTTGCAGAGACTGCGTTGAATGCTGGCTACTATGACGAATCGGCTGAGGCATCAAGGCACCGTCTTAACGTTGCTGCCGCATGTGGGCTCCCGTTTACGCAGGTGAATGCTGCTGTGCTGTTGGTGACGTGCCTGAATAAGCAGCAACAGTTTACGGAGGCCGCAGAGGTTGCTCATACCACGTTGTCTGCAACTGCGGCCGCGCTGCAGGCTCCTGATTATGATCCGCTGTTGTTAGAGGAGTCGTTGGCGTTACGCCGTCTGCTGATCACGGCGCTCGACGCGTTGGATCATGATACTGCTGCGGCTGAAGAAGCCCTACGTATGGCTGAGCTGTGTCAGGATAACGGTGACAAGGTTGAAGCCCTGACTCGGGCTATGGCGGGCTTCCGCTATGACCATGAATACGAGCGTTCCTTTGCGGCTGGTACGCGGCTTGTCGACGCCGCGGAGTCCCTCCTGCTGGAGGCTCAGGCGCGTGCTGTTGTGGACCCTGACGCGGAGGAAAACCTTTCCCAGGTCGTGAGCAGAGTTGTCGATGTGTTGCTTGATGTGGCATGGTCGCGATCCACGCAGTCAACCTTGGTAGATGACGCTGGCTACGAGTTTATTGAATCGGTACTGGCGCGGCGCCTTGAATTGCAGCAACAGTATTTGATTACGGATAAACGTGAAGCGGAGTTTTACCGAGCCGATAACACCGAGGATCGAGGGCTTGCTGCCCTACGTAGTCGTCGTTACCTTGATGGTTTGCTGTTATTGGATGACGCAGCGCAACAGTTTGTGGAAATTGGTCGCCCGCATCTTGCTGCTAGGGCGTTGAACTCAGCGGCTCGTGCTAAAGGTCTTCATGAGGATTATGACGGTGCGCGGGAGATAATTCAGCGCTCCCTTGACTTGTTGATTGGGACTGTATGGGAAAGCCATAAGTCTGTTCGGCAGGCGCGGGAGCTTCTTGCTGAAATTGATGAGTGGGAGGCGGAGGAATCGGACGATTAACACCTGTTACGTTGGCCGTGGAAGAGGCCAGCGTAACAACTCTGGTGTCACCTCCATTCGGTGTTTCCAGGGGATGGTGCTAAAGAGCTGTATAAAGGTTGCAACCACCGCAGCGACCCTGGCTGGTGCGGTGGATACTCGATCATGGCCATGAAGACTGAGCAGATGCGGGATGTGGTCAAGAAGTTCGCCATCGTCATGCTCTGCTGCTTCAATGGTGTGGCGCAGGCATGCGAGAACCACCAGGTTGTAGGCATCTGCGGTGAGTGATTGCCAGTCGCCATAGGCGAGAAACTCGCTTACTTCCATTTTGCTCAGTTCGGTCCACTTCCTGTCTGCAAGAAGGACGCGAAGATAATCACTGTTGGTAGCGTCCTCGGAACTGTCGTCGCTCACAATAGCGTCTGATTCTACGGTTGGAGCATCACCCAGCGTCATGAGGTTGCTGTACAACTGCTTTTCCATGATCACCCAGTCGATGTCTCGAATGCCGCGCTCAATGTCTACACTAAAGCGTTCTTGATATTTGGAGTCTAGAGATGTCAGCGTTGTACGCAGCCGTAGTAATGATTCGGAATCTAGCTGTGTAAGGCTGAAAAAGCACTGACAGAGGTCGTCGTCAGGATGCCAAAACCAGGATTCTTCGTTGCCGCGTCGGGCGAAAAGTGCCAGTAACCCGGTGGGGTCTTGGTTGTTATCGTGGGCGTCGAAAAGCAAAGGGGGAAGCATCATATGAAGTGTAATGAGAAGAAGGTGAATGGGGTTTACGATCTTATGCCATTCCGCGACGAGTGTCACATTGGTGGTGTATGGGAACATATTTTCGTGTTATGTGCCGTTGCGTGTCTGAAGAATCTTTTATACTGAAACCTATTCGATGCATGCCAGTGGGTTCAATAAGGAGATATCTACAATGAGTTACGATTTTGCGCTGTTCATCCCCGACTATGATGTGGACGGCATAGCGGTTGGTTCACGCTACCTGCCTGCAAAATAAGCATCTCATGGAACGCTACAATATGGAGGATATTCCGGACCCATCAGCTGCGGGACCGTTGGCAGATATTGCAGAAGCCATAAATAGTCAAGTGCAGGAGTTGGAAGAAAACGGTGTTTTATTATCCAGCGACATCGCCTTGGAAGGGGGCCGTATGCTTCCCATTCCCGTAACATACCCAAGCGCAGAAGTGGCGAAAAACTGGTTAAGCGAGTTGGCGGTGAATAACTCGCTGGGCCTGATTGATGCGTCCTCAAACCTGGTGATTACTTTTGGCGATGAGGATCCTAGGTTTGAGACCATAACGGCTTATTTGAGTATTCCTGGTTTTTCTCGTCGGGGTTTGCCCAGCCTGTTGGAGTATGTGCGAGATATGCTAGATGAAAATCATTTTGTGATTCTGCAAAGAAAAGACGCTGATCAGAACTACATTCAAACCATTGTTGATGAAGATGCCAAGCAACCTGATGCCTGGCATGTGGAATACCGGGCTGGTTCCTATGACCAGCATTTCGCCCTCGATGTTGATTCAAAGGATGAGGTCGTGGAACTATTTAACCAGTGGCTGGATGCGAGCCCAGAATTCACGCAACATGGGTGGGAAAATATGGGTTTCACTAAATAATGAATATTTCTGCCATTAAAGGTATATTGGAACAGTATCGTCGTTCAACGCTGCAGCTGATTTTATGTGGTGTGTCAACTGTAGATGGAACTGGGCTTGCAATGGATCCAGCAGCTAGCCGTGTGGGTGGCCCAGCGCTTGTCTCTGCTGGTTATCCATGGCCAGTAGACTCTCGTCAAACTCCGATGATGCATCTTGCGCAGCTGAATCTTGCTGATTGTGATATGCCAGAACCTTATCCCACTAATGGCGTGCTCCAATTTTATATCTCAACGGATGATTCCTGGAGTGAAGCGTTGGTTCGGTATATCCCAGTCAGTGAGTTTTCTGAGTGTTCTCACCAGTGGATTCTTCCTGATGATCCAGATGATAGCGTTATTCATGGTGGATTTTTCACGGTAACCACTAAGCCATATCAGCAGCTGCCGACTATGGACGATAGAGACTTTGATTTTTTGCCATTTCCCAGCGATATGGATCCAGATTTCTTCTATGAGGACCACGCTGAGGAGCTTGTTAATGTGCTCAATGATCAACCAACACTTATCTGCGGTGGCGGTTGGGCTACCTTTCGTCAATGGGATCCCCGTCCCGAGAATGAGTCTTTAGAACTTCTTTTGCAATTGGATTGCTATGAAGATAACGGTGTGGTGCTTAACTATGGTGATCGTGGCATCGTCAACTTCTTCGTTAATCCTCATGATGTGGAAAAAGAAGATTTTAGCCATGTGTTCTACACATGGTCGCAGTTTTAAGATGAAGCACCATTTCTATGTCGTTCACGTGTTGCGCGAGCATCGCCAGCGTGGGGATGTTATCTTCGACCGTATGAGACGTGGATCAGTGTTGGTGACGGTTGTGGCGTTTGTTACAGGTATGGTTGCTGGCTGCACCCCGAAACCCGACGATGTTGATCCAGTGGTGCAGGACTTTTTCGAGGCAGTCAGTCGCAATGACATGGCGGCTGCGGCTGGCATGTCGGATAACAGCGAGTTGGCTGAACAGATTTTGTCAGGATCATTTTCGGGTTTGCAGGCGGAAGGGGTTGGAGTCAGCGTTGATTCGGTGAATGCCAGTGATCAGCAGGCGACGGCAAGTATACGTTGACCTGGGATTTGCCGAAAGATCGCTCGTTTTCTTATTCCACCGAGATGAATCTGTCCAAGAGTAAGGGGGAGTGGAAGGTTCGTTGGCAGCCTAGTGTATTGCACCCGAAATTGGGGGCTAACCAGCATCTTGAATTGCGGTCGCTCCCGGCTGAGCGGGCGAATGTGGTGACCGCTGACGGGGCATCTGTACTGCAACCAGGCACGGTATACCGTCTGCTCATTGATCCGGGTAAAACCGATGATCTAGACACCACTGTGCAACGCATAACCCAAACATTGGCGTCGGTACGGGCTGAGGATGACTCAGTGCCGCAGGTCTCGGCGCAGAAGCTTACTGAAGATCTTCAGGGACGCACATCGCCGTACTCGGTCACTATGTTGAGCGACGCTGCGGGCCGTGCGGCTTTGCAGCAGCTGGGAGATGTGCCTGCTGTGACCTTCAACCAGGAGGCCGCCATGGTGCGCACGGATCCGTCGTTTGCGCCAGATATCGTCTCCCGAGTGGAAAAGATTGTTAATGACGACCTTGAAGGTGCTAACGGTTGGCAGATTGGTGCCGTCAACACCCATGGCGCGCTTATCGACGCCCTGGAAACTCACGCGCCCAAACCAGCCCCGGCAGTGCGGATCAGCCTGGACCACAAGGTGCAGCAAGCGGCACAAAAGGCCGTGGATACGCGGCAGGGAATGAAAGCGATGATGGTGGCCATCCGCCCCTCAACGGGAGACATTTTGGCTATTGCCCAGACAGAAACGGCTGACGAGGATGGCAATATTGCGTTGATGGGGCAGTACCCTCCAGGTTCGACCTTCAAGATCATTACAGCTGCCGCAGGTATGCAAAGTGAGAAGATGACTCCTGACACCATTGTTCCCTGTCCAGGGACCATGGATATCGGCAATCGTATTGTCACAAACTACAACCAGTTCTCCCGTGGGAATGTTCCGCTTGAAACGGCATTTGCGGCATCGTGCAACACGTCTTTTGCTGATATTTCCTCACGCTTGAAGCCTGGTGAACTGAAAAACTACGCTAAACAATTTGGCCTTGGAGTGGACTACACCATCGAAGGCTTAGATACTCTGACTGGGTCTGTGTCGGGAGGTGACGACATCATGGACCGCGTGGACGCTGGTTTCGGACAGGGGCACGATCTAGCCAGCCCGTTCGGAATGGCGTTGGTTGCTGCGACTGCGGCGGCCGGGAAAACCCCAACACCTGTACTGATCAGCGGGCATGAAACCAAGGTTGATACTCAGGTTGATCCACCCTCGCCTGAGGCGATTGCCGCCCTGCAACAAATGATGCGTTCTGTGGTTACCTCTGGAACGGCGCGTGGCATGCAGACAGGCGGTGAGGTCCACGGCAAAACCGGTGAGGCGGAGATCTCCAACGGTTCACACGCCTGGTTTACCGGATACCGGGACGACATTGCCTTTGCCACCTTGATTGTGCTGGGTGGAGGTTCGCAATCGGCAGTTTCCATTACCGACCAGTTTTTCAAAACCCTAGACCAGCCTGATGCCGCAACGACAAGCGCTACTGGTGGCGTGCAGTGAGCACAAACGATGTGGGGGACATGGTCGGGGCGTCGATAAGCATGCCACAGGGAGTCGTGGGTAGTGTGGTGCATGATTCTTGTTGACATATCTACAAGAATTGTAGAAACTAATAATGAGATTACCTAAAGCGTGCTGTACGGTACTCGGCTTGTCATGGGCGTCACTGCCGTCCTTGTAGGGTGCCGGACGCTGCCGAAATCGGGTATGTTAGAGTCGTAGCTTCAGCCCTTATTGTTCTTCCGTTCAGGTTTCCCCAAGGAGGGTGGTCATGATCCACACGCAAAGCGCCGTGACACGCAGTGTCGTCGCTATTGCAACATCGGCAATGCTCCGCGGTGTCTCAACAGCGGTTATCGGATGTGCTGGAGTTGTCTCGCTGGGGTTAACTGGGGGAGGAATTGTTGGTAGCGCTGCGGCTGCGCCAGCTCCATCTGTGGCACCAAGCGCGCCAGCCGCGCCTGTATCAGAGGCATCCGCACCAGCTGCTGCGCAGGCACCAAAGGTGTGGACGGATGAGTTTTTTATCACACCAGCGCCGGATGTTCAGAAATATTACAAGGAACTCAACATCACCTATGCCGTGTACAAAGTTCGGGAAAGCTTTGCGCTTGCAGCAACAGGGCAGCTTAATGGTGCAGCCAAGGGTGGAGATGTGGAGCCGATGAAGCTTGCGGAGGCGAAAAGTAACGATGCCGCGTCCTGGGCGAAGGCTCGTTTCATGCTCTCGCTACTGCGGGCTGAGGGAAACTCGGCAGCACGAGAACTGGACTTGAACAAAGTCGGCGTTGATAAGGCCGAAACAGAGAAGGCCGCCAAGGTGCTGGATGAGGGGCACGCGGATGTGCGGGAACACACCCTGAACCCTGTTGGTGTCGAAGGCCAGCGCACCAACAAAGGCGCACGGTTGCAGAAAAATGATGAGGCGCTTACTTTCCTCAAGAGTGTTCGTGATCAGCTAGGAAAAGGTGACCAGCAATCTCTTGAGTACGATGCGCAATCCGTTATTAACTGGGGTGTTGCTCAGCACTTTGTGCACCATACCCAACGTGAATTGAAGCTGCCGCGCGAGTATCAGCGCCTTGAGGTTGTTAACGCGGCCGGCGCGAAAAGCGTAGAGCGAACCGCAGCGGTTGATAACGGAAATGCTAACCGAAAAGTTCTTGATAGTGATGCAGCTCTTAACGCTCGCCCCTATCCGAATGGTTTTGGTAAGTAGAATGCTTATGTGCCCGGTGAAGGGCACATAAGCATAAGGCGGTGTGCAGTAGAGGGCACACCGCCTTATGCTTTCTTTTGGTGAGATCAGAGCAGGGGCTGCTCCAACTCAGCGTTATCTACCCAATAAACCCCCTGGTAGAAGCCGCGTGACCGTAGTTCCAATAAGTACGGTAGAGCGCCCTTTTTCCTATTGCGGTAAAGGATGCGGATGAGGCTGGAGGTACAGTTTTCATACCGCTCTTTGCCGTGGTATTCAACGAGTGCATCAAACACTACTTGGTAGTCATCTGCATCAAGCCTATACCAGCGTAAATCTTGGGCGGCGTGGGACAGGACGAGTTCGTCCTCGCTCATATCGCTGATAAGGGCAATCAAGGCGTTTTTAACAAAGAAAGAATTAGAGTTTCGCGCAAGGCAGTTAATAATAGCTACTTTGAAGAAGGGTTCGCTGGTGGAGTGAAGGTCACGAAGGAGGATGTCGACTTCATCGTCGTTAAAAGGTTCTTCGTTATCATTGTTGTATCCGACCAGGAAGTTCTCACGCTGCTCTTCAGTGGCGAGCCTAGTATATTGTTCGACGAAGTTGTTCACAGTGTTGCCATTATCCTTTTGTGTAGGTGTCGGGTCGGCTGGTTGCTTGGGGGATGCTTCCTTGTGATTACTTCTTCATCGCCATCCCACGATTATGGCTGTTCCTCTCGGTTGGTCGTTGGTTGTTAGTCGGATTCATCAAGTTCGTAATTATAGGGAAGAAACGAACAGGATGAATCGATGTGTTTTTGTAAAAAGTCAGAAAAGCAAGGGGTAAGCACGATCCATGCGTCGGGGTCGTGCACGTAGCAGATAATCTGACCTGAAACGCCCCTGCTAGTGGGGTTAAAATCAATGTAGAGTTGGGATGTTCCACCATTATTCATGCAGTTGGCAAATTGCAAACGCTGAGACATGGGAATTGTGGGATCAATTTGGGGATCCACGTCAACATCACCGTCTTCTATGGCGTCGTCACCGTACATATCAACAATGGAACTGTCATCTCTTTCGTCGAGTATTTGTTCGCATGAGTTCATGAAATAAGGATAGTTATAATCCCCGGTTTCTGTTTCCTCTGCGCCCAAATCTGAGGCGAACATGTATACCAACACCTCATGGTTACCGTAGTCGCGTCCCCATGTGCCATCAACCTGCTTGAGAAGCTGTTGAAACTCCTCAGGGGTATCTGGATAGACTGCGAGCACGCGTGCCAGGTCATTGTCAGTGGCACCAGTTACGTGGGCAAAGCTTTCGCGGTCATCTTCGTTGAAGTTTTTGCGTAATATCGCCAGGTATTCGGACACGACGGTGGGCATGCACACGAGTATATATGAAAAAGTGCTAACCATTCGGGGGTGTTATACTCTGTGCATGTCATTACGGGTTCCGGTTAAGGCATCACCAGGTGATCGGGTCGCAGTGTTGTCGCCGTCATTTGCGGCACCTGCTGTAGCACCGGCCGTGCACGAGCAAGCGATGCTTCGACTTAAAGATCTCACTGGACTGATTCCTGTCGAGTTTCCTACAACCCGGCTTATTGACGCCTCGCCACAGCACCGTGCGCAGGATATCAACAGTGCCTTTGCGGACCCTGATATAAAAGCTGTGCTGGCCACCATTGGTGGGACAGATCAGATTACGGTCATTCCACATTTGGACGCACAACTGATACATGACAATCCTAAGATTTTTCATTGGCTATAGTGACAACACCAACCTGCACAATTGGTTATGGCAGCAGGGAATTACAAGCTTTTTATGGCGGCTCTACTCAGGTGCAGCTTGGTCCAGGGCCCTTTGTTGATGCAATTCATGCTGATTCGCTTCGTGCAGCCTTGATCACCGGTGGGGAGTTAGAGCTGACTAACCCTGGTGAGTCTGAGGATTTTGGCGTTGATTGGGCAGAGTCAGCCGCTTTGACGAACTTTGGCGAGCGGGAAGTGGCGGAACCGTGGACATGGATAGGGGCCAGAAAAAACGGTACGTGGTCGTACCTGGGGTGGCTGTATCCAGGTGCTTACCCAGTTGGCGCTCGCTGATCGCTTGCCTGCCCTAGAGGATCTGCAGGATACGATTGTGCTCTTGGAATCCAGTGAGGAAATACCTACTGACCTGGAACTTACCATGACCGTTCGGGCTCTGGGTGAACGCGGACTTTTTAACATTGTGCGAGGCATCATGGTCGCTCGACCACCGGTCAGTGACTTCACATTCCGCCCCGATGTTGACGAACGTCGCCGCTTACGGGACAAGCATCGTGACATTGTCCTGGAGCAGATAGCTAGGTATACAGACGACGCTGTGGTCTGTTTTGGTGTTCCCTTTGGGCACACCCGACCCCAGTGGATTGTGCCGCATGGTGGTTACATCACACTGGACGGGCGCGCCCAAAGGGTATTCGCCGATTATTCGTAGTTAGGAGTCAGTGTTCTCTGTGACTACACGGAGTCCGTTGAGTGTGCGCGGATATCCGATCAGTGGCAAAAGTTGGATGATTGTTTCGATGAGGAGCGCGCGGTCATTCCCCACGTTGAGGTTGCCGTTGATGTGACCACGCAGTTGCGCTTCGCACCCACCCATGGACACCAGCATCACCAGCGTGAGTAGTTCCCGAGTTTTGATGTCAATACCAGAGCGCGTGTAAATGTCGCCAAAGCAGTTTCCGCGCAGAAAGTTGAGCATGACCTGTTGATCGTCGGGAGTGTCGGTCGCTGTGGCGTCGATAGCCTCGTCGCCGAATATGGTGCGAAGGATTTTATCGCCTTCCTCCATCCGGGTTTCTCGAGTGGTGGTTGATTGTGCCGGTAAGGGCAGTTTTTCGTCGCGGCGCATCAGTTCGTTGTTGGTGATTCGGAGGAAGTCATAAATGCGCCCCATGCCCACGTAGGCCACCGCTTGGTACAGAATTTCCTTGATTTCTACCGCGCTGACCCCCACGTTCAGGGCGCCTTCCAGCATGACTTTGTACATTTCTTCGCCGCCACTGGATACCAGTGCTGCGAGGTGCAACATGAGCCGCGTGTGGGTGTCAATCCTTGTGGAGCTTGTGATTACTTCGCCGTAGGCAAAATTGACGTAGATCTCCCCGAGTTCAGGGTCGAGGGTATGGAAACGGGACTTGCGCTCGTGGAAAAGTTCTTTGAAGTATTGGATTGCTTCTTCGCTAATAGGCATGCCCCCGAGCGTAGGCTCCCATACGCCGTAGCGTCGTTGGATAAGGGGTATCGGGGGTGAAAATATTGGGGCTACAGCTACTGGCTTGGAGCGTCACCTGAAATCGTCACCTGGGCTGCAGCATATGAATACAAAGCGGATACAATAGAAGCTATGTCGAACTCCCGCGCGCGTCTTGTCCCTGGTAAACCCACTCCTATTCGTACTGTTCCTGAACAGATTGACCGCCCTGAATACGTGTGGAAGGACACGGTACAGGAGGCCATGGGCGAGCCAGTGGTGCAGTCGCCAGAAGTGATTGAGGCGATGCGCGAGGCGTCGAAAATTGCGGCGAATGCGTTGGTTGTGGCTGGTCGTGCGGTGGAACCTGGTGTAACCACGGACGAGCTCGATCGGCTCGCCCATGAGTACATGTGTGATCATGGTGCATACCCGTCGACACTGGGGTATCGGGGTTTTACTAAAAGCTGTTGTACGTCACTGAATGAGGTGGTGTGTCACGGTATTCCTGACACAACTGTGATTCAAGATGGAGACATTGTGAATATCGATGTCACCGCATATAAGAATGGCGTGCATGGCGATACGAATGCGACATTTCTCGCGGGTGATGTATCGGAGGAACATCGCTTGTTGGTTGAGCGTACTCGTGAGGCAACAATGCGTGGGATTAAGGCGGCAAAACCTGGTCGAGAAATTAATGTTATTGGTCGGGTGATTGAGTCCTACGCTAAGCGTTTTGGTTATAACGTTGTGCGTGATTTCACTGGGCACGGTGTGGGGCCGACCTTCCATAATGGTCTGGTGGTGCTGCATTATGATAGCGATATGTATACTGACCTGCTTGAACCTGGCATGACGCTCACCATTGAGCCGATGATCAACCTCGGTGAACTTCCTTACGATATTTGGGATGACGGCTGGACCGTGGTGAATAGAGACGGAAAGTTCACTGCCCAATTTGAGCACACTATTGTTATCACTGACGACGGTAATGAGATCCTCACCATTCCAGACGAGGACGTATAGGTGCCGGCTTTTCTTATTGCGGGCACCACATCCGATGCCGGTAAATCTGTTATTGTCGCTGGATTGTGTCGTGCGCTGGCGCGTCGTGGCATAAAGTCGCACCGTTTAAGGCACAGAACATGTCTAATAATTCGGCAGTATGCCCTGATGGTGGTGAAATTGGTCGTGCGCAGGCTCTGCAAGCTGCGGCCTGCGGGCTGGAACCCAGTGTGGATTTTAACCCCATTTTGCTCAAACCCGGATCGGATCGTACATCACAGTTGGTCGTGCGCGGGCATGCGGTCGGTTCTGTCAGTGCCCGTTCGTATATTGAGCACCGAACTCATCTACGTACCGTAGCAGCATCATGTTTGCGTGAGTTGGAGTCGCGTTTCGACGTCGTGGTGTGTGAAGGTGCCGGTTCACCTGCAGAAATTAATCTCCGCGACACGGATGTGGCTAACTTCGGTCTTGCGGAAGCCTGCGATATGCCGGTGTATGTGGTGGGCGATATTGACCGTGGGGGAGTGTTGGCTCATTTGTTTGGCACGCATCAGATTGTGTCGTCGGCTGATCGCACCAGGATTAAGGGCTTTGTGATCAATAAATTCCGCGGGGATCAGTCCATTCTTGAGCCGGGTTTGGTGTCCTTGGAGGAGATGACCGGGGTGCCCACAGTGGCGGTGTTGCCGTATCTTGAGGGCCTGTGGATTGATGCGGAGGATTCGTTGCAATCCCATGTGGGGGCATCGGTCGGTCCGTCCACTGCCGCGTTGGGGACACAGCGACTGCGAGTGGCTGCGATTCGGTTGCCTCGGGTGTCTAACGCCACTGATGTGGAAGCGCTGGCGTGCGAACCAGGGGTGACAGTGACGTGGACGGTGGATCCCGATGCTGTTGCCGAGGCTGATCTGGTTGTTATTCCGGGCTCCAAGGCGACGGTCTCTGATCTGCGCTGGCTGCGAGACCAAGGTCTGGCTGACGCTGTATATGCGCGGCGCGGACCTGTTGTGGGCATTTGTGGTGGTTATCAGATGATGTGCGCGTCTCTTGTTGATCCGATTGAATCTGGTTCGTCTGAGCCTGTAGCCGGTCTTGGGCTTTTTGACGTAGATATTACGTTTCACCCCGATAAAACACTGATCAGGCATGATGGCGGGGCGTACGAGGTTCATCATGGTCGGGTGACCCGCACCACCGAGAATCCGTGGATTGGTGATGAAGGCAGTGCGCGCGACAATCTGCGTGGCACGCATCGCCATGGGCATATGGAAAACGATGCCGCACGGCGCGAGTTTTTGCGCTGGGTTGCTGATTACTGCAACAAGGATGGTTTTGTGCTGAGCACCGATACCTCGTTTGCGGTACAGCGCGAACAGCAGCTTGACATGATCGCTGATGCGATTGAAGCTGCATGGGATATTGGCCAACTACTCGGCGATATGCGCTATCAGCACTAAAAGTTCCCCTGTTGGCTTAAAGGTCAGCAACCAACAGGGGAATTAAGAGTGTGGAAGGTTATGCCATATATCAGGGGTGGCAGCCGCGAACGTCACTGAGGTGGCATTGCTTGCTGAACAACGATGCGGTGATCATGAATGGCATCGCCGACAGAGTAGTGGCCGTGAGGACCGGGCTTTCCAGCGGGGTGCCTATAGCGAGTGGGAAGAGCGTTCGGAAAGGAAGCGTTGCGGACCCAACAACGGCATCGCCAACAGCTTGGCTGGATGCGGTTGGTTCCATGTAGGCGGACTGTGCGGATGCTGGCACAGTCAGCATCCCGGTAGCCAGTGCTCCGGCAACACATGCAGTGGCAATACGTGACATCTTTTTCACTACGTTCTCCTATCAACGGGTGCAGTTGCTTGTGGTAACAAAGTTACACTGTTTACTGAACATTGACGCACTGAGTGATGTGGCTGTGAGAGACAACAGGGCTACCCCGGCAGCGGGCCCCTGGAGCGGCGTGCCATTGAAAAGTGGAACCAGGTTGAAAAGTGGTTCCGTTGAGTTGACCAGGGCGTCGCCAATAGCTTGGCTGGAGCCGCTAGGTGCGAAATCCTGGGCAGATGCTGGCGCAATTGCTAGTCCTGTGGCGAGAGCACCGGCAACACATGCTGCGGCGAATCGCGATGTCTTCTTCACAGTGTTCTCCTCAACTATCGCTGGGCCTGGGCAAAGCAGCCGCGGGTGTCACCGAGGTGGCATTGCTTGCTGAACAAGGAAGCGATGACTGCGACAGGCATGAGGGACAGTGCTGCGGCTGTGTTGGCAGGGGACTCAAGAGAGCTGCCTTGTACTAACGGAAGTATAGCCCGGAAGGGTAGTTCTGCTGAGCCGACCAGGGCGTCGCCAATAGCTTGGCTAGAGCTGTTGGGCTCGACCCCTTGAGCATGTGCCGGTGCGGTGGCCAAACCGGTAGCCAGGACGCCAGCGATGCATGCGGTGGCGATCCTCGACCTCTTTTTCATGGTTCCTCCTGAAAATGGTGATGTAGTAGATGGGCCCTTTACGGCTCGATAATCACCCTAGTATTCCGCCTTCGAGATTTGCAAGATTATTCTCAATAAATACGTTCTGAATCGGTTATTGTTTGCTATTTTCGCCCTGCATTACGCATCTGTATCGAGTAATCATGCTGGTAGCAGCCCTTTTGCTGACGCTCATTGCCGTTCTATTTTTGTAAAGAAGCTATCACATTTTTGGTTGCATGTAACGTTCCGAAGGGAAAAATAGATAGGCTAATTTAGCGTAGCTATTTCTTTATGTAATGTTGTCATATCAGTAATGTGAAAGTTTCTTATGCATGTGTCTCATGGTTAGTGGTGCAGTTTGAGGCGCGCGGCAGCCACAGCAGTAGTAGTGGAATGCTCATGAGGCCGATGGCGCCAAAGATGATGCCAAACCGCAGCTCAACAGCCAGGGCATTACCAACCAGCTGGATCATTCCAGCTACAGAGAGCATGGTGGTTATGCCGATGCTGCCGCTGACCTGCAATGCGGACCCGATAAATCCTGTTTCGGTTTCGGCGCACAGGCTCAAGGCTTCTGCGGATAGCCGGGGGTAACTGAACCCCATCCCGATACCCGTAACGCCCCAGCCGATGATGGTGATCCACCAGTGCGATCCCGTCAGTACCGTGACCGTGACAACCACGAATCCTGCGGCGATGAGCGCGGTTGATATGAGAAAGACGCATGGCGTTGATAGGCGGTCACCGAATTGTGCTTGATAGTGGGAGCCAATAAACCACGCAAATCCCGAGACAGTGAGTCCCAAACCGGTCAGGGTGGGGCCGAGTTGGTAGCGTTCTGCGAGCAACAACGGAAGGTACATTTCTGCAGCGGAGAGCATGTCGATAATCCCACGAGTTAGGACCAAACGCGGCGTCCCGGCACGCGCAAGGAACGTCCCAGCAGGCACCAGTGGATGCATGCACAACAGCGCAACGCTGCAGGCACCCACAAACACAAGGATGTTGGTGGGCACCTTAAGGTGTGTGGATAAGTTGATTATCGACGCCGCGCCCGCCAGCACTACAGCCGCACCGAGAGTGCGTACGTATCCAGGTTGGGGCGCTGGTGTGGACTGAGGCAGTGCGCTGAAAAAATATCAGAGGAGTTACCTATGGGCACTCCTAGAATTCTAGCCCCAGCAGCGCGTTTTCAATGAGTTCGGGAAGCGCCGGATGGATCCAGTACTGATCGGCAGCCATGGCGCGAACATCAATATCAAACGCCATCATAGTGACCAGCTGCTGGATCAAGGTGGATGCCTGCGGCCCAATGATGAAGGCACCAAGAAGTTTCCCGGTGTCTTTATCGGCGATGAGCTTGGCAAAGCCCGTGGTGTTTTCCATGGCCCAGCCGTAGGCAACGTCACCGTAGTCCTGTACCTTGACCGTGACTGTGTGTCCAGCGTCGCGAGCCTGCTGCTCAGTCATGCCCACGTACCCGATCTGGGGGTTGGTGAAGATAGCTGCTGGTACGTGCTTGTGCGGGAATGCGCGCAGGTCGTCTGGGTTCAGCACATTGTGCTCGATGACGCGAGCTTCCGCGTTGGCCACGTGCTTGAGTTGGAAGGGGGAGGAGACATCGCCGAACGCCCACACTCCAGAAGCAGTGGTGCGTCCATACTCATCGACCTTGATGCGCTGGCCGTCCATCTCAACACCACCCTTGTCCAGGTCCATCAGGTCGCCGTTGGGGGTGCGTCCGGTCGCCGAAACCAAGACATCGGCGGTCAGTTTCTCGCCATTGTCCAGGGTGATGGTCACGCTGCCGTTGGAGTTTTCCTCCGCAGCAGCCACTTCATAGCCGAGGCGTGTGTTCCATCGTTCGGATGCCAGTTCCGTGAAGCGGTCCGAAACCTGCTCATCCAGGTGCTTGAGAAGGCGTGGGCTGCGGTTCACCACAGTCACGTCGACACCCAGCGCAGAGAATATGTGCGCGAACTCTACCGCGATGAAGCCGCCGCCAAGAATGATCATGGTTTGGGGCAGCTGCGGTAGCCGAAGTACATTCTCGTTGGTGTAGTACGGGACACCCGACTGCTCAATCACCGGCAGAATGTGTGGGCGCGCGCCCGCAGCAATGATGATTTGATCAGCGGAAATAATCTTCTTCTGATCGCCGTCGCCCGTGGAAATTGTGCGCTCACCCACAAACCGTGCATGCTGGTCGTACACATCAATGTTGGGTGTCTCTGGGCCGCGGCGATATGCCTCGCCTCCCTGGGCAATGGGATCGATACGTTTGTCAAAAACGCGGGACACAATTCCTGGCCAGTCCACTGAGTCCAGTGTTGAATCCACCCCATACTTGCCGGAGGAGCGAACTGTGTCGGCAACATCGGCGGCGTAGACGAACATCTTTGTGGGAATGCAGCCGACATTCAAGCAGGTGCCACCAAATCTTCCTTTTTCAACAATGGCGATGGACTTATTGTCAAAACGGTGGTTAGGGATCATGTTGCCGGAACCGGCACCAATGATGATGATGTCGTAGTGCTTATCCACCTGTATGTCCGACTGCTGTGCCATGTAAAAGCGCTCCTTAGAAAAGTACTGTGCCCCATGATCGCGAGGGGTTCAGTTACTGTAACCAATTGAGGCTAGCCATTGTTCCACCCGATTGAGCGCGGCATCTCTTACTGCTGGTTGCGAAAGGTACACATCATGTCGTGCATCAGGAATTGGCGACACGGTGACGTTGCTGCTGAGCGTGGGCGCCCAGTGCTGAATCTGCCGCACATCCAAGATCACGTCGGCGGTGTCCACTTTTGGTGAGTATTTGCGCCCCGACCTGGATTCTGTCGAACACAACACCAGCAGTGGAACCCCGCAATCTGTAGTGCCGGAATGGATAATATCCTGGCCACGAATGATGGCGCGGAGCCATCCAATATTCTTTGGTGACCGGACAGGGGCTTCATGTCGGGGTCAATCACCCATTCACCGTAATGTTCTGCACTCACGGATTTCCCGTAGGCAGTGAGGTTGCCCGCGGGCATGGAAACATCTGGCCAGCGTGCCCCCGCCCACCTGAGCACCGGTTTCAGTGTTTCCGACACAGGTTTAGGCACCATCATGTCTAGCCACGGGCTGTTCAATACGGCCCCTGGGACGTGGACATGTAGTTCAGGGTTGGTGTGCCGCACATGATTCAGCCACAGTGCCACCACAAGTCCGCCTGTGGAATGCCCTTGTATCACCACCGTGTTGTGCGTGTCGCTAAGGTAGGCCAGCGCCGACGTCAGTTCCTCAAAATACTGGGTTATATCAGTTGTGTGATGCCAGCGCTGGCCAGGGCGCCAAGAACGCCCGCATTTACGTAGATCAATGGCGTAGACGGCCCAACCGCATTGGTGAAAGAACTCGGCCACGTGACGATGAAAAAAGTAGTCACTCATGCCGTGTACAAACAACATAGCTGGCCTGCTGCGTAGACGGCTAGCATCGGTGGGGCTGTAGCGCACCACGGTGGCGTAGATGTCGGTTTCGCCGTCAGGGTCGTCGCCGAGCGGCATGGTCGCGGCGTGGAAGTCCGGCCCGAGAATATCCTGAGACCATTCGGGGGACCACTCTGGGAGAAGGTGCAGGGACATAGTGCACACCTTAGGCGTTTGTGCGGTGCTGGTGTCGTGCAAGGCGTCGACAAGCGCTCTCGCCGGTAACCAAAATGGGGGTGAAAGTGGTCTACCTGGGTGGATTTTTCTTCCGAGTTTCCGAGGAATGTCTTACCCCCAAAGGATAAAGCGTAAAGTGTAGCCAATGGCTGAATGTCATGCTGATTGTCGTAGTGAAGGAAGTTGGAAATAGTGTCAGATTCTACGAACTCCGCAGTGAAGGGCACTGACGAGGCTGATGTTGTCCTCGTTGGTGCCGGAATTATGAGTGCCACGTTGGGGGCCATGCTTCGGGAATTGGAACCTGGGTGGTCGCAGATCATCTTCGAGCGTCTGGATGGGCCAGCGGAAGAATCCTCCTCCCCGTGGAACAACGCGGGTACTGGTCATTCGGCATTGTGCGAGCTGAACTACACCCCGGAAGTGAAGGGGAAAATTCAGACGGAGAAAGCCATTGCGGTGAATGAAAAATTCCAGATCTCGCGGCAGTTCTGGTCGCACCAGGTTGATAAGGGAGTGCTGCCTCACCCAGAGGGCTTCATCCACCCTGTGCCACACGTGTCCTTCGGTCAGGGGTGATACGCAGGTCGCCTATCTGCGCAAACGCTATGAGGCATTGAATGGCCACCCCCTGTTTCCGAACATGCAGTTCACGGACGACCCTGATGAATTTGCCCAGTTCCTTCCACTCATGGCGAAGGGGCGCGACTTTAATGCCGAAAAAAAGTGGCTGTTTCCTGGACGAATGAAGGCACCGACATCAACTATGGTGGGCTGGCTAAGCAATTCCTTGCGGCAGCGGAGAAAGACGGCACGGAAATTCGCTATGGTCACGAGGTTAAAGACATAAAGCCTGATGGTTCGCGGTGGAAAATCACGGTGAAAAAAACCGCCACACCGGCGACATCTCAGTGGTGCGGGCAAACTTTGTGTTTGTGGGTGCAGGTGGCATGGCCCTGCCGCTGCTCCAAAAAAATCCACCATCCCCGAGGTTCGTGGTTTCGGTGGCTTCCCCGTCTCTGGACAGTGGCTGCGTTGCACCAACGAGGAGCTTATCGAGCAGCACAACGCTAAGGTGTACGGCCAGGCATCCGTGGGTGCTCCGCCCATGTCTGTGCCGCACCTGGATACCCGCGTGATTGATGGCAAGAAAGGCTTGCTGTTTGGTCCTTACGCTGGGTGGACGCCGAAGTTCCTGAAGCAAGGCTCGTGGACGGACCTGCCGAAAACCCTGCGACCTACCAACCTCATGTCCATGTTGGCCGTGGGTTTCCAGGAATTGAGTCTGACCAAGTACCTCATCCAGGAACTCCGTAAAGATGAGGCAGCTAAAGTTGAAGCGCTCCGCCAGTACATGCCATCCGCGCGGAAGGAAGACTGGGAGATCGTTGTTGCTGGCCAGCGCGTTCAGGTGATTAAACCGATTGTCGGCCCCCGGTTCGGTTCCCTCGAATTTGGCACGGCTTTGATTAACAACTCTGAGGGCACTATCGCAGGTCTTCTTGGTGCTTCGCCAGGTGCCTCCATTGCTCCCGCCGCCATGCTGGAACTTCTGGAGCGCTGCTTCGGCCACAAGATGGTGGAGTGGGGCGACAAGATCAAAGAAATGGTTCCCTCTTACGGTGTTAAACTGTCCACCGACAAGAAACTCTTTGAACAGGTGTGGGAACGCACCCAAAGGACGCTCAAACTGGAGGATTAACCACAGTGAACACCACCCCCGTGCCGGGCTATCCATTTTCGGCAGTGGTGGGGCAGGACCAGCTCCGGCTGGCTCTGATCCTCACCGCCATTGCGCCCCGCATCGGGGGTGTTGTGGTGCGCGGCGAAAAAGGCACCGCAAAAACCACAACGGTTCGAGCATTTTCCGCGCTTCTGGGCGACGCCCCGTTGGTTAACCTCCCCATCGGCGCTACTGAAGATCGCGTGGTAGGCTCCCTGAACGTTGAAAAAATCCTCACCACAGGCCATGCCGAATATCAACCCGGTTTGCTTGCCCAAGCGGACGGGGGTGTGCTCTACGTTGACGAAGTCAACCTTCTGGCCGACCATCTGGTAGATGCGCTTCTCGACGCCGCCGCGACCGGTGCCGTGACCATCGAACGCGATGGCATTTCCCACACCAGTTCCGCCAATTTTGTGCTGGTGGGCACCATGAACCCTGAGGAAGGGGAACTCCGCCCGCAGCTGCTTGATCGCTTTGGTCTCGCTGTTGATGTTGCAGCCTCGCGTGATGTGGAAGTTCGTGCGGAAATCATGCGGCGGCGCCTTGACTACGAAACGATCCGCACGCGTTTGCTGAGCGGTGGGCAGCGGAAGACGCGGGCGTCGCAACGCAAATTACGGCGGCACGGGCGTTGTCGCCTGTGCTGACTCCCACCAACCTTGCGCGTATTGCGCACCTGTGTGCCAGCTTTGACGTGGATGGCATGCGCGCGGACCTTGTTATTGCGCGGACTGCGGTGGCGCACGCGGCGTGGAGCGGTCGGGAAACCGTCGAGGATGAGGATATTCGAGTTGCCGCTGAGCTTGCCTTGCCGCACCGCAGGCGCCGTGACCCCTTCGATGAGCCTGGTTTGGACCAGGAGCAGCTGGATGAGGCGATGGACGAGGCGCGCGACCAGCACCCGGAACCCGAGAGTGAAGAAAAACCCCAGGTAGAACCACCGGAATCTACTGGTGAGTCCGACGAACCAACCTCCGATGGAGAGGCAGGTAGCGCCGACAACGGTGCCCCCTTTCGTTCCTAGGGTGCTGCGTCGTGCGGGCATCGGGGAGGAGAGCGTCCCAGGACGGCGCTCCAAAGCCTACAGCGCGCAGGGGGCAACGGTTCGTGCTGTTCGCGATGGTCGCGGCATCAACATGGTGGGAACAGTCCTCGCCGCAGCCGATAGGGGTGCCCGCATTGTGGGTAACCTCATCGATTTTCAGCCCGATGATCTTCGTGGATCGCTGCGGCGCGGTATGGAATCCAACCTGATTGTGTTCCTTGTGGACTCATCCGGGTCCATGGCGGGTAGGGATCGACTCTCTGCGGTGACAGGCGCCGTGACGTCCATGCTTCGCGATGCCTACCAACGCCGCGACAAAGTCGCCGTGATTACGGTGCGCGGGACTTCTCCCGAGCTGGTTCTCCCGCCCACAGGATCCATCGACGTGGCTATACGCCGTCTCGCAGGTCTGCCCACCGGCGGGCGCACCCCACTCGGCGAGGGGTTGCTCATGGCCCATGAGGTGATAGCCCGGGAACATCGCAAAGAACCAGGCCGCCGCGCCCTCCTTGTGGTGCTTTCCGACGGCCGCGCGACCAGCACCTCAGGCATGGGAGGTGTTCGACAGGCCGCGGGGATGATAGCTCAACGCAGGCTTGCTGGAAGCATTGTCATCGATTGCGAAGCAGGCGGCCGCGTGCGTCTCGGCCTAGCCAGTGAACTAGCCCGCAACCTTGGCGGTGTGTGCGTTCAGCTGGGGGAAATCAACGCCGCATCGGTCGCGGCAGTGATTCAGGCTGTGTAAGTGAGGGGCTGCTAGAAAAGGCCAAAGCCCCAGGCGCATGGGCTGTCATGACGAGAGCCTAGAGGCGACACTGGGGCGTTCAGGTCTTAGGGTAGCATGATAGTTGCGGTGTTTTCAATCAATCCCATCAGGAAATAATTAAAGCATTTTACTGATTTTCAACCCTGATTATATTGTGTAAATAAATACTATTGACAATTTTTTGTGAAGGGTTCTCGTATATTTGATATTGGATTCTTGCTTCAAATTGTCCGGAAAATTCGGCGTAATGTCGATTGTGATCTGCGTCCGTGCAATAAAGGTCATATTCCTCTCGCTCTTGACTGGATATCATATATTGATCTGCCTTATGAATGTATGCCGAAAAAGTTATGGACGCTTCAATGTTTATATCAGCTAATACATCATCTTCTTCAAATTCTTCATGAATGTTAATTTCCAGACTATCGGAATTAATTTCAATATTGTCAATATATGCAGTTTCAATCGCTGGCGGTAGATATAAATTTTCAATATCTATGCCCTCAGGATATTCTTTATCTGGCAAGTTTATTTCTTGCTGTAAGATTTTATGATTAGCCCCTTCAATGTATGGGATATAGAAATCTTCAAGAGTCTCTTCTTTGTTATTGTGCTGTTCTTTGGTGTTATCGATATGTTTAGTGCTGCTTGTGGCATCTGATTTAATTGATTCAATAATTTCAAATAAATTTTTAAGATCGGATAGCCATTTCACATTAGCAAAACCTTCATGTTGTAATTCTTTCAGTAAAGTAGGGTGGATTGCTGTTCCTTCCTTATTGGCAAAATCTGTTTTGTTACTACTTACAAAATAGAATGGTCCAACATCTACGCCGCTGCTGAGATACTCTTTGATCGTTTCCCAAATTAGTGTATCTCTGAAGCCTTTGCTGAATCCTTTGCTATTGGTTACAAAGGGTTTCTTATTTTCTAATTCTCGTGATAAAATATCTCCAATAGGAGTTTTTGGAAGCGGGGCAACTTTTATGTGGAGACTTTCTAGATATTGTTCAAATATTTCTTGGTGTAGAAGTGGCGGAATGTTATCATCTTGAGAAATGGGTAAGTTTCTTGTTCTACTAGCTTCTCTATTTTGAGATGAAGGATCTTGCGGATTCCAATCTAGATCATTCCCGTCGGTCCTGATGGTATGTTGGAGAGAATTTAGTTTTACTAAATTTCCGTCGTATTTAGATTTCCATTTTCGTAGTGTTTCTTTTACTACTACTTCTGGAATTACAATATTTATATTTTTCTGCTCTGATATCTCTAATAGTTTTCTCCAATTGGCCGTCTTTAAACCGGGCCATTGAGTGGTTTCTGTGCTGTCGATAAATATGGTCGTCATTATATAATCCTACTATGTTTTATGAATTGAAATGATGTGCAAGGGGCGATCTTGGAAATGGTTGTTAGTATACTTTGTGTCTTGTGTGTGACATCTGTAAAATACACTACTGAAACCTGCCCATCAAAATCCTGCTTTTTCTGCACTCGTTCAAAAGGAGCTCACCACCCATGCCCCAAGGCAAAGTTGATCCCGCGAATATTCCTGACGACGGCTTGACCACGCGCCAACGCCGTATGCTTCCCATCACGGCTGTTCATACTGGTCCGGGTAAGGGCAAGTCGACGGCCGCGTTTGGTATGGCCATGCGCGCTTGGAACCAGGGTATGCGCGTGGGGGTGTTCCAGTTTGTGAAGTCCCCAAAGTGGAAGGTTGGCGAGGAGTCAGTATTTAAGCGCTTGGGTCAGCTGCACGAGGAGACTGGTGAAGGCGGTCCGGTGGAGTGGCACAAGATGGGAGAGGGCTGGTCATGGTCGAAAAAGGCCGGTTCCGAGGAAGATCACGCACGTGACGCAGCCGAGGGGTGGCAGGAGATTAAACGCCGTCTCGCCGAGGAAACTCACGATATTTACATCTTGGACGAGTTCACCTACCCGATTAAATGGGGCTGGATTGATGTAGATGATGTGGTGGAGACGCTGCGGAACCGCCCAGGTACACAACATGTGGCGATGACGGGCCGCGATGCAGATCCGAAGCTCATTGAGGTGGCTGATCTTGTTACAGAAATGACTAAGATCAAGCACCCGATGGATGTGGGACGTAGGGGCAGAAGGGCATCGAGTGGTAACTCCAGGTGTGTGCATTGCCGCGTCCGCGTCTGGCACGGGCAAAACCACCATCGCCACTGGCCTAATGGCAGCGCTGGCGCGCACGCATACGGTTGCGCCCTTTAAAGTTGGGCCGGATTACATTGATCCTGGTTACCATGCCCTGGCTGCTGGTAGAACTGGGAGGAACCTGGATTCGGTGATGTGCGGGACGTCGTTACTCGGCCCGTTGTACGCGCATGGCAGCCAGGGTGCAGATATCGGAGTGGTCGAGGGAGTGATGGGGCTTTTCGACGGCCGCATCACCGACCAGGTGTACACGGATTACGCGCCGGGTTCGACTGCTGAGGTGGCCGCAACCCTGGGCCTACCGGTGGTGCTGGTGGTAGATGTGCGGGGGATGAGCCAGTCGGTCGGTGCGGCCGTGAAGGGTTTCGCCACTGCAGCGGATGGGGTGCGTGTGGCTGGCGTGATTCTCAATAAGGTGGGTACGTCCCGGCATGAGGCGGTGTGTCGTTCGGCGGTGGAATCGCAGGGCATTCCGGTTCTGGGAGCGTTACCCCGAGTGGACAAGGTGGAGGTGCCTTCAAGGCATCTGGGATTGGTCACCGCCGCTGAGCACGGGAGTGCTGCGATGCAGGCTGTGGAACGCATGGCGGATCTGGTGGCAAAGCATGTGGATCTTGACGTGGTGAGGGGGGGTTGGCATCGTGTTCTTATGCAGGTCCGGCGTGGGACCCCGCCGCCGTGGTGCAGCGTGTGCCTGGTGATCCAGTGGTTGCTGTGGCGGGTGGCCCGGCGTTTACATTTGCGTATGCGGAGCATGCAGAGCTGCTGGAGGCGGCTGGCGCAAAGGTTGTGCACTTTGACCCTCTTAAAGATCCACTTCCACACTGCGATGGATTGGTTATTCCGGGTGGTTTCCCAGAGGAGCATGTGGAGAACTTATCGTCACGCCATGACCTTCAGGATGCGGTTCGCGCCCATGTGGCGGCGGGCAAACCCGTTCACGGGGAATGCGCGGGGCTGTTATGGCTGCTGGAGAGTCTGGATGCCTATCCCATGCTGGGTGTGATTGACACCCACGCGGCCATGGGGCGCCGCTTGACTCTGGGTATCGTGACGCAGTGGCTCTGACGGATTCAGTGCTGTTTCGTGCCGGCGAGCGGATTACCGGCCACGAATTCCACCACACAGCCTTGACGTCCCAGGAGGTGGCAGGATGGGACTCTGCGTGGGGCTGGCACGCGTGGGATGGCCGCGCGGTGCGTGAGGGTTTTTCGCGGGGAAACGTCCACGCGTCCTACATGCATTACCACCCGGCGTCGCTGCCACAGGCTGTAGAGCGTTTCGTGCGGGCGTGCGTTGACGCCCGAAACAGCGCATCTTAGCCCGCACGCGTTACACCACGGAGCTTAGCTTTCCGTCTGACATGGTCAGCTCGCGGTCGGCGTGGTCGGCGGCATCGCGGTCATGGGTGACCAGCAGCGTGCCCACGTTTTCAGAGCGGACCAGATCGAGTAGCAGTTCCATGACAATCCGGGAACGCTGGGAGTCGAGGGCTGAAGTGGGTTCATCGACAACCAGCAACTCCGGGGAGTTCATCAGGGCACGGGCAATGTTGACGCGTTGGCGTTGCCCGCCGGAGAGTGCCCCTACACGGCGGTCCGCACAGTCACCGAGATCAAGCCGTTCCAGCAGCTCCATGCCCCGGCTACGCACTTCCTTTCGCTGTACTTTTTGATGCCACGGCGGCCCGAGATGCCGCATCATTTCCAGCTGTTCGAGGGCGGTGAGAGAGAGGGGATGAGGTTGGACTGCTGGAACACAATGCCGATGCGGTTTCGCCTACACTCCGCGGCTTGCTTTCCACTCAAACGAGCAAGCTCTGTGTCTCCCAGCATGATGGATCCACTGTCGGGCGTGATGAGTGTTGCGGCGAGCGCCAACAGGGACGATTTTCCCGAGCCAGATGGCCCAGTAATGGAGATGAGTTCCCCAGGTTTCAAGGTAAAGGACACATTGTTCACAGCGGTGACGCGGTCTTTGCCGTCGGGGAAAGTGAGGGTGACGTCAGTGAAGGAAAGTTCTGTGGTCATCGGTTTTCCCCTAGGGCGGATAGTGCGGAGGCAGAGCGGAGGAAGCTTAGCGCCGCTGCCGCGCCGCCGAGCCCGAGAAGGAAAATAGCCACCGCCGGTAGAAGGATACTCCCAGGAGAGATAGAGAAGGGGAGTGAATCGCCAATACTGTGCGCGGCGATGAGCGTGATGCTGATCCCCAGCACAATGCCCAGGCCCAGAATCATCGCTGCCTGGCCTAGCGCGTCCACGATCAGCGCCGATGATGAGGCACCGAGTGCTTTCAGCGTGGCAATGTCTGGTTTGCGTTGCATCATCCATATGGTGAAAAACGCGCCAGTGACCAGGGCAGTGACAATAAACAACATGATGTTAATGAGCATCAGGCTCATGGATTGTGCTTTGAAAGCGGTTAACGCTTGGGGCATATCCTTCGTGGCTATCTGCACCACCTTGGGATTGTCCGGGGTGATGGCAGAACCGGTGAACACGACATTGGCGGGTTGATCGTCGGGAAGGCGCGTCCATAAGACTTTTTGGTGGCTGTACCAGTCATCACCAGTGATGCCGTCCACAATGAGTTCTTCACCCTTTATAGTGATGGTGTCACCTGCGCCGACTCCCAGGGCTTCCGCAGCGCCTGAAGATGCGTACACATGACCAGACTCCGGCAGCGGGGTGGCATCATCCGCCGGACCGGATGCACCTGGACGCACGGCAAGCACCGCCAGGGGTTCCTCATTGAGCACCACGCGGGTGATGCCAACGGCTGTGGCGGTAGGGGAGGCGTCGACAAGCGACTTTGTGTCGTCAAGGGTCAGCTCGGAGCGGTCGAGATTGTCATTTGACAGGTAGGCGTAGCTGCCACCCAGAGTGGAAAAAGCGGCAACGTTTTGATACCGCAAACCACCCGTCAAGCCGAAGAGGAAACTTACCAGCAGCGCCAGCATGGCCACCGTCAAGGTGATCAGCGTGAAGCGCCCACGGGCGGCGCGAATATCGCGAAGGGCCAGAAACATAACGCTGATTGTACAGTTGGTACGACCCTAGCCCAGCTGTGGTCTCGGTGCGCAGTCGGTCTACACTTAATGATCATGAACCAACCCCCTGAAGCCTTGCCGGGCGTCACCCTTGTGGGTGGCGGCCCTGGTGCCTGGGACTTGATTACCGTGCGCGGCATGCGCGCCCTGCAGAACGCCGATGTCATCCTCGCCGACCACCTCGGTCCCTCCACTGAGCTGGAAAAAGCTCTGCGACCTCTCCGGTAAGACGCTTATCGACGCCGCGAAATTACCGTACGGACGCCAGATGGCGCAGGAAAAAAATCAACGAAATCATGGTTGAACACGCGCGTCAGGGAAGCAACGTGGTGCGTCTTAAAGGCGGTGACCCCTACGTGTTTGGCCGGGGCTTTGAGGAGGTACAGGCATGCCAGGAAGCTGGCATTCCCTGCACAGTTGTACCTGGCGTGACCAGCGCCATTTCCGTGCCCGGCGCGGTGGGTGTTCCCTGTCACACAGCGGGGAGTTGTGCATTCTTTTACCGTCATCTCTGGCCACGTACCCCTGGGCATCCGCAGTCTCTGAACAACTGGGAGGCTTTGGCACAGACCGGCGGAACCCTTGTTGTGATCATGGGTGTGAAAAAAACTCGCGCAGTATCGCGGATGCGCTCCTTGCAGGTGGGCGTTCTGCTGATACACCCGCAGCTGTGATCCAAGAAGGAACCACCTCAGAAGAACGAACTTTTCGCTGCACGTTAAGTACGCTTGCAGATGTGATTGAGCACGAAAGTATCAAACCCCCAGCCGTCTACGTGATCGGCGAGGTGGCCGACCTGTGACCCGACCAGCCACCACAACACATACCTACCCCGTCACCGGCAATGCCTTTGGGCTGCCACTCCTGATCATCTCCGCGTTGCAGCTCATGGTGGTGCTGGACGGCACGGTGGTGAATCTGGCCCTGGCCCGCATCCAGGTGGAACTGGGTCTTACTGATTCTCTCCGCAGCTGGATTGTCACCTCCTACGCCCTCGCCTACGGCGGATTGCTACTTCTTGGTGGCCGACTGGGTGACGTGTTCGGGCGGAAACGCACATTCCTCATTGGGGTGAGCATGTTTACCCTTGCCTCGCTAGCCTGCGGTCTGGCTAACGGTGCAGGGAGTGCTGCTGGTGGCGCGCGTGATTCAAGGAATCGGTGCGGCCGTCGCATCACCAACAGCCATGGCACTGATCGTGGTGACTTTCGCGCCGGGGAAACCCCGCAACCAGGCTTTTTCCGTGTTTGCCATGATGACGGGGTTGGGGTCAGTGTTGGGGCTGGTTGTCGGCGGGGCTTTGACTGAAGCCAGCTGGCGCTGGATTTTCCTCATCAACGTGCCCATCGGCGTGTTCATTGTTGGGCTGGGTGTGAAGTACTTGTTTAGTACAGGGCAGTCCGAAAAAATGGCCCTTGATGTGCGCGGCGCCGTCTTGGCAACCGGGGCGTCGACACTTCTGGTGTTCGGTATGACGGAAGGCGGCGTTGGCTTCACCGCTCCCGTTATTGGATCCGTGGTTTTGGGTGTCGTACTGCTCATTGGATTCTTCCTCTCGCAGCGTACGGCCGCTAACCCGGTGCTTCCGTTGGGGATGTTTGCGCACCGAAGCCGCACGTTTGTGTTTGTGTCGCTACTGCTAGTGGGGGCACTACTCATGGCTATGACGGTTCAGGTTGCGCTCTTTGTTCAGGAGGTTCTGGGTTACGGACCGCTGACGGCTGGGCTGGCGTTCATCCCGTTTGCCTTTGCCCTGGCTACCGGGTCTGCCATTTCTGGACGGTTAGCTGAAGTGGTGTCCCCGCGTTGGATCGTTGCTGGTGGCGGCGTGATTCTCATCGGGGGGGTTTGTGTTTAGCTCCATGCTTGATGAGCACGCCTCTTATCTGCCGGACCTCCTGATTCCGATCTTGGTGATTGGTGTTGGCCTTGGCATTGTCCTGATCCCACTCACGTTGTCAGTGGTGGCTGGGGTGAAACCCACGGAGGTTGGCCCGCTGACTGCGACCTCGCTGGTGTGCCAGACCCTAGGCGGCCCGCTGGGGCTTGCTGCGGTCACGGCCTACGCAGAGATGCGTACTCGCAGCCGTCTGGGGTCCGCGTTTGACACCCTGAATCGCTCTGCACTTGACGACGCCGCCCGGGCCGCCCTCGGTGACGGCTACACCGGCTCCCTGCTCATCTGCGCAGGATTGGCCGTTGTGGTGGTCATCCTGGTGGTGGCATTTGTGAAATTCACGCCAGAGGATATTCGCGAGGGCAAGGCCGCCGAAGCTGCAGCACAGCGGGGCTAATGCAACCTACATCTTCCTCATCATTCTGATCAGCACAATGAGATGGCGATCAGGACTGCCGGGATGAAAAGCACCACACCAAGCATAAGAAGGCCAATAAGAATCTCGGCGGCACCAATGGTAGACATTGTTCCGACCCTACCGGAGATCAGCCCGTGGGATGAAGAATATGCGAATGCACTCGGGATAGTTTTGGAGCCATGAGATCGTTATCGTGGCCTACAAGGTGGGTGGGCTCGCCCCTGCGGGTGCTACTTGTCGTCGTATTTTCGGGGTTTTCCCTCGAAGAGCTTGCTGCTCATACAGTACGAAGCATACCTGATATGACTACTAACTTTGTCATTGCGTGTGCTCTGTTGTTTCACCCAGTGCGTCGAGAAATCTGCACAGGGATTATTGCGGTCAGTCTTTTCATCATCGTTTTTATGCCGTGGGAATCACATTTTACGCCGACAGCAGTCGTTTTTTATGTCACCTATCTTGTGAGTGCATATTCACCGCCGAAATGGCGGCGGGTATGGCTACCGGTGATTATTGTTGGTGTGGGTCTCGCTATCGTGATGAACCGCACGTTTATCGATGAAAATCTTATTCTCAGTGCTGACTCTCCAAGGCATATGGCGCGCCTGCAGCTGTACCCCATGATGGCTATCTTCAGCCTGATTGGGCTTGGTTTTTTCTGGCTTTTGGGCTTGCAGAGGCGCCGCCAGGATGCAGACCGTCAGGCGTTGAAGGATCGTGCCGAGTTGGCGGCTGTGGTGGAGCGCACCAGGATTGCCCGGGAAATGCACGATATTGTGGCGCATAACTTATCGGCGGTGATCGCGCTGGCAGATGGTGCGCGATACGCGGCGGCAAAAGACCCGCAGGTAGCCTCAGATACACTAGGCACCATCGCGGAGACGTCGCGCCAGGCATTGAACCAGATGCGTGGGTTGTTAAGCGTGCTGCGGGATGATGCAGTCCGTGATCCAAATGCAGTAGGTGTGTCTGCAGTTGAAGGTTTGCTTGCCGACGCCCACCGCACCGGCCTCACCGTCACCAGCACCGGTTTTGACGAGCTCCCAGAAGGGCTGCCGCAGCTGACGCAATCGACGTTGTATCGGGTTGTGCAGGAATTGCTCACGAACATGCTGAAGTATTCCCCAGATCGTCATGGCACACTTACCGCAGAGGTGACCGATCGCAGGATTCGCATCATCTCAGCAAATAAGCAGGGGGATTCTGAATCGGATCCGGGTTTCGGTCTGATCGGAATGAGGGAGCGGGTTCATGCGTTAGGTGGCACAATGCAAGTATCCCGTGATGAAGAATTTACTGTGACGGTGGAGTTGCCGCGATGACAAAAATATCCGTTGGGCTTGTAGACGATCAACCCCTGGTGCGTACTGGGTTTGCCATGCTCATCAATTCCCAAGATGATATGGAAACCAGCTGGGAAGCCAGTGATGGTGCGGAGGTTCCGACGCAAACCCATGCGGATATTGTGCTGATGGATGTGCAGATGCCCAAGGTCAACGGCATCGAAGCCACCCGCGCACTGCTGCGTTCAGATGCAGACACCAAAGTGATCATGCTGACAACCTTTGACGATCAGGATTTTGTCAGCGGTGCCATTGAGGCGGGGGCCAGTGGCTTTTTGCTGAAAGACGCGCAGCCCGAGGAGCTGCTTCACGCTATCCGGCTGGTATATGCCGGGCAAGCAGTGCTGGCACCAAAAGCGACAGCGAGGGTGCTGGGTATGCTGAAGAACCAGGGCGTCGATAAGCACGTGGAGCCTCCCGACCAGGGGGTACTGGACGAGCTCACCCCGCGGGAACATGAGGTTCTCAGGCTTATTGCGCTGGGGTTATCCAATGAAGAAATAGCGGTGGCGGAGTATGTGTCCATGGCGACGGTAAAAACACATGTGCGGCACATCCTCATGAAAACCAATTCGCGTGACCGTGTGCAGGCCGTGCTGTGTGCGTATCGGAACGGGTTGGTCACAACTGAGGAACTTTTGCGGCACCCTCTAGACTGACGCAGTGCTATACCACAAGGGTTAATGCTGTTGGTGAGGTTATTTCCATGGTCATTCCGGCTGCGCGGGCGATGGCTGCTACCTCATCGATGCTGATGGGGTCCTGTTCGCTCAGCGCCAGTACGCGCGCGAGTTCCCCTTTGTAGTGCTTATTAAAGTGGCTGACCACCTTGCGGGAACCGTCCGGCTGAACGGACTCCACCCGAACCGTAATGGCGGTTTTCAATCTGCCCAACTGCTGGTAAGTGCCGCTGCGCAGATCCACCACCAGGTCATCGGCTGACGACAGCACCTCAGTAATCAGCCCTCCCCACCGGGACTTCAGTGTGGGGGTTGTGCTGCTGCTGCGAGTGGGTAGCTTTGTGCCGCCCGACAAGCGATAATGCGGAATCAAGTCCCCGGCACGCACCACACCAAACAGGGCCGATCCTATGGCCAGGCGCTGCAATGCCTCGTTGGGAAGGGTGCCGGCGGACAGGCGTCGTAGAGCACACCCGTGTAACGGAGGATCGCCGGGGTGGTGGGGGAGGTGAGGAGCTGTTGGTTTGCCTCCACCTCGGCGGCGAGCTTGTCGCTGATGCCCAGGACAGTGAACGGGTCATCCAAGGCCACGAGGTCAGCAGCTATCTGTTTCCGCACTGAATTCAATTCAGGGAAACTCAGGGAGTCCCAGTCTAGGGGCGGGTGGTCACCGCCGAAAGATTTGGTTTCGCTTGGTGGGAGGACAATGAGCATGCACTCAACAATAACCGGGTATATTTACTTTTCATGATTACCCGTATGTCCACGCTCTTTCTGCGTACCCTGCGTGAAGATCAGCCGACGCTGAGGTTCCCAGCCACAAGCTCCTTGTCCGCGCCGGATACATCCGTCGCGTGTCGCCAGGTGTGTACTCGTGGCTGCCGCTGGGCTTGAAAGTTCTGCGCAACATTGAGCGTGTTGTTCGCGAGGAAATGCAGGCCATCGGTGCCCAGGAAATTGAGCTTCCTGCGCTGCTGCCACGCGAACCCTATGAGGTGACTAACCGCTGGACGGAATACGGTGATGGGTTGTTCCGGCTGAAGGACCGCAAGGATGCCGATATGCTGCTGGGACCCACCCATGAGGAAATGTTTACCCTGATGGTCAAGGACATGTACTCCTCCTACAAGGATTTCCCCGTCACGCTGTTCCAGATTCAGACGAAGTACCGCGACGAGGAACGTCCCCGCGCCGGTATTCTGCGCGGGCGCGAGTTTGTGATGAAGGACTCCTACTCCTTTGATATGACCGATGAGGGGTTAGAGGACTCTTACCAACGCCATCGTCGTGCCTACCAGCAGATTTTCGACCGCTTGGGTGTTGACTATGTGATCTGCAAAGCAACATCAGGTGCCATGGGCGGTTCCGCCTCTGAGGAATTCCTCGCCGTGTCGCCCAATGGCGAAGACACGTTTGTGCGCGCCACCCACGGCGACTATGCGGCAAACGTGGAGGCCGTGGTCACGCAGCCGGGTGTGGAACGCGAGATTGAGGGTTTGCCCGAGGCACAGGTGCACGAAACACCGAAGTCAGAAACCATTGATGCACTGGTTGATTGGGCGCGCTCGGCTGGAGTGCGTGTCGACGGCCGCGAGGTCCAGGCATCCGACACTCTCAAGTGCTTGATGGTGAAAGTCACCGCCCCCGGTGAGGAACCCGAACTGCTGGGCGTGCTGGTTCCAGGCGACCGCGAAGTGGACATGAAACGCCTGGAAGCATCACTCGAACCAACCGTGGTTGAACTCGCCTCTGAAGCTGATTTTGCCGCTAACCCGTTCCTGGTGAAAGGCTATGTGGGTCCGCGTGGTCTGGCAGCCAACGGCGTGCGCATGCTCGCCGATCCCCGTGTCGTTCGCGGCACCACCTGGATCACGGGTGCCGACGCCCCCCAACGCCATGTTGTTGGACTCGCTGTAGGTCGTGATTTTGAGCCTGACGGTTACATCGAAGCCGCCGAGGTGCATGAAGGCGACCCCGCCCCTGATGGACAAGGCACCCTTACCCTTGAACGGGGCATTGAGATCGGGCATATTTTCCAGCTTGGTCGCAAATACACTGATGCCTTTGACGTGCAGATTCTCGACGAAAACGGCAAGCGATCCATCCCCACCATGGGGTCATATGGAATCGGTGTATCACGCCTCGCCGCGGTTGTGGTGGAGCAGCGCCACGACGACAAGGGGCTCAACTGGCCGGTAGAAATCGCCCCCTACCAGGTGCATGTGGTGGTGGCCAACAAAGACTCTGCCGCTGCCGCCGCCGCTGAAGAGGTAGCGCAGGAACTCTCCAATGCTGGGTTGGATGTGCTTTTCGACGACCGCCCCAAAGTCAGCCCCGGCGTCAAGTTCAAGGACTCCGAACTCCTGGGTATGCCCTACGTGGTAGTACTTGGGCGCTCCTTCGCCGACGGCAAGGTCGAGCTTCGGGTTCGCGGTGGCGAGACGGAAGAATTGCCGTACGGTGAGGTTATCGCCAGAGTGAGTGAGTTGGCGCGGGGATAATTGTAGTTACCGCATCCAACTGGTTGGTTAGGTGCGGTGCTGCCGCTGGGCCACCTCGTTTGGGGGACATTTTTTCATAGAAAACCCGTTCCAAATAAGAGTTCAATGATTATTGAATAAACCCCATTCATGGGCGACTGTCCCGGTGATTAGCTCAGACCATGGTCACTATGGTCACTTCATTGAGACGATATCCCACCCAGACACTTGCCGCGATTATGAGTATTGCGGGTGTGCTGTTGGCAGTACTAACAGTGCCGCAGGCTGTTGCTCAGAACTCCTCGGATTCACCATCCACGTCGGTGATTATCGACGCCTCGGGTTCCATGCTCGTCCCGGATGCTGGTGGACAAACCCGCATGGATGCCGCGAAACAAGCAACCGAAGGCTTACTCAACGACCTCCCCAAAGAACAACGGTTATCCCTGTTAACCTATGGCACCCAGACCGGTAGTGGTGATGAGGAGAAAGCCCCAGGCTGCCAGGACGTCACCACTTTGGTGCCCATGGGTGGCAATCGCGCGGAGATGGTCTCCAAGGTCAAAGGCTTAAATCCTAGGGGCTATACCCCGATTGGGAAATCCCTACAACAGGCGGAGAAAGAACTGCCCGGCCAGGGTGCACGGCAGATTGTTCTGGTCTCGGACGGTATTGATACCTGCGCCCCACCACCAGTGTGTGAGGTAGCTAAGCAGATTCGTCAGCGTGGGGTGGATATTGTCATCAATGTGATTGGGTTGAATGTGGATGACCAAGCCCGTAGTGAGTTGCAGTGTGTGGCCAAAGAGGGTGGGGGATCGTATGCGGATGCGAAAGACGCGGCATCGTTAAAAGAGCAGTTGGTGTTGAAGTCCACTCGTAACCTGCAGGGCTACAAAGCCAGCGGTGAGCAGGCTCATGGGACGCCGACGGCTGCGGATGCACCTGTAATTGAGGCAGGTGGGATGAAAGACGGGAAACCCGATCCGAAACATTATCAGGATGTGATTCCTGCTGCGAAGTCTGATTCCAAACAGGAGTTGCACTGGAAAGTGAAACTGGACAAAGGGGAGAGATTTGGCATTGGGTTTATGGCCCCACCGCCACCACTGACAGGGAATAGTCTTGGCAGCTACATCATCATGAATGCGAACATTAAGGGTCCTCATGGTAGTCCGTGCGTGAATAACAGTAGGGATAGCAATAGCTCCGAGTTTTCTCATCCTTTAGAGGGGTTTGCTCTTTCGGAGGTGGCTGGTGAGGGATTTTCTTCCTGTGAGCCGGGCGAATACGATGTTTTTGTGGAAAGTAGTGGTCCTGCTGCTGCGAATCAGGATCTTCCGCTTGAGCTGATGTTGTGGAAAGTGCCAGAGGCTGCTGATGCGACAACCACTTCGGCACCGCCGACGGATAAACCGCAGCCAACAAACGTTGAGCTGGGTACCTCAGCTGGTAAGTTGCCTAGCGCGTTGGGTCCGTCTGAGGCGCCGACTGTGAAGCCTGGGACCTACGATGTGGAGATTGTTCCTGGTGAAATGCTGTGGTTCAAGGTTCCTGTGGCTGAGGGGCAGCGTTTGCAAATGGCGTTTGATGTGCCACCAATTGATGTAGAAAACCCCAACGATCTGAAAGAGGACCTAGGACGGAGGATTTCCTGGAATGTGATGGGACCGACGTTCTATCCGCTATCTACGAATGCGCTCAAGGATGACACTTATTTTCATGATGACAATGTGGAAGCCATCAAAGATAAAACGACGACTGGCACGATGACCACTCAGCCGATTCGCTGGAACAATATAAATAGCAGTGACTTGGATGTTTATGGTGGTTTTGTCTCTGGGGAACAATACGTCGCTCTAAGGTACAGCACTCTTTTCCGCAAGGCAGATCAAAATACGCAATCGATTCCGGTTAAGTTCCGCGTCGCGGTGGCTGCCACTGGTGAGGCGGAAAAGGCTCCGACGTTGACTTATCGGAATAATGGTCAACAGTCGACGACCACGTCAGCGGCATCGGATGCCTCGACAACTAACAACGCCGACGGCGGCAACGACACGGGCGGGATTAAGCCTACTGCCACGATGCTCGCACTTGGCGGTGGTGCTGTGGGGCTTGTCGCACTTCTTGTGATTGGCGTGGTGATCATCATGCGCAAGCGGCGATAGTTCCAGTACAAGTGTGTAAAGTTTGTATACGCTTAGGTCGGAAATGGGGTGTTTCCAGGCCTGACGGTATACAAACTTTACATAACCCGCATTTTGATCGATCATCACAGCCCAGCAACTCGTTGTGCGTCACCGCAGGCTTTCGTAAATCCCCAGTAACTGTTCGGTGAGCGGGGATTGCACTGTCCGGGTTTGGGAGTTCAGCATGTGCGAGCTCATCGTAGAAACTTGGCTGGGGTTTTCAAGCAGGTAGCGTATCGCCTCCGCAATGTTTTTGGCGAATGGTTTGTTTGTCAGCAGTCCACCGTCGTCTGGGATGACTTCACCAAGATCGGCATCGCAGTACACCACTGGCGTACCAGCTGCAGTGGCTTCCAGGAGCGTCATGGGCTGGTTGTCAAAGTCATAGGAGCTGAGCACAAAAATGTGGTGGTCGCGCATGGCTTCCACAACGGTGCTTTGTGGTACGCCTCCGTGCAGATGTACGCGGTCTCCCTAGACGGTGGTGCTTGATGTATCGGCGTACAGAAGGAAGATTCGGGCCGTCGCCGTACATGTCCACGGTCACCGAGTCAGGAAGTTGTTTCATGGCTTTCAAAAACACCAGTGGACGTTTCTCGTTGGACATGCGTGAGCACCACAGGATGCGTAAATCTTCACCGGGGCTGTAATGCCGGGGCGAGGAAGTGTGAAGTTTGTCCACAAGCGACGGATCCAAGCCGTTGGACAGGACTGTCAGGGGTTTGGTTACGCCCTGATCCTGGAGTTTTTGTGCAAAGTGGTGAGAGGGGACAATGACATGTTGGGCATGGTTTGCCTGGCTGACCATCACGCGCCACATGCGTCGGGCGAGGCGAGTGCGAGTGTAGGATGCTTGTTCAAGGCTGATGGACGAGCGTGGCACAAAATGTTTGTGCATCCACGCCAGCCATATGCTGGAGACGTGGGGCATTGGCAGGACGTCGCGCACATAGGCGTCGATACGCGTGTGCATGGATTGCACCAGCGGAATGTTGAAGATTTCGCTGGCCCGTACGCCGGCGAAGGCGGCACCCATTTCGCTATGAACGTGGATTATGTCGATGTCACCGAGTTTTTCGATGCTGGATACCCCTGCGTTGATGACCTTGCGAGGTGGCCAACAGAAAGGGTACCCGTCTGGTTTGATGACGCTGCTGGTGGGCAGGCGAACCACGGTGGGGTCATCACTGGGTTCGTGAAGCGGACAGAAAACCGTAACCGTGTGTCCAGCTGCTTCCAGGGTGTCCTTCTGCGCCTTGATCGAGGTTTGAACACCACCCAGTGTTGGCAGGTAGTAATCAGTGAACACGGCTATATGCATGAACCGCACTATACCGTGTATGAGGGAACCGCCGCGTACAAAAAGAGCGAAGTTCTGTGGTGTTTGGGTATCGACGTCCTGTTAGTTACGGAGTGCTTTTATGGCTTCGGAGTACACCGTCAGTAACTGGTCGGTGTACTGGTGTTGCATGGTGGTGCCTCGCGCGGCGATCATGTGCTCACTCATCTCCGAAATGCAGTCGGGATGGTTGAGAATGTTGCGTAGAGTGGCTGCGACGTCCTGCGCGTCAGGGCTGGTGGTGAGTATTCCGCCGCCGTCAGGAACAGTTTCACTGAGATCTGGATCGCAGTAGAGGATAGGCGTTCCCGCTGCGATAGCTTCCAAAAACACCATGGGTTGGTTATCAAAATCGAAGGAGGTGGACACAAACACATGGTGGTTGCGCATTGCGTCCAATACCGCGTTTTGTGGGACGCTGCCATGCAAGTGGACACGCTGCTCCAGCCCGTGGCGGCGAATAAAACGTCGCACTGATGATAGTGCTGGACCCGTGCCATACATGTCGGCGATCACTGTTGGGGGAAGCTGGCAGATTGCCTCTAAGAACGCGAGTGGCCTTTTCTCTTGGGATACCCGCGCGCACCACATCACGCGCAGTGGTTCTCCGGCTGAGCGTGTGCGTGGTGCAGAGGGTGGAAGTTGGTCCAGAACCGCTGGTTCCAGCCCGTTGGACAGCACCGTGAGTGGTTTGATCACACCTTGGTCGTGGAGTTTGCGGGCAAAGTGGTGCGAGGGAACGATGACATGTTGCGCCTGATTCGCCTGGTTGACTAGCAGACGCCACATGCGCCGAGCGAGGCGGGTGCGTGTGTAATGCGCTGGTGTAAGGGGAATATCAGCGAGGGGAATAGAACGTCGATGGAGTGAGGCCAGAATGAATGTGCTGACTGAAGGCAAGGGTAAAACGTTTTTGTGTACACATCAACGCGACCATGCATGGTTTGTACGATTGGAATTCTTAGTGACTGCCCAGCGTGGATGCCGCCGATTGCGGCTGCCATTTCACTGTGAATGTGAATAATATCCACGTCGCCTAGCTCACGTATGTGGGAAATGGACGCGTCAATAACTGCGTCTGGTGACCAGGCGAAAGGATAGTTGTCTGGTTTGAAACGCGTGCTCGTGGGGAGGCGCACAATGCTCGGATCGGTGCTGGTCTGGTGCAGTGGACAGAAAATAGTGACTTTGTGCCCAGCCTTTTCAAGGGTGTCTTTTTGCGCCTTGATGGAGGTTTGAACCCCACCCAAGGTAGGCAGATAGTAGTCAGTAAACACCGCGATGTGCATGATCAGCACTATACCGTGAAGGCTGTGGGGAGGGTCGTGGTTTTGCTAGGGTGAATGAAAGTGTGATGTTAGGTGCGAGGATATAGAAAGCGGACATGGCAACAATACTGATCACGGGAGCCACTGGTTTTCTGGGTAAATATGTTGTGGATGAGTTTCTGCGGCATGGCTACCAAGTTGTTGCTCACGGCAGGAACGCCACGCGGCTTGTGCAGCTACATGACCAGGGTATACAGACGCTGCAGGGTGATCTGCAAGAGCTGTCGCATCTGACGATGCGTGTCGACGCCGTGGTACATGCCGCCGCATTATCCACCATCTGGGGTCCGTGGCAGCGGTTTTATCGCAACAATGTTGAGGGTACTCGTCATGTAGTTCAGTTTTGTCAGGCAAATAGTATCCCGCGTCTTGTGTTTATTTCATCTCCGAGTATTTATACAATGCCAAAAGACCGGCTGGGTATTCGCGAAGATGATGTTGATGAACGCAACATGCTCACCAACTATATTCGCAGCAAAATTATGGCCGAAGCCGTGGTCCGGGAAGCAAGTGAATCGGGTATAAGCACAGTGATTTTGCGACCACGCGGTATTGTTGGAGTGGGGGATACCAGCATTGTTCCGCGATTATTGGAGGCAAACCGGACAATGGGAATCCCGCTATTTCGAGGCGGGCACAATGTTGTGGATCTCACCTGCGTTGAAAACGTTGCCTTGGCTATACGGTTGGCGGTGGAGGCGGATGCCAGCGCCATTACTACCGGTGTCTACAACATTACAAATAAAACTCCACGCAGTCTCATCTCCATTCTTGAACAGCTTTTTTCCGGGCTATCCACAACACCGCACTATCGGAATCGATATTTCTGGATCGTGTACGGTGTTGCCGCCGCTGTGGAATGCCTATACAAAGTGCTGCGCATTGATAAAGAACCCATGATTACGCGGTACACGGTATGCACGCTGGGGTGTTCACAAACCCTTGATGTGAGTGCCGCCACACGCGATTTAGGCTACGAGCCGATAATGAGCCTTGACGAAGGGATAGCGCGCTATGTCGCTTCACTCACCAATTAACGACGCCGCGTCCACACCACACGGCATCACAAAGATACGCTATTACCAGTGCGGATATTGTGTGAATGAGATGTCACACATCTACAAGGGGTACCCGAAAGAAAAACGAATTTTTCCGGCCGGGGTGTTTCTCTTGGAACATGCTACCGAGGGGAGAATCCTGTTTGATACAGGGTATTCCCGCGATATTTTCACAGCCGGTTGGCGCAGTAAGCTCTACCAGGCACTGAATCCAGCGACGGTGACGGCTGAAGATGAGCTGCCTGCACAGCTGGAAAAAGATGGCATCGCGCCGGAGAGCATCAACTACGTTATTCTGTCCCATTTACACCCCGATCACATCGGTGGGGTGAAATTCTTTCCGCAGAGCACGTTCGTGCTATCGCAGGAAAGTTACGATGTATTCCGCACGCCAAAGCTTGCCGACCTCGTGTTTCCTTCTTTTTTGCCCAACTGGTTTGCAGAGAAAGTCCACGTTGTTGATAGCCACCGTATGCTGCTTGATACGAATACCGGGGTTGAAGGACATGACTTCTTTGGTGACGGGAGCCTTCTGCTTACAGGACTAAACGGACATGCACGCGGCCAGGTTGGTGCTTATCTTCCTGGGCAGTTGCTGCTGGCTGCTGATGCATCGTGGGGGACTGATCTGATCGATTACACCGATTCGATGCGCTTTCCAGCGCGGTTGATCCAGGCCGACTATGGCGAATACAAACGAACGGTGGGTCGTGTGAAGCATCTGCGTGAGATGAATATTGACGTCTACTTCAGCCACGAGCGATACTCAGTGAAAGACATTCTGTAATGAGCGGAGTTCGGCAGAAACTGCTGGTAGCCGTTTCTTTTGTGCAGAATCGGTGGTTGCGCAGGCTCCATACGCGTGCTGCTGTTGAGCGCTTTCAGGCGCGCCATGTGAAAAAGCACGGCGCTTTTCTGCGTCAGCATTCCCCGTATTTTCGTGATCGTCCGCTTATCCGCAGTGTGGAAGACCTGGAGCAATACCCACTAATGGATAAGGCGATGATGATGGCGGAGTTTAACGCATTAAATACCTGCAATCTGGATCGAGACACTGCCTTGGATATTGCCATCCAGTCGGAGAAAACTCGTGACTTCCAGCCGATGTATAACGGGGTATCGGTGGGGTTATCGTCAGGAACAAGCGGGACATCGTGGGCTTTTTGCTATCAGCGACAAGGAACGCTACGCCTGGGCCGGTGCCGTGCTGGCCCGCTTTTTGCCTAAGGGCCGGCTGCGCGGACATCGCATCGCCTTTTTCTTGCGGGCGAACAACAACTTGTATGAGACGGTGAAGTCTAGGTTTGTTACCTTCCAGTATTTTGACACCTACCGACCCATGGCGGAGCATATTGATGCGCTGCGTGATTACCAGCCAACCGTGCTTGTGGCACCCCCCTCGGTGTTGAATGTTCTTGCCAGTGCTGTGGAGTCGGGTGAGCTTGTGCTTAAGCCGGATAAAATTGTTGCGGTGGCGGAAGTGCTCACGGTGTTTGATCAGCGTCGTTTCAAAGAAGTTTTCGGGCACGACATTATTTTTCAGGCGTATCAGTGTACGGAAGGCTTTTTGGCCTACACCTGCTCTCGCGGGTCACTGCACCTGAATGAAGACATTGTGTATTTTGAGAAGGACTTTCTTGATGATCGCCGTTTTGTTCCGATCCTCACGGATTTTCGGCGCAGAACACAGCCGATTGTTCGCTACCGGCTCAACGATGTCCTAGTGCTCGCTGATAAGCCCTGTACCTGTGGCAACGCAACAACGGTGATTGAGCGTATTGAGGGGCGCGAGGATGATATCTTCCTTTCCCTAGTGTGACCGGTGGTCAGGTCACCGTCTTCTCTGACATGATTGAGCGTTGTCTATTGTATTGCGATGGCGTGACGGATTATCGAGTTGTGCAGGTTGCTGCAGATAAGGTCACCGTCTATGTCGATCCGGCAAACACGCGCATTCACGATACGATTACCCACGAGTTTACGTCGTTAAGCTCTAAGCTGGGTTTTGTTATGCCGGAGATGAATTTCCAGCCGTACGCGGTTGAACCTGGTGTCAAACTTAAACGTGTGGAGCGGCGGTGGTCGCCACTTCAGCAGCCCCTGCAATAAAGACTGCCGGGCGTACACGTGCGGATTTTATGCCTCGGGTGGTTTTACCCAGGCGTTGCCGTACTTGACCGTGTAGAACCGTGCCGGAGATGACCGCAGCGTCGATAAGCTCCTCGCCAGGGAAGAGGGTAAAGGTCCAGGAATCACGGAGTTCACAGTCGGGCATGGTGGTGCCGCATTGCAAGGTGAGGGCTTTCCAAAGCTGCAGGGTCATGAGTTTGCGGGTGTCATATCCACGCACGGTGAATCGCTCGACGGAGGCGGCAACTATGGCATCATAGCTTCCCAACGCCAGCCCGGCTTCGGAGGTGATGGTGACAAATAAGCTCCATGGCGCACCGTCAGCGCAGTGATTGCGTGTAATTCCGATGCGTTCGTCACTGAATTCTGGTTGCGTGACTTCAGGCTGGTCGCGGCGAATGTTGCGGGGCAGGGGCGGGCGGACGTCGAAAAGCTGCGGATTGGGTACCAGCAGTGGCCCGAAAGTGGCGGTGTCGGCGAAGCGGGCATCGCTAAACAGCGCTGTTAGTTCCTGCGTTGCAGCTGCGGCTGCCTCCCATGCAGATGCATCAAAAGCGCTGGTGAGATAGTCGGCCGTGGGGATGGGAACCCCTGCGGATGTGAGGGAGCTAGCTACCGACGGCGCGAGCCATCCCGAGCGACGCAGGTGGTCTGGCAGTTGGTTGCTCATACCTTACGAGGCTACTGGGTGTCGTCTGAATGGGTGAGTTCGCCGCGCACCCGCATGAGGATCACGCCGAGGCGATTTTTCCCGGAACCGTCGCCGCCATCTGCCCAGTAGGAATCTTTGGTGGTGTGTTCGATGAGGATTGCATTTCCAGTAGCGATGAGTTCCGCAGCAATGTCAGGGTTTTGAGTGAACTTTGCCAACACGGCATCGTACATGATGCGTTCTTTCACCGATTCCCAGTCTTTGCGCAGCGGTTTCTTGCGGTCCCTGCCCGCGCGGGCGGCGAGCATGGGGGAGGCGAGCCGACGGATGTTCTTCTGGATTGTTGTGTCGTTGAACTTCATGGCCTGGAAATAGTGTTCAGAGGTTGGCCACGTGGTGCCGTCAAGTTCGAAGCTGTAGGCGGCGAAGTTGGACATGTAGCCGTAGTCGTCGTTGGTGCTGTAGAAACGGATTTCGTGGGGGTGGGTGTCCATATCCCCAAAGGTAGCAAATATGATGTGCGGTTGCTGGGTCCGTATGATGCCCCCGTCTTCCGTGCCCTCATGCAACTGCGGGCCGGAATACCTCAGTGTGAGACTTCCGGCCCGCAAGGGAATCTGACTGCCGTGGTTCTTCTACAGCAGCGACGGTGTTGCCGCCAGCAGGGTACGAGTGTACTCCTGTTCGGCATGGTTGAAGATGTTGTCGGTGGTGTTTTGTTCGATGATCTCACCGCTGAGCATCACGCAGATGCGGTCGGAGACGTACCGCACGGTGTTGATGTCGTGGGAGATGAACACCAAGCCCAAACCGAACTCTTTCTTCAGGTCAAGCAGCAGGTTCAGCACCTGTGCGCGCACTGACACGTCCAGCGCGGAGGTTGGTTCGTCCGCGATGATCAGGTCCGGTTCCAGCGCCAATGCGCGAGCGATGGCGACGCGCTGGCGCTGACCACCGGAGATTTGCCGGGGGAGTACGTCAAGAGCGGATTGCGGCAAACCCACAAGACTGACCAGCTCGCGGACTCGTTTTTCCCTGGATGCAGGATCTCCAACTCCGTGGACCTTCAACGGGTCGAGCAGCTGATCATGCACAGACATGCGGGGGTTCAGCGAGGTTGCCGGATCCTGGAACACCACGGACACGGATTGCCCGAGTTGCTTGCGTTGCGCCCCGCGCGGTTTAAGGGGAACACCTTTGAACAGGATCTTCCCTGAGGTGAGCGGCTGCAGGCCAACCATGACGCGGGCCAAGGTGGATTTACCACAGCCGGATTCGCCCACCAGCCCCACAACCTCGTCACGTCGGGCAACAAAGTTGATGTTTTTGTTGGCGTGAACAGTATCGGGTCGGAAAAGTTTTCCTGTACGGGTTTTGTGGACGACGTTTCCGTCAACAACTTCGATGATCGGCGTGGTCACCGGGGTGGTCTCAGTCATGATTGTTCTCCAGATTCTCCGAGTATGCTGAGCAGTTCATCAGTGACAGCGTAGGAGTGGGTTGTTCCGGGGATGGCGCGCATGTGTGGCTTTCGTGCAGGCCAATAGTGGGATAGCTGGAGCGCGGCGCAAAGCGGTCGCCGTCCACAAATTCGCGCGGCGAAGGCACGGTTCCGGGGACTTGGTAGAGGCGATCCACACCAGCCTCGATGGAGAGCACCGAGCCGAGAAGGCCCCGGGTGTATTCGTGTCGGGGGTCGGTGAGTATTTCGCGCGTGGTGCCTTGCTCCACCACCTGACCCGCGTACATGACGGTGATTTTGTGTGCCAGGCGGCCGACGAGTGCCAAGTCGTGGGACACAAAGATCATGGCAAAACCGAGTTTCTCGCGCAGGTCGTTGAGTAGCTGCACAACTTGGTGCTGCACGGTCACGTCGAGAGCAGTGGTGGGTTCGTCGGCGATGAGCAGTCGCGGATTGCGGGTCAGCGCCATGGCGATGAGCACGCGTTGACGCTGGCCGCCGGATAGCTCATGCGGGTAGGACTGCAGTGTACGTTCGGGATCCAAGCCCACCAGTTCCAGCAGTTCCTCGGCGGTTCGTTTGCCGCCACGTTTGGTCAGCTGCTTCATCTGGGTGCGGATCAGCATGGACGGGTTGAGGGCGCTGAGTGCATCTTGGTAGATCATGGCAATCTCATGGCCGCGCAGTGCGTTGTGCTCTTGCGGGCTGAGTTCCAGCAGGTTCTTGCCGTTGTAGATGATCTCGCCGCTGAGTTTCGCAGTCTTGGGAAGCAGGCCCATAATGGCCATGGCGGTGATGGATTTACCGCACCCGGATTCACCCACCAGGCCCATGGTTTCCCCGGCGCGAACGGTGAAGTTGACGTTATCAACAATCTTCACGTCGCCGTGGGAATTGGGGAACTGGATGGAGAAGTTGCGGACCTCAATGAGATTGTCGTCGGCACCGTCGAACACAAGGCGTCGATCGCTGTTCTTCTCGGCTTCGGCCAGTGCCGACAGGGATTCGTTGAGCGATGCCGCTGCTTCTTCGGCACTGGTCTGGCCGAGGGTGTTGGCTTCGGTGACCACTTCGTTATCAGGTTTCGACGCCGCGGCAGGCTTCACCGCTGGTGCTGCGAGGGCGTCGGTAAGCCCCTCCGCAAGGATGTTCAACGCCAGCACTGTGAGCAGGATCATCAGGCCGGGGAAGAACGTGGGCCACCATGCACCGGTGAGCAGGAGCTGTTTGCCGTCGGCGAGGATGTTGCCCCACGAGGGATTCGGGGGTTTCACACCAGCGTTGATGAAGGACAGGGAGGCTTCGAAGACCACGGCATCGGCAACCAGAACCGTGGCGAACACGGCGATCGGGCGATGCAGTTGCGGGCCACATGTTTGAGCAGGATGTGTGCGGTAGAGGCACCCAGCACGCGGGAGGCGGAGACGTAGTCTTCACCGAAGGCAGCAATGACGTTGGCGCGGACTACACGGGATAGCTGCGGCACGTAGAGGAAGCCGATGGCGAAGACCAGCACGGGAAGGGAGTTACCAAAAACAGCAACAAATACGGCGGCCAAGGCGATGCCTGGGAAGGACATGATGATGTCCAGCACACGCATCAGCACCTCAGACACAGCCTTGCCAGCGGTAGCGGCAATGGACCCCAATACTGAGGCCGCGACCAGCGCTGCAGCCGTAGCACACAGGCCGATCACCAGCGATGACCGCGCACCGTAGGCCACACGGGAGAAAATATCGCGCCCAATAGCATCGGTACCAAACCAATGATCACCACTCGGAGGTTTCACCGGCGGCCCTGAAGCCAAGGGGGAGTAGTTGGTCAGCAGCGGGGCCATCACGGCCACAGCCATGACCAGTAGTAGGAAGGTCACCGCGATTTTGGACGGTGCCGGAAGATTCTTCAGATTACTGAAACGGCCACCAGCTTTGTTTTCAAGCTTGGTTGTCAGGTTGCTTCTCATCAAATGCTCCTGATCCTCGGATTGACCAGGACATAGAGCATGTCCACGGCAATGTTAATGATGATGAAGGCAATGGCCACCGTCAGGGTCACACCCTGCACAAGGTATACGTCGTTACGCGTGACGCCATCCAAAATAAGCTGGCCCATCGCCTGAATGTTAAAGATGATCTCAATAATGACGGCGCCACCCATCAAGTAACCCACACGCAAACCCAACACTGTGATCGGTGTGATCAGCGCGTTACGCAGCACATTTCGGGCAACAACCTCTGATTTCGGAATGCCAGCACCAATGGCGGTGCGCACATAGTCCTTATCCAACTCTTCGACCATTGACGTACGCACCACGCGGGCCAGCGAACCGGCAACAGGAATAGCCAACGCCAAGGCGGGCAAGAAAACGTTATTCAGATATACCGCAGGGTCCTCGCTGAAAGGTGTCCACCGAACAACAGCGGGGAAGATACCCCAGCCACCTGGAATCGTGCCCAGCCACTGGATCAGCAAAATAGCCAACCAGAATGAGGGGGGTAGCCAATGCCGCGATCGAAAAAATACGAATAACCTGGTCGGGCCACTGGTCGCGATACAACGCCGCAACCACCCCCAACACCAAGGCCACTGACACAGCAATCAACAAACCAATAAACGTCAACTGTAACGTGATCGGGAAAGCTTTCTGCACTACATCCGTCACAGCTGAATTACCAGCGGTGGTACCAAGATCACCATGGAACATGTTCCACAGGAAATTACCGTAACGGATCAGGAGTGGATCGTTAAGACCGTTTGCTTCGCGGTAGGCTTCCAGTGCTTCCGGGGACGCCGTTTCACCCAGTGCCAAGCGTGCCGGATCAGCTGGGCTGAACGACATGATAAAAAACACCAGGAAAGTGACACCCAGAATCATGATCGGCAACGCGACGAGGCGCCTACCAATAAGCCGAAGAAGATTAGACATGACAACTTTTCTTTCAGAGGGAAATATTGAACCCGGCGCAGTCACAAACAAGAAATGTGTGTGGCCGCGCCGGGCAAGTAGCGGTGCGGACCCGCTAGATGTGGTTGTTACTTGGTGGATCCGACGTCCAGGAACCGCAGGCCGGTGACGCTGATCGGCTTGAAATCAACGAGCGTGCTGCCGTCCCATGCGGTGGGTGTCTTGCGGTGGAAGAGCGGGTACAGCGGAACTGTCTCAGAGATGAGGTCAAATAGCTTGTCCCACGTTTCCTGCGCTTCGGTGTCGGAAGCAGCCTGGATGCCCTTGTCAAGGAGTTCTTGAACCTGCTTGTAGGAGTCACTTCCTTTCCAGTGCATGCGGGTGTCGGTCCAGGTGTCACCGGAGTACCACCAGCGCATCAGCAGGTCGGGGTCTTTGCCGAATACGGATGGGTCACCGGGGGCGATGACAACGTCGTAGGCTTCCGGTTTGCCGTCGATGGTGTTGTACACGTCGGAGGACTTGGCCTGGGAGAACTCCACCTTGATGCCAATGTCTGACAGCGATTCTTGGATGAGCGGTGTGCACTGGCGAACCCAGTCGTGGTCGGTGCACAGGAGTCGGAAGCTGGTGAGCCCGGTTTCGCCGAAGAGTTCTTTAGCCTTGTCGGCGTCGTGGGCGTATACCGTGCTGGCCTTGTTGTAGTTCGGGTGGCTTTCCTGCAGGAAGGAGGTGACTGCGCTGGCCTGCCCACTCATGCCTGTTTCGATGACGCGATCCATGTTGATGGCGTATAGGAATGCTTGGCGGTTCTTCACGTTCGAGAAGGGGTTACCAGCGTCGTTGTTGAACATGGCGAAGAGCAGACCGAAGCCCTGCTCTGATTCCACGTTGCCAGTGGCCTTGAGCTGTTCGATGTTGAGGTAGGGCACCGAGTCAATGGCCTGCGTGGACTTGGACTGGAGTGAGTTGATGCGGGTGGAGGCATCGGGAATGATCTGCCAGTTCATCTTGGCGGCCAGAGCAGGGCGGCTGCCGTTGTAGTCATCGAAACGCTCAAACTTGATCACCTTGGAGGAACCACCATTGTCGGTGAGCTTGTACGGGCCGGTGCCTACGGGCTTGGAATCGAATCCCTTGGCATCGGCTTCCACCACGGACTTAGGCACGATCTTGACCACAGCGAGGCGTTCGGCGAATACGCCGGTGGGGTACTCGGTTTCCACGGTGACGGTGGTGTCGTCTTTCTTGGTTACGCCTTTCACAAAGGGGATGAAGGAGGCGTACAAGGATTTATTGTCCTTATTGAGCACGCGCTCGAAAGAGTAGACAACATCGTCCGCGGTGACGGGATCGCCGTTGTGGAACTTCGCTCCGTCACGGAGTTTGATGTCCACCGAGGTGCTGTCACCTTTGGGAAGTTCCGAGGCGAGAGCAGCATAGACATCGCCTGTCGCGGGGTCTAGTTCTGTCAGTCCCTCGAAGACGTGCCAGTTCACCGACACGGTGAGGGCCGCAGTTGTGGTCATCGGATCATAGCCGTTGGTTCCAAGTTCGTAGGAGATTGCGGCGTCGATAGTGCCATCTTTGTTGATGGGTCCGGCGCTGGAGGAACCAGAACCGGAACCGTTGGAGGAGCTGCTTGGCGCGCAAGCACTGATGGTTGCGGTAAGACCGGCGGCAGCGCTCAGGGTTCCGGCAATGCGGAGGAAGCTGCGGCGTGTGAAGGTCTTGCTCATCGTGGTCCTTTCCCTCGGTGGGGGTTGAATACGGAATTTGCTGAGAACTCCCTGTGATTAAAATGTACATCAGACGTCTGATGTGATCTACAATTCAGGTGAGAAAAAATGTGAGATGGCCACCAAGCGGACATTCGATGCAGGATGAAAGCACGGTTTAAGGTCGAAACGCGAACGGTGAGGAGAGGGCACGTGGTACCTAGAAATCGAAATGCTGCACAGTCTGCAGTTGAAGGGATTGAAGACTACATTCGTCGCCATAACCTGCACGTTGGTGACCTTTTGCCGTCGGAAATGGAACTCTGCGACGAGCTTGGATGCTCCCGCTCGTCCCTCCGGGAAGCCATGCGAACATTGGTCTCACTGGACATTGTGGAGGTGCGTCAAGGGCAGGGAACTTTTGTCTCGAAGATGTCATTGGCTCCCCTCATTCGGGGGATGGTTCTCCGAGTCACGTTAGATGTCGATCAGTCCTTTGAACACCTACTGCAAGTGGTTGATACTCGCCAAGCATTGGAGGTGTCCCTCGCGGATGAGCTCGCGCAAGTCCACGATGAAGACTCCATCCATGAACTCCATGAACTCGTCAACGCCATGTATCGGCGGGTCGAGCAGGGAGAGTCCTTTGCTGAGGAGGATCGGCGATTTCACGCCACCTTGCTGCGCCAAACACGAAACCAGCTGATCCGAGAGCTGTCTGACGCCCTTTGGCAGGTCAACTCCGAGGTTGTCCCGCTGCTCGATCTCCCTATGGCGGAAGACACGAAACGCACTCTCGAATCGCACTGGGCGATGGTGGAAGCGCTTCGAAAGAAGAGCTCCCAGGCGTTCAAGGATGCGGTGCGTCAGCACTACGCCCCGCTGCGCCATGCGGTGTCGCTCCAACGCCAACACGGGTCATTGGGTATCTAGCTCTGTAGCGGTGGATACCCCCATATTGCGGTGATCAATGATTGCCCGCATGGTGGCGCGTATCGACGCCGCGACGGGGCACGTGTAGGCGTGTAGCACCGCGCATTACGCGGAGCACAGCACCATTCACGCCAATTAAATTCACTTTTTAGGAAAGGTTCTATTTCTCATGTCCGTTTCCGCTTATACCGGTGTCATCCCGCCGGTTGTCACGCCTTTCAACGAGGATTTCAGTATTGATCGCGAGTCCCTGGCCACACAGGTTCGCCGCATGATTGACGTCGGAGTCGACGGGCTATTCGCTCTCGGTTCTTCTGCTGAGGTGGCGTTTTTGACCCGCGAGAACCGTCGCGCAGTGATCGAGACCATCGTCAAGGCTGCCGACGGTAAAGTTCCAGTCCTTGTGGGCGTGATTGACACCACCACATTGCGTGTCGCCGAACACGTGGCAGACGCGGTGGAACTGGGAGCATCCGGCCTGGTGGCCACCGCGCCGTTCTATGTGCGCACTCACCCAAACGAGATTCTCAACCACTTCCGCCTGATACACGAGATGGCGCCTGAGCTGCCGCTCTACCTGTACCAAATCCCCGTGTCAGTGCATGTCACCGTCTCTGATGACCTGATTCTGCAGCTCGCAGAAGAAGGTGTCATTGCTGGTTTGAAGGATTCCTCCGGCCTTGATGGGGCAACCCGTGCGCTGATCGAAAAGCGTAATGCCCGAAACCTCACCAACTTCAAAGTCCTCACCGGCTCCGAAACAACCGTGGACCTCAACTACTTCTTCGGCGCCGATGGTGTTGTTCCTGGCTTGGGCAATGTTGACCCTGCAGGGTATGTCCGCCTAGCTGCAGCATGCACAGCAGGAGACTGGGATGCTGCCCGCGCTGAGCAGCAAAGATTGAACAAACTTTTCCAGATCGTGTTCGTCGGCGACGGTGCCCGCATGGGTGGATCCTCAGCCGGACTGGGCGGGTTCAAATCAGCCCTACAGCACCTTGGAGTGTTTACGTCAGGGCGAATGGCACCCCCGCATGTGGCGCTGAACGATGAGGAACTAGCCACCATCCACAGCATTGTTGATCAGGCCGACCTGAACTAAAGCCATGACCAGTGCCATGAATAAGACCTGCACCATTGCCATAGACATTGGCGGCACAAAAATCGCTACCGGTTTTGTTGATCCCACTGCACCCACCACAGTGCATGGGCGCGCCACCCGTCCGACCCGCGCCGCAGATGGCCCCAGGGTTGTTGTCCGCGAGATTATCGACGCCGCGACCAGCATCATCGCCAATGCCAATGCCGACGGATATGTGCCAACATGTGTGGGAGTCGGTGCCCCCGGGGTCGTCGATACGCGAACCGGATGCATCAGCTACGCCGGACCCACCATGCCGGGCTGGGCTGGTACTGACATTGCATCCACGTTGAGGGCCGCCCTTGACCTGCCTGTGTCCGTGCACAATGATGTGCGCGTCATGGGTCTTGGTGAAGCCGTACATGGAGCCGCTGCAGGTAACACAGGTGACGTGTTGTTCGTGTCCATCGGTACCGGAATCGGTGGGGCGCTGGTTACTGGCGGGCAGCTTCCCCAATCCCCGCACGACATACGTGGCGAAATCGCGTACCTGCTTGCACCCGTTCCTGCAGGTAACGGCTGCGACACCATTGAGAACATTGGCTCGGGACCGTCCCTGACCCGCTCCTATAACACCGCAGTCAGTGGCACCCCAGCGAAAGACCTTCGTGAGGTGATGCGCCGATACCATGACGGTGAAGACCTGGCACGACGCGTCATTACCGATTCCCTGCGGTGCGTTGGCGAAGGACTCGCCGCGTTTATCAATGCCATTGATGTGAGCGCGGTGGTGATCGGCGGTGGCGTCGGTACGCTTGGCGAACCGATCCTCGGACCGCTCCGTCAGGGACTCCGCAATGGGTTGTTAGCGCCACTGTGCAACATCCCTATTGTGCAAGCAGCGCTGGGCACCAATGCGCCTCTTGTCGGCGCCGCTCACATGGCACACACAGACATACTGGCATCTACCCACTTGATGAAAGAACAGTAATCCCATGGATCTTGCAACATTTCGACAGCATGTCACCGGCACGTTGATCGTCTCTGCGCAAGCACCTGACGGTCACCCACTGCGTGACACCCACACCATCGCTCACCTTGCAGCCGCAGCCGTCGCCGGTGGCGCAACAGCAATCCGTTGCGGTGGGTACGGCGGTCTAGAAGACATTCGCGCTGTTGCTGAAAAAGTCAACGTACCCGTGATTGGTCTGACTAAAGAAGGTGCCACCGGGGTCTATATCACCCCCACCGTTGCCTCTGCGAGGGCCGTCGCCCACGCGGGTGCAGACGTTGTGGCTGTTGATGCAACACAACGCCCCCGCCAAGACGGCTCCACCTTTGCCGAGCAAGTCGCCGCCGTCCATGAAGAAGGCAAACTCATCATGGCCGATATCGCCACTCTCGACGAAGCCATCGCAGCACACAGTGACGGTGCCGACATCATCTCCACCACGCTCGCTGGATACACCGAACATCGCGCGAAACCCACGGCCCCGACTTGGAACTCGTGAAAGACATCCGCCAAGCACTCGGTTCCGACGTTTTCCTCACCGCAGAAGGGCGCTACCATACCCCCGAATGGGCGGCTGAAGCCCTCACTCTTGGCGCCGACGCTGTGATAATTGGCACAGCCATCACCGACGTCTCCTTTGTCACCGCGCAATTCGTCACCGCAGTCACTGCCGCAGCCACGACCGAGGACAAGCAGTGAGTACCGCCGTCTACAGGGGAAAAGTACTCACCAACAGTGGGCTGCTTGACGACGCCCTGGTGGTCACCCTGCGCGACCGCATCAGCGACATCCGCCCCGCAGGCGATTACAACGGACCCGCCACCACCGCCGAGTACATACTTCCCGGGCTCATTGACCTGCACAACCACGGTGGTGCAGGCGAAGGATTCCCCACCTCAACCCTCAACGGTTGTCGGCGCGCCGCCCGACACCACCGGGCACACGGCACCACCACTTTGTTGGCATCACTGGTGTCCGCGCCGGGTGACCATTTGGTGGAACAAACAGCGTTGCTTGCGGACCTCGCCGACGAAGGCGAGATCGATGGCGTGCACATGGAGGGGCCCTTCGTGAACAGCGTGCGCTGCGGCGCGCAGGACCCAGCTGCCATCATTCCGGGTGACCCCGAGCTGTTCGAGCGGGTGGCTAAAGCCGGTCGCGGCTGGCTCAAAACCATCACGTTTGCGCCGGAAACCGCAAACGTGGATGGGCTGCTTCGGGTCTGCGCCACCTACGACGTGGTGGCGTCGTTGGGGCACACCGACGCAGACTTTGACACCACCCTGTCCGTCATTGACCGTGCCACCAAAATGGGGGTGACGGTTACTGCCACCCACCTGTTCAATGCCATGCCCCAGCTGCATCACCGTAACCCCGGCGCGGCTGCTGCCCTTATCGATGCCGCCGCGTTGGAACGCCTCTTCGTTGAATTGGTTGCCGACGGCGTGCATCTTGACGATCGCACTGTTGATGTGGTGTGGGACACCGTGGGCACGTCCCATTCATTCTTTGTTACTGACGCGATGGCAGCAACAGGAATGAGCGACGGCGCTTACATTCTTGGCGATCTCGCCGTCAGCGTTGATGGCGGAGTGGCCCGACTGAGCGCTGAGGATGGCGGTACTGGGGCGATCGCCGGCGGCACATCGCACATGTGCGATCAATTACGCAGGCACGTGCAGCGCGGGCGAAAGCTAGACGACGCCGTGTCAATGGCATCTACAACAGCAGCGCGAGCGCTTGGACTGGCAGACCGGGGCAGCATCGCGGTAGGTAACCGCGCTGACTTGCTGCTGTGCAACAACAACTTTGAACCAACCCATGTCGTGCGGGCCGGCGAAGCCGTACCCGCTGACCCTGTAGTAGGAGAGTGATTTCCATGGAAGTAATTATTTGTCGCGATGCGGCTGAGGTAGCACACGTTGCTGCTGACGTGTTTGAAGAATATGTGCGTGGGCCACGTCCAACAACCTTTGGCTTAGCCACCGGTTCAACACCGGTGGCGCTGTACCGCGAGCTGATTCGTCGTCACAAGGAAGAAGACCTGAGCTTTGCGGGTATCACGGTGTTCCTCCTTGACGAGTACGTGGGACTGCCCCGTGATCACGAGCAGAGCTACTATCGAACCATTCGCCGGGAGTTTACCGAGCATGTGGATCTCAACGACGACGAGGTGCACAGCCCTGATGGTCGCGCTGACAATCCCAGTGATGCAGCTCGCGCCTATGATGAGTCGATCAAGCAGGCCGGGGGAGTGGATGTCCAATTGCTGGGCATTGGCACCGACGGACACATTGGTTTCAATGAACCAGGGTCCTCGCTGGCATCGCGGACGCGTATCAAAACGCTGCATCCGCAAACAATTGAAGATAATGCCCGCTTTTTTGATTCCCCAGACGATGTGCCGGTGCATGTGCTGACGCAGGGGTTGGGCACAATTTCCGAGGCCCGCCACGTGGTGCTGCTGGCCACCGGTGAAGGCAAGGCGGAGGCCATTGCTGCAGCCGTTGAGGGGCCAGTGTCGGCCTTCTCTCCGGGGTCCGCACTGCAGCTGCACCCGCATGTCACGGTCATCGTTGATGAGGAGGCTGCCAGCAAGTTGAAATTCGGTAAGTACTACCGCTTTGCCTACGAGCACAAGCCGGAGTGGCAGCGCTTCTAATTAAGCTGCAGGAAATCGGCACGCCAGGGTTCGATGCCAGCGAATTCCAGAGCGGGTACGGCCGTCACGGCAATCGTGGAGGCGATGCGTATGCACAGTGCCCGCCAGGTGGCATCAGATGCGTGGGACGCGTAATCGTGCCACGCGAGTACTGACTGTGATGCGGAGTCAGCGAAGAATCCTGAGTTTTTGACATCGTTAATGGTGTAGCCGGCTTCAGCGACGGGAATGTCACTGACGTTGGCTGACTCCAACCCCATGCGTAATGCGGTGGCGATACTGCGGTGCTCGTCAAGAGCATCGTTGAGGGTACTAGCAAGTTCGTTTGCTACGAATGCTTCGTGCACTTCAAGCCCATAGATGGTGGCGTATTCCCATTCCAGTGCTTTTTTCACCTGATCACTATCCGCTGCCGTGGGAGTGATGTTGTTGTTCTGGTCAAATGCGGGCGGGGCAGCCATGGTCAAAATGGCCAGTTCAGTGTGAATGCGAGCAACCACTACTGCGGAATCCGCTGGAATATCGGCGAGCAGCGAGTTGACCTGGTCCAATGCCGCTTTTAGGACGGCGTTGGGTTCTGCGTGTGCGGCTGCGGTGGCGCTGGTTGTGGTGGTGGCGGAAGGGGAGGTCGTCGATACGCAAGAATCGGGGACGCTGCCGTTTTCGAAATGTCCGCAGTCTCGCGCCACCTCGGTGGACAGCATGGTGGCGTGGCGTTCCCGGATGGCTGCGAGGTCGGAGCGGACCGGGGCGAGAGCTGCGGCGTCGGTACGCGCCTGCTCCGCCAATGATACAAGTGTGTGATTAGGCTCCGGCGCTGGGCGTGAGCAGGCACTCAACCCGGCGGTGGCAAAAGCAACAGCAGTAAAGGCAAGGAACGTACGGCGATTCACGGCTGTTGAGTTTACCCTGCGCGCTAAGCTCACACACATGGCTTTTCCCAGTGTTGAAACATTAACCACCATTGTTGACCCCATCGCGGCGTCCCACCACATGGATGTGGAGGAGATCAAGATCAATCGTGCGGGGTCGAAAACCGTTGTTGCCGTCGCACTTGATTCGGATAATCGACCCGACCTGGACACGCTTGAGGTGGTTTCTGGGGAAATATCTGAGGCTTTTGACGGTGCTGAGGACTCGGGGGTAATTGCTTTCGGGGGCCAAGGTTATACACTTGAGGTGTCAACCCCGGGTGTGGATCATCCGCTGACTCTGCCGAGGCATTGGCGTCGAAACCGAGGGCGATTGGTCACCTGGGACGACGGTGGGACAAAGCGCACGGGTCGTATTGGGGCCCTCAACGATGCCGAAACCGAGGTTGTGTTGATCAGCCGTGAGGGTAAAAACATGTGTGTTGATGTGCGTAAAGTGGCGGAAATAGGCCAAGCAGTGGTAGAAATTGAATTCGCTACGGTTCCTGCGGATGAAAAGGCCGTGGCAAACGAAGACTTTAACATTGCCGCGGAAAGGCGAGAGGAACACAAGTGAACATCGATATCAAGGCGCTAGAAGCGATTGAGGCAGACAGGGGATTGGTGTCGATGACCTTCTCACCACCATCGCCGAAGCCCTGCTCCACGCCTACTACGCGCACCGTGGCGAGGTCGAGGACGCACCCCGAGCTCGCGTGGATATCGACGCCCAGACAGGAACCGTCAACGTCATGATCACCCAAGTAGACGATGACGGCAACGTGATCAACGAATTCGACGACACACCCAATAACTTCGGGCGTATCGGCGCACATGCAGTCCGAGATGCGATTGTTCGAAGGCTCCGCGAAGCCGAAACCTCCCGCGCGTTTGATGCTTACTCCGACTTTGAGGGGCGCGTCATCTCCGGTATTGTGCAGGCCGACGCCCGCGCTAAGGAACGTGGCATCATTGTCGTCCATCTCGGTACTGAGGCGGACGGTCAGGACGGTATTATTTTGCCGGCCGAACAGATCCCTGGTGAAAAACTCAACCACGGCGACCGCGTGAAATGCTACGTCGTGGGGGTCAACCGCGGTCCCCGCAACCTACAAATCAACCTGTCACGCACCCACCCAGAACTTGTGCGCAGGCTTTTTGAGCTGGAAGTTCCAGAAGTTGCCGACGGTGCGGTGGAAATTGTCAGCATCGCCCGGGAGGCGGGACACCGCTCCAGGTGGCCGTGCGCCCCACGGTGAAAGGACTCAACGCCAAAGGTGCCTGTATTGGTCCGCGTGGCCAGCGTGTCTCCAACATCATGCGTGAACTTGGTGGCGAGAAGATCGATATTATTGACTATTCTGAGGATCCGGCGCAGTACGTCGGGAATGCTTTGGCACCCTCCAAGGTTGTTAAGGTAGACGTTGTTGATGAAGATGAACAGCGCGCACGGGTTGTGGTGCCTGACTATCAGCTTTCCCTGGCCATTGGTAAAGAAGGCCAAAACGCCCGGCTAGCCGCTCGACTAACCGGCTGGAAGATCGACATCCGCTCGGACGTAGACTAGCCCACCTGCTGCGTGTTGGCTGCATGCTGACCGCACCCTCATCACGGCCTCGCAACAGCGTTATGCCAGCCAGTACCAACGTGGAACACGTGACATTTTTACTTATTTTCCGCCCACGTGGCGTAGTATGTAATCCGGCCCAGTTCGGGTTGGTGGAAAGTAGGGTTGTGAGCGACAAAGTCGAAGGAAGCGTATGGATTCAGTGCTCGGACATGAACACTCCGACATTCGTATCCGCACGTGCATCGCACACCGTCACCGCAAACCAGATGTGGATTTGCTGCGGATTGTCGCAGAGCCGCATCCTGCTGGACTAGACCACGGTTACATTGCCACACCGGATCCGCAGCGGCGGAAACCCGGCAGGGGAGCGTGGCTGACACCAAACCTGGAATCCCTGGACCTTGCCGAGAAAAGGCGCGCCTTTCACCGCGCGTTTAAGGTGTCTGGGCAACTAGACACAGGTCTTGTGCGCGATTACCTACACCTGCGTGAAGGTTCGCGTGGAGGACCCAGAGAACCAAGAAGGACCGAACACTGATGAGCACACGATGAAGCATCAGCGATGAACGTCATAGCACACCTCTAGGAGCGTGGGCCTTCCGGCCGCGACTCCTAGGAAAACACATAGGAGTAAAGTGCCCGGAAAGCTACGTGTACATGAGCTTGCAAAAAAGCTTGGTGTAACAAGCAAAGAACTGCTCGCCACGTTGAAGGAACAAGGCGAGTTTGTGAAGACCGCATCTTCTACCGTCGAACCCCCGGTGGTGAAGAAGATGGAACAGTACTACGCGCCCAAGAACGAGGGCGCCGATGATGCGCAGAATGCTGCGCCTGCGGGGAATGCCTCCGCACCACAGACCTCGGCGGCGACAGGTGCCGCCACCCAAGCAGGCACTCCGAAGCCTGCTGCTCCCGCTGCTAAGCCCGGCCCCGGCGCATCTGCGTCTGGTGCGCCAAAGCCCGGCGCGAAGCCTGGTCCTGCTAAACCCAGCGCCCCGAAACCCGGGCGCCCTGGTGCTGGGGCCACTTCATCGGGTTCTGCAGCAAAACCCGGCTCCGCTAAGCCTGGCCAGTCTGGCTCGGCAGGCGGTTCCGCTCCTGCGGCTGCCTCGACTCCGAAACCAGGCGCGGCTAAGCCCGGCGCGAAGCCTGGTCCTGCTAAACCTAGCGCCCCGAAACCCGGTGCGCGTAACGCTTCTAGTGGCGCTCCGAAGCCTGGTGCGCCCACATTCAGCGCTGGTGGAACTGGTTCCGGTGATGGCTCCGCAGCCTCCTCGGAAGGCCGCGCTATGCCGCGCCCCATGGCCAAGCCAGGACCGAAGCCTGGCGCTCGTGCGCCGCGGGTAGCCAACAACCCGTTCTCCACTGGTGGCGGTGACCGCCCGGCACCGCGCCCAGGCGGCGGTCCGCGACCTGGTGGAAATCGCTCGAACCAGGGAGGACAACAAGGCCAAGGCGGCGGTGGCCGCCAGGGTCAGCGCAATCGTTCGAACCAAGGTGGACAGGGTGGCACCAAGGCTGCTGGACGCTCCCAAGGTTCGGAGCGTCAGGGCGGCGGGCGTCGTCCCACCCCGGCTATGATGCCCACAAACCACCCGAATCCTGGGCAAATGCCCACCAAGGCAGCTGCTGGCGGCCGTGGTGGTCGCGGCGGCTCTGGCGGTCCCGGTGGTGGACCTGGCGGCGGTTTCAACCGTGGCGGTGGTCCCGGTGGCCGTGGTGGTCGCCGTGGTGGCACAGCTGGCGCTTTCGGGCGTCCTGGCGGCGCTCCGCGTAAGGGACGCAAGTCGAAGCGGCAGAAGCGGAATGAGTACGAGGCAATGCAAGCACCGAACGTCATCGGTGGCGTTCGGTTGCCGGACGGCGGCGGTGCGTCGCTGCGTCTCGCTCGCGGCGCGTCCCTGTCTGACTTTGCCGACAAGATCGGTGCCGACGCCGCCGCATTGGTGCAGGCACTGTTCAACCTCGGCGAGATGGTCACCGCAACAGCCTCCGTGTCTGAGGAGACACTGGTGCTGCTCGGCGACGAAATGAACTACAAGGTCGAGGTCGTGTCCCCCGAAGATGAGGACCGCGAGCTTCTGGAAAGCTTTGATCTGCAGTTCGGTGAAGACGAGGGCGGCGAGGAAGCCCTGGTCCAGCGTCCGCCGGTGGTGACCGTTATGGGCCACGTTGACCACGGTAAAACTCGACTGCTGGATTCGATCCGTAAAACCAATGTTGGTTCCGGTGAGGCCGGTGGCATCACCCAGGGCATTGGTGCTTACCAGGTGAAGGTCACCTATGAGGATGAAGACCGGTACGTTACTTTCCTAGACACCCCGGGTCACGAGGCATTTACCGCCATGCGTGCACGTGGTGCGCAATCCACGGACGTTGCCATCTTGGTGGTGGCCGCTGATGACGGTGTAATGCCGCAGACGGTTGAGGCTATCAACCACGCGAAGGCAGCCGATGTACCTATCGTGGTTGCTGTCAACAAGATCGACAAGGAGGGCGCACAGCCCGACAAGATTCGTGGACAGCTGACCGAATACGGCCTCATCCCTGAGGAATACGGCGGCGACACCATGTTCGTGGATATTTCTGCCAAGCAGGGCTTGCACATTAATGACCTGCTGGAGGCCGTTCTTCTGACAGCCGATAACACGCTGGAATTGATGGCCAACCCGAACATGGCTGCCCAGGGCGTTGCTATCGAAGCCCACCTTGACCGCGGTCGCGGCCCGGTGGCTACCGTAATTGTGCAGCGCGGTACGCTGCGCATCGGTGATTCCATTGTCGTGGGCGATGCCCATGGCCGTGTGCGTCGCATGGTGGACGAGTTTGGTAACGATGTTGACGAAGCCGGCCCGTCCCGTCCGGTGCAGGTGCAAGGCCTCAACAGTGTCAGCGGTGCTGGCGATAACCTGCTGGTGGTGGAAGACGACCGTGTTGCCCGCCAGATCGCGGATCGCCGCAACGCACGTAAGCGCAACGCGTTGGCAGCTAAGAGCCGTAAGCGCATCTCCCTGGAAGACCTGGATGCAGTGCTGAAGGAAACCAGCACACTCAACCTGATCCTGAAGGGCGACAATGCTGGTTCCGTGGAAGCCCTGGAAGAAGCGTTGCTGAAGATCGAGGTGGACGACGAGGTTGCGTTGAACATCATCGACCGTGGTGTCGGTGCCGTCACCCAGACCAACGTCACCTTGGCTGCTGCGTCAGATGCGATCATCATTGGTTTCAATGTGCGCTCTGAGGGCAAGGCCACCGAGGAAGCCAACGCCGAAGGCGTGGAGATCCGCTACTACTCGGTCATCTACCGTGTCATTGAGGAGATTGAGCAAGCCCTGCGCGGCATGCTCAAGCCAATCTACGAGGAACGCGAAGTGGGTCGCGCGGAAATCCGCGCCCTGTTCAAAGCCTCTGCTGTGGGCCTCATTGCCGGTTGTATGGTCGAGTCGGGCAAGGTCCGACGCAACGCATCGGTTCGCTTGGTGCGTGATGGTAGCGTTGTCACCGATAAGGCCAATATTGATTCGCTGCGCCGTGAAAAAGACGACGTCACCGAGGTTGCCGCCGGTTACGAGTGCGGTATGGTGCTGTCCTACCCGGATATTCAGGTGGGCGACATCATCGAGGTGTACGAAGAGGTTGAGGTTCCCCGCGACTAATGCACAGGATAATCCCGCCGCAGCATAGCCTTGTTATAAGGACTATGCTGCGGCGGGATTTCTCCAGCGCATCATTATTTTTTATAAACGTAACAAACCTAGGAATTCACATGGTTGATCATGCACGTGCAGCGCGCATGTCTAAACGAATCATGACGATTATCGCCTCGGCCATTGAGCATGAGACTAAGGATTGGCGTCTCCAATACGTTACCGTCACTGACTGCAAGGTCACTGGTGATCTGCATGATGCCACCGTTTACTACACGGTTCGGGGCGTAACCCTCGACGAGGAGCCTGATGTGGATGGCGCTGCGGAGGCACTAAATCGCGTACGCGGACAGCTTCGCAAGATTATGGGTGACCAGCTGGGCGTTCGCTACACCCCGACGCTCTCATTTAGCCTGGATACGGTCCCGGAAGCATCGGCGCATATGGAAGAACTGCTGGCTCGCGCTCGCGCCCGCGATGAGGAGCTGGCTGAGCTCGCCAAGAATGCACAACCCGCTGGTGATGCGAATCCGTATCGCACCACTGACATCTCCGAAGACGACACCACCGTCAGCGAAGAGTAGGGACGTAACTGTGGCGGAAACCTGGGATGCGGCAAGCGTCGACACGCAGGCATTTGAGCAGGCGACAGCGCTGATAGATGCTGCGACAACGGTTGCTGTAGTAGGGCATGTGCACCCAGATGCAGACGCAGTGGGTAGTGTTTGCGCGGTTGTGCGGGCGCTTCAGCAGCGTGGTATCGCTGCGGTGGGCATGATCGGGCAGGCTGAACCCCTTCCGTCCTGCCTGCTCAGCATTCCAGGTGCCTCCGAGGTGCGTACTTCCCAGGAGGCGCCGCGTGTCGACGCCGTGGTAGTCGTCGATTGCGCTTCTGTAACCCGCGCAGGGACTCACGCGCCGCTTGTAGAGACACTCAGCGATGCCTGTGTGGTGGTGGATCATCATGCTACTAATCCGGGCTTTGGGGCGGTGAACCTCATTGATGTCGGAGCTGAATCCACAACCACTGTGCTGTTGTCCTGGTTCAAACACATGGGTATTCACATGGATACTCCGCTGGCCACGGCGCTGTACGAGGGGTTGGTCACAGATACAGGGAATTTTCGCTGGGGGCGTCCGGCCATGCACACCATGGCTGCTGAACTCATGGGGTTGGGCGTGGATACACGCGCCACCACCGCTGCCTTGATGGACGAACGCAGCGTGGAGGACCTCGCACTGATCGGAAAAGTCCTGCAGCGAGTCGAGCGCATCATTGGAGAAAAGACCACTATCGTTGCGATTTTCGCCGACTACGATGTGATCGCTGACGAGGATCCATCAATGGTGGAAAGCATGGTGACCTTCGTGTGTTCACCCAAAAATGCTCAGGTTGGGGCGCTCTTCAAAGAATATGCCCCAGGGGTGTGGTCGGTGTTGCTGCGATCGTCCACCGTGGACGTGGCAGCAGTGGCCAGCCGCTTTGGCGGCGGTGGGCATGTGTGCGCCTCCGGGTATACCACGCAAGGGGACTGGCATTCGGTGAAAGCCAGCTTGGCAGAAACACTGGACACCATATGAACATGACAGACGTCGGCTCTGACGTCTCTGCCGTGTCTGCGCGGACGATTTTTGCATTGGCGTTTCCTGCCCTCGGAGTTCTTGCGGCAACGCCGTTGTACCTGCTCATTGATACTGCGGTGGTCGGACACCTCGGCGGTCTTTACTTGGCGGGGCTTGCGGCTGCTACCACCATTCAGGCGCAGGTAACCACACAGCTCACATTCCTGTCCTATGGCACTACCGCGCGGGCGGCTAGGCACTATGGCGCCGGTGACACGGACAAAGCCGTCAGTGAAGGCGTGCAGGCGACGTGGCTAGCACTGATCGTTGGGGCTGTCCTTGCCGCGGTCGTGTGGCTTGGCGCTCCGACCTTGACGAGCTGGCTAGCGCATTCTCCGGAGGTCGCGAACCTAGCCACGCGGTGGCTGCGCATAGCGGGTATAGGTGTGCCGTTGATCCTTGCCACTATGGCAGGAAACGGCTGGATGCGTGGCATACAAAACACCCGAACACCGTTTTACTTCACGCTGGCAGGGGTGGTTCCCAGCGCTGCGTTGGTGCCACTGCTGGTGCATAGGTATGGGCTTGTTGGATCTGCGGTGGCGAACCTGGTGGGGGAGTCCATTACGGCACTGTTGTTTCTCTGGGCGTTGGCAAAAGCACACCAGGGTGGGTATGCGCCACACTTTAACATCATGCGCAAGCAACTTGTCTTGGGTAGAGACCTGATCATGCGCTCCCTGTCGTTCCAGGTAGCGTTTGTATCAGCGGCGTCGGTGGCTGCACGTTTCGGGGCGTCGTCACTGGCGGCGCACCAGATATTGCTGCAGCTCTGGTCGTTTTTGTCGCTGGTGTTGGATGCGTTGGCCATCGCCGCACAGTCGTTGGTGGGTTCTGCGCTGGGTGCTGGTGCTATCTCTGTGGCGCGGTCCGTGGGTACGAAAGTGGTGGCGTACTCGGCGGGGTTTGCCGCCGTGCTGGCGTGTGTGTTCGCGGTGGGATTCAAGGCCATCCCTGGATTGTTCACCAACGATCACTCGGTGATGGATGCTATCGCCGCCCCGTGGTGGATTCTGGTGGGCATGATCGTTGTGGGTGGTATCGTCTTTGCTTTGGACGGCGTGCTGCTTGGTGCCGCCGATGCGGCATTCCTCCGTACAGCGACGTTGGTGTCTGTGATCTGTGGTTTTCTGCCCGGAGTGTGGCTTGCGTTGATCATGGATACCCAGCTCACTGGTGTGTGGTGCGGTTTGGCTGCTTTTCTGCTGATCCGGCTTGCTTTTGTAGTGTCCAGGTTCCAATCCATGAAATGGGCACGTGGTAGTGCGTAATCGTTGCTGGTACATTTGTTCCAGGTAAGACACGAAGACTGGTTGGTACCTTAAGTGACATGCGGTGCCGGTTTAGAGGATGCCTCAGTGACCCGCACCCTGTGGGCGGTATCAGACCTTCACGCAGCAGTGAAGGCTAATACCAAGGCCATTGACTCCATTCGCCCCACCAACCCAGGGGACTGGCTCATTGTTGCCGGTGATGTGGCGGAGCGCACCGAGAAGGTTCTCAAGGTGTTGACCAAACTGCGCAAACGATTTGCCTGTGTGATTTGGGTACCAGGCAACCACGAGTTGTTTAGCCGAAGTACAGACACGTGCCAGGGCCGCGCGAAATACGATGAGCTTGTTGAAGGTTGCAGGCGCATTGATGTGCTGACACCCGAGGACCCGTTTCCGGTATTCGGTGGCGTGACCATTGTGCCGTTGTTTACCCTGTACGATTATTCTTTCCGTAAGCCCGGTTTCACCGTGGAACAGGCCCTGCAGGCTGCCGACGACCGCCAAGTGGTTCTTACTGACCAGTTCGCCATCGCCCCATTTGTGGATATTCGCGCCTGGTGCTGGGACAGGCTCGCGTATTCCATTAAACGCCTGAGCCGGGTCACTGGCCCTACCATTTTGGTGAACCACTGGCCGCTGGTCAGCGAACCGTTACGACGCCTTGCCTGGCCAGAACTCAGCCTGTGGTGCGGGACTCGGCACACCAGGAACTGGGCGAAACGCTACAACGCACAGCGTGTCATTTATGGGCACCTGCACATTCCGACAACCACCATTGTTGACGACATTCCCCACGTGGAAGTCTCCCTCGGCTACCCGCGAGAAGTGGCGCCGCTACGGGGAAAACTGGGAATGGCCTTACAAAGTGATGGAGGTCGACGATGCTTGATGCCTCACTGTTCCCGCCCTCCGCAAAATTCTGCTGGATGCGTACTGCCGTCCCCCGCCAAGGTGCTCCAACCGATCTCACCCGCTATTTGAGCCTTCACCCCTTGGAACAAGCGCTGGTCACGCACTCGGTAGACAAACGTAAAGCCGAATTCGGTGATGCCCGATGGTGCGCTCACCAAGCATTGGAAGCCCTCGGACGGGATAGCAGCAAACCCATCCTGCGCGGTGAACGCGGCATGCCGCTGTGGCCATCATCGGTCAGCGGTTCCCTCACTCATACTGACGGGTTCCGGGCGGCTGTGGCTGCACCTCGCCTGCTGGTGCATTCCATGGGGCTAGACGCGGAACTGCCGAACCGCTCCCAGATGGAGTGTTGGGGTCTATCGCGCGGGACAGCGAGCTCCCGCAGCTTGATCAGCTGCGATCCGGCGGGTTGGGCTGTGCTGATCGGTTACTCTTCTGCGCCAAGGAAGCCACCTACAAGGCATGGTTTCCACTCACGCATCGTTGGCTAGGGTTCGATCAGGCGGAAATAGATATCAGGCCTGATGGTAGTTTTGTCTCCTATCTGTTGATACGCCCCACGCCCATCCCGTTTATTTCGGGGCGATGGATCATCAGGGACGGCTTCCTCGTCGCAGCGACGGCGGTGGGGGAGATGCCTTCATGAATAATCATCACAGTCGAGTGCGTTAAGGAGAGTCGTGTATGTTCGGTCTTCCGCTGTTCACTGTGGCTGTCCTACTGGCAGTCGCGGGGTTCTGGATTATCTACACCCTGGTCTTTCTGGTGATTAGCCGTAACTGGCACCTCGCGGACGAACTGCCCATTCCAGCTGAATCTGGCAGTGAGGGGCAACATCAATGAATGTTGCGTTGCTGTTTCTCATCCTTTATTTCGTGGTGATGGCGGGCATCGGGGTGTGGACGACCCGGCGGTCGTCGACAAGCACAGAGGATTACCTGCTGGCCGGACGGTCCTTGGGGCCTGCGGTGACGGCGCTGCGCCTGCAGTCCTCCTCAATGTCCGGGTACATGTTCCTTGGTGCGGGGTCGCTTGGGTACACACAGGGGTATTTCGGCATGTGGTACGCGCTGGGCGACTTGGGCGGCGGCATCATGAACCTGTCTATCCTGGGGCGTCGCATGCGTAAACTCTCGCAGCGGCTGGGATCGCTCACGTCGATTGAGTACCTGGAACACCGCTACCGGTCTGCGTGGGTGCGTATCATTGCAGCACCGATCGCGCTGGGGTGCCTGTTTTTGTACGTGTTGTCCCAATTTGTTGCGGGCGGCGTGGGGCTGGCATCGGTGACGGGATGGAACTTTGAACTGTCCTTGATCATTGCCACTGGGGTGATCGTGCTGTACACGTTCCTTGGCGGTTATCTCGCCGTGGCGTACACCGACTTTGTACAGGCCATTGTGATGCTGGTGGGTATGCTGTGGATTCTCATTGCCACCCTGCAGGCCGTTGGAGGTTTCGCCGAAGGGAACCGCAAAGTGGGGCAAATCAACCAGAATCTGCTCACCATGTGGGGTGCGGACCTGCACTATCAAGGGCAATGGGGCGTTATTCTTGGGGCGCTTATGATATTTTCTATCGGCTATCTGGGCTGGCCGCATGTGGTGGTATCGCATATGGCTATGAAACAGCCCTCGGTGGCGCGCGGTGCGGGCGCGTACTCCATGATCTTTAATTACTTGTTTATCCCGGCACCATACCTCATCGGAACTTTTGCGCTGGTGATCCTGCCTGAGCTGAACGACCCAGAGCAAGCCATTTTTCAGGTCGCGCAGACTGTGCTTCCCAGTTTTGCTGTGGGGATTGTCATGGCAGCGGTGATGGCCGCGATTATGTCCACTGCTGATGCGTTGTTGCTGCAGGCATCAACAATTGCAGCGAAAGATATTATGGCCCGTTTTTTTCCTTCCCGCCATGACGGAACGGCAGATGGTGTTGATCTCCCGGGCAATGGTGCTTCTGATCGCCGTCGCAGGAATTGGTTTGGCGATCTGGCAGCCCCCAGCGGTGTTTAGCCTGGTCATTTTTGCGACGACTGTGCTGGGCAGCGCTTTTGTGCCCAGTTACGTGTGTGCTGTGTGGTGGAAGAAAGCCAACGCGGTGGGCGCGGTGTGTTCCATGATTGCGGGATCTGTTGCGGCTGTGCTGTGGAAACTATGTGGTAGTGATGCCATTGACCCCATGGTGGCGGGCATAGCCAGCTCCACTGTGGCCATGGTGGTGGGGTCGCTTGCCACCCAGCGTACCCACCCCGTTCCTGCTGACATTGTGGATGCTATGACCGAAGCCGCCCGGGTTGCTCCCGTCACCGACAATCCGCAGCTCGCGGCCCAATTTCCCGATGCCTAGCGTGCTCGCAGTGCACATCACGCGCGCGGACGCCGAACGCCTTACTGGCGGACCCGTTGTGCTGCATTACTATCCGCTCACAGGCGTGTCTTTCATCCTGCAGGCTGTCCGCGGACCTGCCTCGCGTATCGACGGTCGCGTTTTCCACACCGTCACCGACCGCGCCACCGGCAGCATCGCGACCTCGGAAGCGTGGGAGCTAGGGGATGTGGCAGATGTTGATGCTAGTGCTGTATGGAAGGAGTATGAGCCAGCTGATGATGAAGTGAGGCGTTCCATTGTGACGGCAGCCAGGCAGACCCTCACAGCGAGATTACTGCGCACGGTCCGACTGGGGGGACACTTCGAGCTCAGGGTAAACCAGGTTATTGATCCCCTGTGGAAACCAAACTGGATGTATACTGATAAAAATAAGCGCATGCAAATGCTTGTTGACGGATTAAACGGGAGCACAGCAAAGCGGAGGTTGTGATGGATATACGTGTCAAACAACAAGCTAAACCATTTTATTTGGTACTTCTCCGCCTGGTCGTCATGGTCACGTTGGCAGTTGTGACATATTCTATTCTTGCAGCTGCCGGTATGAGCAGCGATTTCCCGCCGCTTGATATGCTCTACTTTCCATTTGTTAATATTATCTGCGGCATTGTCATTTGGCATGCATTTCGTCAGTATGACACGTCTATCTGGGCTTATCTTGGTTTTGAGAAAAGCCGGATAGGAAAAGACATAGCGTGGGGATTTCTATGGCTGATTGTCACATATATACCGATGGTCATCGCCTTGATGGGGGCAATGTATTTCATGTTTGGTGCTGACATGTTCAACAATTTTGAGCAGGTATTCAGCAAGTCACATCCACAGCTGCCCGGCGGGGTATTAGCGGTGACGAGCATATTTAGCGCGATCGTATTCCTTGCCAATGCGCCGATTGAGGAAATTATTTACCGTGGATGGCTGCAAAATGGCCTAATGCAACGTCACGGTACGATGATTGCTATTGCTGTTCAGGGGCTTCTGTTTGGCCTACAGCACACGATGTTCGCCGTTGATGTTCGAGGCATGGTCGTCTATGGGTTTATGTTTTTTGCGTGGGGAATCACTGCTGGCATCATTGTTTACAAGCAGAAGCGTTTAGCACCAATGGTGATCGCACACTGGATTGTTAACGTGGCTTTGGTGTGTTGTAGCTCCTCACAACGTTGACGGTCGCGCCACAAACACGGTTGCTAGTCGTTTTCCTTTTTCTTTGACAAGCGCCACGGCCCGCCCATCGGGCGTCACGGCTGCGTGAATTTCTTTCAATCCGCGTGGTTCCAGCCGTTGCCCCATGGCGAGTTTGTGCCCTTCTTCTCCACTAACCCGCAGGACGGGGAAGGACGCCGCGAGAGCTTGGTCGAGTGTGAGAGATAGCTGCGGGTTGTCTTCTAGTTCCTCAAGGGTCCGTGCGTGTGTGAGGTCGAACGGGCCAACGGTGGTTCGCCGGAGCGCTGTGAGGTGTCCACCAACCCCTAATGCGTTTCCAAGATCACGAGCGAGAGAGCGGATGTAGGTTCCAGATGAGCAGAATACGTCGACGTCAAGGTCTATGTATCCGTCTACCGACCGTTGGTCCAGAACGTCGAAACGGTGCACTGTCACCGGCCGCGCGGGAATATCAACAGTTTCACCGTCACGTACGCGCTCGTGGGCGCGTTTGCCGTCGATTTTGATGGCGCTCACGGCGGCAGGTTTCTGCATGATGTCGCCGGTGAGTTGGGCAATCGCGGCGTCGATAAGCGTGTCAGTGACATCGGTAGTGTCGGTGCGTGAGGTGATGTCGCCTTCGGCGTCGTCAGTGGTGGTGGATGCTCCGAGCCTTATGGTGGCGCGGTAGGTTTTTGTTTCTGTCACCAGATGGGCGAGGAACCGGGTGCCGCGTTCGATACCAACAACCAGTACCCCGGTGGCCATGGGGTCGAGGGTGCCAGCGTGGCCTACACGACGGGTTCGAAAGATGCGGCGCAGTCGGGAAATGACGTCATGTGAGGTCATCCCGGCGGGTTTGTCTACAATTATCAGCCCGGATCCGAGGAGGCGATCAGTCATGCGCCTAGTGTATGCCGTAGTCTATAGGCCGTGGAGATTTGGCATGGACTTGAGCAGGTACCAGCAAACCTTGATGCCTCTGTTGTGACGATCGGTGTGTTTGATGGGATTCATCGAGGGCATCGTAAGTTGATTGGCGCAGCGAAGGATAGGGCTCGTGAGCTGGGCATCCCGTGCGTGCTCATGACGTTTGATCCGCATCCGCTGGCGGTTGTTGCCCCAGATCATATGCCGCCGATGCTGGGTTCGGTGGCAGTGCGCGCTGATTTGGCCGAGGACCTGGGTGTGGATTACATGCTAGCTGTTCGTTTTACTTCTGAACTTGCCGCGCAAAACCCCAGAAGAGTTTTTTACCTCGGTGATCATGCAGCGCCTGCATGCCCGCGCTGTGATGGTGGGGGAGAATTTTACGTTTGGGCACCGTGCCTCTGGCAACACGGATACGCTGCGTGAACTGGGGGAGAAGTATGGCGTAGAGGTAGACGTGGTGACGTTGCTGACGGAGGACGGCACCACTATTTCCTCTTCGGTGATTCGTCAATTACTGCGTGAGGGCGACGTTGCTCATGCTGCGTGGGCGTTGGGGCGCCCGTACCGCGTTGCTGGGGAGGTGGTTCGGGGTGCGGGCCGCGGTGGCCGCGAGCTCGGCTATCCCACAGCAAATCTATACTTCCCGGATTCGGTGGCTCTGCCTGCGGACGGTGTGTACTGTGGCTGGTTCACGGTGCTTGACGACGCCCCGATTAACGGCGATATGGTTCCCGGCAAGCGCTACATGACCGCCGTGTCCATCGGAACGAACCCGACGTTTGGGGATGAGCGCCGCAGCGTTGAAGCGTTTGTGATAGACCAGGATGCTGATCTCTACGGGCGCTATTGCGCCGTGGAGTTTGTAGAACATGTGCGCTGGATGGAAAAGTTCGACAGCGTTGATGAACTGCTGACCGCCATGTCTGAGGATGTGCGCCGCACTCGGGAAATCCTCAGCTCTTAAAGTTGTTCAGAGCAGCTGGCGGCTGCTACTATGTCCTCTGGCTTTAATGACTGCGGTCCACAGCAGTTATGCCCCGCAGCTTAAGAAGCGGTTTTTCATGTGGACTGAAATACTGATGAGGTAAATTTTCATGGCTCTTACCACTGAGCAGAAGAAGGAAATCCTGGCCGAGTACGGTCTTCATGAGACCGACACTGGTTCCCCGGAAGCACAGATCGCCCTGCTCACGCAGCGCATTCGTCAGCTGACCGAGCACCTGAAGACCCACAAGCATGATCACCACTCCCGTCGTGGCCTGCTTCTTCTGGTTGGTCGCCGCAAGGGCCTGTTGAAGTACCTGGCCGAGCGCAACATTGACCGCTACCGTGACCTGATTGGTCGCCTGGGTCTGCGCCGCTAATAAAGGCACGTGAAAATCCCCCTGACAGATACTGTCAAGGGGGATTTTTTTTTATGTTCATGACACTGCACTGCTAGTTGTCGTCGACCCCTACGATCTTATCGACCCCACTGCTCTGCCCGGCGCGCCAGAAGTCTTTTCTGCGGATGGTGAACAAGGCGATGATCATTCCTGCCAGGGGGAATAGTGCTGCGACGGTGAAGGTGGTGTGCAGGCTATTGATGAATGCGGCGTCGGCAGCTGATGAGAGTTGTTGTTGCATCATGGCCGGGATTTCAGGGGGCAATAGTTCCCTGAGCGCGTTACCACCTCCTGTGGCAGCGCCTCGCGCGGCGTCGGTACGCATGGGACCCAAGATGCTGGTGGCAGGATCATTTTCGAAATAGTGGTGGACGCGGTTTTGAAAAAATGCACCTAACCCTGCCACACCGATCGCCGCACCTACCTGCTGGAATGTTGCGTTGATGCCTGATGCAACTCCGGCGCGTTCGGGGGAAACGGTGGAGACGGATAGTTCTGTACGGATTGGGTTGAACAGACCCATGCCTATTCCTAGAACAAACATCATGGGTAGTGCGGCGGTCCATGAATCGCCGGAATCAACGAGTCGGATAAGTAGCAGGCCGACAGCAACGCAGCCCAGGGCGAGTGCGGCTGAGATGCGGGGTGCGGTTCGTGACGAGATGGTGCCTGAGATGAAAGCCCCGACGACGAGCGTCAAGGTCAGCGGTAGGGCGCGGAGTCCGCTGGCCCAGGCGCTGTAGCCCATCAACACCTGAATGTAGGTGATCAGGAGGAAGATTGCCGCCAATAGCGCAATGTTGAGAAAGAGAGTCGCGATGTTGAGGCCGTTGAAAGTGGTGTTGGTAAATAGGGATGCCTCAAACATTGCCTTGTCGCCCCGGCGGACCTGTAGGACAATGAATGCAATCAGAGTGATTGCTGAGGCTGCAAAAAGTCCTAGGATGAATGTGCTGGTCCAACCATTGTCTTCACCCCGAAGGAGCCCGAGGACAAGCAGTGTCAGGAAGGTAGAAAACAACGCTGCTCCCATAAGGTCCAGCGGTGGGGTGACTGCGGAACGTGATTCCGTAACTCGGATGCGTGTGATAATCAGCGCGATGATTCCAAGCGGTATGTTGATCAAAAAGATCCAGCGCCAATCAAGGCCATCGGTGAGGCCCCCTCCGACGAGTGGTCCGGCTGCGATGGCCAGGCCGCCCACACCACCAAAGATTCCGAAAGCCCGGGTGCGGTCAGCCCCCGTGTAGACATACCCTAAAAGAGCTGGTCCGACGGCAAAAAGGATTGCCCCACCGATGCCTTGGATGAAGCGCGAAACGATGAGCACGTTCACATTCCAGGCGAGTCCGCAGGCCAGGGACGCGAGGGTGAAAATGACGAATCCGATGGTGAAGATGCGGCGTCGCCCGATACGGTCCGCTAGTGATCCTGCGGCGACGAGAATTGCTGCCAGTCCGAGCGCATAGGCATCAAGCACCCATTGGAGCTGCGTAAATGACGCGTCCAGTTCTTTGCGAATTTCTGGAAGTGCGACATTAACCACGTTGATGTCGAGCAGCAGCATGAACACACTCAGTGATGTGACGAGCAGTGTCCAGCCTCTGTGTTGCTGTGTAAGTGAAGATGTATCCACGGTGTCTCCATTCATTAAGATACGCTGGTTCAGCTACATACCAATAAACTTTCACCGACCAATAGTATGTCAACTTGTCTGAGTGTGCACGGTTTTTCAAAAACGCTGCGCACGAGGCATATGCGGGCACCTGTGTTACGGTTGGTCAAACGGTGAAAACATGGAGGGATAATGGCAAAGCCCGCAGCTACCCGCCGACAGGAGTACGCTGAACAGACTCGAAACGCCCTTATCGAGGCTGCCACGCAACGAATGGTCGAACAAGGATATGAGGCAACTTCAATTGCTCAAATTGCTGCGGATGTCCGTGTCTCAAAGGTGCCGTCTACCATCACTTTCCTGATAAACGCTCCTTGTTTAAAGCCGTGTTTTCAGAAGCCACTAGTCGGTCCGTGGCGACTGTCGCGGAGTCCATGGATCACATGCGCAACAGTCCCCCAGATGATGTGGTGGGCATGGCTATTGACGCCGCCCTCACCACCGCGCTCAAAGACCGAGAGTACTCAGTCCTGCGGCAACAAGCTGCAGCGATACTGTCTCTCGACGAACGTAAGCAGATTAAGGCCGATTCAATCATTCCACTAGTCATACAACTCCACGCCGAGCTGCATGACGACGCCGCGACACTGCAGGTTGACCTCGAAGTTGCGACGTCACTCATCCTGGCCATTCTTGGTGCTGCCAGTGAAGACATTGCCGCCAGCGACGACCCCGAAAAACGCTACGCCCAGTTCCGCCCAGCGCTTATCGCTATGGCAAAGGCGTTGGTCCCCAAAGCCGACGTAGCCTGACTGTGTAGGTGTCTTTGGAATAACCCTCAAGGTGGCCAAAAGAAAAACTCCCCGAAAGCTTCGGGGAGTTTTTGGGGACTTAAGAACTTAGATCGTACATGGTCACACCATCAACAGTCTGAGCTGTGAAGTTTTCTTCAATCCAGCTCTGGATCTGGCTGGATGTGCGCTCAGTAGAGCTATCAGAGTTTCGCCGCCAGGGCCACCGGCACCGCCGCCGGGACCGTCACTCACGATGTAGTAGTGGATTTTTCCTTCAGCAACCCACTGCTTGAATTGCTCCAGAGTGGGGGAGGGGTCGGACCCGTTGAATCCACCAATCGGCATGACCGAGTATCCGGCCGCTAGTTGGTAGGTTGCTGCGGATTGCGACCCCGAGGTGGCCGCGACCCAGGTGTAGGAATCGGCATTGGCGGTCAGGAGGCTGGTAACCTCCGCGCTCGCATCTCCGCCACCGAGTAGACCGCCAGGTCCACCTTGGTCGCCGCCGGGACCGCCTTGACTTGCCTGGCCATCTGGGGTGCCTGCACCATCGGCACTACCGTTCGGCGGGGTGGGCATGGTGCCATTCTGGCTGGGAGGTGCTGGACGCTGTTGCCCATGTGCCTGTCCCGTGTTTCCATCATTTCCGCCGGTTGGGGGCATCATGTTGCCATTGTGACCGTCGGGACCACCTTGTCCACCAGGACCACCCGGTCCGCCCTGGCCACCGGGGCCGCCCATGCCGCCCGCAACAGCTGGGCCTGCGGTGGGGATAGATCCCATGTTGCTGCTGTTCACTGTTTCAAGGGAGTAGGCCAGCGGGCCGGACAACAAAGTAAGAGAGCCTGCGACAAGTGTGCTCACCAGCAGCATCTTTGGGTTGAGTAGTCGTGGCGCGAAGGTGTGAATCATGATCAGCACGAAGGTGATAACTCCAGCTGCCACCACAACAAACTTCAACCAAGGCAGGAAATCAGAACTGCGATTCAGCAGGATATACGCCCAGATAGAACTCCCCAACACGGATGCGGCCAGGACGGTGTGGATGACGCGGGAGGTGGAGCGGTGGGCGTCGATGAGCCCGGCACCAACGAGTGCAGCAACGGCAGGCGCGAGTGCCACTGTGTAGTACTGGTGGAAAATACCCTGCATGAAGCTGAACGTCAGCGCGGTGGCCACAAGCCAGCCGCCCCAAGCGATGTAGGAGGCACGGATGGTGCTGGTGCGCGCGGCGGTGCGGGTCACCCACAGACCCACAACGAACAGCACCAGTGCGAGAGGAAGAAGCCAGGCAATCTGCCCGCCCTGCGCGGATTCAAACATGCGGAAGATTCCGGTTTCGCCCCAGGCGCCACCTTGGCCCTGGCCACCGCCAGGCACAACAGAGCCGGTTTCGTTACCGTTCAGGCGTCCCAACCCGTTGTAGCCAAGCGTGAGTTCAATAATGGAGTTGTTTTGCGAGCCACCAATGTAGGGGCGTTTGTCGGCAGGCCACAGTTCAACGGCAGCAATATACCAGGCAACCGCCGCAACCATAGACGCACCCGCAGCCAACAGCTGCCCAATGCGGCGCATAACACCGCCACGAGCACAGATCAGCCACATGAGAGCCAGCGGCGGAACAATCAGCAGAACCTGAAGCTGCTTTGCCAAAAAACCTAGGCCAATGAATGCGCCGGCAGCAACGGCCCAACGCCAACGCCCATCTTCAACACCGCGCAGGCCAGCCCACACAGCGGCAATCATCAAGAACACCAGCATCGCATCAGGGTTGTTAAACCGGAACATCAGCGTTGCCACTGGTGTCAGAGCCAGTGCCCAACCAGCAATCAAAGCAGCAGGTACGCCATGGTGGCGGCGCACCGTGCGATACAACAACGCCACCGACGCCACGCCCAGCAACGCCTCGGGGCCCAGAAGCGAATAGGAATTCAAGCCAAAGATCTTAACGGCCAGCATCATCGGCCACAGCGACAACGGTGTCTTATCCACCGTGATCGAATTAGCCATGTCGGAGGAGCCGAAGAAGAAAGCCGTCCAGTTATTGGCACCTGCTTGGGCCGCAGCGGCGTAGAAACTATTGCCATAATCGTTGATAGACAAGTTCCAGAAGTACAGAACTGCAGTGACAAGCAGCAGGGAAACAAAACCAATTTTTTCCCACGGCAGGCGCCGCGTTGCCGTATCGCGCTGGGAATGTGGGGGCACTGGCCCGGGAACAATGGGGCGCTGGGTTTCTGACGCGCCGGGTGAGAGGGTCACACTCATGGTGTCAACATCCTTTGAAGTCTGCGAAAAAGAATTTTTACCTGGGGAATCGTGTGAATGTGAGGTGATTAGCGTGCACCCTCCCTGCCGTTGAACAGCATCCTCAGGGCGACGAAGCGGATCAGCGTGGACACGAGGTTTGCCACGGTGAGTACGCCAAGTTCTATCACTGCGCCCGCACCGGGGAAAGCGGCATTAAGCAGCCAAAGGCTACCGGCTGTGAGCGCCCAACCAAGGAAGAAAACTCCCAGGCCAATGCTGTGATCAGACGTGATGCGGTGGCGTCCGTTCACGCCGAAGGTGAAGGCTCGGTTTGCTGCAGTGTTGCCCACAGCGGTGGTGAGCAAGGCCAGGAAGTTTGCGGCCTGCGGTCCCATGAACATTTGGAAGACCAGATACAACAGCGCATAGGCAATGGTGGAGGCGACTCCGACGGTGATGAAACGCAGTATCTGTCCGGTGGTGTCGGTTTTGGTCACGTATTTCTCGGTGGCAAATGCAGAGAACTCCTTGGGCTGAATTTTGCCGGTGATCAGACCTGTGCCTACCCGCCACATGCCTTGGATGTCTTTGACGGCAGTGTCAATGATGTTGACGCGAGAGTCGGGGTCGTCGATCCAGTCGACAGGAACTTCGTGGACGCGGTACCCGGCTTTTTCGGCGAGAAGCAGCAGCTCCGTGTCAAAAAACCAGGCATTGTCCTCCACATGGGGCAGCAGGCGTGCCGCGACGTCGGTACGCATGGCTTTGAACCCGCATTGTGCGTCGCTGAAGTGTGCAGCCATGGCTGTTTTCAGCATGAGGTTGTAGGTGCGGGAAATGAATTCCCGCTTCGGCCCGCGCTCCACACGGGAGGAACGCGCAAGGCGGGTGCCAATGGCAATGTCGGAATGCCCGGTGAGCAGTGGGGCCACGAGCGGAAGCAGGCCGTTGAGGTCGGTGGATAGGTCTACATCCATGTACGCAACAACAGTTGCATTAGAAGCCAACCATGCGCGTTTGAGAGCACGGCCGCGGCCCTTCTCATCCAGATGGATGCGATGGACGTTGTCGTACTGGGCACACAGCGTGCCAGCGACCTCCCAGGTGTCGTCGGTGGATGCGTTGTCGGCGATGATCACTGATGTGGGTACTGGCATTTCTGTGCTGATGAAGGCAGCGAGTTGGTCCACGCAGCGCGGCAGGGAGTGTTCTTCGTTGTACACCGGGATGATGATGTCCACGGTGGCCTGACGCAGGGACTGTGGAGAGGAATAGGCAGAACCGGTTGGCCTGGAAGTGCCTCTGGCACACGTTCGAGGGTGGATTCTTTCGTGGTCATGGTGCATAGTGTGCTGGGGCAAACTGCAAGCACCATGGAACACCACTGGCAACTGAATAGGAGTTGCTGTGAGAATGCTGGCAGGCATTTTCCTCGGTGCTCTGCTATGGTCTAGGGGAGTCTTGGTACAAGATGACGGACATTCGATGGCACCGACGACCATCGCTGAAGCAAAACTAAAGAGGAGTTTTGTCCTTACCATGAAAGACGTTGTGATTAACAAGGACACCGAATACGGCATTGTGGAGGCACTTGCCACGATTGATAACGGCGATTTTGGTACCCGCACTATTCGTTTTGAAACAGGCCAGCTCGCACGCCAGGCTGACGGGTCAGTGACCGCCTATCTGGATGAAGACACGATGCTTCTATCCACCACAACGGCCTCCAACCAACCGCGCGAGGGTTTTGACTTTTTCCCCCTTACCGTGGACGTAGAAGAACGCATGTACGCCGCAGGTCGAATACCTGGATCGTTCTTCCGGCGTGAAGGCCGCCCATCCACAGAGGCTATTCTGGCTGCTCGGTTGATTGACCGCCCGCTGCGCCCCACCTTTGTCAAGGGGCTACGCAACGAGGTGCAGGTGATTGTCACTGTCATGTCCATGGATCCAAAGGACATGTACGATGTCGTGGCCATCAACGCCGCATCCGCCTCCACGCAACTTTCCGGGCTTCCGGTATCCGGCCCAGTCGGCGGCGTCCGCATGGCATTGATCGCTGACGACGACCATCCCAAGGGCCAGTGGGTCGCCTTCCCCACGCATGAACAACACGAGCAGGCACTGTTTGAAATCGTTGTTGCGGGCCGCATCGTGTCTAAGAAGAAGGGCCGCAAAACCATCAATGACGTAGCCATCATGATGGTGGAGGCTGGTGCGACCTCACAGGTGGTAGAACGCATCAAAGACGGCGCGCCCAGCCCCACGGAAAGCGTTGTGGCTCAGGGCCTGGAAGCGGCGAAGCCGTTTATTGAAGTTCTGTGTCGTGCACAGATGGGCCTTGCCAAAGAGGCCGCGAAAGAAACGCAGGAATTCCCACTGTTCCCGCCCTACACTGACGACATTTATGCCGCAGTGGAGAAGAAAGCAGCGAAGAAGCTCGAGCAGCTGCTGACTATCAAAAATAAGCAAGAGCGCGACGAGGCCACTAACGAGTACATGGACTCTGTCGTTGAGGACTGTCCTCCCGCTTTGAAGAGCAGGAGAAAGACATCCGCGCCGCTTACAATGCCCTGATGAAGGCCATTGTTCGCCGCCGCATCCTCACTGATCACTTCCGTATCGACGGCCGCGGCATCACCGACATCCGCGACCTTGGGGTGGAGGTAGACCTCATTCCACGTGCCCACGGTTCCTCGCTGTTCGAGCGTGGCGAAACTCAAATCCTTGGCGTGACCACCCTAGATATGCTGAAAATGGAGCAGCAGATCGATTCGCTCACGCCTGTTGACCACAAGCGCTACATCCACCACTACAATTTCCCGCCCTATTCCACCGGTGAAACTGGGCGTGTGGGGTCCCCGAAGCGTCGCGAAATTGGCCATGGTGCCCTCGCCGAGCGTGCCCTCATTCCGGTGATTCCTTCCCGTGAAGAATTCCCGTACACCATCCGTCAGGTGTCTGAAGCCCTAGGCTCCAACGGCTCCACATCCATGGGGTCCGTGTGTGCCTCCACGTTGTCCCTGTACAACGCAGGCGTGCCGCTGAAAGCGCCCGTTGCCGGTATTGCCATGGGTTTGGTGTCTGATGAAGTGAAGGGCGAAACCCGCTATGTTGCTCTCACCGACATTCTGGGTGCGGAAGATGCCTTCGGTGACATGGACTTCAAAGTTGCTGGTACCGCCGACTTCATCACCGCCCTGCAGCTGGACACCAAACTCGACGGCATCCCGTCGTCCGTGCTTGCCGACGCCCTGTCCCAGGCACGCGATGCGCGCCTTACCATCCTGGAAACCATGGCTGAGGTGATTGACACCCCCGATGAGATGAGTTCTTTCGCGCCGCGCATCACCACAGTGAGCGTGCCGCCCAGCAAGATTGGCGAGCTCATCGGCCCCAAGGGCAAGACCATCAACACCATCACCGAGGAAACCGGCGCGAATATCTCTATTGAGGAAGACGGCACCGTCTTCGTGTCCGCCACCAACGGTGAGGCAGCTGACGCGGCCATTGAGAAGATCAACTCCATTGCGAACCCGCAGTTGCCCAAGGTGGGTGAACGCTTCCTGGGAACCGTGGTGAAAACCACCGCCTTCGGTGCGTTCGTTTCCCTCCTTCCCGGTCGCGATGGCCTGGTACATATTTCCAAGCTTGGCGGCGGCAAGCGTATCGACAAGGTTGAAGATGTGGTCAACGTAGGCGATAAGATCCAAGTGGAAATCGCCGATATTGATAATCGTGGCAAGATCTCCCTAGTGCCAGTTGAGGACTAGTCACCGTAGATAGCGACAACACCCGCTGATGAAGTAGAGGATTCATCAGCGGGTTTTTGGCTTCGATCAGTGACCATATTTCGTAGACGGCGCTACAAAGGTTGGGATCAGTGATATAGCCCTGTTGACATCCGTAATGTGCTTGAGCCTCACCGGACGTATCGTATATCGGATATTCCTGTGATGGTGAAGGACTTTGATATTGACTGTTGCTGCCAAGACCAGATTGAGATTCGTTATAGGGGGCTTGCGGTCCGTTCAACTGCTGGAAGCACCAATCGCTGTAGCGTGTTTCCCCGTCTGACCATAGAGCGGGACCAGGAGTGCCTTCAAGGCATTCAACGACGTAAGGCTTTGGGGATTGTGGCTCGGTAGTGTCTGCTGCAGAAGAACTAGTAGTCGTAGGGCTGGTCGTTGTTGAGCTAGTTTCCACAGAGGTGGTGCTTGAACTTGTGGACGTTGTGCTGGTAGCGGGGGTAACGTCGTGAGGTTCCCCACTGCCACATCCTGAAAGCGTGATTGACGCTAATAATGCACAGGAGAATTTTCGTATTGGTACCACGATAGTATTGTGGCACCTTTCGTATGTTAGGGGAATTTTCTGTTGTAATGTCCCTATACAAATACTGAAAAGTATTTTCTTCTTTGGGCTTTCTCATTGTGATTCCCAACCGATGTTCCACTCCGTGATAGTAGGCTCACCAGTACGTTGTCCCGAGGATCCATCTTTTTCAGAAAGGGATGGTTTTTGACACAACGTATTGGCCGGAAAGGTACCAATCCTACGTACGTGTTGACTGATCTGGCTCTTGTGGTTCCTAAAATAGGTGTGCTTGGATGCAGACAGGCGTTACACCCAAATAGCAGGCAGAGTCGCAAAAGCCTAGACTTGATCGGTGGTAACAGACAACAGTGATACATGGAGGGAACCATCAATGATCAGGGTTGGTGTGCTCGGGGCGAAGGGCAAGGTAGGCCAGGCTGTGGTTGAGGGGGTGAACGCCGCTGATGATCTTGAAGTGGTGGCCGAGGTGGATCGCGATGATAGCCTCCAGCTTCTTGTGGATAATAAAACCCAGGTTGTGGTTGATTTCACCGCGCCTGGTGTGGTGATGGACAACCTAGAATTTTGCATCAACAACGGCATTTCCTGCGTGGTAGGAACCACTGGTTTTACGGAGGAGCGCCTGCGGCAGGTGCAGAAATGGTGCGATGCGAACCAGGGTGTGAGCGTGTTGATCGCCCCCAATTTTGCTATTTCCGCCGTCTTGACTATGGCTTTGCCAAGCAGGCCGCACCGTATTTTGATTCGGTGGAGGTTATTGAACTGCACCACCCGAACAAGCTGGACGCGCCGTCTGGAACTGCGATCCATACTGCTCAGGGGATTGCGCACGCCCGCCATGAGGCTGGTCTTGGTGCGCAGCCAGATGCGACGGACCAGTCACTTGATGGTGCCCGTGGCGCGGATGTTGATGGTATTCCAGTGCATGCTGTGCGGATGACAGGCATGGTCGCGCATGAGGCTGTGATTTTCGGTTCCCAAGGCCAAACACTCACTATCCGTCAAGATTCTTACGATCGCACGTCGTTTATTCCGGGTGTGCTGGTGGGGGTACGGGGCGTCGATAAGCATCCTGGCTTAACGGTTGGTTTGGAACACTATCTAGGGATGTAGTTGTGGCTCATCATGTGGATCTTAATGTCCAGTTGATTGCGTGCACCGAATTCACCCCGCCAATGGACGTGGAGTGGACGACGGATGCTGAAGGTGGAGAAGCACTCATCGAATTTGCGGGTCGCGCATGCTACGAGAGCTTTGACAAGCCCAACCCCCGTACCGCCACGAATGAGGCATATCTTCGGCACATCATGGAGGTGGGGCACACCGCGCTGCTGGAGCATGCCAGTGCCACCATGTATATCCGGGGTATTTCCCGTTCGGCGACGCATGAACTGGTGCGGCATCGTCACTTTTCGTTTTCGCAGCTCTCGCAGCGTTTTGTACACCCGGACGATGTATCAGTGATTGTGCCGCCGTTGATCCGCGAGGATGAGGATCTGACCAGACTGTTTGATCGTGCTATCAACGAATCTCGGTTTGCCTTCGATGAGCTTCTCGACGCCCTGGAAGACAAGCTCGGTGAGGAACCTAACGCTTTACTGCGCAAAAAGCAGGCGCGACAGGCCGCGCGGTCGGTGTTGCCCAACGCCACGGAATCCCGAATCGTGGTGAGTGGTAATTTCCGGTCGTGGAGGCATTTCATCGGGATGCGGGCCACAGAGCATGCAGATGTGGAGATCCGTCATGTGGCGGTGGAATGCTTGAAGTTATTGCAGGAAATAGCACCTGTGGTGTTCGGTGATTTTCAGGTAGCCACACTGAGCGACGGTTCCGAAATGGCAACCAGCCCCTTTGTGACAGATTTTTAAGATATGGGCTGACGCCTTCGTGGCCTATATGTGGCATGATTTACGTAGACTCTTTCATCCCAATAGTTTCCCTATAGTTGCAGAAAAGGTTGCGTGGACTACTATGAACTCAGGTTTTGCGGTGACGACAGGTGCTGAGGACTTCGGTACCGTAGCGGTGGCAATGGTCACCCCGTTTGCGGCTGATGGCTCACTTGATGTTGCGGCTGCACGTGCACTTGCGGCTCACCTGGTGGACAAGGGTTGCGATAGCCTGATCCTTTCCGGAACCACCGGGGAGTCCCCAACCACAACCATGGCGGAAAAAATTGATCTCATTACTCATGTGCGTGCTGAGGTAGGGGATGGGGTAAAACTTGTGGCTGGTGCTGGAACCTACAACACAGCTGAATCAGTGGAACTCGCCCGTGCAAGTGCGCAGGCCGGTGCGGACGCATTGCTGGTGGTCACACCCTATTACTCCAAGCCGAACCAGGAAGGGCTGTACCGGCATTTCACGATGATTGCCGATGCCACGGACCTTCCCATATGCCTCTACGACATTCCGCCGCGTTCGGTAATTCCGATTGAAAATGATACGATACGACGTCTAGCCGACCACAAGAATATTAAAGCGCTCAAAGACGCTAAGGGTGACATCGCAGGTTCTGCTCCGCTCATCCTCGAAACCGGGCTGGCATGGTATTCAGGTGACGATACACTCAATCTTCCCTGGCTTGCCGTGGGTGCCACGGGTTTCATTTCTGCGATTGGACATGCAGCTCCGCATATTTTGCGTGAGCTTCACACAAGCTTCGAGGAAGGCGACCTCGCCCGTGCGCGGGAAATCAACGCCACCTTGACCCCGCTGGTCGCAGCCCAGGCCCGCCTGGGAGGTGTCAGTTTTGCTAAAGCTGCTTTGCGTCTGCAAGGCATTGAAGTTGGGGATCCCCGGCTGCCGCAAATCGCTGCAAGCGATGCTCAGCTGGAGGAACTTCGACGTGATCTAGAAAAGGCTGGAGTCCTTACAATATGACTGAACCCCGCAATCGCACTCGGAAAGTCACCCGTAAAGCAGGCCCGCCAGAGGCCGTAGAGTTTCAGGCCCCGCAGTCGACAGATACTGACGGGCGCTCTGAGAAGAGTACGGAGAAGAAAAAATCCAAGGTGCCGGCGAAAACGAGTGCAGATAACAGCGGAAATTCCCGAAACGGAAACGGCAACGGTGGCGCGCGCGGGCGTCGTAACGGAAACCGCAGCAACAATCGTGGTCGCCGGAATGTTGTGAAATCTATGCAGGGTGCGGATCTGACGCACCGTCTGCCTGCGCCGCCGCGTCCGCCGAAGGATGGGCTACGCATTGTGGCGCTTGGTGGTATCTCCGAAATCGGCCGCAACATGACGGTTTTTGAGTACCGTGGCCGCCTCCTGATTGTGGACTGTGGCGTGTTGTTCCCATCGTCAGGGGAGCCGGGCGTGGACTTGATCCTTCCAGACTTCTCGTACCTAGAAGACAAGATGGATCGGGTGGAAGCGCTCGTTGTTACACACGGACATGAAGACCATATTGGTGCCATCCCGTGGCTGTTGAAACAGCGCCCCGATCTGCCGATCATTGCCTCCCGGTTTACATGCGCCTTGATTCATGCGAAAACGCAGGAGCACCGCCAGCGTCCGAAACTGATTGAAGTGAACGAAAAGTCTCGTGAAAAGCGCGGACCTTTTGATGTTCGCTTCTTTGCGGTGAATCACTCCATTCCTGATTGCCTTGGTGTGGCCATTAAGACTGGCGCTGGCCTGGTCGTTCATACTGGCGATATTAAGCTTGATCAGACCCCGCCGGATGGTCGTCCGACCGATTTGCCCGCACTGGCTCGTTTCGGTGATGAAGGTGTGGATTTGCTGATGTGCGACTCCACTAACGCCACCACACCGGGTGTGTCTGGGTCTGAATCGGACATTGCACCGACTCTGAAACGCCTGGTCGCTGACGCTAAGCAGCGTGTTATTGTCGCCTCATTTGCCTCCAATGTGTACCGCGTTCAAGCCGCTGTTGATGCAGCAGTTGCTGCGGGACGCAGGGTGGCATTCAATGGGCGTTCCATGATCCGCAACATGGAAATCGCGGAAAAGATGGGCTTTTTGAAGGCACCGCGTGGAACATTCATCACCATGGACGAGGCCGCAAAGCTCGCTCCGCACAAGGTGATGCTGGTGACCACTGGTACCCAAGGTGAGCCGATGGCTGCCCTGTCCCGTATGGCCCGGCGCGAGCACCGACAGATTACTGTCCGTGATGGGGACTTGATTATCCTCAGTTCGTCACTGGTTCCGGGCAATGAGGAAGCAGTGTTCGGTGTGATCAACATGCTTGCCCAGATCGGTGCCACAGTGGTGACTGGTCGGGATGCGAAGGTGCATACTTCGGGCCATGGCTACTCTGGCGAGTTGTTGTTCTTGTACAACGTTGTGCGACCCACCAATGCCATGCCGGTGCACGGCGAGTGGCGACACCTACGTGCCAATAAGGAACTGGCTATTTCCACTGGTGTTGAGGCCGATCGTGTGGTACTTGCGCAGAATGGTGTTGTGGTGGATCTTGTTGACGGCCGCGCGAGTGTTGTGGGCCAGGTTCTGTCGGTAATCTCTACGTTGATGGCACCACCATGGGTGACATTGATGAAGAAGTTCTGGCGGACCGCACATCCATGGGCGAGGGTGGTTTGATTTCCATCACGGTGGTGATCGATAACCGCACTGGTCGCCCGCTGGAGCATCCGACGGTACAGGCTACAGGATTCTCTGAGGATGCTGTTGCCATGATGCCTGAGGTTGCGGAGCTGGTGGAAAACACCATGCTGGAGCTTGCTGGTGAGGGCGAGAATGACCCGTACCGTATGGTCCGACAGCTGCGACGCCGTGTGGCGCGGTTTGTGGAGCAAAAGTGGCGCCGCAAGCCGATGATCATCCCCACCGTGGTGCCTATGAGTTCCGATCCTGTGCAGGCCGATGACGATGACATCAAGGGGACTCGCCCGAGCTTGTAAGAGGCTTGCGTGGACGAGCGTCGATAGGCTTGACGGTACGGACATAGCTAAGAATGGTTAGGCTGGGGCGTATGAGTTTTTCTGCTTCTGAACGCACCCAGCTTGCCAAGCTGCTGCTGGAGGTTGGCCCCGACGCTCCGACGCTGTGTGGAGATTGGACCACAAGGGATTTGGCTATTCACCTTTACCTGCGGGAAAACCGGCCCGATGCGGCGGCCGGAATGTTTATTGGTCCGGTGAAGGGCCACCTTGAGCGGGTGACGGAACAAGTTGGGCGGTCCATGACCTACGAGCGTGTGGTGGGGGATTGGGCTAAAGGCCCAGCGCGGTTTAATCCGATGCGTTTAGTTGATCCGCTGGTTAATGCCGGGGAGCATTATGTGCATCACGAAGATGTGCGTCGTGCGCAGGAGAAATGGCAGCCCCGCGCGTTTGGGCAGGAGGATCGTAAGGCTCTGCACCGAGTGTTGCAGACGATGTCGCGGTTGTTATTGTCCAAAACGACCGTTCCTCTGGTGCTCAACCCCGAAGGGATGGACCGTATTGTGGTGGTTGAGCAGCGCGGCGTCGCTAACCCGGCGCAGAGTGTGCAGGTCATTGGCTCAGTGAGTGAGCTGGTGCTGTGGGCATATAACCGTCCGACTGTGGGGGTGCGGGTTGACGGTGAGCAGAATGCCATCGCCAGGCGTGAGGCATAAAAAGACTGACAGGCATAGTCGTAAACCGTAGGTAGGGCATACTATTTTTGCCCTACACCGGTGTGGCACCTGTGACTACTGAGCTTTCTGCGACTATTGTGGAATACATGTCTGTCAACAGTCGAAGTGGGTCGTTGAAAACTACGCGAAGGAAGACGGGTCCGTCGTCCCGTCCACAGCGTAGCGATCGCGGTGATACAGCGAGCACGTCTATTATGGTGAACTCGCGTCCCGCCCGACGCGCTGCCGAAACCTCAAATGAGCGCACTGGTAGCGCTCTTCGTGCTGTGGGCAGAGGTCTTTCAACGGTGTTTACCGTTTCCGCTAGGGGAGTGGGTAGTGTGACCCGTAGTGCTCTTCGCAGACGTTCGCAGGACGAGCTGTATGAAGAGGATGATCGTGATAGTTGGGAAGAAGTGGATAAGCCTAGAACTACTAGAGCTAAGCGGGCATCGGCCAAGTCGGAGCCAGCAACGCCTCGGAAGAAACGAGGAAAACAACAGAATAACAACGAACCAACTGAGGTGATGTCCAGTCCACGCCCTGGACTGGGAGGCGGTGTGAGTGCCCACGCCGATGGTGTGGGTTTCACCTTGATTGGTATCGCCGCGGTGCTGGGTGCGTCGGTGTGGTTGAACGTTGCTGGCCCGGTCGGTGAGTTTATTGCTGGCATTGCACATGGTGTTTTTGGTGCTGGTGCGTTGATCGTGCCGCTGGTGTTGCTGGGCTGTGCAGTATGCCTGATGCTGGGGTACATGCCGCCCCCGTCGCAGCGCCTGCGTTTTGGTATTGGTGCTACCTTGCTGGTGGTTCCCATGCTGGGATTGGTGCATCTTTTTGCTGGCAATCCGACAACGTCGGCGGGTCGCGATACTGCAGGCGGCATCGTTGGTGCTGTGGTGGCTACGCCGTTGGCGGCTGGTTTCAGCGTGTACTTGGCCATTCCTATTCTCGCGCTGGTGCTGTTTTATGGTGCACTGAAGCTGACCAATATTACTGTGCGCCAGTTTGCGGATTATGTCATGTCCAAGTTCCGTGCAGGTGCGTTGGGGAGCAGCGGCTATGATGACTACGACGATGCCTATGATGAGGATGACCTGTACGCTTCCGTTGATGAGGAGCTGGAGGACATTGCAGAAGGCCGCGAACGGCCCGAGCGCCCTGCCCGTCGTCCCCGTCGCACCGCTGAACGTGCTTCTCGACGCCCCGACACTCGCCATGAACAGGATGGTTACGGTCAGCAACAGGAGCTGCCGATCTCGCAGATCAAACCGTCACCAATGGATAACTACCCCATTGAAGAACCGACGACGGTATTGGAACGACGTCAGCCGTCGTTGACCGATACTGACGAAATGCCTGCCATCACTGATGCAGCTGCCCAGCCGAAGAGGCGGAGCCAGAAGGCCGCGCAGAAACCGAAGAAGAAGTCCACAACCACCGCCGGTGTTGATGCTGCTGCGGCGAGTGCCGGTGCGGCCGTTGCTGCGGCAGGGGCGGGCGTCGCTAAGCAGGCGGAAGCAGCAGGTGATGCTGTGGCTGCGAGCCGTGAGGCTATGCGTGCCGCGATTATCGCGCGTTCCGGGATTGATGCATCTGCCGTGCCTGCGTCCACACCCAAGAGCGAAGAGCAGAAGGATATGCCTACGCCTGAGCCTCGGACGGTGGACAGCGACTATGAGCTTCCGAGCACAGAGCTGCTGATTCCGGGTAACCCGCCGAAAACCCGTTCCGAGGCGAATGACCGCATGATCGAGGCCATCACTGATGTGTTCCGTGAGTTCAATGTGGACGCGGTGGTGACGGGGTTCTCGCGCGGGCCGACAGTGACTCGCTATGAGGTGGAACTCGGTCCCGGCGTGAAGGTGTCCAAAATTACCAACCTCCAATCCAACCTGGCCTATGCGGTGGCCACTGACAACGTGCGTTTGTTGACACCCATTCCCGGTAAATCTGCTGTGGGCATTGAGGTTCCCAATACCGACCGTGAGATGGTGCGGTTGGGCGATGTGTTGAATGCACCCAGTACCCTTGCCGACCACGATCCGATGCTGATCGGCTTGGGCAAGGACATTGAAGTGACTTTGTGACACACTCGGTGCAGAAGATGCCGCACCTGTTGGTCGCAGGTTCCACGGGCTCGGGTAAGTCGGCCTTTGTGAACTCCCTACTGGTGTCGCTGCTTACCCGCGCCACCCCAGACGAGGTGCGATTGATTCTGGTGGACCCGAAGATGGTGGAACTCACCCCGTACGAGGGTATTCCACACCTGATCACGCCGATTATCACTCAGCCTAAGAAGGCCGCTGCAGCACTAACGTGGCTGGTTGAGGAAATGGAGCAGCGCTACATGGACATGAAAGCTGCCCGAGTCCGCCACATCAAGGACTACAACCGCAAAGTAAACACGGGTGAGGTGCAGGCGCCCCCAGGCTCTCAACGCGAATACCGTGCGTACCCCTACATTGTGTGTGTGGTGGACGAGCTCGCCGACCTGATGATGACCGCGCCGAAGGAAATTGAGGATTCCATTGTGCGCATCACCCAGAAGGCTCGCGCTGCTGGTATTCACCTGGTGTTGGCTACTCAGCGCCCGTCGGTGGACGTAGTGACCGGTTTGATCAAGACCAACGTGCCGTCACGCTTGGCCTTTGCGACCTCCTCGCTCACGGACTCCCGCGTCATCCTCGATCAGGGTGGCGCCGAGAAGCTCATCGGCATGGGCGATGGCCTGTTTATCCCGCAGGGCGCAGGTAAGCCGCAACGTATCCAGGGTGCGTTTGTTACCGACGAAGAAGTGCAGGCGGTCGTTGATGCCGCGAAGGAACAGGCCGAGCCGAACTACACTGATGGCGTCACCGACGACAAAGCCGCCGAAGCTAAGAAGGACATTGACGCGGACATTGGCGATGATCTTGACGATTTGCTGCAGGCCGTCGAACTGGTTGTGACCTCGCAGTTTGGCTCTACGTCCATGCTGCAGCGCAAGCTCCGTATTGGTTTTGCCAAGGCTGGGCGTTTGATGGATCTGATGGAAACCCGCGGCGTGGTCGGGCCGTCTGAAGGTTCTAAGGCGCGTGAGGTGCTGGTGAAACCAGAGGAGCTGGACACTATATTGTGGATGATCAGAGGTGCCGATCCCGCCGACGCCCCCAAGGAACCTGGGTTTGACGATGCAGGTCTTGGGGACGATGCCGGTAGTGAATCCGATCCCGGAGCAGGGTCCAGTGATGTTCGTGTCGTGGATGCTAACCCAACTGGCGGTGTGTTCTAGCGTCATATAAGGTGGGTCAGGTCATGGAGGGGAGTACCCCACCCTCGGCATTGATCGTCAACACGGCAAACTGGCATTTCCGGTTTCCCGGTCATGTCGGCCGCTAGCAGCGGCGGGGGAGACCTCCGGTTCATCAGGTAAGGCATGAAGCCGGAGGTTTTCTTGTGGAAGTTAATTCCCTCACGTGGGGTATCACCATTGTGGTGCTGTTGGGGTTCATCATATTTGACTTCGTATCTCACGTGCGCAAGCCCCACGAACCAACCATCAAAGAAGCCGCGGGGTGGATGATTTTTATGTTCTTCTGGCCTGCGGTTTTGGTATTTTCTTGTGGTATGCCTGGGGCGGTCCGCAGGGCAAACATGATCACGCTATTGAGTTCTTTGCGGGCTATATCACTGAACTGTCACTGAGCATTGACAACCTGTTCATCTTTGCGTTGATTATCGGTTCTTTTAAAGTTCCGCGCGCTTACCAACAGAAAGTGCTGCTCATCGGCATTGCGCTGGCGTTGATTTTCCGTGGTGTTTTCATCGCTATTGGTGCTGCGGCCATTTCGGCTGCGTCAGCGGTGTTCTACCTGTTCGGCGCGTTTTTGCTGTATACGGCCGTTAAGCTCATCAGAGATGAGATTCGCGGAGAAGAAGAGACTGACGTGGACGACATGCTGGTGGTGCGTATGACACGGAAGGTCATCCCAGTTTCCAGCAGCTTTGACGGCGATAAGCTGTTCACTAGGGAAAAAGGACACAGGATGGTCACTCCGCTGATGCTGGCGTTGGTATCCATCGGATTTATTGACCTGATGTTCGCCTTTGACTCAATCCCGGCAATCTTCGGCTTGACCAAGGAACCCTACATCGTGTTCACCTCCAACGCGTTTGCCCTAATGGGGTTGCGCCAAATGTACTTCCTGCTTGATGGCCTGTTGGATCGCCTGGTGTATTTGCCATATGGTCTAGGGGTAATCCTCGGCTTTATCGGCGTGAAACTGGTGCTTCATGCACTGCACGAAAATAATCTTGCTTTTATCAACGGTGGTGAAGGCTTCCATGTGTTGGAGATCCCCACAGTGGCGTCCTTGTTGTTCATTGTGGTGACGCTGGCAGTGACGGCCGTGGCATCGCTGATCAAGAACAAGCGTGATGAAAACCTTGGCGGCATTCCGCCGAAGTGGAATACTGCCAAGGATGCGAGCTAGTCGTCGAAGCTGTTAATAACCGGGTTCCAGGTGTGGAAGCTTCGTCCGGTTAGCGCCCCTTCAACGTAGAAGGGGTCGGAGTTCATGAGTGTGCGGACGTCGTCAAGGGTTGCCGCGTCGTCGAGACGGAGGGTGATCAGCGCGCCGCCACTACCATCAGTGAATGGGCCGGAGCCGATTATTTTTCCTTCGCTTTTCAGCCCCGCTATGAATTCACGATGCTTGGGGCGAACGTTGGCGATTTTCTCGCTGTCTGCTGGGTAGTGGTACACAACCGCAAAAATACTCATGAGCATCAGTCTAGCCTGGTTGTTTCCTTTGGCACTGGCCACGTGATGCGCTGCATAGAGACTCAGTTGGGTAGGCTATAAGGCTGTGAGTGGTCAACAACAGCAGGCACCTGCCAAGCAGCCTTCGAATTGGAATGTTCCCAATGTGCTCACGAGCCTGCGCATTATTGTCATTCCAGTGTTTGCTTGGCTGGTGTTGAAGGGCAACAACCACCACGCCGGTTGGATGTGGTGGTCGTTTGGCACGTTTGTTGCCCTGATGATTACTGACAAACTTGATGGCGATATCGCCCGCGCGCGTGGGCTTATCACAAACTTTGGGAAAATCGCTGACCCTATTGCAGATAAAGCACTGATGACTACAGCGCTGGTGTGCCTGAATTATGTGGGTGCATTGCCTTGGTGGGTAACAATCGTGATTTGTATTCGCGAATTCGGCATCACGCTGTGGCGCATGGTGCAGTTACGTCGTGGCCGGGTTGTACCGGCGTCGAGAGGCGGAAAAATCAAAACGACGCTGCAGGCTGTCGCTGTGGCGTTTTACCTGGTGCCGCTTCCAGACTGGATGAATGTGCCCAAGTATGCGGTCATGGGTGCCGCAGTGTTGGTGACGGTAGTGACGGGCGTGCAGTATCTCCTTGATTCCAGGAACACAAATGCCTGACATGTTTGACCCGACCCTGTTGGTCGCCGAACTCGCTCGCCGCAAAGAAACGGTGGCGCTGTGTGAATCCCTCACCGGTGGCCTGGCTTCCGCAATGCTTGTCGACGTCCCGGGAGCCAGCGCCGTGTTCAATGGTGCCCTGGTCACCTATGCAACGCCGATGAAACATCGTCTTGCTGGGGTTTCTTGCGAGGTGCTGGAGTCAGTGGGACCTGTGTCGCGGGAATGCGCCCGTGAGATGGCACTGGGGGTGCGGGAACGCTGTGCCGCATCGTGGGGGTTGTCTATGACTGGTGTGGCTGGTCCAGATTCCCAAGACGGACATCCGGTAGGGGAGGTATGGATAGGCGTGGCTGACCCAAATGGGTGGGCTGATGCCATACGCGCCCATCCTCACGGATATCATCGTTGGGTGCTCCTACCTGGAGAGACGGAACCACAGAGCGTTATTGAGGGCGACAGGCAACTTATCCGAACCGTGGCGGCAAGCTTTGCGCTAGAAACCTTGTATAAGCTGCTCATTGAGTTGCAAAAAAATAGTTGAGTGGCTTGGGAACAAAGGCCGCCAGGGAGACGTTTATACAAGTGATGGTTACTTACACAGCCCTTTTGGATCAGCCGGTTAAAAAAACTCCGGCACATGTTGAACCCCTCTTGCGTGAAGCTCTAGGGGCTGCGCTGCGCTCTTTCCGGGCCGATCGTGGCATTACTTTGCGTGAACTTGCAGAGCTTGCCCGCGTCTCACCTGGTTATCTTTCTGAGCTGGAGCGTGGACGCAAGGAGGTCTCGTCAGAACTTCTTGCTGCTGTTTGCCGGGCGTTGGGTGCGAATGTTTCTGACGTACTGATTGAAGCCGCAGGTTCCATGGCTATGCAGCACTCCGACAGTGAGCTTGCTGCGCTGTAAATCTTCTATCTTATGGAGGCTGGCGGCAAAAACGGGTATGTTGAAACTGCGTAGCACTCAATAGACAATTTTCAGGAAGGCACGATTCTCTCATGGCTAATCCATTCTCCAAGGCTTGGAAATATTTGATGGCCCTCTTTGATTCAAATCGAAGAGCATGCTGATCCAAAGGTGCAGATTCAGCAGGCTATTGAAGACGCCCAGCGTCAACATCAGGAGCTGTCCCAGCAGGCAGCGGCAGTGATTGGTAACCAACGTCAGTTGGAGATGCAGCTGAACCGTCGTCTCGCGGAGATTGAGAAGCTTCAGGGTAATACCCGCCAGGCACTTCAACTTGCCGATAAAGCTCGTGCTGAGGGGAATGAAGCCAAGGCTGTGGAGTACGAAAACGCTGCCGAAGCTTTTGCTGCACAGTTGGTAACTGCAGAGCAGGCTGTGGAAGATACCAAGCAGCTACATGACCAGTCTCTGCAGCAGGCTGCGCAGGCAAAACGTGCTGTCGAGCGTAATGCCATGTCGCTACAGCAGAAAGTTGCTGAGCGCACCAAACTGCTTTCCCAGCTGGAGCAGGCGAAGATGCAGGAGAAGGTCTCTGAGTCCCTCAAGTCCATGAACTCCTTGACTGCCAACGATAATTCCCCGAACTTGGATCAGGTGCGAGAGAAGATTGAGCGCCGCTACGCCAACGCTTTGGGTCAGGCGGAACTTGCAGAAAACTCCATTCAGGGACGCATGGCTGAGGTGGAGCAGGCTGGTGTTCAACTGGCTGGGCACGCTCGCCTCGAGCAGATTCGCGCCCAGATGGGTGGGGGTGATGCCATCACTGGTTCGTCTTCTCAGCAGCAGGCTATTACCGGGGGTGCAGCGGCTGATGGTTCTGCCGCCGGTGCGCCCTCAAGCGATGCTGTCGCGCAGCGTATGCGGGAGCTACGTGGCGAGTAAAACTGTTTGTACAGTGTGACGCTGAAACCGCGCGCCTATGTGGCGCGCGGTTTTGTTGTGTGTAGGGGCTAGTTAACTGCGCCGTTAACTGCGCCAATCTCCGAGTGCACCTTGCAGGCCGCCTAGAGCCGCGTCGATAAGCGAATGTCGATGATCGTCTGGGCATCCTTGTTCTATCCAGCGCAGGCAGGCAACAGCGAGGAATCCGAAGAAGCCATTGATGGCGTATAGGTCGCGGTCAAGGTGTATGCCACCGATCATGTCGACGATTGTTGAGGCGTAGTCTTGTATCGCGTTGGTGCGCACCTCCACTGCTGGTTGTGGTTCGTTACCAGGGTGAGCGAGTATAGCCGCCCATCCTGGGGGCTGTTCTGCGAGGAAGTCGAGATACACCAGCAGTCCTGTGCAGATGCGTTCGCGGGTGGCGTGTTCGGGGTGGTCAGCGTCCTTTTGCCGTTCCCGTAGTTCCCGGTAGGTAGTGGCTAGTGCCTGTGCATAGAGGGTTGCCTTGTTGTCGAAGTACTTGTGGATGAGTGCTTCGGAGGTTCCGGCGGCCTTGGCGATGTGGGCCAGGGGAGTGGCTTCGTAGGCCGATGTTGAAAAGATGTCAATGGCGGCGCTGATGATCAGTGCTTGGCGTTGTTCGGGGGCCATTCGGGAGCGTATGGGTTTGTTGCTGGCCGACATGTGTCTAGCATACCTTGACAGCGCAAATGTTAGTGAGATAATCTCACTAAGCAATGGCGCAGTGTCAGGTGCTGTGCCGAGCAAGAGGAAGACAATAATGAGTTTTGCAGACTATACAATCATGTGGCACGTCTACCCACTTGGTTTTGTCGGAGCGCCTATTCGTCCCGAGGTAACTCCGCCGCTGACACACAGCATAAAGCAGGTGGAAAACTGGCTGGATTACCTCATAAATATGGGTGCTAATTGCCTGCAATTAGGGCCGATTTTCCACGCAGAAACCCACGGCTATGACACGATTGATTACTTTACTGTTGACCCTCGATTGGGTACTGAAGATGATGTTGTCCATCTCATTAATGTGTGCCGAGACAAGGGAATTTCGGTGATTCTCGATGGGGTGTTTAATCATATCGGCCGCGCCCACCCGCTGGTTGCTCAGGTAATTGAGGAGGGGCCCGCTGGTGATCATCAATCTATGCTGCATGTGACGTGGGACGATGCAGGAACTCCTACCTTCGGCACTTTTGAGGGGCACGAAGGGTTGGTGGAACTTAACCACTCCGACCAGCGCGTTGTGGATCTTGTGGTTGAGGTGATGCTGTACTGGATGCAGCGAGGTGTGGCAGGGTGGCGTCTTGATGCCGCCTACCAAGTTCCCGCTGCATTTTGGACACAGGTTGTGGCGCGGGTGCGTGAAGAATTCCCCGATGCATGGTTTGTTGGGGAGATTATTCATGGTGACTACGCAGCCTATGTCCGCGAGTCTGACATTAACTCTGTAACGCAATATGAACTGTGGAAAGCCATCTGGAGTTCGATCAACGATGCCAATTTCTTCGAGCTTGATTGGTGTTTGACGCGCAATAACGACTTTCTGGATACCTTTACCCCCATGACGTTTATTGGTAATCATGACGTCACCCGCATTGCCACCCAGATTGGCGACGCGGGTGCCGCCCTTGCTGCCTTTATTTTGTTCACCATTGGGGGTGTTCCGAACATCTACTACGGCGACGAACAGGCGTTCCGTGGGCAGCAGGAAAAGCGCGTCGGAGGAGATGATGCCGTGCGCCCGCCGTATCCCATGAGTCCCGACGAGCTTCCGCAGGACGGCATGTGGCTGTACCGCCTGTACCAGGAACTGATCGCTTGTCGACGCCGCCACCCGTGGCTCGTACACGCACGCACCCGGACGTTGGAACTCACCAACACTCGGTACGTGTACGAAAGTTACGGCGCTGACCCAAGCCAGGTGCTGCGCGTGGAGCTGGATTGGGGTGAGCGGAAGGCCGCTCAGATCAGCGCAGGCACGCAGGTGTTAGTCGCTACACCGCGGGCTAGCAGGGCGTCGCCAATGACGCGTGCGCGCCTGATGGAGCGAATCATCACGGGCGCGCCAAAGGCGGTGATGGAGAAGTCAGCGCCGCGTGCCTTGCGGGCGTCGAGAACTTCGCCGACGGTGGCAAACTGCAGCGGGATAAGCCTGATGGTTAGCGAGATCGCCAGGCTGATGGCTTCCACCGGGACGCCGAAGCGTGCGGTCGGGGCGAGGGCTTTTTCCAGGGCTTCCAGCATCTCGGCAACGGTGGTAGTGAGTGTGAACACAGCCGCCATGCCGATGCTGGACATAATGACGAGCGTAACCACCAGGGCTTTTTCCCAACCTTGCTGCCACCAGTTGAAGGCACCGAGGAACAGGAGAAAAGGGAGTGGCGGCCAGAGCTGACCCCACGCTATTTTCGGCGGAATTTTTGCCACAGTCAGGAGCAACAAGGGAACAGCAAGGCATATCGCGGCGTGTGTGAGGGTATGCGCCCAGATAGTGGAGGCGATGATGAAGACAATCAAGCTCACAAACTTGATTGAGGGATTAACGCGGTGAACGATCGTTGTGCCTGGGACGTACACGCCAAGGGGAATATTCTGCCGCATTAGGCCCCCATGATGCGGTCGGTGTACGTCTGGATGACTTCGCTGGGCTCCCCATCAGCGACGATACTGTGGTTGTCAATGCAGATCACGCGGTCGAAATCAGCAATAAAGTCGAGGTCGTGGCTGACCACGATCAACTGTTGGGGAAGCTCCGCAAACACGTTTTTGATCTTGATGCGGTTGCGCAGGTCCAGGAGGGTTGTGGGCTCATCGGCAATAATCACGTCCGGTTCAAGAATGAGCACAGAAGCCAAGGCCAAGAGCTGTTTTTGGCCTCCTGACAGGAAGTGGGGGGACTGTGTGGCATGGTCGGCGAGGTTGAAGCGCTCCAGCATGTCCTGGACTTTTTGCTGTTTATCAACCTTGGGCATTTTTACGCGGCGTAGGGAGAATGCTATATCATCTTCGACCGTCGGCATGACAATCTGATTCTCTGCATCAGAGAAGACGAAGCCGACTTTCCGGCGCACCTCTTTGCCGTTTTTCTCCACGTCAAGGCCGTCCACCGTGACGGTTCCGGCGGTGGGGGAACCCAGGCCGTTGATCAAGCGGATCAGGGTGGATTTTCCGCCGCCGTTGGCACCGACGATACCGATGCGCTGTTCGGTGAGCTCGAGAGAAACGTCGTTGAGAACGTTTCGCTCGTCGAATGCTACCGAGACATGGTCAAAAACAATGCGTGACATGTGGCGCTAAGCAGCTGTGTTTGGCGTGATGTTTGGTGCCGTGCGCTGCGGGCGCAGGTCGGGGAGGGCTAGGTGCACGGCTGCGGCGATGGATACCGCAACAACAGCCTTGATGGCGTCAGGAATGAGGAATGGGACTTGGATTTTAAGAGCGGCAGTCAGGTCGGTCCCACGTAGAACTAGCCCGATGGTGCCACAGGTGTACTGGATGAGAACCCCAACGACGACTGCGATGCTTAATCCAATGAGGAATCCGGGTTGTTTGCGAGGAGACGACCACGTAATGAGGCCAGCAACAAACGCAGATAGCAGATATCCCACGAAGTATCCCACCGTTGGTCCACTAAGGGCAGAAAGGACTGTACGCCCGCCAGGAAGTACCGGAAGCCCAACAAGACCCAGCAAGAGGAACAGGGCAACAGCAAGTGCACCGCGGCGTGGCCCCAGGATGAGTCCGGCCAGAATGCAGGCAATATTTTGAAGCACAATTGGGACGCCCGCAGCAAGAGGTATGGAGAAAAAGCCTAGCGCGACGATGAGCGCGGCGAATACGGCGATGTAGGCAATGTCACGCGTGTAGGAACGAGATGCAGAGGATGATGTAGCCATGGAGGTATACCTTAGCGGGAAGTTTCGGGTTTTAGCTATTCTTCTTGAACTTCGTTCATGACTTTGTGAAAAATCTAACGTTTCCATGCATGTAGGATCGACCCATGGAGTTGACAAGGTTTCATCAGTGTGTTGACGATGAGTTTGGCCACGACTACGGCACCTGGATCCTGCGCTCCCATGTCTTAAGTGAGTATGGGAAGACCCCGGACGAGTTGCTTGAAACCGAAACGGATGTTCGAGAAATCTGGTGGGCACTGTGTCGCGATTTTGACGTACCGAAGGAGCGCTGGTTGGGGCCTGATCTGTAGATTTTCTAAAACTTTGGGTTCGAACTTGATTATCGAACACCTGTGCATGTATGGTGGATGTAAGCGTGAGATGTCCGCAGTGGGACATAGGTTGTTGAATCAAGAGCCGCGCAGAAATTTTTCACATACTTATGAGGTGTGTGGAACCTCTTGATGGGGTTTTTCAGTCTAAGCTCTAGCTGGTCTGTGTTACCAGCACATGCAGTGAATTTTTATTGTTGAAGGAATGTAAGGAACATGGCAGCAAAGAAGACCAAGACCACCACAGCAACAAGCGATGACCGCAATAAGGCACTCACCAACGCACTCGCACAGATTGAAAAGGACTTTGGCAAGGGGGCCATCATGCGGCTGGGCGATGATAACCGCCCGCCGATTCAGGCTATTTCCTCTGGTAACACGGCGATCGATATTGCCCTAGGCATTGGTGGTTTCCCTCGTGGACGCATCATTGAGGTGTATGGCCCTGAGTCCTCCGGTAAAACCACTGTAGCGCTTCACGCAATTGCACAGGCACAAAAAGGTGGCGGAATCGCCGCGTTTATCGACGCCGAGCATGCACTCGATCCTGAGTATGCCCGCAAGCTCGGGGTAGACACCGACGCTCTGCTGGTCTCTCAGCCTGACACAGGCGAACAGGCGCTGGAAATCGCCGATATGCTGATTCGTTCTGGTGCGATTGACATCATTGTCATCGACTCGGTGGCTGCCCTAACCCCTAAGGCCGAGATTGAAGGTGACATGGGGGACAGTCACGTTGGTTTGCAAGCACGCTTGATGAGCCAGGCCCTGCGCAAGATGACCGGTGCTCTCTACAACTCGGGCACTACTGCCATCTTTATTAACCAGCTGCGCGAGAAGATCGGTGTGATGTTTGGATCGCCGGAAACCACCACGGGTGGCAAGGCCCTGAAATTTTACGCGTCGGTGCGTTGCGACGTCCGCCGGATCCAAACACTCAAGGACGGTCAGGATGCCATTGGTAACCGCACGAAACTGAAGGTTGTCAAAAACAAGGTGTCGCCGCCGTTCAAAATCGCCGAGTTTGACATCATCTATGGTGAGGGTATTTCCCGTGAATCATCCATCATTGACTTGGGTGTGGAGCATGGCATTGTGAAGAAGTCCGGTTCCTGGTTTACCTACAACGGTGACCAGCTGGGACAGGGCAAAGAGAAGGTCCGCCTATTCTTGAAGAGCAACCCGGCCATTTCTGACGAGATTGAGCAGAAAATCTTTGCCAAGCTGGGTGTTGGTGAGCATGCCGCCGCTGAAGACACGTTGTCAGATGACCCGGTGGATGTTGTTCCAAACGTTGATTTCGACGATTCAGATCTTGATGACGAGTAATCAACCAGTTGACCCTGCAAAACTGGAGCGGTTGCGGCAGGCGCTTGAACAGTACGAGTCAGGCACCAGTAGTGAGCCGCCCCTGTTTGACCGCGCTGCGGAGGAAGCCAAAGCGAAAGTTCGCCACCGTGCTTTGCTTCTTTTGGATCATCGGGCACGTTCGCGCCAGGAAATGCAGGATCGTCTGATAGCGCTAGACTTTACCCCTGATGTGGTTGAAGATGTCATTGCAGACCTAGAGCGTGACCGTCTCATTGATGATGCGCTTTTCGCCCGGGAGTGGGTGCGCCAGCGTCATCAACGTCGCGGTAAGTCCAAGGCCGTCCTTGACCGTGAGTTGAGAGCGAAAGGCATCGCGGCGTCGATACGCGGGGAGGCACTGGACATCATTGATGAGGATGATGAGCAGGAAAGGCGCGTGAGCTGGCGGTGAAGAAGGCGCGCAGCGTGAAATATGATTGCTCTGCCAACAGGGACGATTACGCCAAAGCTTTACGTCGCATCGTTGGGGTGCTGGCGAGGCGCGGTTTCCCGCAAGGCATGTCGATGATGGTGGCACGGCAGGCTCTTGACCAGCGTCTTGCTGAATTGAGCTAAATCCCATACCGCAGTGGAGTGTGAAACGTGGGGGTGTGATGACAGGGCTTGGGGAAGACTGTCATCACACCCCCATCTGCATTAGGTGGGGAATATAGAGGTGGGTAGAATGGCTTGCTGTGTTGCAGGATTCAAAGACTCACGAGAAGACATACGAAGTGCGCACGTTTGGCTGCCAGATGAACGTCCACGATTCGGAACGGTTGTCGGGTTTGTTAGAGGAAGCCGGTTATATCCGTGCTTCCGAGGGAGTGGAGCCTGATCTTGTGGTGTTCAATACCTGTGCTGTGCGGGAAAATGCTGATAACCGATTGTATGGAACATTGGGGCAGTTGCGCTCCGTAAAGGAGAACCATCCTGGCATGCAAATTGCTGTGGGCGGCTGTCTGGCGCAAAAGGACAAGGACATGGTGGTTAAAAAGCACCGTGGGTGGATGTTGTGTTTGGTACCCACAACATTGGTTCGTTGCCCGCTTTGCTAGACCGCGCCGCGCACAATGAGGAAGCCGCGGTGGAGATTGTTGATTCGTTGGAGCAATTCCCATCGGTGCTTCCAGCAAAGCGTGAGTCTGCCTACGCAGGTTGGGTGAGTGTGTCCGTGGGGTGCAACAACACATGTACATTTTGTATTGTGCCAAGTCTGCGCGGTAGAGAGATTGACCGTCGACCTGGCGATATTCTTGCTGAAGTGCAAGCATTAGTTGACCAGGGGGGTGAGTGAGGTGACGCTGTTGGGCCAGAACGTAAACGCTTATGGCGTGAACTTCGCTGACCCAGATATTAAGCGTGATCGCTCCGCCTTTTCCAAGCTGCTGCGCGCGTGCGGTGAGATTGAGGGATTGGAACGAGTGCGGTTTACTAGTCCGCATCCGGCGGAGTTCACGTCTGACGTGATTGATGCGATGGCTGAAACCCCTAATATTTGCCCTCAGCTTCATATGCCATTGCAATCTGGGTCGGATCGGGTGCTTAAGGATATGCGACGTTCCTACCGGACGAAGCGTTTCCTGGGAATTTTGGATGAGGTTCGCGCGAAGCTTCCCCATGCCGCGATTACCACGGATATTATCGTTGGTTTTCCTGGAGAAACGGAGGACGATTTCCAGGCAACCCTTGATGTTGTGGAAAAGGCTCGTTTCAGCAGTGCTTTCACCTTCCAGTACAGCCCTCGTCCTGGTACGCCTGCGGCTGAGTACGATAACCAGGTACCTAAGGACGTTGTGCAGGAGCGTTACAACCGGTTGCTCGAACTGCAGGAGCGCATCTGCGAGGAAGAGAACGCGAAGTTTGTGGGCCAGGTTGTGGAGTTGCTGGTTCAGGCTGATGGTGGCCGCAAAAAAACAACAAGACTCGTCGTCTCTCGGGGCGCGCTCGTGATGGTCGTCTGGTGCACTTCACGCCAGTTCCGACACTGGGTGTCACCACTATGGGTGATGCTATGGCTGTTGATGGGGGCATCCGGCCTGGCGATGTCGTCACGGTCGAGGTGACGTCCTCGGCTCCGCATTTCCTCATTGCCGACGCTGGTGTGTTGACGCATCGCCGAACCGTCGCAGGGGGACATGTCGTCGCAAGGTAAAACCCCCACGACCGCGCCGATTGGGGTGGGTTTGGGATTGCCAAAGATTGGCCGCCCAGAGCCTCAGCCTGCAGCTGTAGCTCAGGGTTGCTGTAGTTCATCATGACTGGAATTAGGAAAGTGTGCAGATGACCGAGCAAGATAAGCCTCAGGACACCACTTCGCCCACACCAGAACCATCGAAGGAGCGTGATCGCCTCGCGGCCTATCGTGGTGACCTAGCAGGTGCGGAACGCCAAGCTTCTCAAGTGGTGAGTTTGGGTAGGCAACAGGTGTTCATGGGCCTAGGTATGGTGGGGTTTTTCCTGTCATTGTTTTTGCCGCATTCGGGCAAGGTCCTTGGCCTGGATGTTTTGTTTTACTCCGACACCGCCCAGCAGTATGTGACCACGGTGCCTGAGCGCATCTACATGTGGCTTGCACTCATCGCCGCGGTGCTGCTCAATGCTGCGACTCTGGTGACACGGTCCGCACTGATTGCCTATCTCACGTGGTTTTTTAGTGGCGCAGCGATGTTCTATTCCGTCTTTGCCATTTGGATGAGGCAGTCTCGCCCGCCCACAGAGCCTGGTGTTGGTCCGAGTTTTGGCTTAATTATTGGCACAGTGAGCGTGAGCGTGGTTGCTGCGGCATTGTCGTTCGTGGTGTTGCGCCGCAATAGTTTTCAGGCTGCGTTGGCGGAGGCGCGTCGTGAAGAAACACCACGACCACGTGGCAGCAGTGCAGGAGAAGATTCTTGCGGATGAGCAGGCTACCGCTGCGTTTGTCGACGACCGCCGCTCCCGCGCCGCCCAACGCAGGGCTGCGGGGCGGCAGGCCGCTGGCGGAGAACAGCCGTCAGCGGAGAACCAGAGCTAGTTTCGCAGTTACAGGTCCTCAACTGCGTGGACAGCGGCATCAGCCCATTCCTGCCACTGTGCGGCTTGGGCTCGAAGCTGCTCGGCTTTCTTCGTGTTGCCTTTGGCTTCGGCAGCCTCTGCTTGCGCGGTGAATTCCTCGACTTTGGCGGTGAATTGCGCGGCCCGTGCTTGTGCCGCAGGGTCGGTACGTCGCCACTGTGTGTCGGCTGCATCGCTGACTCGTTTTTCCAGGGCAGCGATCTTGTTTTCAAATTCGCGGACTTGGCTGCGGGGGACGTAGCCGATGGCTTCCCATTTGTCTTGTAGCTCACGAAGTTTCGCTCGTGCGCCTTCAAGGTCTTTGGCGGGATCAATCTGGGGGTCGTATTCGGCGATCAGCGCGTCTTTTGCGGCGGCGTTGTCGAGGAATTCCCGGTCGCGTTCTTCAGCATCAGCGTTGCGTGCTGCAAAGAAGAAGTCTTGAGCAGACTTAAATGCTGCCCACAGTTTTTCATCTAGATCACGTGGTGCTCGTCCTGCTTGTTTCCATTCAGTCATAAGATCGCGGAAGGCACGAGCGGTGGCGTTCCAGTCGCGCGAGTCTTTGAGCTCTTCGGCGCGGGCGACAATGTCCTCTTTGAGTTTTCGGGCAGCGGCGCGGCTCCGATCAAGTTCGGCGAAGTGCGATCCGCGCCGCCGGTTGAAGGCATCGCGTGCCCTAGAGTAGCGTTTCCACAACACATCATCGGTTTTGCGATCCACGCCACGGATGGTTTTCCATTCCTCGAAATCTCGCGGAGTCGGTCACCGGCGCTTTTCCAGTCCTCAGAGGACTCCCCAATCTGTTCTGCCTCTTCGACAAGGGTTTCTTTGTGTGCTGTGGCTTCCACGCGGCGCTGTGCACGATCAGCCTTGACTTTCTCGTCGGCTGATTCGGAGTCACGGATCACACCAGCAAGACGGGTGTCCAGGCTGTCCAGATCACCAATGGCGGCAGCAGTAGGCAGCGTTGCACGCAGTGTTTCAGCATTACCGCGAATAGCAGCGGCATCATCGGGATGTGCCTTCAGCCGGTTCTCCAACAATTCCACTTCGGTCACAAGGTCCTCGAAGCGGGTGTGGTAGTGCGCCAGCCCCTCTTCACGAGTTCCGGCTTGCCAAGAGCCAATGAGGCGTTCACCAGAAGCAGTGATTACGTAGACGGAACCGTCGTCGTCAATACGTCCCCATCGTGTTGGATCACTGTGCACCGTCGGGCGCGCAGCAGTCTGCGTACGAACTGCGGGTGTGACGCCGGGCCGTGGGCCGGGTCGAGGGCCAGGCTTTGGGGTGGGAGTTGTCGTCATAATTCGGTCCTTCGTCTCTCGCCGCGCGTCACGGCTGCCTGGGTTACTTACCTGCGTAACGTAGAACACAACAAAAGCGTGTAGCTACAAGGAATCACTTTACCGTGGCTTACTTTGTCGCGGTGACAACCCTCCCCTGAAACATGCAGTTGATAGCAGGCTAGGCTGGGGTGACAGAGTGGTAACCAGCAGAAAGGACCAGCGTGTGGTAACACCAATTGCGGTGATCGGACCGACGGCTTCGGGTAAATCGGCGCTGGGTATTGCGTTGGCACAGAAATTTGGGGGTGAAGTGGTCAATGTTGATTCCATGCAATTGTACAAAGGCATGGACATTGGAACTGCGAAACTCAGCATCCCCGAACGCATGGGTGTACCACACCATCAACTTGATGTTCTGGATGTTACACAAACTGCTTCAGTAGCGCGCTATCAGCAGGCCGCGATCCGCGATGTCGAAGCGATCATGGCTCGGGGTAACGTTCCCATTCTCGTTGGTGGGTCCATGCTGTATGTGCAATCGCTTCTCGACGCCTGGTCCTTCCCACCCACAGATGCAACCGTCCGTGCCCGTTACGAACAGCGCCTCAACGATATTGGAATCACAGCGCTCCACAACGAACTTGCCGCCATTGATCCGGCTGCCGCTGCTGTGATTGAAGACAAAGACCCACGACGTACCGTCCGCGCCCTTGAAGTAATTGAGTTGACCGGAAAACCTTTTTCCGCATCGCAACCACCTATCAACCAGCCGCCACGGTGGGGAACTCGTGTTCTGGGGCTTCGAACCACTACAGAATGGTTGAACCCTCGCATAGAGCAGCGCACGCACGCCATGTTCGACGCAGGCTTGGTGGAAGAAGTGAAACGTCTTGTGTCCGCCGGTTTGGTGGCTGATTCCACCGCCGGACGAGCCATTGGTTATGCCCATGTGTTGGCCGCAATGGCGGGTGAGCTGACCTGGGACGAAGCCGTGGATCGCACCATCACCGGAACGCGTAAGTACGTGCGCCGCCAAAAATCCTGGTTCAAGCGGGACCCGCGAACCCACTGGATTGATGCCTCCGGTGATACGTACGCGCAAGCATTAGACTTCTTGGCATGACTGAATCCAACTTCGATGATGCCATCCCGTTTGCCAAAGGCCACGGCACAGAAAACGACTTTATTATCCTGCCCGATCCAGACGCGGCACTGAACCTCACGCCAGAGTTTGTACGGCAACTCTGCGATCGACGCGCCGGTTTAGGGGGAGATGGGGTGCTTCGCGTTGTCCGCTCTAAGGCACTGGTCGATGCTGGCGTGCTTACGGAGCTTCCCCCCTAAGGTCAAGCCAGAAGACTGGTTTATGGACTACCGCAACGCCGACGGTAGCATCGCTGAAATGTGTGGGAACGGGGTTCGAGTGTTTGCCCACTGGGTGACGTCTCGCGGTCTCGTCGATAGCAATAGCTTTATTGTGGGAACTCGCGCCGGGGCGCGTCCGGTGACTGTGCACTCTGTCACGGAGTCTGATGCTGTGGTCAGCGTCGACATGGGTATGCCATCGGTTCTGGGCGTCTCCACATGCACAGTTGCGGATTATCATTTCGCAGGCTTGGGGGTTGATGTTGGGAATCCGCATTTGGCTTGCGTCATCCCCAAACTAACCCCTGAGGCACTTCGGGAACTTCCCATTGCTGAACAGTTCACCTTTGACCCAGCGTTTTTCCCAGAGGGAGTCAACATTGAAGTCTTGACCGAGCTTGTCGACGGTCGTGTGCACATGCGGGTGCATGAACGCGGTTCGGGGGAGACCCGGTCCTGCGGTACAGGAACGGTGGCAGCTGCGCAGGCAGCCTTAGCCGACGCGGGCGTCGATAAGGGAGAGGTGGTTGTGGTGGTACCAGGTGGAGAAGTTACTGTTCGCATTGACCATGATGGATCGACACTGACGGGGCCTTCCGCGATTGTGGCGGAAGGCGTGTTGGTTAACCACGCTTGAACCGGACGGCAGCGCGGCGTGCCTTTATCCATGATTGGTTGAGTTCAAAGGCGCGCTTGTCTGTGATAGCAAGCAACGATTCCAGTTCCTCTGTGGTGCTGGCCGACATAAGATGTATGTCAAGGCGCTGCAGGAATCGTCGAGCCGTGGCCAACTGGATATAGAAAGATTCTATGTCTGGGTCGGTGGAATTGGGATTATTCAGCTCGGGGCGCTGAAGTGTGCGATCAGCGATGGCTTCAGCATCGCCGCTATCACGGAAACGTTCAAAGGCATCAACAACATCAACAATGTCAGCGCGGGAAAGATCAATGGAGCGCTGCAGTGAGATAGCCTCCGGGGCGGATGTGCGCAGTTTAAACGCCCAATATAATGCGGCAATAATCCCAAAGAGAGAGGATCACACCAAGTGTTTTCAGCCATACCACCAGTGCTAAGCAGCACATGCCAATGATCACGAGCGCCCAGTAGTCAAAGGGACGTCGTGAATGTGGCGGGTATGGGCTGAGATCACTCATGGTTTTAGTGGTTTCCACAGCCACCTGAACCACATCCGCATCCGCTGCTAGAGTCGCCGCAGGAGTCTCCACATCCTGCCGGGGGGAGTATGGATCCGGTCAGCATGACTGTTCCGGCTAGAATTGTTCCATTTTCTGGCAATTTCGGGGCATCGGGCAAGCACACATCAAAGGGGAACGGCCCATCTACATTTGCGTGAATAAAACGCTGACCAGTGAGCTCGTTTGTGCGGTAATGTGCAGAAGTTACGCGTGCGGTGAGGGCTGCTGAGGCATCAGGTACTTGTGAACCATCACCTGTTGACACAATCATAGCACCTTGGCTGACTAGCATGCTGAGAATTTCTGTATTCGCGCCGGGGTGTGCTGCTGCGAAGGCTTCAGCACTCTCGTAAGTGTTTATATCGACAGCAAGAGCAGTGATGGCAAGTTGTTCCCACTGCATGGTGGGTTCGTCGACAAGTAGCGGTCCTTGAGCAAGATTGCAGGTCACGCTGCCGAGAGGGGTGCCGCTATCATCAACGATCTCTGCAAAGGCGAGGACGTCATTAACCATGTTGACATGCGCATTTGCTGCAGTAGAGGAGGCAAAACCCGCATAGGTAGCAAAAGGATCCACGGCAAGGATATTGATCTGAGCGCCTGAGGGGTCCGCAAACTGAATGAGCTGACCGCCGCGGACTTCTCCGGTCACCGCAAGTTTCTCCGATGCGATGGCTGCCTCGATCGCATCTTGCCATCGGGGGAAATCCATACCGATGCTTTTCAGATCGTTGTTCATGCTCTCATCTTAATGGCACGGGCCAAAAATTGTTTTATCCTACATAGGGCTTTGTTAAGAAATCACACATGATGCACATAGGTTTGGATTAGCTTGGGATGTCGTTTTGCGCTTTGATGTCATGTCACCATTACTGGTGGGTGTGGGTTACGCTGGGTTACGTATTAGGAAATAGTATGAATGAACAGCAAGGGGGTGCTTAATGGGGGTAGTTGGATGGTTCTGACCAGTGGTTATGTGAAGTGCCTACGATACGTAATGTAAGCCACACCTTGGGTAGGTATGTCTAGGCTTTGTCTCGGTAGTAATTTCGAATGTGACTAGTTCCCAACTATTGGTGGAACAGCTTTTATGCATCAATACGTGCAAGTAGGAGAGGATGGCTGGCGATGTCTCAATCCGCCTCACCCGACTCAAGGTCTGAGACTAGGGAAAACCATATGGGCGCCAATGCTCATAGCATGGATGATTTTCCTCTGATTACCGTGCCCATCGGCAACGAATGCGTCTTGTCGCCTATTAACAGCGATCTCATTGCGCCCGATATTAAACGAAGGCTCGCGGAACTGGGGTTGCGCCCTGGCGTCCATGTGAGCGTGGCGCAGAAGACCAGCGGTGGGGGGCGTGTGATTCGCATTCATAACACCCGGTATGCCCTCGACCGTCGGACCGCATCCAGCATCAAAGTTCATTCAGTAAAGACTGGAGGTGAGCAGTAGTGGCAACGAAAGCTAGCGCGCCAACCACCTGCCATTGCGAAAGCCATGGAAAAACCGCCCCCGCAGGTTCTCCTGTTATTGCCCTTGTGGGTGCTCCCAATGCCGGAAAATCGACCCTGTTTAACGGGTTGACCGGCGCCAAGGCACGTATGGGTAACTGGCCTGGAACTACCGTTGAGGTCAGCCGTGGTGCGTGGAAAGTGGGTGAGACAACCTACGACGTTATTGACTTCCCAGGTGCCTATTCGTTGGACCCGATTAGCCCAGACGAAAGTTGACCCGTGATCTTGTCATTGACTGTGAAGACAAGGAACGTCCTGATCTAGTTTTGGTAGCGGTCGATGCCGCAAGTCTAGGCCGGAGCCTTTATATGGTGTCTCAGCTGGCGGAAAAGCCGTTCCGCACGGTGGTGGTGATGACCAAGACAGACGTGGCTGACTCATTTGGCACCACTATTGATGCCAAAGTACTTGAGAAGGCATTGGGCGTACGAGTGCTTGAGGTAGACCCACGCCACCGCTCAAACCTTGTCGCAGTGGGAGAAGCTGTGACAGAGGAAATGCGTAAGGAGCCCAAGGTTCTTCGCCCCGTCACTGTTCCGGCAGGTGCAGACCCTACAGTCTCGGAATTTGATCTCGCCGATGCCCGCTTCGCGTGGGTGGAAAAAGCTGTGGCGGCAGCAACCACCAACAATGATAAGCGCCCCACTTCCTGGAGCGAACGTATCGATAAGGTTGCCCTTCACCCAGTATTCGGGCCCTTGATGTTCCTGGCTACTATGTGGATCGTTTTCCAAATCACCACCACGGTGGCTAAGCCCATGCAAGATGGGTTGGACGCTTTGTTCGGTGGTCCAGTCAGCGACGCGGTGCGGAGCGGACTACAAGCCGTTGGACTGACGCATCCACTCTTTGAAGGGTTGATCGTCAATGGCTTGATCGGTGGTGTAGGTATGGTCCTCACGTTTGCGCCGCTGATGGCACTCATGTTCTTGTGCCTAGCTGTACTGGAGGATTCCGGCTACATGGCGCGCGCGGCCGTCGTCACGGACCGTTTGATGAAGTCCATTGGGCTTCCAGGCAAAGCATTCATTCCGCTGATCGTTGGTTTTGGATGCAACGTCCCAGCTATCTCTGCAACACGCGTACTGACGCAACCTCGGCAACGCCTGCTGACTGCATTGTTGATTCCTTTCACCTCATGCTCGGCACGGTTAACGGTCTACGTGATGCTGGCCGCCACGTTCTATCCCAATAGCTCTGGCACTGTGGTGTTTGCCATGTACCTGATTTCAATTGGACTAGTCGTCCTTGTTGGCCTGGCCATGAAATTCCTTGTGGCGCAGGATGGGGTCTGAGCCGCTGGTGATTGACCTTCCCGTATATCAGATCCCTGGACCGAAACTCGCGCTGTCGGTGATGTGGGTGCGGCTCAAGGGCTTCCTCAGCACTGCTGGTGGAATCATCGTGGTGACAGTTACAGTCGTATTCCTGCTGCAATCTACGCCCATGGTGAGCGGCTACAGCTTCGCCGATGAAAACCTTCAACCGCAAGACAGCGTCTATGGCAAAGTGTCTGATGGCATCGCGCCCATATTCGCCCCAGCTGGTTTTGACTCCTGGTCCATTGCCGGAACATTGATTACTGGTTTTGTGGCAAAAGAAGCTGTGATTTCCTCCTGGGCACAAACCTACGCTCTGGACGACCCCACTGAGGAAGATAGCGAACAGCAAGGCACCTCACCACTAGCTCAAGCCATCAAGCAGGACTTTAATAACGCATCGGGTGGACACACTCATGCCGCAGTGTGGGCATTTATGGTGTTCCTGCTGGCCTACACGCCATGTGTCGCCACGCTGGCTGCACAGCGACGAGAAATTGGCCTGAAATGGACTCTCATCGGCATTGCCATCCAGCTTTTCACCGCTTGGGCCCTGGCAGTGGTGATCTTCCAAGTCCTGAAACTGTGGCTGTAGGGGAGGGCCTGTGATGAAACTATGGTTCTCTCGAAATAAGAGCAATGGTGATAATGCAACAGCTGCGGAGTCCGAGGAAGTCCGGCCGCTAGTAGCAGTTACGCGAGCCATAGAAGGTGGCGCCACAACGGTATCAGCAATTGTCCAACAGACTGGGCTGCAGGAAAGCACCATCAGCGCAGCGATGGAGCACCTTGAACGCACCGGATATATCCACCGAAGACTTGATGTTGTATGTGGTGGATCCTGTGGCGGGTGTGCCTTATCCGACGATGAGGGTGGAACGTGCAATCACACGGCCACGCCCGGGACTCCTCAGGGTCTTGTTACCCTCACCTTGACACGTCGAGTTCCTGGGGCACCAGGGGAGGATCCCGAGGAGACTGCTGAGTAGGAAGCCTGTCGCGTGAGAGGTGGTGGTAGGTAGCTTTTCCGTGCATGACGTGCGACAATAAACGCTAATGACTAACAAGCATCACGATAAGCTACTTGCAGCTGCTTTTGCCGACCATCAGGATATTCTGAGCCACGCCGAGCCTCTTGAGACTGCCACCAGTGCTGCGCCACATAGCAGTGCGGCACCTACAACAGGTGAGCTCGACCTTGAGGCTCGCTCAAGCCTGCGTCGCCTCACACGTGGAACGAATATCCACAGCACCGAACAATCCGACGGTTACGACGTTGAATACCGTAAGCTCCGCCTGGAAAAAGTAGTGCTCGTTGGCGTTTGGACAGAAGGCACCACCGCTGAAATTGATGCCAGCATGGCGGAACTTGCCGCGCTGGCGGAAACCGCAGGATCGGAAGTCACCGAAATACTGTACCAAAAGCGTGATCGGCCCGACCCAGGCACCTACATTGGCTCCGGAAAAGTCCAGGAACTAAAAGACATCGTGGCGGCGACGGGTTCCGACACCGTCATCTGCGACGGTGAGCTTAGCCCCGGACAAATGATTGCGCTGGAAAAAGCCCTTGACGTGAAAGTCATTGACCGCACCATGCTCATCCTTGATATTTTCGCCCAGCACGCGAAATCGAAGGAAGGCAAAGCGCAGGTGTCCCTGGCGCAAATGGAGTACCTGATTACCCGCGTGCGTGGTTGGGGTGGTGCGCTTTCCCGCCAGGCAGGCGGGCGCGCTGGATCTAACGGCGGTGTTGGTTTGCGTGGTCCAGGTGAGACAAAGATTGAAGCGGATCGCCGTAGGCTGCGTTCTGAGATGGCGAAGTTGCGGAAAGAACTCTCAGAATGAAAACCGCTCGTGAGGTGAAACGGTCGCAGCGCAGGGCGTCGACAATTCCCCAGATTGCCATCGCCGGGTACACCAATGCCGGGAAATCTTCGCTGATTAATGCGATGACGGGCGCGGGTGTGCTGGTGGAGGATGCGCTTTTTGCCACTCTTGATCCGACGACTCGCCGCGCGGAACTAGCGGACGGGCGTGCAGTAGTGTTTACGGATACCGTTGGTTTTGTCCGTCACCTGCCCACACAGCTGGTGGAATCGTTCCGTTCTACTTTGGAGGAAGTCGTTGAGGCGGACCTGGTGTTGCATGTAGTTGACGGCTCCGATCCGTTCCCGCTGAAACAAATTGAGGCCGTGAACTCGGTGATTACCGAGATTGTGCAGGAGCAGAAGGTTCAGGCCCCACCAGAGATTATTGTGGTGAACAAGATTGATCAGGCGGACCCACTGACGTTGGCGGAGCTGCGGCATGTGCTTGATGACGTCGTGTTCGTCTCCGCACGCACAGGGGAGGGTATCGCTGAGCTTGAGGCCCGGGTAGAGCTGTTTCTCAACTCTTTAGACGACCACGTTACAGTGCTCATTCCTTTCACACACGGCGGCGTGGTGGCACGGATTCACGAGCTAGGAACCGTGCTGAAGGAGGATTACACCACCGAAGGCACGCTTATCGACGTCCGTCTGCCCCACTCAGTAGCCACAGAACTTCAGGATTTCATTGTCGAAACTTCCTAGGTCGTTGCACGTGGTTTTTCTATGCTGCGTGCAATGAGCGATAATAGAGTTTCGTGAGTACATCAAACATGGGTTCGCGCCCATTTCCACGGTGGGGTTGGACTGTTCACGGCGACGGCAAGCACATTACTCCTGGGGATGTGGTGGCCCCCGAGGAGCGTTTGAGCTGGGGTCGAACGATCGGCATCGGGATGCAACATGTGATTGCCATGTTTGGTGCCACGCTGTTGGTCCCAACATTGACAGGTTTTCCTGTTAACACCACACTGCTGTTTTCCGGTGTGGGAACTATCGTGTTCCTGCTGATCACCCGCAATAGGCTGCCCTCTTACTTGGGAAGTTCTTTCGCCTTTATTGCGCCATTGACAGCTACTCAGGGCGAAGGAATCGCAGTGCAGCTCGGCGGCATTGTTGTCGTAGGCGTGGTTGTGGTGGCGCTGGGGGTTGTTGTGAAAACCGCTGGTCCTAGAGTGCTGGACGCAGTGATGCCGCCAGCGGTGACCGGTGCGATTGTTGCATTGATCGGCCTGAATTTGGCTCCCACAGCGGCGACGAATTACGCGACACAACCGCTGGTGGCTACAGTGACCATGGCGACCATTCTCATCGCGACCGTCGCAGGCCGCGGAATGGTGGCGCGCTTAGGCATCTTGATTGGCGTGATCGTTGGGTGGCTTTTTGCCACGGCCACTGGCAATCTCGCGGAGGGGGCAGGTGAGACCATTGCCAATGCAGCGTGGATTGGTCTGCCAGGTTTTCACACTCCTCAGTTCCAGGTGTCTGCTGCACTCGTTACTTTACCGGTAGTGATTGTGCTGGTCGCGGAAAATGTGGGACACGTGAAAGCGGTGTCAGCGATGACGGGCCGCACCATGGATGACCTGGCTGGTGATGCGCTCATCGCTGACGGCGTGGCAACTACGCTGGCTGGTGGTCTTGGTGGCTCCGGCACCACTACGTATGCGGAAATATCGGAGTCATGGCCGCGACGAAGGTGTATTCAACTGCTGCCTACTGGGTGGCTGCTTTGACAGCGATTGCCTTGGCCTTTGTTCCCAAGTTTGGTGCGCTTATTTTCACCATTCCTACCGGGGTTCTTGGTGGGGCCACAATTGTACTGTACGGGTTGATTGGGTTGTTGGGTGTGCGCATCTGGCAGGACAATGCTGTGAACTTTAACAATCCGGTTAACATCACGGCTGCTGCGGTAGCGCTGGTTGCGGGTATTGGCAATCTGACGCTGACAGTGTTTGGTGTGGAATTGGAGGGTATCGCCTGGGGTTCCGCCGGAATTATCGTGCTGTATCCGGTTCTTCAATGGCTGTACCGCACAGTGGGCGAGGGGCAGGGGAGCTAAAAGGGAGTGTGCCTTCGAGAGGAAGGCACACAGGGTAAGCAATGGCTTGATTGGTAGCTGTTTTTCTATAACACTCATTCCATCACGTCGGTAGAGTGGGGATATGCCTAGCTATACGATTGTCGATGTGCCTGAACGGTGGGTTGTGGGAACTCGCGACGTCATACCTGCCGATAGCATGGTGACCTTTTTTGACCGTGTTTATAACGACACCGCTGACAGGATTACTGATGTTGGTGGCTCTGTTCTGGGTCCCGCTGTTGCGTATTATTTCACGCCTGTGGTAGATACCGTAGACATGTTGGGTGGCTTTCCTGTTGTTGCCGATGTTGCGGCTAAAACAAGCGGAGCGGTGCAGTTTTCAGCGGTGAAAGCTGCAAAGTGGGTTCATCGAGGCACCTACGACACGCTTGCCAAAGCGTGGAAGTATTTTGTGGAGGATCTTGTCAAAGACGGTTATTCCATTCCCACCCAACCCTGTTGGGAGGAATACATTGTGGAACCTGGTCCTGAGACACCATCGGAGGACGTGATCACGGAATTGTATTGCCCGGTGAAAGAAATGCGGTGAATGTAAAGACAAACAACAACCCCCACGGTGCCAGACTATGTGGTACGTGGGGGTTATGTGTGGTGTTAATGGGCCTATTCGGCGTCCAGATCCCGCTCGATCAGACCGGCGATCTTTTCCACTGCCTCGGCGTTATCGGAGGTAACCACAACCTGATCGCCCTTTTCGGCGCCCATTGCCATGATCATGAGGGAAGAAGCGGCCTCGGTGGGCTCTTCATCGTCTTCTTCACCGACCTTGCTCAGGAAGATGTCCTCATCGTATTCACCAGCTGCATCAGCAATGATGGATGCAGGGCGAGCGTGAAGACCTACTGCCGAACCGACGATGACAGTTTTGGAAGCCATAATAATGGTCCTTTCTTTCACGATTTTTCGTGAAGGGTTTATGAACGTGAATCCCAGCCTAGTTCGGTTATAACGTCCGCGCCACGGATATTCCCAAACTTTTTTCCGACCGGGACATTTAGGGAAAATCTTAGGCTGCTACAGGCTGAGTTTCAGCTTTTTTGTTGGCAGCTTCAACAGCTTTATTGGGCCAGAACTGTTTCATGGCAATCACGGCTGCAGCGGAAACAATCACGCCAGCCACAATGGCTACCAACCACGCCCAGAACGGGCTAATGGCAAAGAATACGAACAGACCTCCGTGGGGTGCACGTGAGGTGGTTCCAAAAGACATGGAGATTGCACCAGTAACGGCGCCACCCAGCATCATGGAAGGAATCACACGTAGCGGATCGGCTGCTGCGAAGGGGATTGCACCTTCAGAGATGAAGGACAGGCCCAAAGCCATGCAGACTTGCCGTTTTCCTGCTCGGCGGGGGTGAACAGATTCTTGCGCACAAAGGTGGCCACGGACAGCGCAATGGGTGGAACCATGCCAGCGGCCATGACGGTCGCCATGATCTTCAGGGATGCATCGTCACCGGTGGACAGCCCAGCGGTGGCGAATAGGTACGCAGCTTTGTTGACCGGGCCGCCGAGGTCGAAGCACATCATCAAGCCCAGGATGATGCCCAGTACAATGGCCGAGGAACCGGACATTCCCTTCAGTCCGTCCTGCATGGCGGTCATGAGTGCTTCCAGTGGGCGTCCGAGCAACAGGTACATGGACAGACCAACAACCAGGGACGTGAGCAGCGGGATAATCACCACAGGCATTAACGAACCGATAATGCGCGGAACCTTCCATGAACCAATCCACATGGCCACCAGACCAGCGATGATGCCGGTGATTAGACCGCCAATGAAGCCTGCGCCAACGGTGACAGAAATAGCACCACCGACGAAACCGGGGGCGATACCGGGGCGTCCAGCCAATGCGTACGCAATGTAACCAGACAACGCCGCAACCACAAAGCCCATGGCCGCCTGACCCGTAGCGAATAGCACTGCACCGAGGTATAGCAGCAGACCTGTCCGTGACACTTGTTCACCATCTTCAGTGAAAATAGTGCCAGGCAGATTGGACAAGCTGAAGTCTTTAACCACGGATTCTGCGACATCAGCAACCTGGTAGCCGCCGAAAAGGAAACCTAGCGCAAGCAGCAAACCACCGGCTGCGACAAACGGGACCATGTAAGACACACCGGTCATCACGGCCTGCTGTATGCGCTTGCCCCAGCCAAGCTGTGCGCCTTCCGCATCAGCTGACGCTTCAGCGCTACCATTACCGCCAGTCACCCTATATGCATTGGGGTTCTTTGACGCAGCGACGGCCTCTTCAATCATCTTTTTGGGCTCGTTGATGGCGCGTTTTACGCCCGATTCGATCACAGGTTTGCCCACAAACCGTTCGCGATCTTTCACGCCAACATCGGTGGCAAAAATTACGGCGTCAGCAGCGTCGATGACCTCAGACGCAACTGGCGTCACAGCTGAGGAACCCTGCGTTTCCACCACAAGTTCCACGCCGTCCATTTCCTCAGCGGTTTGGGTGAGGGAATCCGCAGCCATGTAGGTGTGGGCGATGCCAGTCGGGCAGGCGGTGATGGCAACGATGCGGGTCACATCGTTGCTTGGTGCGCTGCTTTCCGACGCCTCGGGGACAGGGGTCTGCCTCAGTTGTTGCAGCTGGTGCGGTTGCCTTCTTGGGGGCAGCGTTCACGACGTTCAGCACTAGCTCGACAATTTCATCTTTCGTTGCAGCGCTGCGCAGTGCGGCCGTGAAATCCTTTTTCACCAATGCGCGGGCAAGTTTAGACAAGATTTTCAAGTGTTCTTTACCGCCACCAGCAGGGGCCGCAATGAGGAATACGAGGTTGGCGTCACCGTCGGGGCCACCAAAGTTCACAGCAGGATCCAAGCGGGCAAACGCAAGCGTTGGCTGGGTGACGGCTTCAGAGCGGCAGTGCGGAATGGCAACGCCACCGGGTACGCCAGTGTCCGATTTTGCCTCACGGGCAAGGGCATCGCCTGCAAGTACGTCGGCGGAAGTAGCACGACCGGCACCCTGAACCAAGGTGGCGAGGTTCGTGATGACTTCGGTAGTGGTGCCCCCAAAGTTGGCGTCAAGCGAAACCAACTCTGGGGTGATGATGTTGTCAGTCATCGTCATTCCTTATCTGTACTAGGAAATCTGTGTGATAGTTGTTTCAGCGACATTGATGTGCTCTGGGCTGGGGATTGTCGTACCAGGAAGGCTCGCTGCAGCCGACCCATATGCAACAGCGTTGGCAAGTGCTGTTGCGTAGTCAGCCCCCTGCTGTCGTGCCATCACATACCCAGCCAGTGTGCTGTCACCAGCGCCGACGGTAGATACTGCGATGGTCGGCGGGGGAGAAGCAATCCATGTGCCCTGTTCGGTGACAAGTGCTGCGCCAGCGGCACCTAGAGTCACAAGGACCTCAGCGATACCTCGTGTGTTCAATTCTCGGGCAGCCTCTAAAACCGGCTCAAACTCGCCGCGAGCTGCGGCTGCTTCTAGCTCTTCGCCGTCAGTGCCCACAATTTGCCCCAATTCTAACCCGTTTGGCTTAATTACCGTTGGGGCTGCGGAGTCTAGGTTTTCTGCCAAAGACAGCAAAGGAGCATCGGAGGTATCGACCGCAATGTTGATGTGGGGATAAGCGTTCCGCAGCTGTGCGGTGAGTGCGGAATACCAGTCAGTTGGGGCACCTGGAGGGAGGGAACCAGACATGACAACCCACGTTGCTTCTTTGGCGGCGGTGATGAGTGTGCGTTCGACCTCTGCGCGCGCGGCGTCGGAAAGCAACGAACCCGGTCCGTTGAGTTTGGTGGTCGTGCCATCGGGTTCGGTGATGGTGGTGTTAGTGCGAACGGCACCATCGTTCTGAATTGCCTGGTGGCGAATATTAATTGCCTTGAGTAACTCAAGGAAGAGGTCGTTAGCTGCGGCGGGGAAAAGCGCCAAGGTGTCAACGCCAGCCAACGTGCAGGCGTTGGAGACGTTGATTCCTTTACCGCCAGCAACGCTGGTTACGGATTGGAGGCGCTGCACACTGTCGCGTTGCAGCTGTTCCCCAAGGGTAAGAGTGAGATCGGTACTTGGGTTAGGGGTCAGCGTGAGAATCAAGAGATCACGACCTGGATATCGTTGTTACGGAGGGTGGATAAGAAGTGTTCACTTGCATGGGCATCGGTAATCACCACATCAATGTCGCTCAAATCGGCGAATGTGACGAGGTAATCCTGCTCAAATTTGGAGGAATCACACAGCACTACTACCTTGTTTGCGCTGGAAATCATTTCTCGTTTGATCGCAGCCTCGGAAGGATCGGGGGTAGACAAACCATGGTGAACGCTGAGGGCATTGGTGCCCATGATGGCGACATCTGCGCGAAGACTCTTTAACGTGGTAACCGCCTGTTCGCCTACCACTGCTTGGGTGTATGCCCGCATTGTTCCGCCCAAAAGGTTGACTCCTGGGATTCCTGCGGTGGAAAGCAAAATACCAACAGGCAGTGAGTTCGTGACGATAGTCCACCGCTGACCTCGGTAACTGTCCGCCATGAGCAGTGCGACAGCCGCAGTCGAGGTGCCGGCATCAATTACGATGCTGCCTGATTGTGTTGGAATAAAAGGCATTGCCGCTTGCGCGATAGCCTTCTTTTCCGCAGAATGTGACTTTTCGGACACCCAAAAAGGTTGCTCGTCTGACCTTAGGGTGTGATTTGTCACAGCACCACCATGAACGCGGTGCACCAAGCCGGAGGATTCCAGATACTTCAGATCCCGGCGAATTGTCTCAGGTGTCACCGAGAAACGTTCAGCCAGTTCAGCGACACTTGCGTGACCTTGATTAGAAGCTAATGCTGTAATTTCGGCACGACGCTCGTGCACTGTGAGCATATTCACCTCCATGAGCTGGGTCTCGAATGAGCATGTTGTTTCTTGTGAGATGCCGCAGCTCAATGGGTAAAAACGGGCAACTATAACGTGGAGTTGCTGCATCTACAATTGTGTTTACGCCCATTTGTGTGGGTTTGTCAACACTTTCATTTTTGGTTTGTGTGTTGTTGCCTTGAGGAACATGGTATCTTCGACGCTGAACCAAAAACCGTGAGGCAGGTACCAAAAATGAGTAAAGTGAGCGATGACACAGTCATCACCGGCACCGGCGTCGTGCCTGGTGTCCGTTACGCAGAAGCTGTATGGATCCGTCCCCGCCCGGCACTTCCGACCTCTGGGCCGGTTGTGGAAGCTGGTGAGCGTGAAGCCGAATACGAACGATTCACCACCGCAGCCGACACAGTTGCAGAACGCCTCAGTTCACGTTCGGAAGCGGCTGATGGCGCTGCGAAGGAAGTGCTCAACGCAACAGCCGGTATGGTGCGTGACCGTGGCTGGCGCAAAGCCGTCAACAAGAATATCAAGAGTGGTCATCCGGCTGAATATGCCGTCGTAGCAGCGACCACTAAGTTCATTTCCATGTTCGAAGCCGCTGGTGGCGTCATGGCGGAGCGCGTCACCGACCTCCGTGACATCCGCGATCGCGTTATCGCTGAATTGCGCGGCGAAGAGGAACCCGGCCTTCCGCAGGTTAACGGCGAAGTGGTTCTCTTCGCCGACGATCTTTCCCCAGCAGACACTGCCGCCCTGGACACAAACCACTTTGTTGCCCTAGTCACCGAACTCGGCGGCCCTACAAGCCATACCGCTATCATCGCCAGGCAGCTCAACGTTCCTTGTATCGTCGCTGTAGGATCTAACCTCAACGACATCAAGGCGGGTGACAAGGTGCTTGTCGACGGCGCGTTGGGCACCATCACTCTCAACGCCGACCCGGAGATCGCTGTTGCTGCGGTTGCCGAATCAAAGCTTCTCGCCGAGCGCATTGCACAATGGCGCGGCCCTGCAGAAACTAAAGATGGTCACCGCGTTCAGCTTCTCGCCAACGTTCAAGATGGCAATGCAGCACGCATTGCATCTGATACACAGGCCGAGGGAATTGGCTTGTTCCGCACGGAGATGTGCTTCCTTTCGGCGCTAGAAGAACCTTCCGTCGATGAGCAAGCCGAGGTATACAAGAAAGTCCTCGAAAGGTTCCCCAACTCCAAGGTGGTTGTTCGGTCCCTTGACGCTGGCTCCGACAAACCCGTTGCCTTTGCCACCATGGCTGATGAAATGAACCCGGCTCTTGGTGTTCGCGGTCTGCGTGTTGCTCGTGCCAACGAGCCATTGCTCACGCGCCAGCTTGATGCTATTGCTAAGGCCGTCAAGGAACTTGGACGCGACGAAAACGCTCCGACATGGGTCATGGCCCCCATGGTGGCCACCGCCCGTGAGGCTAAGTGGTTTGCAGGACTGTGCGCCGAGCGTGGACTTGTCGCCGGTGCCATGATCGAGGTTCCGGCCGCTGCTCTGATGGCAGACAAGATTATGCCCCACCTCGACTTTGTCTCCATTGGTACCAATGACCTCACGCAGTACACAATGGCAGCTGACCGCATGTCCCCTCAGTTGGCATACCTTACCGATCCGTGGCAGCCTGCCGTTCTCCGCCTGATCCAGCACACGTGTGAAGAAGGCAAGCGTACTAACACGGCAGTGGGTGTGTGTGGTGAAGCCGCCGCTGATCCGCTGCTGGCCTGTGTGTTGGCCGGCCTGGGTGTGAATTCCCTGTCTAGCGCATCTACGGCCATCGCCGGCGTCGGTGCTCAGCTTTCCGCCATTGACTTTGACACCTGCGTGAAAGCCGCCGAAGCTGCCATCAACGCAGAAGGCGCGACAGAAGCGCGACAGAAGGTACGTGATATTCTCCAGCCATAGTTGCTGTTAGTGGCTAGAAAAGAAAGGTCGTATCCCTCGCCTTAGAGGTAGGGGATACGACCTTTTTATTGTGGTTTTCCCGATACTTACTGGGCAATGACCACCTGAATTTCGCGGTCGCGGAGGGAATCAACAATGGATTGTGGGGCACCGGAATCAGTGATCACAACATCAATGTCGTCAATTCCGGCGAAGCTCACAAGGTAATCGCATCCCATCTTGGTAGCGTCGCACAGCACTACGACCTTACGGGCATTAATAATCATGGCGCGTTTTACCGCAGCTTCCTGCGAATCTGCGGTAGAAAGACCGTGATCCAAGGTAAGGGCGTTGGTGCCGATGAACGCGACGTCGGCACGCATGAGCGCCAAAGTGCGTAGTGCCGTATCGCCCACAACGGCTTGGGTAATCGCTCGAACACTGCCACCCAGCAGCTGTACCTCGTCAAGCCCCGCAGAGGCTAGGCTCATAGCGATGGGCAGGCAGTTGGTGACGATAGACCACTGCCGGGCATTTGGATGGTCCGCGATAAGTTCTGCCAACGGTGCCAGCGTTGTGCCCGCGTCTAGGAACATGCCCCCCTGAGCTGCCGGAAGAAAATCAAGTGCCGCCCGGGCGATAGCTGACTTTGCTGATGAGGCTGACTTTGCACGCGCATCGACAGTAAGCTCCGCAGTTTGGAAGTTTTGGCTTGCCACCGCACCGCCATGGACCCGGTGCACTGTGCCTTCATTGTCAAGAACGGCAAGATCGCGTCGAATCGTCTCGGCAGTAACATCAAACCGCGCTGCAAGCTCAGTGACATTCACTCGCCCCTCAATCGCAGTAAGAGATGCGATTTGACGACGGCGCTCCTCGGCGTACATGAAACTCCTTAAGTCAGAAGCGGCAGGGCTTGTTTATGCCCGATTCACGTACCTATTTTGTCATGTCTTCCCCCCAAGGCAGACAAAACGGGGGTAGCGAAAAAATGAAAAACAACACCAGCATCAAAAAATAGGCATCGTCGGATGTGTTCGACCTGCGAAAATTGGCGAATATCGGGCATTTGCGTTGTTCTCGTCACGTTTAGTCAACAAACCAAAAATAGGGGGACTGAACCGGAAGCACCCCCGCTTATCTTTCGTTGTACACACGACAATAAGCGGGGGCGCGGCTTACCCCTTTTTAGAGTTTCCGCATCAGAGACACGACTTTGCCCATAATCTGAGCGTTCTCACCGGGGATGGGGGAGAACGCATCGTTATGGGGCAGAAGCCACACTCCGGTGGAATCCTTATGGAATTCCTTCACTGTAGCCTCACCATCAATCATTGCAGCAACAAACTCGCCCTGTTCAGCGACAGGTTGAGAGCGTACTACCACCCAGTCACCGTCTAAGATGCCTGCATCGCGCATGGACTCGCCCACGACTTGCAGCATGTATAGCTCGCCGTCGCCCACAATCTCTGCAGGTAGCGGGAAGTAGTCCTCAACATTTTCTTCCGCAAGAATCGGGCTTCCTGCCGCAATGGAGCCAACCACAGGAATGTAACTAGGTGTGGGTATATCCTCAGGAAGGTCCTCAACTTGGGTAACCGGCCTGCTGGGCTTCGGCCCAGTTTTGGGGGCATCAGCATCTGGCAGGTGTCGAACATCAACGGCCCGAGGTTTCTTCGGATCGCGTCGCAGAAAACCCTTTTTCTCTAATTCCTTCAACTGGTAGGCCACCGACGAGGTCGATTGCAGGCCAGCGGCATCGCCGATCTCGCGGATGCTTGGTGGGTATCCGCGGAGCACAACAGCATCCCGAATGACCTCCAGTATTCTCCGCTGACGTGCCGTCAGATTCTTCGGATCAGGCTTGTTAACTGGCTTGTTCACAACATCCCCTTATTGACTGTGATCATTACGATCACAACGTTCTGGTAACAACGCACGAATCCATGGTGAGGAACATGGCGCAACGCTCATTCAGCTTGGTAGGTGTGAGTCGCACATAAGCTGCACATACGGCCAGCGCAGGGAGCAAAAGATTCGAACAGTGCGCTATAGCTGATCTGCAGACAACCATGTTCAGCCTGGATTCATACACCCAACAATACACAAGCGCAGGGAAAAGTGGGACGAGTGTTCGAGAAATTACCCCCGCACTCTAGACAATGTCTGGGGTGGGTGCTATATATCGAACATATGAATCAATGAGTGCCGCGCCTTGTTGGGTCCGTTCGATAAGGTTCGGTGTGCACTGACAAAGCGTTGTGCAGGTAAGTTTGGGAAAGGACTTTTTCATGACTCTTACATTTGATGCCCTTTATGCTGGTGATATTCTGAATTTCTCGCATCCGGAGATGTTTGGTGAGCGTGGCTATGATATGGGTTCTTGTGATGGCTACATGCAGCAACCTACGCCTCATGTTCGAATGGGATCCGTCCCCATTCGAATGGAAGAGCGTGAATTATATGACGTGTATGACGCAGAAATGCAAGGTAATAATGGCGGTTCGCGAGTGTGGGCAACTGTTCGCACCGTCGCTGTGGGAGGTCTTGCGGGGCTGATTTTTGTGGCGGGTGTGTGGTTTGCGAGTAGCAAAGAAGACACCGTGTCAGACTCAGCTATCACGGATGCAAAGATCACAGTGCGCAGTCACCAGTAGTTTTATCGGATGAAGTGAATGATGAGATGTCAACCTTGAGGTGAAACCCTGCTTGAGGATCTCAGACTCGTGGGGGTAGCGTCAGCAGCTACTATAAGGGTATATGCGCCCCTATTGCCTGTATCACAACCGGGGGTAGCACATTACCGTTACCTATGATGGGACTCTGCCATGTATTGTCCGTTCTGCCACAAAGATCAATCTAAGGTTATTGATTCACGCACCATTGAATCAGGTGCGACTATCCGTCGACGCCGTGAATGTACCAGCTGTGGTGGACGCTTCACCACAGTGGAAAAAGCGCTGCTTATCGTCGTGAAACGGAATGGTCTGACGGAGCCCTTTAGCCGTGACAAGGTAATAGTTGGTGTGAAACGGGCGTGCCAAGGGAGGGACGTGTCGGAAGATGCGCTTAAGCGTCTTGCGCAAACCGTGGAGGAGTCTGTGCGATCGCATGGAGGTTCACAGGTTCACGCCAACGATATTGGCTTAGCTATTCTGGACCCGTTGCGAGAGCTAGATGAGGTGGCGTACTTACGTTTCGCGTCTGTGTACAAGTCATTTGAAAGCGCGGAAGATTTCGAGTCGGAAATTCGCATGATGCGTCGACAATCCAGAATGGCTGCACGAAGTCCTGAATCACACCGTTCACGCAGATAATACTGCTAGCGAAGCTTGTCCACCGCTTTCTGTATCCTGCGTTCGGACACTGCATGGGCGGTGCCAAGGCGCTGCGCGAACAAACTCACTCTGAGTTCCTCCACCATCCACCACACGTTTTTGACCTCCCGGGACTTTGCTCTGGAAGACGGTAGTTGTGCCAGACGCTGGCGTATGTAGTCTGTCACGTCCGCGATAATGTCCTGGTTATCGGCATCACGGTCTGGGTGGGTCTCCATGTCCTCTAACCGAATGAGCATTGCCTGCAGGTAGCGGGGAAGATGCTTGAGGTGTGACATGCCATGGACAGAAATGGCATGAGGCGGAAGTAAACTCCAGCTGGGCAGTCATGTCATCAATGGCATCGCCTGACCAGCGTTTTAGTTCGTCAACGACATTGTGATAGTCCACCAGTGCTGGTGCTAGTTGGACAACAATCTGTCTCACCGTTGCTGGAACTTTTGGCGCGATGGTAGCGCGTAGCTGTTCAAACTCGTCTGGTGATCGTGCTGGTCCACCAGCTTCCAACATGGCATCTCGGATTGCTGTCACCCGGGCATCATCAACGAGGCCAGCTGCACCCCCATGGGGGTAGTGTTCTACCGCCACTCGTTGTTTCAAAGGGAGACCATTTAGCATTCGTTGCACGCTCACAGTAATGTCCCGCATGAGTAGCGTCAGCGTGGCCGTCATCATTGAAGCATCTGCAGCGGCTTTGGTCGGAAGCACCTGGATACTCACACCCTGCGGTGTGACCGCTAGGGCGGGGTAGGCCACCACTTTTTGCCCATCTACCGTGGTGATAACCTCCTCATCGATTGCCCCGAGAGTATCGTTCGTCCATGCTTCGACCACCGAGGACCCGGAGGATCCAGCCACGCGACCAACTGATGAGGTAACTTTCTCGGCTTGACGTTCCTGTAAAGCGGTGAGGTCTTTGTCATGATCAATGATGTCGCCACGTTTGTCCACAGCTGCAAATGACATTCGAAGATGAGGGGGCAGTTGTGACAACTGGAAGTCAGAAGCATTGATTCCATGGCCACCGAGGGTGCGCAGGGCGTCGGCAAGTTGGCTGGTGAGTGTGGTCTCTGAATCGTTGTCCCCCTGGTAGGGGTGCAGTAGTGGGAGCGCCCGGGCGGCAAAATCGGAGGCCGGTACAACTGTGCGGCGCAGCGGCTTCGGAAGAGTCCTAATGAGTTCCGTAACCAGTTCTTTGCGTAAACCAGGAACCAACCAATCAAATCCGCGGGGTGTTAAACCCGCCAGAAGTGGCATGGGAATACGAACTGTCACACCATCGTCTGGGGTTCCTGGTTCAAATCGATAACTAAGTTCATACTCCACATTGCCCTGCCGCCAAACATCGGGAAAAGCGACCTCAGACACATTATGAGTGTCACTGACAAGCTTGGATGGATCAAAGTCAAGGAGTGTTGGTTCGGTACGCTGTTTCTTTTTCCACCAACTATCAAAGTGACGACCAGTGGTCACGGACACAGGTATACGGGCGTCGTAAAAATCAAAGAGAGTTTGCTCATCTACCACGATGTCGCGCCGCCGGGCTTTATCCTCTAATTCGGAGGCAGACTGCAACTTTTCCATGTTATTGTGAAAAAAAGCATGATGGGTGTTCCATTCACCTTCAACCAGTGCGTGCCGTATAAATAAGTCACGCGCTATGCCTGGATCGACTCGATGATAAGGCACAATACGATCGGCCACAATAGTGACGCCAAACAAGGTAGATTTTTGATGAGCCATCGCTGCCGCTCTTTTTGATGACCAATGTGGTTCCGAATACTGATGACGTAACAGGGATGAAGCTGCTTTTTCTACCCATTCTGGCTCGATTTCAGCACAGTCCCGAGCCCACAGCCGTGATGTATGTACTAGTTCTGCGGCCATGACAAAATAAGGCGGCTTTTTTGCTAATGACGAACCCGGAAAAACCATAAAATGCGTTCCCCGTGCACCCGAAAATTCCTTAGACTCGCCATTGCGTGAGCCAATATGCGACAACAACCCGGTCAACAGCGCCTGATGTATCGCTTCACTATTGTTATCTGCGGAGACGCTATTACGGGTCAGCCAACCAAGATCTTGTGCCACCTGTTCCAGTTGCTGCACCAAATCACGCCACTCTCTAATGCGCATATAGTGCAGAAATTCCTGCTTCATGCGACGACGAAAAGCATTACCGCTCAGCTCACGGCGAGTGCGTAAAATATAGTCCCACAGTTTCAGATAACTCAGAAAATCACTGCTCGAATCCTTGAAGCGGGCGTGTGCTTGATCGGCCTGTGCTTGGAAATCAAGTGGCCGCTCCCTTACATCTTGAATGGTCAGCGCGGCGACAATCACTATCACGTTATGTAGACACCCCAGTTGTTGTGCCTCAATAAGCATTCGAGCCATGCGTGGATCGACAGGAATGCGCGCCAATTGCTTGCCGACGTCGCTCAGTTTCGGTGCCCCATTGTACTCGCCGTCGTTCAACGCCCCCAACTCGTGAAGCAGCAGCAAACCGTCACGAATAGAACGCTGATCCGGCGCCTCTACGAATGGGAAATCTGCTATATCCCCAAGGCTCAGTGATGCCATGCGCAAAATCACGCTGGCAAGGTTCGTGCGAAGAATTTCTGGATCAGTAAATTCCGCTCGGGCCAGAAAATCCTCTTCCGAGTACAGGCGAATCGCAATGCCGTCCGCCACGCGGCCGCAGCGCCCTGAACGTTGATTCGCGCTGGCTTGAGAGATATTTTCTACGGGAAGATGCTGAACTTTTGTACGGGTTGAGTAGCGGGAAATGCGCGCTGTGCCAGTGTCCACCACATAACGGATACCCGGGACGGTAAGGGAGGTCTCTGCAATGTTTGTTGCTAGGACAATCCTCCGACCTCGGTGCGACCGAAAAACACGGTGTTGTTCCTGGTTGGACAATCGTCCATACAGCGGAACAACCTCGATGTCACGCCACTTTTTTGCTTTAATCACTTCAAGTGCATCACGAATTTCACGTTCCCCGGCGAAGAAGCACAGAATGTCGCCTGGTCCCTCGTGCATGAGCTCAATCAGGGCGTCACATAGACCATCTAGCGGATCAACATCAATGATGGAATCACCAAGGCTCTGCTGAAGTGGACGGTAACGAATTTCTACGGGATATGTGCGTCCAGACACTTCAATAATGGGAGCAGGTTTTCCGTCACTATCGCTAAAGTGTCGGGCAAATCGCTCGGGGTCAATGGTTGCCGACGTGATGATAACTTTGAGATCGGAGCGTCGAGGAAGTAACTGTTTGAGGTATCCTAGTAGGAAATCGATGTTCAATGAACGTTCATGGGCTTCATCAATGATAATAGTGTCGTAGGCATTCAAAAATCGATCTTTTTGCATTTCCGCCAGCAAAATGCCATCAGTCATGAGCTTAATTGCGGTCGTCGGGGAGACACGATCATCGAAGCGAATGGCATAGCCAATGCTATTTCCAACATCCTGTCCCAGCTCGTTTGCGATTCGCTCTGCGACAGTACGGGCGGCTAGTCGTCGAGGTTGCGTGTGTCCAATCATGCCGCGGACACCTCGTCCGAGTTCTAGGCAGATTTTCGGAATTTGCGTAGTTTTTCCCGAACCAGTTTCACCGGCGATAATAACCACCTGATTCTCCATGATTGCCTGAGCGATGTCATCGCGTCTCGCACTCACTGGGAGCGAATCCGGGTATGTAACTACTGGTAAATTTGCCTTTTTTGCGGCTAAGGAAACGCGTGCGGCGTTGATGTCCTGAGCGATGGCGGCTAGCGCCGATGATGAGCGTGCCTTGCTAAGTCGGCGGCGGAACGTGCGAGCGTCGCGTAAAGAGACGTCGTCTAACAGCGGGTAAAGATCTTTTTAAGTGGTGTGTCAGTGGTTGTATTCATAACTAGCCAATCATCGTAGTGTATTTAATGTGATTTACGCGCACAACGGCGGTGAAGCGATATGCATATGTGCTGTAGCTGGTGGTGGTGATGGGCTGCATGGTGCTTTCATTTAAAAAACTACAAGGTATATTTGGTATGAGGTTTCATACGTACGACCATATGTTAAAGACAGGAGTGTAGCCGTGGCGCAGACACCAGAACATCCTGATGGGCAGAACTCGCAGAATTCACAGCAGCCTCAGCAAGGATACTACTATCCTTACGGACCGCATGCGCATCCTAACGCTCAGCAGGGAGGACAGCATCAACAACAACCATACGGCGCTCAGGGGTATGGGCATCAGTCCTATACTGAGCAGGGAAGTAACTCCTATGCGTCATATGGCAACCAGTACTATCATGCTCAGGCTGGTCCCCCTCTGACTTTCGGGCAGGGGGATGGCAAGCTAAGCGTTGCTAATGCGCTTCAGTACGGTTTTTCTGCCGTAATGCGGAACGGGACTTCGTGGCTCATTGGTGCATTATTATTCGTGGGTATCTACGTCGTGTATCGGGGAGGGATGTTTTTGAGTTCACTTTTTGCCCCTCTGGTGGGTAATATGTCGACGAGCGTCGTGCTTTTTGTGTTCACCCTTCCTTTGTCCTACGGGGTAGCTTTAGGCGTCAATGGCGCGCTACAGCAGATGGATAGAGGGATTGTTCCTTTTGGGGACTTTATGCGTGGCCAACGGCTGGTTATTACTACCATGCTACTTTTCCTATGGTATTTGGTGACGATCTTTGTGCCAGTAGCAGCGATGTTATTCATGGTCGATACAGCGGCCACCCCACCACCGTTCATGGCAATCATTATTGCAGGTTGCTTAGCTGTTGTGGTCGTGGCGGTGATTTCTATATTGGTGTCGATGGTCCCGTTTTACCTGCTTGATGGTCGTGGCACCATTGTGTCGTGTATTGGTCAGGCGCTGTCTGATTCTGTTCGTAACTTCTTTCCTCTTCTACTGCTGTGGATTGTTATTGGTCCTGCTAATGTAGTTGGTTCTCTTCTGTGTGGGATTGGGCTTATCGCTACGCTGCCTGTCTCTTTTCTGGCGTTGTCATATGCGTATCGCCAGATGAGTAGAGGACAGATTCAACTACTCACTTCATAGAAGTTAGTTAACTTGCCAGTGTCGCTGGTTTAACTACGTCAGCAATGCTGTCTTTGGTAAGCGCGTGTGATCAACGTGCCAAAAGGTAGCAAACTCGTCGGTCCGCGAGGTGGAGCCTCGATAGACTAGGCCGATGGTGCGGGATGCGTTGACAGCGGGGTTGAATTGAGCGATGGCTAGGCTGTCGCGCTGGCATTCTGCTGCGACAGCGCTTAGCGGGATCAGTGTAGATCCTAGCCCGCCTGATACGCACTGGGTCACTGTGGCTAGGCTGGCTGCGCGGGTGACAGCAGTATTGCGGTTATCGGGGGTGAAATCGGCGCTTCGGCACAGATCAACAACCTGGTCGCGTAGGCAATGCCCATCGTCAAGAAGCAGTAGGTTGAGGCCACGAAGAGCGTCGATAGTCAAGTCGTCTCGTCCCGCTAGTTTGTGATCGTGAGGGACTACTACTACAAAATCCTCCGTGTATAGCGGTATTTCAATGAGTCCAGGTTGGTCGGTGGGCACTGCTAATACTGCTAGGTCAATGTGGCCGTCACGAAGTTGTTCAAGGAGATGTTTGGTTTGGTCTTCAACGATGCGTGGCTCTAGTTCGGGCAGCTCCGCGTTAATGAGGTGCAAAAGGTTAGGGAGGATGTAGGGAGCAATGGTCGGAATCATGCCGATGGTGAGTGGTCCGCTGAGATTGCCGTTGGCACCGCGTGCGTAGGAGAGGAAGGCTTCAGCGGCGTCGAGAGTCGCTTTGGCGTAGGGGAGTAGCGCCTCACCAGAGGGGGTGACAATGACGCGCCGTGTGGAACGCTCAATGAGCTGCACGCCTAATCCAGTTTCCAAGGCAACAAGTGCCTGAGACAGTGAGGGCTGGGAAATAGCCAGCTTGGCGGCGGCGGTGCCGAAGTGTTTGTTTTCGGCGATAGTCACGAACGTTCGGAGTTGCGCAAGGGTGGGGCGGTACTCTTTATTGCTCATGCCTATTACTATATAACACACCCAAAAGATTTACCTTTTGACGGCCTGGGGTTGTTCGTGCATACTTTGTGTGAGCGCTATGGCGTCGGCCATTCTGAGCAGGCTTTCTGTGCGATGAGGGCGATGATCGTGGCGCGTATCACTGAACATACTTTCTTGGTTGTCTGTATAAGGAGGCACCCCATGGCACTGCTGACCATTGGCGATACATTCCCTGAGTTCTCTCTCACCGCGTTGAAGGGTGGTGACCTGCATGATGTTGAGGCATCGCAGCCGGAGGACTACTTTGAGACCGTTACCAGCAGCTCCTACCCAGGAAAGTGGCTGGTTGTGTTCTTCTACCCGAAGGACTTCACCTTTGTCTGCCCCACCGAAATCGCTGCGTTTGGCAAGCTGGATGAGGAGTTCCAAGACCGCGATGCCCAGATCCTTGGCGGTTCCGTGGATAACGAGTTCTCCCACTTCAACTGGCGTGCAACCCACCCCGAGCTGAAGACCGTGCCCTTCCCGATGTTCTCCGACATCAAGCATGACCTCATTAAGGCTCTTGGCGTGGAAAACGCTGATGGCGTCGCCGACCGTGCCACCTTCATCATTGACCCCGATGGCATCATTCAGTTCGTCTCAGTGACACCCGATGCCGTTGGCCGCAACGTCGATGAGGTGCTGCGTGTTCTTGATGCCCTTCAGTCGGAAGAGGTCTGTGCCTGCAACTGGCAGAAGAACGACCCGACCAAGAACATCAACAAGATGGAAGAACTGCAGGAAGGTCTGAAGTAAATGTCGATCGATAACCTGAAGTCCAGCCTCCCCGAGTATGCCAAGGACCTGAAACTCAATCTTGGCACGCTTACCCGCTCCACCGAGCTCAGCGAGCAACAACTGTGGGGAACGTTCCTCGCCTCTGCTGCTGCCACGCGTAACGACGCCGTGTTCTCCGAGGTCGCTGACGAGGCTAAGGACCACCTGTCCGATGCTGCGTTTGATGCTGCGCTCGCTGCTGCCTCTATCATGGCCATGAACAACGTGGCTTACCGCGCCAAGGGCTACCTTGGATCTGATTATGCTCAGGTCAAGATGGGCCTTCGCATGAATGTGATCTCCAATCCCGGTGTGGAAAAATCCGATTTTGAGTTGTGGAGCCTGGCTGTATCCACTATCAATGGTTGTGAGCACTGCTCTGTTGCACATGACAAGGTGGTTCGCCAAGAAGGGCTGACCAAGGAGCAGGTGTGGGAAGCCATCAAGGTCGCCGCCACCATGCAGGGTGTGGCCCAGGCTGTGCAGATTGAGTCTGCCCGCTAATCCGATTAGCGCACAGCTTATGTGTGGTCGAGGGTGAGGGACGCGAAACGCACCTCACCAGCCTCATCAGACGCATCCAAATCAATGATGGCCTCGAAAGCGAATGAATTGTCGCCTTCGGGGTCTTTCATTATTTGCCGCACAGTCCACATCCGTCCGGTTTTGTTCAGACGGAAGTATTCGGGTCCACGGGCGGCAGGACCAGTGTCCATATCGGAATATTCATCAAAGTAAGCATCCATGCCGGCACCGAAGTCGGGGGCGTCGTCAAGGTAGCTGGTTAAGGCCTCCAACTGATCTTCTTTCGTACGCGAAGAGTTCTACGAGGCGGAACATGGCGTTGCGTACCATGATGCTGAAAGCGCGGGTGTTGGCTGTCAGCGCAGTGGGATCTTCCACACCGAAGGCTAGTTCACGTGCCAGTGTTTCCTTAGAGATGGGGGCATCAGGGTCGGCCATATGCGCCCACTCGTCCACCAGGGAAGAGTCCACCTGGCGCACGAGTTCCCCCAGCCACACGATGATGTCCTCCAATTCCTCTGTCAGGTAGTCCTGCGGCACAGAATGCTGCAGGGTCCGCCACGCATCAGTGAGGTAGCGCAGCACCACACCTTCGGAGCGGGCGAGACCGTAGGTGGCAATGAGATCGGAGAACGTCATGGCGTGTTCGATCATGTCGCGCACAACTGATTTGGGGCTCAGTTCGAATTCACGCGCCCATGGATGTCCCTGTGTGTAGACATCAAAGGCATCTTCCAGGAGATCCTCAAGGGGTTTGGGCCAGGTGATCTCTTCGATGATGGCCATTCGCTCGGTGTAGTCCACGCCGTCTGCTTTGAGCGCGGCGAGTTCTTCACTTCGTTCGGCTTTTTGCTGCGCGACGAGCAGTTGGCGGGGGTCGTCCAGAATTGACTCAAAGATGCTGATCACATCAAGTGCGTAGGTGTCTGATTCGCGATCTAACAGTTCGAGTGTGGCCAATGCGAAGGGTGCTAATGGCTGGTTGAGGGCAAAATCTCGCTGGAGTTCTTCTACTAAATGGTAGGGGCGTCCTGCTGCGTCCGTGCCGCCTTCTGCCTTTTCCACGATTCCTGCCCTCACTAAGCCTTGGAGCAGTTCCACCGCTGTAAGGATGTCCTGATTTTGTTTTGTTCGGGTGTCGTGGTTTCCGCGCAGTAGTTTCTTCATATGCTCGTACCCGTTTCCTGGACGGGCGATCACGTTTAGCAGCATGGAGGTGCTTACCCGGAATTGGCTGTGCAGTGGCTCAGGGTCAGCCGAGGTGAGGCGCTTATAAGTGTTTTCCGTCCAGGTTACTTCACCTGGTCGAACAGCTTTTTTGCGGAGTTTTTTGAGCTTTTTAGGATCCTGACCAGCTTTGGCGCGGAGTCGGTAGTTCTCAATTTCGTGGTCGGGTGCCTCAATCACTACGGTGCCTACTGTGTCGTACCCGGCGCGCCCAGCTCGTCCGGCTATTTGGTGGAATTCGCGGGACTTGAGCATGCGCTGCTTGGTGCCGTCAAATTTGGTGAGCCCTGTCATGAGGACGGTGCGGATGGGTACGTTGATGCCGACGCCGAGGGTGTCGGTGCCGCAGATGACTTTCAGCAACCCTGTCTGGGAGAGTTTTTCTACGAGGCGTCGATACTTGGGCAGCATGCCAGCGTGGTGCACGCCGATGCCTTTGCGTAGGAGTGACGAGAGTGTACGGCCGAAGGTGGTGGTGAAGCGAAAATCCCCAATTTCGGCGGTGATTTTTTCCTTCTCCTCAGGAGTGATGATCTTCATGGAGGTGAGCGACTGCGCACGTTCGATAGCATCGCGCTGGGTGAAGTGCACCACGTAGATGGGTGCTTTGCCGCCGCTTAGGAGTTCTTCTATGGTTTCGTGAACGGGTGTGTACACGTAGGAAAATTCGAGGGGGACTGGTCGTTCTGTGCCTGCAACAAGGGTGGTGACTCGGCCGGTGCGGTCGCTGAGGTCTTTTTCTAGGAATGTGGTGTCGCCCAGGGTGGCAGACATGAGGAGAAACTGCGCTCGGTTGAGTTCCAACAGGGGTACTTGCCATGCCCACCCGCGGTCGGGTTCGGAATAGTAGTGGAACTCGTCCATGATGACTTGATCGATGGCTGCGTTTGCGCCGTCGCGAAGCGCAATGTTGGCCACGATTTCGGCGGTGGCGCAGATGATGGGGGCGCTACCATTGACGGTGGCATCGCCTGTCATCATGCCTACTGATTCGGGGCCGAAGATGTCGCAGAGCGCAAAGAATTTTTCGCTGACTAGCGCTTTGATGGGGGCGGTGTAGAAGGAGCGCTGGCCGCGCGCCATGGCAATGAAATGTGCGGCGATGGCGACCATGGATTTTCCAGACCCGGTGGGGGTGGCCAGGATGACGTTGTCTCCTGCCAGGATTCCTAAGGCTGCTTCCTCTTGTGCGGGGTAGAGGGTGATCCCGTGGTTCCGTGTCCAAGCGAGGAATGAATCGAAAATGGACTCATCAAGCAGGGATTCGGGGACCTCGGACAGGTCAGGCAGCATCTGGGTCAGGTTCACGTTTTCCAGCGTAACCTGATGGTTGTGTCGGTGGCTAACGCTGCGGCGACACCTAAGAGCATGAGCATGACGGTAGGTGCTGCCATCATCCATGGTGCGCGTTCAGCGTATCGGATGGATTCGGAGAGGACCACGCCCCATTCTGGTGAGTCGTGTGGGGCACCGAGACCAAGGAATCCAAGACCCGCCAGCGCAAGCGCATTGTGTGCAACACGGCTGGCGGCGTGACGCACAACGGCTGGTAAAACGTTGGGCACAAGATGCCACCAGACGAGTCGTGTGCGCGACGCCCCTTGTAGTTGTGCCCAAGTGTAGTAGCCGGATTTGCGGATTTCGGCAGCTACTGTGGAGGTGTGTGCGGCTAAGGGGATCCAGCCGACGACAATCACTGCGATGGCGGCGGTCATGATCGATCTGCCGAACACGCCTGCGAGTACTAGGCCCACAAGGATGATGGGTAGCGCGTTGAGGGTGTCGCCCAGCCGCGCGGCCCATCGCCCTGATAGCCCTGCTCCAAACCCGAGGAGGGCACAGATGGCGGTCACAAGTATCGACGCCCCGATGGTGTAGACCATGCCGTCAGCTAAGCGCGCCAGCAGGTCGCGGCCCAGTTGGTCGGTGCCTAGCCAATGCTGCGCGGAAGGTGCCTGCAGTCGTGCCTCAACATCCAAGGTTGGGCTCGTCAGCATCATGGCGAGCAATACTGAAAGGAAAGGAATGCAGACTACAAGAAAGGGGATTGTGCCATGTGGCCGAGCGGTCACCACCGAGTAGGAGGCATAGTTTCCTTGAGCTTTGAGCAGCGGGCCGAGAATCCACATGCGAAGCCAGTGCGCTGCGGAACCAGCGACAATACCGACGATCACCATTGTCAGCACGATGACTTGGAGTACGGGTACATCTTGATCCAGTGCGGCTGTGACCGCGCTTCGCCCGAGGCCCGCAATGTTAAATGTTTGTTCCACCAAGGCTGTGGAAGCGAGTGTTCCTGCCAAAAACAGCACCACTTGCGGGGCGATAGTTCCCGCCGCGCGGATCGATATCGCGCGATAGAGCTGGCGTGGCGAAACCCCGCCTCGTCGCCATACCCGTACCCATTCTTCCCGGCCAATGCCATCAATGGTGATCAGCAATACTCGCCCGAGCAACCCTGCCGAAGGAAGTGCCAATGCGAGAGTGGGCAAGACCATGTGTGTGTAGCTGGAAAAACCGCTCACTGGAAAGATCCTGAGCCGCAGGGCAAACAATACAAGCAGCACAACGGCTAGGACAAACTCTGGGATGGTGCCCAGTAACGCCATTCCCATGATGTCCGAGGAACGTGTAGCGGTGCCGCGGACAATGCTGCGTAGCCGGGGCCACACCAGGAACCAGGACAGTATGACAGCGGTTCCCGTAGATAGCGCCGCAAGGGTGAAAGAGACACCGAATCCTCCCAGTGCCACGTCGGCCGCGTTTCGGCTGGGGTCAACCCAGCTAACGCCAAAATCCCCAGTGATCGCGCCGTGCAACCATTCCATCACGCCTTCAGCAGGATTGGTGGGTAGGTTGAGTTCGGTTCGAATCGCTTCCAGTATCTCCGGGTCTGGATCACGTTCAGCTTCGCGTGCGCGAAGCACGGCGAGGGCAAGATCGCGGTTCCTAACCACGGCAAAAGTGCCGTGATCAGGAGTGAAGATGCCACAAGCAGCAGTGAGGTAAGTGCGCCACTGAAACGGGTGAAAGGTCGAGTAGGCATATCACGTAGGCATAGTCAGTTAGGAGTGGGCAGTGTCTTTGGTGACGAGCAGGCGCTCGAAGGGATCAAAGTTTAGATTGGAGACAGTGTTGTAAGCGTTGATGGAGTACTCATGTGCAAGCGGGATGACGGCATTGTCGCCCACGATCTTTGCTCCAACCTCCGCTGCCTGCGTGTACCGTTCTTCATTGTCGGTGGTGCCATCGGCCTTAGCGATGGCCTCATCTATCTCAGGGTTGCAGTACCGCGACAGGTTGTAGGAGCCTTCGCATGTGTAGTCAGATGCCAGGAAGGACACAGGGTCCGCTGCCCCGGACTGGTAGTTGCGGGAGCCAATCACGGCATCATATTCACCGCCCAGCAGCGCCGGTTCCATGGACTTATAGTCACGCACCACCACGTTTACCTCGAATCCGGCTTCGCGGAGTTGATCAGCAACAACGGAGGCTACCTCACCAAGTTCAGGACGTTCTTTCCACGTCGCTAGCGTGATGGTCTTGCCGTGTGCGTCTGCTGCATTGTCAGTGTTGTTGTGGGAGTCAACGTGGGACGCCCATTCGGTTTTTTCGTTGAACAGGCTGCCATGCGTTTTGCCAGCGTGACCTTCGTAGATGCTGTCTACTATGGCATCAGGGCGGACTGCTTGTGCGGCTGCGGCACGAGTAGCGGGATCAGCGAATTCCCCTTTGCTGGTGTTCAGATGCAAGTACACGCCGCGGGGAAGCGGGGTTGAGTCAATGGTGAGGTCTCGCAGCTCACCAAGTTGGGCAATCGGTACTGCTTGGGCCATAGAGACTTCGCCTGCGCGAACGGCGTTCGCGCGGGCGTTACCGTCTTCAATGAATCGCACAGTGAGGCGTTCGAGTTTTGGAGCTCCGTCCCAGTAGTCTGCGTACTTGGTAGCGGTTGCTGAAGTGGAATCCACCTCTGACAGCTGGAAAGGTCCAGTACCATGTCCTTTGACTGTGGGGGTATCACCTGTGTACGCGTCTTGGGAGAGGATCACGGTTCCTGGGTCGGCGAAACGTTGGGGGAGGATCGGGTCGGCTACCTCCGAGGTGACGGTGACTTCGCGATCGCCCGTGGCTTCGAATGTGAGAGCCTTTTTCCCTAAGCCTTTGGGGCGGCTTGGCGCATCCCAGGCGTGGTGTAGGGAAGTCACTATGCTCTCTGCATTCACTGGAGTGCCGTCGTGAAATTTATCCCGTCGCGCAGGGTGAAGACCACCTTGTTGGGGTCAGGGGTTGCCCATGATTCAGCGAGCTTCGGTTGCGGTTTGCCGTCAGCGTCTAGTGTGACCAGGGTTTCGGCGATCCCCATGCGGGTGTTCAGTACCGCGTCATCGGAAAACGGCGACAGGGATGCCACAGGTTTGAATGGCAGCGATATGGCAAGGCTGGAACTATCTTGGCTCTGTCCGCCCTCAGGCGTGGTGCAGGCGGCTGCTGCCACGCTGATGCCCACCGCTGCGATGAAGGCGCACGCAGAGCGACGTCCTTGTTTCAGTGTTGTCCGTATCATCATTATTTCTCCATTTCTAGTGTTGTACGGCGCTGACCTGCGCTTGTGGTGTATGTCGCGCCAGTCGAGGCATCACAACTGCCGACGCTCCGAGAAGCACAGTAAGCAGCAGCCACGGGAATGATGCGTGGGGACCGACTGTCGCGGCGTCGTCAAGCAGCAGGCCCACAACCAGGGAACTAAGCAGGACCATAACCCCGCCGAAGGAGTTGAGGAAACCGTAGTAGCTACCCAGGTTTCTTTCACCGCCAATGGTGCCCACCAGGTCACGGGACAATGGGATGGCGATCATCTGTCCGGCATGCAGCAGGACAAGCATCGCCACAGCCGGCGTCAGCGCCCACAGCCCGGGAAGTGGTGCAAGCGGTGCAGCAAGCGCAACTACAGCAAAACCTAAGGCCATCAAGGCAAAACCGAGGCAGATAGCGCGGTGAGAGGAGGTCAAGCGTGACAGTCGTGTGAGCGGCATTTGCAGTGTCAGTACAAACACGCTGGAAAACACGAACATCCATCCCAGGGCATCAGCATGCCCTGTTTCCCGGGTCAGTTCCACTGGCAGGGACAAGTACTGCTGGTTGTAGGCCACAAGTCCCGTCGAATATGCAAGCGCAAAGACCAAGAACCTACGGTTTCGCAGCACTGACGAAAAACCAGTCAGCATTGAGCTGCTTGATTCCGTGTGTACGCTTGGAATAAGCAGCAGGTGGCTCACAAAAAGGAAGGCGAAAATTCCGGCCGCCACGAAACAGGTCAAGTGAAAACCTGCATCGATGAGTTCGGCGCCAAGTAGAGGGCCAGTGAGTGCGCCAACACGGGAAAAGAACGCGTCCATGCCGAAAGTTCAGAGCGGGTCATCACTCCGGCTTTTTCCACGTCTCGTCCAGACACTGCCAAGGCTGTTTCCGCAGCTGGTGAGAACAACGCGGCGGCGAAACCAATGAGCACGACGCCCACCATGATGTGAAAGGTCGAGTGCGCAGTTCCTGTCACTACGAAGCCCAGAACGCGGATGGCAATACCGACGAGAAGCACCGGTTTAATTCCGCAACGATCCGTCAACCCACCGCCAATGAAAAATACAGCCCCTGCTGACTAAAGGTACGTAAACCCAGGATAAAGCCGATCATGGCGCCGCTGGCTGCCAGGTTGTCCGTCATGTATGTGGCCAGGAAGGGAACGACCAAATAGAAACCGACGTTGAACAACATCTGGGTCACCAACAGCAACTGCACCGACAGCGGTAGTCGGAGGAAACGTGAGGCATCGTGGAGCATGCTCATACTTCATCCTCGCCGGACAGCACGTCTGCCGCCAGTCGCTCACTCGCGGAATATCCAATGCGGTGGTCGTCGTGCCAGAGAGTGGGATGGAGGATGCGGTCAGCATCAAGGAACGCCTGCCGCGCCGGGGAAACCGGGGGAGTAGTGTCCCACAAGGATTGTATGGTGCCTTCCTCGGCGATGGTGCCGTTATCCAGCAAGACCCACCTATCGCACAACAGTGTTGCTGCGGCGAGGTCATGCGTGATCAAAATCAGTGTCGCATTGTTGTCACCAAACATAGTTGTGACGATTTCCCGTGTGTCGGCATCGAGAGCGCTGAGGGCTTCATCAGCAAAGATGATCTCCGGGTCGGTGATCAGAGCACGGGCAATGCCGACGCGTTGGCGCTGGCCGCCAGACAAATGCGCAGGTTTACGTGTCAGGAACTCGGCACCCAGACCCAGTTGGGCAAGAAGTTCTTGCGCACGAGCCTTGGCTTTCCTCGCGGCAGCGCGCCCATGCGCAATAGCGACTGGTTCTGTCACAATGGTCGCCACTGACAGCGCCGGGTTTAAGCTCGCGTCGAGATCTTGTGGGATGTAGGTGAATCGCCCGCGTGTTACCTCAGTGACGCTGCCGCTGGTGGGGGAGTACGCCCCAGTGAGCAGGCGAAGAAGTGTGGTTTTCCCGGCGCCAGATTGCCCAATGATCGCGACTTTTTCACTCGGTGCGATGCTGATGGATATGTTGTGAAGGATTGGCTCGTATGAGACATCCTCCATTTGAATGGCTAAGTGATCATTCACAGGGCTGAAACCTCGGACATGCTCTCAGCTCCTGTCTCGGTTGTGGCAGTCATCGCAAAAGAAGTCATGGCAAAAGAACTGTCAGTGATGCGTTGTCCCGCGCCGAAGAGTGAGCGTAGCTCTGCCCATTCGTCGTCGGTGCACAGGTGGGCACGGTGGCTACCGTCCTGGTTGGGGATCATGATGATGGCCTGATCGCACAGCGCGGCCGCTGCCCCGCGGTCGTGAGTGATAAACAGCAGTGTTGCGTCGTTGTTGTCGCGCACGGACCGCAGGGTGCTCACAACATCGGCGGTCGCAACAGGGTCCAACGCGGACGTGACTTCGTCAGCGAGAATAAGGCGCGGGCAGGGCCCTAGGGCAAAGGCCAGTGCGGCACGCTGACGTTGACCTCCGGAAAGTTGCAGTGGAAATCGGTGGTGTAGCTCTTGCTTAAGGCCAACGGACTCCAGAAGGTTCGCCGCAGCGTCGATACTCCCAGCGGTGAGCGCGATTTGCTTGATCACAGGCATCAAGGGATTGAGCGCGCCGAACGCATCCTGCGCCACCATGCTGACCGTGCCGTTGCGCGTGCATGTGCCGGTGACAGCGGCTGCGGGGCTGAGATAGTCGCCAATGAGCGCGGCGAGTGTAGATTTTCCAGACCCTGATACCCCGAGTACGGCTATGGCGCGCGGAGTGTCGTCAATGTGAAGGGCGTCGATACGGAGGACAGGGGTTCCGTCAAACGATATGGTGCAGTCATTGATGGTGAGAACACCACCGGTGTTATCCATAGGTGACATAGTGACCGCCCTTCTTCGTTGCTGAGCCGGGGATAACGTCCTGAGATCTTAGATTTGTTGACGCATACTCTATTGAAAGTGATTACTCATTAGAACTCCGGCCAGGTTATCAGTATGGCAAACAAAGATCAATGGAAACTATTTTCATTAGTTTTCAATAGTTTTCAGCGGAGCATTGTATGCAGCCGCTGCCCAGCTACGCCGACAGCTGTCCACCGCCAGCCGCCTGTGTCATCCTTTCCAAGGCGTCCTGAAACGCTGAACGTAGTGGTTCGGCTACCTCAACCGTGTAATCAACCCCAGTGGGCATCCACCACAATGCGTGTACAAGCTCATAGGTATCCACAACTTGCACGCACCACCGCGACTGGTTTTCACCAACTTTCTCAATCTCCGGCACCCATCGACCGAACCTCGCCTGTGCTTCCTCCGCAGACAGTGCCACAGTTATCTGCACTTCATGCCTGCGTCGCTGCTTTCTTGCAGGAAACATCAGTCGCTTTTCGACGTCCCGCGCATCCAGCTCGCGCGGCTCGCACCGCACTCCAGTCAGCTCCAGCCCAGAAAGCCGATCAACACGAAACGTCCGCCAATCATCACGCCCTTCATCCCAGCAGAGCACATACCAGCGCTGAACCTTAGGTACTAAGACATACGGATCCGCCAGGCGATGTGTCACCTCGCCTGATGCAGAGGTGTACCTAAAACGCACCCGCTCATGGGTACGGCACGCCACAGCGAGCAACCCCAGAGTCTCTGCAGATACCCCAGTATCCTGCTGAAACGATGTTGCCTTATTGATTGCTGCGTTGAGAGCAGATACTCGCCGCCGCAGCCGCGCCGGGAGCATGCGTTCCAGCTTGGTCAACGCTGTGATTGTGGCATCAACTTCGGTGATGAGCTGCTGGGATGCAGTAATGCGCAGGCCAATGGCCATGGCGACGGCTTCGTCGTCAGTGAGCAGCAGTGGAGGCATGCCAGTTCCGGACTCTAGGCGGTAGCCGCCATCACTTCCTGCGAGCGAGTCAATCCTGTACCCAAGCTCACGCAATCGATCAATATCACGGCGAATTGTTCTTTCTGTCACATTGAGTGTGGTGGCTAGTTCAGGCCCTGACCAGTGCCGATGCGATTGCAGCAGGGTGAGTAGGCGGAGAATACGGGACGTCACATCAGTCATGATGCTAGTGTTGCACGCCATGCGGACAAGAAATGACCGCATGGGTTGTTAGCGTGCGGGGCATGTCAGAATCCATCATTGAAACGCATAATCTGACCAAGCGTTTCGCCAAAGCTACAACCAATTCGGTTACAGACCTGAACTTTGCGGTACAGCAGGGTGAAATGGTGGCGTTCCTCGGGCCGAACGGCGCGGGCAAACGACGTCGATACGCATGCTCACCACCCTGATCGCGCCCTCCAGCGGTGAGGCAATCGTGTGTGGTTACAACACACGGACCCAGCCACACAAGGTACGCGCACACATCGGCTATGTGGGCCAGAACAGCAGCGGCAGCCTGCCACAACGCGTCCGCGACGAACTGGTCAGTCAAGGTGCCTTTTACGGGATGTCCACGGCCGCAGCCAGGACACGTGCGGATGACTTGATCACAACGCTGGGACTCGAATCCTGCGTACGCACCACCGTCCAACGCCTCTCCGGTGGTCAACGGCGGCGACTCGACATAGCGCTGGGTCTCATGCATTCCCCACAGCTCATCTTCCTTGACGAACCCTCCACCGGCCTCGACCCGCAAAGCCGCGCCAACCTGTGGAAACACATCACCAATCTGCGCGAACATTACGGCACCACCGTTTTCGTCACCACGCACTATCTGGAAGAGGCAGACCAGTACGCTGAACGCATCATGGTCATGGACAAGGGGCACATCATTGCCGACGCCCCCGCCACCATGTTGAAACAACGCTATGCGGGCGACATCCTGACCCTTGACCTGATGAACCTTGCAGACATCCAGCGTGCGGTAGGCATCGTCAAGCAAGTCGTACCCGATTCCTCCAGCCTCACTGTGGATACCACCACCATCACACTCACCGCAGTTCATGGGTGTCAGGCCCTACCACAACTACTGGCGCTTTCGACGCTGCGGACATTCCCGTTCGACGCGTCACCGCTGTGCCACCCACCCTTGACGACGTGTTCCTAGCACTTACCGGAACGTCACTTCGCGAATCAGGAGACCACTCATGAAAGACACCTGGAACGTTTGTGTACGAGAACTCAGACCATTACTTAGAGACCCTTTCAGCCTCATCTTCAGTCTCGTCCAACCCCTGGTTTTCCTCGGGATATTTGGCCCACTACTCGTGGGACAATCTGGGCAGCCAGCGGGGGGAGACGTTACGTTGGTTCGTCCCAGGAGTCCTGGTCATGATTGTGCTCTTCGGCAGTGGTGCCACTGGATCAAACTTGCTCTACGACATGATGAGCGGTGCCCACGAACGCACCCTCGTCGCGCCGCTTTCCCGATCGTCGCTCTTGATCGGGCGGGCATGCAAGGAACTACTGCCCACCGCGGTGCAGGCCCTCATTATTGTGCTGGTCGCACTACCATTCGGCTACCACGTCACCGTATCCGGTTTTATTCTCGGCGTCATTCTCTTGGCCATCTTTGGTGTGGGACTCGGTGCTCTCTCCTACGCGCTAGCGCTGGCCAGCAAAAACCACGACTGGCTGTTCTGGGGAGTCCAACAAACCCTGATCTTCCCCCTGCTGATACTGTCCGGACTGCTCATCCCACTTGATTATGGGCCACAGTGGATGCGCACCGCGGCTACCGTCAACCCGGCCAACTGGCTCGTCCAAGCCCTGCGCATACTGCTTGATCAAGGACTCACTAGCGACCAGGCCATACTTTACGGTGTGCTCTCCGCAGTAACCCTCGCCGGCGTGGGCATCGCCGTCGGGATTGCAGCAATTAACCGTGAATAGCTACTTATCGCTATCGCCGTTTCCAAGCTGTCCGAATCGTTTGGTGGATCAAAGGTGGCCAAGAACTGCTCAAACGCTTCGCCGAGTGCTTCACCAGAAGGAATCGCTTCAAAGTCCAAGGCGGCTGACTCTTGGGACGCTTCATAACGCTCCAGCTCACGGTCGTACTGCTGCTCCAGCGCCCGCACTACCTGGTGAATTTCCGGGGCGTCGTCAATCTGCGAACTCAACTGCTGCATGACGCGATCAGCGTCTGCCTGCAACGTGCCCAAAGGAATAGAAAGCCCGGCATCGTCACTCAGCGATTCCAATAACCGTAGAGTAGCCAACGGATAGTCCGACGCGGCCAAATAATGCGGCACATGAGCCGTGAGCCCACCAACATTCTTGCCGCGCTCATCTAAAGCGCGCTCCAACATTAACGATGCCGCGCCGGGAATGTGGATCCTAGAATCCAAGGTGAGTGCTTACCAGTGAGCTCAGGGATATTTCCATGAGCAGTAACCACTAATGGCCGAGTATGTGGTACGGCCATCGGCGCGGAATACAGGCACAACGTCTGAGACACGCCGAAACGCTCAGCAAGATCAGCCACTGCTTTAGTAAAAGCCGACCAGCGCATATCTGGCTCAGGTCCAGTCAACAGCAAAAATGGCTTCCCAGCGTTATCTCGGACAACATGAAGCCCGATCTCTAATGGATCCACGTCAGCGATGCGGTTATGATCCAGCACGACGGTAGGGCGTCTGGAACGGTAGTCCACTAACTCATCGTTATTAAACGATGCCACTAGACCATGTTCCAGGGCAGCCAGAATGTGTTGCGCACTGGCATCAATGGCCTGTCCGGCATCGGCGTAGCCTTGTAAAGCAACAATGAGGGTTGGACCCTCAGTGTCGCTGGCCGACATATCTGGGGATGGATATTCCAGTTCGTACATACGTGGTTGTTCCTGTGACATGATGATCCTCCTTCGGTGTTACACGGTCTTACATGGTGTTACATAAATGTGCCCATAATTAACACAACTTTCCACACCGCCGAAAGATTCCCTGCAACGCACATTTTATGATGCCTTGTCTGAACGTCATCGGACGCTACGCATACACGGCCGCACCACCAGCCTACCCGCACCGTGCAGTCCGATCGGATCACGCGTTGTGGATAACTCAGAAGAAGACGATGTTATCCACAGGAAGAACAGAAGCCACAGCAGCAACCAAACGCACTACGTCACAGTGGAAGCATGACTTCTACACTTTGCACGCCAGCAGATATGTTTGCCAACCTGCCAGGGATACTCGGGTTCTACCCCGAAAAAAATCCATTGTCCTCGCAGGGTTTCACAGAAGTGAGTCCACACAGCAGCCGGGAAAAATATGTTCTCGGACCGCTATTTCGCACAGACAGCAACCGGACGGACGCCATCGCAGACATTCTCCGCAATCTCACCATGAGCACGGACCTGATCTTTGGTTTCATCATTGACAATGGGATCTACAGTGATTCCAACTCTGCACCATGCGCTCAGGATTACGTTCGTAGCCTCTGCGCCATCGCTCGCGACCATGACGCTCCACTCGCTGCCGTGTGGGCAACTCCGTCGCTCTACACTGGTGAGCCTTATCGCAGGGTTTTCGGCCTCACACAACATGACGTGGGACCTGCAACAACCGGACGTGACAACTGGGATGCCGGATGTATCGCACCAGTGGCCAGTGCTGCATCAACGCGAGATCTTCTTAGCAAGGGCATGCTGCCCGACATTACTCGAACCGATATGCTAGACCATTTTCAACCAATCCACGCCTTTGACGACGACATTGAAGCCCATGTTGTGCAAAAACAGATTACGGAAATGGCGCAATCGCTCGCCGACCTCGCCGAGGCCCATACCCCGGAAAGCTCAGGGACTTTTGCTGCGGCAATGGATGAACTGTGGGAAGTCCTCGCTGCCGTGCGGGACACGATCAACGACTGCGATGCCGAAGTAATTGCCAACTGCGACCTTGCAGAAGCCATTGCGGCAGACACCGAACTACTCATCAACGGTGCTGTGTTCTTTGCTCATCCGTTGCTTCGCGACGTCGCTTTAGTTGCTGCAGACCGCAGCGTTAACGACTCAATAGCTCCAGGAACCACCCGGGCTTTATGGAACTGGCATTGGCAGTTGGGCGGTGTTTTACTGGTGAACTGCGGGCCAATGCCCTGTGTAGTTATGCTCTCGCGGCGTCGCAATGCGGGTACCGGGTACGTACAGTTCCGGCAGTGCGGTGCGCATTGGAGGCGAAAAGTGACCACGGCCTAGCTGACCTGCTTATGAAAGGATTTTACGCGGGGCTGTGTGATCAGATGCTCAAAGCCTGCCTTGCCGGAAGCGTGACGTTGCGTGAAAAATACACCCACCCTGCGCAGCGCGCAGAGGGGGCGGCGTGATAAGCAAAAGGTGACCGGTTATCGCTCTTCGATGCGAATGGCGTGGCTTAAGTCCTCGTCGAGTTCAACGGCGTTGTCCTTATGAAGAAGTTGCACCACACCATTGTGGTGGCTGACCTCAATATCGGAGCCAACCATGATGCCTGCGGAGGATAAGGCATTGAACTGCTTATCATCAACCTGCAAGATCTCGTTGATTTGAACCACGCGAGCCTTGATCGGGGTGTCTTCGGGAAGGTCAATGATGCGCTTTCCAGGCAGAATGTCTGGGGATTCAATACCGAGGTCACTTAAGCCTGGGATCGGGTTGCCAAAAGGAGAACGCTCGATGTTATCCAGCTTGGATACAAGGCATTGTTCCACCTCGTCGCTCATCACATGTTCCCAGCGGCACGCTTCGGCGTGGACGCGGTGAATATCCAAGCCAATGATGTCAGTCAGCAGCAGCTCGGCAAGACGGTGCTTGCGCATCACGGCGGTTGCCAGCCTGCGACCTTTATCAGTCATCTGCAGGCTACGGTCGGGAGCGACCACCACTAAGCCATCACGTTCCATACGGGCGACGGTCTGGCTGACGGTTGGTCCAGACTGTTCAAGCCGTTCCGCAATGCGTGCCCGCAGTGGTGTGACGCCTTCTTCCTCCAGCTCGTAGATGGTGCGGAGGTACATCTCGGTGGTGTCTACTAAGTCTTTCACGGAACTAGACCCTTCTTGTGGAACTCAATCACTGCTTAATCTATACATTAATGGAAAAGTCGTGTAGGCAAACCAGAACGGCGTGCCGTGTCTGGACGGTTATGTAAAAGAGCCAATCTCTATGCGTCGCAAAACTAAACATCCAACGCCGACCCAGGTGGTCCAGCAGCGATGCTGTGAGCTGCAAAGATAGCAATAATCAGGGTGTGTAACGTAATAAAACAATAAGGAATGGCTAGCCTCACCTAAAAATAGGGGAGGCCAGCCATAATGGGGCAAGAAAAACTACGTTGCGTACTCTCGCAGTTTCTCTGCACGCTCACCATCGCGCAATTTGCTCATCACTTCGCGTTCGATTTGGCGAACACGCTCGCGAGACAATCCGAACTTCCGTCCGATCTGATCCAGGGTGCGTGGCACGCCGTCGTCAAGCCCGTAGCGTAGACTAATAACCTCCTGCTCACGCACCTCCAGGGAGGCTAGCACTGAGCGGATATCCGAATGCCGCAGAGATGCCACAACGGCTGCCTCCGCATCCGTTGCCTCAGAATCTTCAATAAAATCACCCAGCGGCGCTTCCTCATCGGCTCCCACCGGCATGTCCAAGCTCACCGGGTCACGAGACTGACGGAGCAGAAGCTCAATCTTGGATTCATCAATGCCAGACTCTTCAGCTAGTTCTTCATTAGTCGCCTCACGCCCGAGGTTTGGTAAAGCTCCCGCTTGATGCGGGACAGCTTGTTTACCTGCTCCACCAAATGCACAGGAAGGCGAATAGTGCGGGACTGATCGGCCATCCCACGGGTGATGGCTTGTCGGATCCACCAGGTTGCATACGTAGAGAACTTGAAACCTTTGGTGTAGTCGAACTTCTCCATCGCCCTAATCAAACCAAGATTGCCTTCCTGAATAAGGTCAAGCAATGGCATTCCACGACCGGTGTAGCGTTTGGCTAGGCTGACTACAAGGCGAAGATTTGCCTCCAACAGGTGTGAACGGGCGTGCTTCCCTTGGCGAGCCAGAACCTTAAGGTCGCGTTTCATGGCGCGAGTAAGGGGTTCCTCCGAATTTTCCAACAAGTGCTCTGCATACAAACCAACCTCAATGGTTTGCGCCAGCTGCACTTCATCCTCCGCAGTCAGGAGCGCAGTTTTGCCGATCCCGTTCAGGTAAACACGCACTAAGTCAGCGGAAGGGTTATCATTTGTTTGCCCTTGGCGACTGCCGCGGTCAATCTCCTCAGCATCAAATCCTGTGTGGACGGTAAAGTCATGCTATGCCTCCTGCTGATCGTCGGTCTCAGTGCGTTTAACGGACAGGACAGGAAGTTTGTTCCCACAGCGGAAAAAATTTTTTTAACACTCAACTATCACAGTAAAAGGCCCTTCGTTTGTCGAAGTGACCTGCATCATCGCTCCGAACACGCCTGTAGACACTGCAATACCTCGTGTCTGTAATCCCCGAATAATGCGATCAACCAGTGGTTCAGCAACATTGCCAGGCGCTGCGTCTGACCACGACGGGCGCCGACCTTTCGCTGTCCTTCCGTACAAGGTGAACTGGCTGACTACCAGTACTGGTGCACCCACGTCGGTGACTGACTTTTCGTCCGGCAAAATACGCAGTTCGGCGATTTTACGCACCATCGTGTCGCAAGCATCTGGACCGTCGTCATGGGTGACACCGATAAGCGCCAAGATCCCGCAGGTCTCGGGGCAGTCAATCGCACCAACCACGGCACCGTCTACCGTCACCTGTGCAGAACTAACGCGCGTCAACACGGCCCTCATGCTTCGGCCTTTCCATGGGTTGCTGTGTCGAGTTCAAGCAGGTCTGATGGCAGCACTATTCCGTGACGTAAAAGATCCACAATGGCGGCTATCACATCGTTCATCAGCACTGGTGAAACGTCAATTCCTTGGCTAAGAAAATAGAGCGATGCCGTTTCCTCTAGGTTTAGCCCATGGGGGTTAAGCCCTGCGAGTATGGCTGCAAGATGCTCATCAATATCGTGAGACCAACGCGGACCATCTGTTCGCGTGACGCGCACTACCGCAGGGGAGAAACCGGAGTTGATGTCGCTAGTGACATCAACATGTTCAATGGCCACACCAGGACGAACTGCCAGCTGGCTATGTGCAATATCGTCCATGGTTGTGTTCCGCAACCAGGCGCTTCGAACAAGGTAATCCTCAACCTCTGGACCCAGCGGATCGGAAAAATCGTGATGAAGCTCCTCGGCGACAACCTCTGACGGCTGTGAGCCATCATCAAGAGAACCCACTCGCTGGATCGCCACATAACCAAATCCGATGCCCGTAACCGACTGCTCGTGGAAAAAGTTCAGCCAGGTGGTTGCTTGCTCCGCGACGATAGGATCACGCGGATCCAGGGACTCGTCACGAAGCCACGTGCCTACATACAGCTCAGGATCAACAACATCACGCTGCAATATCCACGCCACCACACCATGATCAGGTAGCCACGATGCCACACGTTGTTGCCAGGATTCCCCCTCTTTATGTACCCATGCAGCAACAAGATGTGCCGTCCCGCCAACAGTCAGGTGTTCTGGGGCTTGAGAGATCATCAGCTGACTCGCACCGTCAAGGCTCAATCCCGAGTCGCGGTACACATGCCCCACCTCAGGCAATCCGACGACAAACGGTGGGTTTGACACGATCCGTTCGTATCGACGCCCTCTCACCGGCTCAAACCACGCTCCCTCCAGCAAATCGGCATGTGGGAGGCCCGCAGCCGTGCATGTCGCCTCAGCGTAATCGAGGGCACGTGGATGAATATCTGTCCCAGTTAACTGGGCTGCCGCGTCTGATTGTGCCAGCAGCTGAATTCCGCAGCCGGTCCCTACATCAAGTAAAGACTTCACTGGTGATGAAGGCACGGACTGAGCCAGTGACAACGACGCCGACCCAACACCAAGCACATGATCTTTACCTGGAATGTGTCCAGCCATGGTGGCATCAGCATCAGAGAATATCCACCGATCATGTCCAGCGATGACATGTGGGCGAATGTCGATCACGCAGCGCAGCGTCGGATCTAATGCGTCGTCGCTGGTGCCGTACGGTTCCAGCGAGCATGCGGTAGTCAGGGCGTCGACAAGCGGCTGACCAAGCCACCGGACCCATTCGCTGGCGGGGGCTGTGTCATGGAGGAGAAAGGAGCGGACGAAAAAATCGAACGCCGTGTCGTCGCTGGCTACGCGTCGGACCGCGGCAGGTTCGCCACGAAAAAGTGCAGCGTGCGGGCCTGTTCCGAGGCGATGAGCGATAGCTGATGCGGTAAAGTTGTGTGAACGAAACAGTTCAACAAGCTGAGTGGCGGCGGAAGTTAAAGCAGTACGCACAACCCCCGAGTCTAGTGCTCAGCGGTGTCGCCGTCAGTGTTGTGGTCGACAACCCCCGGTAGTTCCTTCTGCTTCCCAGACTCTAACGCCGCATGCGCCGCCTGCCGTGCCTGTTCGCGAGCCACCTGGGGCTTATATATCTGTGGACGTCGCGGGTCGCGGGGTTGCCCCACGCCATTAGCAATCACCACAGCGATCCAAGGCAGTGGCACGGAAATGAGGAACAATATGCCCGTGATTACCCAATTTTCCCACAACCAGTACACCGCGCCAGCGGTAAGCAAAATAGGGATGCGTGACCCCTGCAGCCAGTTGTACATGGTGCGACGGTACTGCCAGTTCTCCAGTGGGGACTGGCGGGCGTCGGTAATGAGTTCTACCTGATTGCGACGTCCCGCACGGTGGCGTGTGCGGCTGCGAAGCAGGTGAAACAGGTGAGAAAACATGAGGTGAATATGCCTAAACCTGGGTGGATCGAGGGACTCAATAAGGGCGGAAAGCGCAGGTACACCACCCGCCGCACTCCCAACTTTATCCCTTATGCTCGTCTCAGGGTGCCACAGGGGTGGGTGTTGGGGCATGATGGTTTAGGTGAGTACGACAACGCAGACCATCGAGCGCCCAGATGTCAGGGAAGACAACGCCACAAGCGATGACACCCCAAAGTTTTTCACTACGTTAAAAAGAATCAAATCGTCGAATCTGCAGTGACCGGAAACATGGTTGTCGCCCTCTGTGGCGAAACATTTCCTGTAACCAAGCAAGCGAAACCGGGCTCGCCTGTGTGCCCCGACTGTGAACGCATTTACCGAGGTCTGCGCAAGAAGTGAGTGGTAATCTACGCGCTTGGCAGCGCGCAGCGCTAACAAAATACTTGATGAATCGCCCCAAGGATTTCCTTGCGGTGGCGACCCCAGGTGCCGGTAAAACCACTTTTGCGCTGCGAGTGGCTACCGAGCTGAAACAACAGGACCGTAGACCGTGTGATCGTCGTGGTACCCACCGAGCACCTGAAAATACAGTGGTCCCATGCTGCGGCACGGGCTGGGCTGGCGCTCGACCCGCATTTCACCAACGCTAACGGCGTGGTCAACCCGCAGTATGACGGCATTGTGGTCACCTACGCCCAAGTAGCCATGCACCCCTACAAGCACTATGCTGTGGCCACCGCACGCCGTACCTTGGTGATCCTGGACGAAATTCACCATGGTGGCGACGCAAAAAGCTGGGGCGATGGCATTCGCACCGCCTACGCGGACGTGGAACGCAGGCTAGCCCTCACGGGAACGCCCTTCCGTTCCGACGACGCGGCCATTCCGTTTGTCCGCTACGAAGATGACGGCGAAGGCTACCTGAAATCCAAAGCCGACCACACCTACGGGTACTCCGACGCGCTTGCCGACGGCGTGGTGCGCCCCGTTGTCTTCCTCGCCTACTCAGGTGAAGCCCGCTGGCGTACCAGTGCGGGGGAGGAGTACGCCGCGCGCCTTGGTGAACCCCTCAACGCCGAGCAAACGGCCCGCGCGTGGAAAACCGCCCTCGACCCGCGTGGCGACTGGATTCCCGCAGTTTTACAGGCCGCTCATACGCGACTTCTCCAACTGCGCAAACATATGCCTGATGCGGGTGGATTGGTAATAGCAACGGATAAAACCACCGCACGTGCCTACGCCAAAATCCTGGAAAAATTGTCGTCCACGCCAGTGGCGGTAATCCTTTCTGACGAGGAAGGAGCGTCAGACAGGATCGAAGAGTTCTCCAACTCTGCCGATGAATGGATGGTCGCCGTGCGCATGGTCTCCGAAGGTGTCGACGTCCCCCGACTTGCCGTCGGTGTCTACGCCACCTCTGCGTCCACCCCGCTGTTTCGCACAAGCCATTGGTCGCTTTGTTCGATCCAGAATGCCCGGCGAGACTGCATCTGTGTTCCTACCATCCGTCCCGGTTTTGTTGGATCTGGCAGCGCGTCTGGAAACATCGCGCGATCACGTCCTTGGAAAGCCTGATCGCATCAAAGAGGGCTGGGACGACGAACTCCTTGTCCAGGCAAACAAAGAAGAAAACGAACCGGACGACACACCCACCTACGAATCCCTTGGCGCTGAAGCGGAACTCGATTCACTCATTTACGACGGCTCCACCTACGGCACAGGTGCGATGGTCAACTCGGAAGAAGAAGCAGACTACCTAGGGTTACCCGGGCTTCTCGACGCCGAGCAAATGCGTGCCCTGCTCAAACAGCGCCAAGCTGATCAAGTGGAAGCTCGGGCCGATGAGGAACGGAAAAAACGCGAAGAACAACAAAAACAAGCAGCGTCAACACCAGCTACTGCCGAGACGGAATCTGCTGTGGCGAGTGATGAAATTCCGAAACTACGCAAAGAACTCAACGCAATAGTATCGATTATGTCCTCGCGTACCGGACGACCACATGGGGCTATTCATAACGAAGCACGCCGCAACTGCGGCGGCCCTCCGACAGCTATGTGCACCGCCCAGCAGCTCCGAGACAGAATCGCCTATCTACGCAGTTGGTAGGATCATACCCTAACAATTGGTAGAGTGGTGCGTGCACGAAGGTTCAAGTGCTGTTGGCCACATTCCTCGCGAAAATTGTCGAACAGTTTTATTTGAACCACATCCCGAAAGGATATGTATGAGCACACCAGACAACCCGTACGGATCCACTGGGCAGCCTTATGGCTCCAACGATCCCCAGAACACCGGCGCTGCCAATGGTGGCTACCAGGCTGGACAGCAAAACTACGGCCAGGAATTTGGCCAAGGTAGTTCTGGGCCAGAGTATGGCCAAGCAACATCCGGCCAGCAGGGATACGGTCAACAAGATTTTGGTCAGCCAAGTGCACAACCAGCGGGCACTGGGTACCCCAGTTACCCGGGTGCAGAAAATACTTCTGGCTCATATGGTGCCGGGGGATATCCCAGTGCACCGGCGTATGGCGGTGTTGAAATTCAGGAAAGAAATACACTAGCGCCGTGGGCGCTGGGACTGTCCATTGCCGCAATTGTATTTGCTATCAGCATCATTGGCCTAATCATAGCATGGCTACCCGCGCTCGTCGGCTTAATTCTTAGTATTATTGCGGTTCTGAGGGCCAAGAAAATTCAAGGTCCCTATCGTCGCATGGGCATGTCTGTTGCATCTTTGATCATCTCCGGCCTTACAACAGCACTTTTTGTTATAGGGATCATTGGCTTCTCTATTTTAATGGCAAATTCTGGCGAAGCAATCCAGAAATGCCAAAATGATTACCCTACTAACTCATCGGCGCAGCAGCAGTGCATTAATGATGCCGTACAAGACGCCTTAGGTGGCTAGTATTTAGCTGGCTCGTATAATTGCGCATAGCAGTGGACATGGCTGCACGTGCCCAATCGCTTTAATGTTGGGTGCGTGCAGTTTTTCTTCCATCAGTTGCTCTTGAGTTGCTTAGGTGGAAGAGTATCCTTGACTGTGCGTTGCCATAAAAGCAAATTAGAGGAATGAAATGTCAGTATTACCCACGCAACAAGGTGCTAAGTCTGTTGCGTCTCAATCAGCATCAGCAACACGATTAATGGCACCTGATTTCGCTCGTGGATTAACGTTACTAGGTATTGCTATGGCGAACGCCACGACTGCATGGTTGCCGCCTCGGGCACCGCTGCCTGGCGCATCGTCAGGCGGGATCCTGAATAATAGTATATGGGATAAAGTGACTATTGTTCTGGAAAATATGTTCGTCCATGTTCGTGGATTACCCATGTTCGCAACACTGATGGGTTATGGCGTTGGGATGATTGCCATGAGCTTATATCGCAAGCAATACCCCATCGGAAAAGCACGAGGCGTGCTTGCACGACGCTACGGATTCCTTGCTCTTTTCGGGGCGCTTCATATGGTGTTCATATTTTTTGGTGACATCATGTTTCTCTACGGTTGTGTGGGTATTCTGCTGGGGCTGATGATTGGCGTATCGGACAAGATAATGTTGTGGATAGCCGGAGGCGTTGCTGCCTTTTGGGTGATTTTTGCCGTGGTGGGGGCTATGCTAGTGATGATCTTTTCTGATAGCATCGCCAATATTTCGAACAAAAATTCACAGAACTCATTTTTTTCTCAAACTCAATCGGGAATAGCTAACACGTATCCCGAGGTCTTGCAGACAGGTGCTCTTGTTTTACTGTCTCAAGTGGTCATCTTTTTTCTGGTTGTGGCACCTCTTATCCCGGTGATGATTTTGGGGTTCGTTGCAGCGAGGCATAATGTTCTTGGCCGCGTTGAGGAATTTAAAAAGCAACTTCTTATTGCTGCTTTTGTATCGGGTTTTATTATCATAGGTATTGGTATGCCCCTTGGTTTTAGTGATATTGGTGTTTTTTCCAATAAAGTGAATTCTTCCTTTACGCTGATGAATACCATGATTGGAATTTATAGCGGACCCGGTTTGTTGCCATGGCCGCGCTTGCTACGCTTCCACTACAGCGTCGAATCAACACCGGAAGCCAGCAGGGGGAAACGCCGAAGATTCCGTTGTTTGTTCGCATGATATGTGCTTTGGGTAAGCGTTCAATGACGGGCTATCTGCTGCAAAGTATTGTCTTCTTCATCATCACGGCACCATTTATGCTGAACTATGGGCACGATAGAGGAGCCTTTTTTAGCACAATTATCGCTATCGGCGTCTGGCTCGTGACCCTTTTCGCAGCGTGGATCATGGAACTTCTCGGTAAACCTGGCCCCTTTGAAGCGGTGCATCGGCGGTTGTCTTATGGCAAAAATGGATTGTACAGCCAGTATCCAGGAGGTCTGATTGCACCGATGCAGCCCCTGCATGTGCAGCCCTACGCCCCCCATCATGATGGGCCATCAACGCCTGCACCACGGCCGGGGCATTTTCAACCGCCAGTTGATCGCTAGCTACGTGAGTCTTCTTTGGATAACACAACCCGCCACCCTCAATCGTAAAGCAGGTGGCGGGTTCTGTTGCGCAAGCAAGGAGCGTCACTCTAGTAGTCACGCAGTACCTGGGAGCGTGATGGGTGGCGTAGCTTAGACATTGTCTTTGATTCGATCTGGCGGATACGTTCGCGGGTCACACCGTAGACCTGGCCGATTTCGTCCAAGGTGCGAGGCATGCCATCGGTAAGTCCGAAGCGGAGCTTCACCACGCCGGCTTCGCGGTCCGACAGCGTGTGCAACACGTCCTGCAGTTGATCCTGCAGAAGGGTGAACGACACCGCATCCACGGCGACAACCGCTTCGGAGTCTTCAATGAAGTCGCCCAGCTGGCTATCTCCTTCATCGCCAATGGTCTGATCAAGCGAGATGGGTTCACGTGCGTACTGCTGGATTTCCAGAACCTTCTCCTCTGTGATGTCCATTTCTTTGGACAGCTCGTAGGGGGTCGGTTCGCGACCTAAATCCTGAAGAAGTTCACGCTGGATGCGGCCAAGTTTGTTAATGACTTCCACCATGTGTACCGGAATGCGGATCGTGCGTGCCTGGTCAGCCATCGCACGGGTAATGGCCTGCCGAATCCACCACGTGGCGTACGTCGAGAATTTGTAGCCCTTTGTGTAATCGAATTTTTCGACGGCGCGGATCAGACCCAGGTTTCCTTCTTGAATCAGGTCCAGGAAGGCCATGCCACGACCGGTGTAGCGCTTAGCCAGGCTCACCACCAGACGGAGGTTTGCCTCTAACAGATGGTTTTTGGCTTTACGGCCGTCGCGCGCGATGGCGCGCAGATCGCGTTTCACTGCAGGGGTAAGCTTGGCATCTTTGTCGCCAGCGGCATAGGCCTCCTCCATCTGTTCCATGCGGTAGGTGGCGTAGAGACCAGCCTCAATGCGCTTAGCCAGCGATACTTCCTGCTCAGCGTTGAGCAACGCCACTTTACCTATCTGCTTGAGATAGGCGCGCACAGAGTCGGCCGAGGCTGTCAGTTCCGCATCTTTTCGGGCTTGACGTAGCGCGGCGGACTCATCCTCGTCCCACACTGAGGATCCGTCGTCATCCTCGTCCTCAGAGTCGCTGTCCTCAGTTGCTGAGCGGTCGCCCATGTCATCAAGATCGTCGTCAATATCTTCGTGATCATCGTCGGCGGGCAGGGGGTTACCCAGAAAGTCAGCATCGTCGTCATCGTCGATGCTGTCCGTATCAATGCCATCATTATCAATGGCGCCGCCGAAGTCTTGCTCGTCACCCATGCTGTCAGCGGAGGTGTCAAGTGTTGTACTATCCACAATTTCATCAACAACAGCGTCATCAGCTTTTTTGGCCGCAACCTTCTTGGGAGAGGTTTTCTTGACGGCTGTCTTTTTCGCTGCGGATTTGCGGGTTGTCTTTTTCACCGTTTTTTTGGCAGTTTTCTTTGCTGCCTTCTTGGCTGTCTTTTTCGCTGCCGTCTTTTTCGCTGGGGCCGCTCCCTCAGCGGCATCAGCGGTGGTTTCTGGGGTTGACACCGAGTCTGCGGCAGCAGAACGAGCCGCACGGGGTGAAGCCTTACGCGCGGATTTGCGGGCAGTTTTCTTTACCGCTGACTTTTTGGCAGCTGTCTTTTTGACAGCTGTGCCTTGAGCGGAGTTTGCTGCACCCTCGGATTGTGCCAAGTCTGAACGATCAGTGGCTGCCACGTACGCCCTTTCGCTTCAATTGCTCGTCAATATGGCATCACCTGCGTCCCGCGTGGCGCGATGTCCACGCATTGCGTAGGCAATGCTGATGGGAGAAATAGTTAAGCGCGTCGGTGTTTCTACCCAATATGCTGGTTGAATGCCTCATAAAAGGCGGGGGCGAATCTGAAACGACGGTCAACTGTTGTCCACGGTCAACGCACCAGTATATAGCAACATTCCCATAGAGGTTGAAATAAGGGGGCCTCGTGAGAAAAACCGCACGTCATCAAAGGGAGTGATAAGAACCACTCTCTTTGAGGTTGCCTGGCCTTTGGGCTAGGGCAGGAGGCCCTGTTCAACAGCCATTGCTGCACCAACAATACCTGCGCGATTGCGTAGTTCTGCAGCGACGACTGGCGTTGTGGATGTCAGTTTAGGTATCCATTTTTCTGATTTGCGGGAAATACCGCCACCGGCGATGAACAGCGAGGGCCAGAACAGGCGCTCAAACTCAGTGAGAACCTTTGAGACTCGTTTAGCCCATTGGGTGTAGGAAAGTTCCTCGTTATCTTTAACGGCAGATGAGGCATATTTTTCCACCTCAGAGTTCTTGAAAGCGAGATGCCCCAACTCGGTGTTAGGGAATAAGACACCATCTTGGAAGAAGGCTGAGCCGATGCCGGTGCCAAAGGTCAGCATGATGACGGAGCCATGGGAAGCATCAGGGTGGCCGAACTTAACCTCGGCAAGACCGGCGGCATCGGCATCATTGAGTACATGGACTCGACGTTCTGGAAGGTGCCGGGAAAAAAGCTCGGTGAGATCAGTGTTGACCCAGCTTGGATCAATGTTTGCGGCAGTGTGTGCGTGCTGGTTCTTCACCACGGAGGGGAGGGTGATGCCCACGGGACCATCCCACTCAGCCTGGTTCAGGATGGCAACGATGGTTTCTGCGACGGCGTCAGTAGTGGCGGGTTTAGGGGTAAGAATCTTGATGCGATCACCGACAAATTCGCCGGTTTCTAGATCTACTCGGGCCCCTTTGATGCCCGATCCGCCCACGTCGATGCCAAAACCAATTTTGCTCATGCACTCATTGTAGCCACATTGTTGGCAGAAATGATATGGAAAGATGCATGGGTGGGTACACAATGGAACCCATGGTCAATCCTACTTCTTTAATGGAAACAGCTGCTACGATCGCGGTTGGCGCGGCGGAACTCATCACGCGCCAGCGCGCCGAAATTGTCAGCTTGGACGAGGTCACCACAACGAAAAGCTCCGATGTTGATCCAGTCACCATCGTGGATAAGTCTGCTGAAGACTACATTGCTGATCAGCTGGCGCAGTTACGTCCAGAGGACGGGTTGCTGGGGGAGGAGGGTGGTAACCGTTCCTCAAAGTCCGGCGTCACCTGGATTGTGGACCCGATTGATGGGACCGTCAATTTTCTCTACGGCATTCCGCAGTATGCGGTCTCCATTGCCGCCGAATACGGAGGAGAGATTATCGCAGGTGCGGTCGTGAATGTGCAGACAGGAGAACTTTTTCACGCTGCACACGATGAGGGAGCGTGGCTGCAGCAGGCTGGTCAGAAGCAACGGTTGCGGGTGACGTCGAAAAGCGAACTCCACACCGCCCTTGTCGCAACAGGTTTCGGCTATGACGCTTCTCGACGCGCCGTGCAAGCATCGTTGCTGGGTAATATCCTGCCTCATATACGTGACATTCGACGTTTCGGCAGTGCGGCCCTCGACCTGTGTGCGGTTGCTGCTGGGCGAGTTGACGCGTACTACGAGCATGGGTTGAACGCCTGGGATTTTGCGGCTGGTCTGCTCATCGCCCAAGAGGCTGGTGCAAAAGTGTGGGCCCCGTCGCCATCCATGCCGGGCAGCGCTGGTGAGATCATTGTTGTCGCTGCTCCAGAGGTGGCCGAAGAGATGTACGCACTGCTGCAGTCAATAGGCGCACTGAAGCCGTTGGCTCACTGAATCGCGACACGCCGAACTGCGGAAACAAATTTTTTTCTGTGTAGATATGACAACGAGTGAAATGTGGCTTAATATGCGCGTCGATACGTTGCCTAGCCCGGTGCGTGTATGATGCACCGGAACACCCAACATAGCGGAAGGACATAACAGGTATGGCTACTGATTACGACGCCCCCCGCCGTCGCGCCGAAGATGAGTTGGAAACTGACTCTCTTGAAGGTCTTAAGGCTGCTGAAAACGCCTCAAACGGCATGGACGACGATGGTGAAATCGTCGAGCCGTTTGACCTTCCCTCGGTCGATTTGTCTGGCGAGGAGCTGAATGTGACAGTTGTGCCTCGCCGCGAAGACGAATTCACATGCTCCAGCTGCTTCCTCGTGCAACGCCGCAATCGTATTTCTCACATTGAGGAAGACGGCTCCATCATTTGCCTTGACTGCGCTTAGGCCGGGTTCCACCAATAAAGCCGCAGATTGCGTGTTGCGGGGGGTAACAACAATCTGCGGCTTTACGTATGCGTTCTACGTATCAGCTGAACTGTCGCCCTGTAGTAACGCTGGTACAAAGCCTTGAGAAGGTTTTCAGGATTGCGTGTGCTGATCAGCCAGTAGGGCGTGGGGTCGTCTGGATCATCGAGCACAAACATCGCCATTTCGGGGACCCATCCATGCGAGACCACAAAGGCTGCGGGGTCAAGCTGACGTCCCATTGCGTTCCGCTTTGCTGTCGTGGGCACAGCCAGGCAGCGCGAGACCACGGTGTGGGGCAGAATCGCGTTGCGCGTTCCAAGCCAACGTACTCCGTCAGAATCCTCTTCCACAGTGACTACTGTGGAAGATAAGGACAGCAACACCCATGCCGCCGCCGCAGTGAGTATGGCGGCAGGGATGTAGATCCACAATATGCTGCGATTATGTGCCAGCTGCGCTGTGGTTAGTGCCACGATAAACGCGGCAAGGAACCACCAATACCATGGAACCCACTGCTTTTCGCGGTACAAGACCTTAGTGGCGTCGGAGATCGCGTCAGTCACGGGTTAATAGTTTACTTGACGCGACGGCTGTGCTGGCGTTAGTGGTTGTGAAGCTGTGAATATGGGTGGTTTCGTGCGTATCGTATTAGGCGTGAGCGTTAACAACGATAGTCATTACCCCGCCACCATTAAGCTACGTCGGCTGGATCCTGACATCCCTGTCCCGCAGCGCGCCCATCGAGGGGATGCGGGGGTAGATTTGTCTGCCACCACTGATGTCATCATCCATCCGGGCGAGCGGTTGCTGGTAGGCACCGGTATTGCCATTGCGCTGCCACTAGGAATGGTGGGGTTAGTACATCCGCGTTCGGGGTTAGCTGCGCGGCATGGGTTGAGCATTGTCAACGCCCCAGGCACAATCGACGCAGACTACCGTGGTGAGATCAAAGTATGTTTGATTAACCTTGACCCTAGTGAACCTTTTGTTATCAAACGTGGTGATCGAATCGCCCAGCTTGTGGTCCAAAAAGTAGAGCTTGTGGACTTTGAGGAAGTGGACGAGTTGGACACCACTGAGCGTGGCGAACAGGGGTACGGCTCTTCAGGAATATAACGACAACGAACTGAACTGATAGGGTGCTCGCTAGACTTGCATGGACGTTAAGGAACTAAGACATGTCATTATGGCCTTTTTCCAAAAATAAAAAAGATCAGTCGGGTTACTCAGCGACCGACGTTCGATCGGACGACGACGTCTGGATAGACGACGACTACATAGATGACGATGACGTCCCTGCCGACGAGGATTATATTGACGATGAGTATTCCGATGACTACTCAGACGATGACTATCCAGATGAAAGCTACGCGGACGATGATTATTCAGAAGATGATTATTCGGAGGATGATTATTCGGACGAAGACGACGTAGATTACGAGGTTGATGAGGGTGACGTTGGACCCTTCGATGGTGATACGGTTCCTTTTGAAGACTTCGATTTCTCTGACTTTTCACGTGGGACGCTCAGCCTTGGGTCATTGAAAATTCCCCTCCCATTGCACTCTGAAGTCCAGGTGGAGATGGACGGCAACGGTCCCCGCATGCTGCACATTGTGACTCCCTATGGGCGCATTACACCTGTTGCTTTTGCTGCGCCTCGGTCTGAGGGGCAATGGCGGCAGACCACCAAGGAACTGGCGGAAGGTATGCGCAACGATGGGCTGATTGTGCACATCGAACATGGTCCATGGGGCCGTGAAATCGTGGGTCTGGCCCCTGAAGCTACCATCCGCATTATCGGTGCGGATGGCCCGCGCTGGATGCTACGCATGACAATTGCCGCCCCGAATGCAACCGCTGATCAAATGACTGAGCTTGGACGTGACGTGGTGGCCAGGACCTTTGTCTACCGCGGTGATGAACCCATTTTTGCCGGTCAGCCCCTCCCAGTGTCGCTGCCTGATAAGCTCGCCAAAAAAGTTCAGCAAGCGATGGAAAAGCGCCAGAAGGATAAAAACAACGCCGCAGAAACTTCGCCCGATAAAGCTGCGGAAGTTGCTACGCCAGCAGCGGCTGCTGAGACACCTCCGCAACAAGAACCAGTGCAAGAACGCACGCGTGAGCAGTCACACCGCAGTCGGAACATAGTGGTCAAACCCATCATGACCACGCACAACGCGAGCAACAGCAGCATCAGGAACAGCTTCGACGTGAACACCGCCACGAGTTGCGTGAGAACCAGCAAGAGCGGTCCCGGCATGCCTATTCTGAATCTGCGCGCCCACAGGCCACGCCGCTGCAGCCGACGCCGCCAACCCCAGCCACCGACATAACACAGATGATGCCGCGACAAACTGGCAAGCCTCAGCGCGAAGCGCATCGTGAAATACACAGTGATTCGCATCAGGGGAACTCCTCAAACCTGCGGCAACCTTCATCAGCGCCGGCAGCATCGCCTACTTCAGCACCGACGGCGCGTTCTCAGGGTGGGAAACGCCGCGCACGAACTGTTGCGCCAATGAGTTCCGTTTCGGCCTCGCTGGGAAGTACCGCCACGGCAACGGCCACCAGTACTCGTAACCGCTCTGCAACTGTGTTGGATGGGGATCGTCAGGAAAGCCGTCGTGGTCGGCACGCGCTTGGTGCCGAAAACGCCTCCGTCACCACCAGCGGAGAAGATCAAGTTTCGCGCCGAGGCGAAAGTCCGAGTGCGGAATCATCGGAGCGGAGCGGTCGCATGGGGCGTCGTGATGCCTCACGCATGGGTGCTGAGGGGTCGGCGCTACAACAGATGCGGTCGGAGCGCTAGTGGACGAAAGTCAAGAGAAAAAAGAAGCCCCCACCATCATGGAACAGATGGGTGGAGTGAGTGGACTTATCTCCTCCACACTGCCCATCCTCATCCTTATTCCTGTTAACGCGCGGTGGGGACTTATGCCCGCACTAATGGCCGCGATGGGGGTGGCCTGTGGAGTGTTCCTTTGGCGCATCATCCGCAGGGAAACCTGCAGCCGGCATTTTCGGGACTCATTGGTGTGGGCATTGGTGCGGCGATCGCCTGGTTTACTGGCGACGCTAAAGGATTTTTCCTGTACGGCATATGGATGTCGCTGCTTTACGCCGCCATTTTCTTCATCTCAGTGATAATCCGCTGGCCTGCGGTTGGCGTGGTGTGGAAGGGCATCAACGGCGACGGAATGTCGTGGCGCGCCAACAAGAAAGCCCGCTATACCTACGACATCGCCACCATCGGTTGGGGCTTGGTGTTTCTCATTAGGTTCCTCATCCAAAAATTCTTCTACGATGCCGATGCCACGAACTCCTTGGCCGTGGCAAAAATTCTGACTGGATGGCCACTGACTGGCGTTATGATGCTCGTGTCTGTGTGGGCAGTTCGCCGAGCCAACGCAGCCATCAAACAAGCAGACGGGGAAGAGCCAACACCCCGCCCACAAGAATCCGAGGATATGAATGAATAAGCCACCGGTGGCAACTGTTGACATTGAAAGTTTTGCTCACGGTGGTGAAGGTATTGCGCATGTCGACGGCCGAGTCGTCTTTGTTCGCGGTGCCATCCCTGGAGACACTGTAGAAATAACTTTCACCCAGGAGAAAAAGAACTTTGCGCGGGCAGCAGTGACTCAAGTACTTACCCCGTCACCGCAGCGAACTCACCAGCGCTGTCCCGCAGCCGCAGTTGGCGCGGGCTGCTGTGACTTGGGGGAACTCGTCCCTGACCATGAACTCACCGTCAAGGCTGCGACCGTTGTTGAACAGCTACGACGTCTCGGTCAGCTCAACGATGTTCCTGAACCTGAACTCGTGGACTTTGATACACCGACGGGATGGCGCACCCGCATGCGACTGGGGGTGGACCCCCATGGTCGCGCTGGGCTACGCGCGGGAAGGTCGCGTGACGTGGTTGCGGATGCGCAGTGCACGCAGGCTGTTCCTGGTTTGCTAGACGGCATCGTTGGGCCAGGGGCAAGAACGTTTCGTCCCGGCGCGGAGTTGGTCGTTGCGATTGACAGCACTGGTCATCGACATGTGGTGGAGACCCGGAAGGTAGGACGAGGTCAACGCGTTGAGCAGGTGACATCTGTGCTGGAGGGGACTGGCACGGTGCAAGAGACTGTGCGCAACACGACGTTTGAGTTTCCTGCCACTGGTTTTTGGCAGGCTCATAGGCGCGCTCCCGAGGTATACGCGGACACTGTGGAGGAGTGGGTGCGTCGGGAATGTGCGGCAGGAGAGAGCGTCGATAAGCAGCCAGGCAGGGTGGTTGCGTGGGATTTGTACGGCGGGGTGGGGTTGTTTGTGCCGTCATTACTGCGCGCGTGTGGTGATGCTGCTGAGGTGTATTCGGTGGAGGTGTCGCCTTACGCGCACGACAGTGGGGTGGCAGCGTTGTCAGGTGATGCTCGGGTGAGTTTTGTGACTGGGAAGGTGGAGCGTCGCCTGGCGCAGTTGCCTGATCCTGCGGTTGTGGTGTTGGATCCCCCGCGGCAGGGTGCTGGTGATCAGGTGATTGCTGATGTAGCTGCGAGGCATCCTGGTGTCGTTGTGCACATAGGGTGTGACGCCGCTACGTTCGCCCGGGATACCCGAAGTTGGGTGGAACATGGTTATCGATTACGCAGGTTACGTGTGTTTAACGCGTTTCCAGGTACACACCACTGTGAGACTTTTGGGCTATTTACGCCCACATCGCCTGCGGGCAGGGGGTAAGATAATCAGCATACTGTGGCTGTTCTGCACCCTGATCGTGGCAGGGCAGCCGCAGATTTTCACAGTTGATTTGTGGTAAGCCGTTTTCTAACAGCAAAGGTTTTTAGCTCACGCCAATGAGTATTCTGAATCGCATTTCGTCGCCTGAGGATCTCAAGGCGTTGTCAACGGACGAGTTGACGCAGCTGGCCACGGAGGTACGTGAGTTTCTTGTCGCAAAAGTGTCGGCGACAGGCGGGCATCTAGGCCCCAATTTGGGGGTGGTGGAGCTGACTTTGGCGCTTCACCGAGTGTTTGACTCTCCACGTGACGCCATCATTTTTGATACCAGCCACCAAAGCTATGTGCACAAGATTGTGACTGGGCGAGCTAATTTGTTTGATACATTGCGGCAGAAGGACGGCCTGTCTGGGTATACGTCTCGTGCTGAAAGTGAACATGACTGGACGGAATCGAGCCACGCGTCCGCTGCGTTGTCCTACGCCGACGGCATGGCTAAAGCATTTGAACTTACCGGGCAGGCTGATCGTAATGTGGTTGCCATCGTGGGGGATGGCGCCCTCACTGGCGGCATGTGCTGGGAGGCGCTGAATAACATTGCCGCAGGTAAAGACCGCAACGTCGTTATCATCGTAAATGATAATGGTCGCAGTTACTCACCGACCATCGGTGGTTTCGCGGATAACCTCGCGGACCTGCGGATGCAGCCCTTCTACGACAAGGTGATGGAACAGGGTAAAAGTACGCTCAATTCGATGGGTTGGGTGGGTAAACGCACCTTTGATGTGATGCATGCGCTGAAAGAGGGGGTGAAATACACCGTTATCCGCACTGAAATGTTCCCTGAACTGGGAATGAAGTACATCGGCCCGGTGGATGGACATAACCTGAAACAGCTGGAGCATGCCTTCCGCTATGCGCGGGATTACGACGGCCCGCTGATCATCCATGTAGTGACGGAAAAAGGTCGCGGCTACGCCCCTGCGGAAAATGACGAAGCTGATCTAATGCATTCCACAGGCATTATCGATCCTGTGACAGGGAAGCCGGTGTTCGAGGCACAACCGGGCTGGACTTCGGTGTTTTCTAAAGAACTGCTCAAGGCCGGACGCGAACGTAACGATATTGTGGCTATCACAGCCGCCATGGCGGGGCCCACTGGCCTTGATAAGTTCGGCGCGGAGTTCCCTGATCGTTTCTTCGATGTTGGCATTGCCGAGCAGCACGCCATCACCTCTGCGGCAGGTCTCGCGCTGGGGGGGCGTGCACCCAGTTGTTGCTGTGTACTCTACCTTCCTCAACCGTGCCTTTGACCAGTTGCTCATGGATGTCGCGTTACTGCGGCTCCCACTCACCCTCGTTCTTGACCGTGCCGGTATCACGGGTTCCGACGGCGCTAGCCACAACGGCGTCTGGGATCTTTCGATTCTCTCCATCATCCCTGGCATGCGTGTTGCCGCACCCCGCGACGGTGAACAGTTGCGGATGCTTTTTCGTGAAGCACTTGCCATTAACGACGGCCCAACTGCCGTCCGTTTCCCTAAAGGCTCGCTGCCCCCTGTCCACCAAGCGGTAGAGACTTATGACGATGGTGTCGAGGTGCTATTCCGTTCTGAAGCGCCGTCCGACACTGCTGTCCGTGTTGCGCTTGTCTCGGTGGGTGCCTTCGCCGAGACAGCATTAGCGGCTGCCAAATCCCTTGATGCTGCAGGCTACGCCGTGACCGTGGTTGACCCACGGTGGGTTGTTCCCGTTGCGGAATCGATTGTGCAAACCGCATCTGAGCATGACATGGTGGTCACTCTTGAAGATGGCGTTATCCACGGAGGCGTTGGCTCGCTTCTTAGTGAAGCACTCAGTGCTGCAGGTATTGATACTCCTCTACGTCACCTTGCGGTACCGGAGGAGTTCCTTGATCATGCGTCTCGCAGTGAGATTCTCCATGACCAGAAGCTGGATGCAGAAGGTGTCGCGCAGCGCATTCTGGACTGGTTACAGCAGGACCGCAGCTAGCGGTTCCAGCACTAGCCCACGTTGCCAAGGTCGGACCGCTTGTTGTGCCAACAAGTCCTGCAATTGTTCCTTGGACGTGATGTTCTTGGCTACACGGGTGCTCCACACTGCCTTTTTGATAATGGCTGTGGGAAGGACATACGACTCAGGCACGTGGTAACGGGATGCGATCTCGGCGACAATATTTTTAGCATCTGATAGAGCAGCGGCAGCCGCTTTATCGTGCTTTGTCCATGAGCGGCTCTGAGGGTCAAAGACCTGTGGTGATGGCTGCGGCCACTGCTCGCGAGGGGTGTGAAGGGCCTGTGATACCACCCTGAACCAACGGTACGCAGCACCCTTGTTTTTGGGAAAGCCAGGGATCTTTGCCAACTCAACAGGGGATGTGGGGAGCGTGCGCGCGACGTCGAGAAGCACACGGTTGCGCAATACCCGTCCGGGTGACAGGTCTTTGCGGAGTGCAATGGCCTCCCGCGTGGTCCACAGTGCTTGGGCGACAGCGAGTTGCGGGGGTCGTGTCAAAACGCTGATGCCTTTCATATCTTGCCATGTTGATTCAGCCTGCGGCTGACGAGCTTGAAGCCTGATGTGCTCAAACTCCTGCTCGGCCCACGCAGTTTTTCCATCGGCGGTCAAGATGGCAGCCATGGAGTCCGCGAGTTCCAGTAGCACCTCCACATCCAGCGCCGCATAGGTTAACCATGCAGCAGGGATGGGACGCCTGGACCAGTCCGACTGTGCTAGCCCTTTGGCAAGGTGCAGGCCCAGGACTTTTTCCACCATGGCTGCAAGATTCACCCGATCGAACCCCGCTAGACGGCCCGCTACCTCTGTGTCGATAACCGAGTAGGAAACCACCCAAAGTTCTGCAGACTTGGCAGATCAGACACCGCTGCATGCAGTACCCATGTAGTGCTATTGAGCAGGGGTTTCAGGATCTCTCCGAGTTCGGTACGATGCTGCTCGGCATCAAAGAGGACTGTTCCACAACCTGCTCGACGTATTTGCACTAGGAAGGCGCGGTTCCCGTACCGGATGCCGGAGGCTCGTTCTGTGTCAATGGCAAGTGGGCCATTTCCGGCCTCCAAGCGTGCAAGCGCCTCGTGAAACTGGTCAGGGGATTCGCATAACGGCGGCAGCCCATCACGCGGCTCCACAAGGGGGATTGACATGTTTTAATAGTGTAGCCGCTATAGCCACAGGACGGACATGGAATGAGGTGAGTTGGTTGTGAACTGGTTGAGGCCGCGCGTCATCATTGACCCTGCTGCCGCAGCTGTCATGATCGTCATGTTGGCCGTAGCGGGGTGCGGTTCGCCGTCAGATGATGTTGACTCCTCAGCGACGAGTACTAGCACCACCACATCGGCAGAAAATGCAGCACACTATCCCGTGACTATTTCTCACAAACAGGGAGAAACCGTGCTGGACAAACGCCCGCAGCGGATAGTTGTTCTGGACTATGGAGCCCTGGATTATGTGGACAGCATGGGGTTCGGTTCCGCAATTGTGGGAATTCCTGCTGGCAGGATAGTCCCACCTAGCGCAGAAACTATGGTGGTACTGACGAGGTCGGACCGTTGGGTAAGCCAGATCTGAAGCGCATAGCCGAGCTGAAGCCTGACCTCATACTAACGAGCAGCGGTACGGCAGTGACCTATGAGAAGCTTGCAGCCGTCGCGCCAACTGTGGAACTTGCTGACGCTGGAACGGATGTACTGGGGAACAATGCTGCCAACGCGCGACAGATGGGGCGAATTTTTGGCGTGGATGCGGACGTTGAAGCGGAGCTAGCCGCCTTGGATGAAAAAGTAGTGACCGTTCGTGAACAGGTGGCTGCGCTTGGAGCCACAGCGCTGGTTGTTGTAAATAGCAAAGGAAAAACCACAGCGTACGGCGTACATAGCCGGTTTTCGCTAGTGTACGATCTCGGCTTCATAGGCATTGACGGACTTCATGGAGGTGAACCCGTGAAATACTCTGCAGAGGACATCGCGAAGGCGGACCCGGAGTTTTTGTTTGTGATCAATCGAGACACCCTGATTGACACACATGATCAGAGTGCAACATCCACCGCCGCTGAGGAAGAAGAGGACATACTAGGCAGCAAGGTGGTGAGAAAAAGCAGGGCTGCGCAGCACCGACACATTGTGTACTTAAACGCTGCTGAGTGGTATCAGACGGGTATTGGCCTCACCACACTCAACACCATGGTTGATGCTGTGGGCGATGCGATAAAACAGTAGCGACCAGCGAGGCTATCGTCTGGGACGTACTAGCGGATCATCCGCACGCCCTCTGGGGGAAGTCCTGCAACGCTTGCCAGCACGGTGGCAAAGCCGCCACATGCGGAGCGAGGTTATTGTCTTCAGCTGTCCATGATGCTCGCAGCTCTAGTTGGTAGGCGCGAGGTGGGCCACCAATGTCACCGAAACGTACTGATGTGGTTGACGTGACGGTGCCACCTAGGTTGGTAAACGTCGCAGTGGAGTCCCCAAGTCCTTCACGCAGCCATTCCCACGCAACATCGGGGAGAAGCGGGTCGCCTGCAACGGCATCGTCCATGTCAGCCTGAATATAGGCGACGAGGCGGAGCTGCCCGTCCCAGGTTTCTTCGCCTTGCGGATCATGGAGGATAATCAAACGCCCAAAAGCGTCGCCTTCGGAATCAGGCGTAACAATATCGGTTTCAGGGTGCATGACTTCCAAACCAATGGCGTGGCTGTACGGTGCCAAGCGCTGCGGCGGGCGAATTGTACCCACTGAGATCTCGGGCCGAAGCTGTGCCTGGTAGAGGGATTCCACAGCGTCGGCAAAGAACTGCGGAGCTGCGTCGGCGGCTGCGGAGGCATGCACTGTAGCTTCAGAGTCGGTCACACGCACAAAGCTATCCCACAACTGAAGCCACAGCGGGAGGCGCGCCGAAAAAGGGGGTTTGAGGGGAGAGTTTTTGGAATCATACTTATGATGGATACGGACCTGCCGTGTAGTGGGATTGAGTAACCCACCCACAGCATGTGCCGCAGTATCCCTACAATGTCTGAATAATCTATGTGCATCATCGAAAGGATGTCCCGAATGACCGAATCACGTCGTCTGGATTATGCTGCTCTCAACAGTGTGCAGCGTTACACGCAGTGGGCTGTATTCCGCATCATTCCAGGTGGATTGGGCGTCGAACGTGCCGACATTATCGCTCAAACCCAGGACTTTTTTGCCCAACTAGAGTCCGCAGGAACCGTTGTAGTGCGCGGAATATACGATATTTCCAGTATCCGCGCAGAAGCGGACTACATGATCTGGTGGCATGCCGAGAACATCGAGGATATCCAGAAGGCGTACAACGACTTCCGCCGTACGACAGTGCTCGGGCAAGTCTCAGAGGTTTTCTGGACAGGTACGGCTGTACACCGCCCCGCCGAATTCAACAAATCCCACCTTCCATCCTTCATCATGGGGGAAGACCCGGGTGCGTGGATCACCGTGTACCCCTTTGTTCGGTCCTATGATTGGTACCTCATGGACGATAAGGACCGTCGCCGCATCCTTGCTGAACATGGGCGTTCAGGGCGAGATTTTCCTGATGTTCGCGCCAACACGGTCCCGTCATTTTCGCTGGGGGATTACGAGTGGATCCTCGCTTTTGAAGGGCCGGATCTAGGCAGAATCGTTGACCTGATGCACAAGATGCGCTACACCGAGGCGCGCCTGCATGTGCGTGAGGAAACGCCGTTTTTCACTGGGCGTCGAGTAGCGGACGTCAGCGAGATCATCGAAGTGCTGCCCTAGCTGTATCACCTACTGTTGTTGGCCTTCCTCAAAGGTCAGCGAGATGGAGTTGATGCAGTAGCGCAGGTCGGTGGGGGTGTCGTATCCCTCACCTTCAAAAACATGCCCGAGGTGGGAACCGCAGTTGGCGCACAGCACCTCGGTGCGACGCATTCCGTGGGAATTGTCCGCACGCTGGATGATGCGGTCTTGGGCCAATGGTGAGAAAAAGGATGGCCAGCCGCAGTGTGAGCTGAACTTTTCAGTGGACCGAAACAATTCTTCTCCGCATGCGCGGCACGAGTACACGCCGCTTGCCGTGGTGTCAGTGTATTCGCCGACAAACGGTGGTTCTGTACCCGCCTCCCTTAAAACATGAAATTCCATGTTGGTGAGGCGTTTGCGCCACTCATCATCAGTGAGAAGTTTAAAATCAGTCACGGCACCAGGGCCTTTCTATCGCATGGGAGCTTGTGCACTACACAACGCGTATCGACGCCGCAACTATTCCCGTTTACCCTTCGCTCCGGCGTTCATTCCACCACCAGGTCGCCGCAGCCGTGGCAATGACCAGGATAAGCAAACCCCAGCCGACTGTCGGTAGCGTAAAGGCTGTCCACCGGCTGATCGCGTACCAGCGGTGCGACACCCACGAATCGGGGGAGAAGAAACAATACACAGCCACCCATGCCACCCAGGAATGCAGCACTGATTTGCGCAGTACAACGGTGAACATCATGGGGAAAAACATCATTGAGTAGTACATCTGTCCCAGGGAAGACAGGAAAAACACGCCACTAAGCAGCAATGTTGAGGTAGTAGTCATCCAGAACAGCGGATCACTATAGCGCCACCGAAGCAGCATTATTACGCCAACGGCTACCGCAGTTGCGAACACGGCAAAAAGCATAAGCTTCAGTGCGGTAGGCATTCCGTAGTACAAAGCGATGCCAGGAAGCGAACTATTAAAGTAGTCACGAGTCTGGCTTAGGTAGGGGAGAAGCCGCTCCGAATAGTCGTTGACATCTTTAATCAGCGGCAGAGCTGCGAGATTAAACAGTACAGGCACAACAAGGCCCACCACGATGGCCCGCCACTGTAGCTTCACTAAAGGCAAGAACAACAAGGGGAGGAAGAGCGGCTTAATCAGAATAGCCACGCCGATAACCACGCCAGCCCACCACTGCTTGTCGCGTAGTAGCAGGAAAAAATACCCGCATAATACAAGTAGCAGAATGCCGTTGATGTTGGAGAAAATCAGGGTGCTGCGTACCGACTCGGTAAGAAAAGCGAGAGAAATCGACAGCGGCCAGACAAACGACCGCAGCGAAAAACCAAACATGCGCGTCAGCAGTCCAACAGCGAGGATGATGGCGAGTGCATTAACGCCAATGAATCCCAGCCGTGCCAGGCCAAAATGCCCTAAAAACCCTAGAGGCGATAGTAATAGTGTGGCACCAGGGGAGTAGAGGTAGTGCGGGTCTACGTGGTGATAATTTTCGTTGTAGACAGGGACACCCTCAATGAACCTGCGCAACGCATAGTACACGGTAGAGAAATCGTCAGTGACATCACCGTTAATTGACAAAATGATTAGTCTGTGTGCGACCAGAATCATTGCTAAAGGCCACAGAATTGAATTACCAATGCGATCCCACGCAGTAGTTCGTACACGAGACGGAAAAGGTTCGGTAGCCGCAGGTTCGGGGCTCACCCACAATGTGCGCAATCGGGTGTTGAGGGTAGAGTTCACCGTATTACCTATCTACGTATGCTAGGGATCACAGGAGCATAAAATCTGAAGCAGTATGCCCAGAATTGGCAGGGGATATTTTACCATCATTGCCGCGCAGGGCTTTTTGCTAGTGCATCATCGTGGTGTCTATCAGGCCTGCGGACATGCAAAAAGCTCCACCACGCGCGATGGCGATGGCAGAGCTACCAGAGCGGATGACGAGACTCGAACTCGCGACCCTCACCTTGGCAAGGTGATGCGCTACCAACTGCGCTACATCCGCATGCACTATGATTATAGAGATGTGCGTATCTCTTGGTGCGCGATACTGGGATTGAACCAGTGACCTCTTCCGTGTCAGGGAAGCGCTCTCCCGCTGAGCTAAACGCGCATAACAGCGAGGTGGAAACGGGAATCGAACCCGTGTGCACGGTTTTGCAGACCGTTGCCTCACCACTCGGCCATTCCACCGTGGCGTTGCCGCCTCAGGTGCCCTTCAGGCTACCAGAGCGGATGACGAGACTCGAACTCGCGACCCTCACCTTGGCAAGGTGATGCGCTACCAACTGCGCTACATCCGCATGCACTATGATTATAGAGATGTGCGTATCTCTTGGTGCGCGATACTGGGATTGAACCAGTGACCTCTTCCGTGTCAGGGAAGCGCTCTCCCGCTGAGCTAAACGCGCATAATCGTCTCAAAAAAGAAACGAGAGCGGATGACGAGACTCGAACTCGCGACCCTCACCTTGGCAAGGTGATGCGCTACCAACTGCGCTACATCCGCATGCACCAAACCATTAATTAACAATAATTCTGTGGTGCGAGAACAAACATTAGCCCGAAACTGGCTGCCAACACAAATCAGCAGGTCAGTAGACAGGCTTCAGACAAACACTGCATATATGCAGGGACGTCCGGGGAGGTGCTGATGACTACGTGCGTGCTACGACCTGCGGATTAGGATACTTCGCACAGCCCGTGCTACCTTGTAAGCCCGCAACCAATCCTGTATGGATTGCGGTCCTATGGCTCAGTGGAAGAGCGTTCCGTTCACACCGGAAAGGTCGCTGGTTCGATCCCAGCTAGGACCACTGTATACCCCCAACCGCATCACTCGCGGTTGGGGGTTTTGTGATGTTGCAGCACACATCTTCCACGCATGGACTACCCTAATGGGGGTGTACTAAAGATGGTTCTGCGATTAGTCTCTGGAACTGAAATGGCATGTGGTACGACTAGTTGGTGTCGTCTGTGAGTGTCGACATGTCTGATGATGTCATGTGAAGGGGTGTGAGTATAACAGTGAAGCAAGGCGCGCTAACCATGTTTCACGGGGCTGCTCGTGTGTGTGGGCTCTGCGTGGCATTGTCTTTTTGCGCGGTGAGTGCCACTCCTCCTGCCCAGGCACATGATGTTGTGTTGGCATCTACTCCAGCCGACGGGTCCACGGTGGATGTTTTTCCGCGTGAAATTTCCTTGGAGTTTTCAGGTGTTCCGCAGAAATCGTTTAACACTGTGGCGGTCAGTGATTCTGCAACATCCGCGGTGTTGTTTACGGCGCAGCCGGAGACAAACGGTCCGGTGGTGTCTGTGACTGTTCCAGAAGATGTTCAACCTGGTCCCGGCGACTACATGGTCGGTTTCCAGATCACATCGTCAGACGGTCATGCTACCCGCGGTAAACGACATTTACTGTAGCGGGGGACGCAACATCCGTTGCATCACCGGCGACATCTACTGCCCCCACCACGTCTCCGTCCGCAGGTGCTGCCTCGGAGTCATCTCATACACCACTGTTTATTTGGGGTATCGGGGTCATCGGACTTCTTGCGGTAATAGCGGTGGTCGGAGCATTGTTGAAGAACCGAACCAAATAAACAGGTCAAGCTAAAAGACAAGGAAGTAAAACACATGTCCAATCGTATTCGTTACTCTGTGGTGGCTGTTGCAGCGGCAAGCTTGGTCTTGGCCGGTTGCTCGAACGGTCAGCGTGACTCCGATAGTCGTACCGACACGGCAACCTCTGCTGCGGTGTCCAGCTCCACGACTCAGACAAGCTCGTCCACGGCTGCTACGAGTTCTGAGCTTCAGTTTGCTGATGCATATGTGAAGGCTAAACCTGCAGACAAATCTATGACCGGGATTTTCGGCACCATCAAGAATGAAACCAAAGAGGAGGTTACGCTCACAGGTTTTGAAGCTGATATTGATGGTGCTTCATTTGAAATCCACGAGGTTGTCGCTGGCAAGATGCAGAAAAAAGAGGGCGGTATTACGATTCCCGCAGGCGGGTCTCATGAGCTTAAGCCCGGTGCTGATCACCTGATGGTGATGAACTACGACAAGCCTATTCAGGCTGGTGAAGATGTGGATGTCAAACTGATGTTCTCCAACGGCACCACTGTTGAAGTTCCAGACATTCCTGTCCGTACCATTGCATCGGGCGAAGAAAACTACGGCTCCGATGGCGGCGTGGAAGGGAACAACGGCATGTCGGAAGCACCGTCACCCGATACTGAGCATGATCACGATCACGATCACAACCACTAGTCACTTGTCGACGCCCGCCCTCCCGCACAGTCCACAACAGTAAAGGACGCATGTTCTCATGTCCGACCAGCCGAAGAAGCTCAACCGGAGGAGTTTTCTCACGGGTTTTACCGTCGCCTCTGCCGGGGCTGCGGTGTCTGCAGCGTCGGCGTGCGCGGGACAGGAGGGAGGCGGGGCGTCGATAAGCGATGCCATGGCTTCCGCTGAACCGGAACTCGTGGCATCGGTGGTCGAGTTTGATGGCCCGCACCAGGCGGGGATCGCAACGCCTGGGCAAGCGCTGTTGAACCTTGTGGCGTTTACTGTTCGCGCGGACGTTGACCGGGAGGGGATTCGACGACTACTGAAGCTCTGGACCGATGATGCTCGGCGACTATGTGCAGGCCACACTCCACTAGGGGATCTGGAACCGGAAATGGTGACAGTGCCAGCCAACATGACCATCACCTGTGGCTTTGGTAGTAAGTTCTTTGATCTGATTGGTAAGCCTGACCTGCGTCCTGAATGGTTGGCACCCTTACCTGCGTTTTCTAGGGACAAACTTGATGATGCCTGGGGTGAAGCGGACATTGTGTTGCAGCTGTGCGCGGATGATCCCACAACACTTGCGCATGCCACCCGACACATGATTCGGGCCGGCGTGGATTACGTGGCGACCCGGTGGATGCAACAAGGGTTCCTTTCCGCCCTATGGGGCGCACAGTGCTGGTGAAACACCACGAAACCTATTCGGGTTGAAAGACGGAACCGTGAACCCCAGGTCTGATGCCGATTTTGATGACATCGTGTGGATTGATCAGGGGCCCAGCTGGGTGCAGGGAGGTACCTGCATGATTGTCAGACGTATTTCCATGAACATGGACACCTGGGAGATCCTTGACCGGGGATCCAGGGAGATTGCTTTCGGGCGGAAGCTTGACAGCGGTGCCCCGTTGACCGGTGACTGGGAGTTTGACACCCCCCGACTATTCCGCAGTGGATAACTACGGTATTCCGCTCATTGATCGCATGAGCCACATGGCGCGCTCCACTAACCCGGTGGATAAGCCTGGGCAGAAGATCGCCCGACGCGCCTACAACTATGACCTTCCGCCCCAGCCAGGAAGCGAGCAAAGCTCGAATTCAGGGTTGGTATTTATTTGCTTCCAGAAGGATCCCCGAGAGCAGTTCATTCCCATCCAGGAACGGTTGGATGAAGGCGACCGGATCAACCAATGGACCACGCATATCGGTTCGGCTGTGTTTTTCTGCCCGCCTGGGGTAGATGAGGCTGGGGGAGATCGTGGCAAATATTGGGGTGCTGGGCTGTTCGACGCGGCGTAAACATGAGCCGGGGCGAGATATCGGCTCGTTGATGCCAACTAGAGTGTGGCTTCGGCCTCGGGGTAGGATGTGCACATGCAGTTGGCATTTCTGGATTGAGGTAGGTCAACTGTGCATCCATTGCGGGGGCGGCCAGGTATGCCGCACTCGCCTGAGCACAAGAAGGAGCACGGTAGTTCCGTGAATAATGTGTCTGTAAAGAGCAGCAGTTTCCCGTCATTTTCTGTCCCAGCCGGTACTGCAGTGGGGGCTGCGATGAGGGATCTGGAGTTGCCGAATAAAGGTGAAAGCGCCATCGTGTGCGTTCGCGATAACAACGGCAACCTCAAAGACCTTTCTTTTATTCCAGAGGAGACTACTGAGTTCACGCCGGTCCCAGCGCACAGTCCCGACGGGCGCGCAGTGATTCGGCATTCGGCAACGCATGTGCTAGCACAGGCCGTGCAGGCAGAGTTCCCAGGGACGAAGCTGGGTATTGGTCCAGCTATTGATAACGGTTTCTATTACGACTTTGACGTGGAAGAGCCGTTCACCCCAGAGGATTTGAAGCGCATTGAAAAGCGCATGAAGAAAATCATCAAGTCAGGCCAGAAGTTTGAGCGCCGCGTGTATGAATCGCTGGAAGATGCGCGGGAGGCTCTGAAGAACGAACCCTACAAGCTGGAGCTGATTGAAGATAAAGGCAATGTGGATCCCGACTCGGACGAGGCCACCGAAGTGGGGGCTGGTGAACTGACCGGTTACTACAACGTCAACCCCCGAACAGGTGAGGTGGAGTGGTACGACCTCTGCCGTGGCCCGCACGTGCCGACGACGCGATATATTCCCGCATTTGCGCTGACCAGATCCTCTGCTGCTTACTGGCGCGGCGACCAATCTAATGCGGGATTGCAGCGTATCTACGGCACGGCATGGGAATCCAAGGAAGCGCTTGAGGAGTATCAGACGATGCTCGCCGAAGCGGAAACGCGACCACCGCAGGTTGGGTGCAGAGCTGGATTTATTTAGCTTCCCCGATGAGATTGGATCTGGTTTCCCCGTGTTCCATCCGAACGGTGGCATCGTGCGGTTGGAGATGGAGGAGCATTCCCGCCGTCGGCATATCGCATCTGGATACTCCTTTGTCAACACTCCGCACTTGACCAAAGGTGACTTGTTTGAAAAGTCTGGTCACCTGGACTTTTATGCAGATGGCATGTTTCCACCCATGCAGCTGGATGGGGAAACCGACGCTGATGGCAATGTGACAAAGCAGGCGCAAGATTACTACGCCAAGCCGATGAACTGCCCGATGCACAATTTGATCTTTGCTTCACGCGGTCGTTCTTACCGTGAGTTGCCGTTGCGGTTGTTTGAGTTCGGGACGGTATACCGCTACGAAAAGTCGGGTGTGATCCAGGGATTGACGCGTGCTCGCGGCTTCACCCAGGATGATGCGCACATTTACTGCACCGAAGACCAGCTGGAAGAAGAACTGACAACAGTTCTGGAGTTCATCATTTCACTACTTCGGGATTACGGCCTTGATGATTTTTACCTGGAGCTGTCCACCAAAGATCCCAATAAGTTTGTTGGTTCGGACGAGATTTGGGAAAAATCGACAGCGATTCTGCAACGCGTTGCCGATAATTCTGGACTTGATTTGGTTCCTGACCCAGGTGGGGCAGCATTCTACGGTCCGAAGATTTCAGTGCAGGCGCGCGATGCGATTGGCCGCACCTGGCAAATGTCTACGGTGCAGTTGGACTTCAACTTGCCAGAACGGTTCAACCTGGAATATACGGCCCCCGACGGCTCGAAGAAGCGCCCAATCATGATCCACCGCGCCCTGTTTGGGTCGATTGAGCGATTCTTTGGGGTGCTGTTAGAACATTATGCCGGCGCATTCCCGGCATGGCTTGCTCCACATCAGGTGGTGGGCATCCCCGTCGCAGAGGAGTTCATGCCGTATCTGGAAAACGTGTGCGGGCAGTTGCGCGAGCGGGGTATTCGTGCAGCTGTGGATACCTCGGATGATCGTATGCAGAAAAAGATCAGGAACCACACGACTGGCAAGGTTCCGTTTATGCTGCTTGCTGGTGCTCGTGACGCAGAGAACAATGCCGTGAGTTTCCGCTTCCTTGATGGCACTCAGGTTAATGGTGTGCCTATCGCCGAGGCGGTGAATGTCATTGAGTCGTGGGTTCGTGAGCGTGTCAATGATCAACCAAGCGAGGAATCTTTTGCTTCCCGACGATAATCACGATGCTGACGGCGCGCAGGACGATGCCGTGGTAGACCACGGCGTCGGCACGCCTGACCGGTTGCAGCGTCTGTGGGCGCCGTACCGCATGAGCTACATCGCGAAGGGTGTGCAGGACTCCCACTCGGCCACTGTAGGGCGTGATCCTTTTATCGAGGTGCCGAAATGTCGGACGAGGACGGGTTGATCATTGCGCGTGGCGAGTACGTCTTCTGCGTGCTGAACCTTTACCCGTATAATGCTGGGCATATGATGGTTGTGCCATACCGCAAGGTGGCAAATCTGGAGGATTTGACACTGGTGGAATCAAGCGAGCTGATGGAATTCTCGCGGACTGCCATTCGGGTGCTGAAAACGGTATCTCATCCTGATGCCATTAACTGGGGGTGCAACCTCGGGCGAGCCTCGGGCGGTTCGGTTGGGGATCACCTGCACTTGCACATTGTCCCGCGCTGGTCGGGCGACGCGAACTTTATGACGGTCATTGACGGCACAAAAGTACTCCCGCAGGTGCTGCGAGAAACTCGCCGACTGTTGGCGGAAGGGTGGATCGCGCTTGACGACGCCCCGGGGGCCGCCCATGCTTAGTGTCCACGGCCGTAAGCCCGCCGCCGTTGTTGTGGAACCGGCGGCGAAAGCCCTGTTGAAGCTTGGCATGAGTCCCAATGTGGTAACTGTCGCTGGGGCAGTAGTGACCACCGCTATCGCGGTGATCCTGATCCCAACAGGGCATGTGGTGTGGGCGGCTGTGTTGTCTGGCTTGTTTGCCGCATTTGACATGTTGGATGGCACTATGGCGCGGCTCGCTGGTGGTGGTACAAAATTTGGCGCGACGTTGGACGCGAGTTGTGATCGCATCACGGATGGTGCACTGTTTTCTGCCATCACCTGGTGGTTGATTTTTGGCTACGGTGCTGGACAGCCATTGATCGTTGCGTCGTTTGTGGTGCTTGTGTCCTCGCAGGTTATTTCCTATGTGAAGGCACGTGGGGAAGCCAGTGGGTTCACTATGGTTGGTGGCTTGGTGGAACGCCCAGAGCGCTTGATCGTCGGGTTAATGGGAATTGGTTTGACCGGTCTGGGGGTGCCGTACGCTATTGATGTCGCTATATGGCTGCTGGCTGCAGGGTCAGTGTTTACGGTTGGGCAGCGCCTCATCATGGCAGCACAGTCACCGCGCTCTGATGATCTGTGCGCGCCGCCGACCGGAGTGGCGGAAACAACCTCGGTTGAGGAGATGAACTAGGTGGCGGCGCGTGATCTTACTGCCACTGCGTATCTTGCTGGGTGGCGGATTGTTAAGTTTTTGCCACAGCCTGTGGCGCGTTGTGTGTTTAATGTCGCGGCTGACCTTGCATGTTGCTGGGGTCGGGGTGGTGGCCAGTCGGTGGAACAGTTGCGGAGGAACTTGGGACGAGTTGTGGGCGTCGATACCGTGACGGATTCCCTGGTACGGGCGGCCATGCGATCCTATGCGCGCTATTGGATGGAGGCTTTTCGGCTTCCATCATTGGCTTCTTCTACGACACTGCTTGCGGAACTTGATAGTAGTGTGCAGGGAGTTAGTGGGCTGGATCGTTCCATTGAATCGGGAAGGGGCGTGATACTGACGCTTCCGCACTCGGGAAACTGGGATATGGCGGGCGTGTGGCTTGTGCACCACGCCGGAACGTTCACAACTGTAGCTGAACGCTTGAAACCAGAAGTGCTGTACGAGGCGTTTGTGGAGTATCGTGAGTCCTTGGGTTTCGAGGTTCTGGCCTTGACTGGGGGGCAGCCACCGTTTTCGCGTCTTATGGAGGTGTTGAATCAGGGTGGTGTGGTGTGCTTGATGGGGGAGCGTGACCTCAAACGCAGTGGCGTGGACGTGTCATTTTTTGGCGAGTTGACAAAAATGCCAGCGGGCCCTGCAGAGCTGGCACGTCGAACCGGAGCAGCCTTGCATGTAGCACATTGTTTCTTTGATGGTGACGGGTGGGGCTTTAGCATTTCCGAAGAAATTACAGTGGGTGAGGTGCAAGAAACTGTTCAGCGGATTGCCGATGAGTTCGCAGTGCATATTGCGCGGCACCCCGTTGATTGGCATATGCTTCAGCCCCAGTGGTTGGCGGATCTGACATGAAAATTGGCATGGTATGCCCTTACTCTTTTGACGAGCCAGGGGGGAGTTCAAGCACATATCCTTGACTTGGCTGAGCATTTTATAGCTCAGGGACATCATGTTGAGGTGCTGGGGCCGTGTTCTGATAACACGGATGTCCCCTCCTTCGTCATGAAAGGCGGGCGTTCCATACCAATTCGTTACAACGGTTCCGTGGCACGACTTGCGTTGGGGCCACATATGGACCGCTACATCCGCAGCTTTATCACCAATGGCAATTTCGACGTGTTGCATATCCATGAACCCAACTCGCCGAGCTATTCCATGCGTACGTTGCGTTTAGTCGAGGGGCCCATCGTGGCTACGTACCATGCCTCAAGCAGTGGTTCGCTGCTGCTCAAGGCGGCTCTGCCTGCGCTCCGACCCCTGTTGGAGAAGATTCGCGGGGGTATTGCAGTCTCAGAAATGGCGAGGCGCTGGCAAGTTGAACAGCTGGGCGGTGACTCGGTGCTGATTCCCAACGGTGTGGACACAGCACGGTTTAGGAAGGCCCAGGCGCCTCGTGCTGAGGATGATGAACGCCCGCTAGAGATTGTTTTTCTGGGACGCCTTGATGAGCCGCGAAAAGGCCTAGACATTTTGCTCGCAGCTCTGGCCCAAGTGCAACGCCCCTTTCATTGCACAGTGATTGGCGGTGGCACTCCCCGGCATGTTCCCAACGTCACCTACGCTGGTCGCGTCAGTGACCAGGAGAAAGCAGAGATTTTGGGACGAGCAGACATCTATGTCGCCCCCAACACAGGAGGCGAGAGCTTTGGCATCGTCTTAGTGGAGGCTATGGCCGCGGGTTGCGCTGTGGTGGCAAGCGACATTGAGGCGTTCCGCACGGTGTGCAACGCCGATTCTGCCGAACCTGCTGGATTACTATTTGCCAATGGTGATAGCGCTGATCTTGCGCGCTCACTTCAACAGCTTATCGACGCCCCGGATGAACGCGCTGTGCTTCAACAACGTGGCCGAGAGCGGGCTGCGGTTTTTGACTGGGATAAAGTTTCAGAAGAAGTCATGCGCGTCTATGAGACGGTGGCCGATGGAACGAAAGTGCACATGCGATGATGATCGTCTATATTTTGCTCACCATGTCGCTCACGGCGTTGATGCTGTGGGCGTTTTTCACGGCACAACGTCTTAACCGCCTGCACATTCGCACCGATTCTGCGTTGCAATCCCTGCAAGCTGCGTTGGATAGGCGAGCCGCAGTGGTGACAGCGATCCTTCCCGAGGCAGCGGCGCTAGCAAGCGCCGCTGAAAGTGTCCCGTTAACCAGTACGTCATTCCGCGCACGAGCCTCGGTGGAGCGATCCCTTACCGAGCGTATTAGTGCGTTGGAATCGCAGTTGTCGTCCCAGGCGGCGGCGTTATTATCAGATTCGACAACCAGGGTCCAGCTTGCTCGACGTTTTTATAACGACGCCGTGAGTGATACTCGCGCACTTCGAACACGTCCACTAGTGCGGATCCTCCGTTTGGGGGGAACAGCGCAGCTACCGAACTATTTTGAGCTTGCCGACAGCGCCGGGGATGCCTGAGCGGTGGTTTGGACGGGCGTTGAAAAGCAGGGCCGGGGGTAGAAAACGGGTGGTGATGTGAGGATCATTTAAGCAGGGAATAAGCATATTAAAAGTCACAACAGCCACAGCTGTAACAAAGACTTCTAAATGTTCGATTTATGGATAAAATAGTTCCGGCTGGGAACCTGCACCTTTTGTGGATATATCAGCATGTTGAATGGTACGGATACGACAACGGATTAAGGAGAGCGGAATGGCAATATCGCGTTCTAAGTCTCCTTTCCGGGTGGTGTCAGTCGTTGCCGCAGTGGTGATACTGGGAGCGGGTAGTTTTCTGCTTGTGTCTCAGCGGGACGGCGGTGACGATTTTTACGTCAACCCCGTGGCCTCAAAGGCTGAGAAACCGCAGGGATTTCCGTGGGTTATCGGTCAGCTGTACTTGTTGGTGATCAAGACAACACCGTCTCTATGTCGGTGGAAGATCTCGACCCCGCCGCCGTACATGCTGCAAAAGAGTACCTTGGCGAGGGGATATTCACCACGCCGATGGAGGTATCTACGCAGTCACCGCTTACTGGCAAGGTGAAAATGACGCGCACGTACCCAGAACCACTGCCGGCTGAGGCAAGCGCATCGTTCGTGTACTACGATGAGAAAACTCATCACTGGAAACCAGTAAATTCCATCTTGTCGAGCGACCGCCGCGTACTGACCACCGAAGTGGATCACCTTTCCCTATGGTCAGATTTTGTTACTGCGCCAACGCAGGTATTGGAATCCATAACCAGCAGTTGGGAAGCCGATGACATTTCGGTCAAGGGCATTGGCGATTTTGCTGTGAGCGCTGACAATACCCTGGAAGAAACCAACTACACGGCAGCTATTCCGCCAACCAGTAACGCGGCACCCAGCCAACTTGCAACACCATCAACTGTGCCTGATCAACGTTCTTCCGAGTCGGCATCACCCACACCCGGTGCAGTGCCCTCTGAAAGCGCTCTGATGCCCCCTCTGAGGTGCAGAAACCGCAGAAGCAGAGCACAGTTACCGTGACTGAGTTCGAGTACTTCCGTCCTATTGACTACAATGGTCAGATGAAGCCCGGCTTCGCTGGAACACATACCAATTCAACAGGAGGCGGCGCCATAAACGCCAATTCCTGCGTTGATTCCCCATACTCTGACAAAGAGGGCATTATGCAGTGCGGGAGCAACGCCGATAATTTCCCTGTGTGTTACCAAGGGCCAGCTACACAAGAAACGCCTTCTGTGTACTGCTCACGCGACCCAAAGGATACCACCATGATCGTGTTGCCTTATACAGGTGAATTTCGGCAATTTGCACAAGAGCCGACGCGCCCGTGGAGAATCGATTTGGAAGACGGTAAGAGCTGCGTAGCCATCAGTGGCGGCGCGCGTGGGAACAGCCCAGATGGACCGGTGGCTACCTATCGGTGTGACAATGGGACAGCGACTGGTGCTGGATCCATGTTTGTGATTGCTTCACAGGCAGAACCATTTGACAATGGGATAGATGCCCGTGGTGATGTCTGGTTTGCTCAAATTGGAGATATGGGTACTAATGACACGCCAACAACATCCCCCACACCTGTTGGGGTAAAGAGAGTTTACTATGCGTCTTATGCGCAATAGTTAGAAAGGCCTGCGGTAGATGCGACCTCAATACGCGGCCGGTCGTGCTACCGCGGGGGTGATTGGGGTCTGCGCCCTTGCGTGACTGCGGCGCAGACCCCGCTTTATATATTTTTATGTTCTAGGTATGCCCAATGCTAGAGTCCCACGCCACGTTTGGTTAGACTGAACAGGTCCGTCTAGCATTGGGCTTGAAATAACCCGTGAGCTGTAGGAGATCAACACCACAATGAGCACCAACCCCACCCATGGTACTGCCCGCGTCAAGCGAGGATTGGCTGAGATGTTGAAGGGCGGCGTGATTATGGACGTCGTCACCCCAGAACAGGCGAAAATCGCCGAGGACGCTGGTGCCACCGCCGTGATGGCATTGGAGCGTGTGCCTGCTGATATTCGCGCTCAGGGCGGCGTGTCTAGGATGTCCGATCCGGACATGATCGAGGGCATCATCAATGCCGTATCCATTCCTGTGATGGCCAAAGCGCGCATCGGGCATTTTGTTGAGGCGCAGGTGCTGCAGTCACTGGGCGTTGATTTCATTGATGAATCCGAAGTACTGACCCCGGCCGACTACTCCAATCACATCGATAAATTCGACTTCACAGTGCCCTTCGTCTGTGGAGCGACCAACTTGGGTGAGGCACTGCGCCGAATCAACGAGGGCGCGGCCATGATCCGCTCTAAAGGCGAAGCAGGTACGGGTGATGTCTCCAATGCTGTGACGCACATGCGCACCATCCGCGCGGAGATTAACCGGTTGAAGTCCATGGCCGAGGACGAACTGTATGTAGCCGCCAAGGAGCTGCAGGCACCCTACGAGCTGGTTCGTGAGGTAGCCGAAACAGGCAAGCTTCCCGTAGTGCTGTTTACCGCTGGTGGCATTGCGACGCCTGCCGACGCCGCGATGATGATGCAACTGGGTGCCGAGGGTGTATTCGTGGGGTCCGGTATTTTCAAGTCCGGCGACCCCGAAAAGCGTGCACGCGCCATCGTACAGGCCACCCAGAACTATGAAGACCCGGCCACCATTGCGCAGGTTTCTCGCGGTCTGGGCGAGGCTATGGTGGGCATCAATGTTGATGACATTCCTGTTCCGCATCGCCTGGCAGAGCGCGGCTGGTAAATTCCATTAGCCACTCTATGTGCCCCCTCAGGGGGCATTTTTGTTGGCTTCTGTTGATGGTGCCGTATCCTCTGGCCATGGCTGATATTGAATTCATTCTGAATGTGGAGCACATTGATCGCGATATTTTCCGCGGTCCTGTAGTGGAGTCGAACCTGCAACGTACTTTTGGCGGTCAGGTGGCCGCGCAGACGCTTGTTGCGGCGACTAAAACCGTGGGCAATGAGTATCAGGTGCATTCGCTGCATGGCTATTTTGTTGCCCCGGGTCGCTCTACCGAACCCACGGTTTTTATGGTGGACCGCATCCGCGATGGCAGGAGTTTTTGTTCCCGCCAAGTGAAGGCGGTACAGGACGGTCAAGCGATTTGTGATGCAGGCCAGTTTCCATCGTAAGGGTGACCAGGGCATTTCACACCAGGATAGGATGCGCGCCGTTCCAGATCCTGAATCAATAGTTATGGATACCTCCAGCATGCACCACACCACGAAGGCACTGTTGGAGGAATGGTCCGAGTGGGATATTCGGGTTGTTCCTAGTGATCAGTTTCAACACAACCCCTACACGCCAAGCCAACAGGTGGTATGGTTCCGATCGAAAGCGAAACTGCCTGACGATGATACTTTTCACGTGTGCACTTTGACGTACATGTCCGATATGACGCTGCTGCAATCGGCGCTGGTTCCACACCAGGATGCTCAGGTTCAGGAGGCGTCGCTGGATCACGCGTTATGGTTCCTTCGTCCGTTTCGTGCCGACGATTGGCTGCTGTATGATCAGGTCTCGCCTTCTGCGGACAATGGTCGTGCCTTGACTCAGGGCAAGATTTTTGACCGGCAGGGAAACCTGGCGGCAGTTGTGACGCAGGAGGGGTTGGCGCGTAGTCTCAAACCTGGCACCAAAGCCATTCCTCTTACCACCTTGACGTAAAGGCAGACAACAGTGATCGGTATTTTGGCCGTGCAAGGCGGCGTCCGTGAGCATGAGCTTGTTCTAGATGACCTGGGGGTTCAACATCGTCAGGTGCGCCGTGTGGAGCACCTCAACGGACTTTCTGGGATTATCCTCCCTGGTGGCGAATCCACCACCATGTCTAAACTCCTTGAACTTGGTGGTCTACTGCGCCCGCTTATCGACGCCTTGACATCCGGCCTTCCTGCATACGGCACATGCGCCGGCATGATTCTGCTGGCATCAGAGGTGTTGGATACCCGGCCCGACGCGCGGTGCCTCGGCGCGCTCGATATCACTGTTCGGCGTAATGCTTTCGGGCGTCAGGTGGATTCTTTTGAAGCGGACCTTGATTTCCACGGTATAGACTCCCCGGTTCCTGCGGTGTTTATCCGCGCCCCGTGGGTTGAGCGCGTTGGTGATGGGGTTGAAGTGCTAGCCACAGTGCCGTCGGGTCCTGCGTCTGGCGCAGTGGTGGCGGTGCGTAGCGGTCGTGTACTGGCAACGTCATTTCACCCCGAATGCACCGGAGACGCCCGCGTACATGAGATGTTTCTTGCCATGGTGTCGGAGGCAGGCTATGTGCACGAAGTATAATTGGGCAGATTCCCTAATACTGTTTACAGTGACGACGAAAGGTTTTTGATGTCCGGCCACTCAAAATGGGCAACCACCAAGCATAAGAAGGCCGCGAACGATGCTAAGCGGGGCAAGGAATTTGCCAAGCTGATTAAAAACATCGAAGTCGCGGCACGTACCGGCGGTGGTGATCCAGCGGCCAACCCAACGTTGGATGACATGATCAAAAAGGCCAAGAAGGCTTCGGTCCCCAACGACAATATCGAGCGTGCCCGCAAACGCGGTTCTGGTGAAGAAGCAGGCGGAGCCGACTGGGAAACCATTATGTACGAAGGTTACGGCCCCAATGGTGTAGCAATACTCATTGAATGCCTGACCGATAACCGCAACCGTGCGGCGACGGAAGTACGTACCGCTATGACGAAAAACGGCGGAAACATGGCCGAGTCTGGTTCAGTGGCGTACTTGTTCACCCGCAAGGGCGTGGTGTTGGTGGCCAAAGGCGAGCTCACCGAGGATGACGTCCTGATGGCTGTGCTGGACGCTGGGGCCGAAGAGGTCAACGACTTAGGCGAACAGTTCGAGGTTGTCTCTGAAGCTGGTGACATGCTGGCGGTAAAGAATGCGTTGACGGAAGCGGGGATCGATGTGGATGAAGCGGATTCCGATTTCCGCGCATCCGTTCAGGTCCCACTCGAAGCTGATGGTGCGCGCAGGATTTTCCGAATCATTGATGCGTTGGAAGACAGCGACGACGTGCAAAACGTGTACACCAACATGGACATTAGCGATGAGGTTGCCGCGCAGCTGGACATCTAAAGCGCCTGTATGAGTACCCCTGTACGGGCTCGGGAACGGTGGGGTACTCGGGGCGTCGATAAGCAACACTGCTGATCTGTGGCGCGTTCGGCCGCGGAATCGCAATTGTGTGCTAAGTTGATGGGGTGGAACTGAGCGGGAAAGGAACGATCGGCCGGTGAACTTGGAGGGGCTGCGCGTCATGGGCATCGACCCAGGACTGACGCGCTGCGGATTGTCGGTCGTGCAAGCAGGACAAGGTCGGGCGGTGCTTCCCGTCGCTGTTGGTGTGGTCCGCACGCCGCCCAGCGCTGACCTTACAGAACGATTGCTGCGGCTCAGCAACGCCGTGAACGAATGGATGGATGATTACACCCCTGACGTTGTAGCGATCGAGCGCATCTTCGAACGCGGCAACGTGTCCACCGTCATGCACACCGCCCATGCTGTGGGAGTGCTGGTGCTTGCAGCGGCGCAACGCAATATTTCTGTGCACATGTACACGCCCAGCGAAGTGAAAAAAGCCGTGTCAGGCAATGGTCGTGCGGACAAAAAACAAATGACCGCCATGATTACCCGCATTCTCGGTCTTAGCGAAGCGCCTAAACCTGCCGATGCCGCCGATGCTCTTGCGCTAGCGGTATGCCACTGTTGGCGAGCACCATTACTGCTGCGCCAAGAACACACATATGCGCAAGCGGAGGCTCAACGCCGTCATCAACAAGGGCGGCTAGGAAAAGCTAAAGCTGATTTCAATGCCTCGAAGAAATCCACCTCACCAGCTCAAAGGAGTCCTCAACAATGATCTCATCCCTTCGCGGCCCCGTTATTGATATCGGACTCAATAGTGCTGTCGTGGAATGCGGCGGTGTTGGATACCTTTTCAGTGCCACCCCGCAAACCCTCGCTGAACTCAGTCGAGGCGAGGAAGCAACCGTGTTGACACTGCTGATCGTCCGCGAAGACTCCATGAGCCTCTACGGATTCAAAGATGCAGCAAGCAGGGATCTGTTTAGTACCTTGCTCGGGGTATCTGGGGTTGGGCCGCGCCTTGCCCTTGCCGTGCAGTCCGTGTTTAACACCGCCGACTTCGCACAGGCTGTGACTCGTGGCGATGCCAAAGCTCTCCAACGCGTTCCAGGCGTAGGCAAGCGTGGTGCTGAGCGCATGATCGTTGAACTTAAAGAAAAGGTATCCGCGTTTGTTGATGCCGCTGCTGAGGGCAGTGATGGTTCTGCGGACCTCGCGACAGCAAACGTGGCGCCCTTGCCATACGGCAGCGCGGTGACGGAACAAGTTGTTGAAGCGCTCATGGGTCTGGGCTTCAACGAAAAACAGGCCACCGCTGCGGTAGAAAGCACCCTGGCGACGCACCCCGATGCCGATAATTCCACACTGCTGCGTGCAGCACTAGCCACGCTGTCAAGCTAGGACAAACAACTCAAAAAGCAAGGTAGGTTGTAGCCATGGCGGACGTGGAAAAAACAGAATTTAACCTTCCCGCAGGTAAGGGCCCCGGAAGGGGAGGCGCACACGCCGGCGGCAGGCCGACTGACAGCGCGATCGATGCCAACGCCCAAGCCGGTGACAATGATCTGGAAACAAACTTGCGGCCGAAGAGCCTGGAAGAGTTTATTGGTCAGCCGAAGGTTCGCAATCAGCTCGACCTTGTGCTGACCGGTGCCCGGAACCGTGGTGTTGCACCCGACCACGTGCTGCTTTCTGGGCCGCCCGGACTGGGCAAAACAACGATGGCCATGATTATCGCTCAAGAGTTAGGCACCAGTCTCCGCATGACATCCGGTCCTGCGCTGGAACGCGCTGGGGACTTGGCTGCCATGCTGTCAAACCTGATGGAGGGCGACGTTCTTTTTATTGACGAGATTCACCGTATCGCCAGGCCAGCGGAAGAAATGCTGTACATGGCGATGGAAGACTTCCGCATTGACGTGATTGTGGGTAAGGGGCCTGGTGCAACGTCGATACCCTTGGAGATTGCCCCGTTTACCCTGGTGGGGGCGACGACGCGTTCGGGCATGTTGACTGGCCCGCTGCGTGACCGCTTTGGGTTTACGGCCCAAATGGAATATTACGATGTTCCCGATCTCACGCGGGTGGTTACACGTGCCGCAAAAAAATTTTTGAATGTGAGCATTAATCATGATGCGGCTGAGGAAATTGCTTCACGCTCGCGAGGCACGCCCGCGTATAGCCAATCGCCTGCTTCGTCGCGTCCGTGATTTTGCCGAAGTGTATTCGGATGGGCACGTAGATTTAGGGGCTGCGAAGGCGGCGCTATTGCTGTTTGATGTGGATGAACGCGGGTTGGATCGACTCGATCGTGCGGTGCTGAATGTTCTGGTGAAGGGCCATGGCGGTGGTCCTGTTGGAGTCAGTACGTTGGCTATTGCAGTGGGGGAGGAACCGTCGACAGTTGAGGAAGTGTGTGAGCCGTATTTGGTGCGCGCTGGCATGATCGCTCGTACTGGTCGTGGACGGGTTGCCACTGCTGCCGCGTGGCGGCATGTAGGGTTGGAACCTCCCGAGGGGACAATAGGTGGCTATGAATAAAACTCAGTACATGGTATAGCTGGGGTGCGCCGACAAGGTTAAATCTGGCAGACTGTGACGTTATGGACGTGAACCAACTAGTGCTTCTTGGTTTGATACTTGTGGTTTTTCTTGCGCCAATGTTCTTTCAGATGCGTCGTCAACAGCGGCAGCTGAATGACATCAAGACTGTGCAGGAAGGGCTGGCAGTAGGCGATGCTGTTGTCACAAGTTCCGGTGTGCATGGGACAATCACAGCTCTGCGGCCCACCGAGGTTGAGTTGGAGGTGGCACCAGGTGTGGTGCTTACCTGGGAGCGCGCGGTCATTGTGAGGCGTGCGACGCCAACCGAACCAGTGAGTAATTCCAATACACAACCCGGTGATAACGCTGAAAATGATTCAGCGTAACCTAATCATGTTAATGAAGCGTTAAGGCGCATCTTTTTGTTTTGTATATAAGGAGAAAGTCCATTGGCTTCACAAGGCCGAAGAACCCGTATTGGACAGTCGCGGTGGCCTAAACAGGCGCTTGCTTTGTTTGTGCTGCTCTTGGCGATTGTCTACGCGCTCATCTTCTTCCTTCCTGATCGCAGTCCGATCCCAAAGTTGGGTATTGACCTGCAGGGCGGAACCCGCGTCACCCTCGTTCCGCAGGGTGAGCGCCCCACGTCCGAGCAGCTTGCTCAGGCTCGGACGATTCTGGAAAACCGCGTCAACGGCATGGGTGTGTCCGGCGCCAGTGTGGTCACTGATGGTGACACGTTGGTGATTACGGTCCCGGGCGATGATACGTCGCAGGCGCGCGCTCTTGGCCAAACATCGCAGTTGCTTTTCCGTCCGGTGTCTAATCTGGCCACCCCGGAATCAGTGGCGGCGTTTAGTCCTGTTTTGACGGAGATGGCGAATCGCTGGGTGGAAAACGGCATTGTCACGCCTGATCAGGCTAATCAGTCCATGGATGCCATAGCCAACCTGATTAACCAGAATGTCCAGGAAGGCGGCGAGCGCCTGGAGGTCACTAAGGTCACAGCAACTGCTCCGAAGGAGCCCGCAAATTCCATTGCCGCCGCAGAGCAGCGAAGCAAGGTTACTGAAGTGCTGCGGCAAGATCGTCAGTCTGTTGATCCCGCCATTCAGTTATCCGCGTACGCTCTGCTGCAGTGTGAAGCTGGAAGTAAAGACATGGACCCGATTGCGGGTACCGACGACCCCGCTAAGCCCCTTGTTGCCTGTGACCCAAGCCAAGGCCAGAAGTACGTGCTCGCTCCCGCACCTTTGCTTGTGGGGGAGACGGATCAGGAGCACGGTAAACGTCTGTCTGGTAACGAGATTGATACCAGCCGCCCCATCACGGGTGGTCTGAACCCGCAGAGCGGGCAGATGGAAGTCAACTTTGCGTTTAAGTCAAATGATAATGAGCCGGGTGGATCCACCTGGGCAGCTTTGACGCAGGAGAACCTGCAGCGTCAGGTTGCTGTGACGCTTGATTCGCAGGTTATTTCTGCACCGGTGATTCAGTCCGCGACTCCTCCCGGTAGTGGTACTTCCATCACAGGGCGTTTCACTGAGCAGGAGGCCACCGATCTGGCCAATAACCTGCGTTACGGCGCACTACCATTGAGCTTTGCGGGTGAGAACGGTGAGCGCGGCGGGACGTCGGTAACCATCCCCGCAACCTTGGGCTTTGCATCACTACGTGCAGGTTTGATTGCTGGCTTGGTGGGCTTGGCGCTGGTCAGCTTGTTTGCGCTGGCTTATTACCGCGTGTTTGGTGTGCTGGCTGTGTTCTCACTGTTTGCCTCGGGCGCACTGGTCTACGGTTCACTGGTCTTGTTGGGTCGATGGATTGGTTATTCGCTGGATCTGGCCGGTATTGCGGGCTTGATCATTGGTATTGGTACAACAGCGGACTCCTTTGTGGTGTTCTACGAACGCATTAAGGATGAAGTTCGTGATGGACGAACGTTCCGATCGTCGGTTCCGCGGGCGTGGAACCGTGCAAAGCACACCATTTTGTCAGGTAACTTTGTCTCCCTGATTGCGGCTGTTGTGCTCTACGTGCTGGCTGTGGGTGATGTGAAGGGCTTTGCCTTCACATTGGGCTTGACCACTATCTTTGACCTTGTGATCACCTTCCTGGTGACTGCTCCGATGGTGATTCTGGCGTCCCGTGTGCCATGGTTCTCCAAGCCCGCCGTCAATGGTTTGGGCAAGGTTATGCAGGTCGCCAAGAACCGTCGCGCAGCTGGTGAGGTGTTGCCTGCCGATCAAACCGCTGAGCAGAGCGATTCGGATGACGAAAAGAAAGAGGATAACTAACCATGACTAACACTGGAACTCTTTCACGCCTTTACACAGGTGAAGGTGGACTTGACTTCGTTGGCCGTCGCCGGTTGTGGTACAGCATCACTGGTGTGCTGCTTCTGGTGTGTCTGCTGGCTATTATTTTCCGGGGTTTTACCCTGGGGATTGATTTCCAGGGCGGTACCAAGATGAACATGCCTGCCGGTGACACGGAAACGTCGCAGGTGGAAGAAGTGTTTACACAGGCAACTGGTGTGACCCCGCAGTTGGTGCAGGTGGTTGGCTCTGGTGACTCCCGCATTCTGGAAATTAACTCAGAACGTCTGACAGATGACCAGATCAACAAAGCTCGCTCTGCGCTGTTTGAGCGGTTCCAACCGAAGGACGCGACGGGCGTGGCTAACCCGGATGCGGTGGGTGATTCCACAGTATCCGAGTCTTGGGCTCGACCATTACTTACCGCATGCTTATCGCGTTGGGTGTGTTCTTCATTCTGATCTTCCTCTACATTGCCTTCCGTTTCGAACGCGATATGGCCATTGCTGCTCTTGCGGCTCTGGGTGTCGACGCCGTGGTCATAGGCGGTACCTACGCTCTGATCGGGTTTGAGGTCAGTCCAGCAACCATTATTGGTTTGCTCACGGTGTTGGCGTTCTCCCTGTACGACACGGTGGTGGTGTTTGACAAAGTCAAGGAAAACACGGCCGGGTTATTGGATTCCCGCAGGCGCACCTACGCCGAGCAGGCCAACCTAGCCGTGAACCAGACTGTGATGCGTTCTATCTCCACGACGGTGATCTCCGCACTGCCCATTGCGGCGCTAATGGTGATCGCCGTGTGGCTGATGGGTGTGGGAACGCTGAAGGACTTGTCGCTAGTGCAGTTGATTGGCGTTATTGAAGGTACATTCTCATCGGTGTTCTTGGCCACGCCAATCGTGGTGAGCTTGAAAAACCGCCAGCAGAAGTACCGTGCCCACAACAAGGCCGTGGCCCGTGTCCGTGCTCGCCAGGAGGCTGAGGGCGACGTTGATGCGCAGGACGTCGATGATGATGTTGATGCTGCGGCAAGCTCGGCCCACGCTACTGAAACGGTGGCGGCACCCCGGCAGAATACGTCCTTTGGTGCCAGCTGGCGTCCGGACCGGGATCGTTAGCCTGATCGCACTTTAGTCGTATCCAAAATACCGTCTTCCAGCGCAGGTGGAGGGCGGTATTTTGTTACCCCGATGGGCGTTATGGCGGTTGGGGTTTTATACTTATCTAGTTCAAGCCCAGATACCGTCAGGAGTTGTTTGAATGTCTGCTTCCATTCTCACCAACAAGGTGCGGCACAGGCCCTGGTCTGGTGGTAGGAAAGCTGCTGCGATTGTGGCATGTGCGACATCGCTGGTGGCCTGCTCCTCAGGAAACGACCGCGACATTGATCATTTCGGCTACGGTTTGAGTACGCCACTGTTCACCACAAACGCGGGCACCAATGTAGGCGCATCAACGCAGGCGGATCTGCTTGCTGGACGTTTATATCCACCGGTGTTTGTGGTGGGGCCGTCGGGACAGTTGATTCCCAACCGCGATCTGGCTACTGCAAAAACCATTCCGGGGGAGCCTCAGCGGGTTGAATACGCAATCTCTGAAAACGCAAAATACTCCGACGGCGCGCCGGTGACCTGCAATGATTTCCTTCTGGCATTCCGTGCTGGAAGCATGCCAGAGCTTTTTAACTCTCGCATACCACTGATGGAGCAGGTAGAAAACCTGGAATGCACACCCGGGTCAAAGCAGTTCACCGTGGTATTTAAACGTGATATGGGTGCACGCTGGCGGTACCTGTTTGGCCCGGGGACGGTGCTGCCATCGCATGTCATCGCATCCAAAACTGGGAAAAACGAGCAACAACTGGTTGACGAACTGCATGAAGGGGATGCTGACACTCTCCGGCCAATCGCCCAAGTGTGGAGTGATGGTTTCAACCTGGGATCGTTTGATGCACAACTGCAGGTATCTGCGGGTCCTTTCAAGATTGCGGATGTGGGTGAGGACGGCCATGTCACCCTCACTCCCAATGAGCAGTATGTGGGGGATCAACCCGCTTTATCTAAGGTGACGCTCTGGCCGAAGGGAACGGACCTGTCTGCTAAGGCTGCTGACAAAAGCATTGAGGTAGCGGACCTTGTCGGTGAAGCAGATGTTCCATGGGTAGACCGCAACAATTCCAAAAACCCCTTCAACATCAGTAACGCAGTGGGGGATTTGAATGAGCAGTTGGTGCTGGCCAAAGCGGGTGTATTGGCATCGCCAGAGGCCCGACAGGCGTTCGCCGCATGTATTGACATAGCGGCGGTGGCTGAGGAGTCTGCACGCGCCTCCGGTGTGGACGTGCAACCAATGGGTACGCGTTTGACCACCGCTGATGACCCAATTAATCAACAAACAGAGCACATTGGCGCTGCGCATCTTGGGGTGGATATTCCGCGTGCAGAGATGTTACGTGGGCAGACGATTCGTGTGGGCTACATCGCCCCGAATTCGCGCAAAGCGGCGATGGTGGAGAAGATGCGCGCCAGCTGCCAGCCTGCCGGTGTGAATGTTGTTGATGCCTCTGCTGATGCCGGGACTATTCAGGATTTGGCGGTGGATCGGAAGCAGACAATGGCACCACTCAGTTTGACCCGCGCAAGCTGGATGCGGTGCTGGTGGCCATGGATCCGAATAGTCAGTTCGGTGATGTCAATGCAACATCAGGTGACGTAGAGGCCTTGCGGCAGGCGGAGGAGCGCCTGTGGGTTGACGTGCCGACGATTCCATTGGCAGCTCAGCCCCACACTTTTGTGGTTGATCGCACAATAACTAACGTTGTAGTAAACACCTCGTTGTCAGGCATCGGGTGGAACATGGATCGGTGGCAAGAAAGTAGAAAGAAATGACGTACGCTACTGTACGGGAAGCGCTCGCGGACCTGATTCGACTCGTGCCAGATTTCCCAGCTGAGGGTGTGATATTTGAAGATCTCACTCCTGTGTTAGCCAACAAAGACGGTCTGCGCATGGTGATCGACGCGCTTGCCGCCGCAGCCGAACGCTACGACGCTGACCTGATTGGTGGGTTAGATGCGCGAGGATTCCTGCTCGGCTCGGCCGTCGCCTACAAACTGGGGTTGGGCATTGTGGCTATCCGTAAGAAGGGTAAACTGCCGCCACCGGTATTCACCGAGGAATATGCGCTGGAATATGGCGTGGCCGCATTGGAGATACCTGCAGAAGGCATCCCGCTTGCTGGTCAGAAGGTAGTGCTTATCGACGACGTGTTGGCCACCGGAGGCACGCTCGTTGCGGCCCGATCCCTCCTAGAACGACGTGGGGCAACGGTGGTGGGGCACGCGGTGGTGTTGGAAGTTGCTGGCCTTGGTGGACGCGACAAACTAGGAGATACACCGTTGACGGTGGTTAATGCAGACGGTGAGGAAGGTGGGAACAACAAGGGGGCGGATTCGTGAGCGCAGACAACAAGCCGGTCAAACAGCAGGTCAGCATGCGGAGCATGTCTGCTCGTCTTGCCCGAAGCCTTACCGGCAACAGGGTCAAAGTAGACCCGGTGCTCGATCCCTTGGTGAGCATCCATCGGGAAATCCACCCAAAAGCCGATGTGGCGCTGTTGCAACGCGCCTATAACAAGGCTGAACGACTGCACGAAGGGGTATACCGAAAATCAGGTGACCCCTACATCTCACACCCACTAGCTGTGGCCACCATCGCCGCCGAGATTGGCATGGACACCACCACGCTGGTTGCGGCACTTTTGCATGACACGGTGGAAGACACCGACTATTCCATCGACGATCTGGAACACGACTTCGGTGCGGAAGTCGCCCGCCTTGTCGACGGCGTGACCAAACTCGACAAAGTAGCGCTTGGGGCGGCTGCGGAAGCCGAAACAATCAGGAAGATGATTGTAGCGATGAGCCAAGACCCCAGGGTCCTGGTGATCAAGGTGGCTGATCGCCTCCACAACATGCGGACCATGCGTTTTTTGCCGCCGCAGAAACAGGCAAAGAAGGCACGTCAAACCCTTGAAGTCATTGCGCCGCTTGCGCATCGCCTAGGCATGGCATCAGTGAAATGGGAACTGGAAGACCTGTCTTTTGCCATCCTGTACCCCAAAAAATATGAGGAGATCGTGCGGCTTGTTGCCGACCGTGCCCCTTCACGTGACCGTTACTTGACGGAAATCATCGACCAAGTGTCGGCCTCCATGAAGGAAAACAACATTCCCGCAGAGGTCATGGGTAGGCCGAAACACTACTGGTCCATCTACCAAAAGATGATTGTCCGTGGCCGCGACTTCGACGAGATTTTCGATCTGGTGGGTATCCGCATTCTTGTGGATACCCCCAACAACTGTTACTCCGCCATTGGCGCCGTTCATGCTCTCTATTCGGCCATGCCAGGGCGGTTTAAAGACTACATTTCCGCCCCACGGTTTGGCGTATACCAGTCCTTGCATACCACGGTCATGGGTCCGGGGGGTAAACCCCTCGAAGTGCAGGTACGCACTCATGACATGCACTTCAATGCGGAATTCGGCATCGCGGCGCACTGGCGGTACAAGGAAACCAAGGGCAGCCATAAAGGTTCACAGGCGGAAGTCGACCAGATGGCGTGGATGCGCCAACTACTGGATTGGCAGAAAGAAGCCGCAGACCCCAACGAATTCCTAGACAACCTACGCTACGACCTCACCACCAGCCAGATCTTCGTGTTTACCCCCAAAGGCGACGTGATGAGCCTGCCTGTTGATGCGACCCCCGTGGACTTGGCATATGCAGTACACACAGAGGTGGGACATCGCTGCATTGGCGCCAAGGTGAACGGCAAGCTCGTCGCCCTAGAATCCACACTCAAGTCGGGCGACCGCGTAGAGGTATTCACCTCAAAGACCCAGATGCTGGCCCCAGCCAGGACTGGCAAAAGTTTGTGGTCTCGCCGCGGGCGAAAGCGAAGATCAGGCAGTGGTTTGCCAAGGAACGCCGCGAGGAATCCTTGGAGTTGGGCCGCGATGCCCTCGCCGCAGAAGTGCAACGAGGCGGGCTTCCCATGCATCGCCTGTTTACAGTGCAGTCTATGAAAACCGTGGCTACGGAACTGCATTACAGCGATGTGGATGCACTGTACACCGCCATAGGTCAGGGGCGTGTTTCCGCCGGGCATGTGGCTAACCGCCTCATGGCCATTTTTGGCAACGAGGACGATGCTGAAGATGCACTGGCAGCACGCACCCCATTCAGTGAGCTGGTGGGTAAGAAAGCGCACGCCAAGAGTGACGGTACGGGTATCTTGGTTGAAGGCAGCCCTGATGTGATGGCGAAACTGGCCAAATGCTGCCGACCGGTGCCAGGTGATGAGATTTTCGGGTTTGTCACCCGCGGCGGTGGAGTATCCGTTCACCGTGCGGATTGCACGAACGCCGAGAAGCTGCGGGAGGAATCCCAGCGCATTGTTGACGTGCAGTGGGCGTCTGAGGGCTCCGGTGCGGTGTTCGCGGCAACACTGCAACTGGAGGCACTGGATCGCAGTGGTTTGTTGTTTGAGCTGACTCGAGTGATCAATGAACAGCGCGTCGCGGTGGTGTCTATGAATTCCCATTCCTCTGAAGACCATGTGGCCGTCTGCAAGTTCACCTTCGAGGTGTCAGACACCAAACAGCTTGGCGCGCTGATGACGCAGCTACGCAACATTGAAGGAGTGTTTGACGTGTACCGCCTCACCTCTGGGGGGTAGGTGACGTAAGGTGCGTGGAGTGGTGGTGCCCGGGCGTCGTCACGCACAAACAGCAAAAACCGGCTGCATCCATCAAGGACAGCAGCCGGTGGGCGTCAACGCCTATAAAATTTAGCGGTTGCGGTTCAACGATCAAGGTTGTTGCCGATGGTGTACAGGGCACCGAGCAGAGAACCGACAGTGGTCAGGACCGTCAGGATGTCCTTGAGGTTATCGATGGTGTCCTTACGGCTGTCCTTCTTTTTCTTCTCCAAAGCTTCTTTCTTGGACTGGTAATCCTTGTCATTCGGATCCAGGTCCTTGATCTCCTTGTCGATCTCACGGGAGCTGGACAGGCCGGAGGTCTCAGAGGAACCGGAGAAAAGCTCGGAGGATCCAACTACTGCATTGGAAGAGCCTTGAGCTTTGCTGGAAGAGGGGGCAGCGCTCTGGCTGGTGCTAGCAGGAGGATTAGCAGGTTTTTTGTCAGCCATTGCCGGAGCAGTCATAGTCCCGGCGGTGACTGCTGCTGCGGTGATAGCAGCGATAGCGGCTTTACGGGAGATCAGCTTCATGGAGTGCCGTTCCTTTTCAGAGAGAGTAAGGAAAATTTGTAATTCCGTTTATAGCGTAACGGCAAAATCAGAAAATGCAACCTGGTTGAGGGGTCAAAAAATCAGGTTCCACCACAAAAATATAGCAAAAACGTTCCTGAACAGCAACGTTGCATAAACCTGCTTCATAGACTCTATCTTAAAATTTTTTAATATTGCTGACAGAACCCCCATCTGTGTGCGGGGTTTTCGCCACCGATGAGGGTTCTGAAGCGGGGGAGTCTGTGAGGAATTTAAGAGACGGTAGCGCTCTCGATCTTGACTTCCTCGGCGGGGGCACCATCGCCGGCACCATCTTTGATGCCTTTACCTGCGATGCTGTCCAAGGTGGCCAGCCCGGCTTCGTTGATCTGTCCAAAATAGGTGTATTGAGGAGCCAGCGGGGAGTCACCGTAGTTCAGGAAGAACTGCGAGCCGTTAGTGTCCGGGCCGGAGTTAGCCATAGCGATGGTGCCGCGCTTGTAGTTGACGGGCTTGGTGGCGTTGCCACCGGCCTCATCAGTGGGGTACTCGTTAGGGAACTTGAACCCAGGTCCGCCGGAACCGGAGCCACTGGGGTCACCACACTGCAGCACGTGGATGCCTTCGCTGGTCATGCGGTGGCAGATCGTGTCGTTGTAGAAATTGTTGGCGGCCAGGTGTTGAACCGCATTGACCGTGCAGGGAGACACGGCACGATCTAGAGTCATGCCAATGGGGCCCGCATTGGTATTGAGCGTGACGGTAACTGTGCCGGTGGCGGGAATGTTCTCTGCAGGTGGCACGGACACCTCCCGCGCTGCTTGACCTTCGGGAGTGTAGGTGCAGTTGACGGTCTCGGGCAGCGGGTTGGTTCGCGCCGTCGCTAAGGGCTGAGTGTTGGCAGCCGGGTCCGGGGTGGCGCTGGTGCTGTTCTGTGCCTGCTGGTCGGTGTTTTTGTCGTCCCCGTTTTGGTTGGCAGCCCACCAGATGCCACCAACGATGGCGACGATGACGAGGACAGAGGCGGCGGCTACGCCGAGCGGCTTGGACTTTTCGGCGCGGTCACGGACACGTAGCTCACGGTCCAAGTCGCGAAGTGCCTCTTCGCGGCGTTCTTTGTTCCTAGTCGATGTATTCTTAGCCACTGTTTTCTTCCTAGACGGGGACGGAAAGCATGAAAAGCATCAGGATGCTTCTTCTATACGGTGTCCCATCTAGCGGTTGCGGGATTTAAGGCACTAACCGATTAGGCTTTGTTGGTATGGAGATACATGGTTTTGCTGCCGGCCCGTTCAAGACAAACTGCTACGTGTGGGTCGGTGACGGACCGGAAGGGGAGCGGCATTGCGTGGTCATCGATCCAGGTATGCACGCTCATGACAAACTTGTGCAGCTCGTGGCCGATCAGGGGCTGACCGTGGACAAGATTGTGCTGACACATGGGCATGTGGACCATACTCGCGACGCAGCGCAGCTGGCCAAACGATGGGGCATTGACATCTATATTCATGCCCTGGATGCACCCATGCTGGAGGATCCGTCGATTGCTGTGTCGTCTCAAACATCGCTGCTTTTCGACGTCGTGAACATGATGCCCTACCCGAACTCACTGCCACTAGAAGAAGGACAGATCCTTGACTTCGCGGGTCATGAGTTTCGGGTGGTACACGCGCCGGGGCATTCACCAGGGTCGGTGCTCCTAGTGGGAGACGACGTGGTGTTCAGCGGTGATGTGCTGTTCCAAGGTTCTATTGGTCGGACGGATCTCCCGCATTCCAGTCCAGAGGATATGGAGGCCACACTCAAGGGGCCAGTCTTGTCTTTGGCGGACCATCTGCATGTGCTTCCCGGCCATGGTCCGGCCACAACAATGCGTGCTGAGAGGATGAATAACCCGTTCCTGCGGCAGCTATACTGAGTAGCCGTGAGTAATTCCAAGAAGATTCAACGCTTTTCCGCACCCAAAGGCGTGCCGGACTATGTGCCACCTGCGTCCACCGAGTTCCTGCGTGTACGGAATGGATTCCTACATCAGGCTCACGTGGCCGGGTACGAGTACATTGAGCTGCCAATCTTCGAGGAAACTGCGCTGTTCGCCCGCGGGGTCGGCGAGTCGACCGATGTGGTGAGCAAAGAAATGTACACGTTCCAGGATCGCGGTGAACGGTCCGTGACACTCCGGCCTGAAGGCACCGCCGGTGTGATGCGCGCAGTGATTGAGCATGGCCTGGATCGTGGTCAGCTTCCCACGAAGCTAATGTACGCAGGCCCATGCTTCCGCTACGAACGACCACAGGCGGGCCGCTACCGTCAGCTGCAACAGATGGGTGTGGAGTCCATCGGCGTGGATGATCCTGCCCTGGATGCCGAGGTAGTAGCACTTGCGGACCGCTGCTACAAGTCAGTGGGCTTGACCGGGTACCGTCTGGAAATTACCAGCCTGGGCGACAGCACCTGCAGACCCGCCTACCGACAGAAGCTTCAGGAGTTTCTGTTTGCCCTGCCGCTGGACGAGGAAACCCGACGCCGCGCGGAAATCAACCCACTGCGTGTGTTGGACGATAAGCGCCCTGAGGTGCAGGACATGACCGCCGACGCGCCGCTGATGCTGGATCACCTTTCACCGGAAACCTGGGAGCACTTCGAGACCGTCACGGGTCTACTCGACGACATGGGCGTGGCTTACGTGATCAACCCCCGCATGGTGCGTGGCCTGGACTATTACACCAAGACTTGTTTCGAGTTTGTGCACGATGGGCTGGGTGCGCAGTCCGGTATCGGCGGCGGTGGACGTTACGACGGCCTGATGGCTCAGCTCGGCGGCCAAGAACTCTCTGGCATCGGCTTCGGGTTGGGCATTGACCGCACACTCTTGGCTCTCCAAGCTGAGCAGGCCGAGACTGGCGACACTCGGCGCGTTGATGTGTTTGGAGCGCCCATGGGTTCGGCTGCGAAACGCGCCATGGCCGTTTTGATCAACCAACTGCGCAGCAACGGTGTAAGCAGTGACATGTCCTATGGTGACCGTGGACTCAAAGGTGCCATGAAAGGTGCCGACCGTGCCCACGCGCGTTTTGCACTGATCCTGGGTGACCGTGAATTAGAAAACGGCACTATCGCAGTGAAAGATCTTGCTGCGCAGATACAGACTGATATGGATCTTGCCGCTGTGGTGCCGTATCTTGTGGACGAGTTGGGCTAGCTGCTCAAACCACCGTTTATGGGGCGGCATTCCAATCGGCAAGCGGGCCATAATGCAAACCCGAAAGGTACAGACTAACCAGTCGGTGCACAATATCTGGATCAATTGCTGAGACCCCAGGGGCCGGGGCACGCGCAACTGTAATGAGGCCGATGATGAAGGTCTCATGGCGAATGCCTTCCACCACAAGTCCGTGCTCTTGGGCCTTCGCCATGATCTGGCTGCCGTGGCCAGATGCCACCGCGCGGATGCGCGTGATTTCTGCCGGAATGTCCTGAAAATCATCCGGTGCCAGCGCGGACACCAGCGGTGCGATTCCCAAATCCACCAGGGTTTTCACATAACGGAACCACTCGGCCTCGGGGTCGGAATCGAATCGTTCCAACACCGATTGCTGTAGCTCAATCACTTTGTCGAACATGTAGGCAGCGCAGGCGTGAATCAGAGCGGTACGATCAGGAAAATTGCGGTAGAGGGTAGCAATGCCCACGCCAGCTTTGTCTGCGATGGTCTCTAGTGGAACAATGTCAGTGCTGGTGCGGAAGATCTCACACGCGGCCTCAATGATACGAATGCGGCGGGCGAGGGCATCTGAACGCACGAGACTGATCAACTCCTGAACAGGTGGGGCGGGTTTTCACCATCATAACTAATAGTTGCCTCTCCGTTTTGATGAGGCACTACACAAGGAACTGGATGTGGATAAACGCACTCTCCACGATGTCCTCGGACACGCCGATGAGCTTATTGCGCTGCGGGAACACGTACACTCCCTCCTGAGCACACTAGATGCGCACGCTGTCGTGGAGGGCGTGGGTGTGCAGGGCGTCGATAAGCGGTTTTTTTCCAGCGTCACGGGTGCGGTGGCCGCAGCACATTAATGCTCACGCTGAACTAAGTAGTCGGCCCGGCGCGTATGACACGTTGCGGTGGTTTATGGATGACACAGCTGCCGTTCCACAACTGCGGGCCAGCGCCGCCGATGCCACCGCCAGTTTTTTGCGGCGTTTGTTCGGTGGGGTAGATGTGAACCGTGCGATAGCGGATGCCAATGCTCTTGCGCAGCGAGTCAGTGACCCCGTGCGGTATGCGGATGTTCGCATGCTTCTTGGTATTGCCTCCACAGCCGATGCGCAGCCCACCGACCCGCTGTCTGGGCCTGGGCCACGGGCCATTGGTCAGGCCTTGAACATGCCAGGTGCGCAGGTGGAATCCTACGACGGATATGCGATCTTCCAGGTGCAATCGCAGGTTCGTGCGTTGCTCGATGACCCTAACTCTGAACCTAACCTACGCCGTACAGCCGACACTCATGTTCGTGCGTTGAACGAGGGGCGTGCCCACGAGCTCATGGCGCAGATGCCCGTAGATTCATTGAAAACGGTGACAAAGATCGCCTGCGATTTGGCAACCTACACAGCATTGGTGTGACCACCGTTGCGGACGTGCTACGTGCCTCCGCAGCCGCGCTAACCGCAGCAAATGGGGTAGGGGAACAAACGGCAATACGCATGAAAGCCGCAGCGCAGACCTTGCTGAATGAGGCCACGAGCACCTCCACACCACTGATCGGCGACGCACCGACACCCCCGGCCGTGGCGTTGGTGCGAATATTAGCGCGTTACGAACAATGCGCCGGCGTTCTGGGTGAAGTGGAACGTGATCGGCGCGACCGCTTAGTGGAGCTGTGCGCGCAGCTTCCGCCTTCCTTTGCCACCGAACCATGGATTGTGGTGTACACCGACCCCACCGCCTATGCGCAAGCACACAACGACATGGCCTGGATGATCGCCAACCCTAGCTTGTTCCAGCCGCGCTATCCGGTGGATCCTGGCGATGATGTGTGGCAGGACTATTTGCAGCGTCCCGCCCATTACCAGAGCTTATTGGGGTCACTGCTGCGAATTGAGGCCGAGGGGATAGATGAGCGTCACGACGCCGCGACTCTCCAGCGCATCCGTTCGTTGGAGCTGGATACAACCCACGTCAAAAATCTTTTCCTCCGCGGCTATCAGTCCTATGGCGCGCGCTTTGCCGTAGTGCAGCAAAAAACCATCTTGGGCGATGAGATGGGTTTGGGCAAAACCATTCAAGCCATCGCCTTTGCCGCGCATCTGTACGCCAACGGCTTGCGACGCATTGTCGTGGTGTGCCCGGCATCGGTAATGGTCAACTGGAAACGCGAACTGAACGCCTTCTGCACTATGGAAGTTTTCGTCGCACACGGCCCTAGTAAAGAGTTCTACCGTCACTCCTGGGCATCAGCTGATTCAGGTGGAGTACTGCTATGCACGTTCGATGGTGCACGAGTGCTGGACCTTTCCGCCTCTGACGTGGTCATTGTGGACGAAGCACATGCAGTGAAAAACCCGCGATCCAAACGCGCCCAAGCAGTAGCGTCAGTGATCGCACAATGCGAGTATGCGTTGCTGCTCACCGGTACCCCAATGGAAAATCGCGTGTCCGAGTTCGCCACCTTGGTGGGGTACGTCCAGCCAGAACTAATCACACGCGGCATGGAATCCATGAACGCTGAACACTTTCCGACGCCGCGTCGCCCCCAGCCTATCTGCGTCGGAATCAAGAGGACGTCCTTGACGAACTCCCGGCGCGCATCAACAACGACGACTGGATCACCCTCACTCCCGCCGACCAGCGCATGTATACTGCGGCCGTGGAACAAGGCTCCTTCATGGACATTCGCCGTGCTGCCTTTCTCGCGCCGGGTGAGCCAGCCAAAATCACCCGCATCAAGGAGATACTTGACGACGCCCGCGACAACAACCATCGCGCCATCATCTTCTCCTACTTTCGCACAGTACTTGATGCTATCGCCGGTGCACTCGACCCCTGAGTTGGTCGCAGGGGTCATTACGGGGGCGACTCCTCCAAACAAGCGGCAAGACTACGTTGATGCCCTGGGTAAGGCACCGGCTGGCAGTACGCTACTCGCCCAGATAACTGCTGGTGGGGTGGGGCTGAACATTCAAAGCGCCAGCGTGGTGATCATTGCCGAACCGCAGCTGAAACCCACCATTGAAGACCAAGCGATCGCCCGGGCGCACCGCATGGGACAAACCACCGCAGTCAACGTTCACCGCTTGATCGGCGACGATACGGTGGACGAACGCCTCTTGGAACTTCTCGCTGGAAAACGGCAGTTGTTTGAGCACTACGCTCGTCCTTCTGAATCTGCGGGTGTTGCCGATGCTGTGGATGTGAGCGAACAGCAACTTGCGGCAGCGGTGATCAAGGCTGAGCGCCAACGATTGGGCATTGATAATGAATGAACGTGATGGGAATGGAGATGTGGCCACGCTCGTCGCCAACCTGCGCGGCATGTCTTTCCAATACAAACTCCATGTGGGTGAGCTGCCCGACGAATCTGAGATGGTACTGCTTTCCGACCTCGCTGATGCCGGTAAAGCACGAGAAGTTGCTCAGGTTTTCCATGCACATTACGGGACTCCACGGCTGCGCTTTGCCGGGTTCTTTAAGCTTTCAACGCTGTGCCCACCGCCTTGTTGGCATTGTTGTTGGCACATGGCTGCTCACGGGTAACGTTCCAGTACTTGCGCCAGATGAGACAGCGCTACGGATAACTCATGGCGGCGCGACCGAGCTGCACGTGGCCTCGTGGGACACGGTTCATGGCAGCGCCGCTAAGTGTATGCATCACGTATCCACGCTTATGGAACCGCTGGTGGATGCCTTCCGTGTCGGAACCGGAGTGGGGCGTGCCAACCTTCATGGCAACGTAGCCGCAACGGTTGGTGGGGTTGTGCGGAATGCGCGGCATCGTCACGAGCATTGTGGTCTTCATGGGGCAGTGGGAGAAGACCTGTTAGAGCACGCAATTGGTGACGGGCGACCGCTCAGCACCTACGGATGGTTTGAGGACGCACAGTTTTTCCGGGCGTCGTGCTGCCATTGGCACACCACGGGCAACGACAATTGCGATTGGTGCACACGCCGAAGCGTGGAGGAGCGAAGAGCAAGGTTCGCTCAGAACGGTTGACAGCGAGTTACCCCTGGTAAGCGCCGCGTTCCAACGTGTCGCAGGCGCTCATAGTGCCCGCACGGTATCCCGCCAGGAAGGCTTGCTGGCGCTGATCAGACGAGCCGTGAGTCCAGGTATCGGGGCGGACACCGCCGCCGGAACGCTGTTGGATGTTGTCGTCGCCAACCGCGCGGGCAGTATCCACGGCATCCTGCACCTGCTGGTCGGTAATCGGCTCCAGGTCAGCATCAGGGCCTTTTTGTGCGTGGTGCGCCCAGATGCCGGCATAACAGTCGGCCTGCAACTCAATTTTCACGGCGTTGGAATCCTCGCCCGGGTCGTTGTAGTTGCTCAGGCCCAGCGTGCTTTCCAATTGCTGAATGTGGTGGCCGAATTCGTGCGCGACAATATATTCCTGGGCCAATGGGGCATTCGCACCACCCAGTGAGGTGAGCTGCTCAAAAAACGATACGTCAAAATACGCGGTTTTGTCGCTGGGACAGTAGAAGGGCCCAGTGCTGGAGGACGCGCGCCCGCACCCCGTGTTCGTGGAGTTGGTGAACATAGTAAGCCCAGGCTTTGTGTAGGCAATCCCCGCTTGTTGGGGCAGAATGGATGACCACACGCGGTCCAAGGACTGTCCGGTCAACTCCACGCGGCAATCAACGTATTTGTTGGCGTCGTCACCCGTTTCGCAGGGATGTTGCGAACCTTGAGGGAGCGCAGGCTGGCTTTGTTGCTGCTCATTACCAATGATCTGGCCGATGTCGGAGGGGTTTCCGCCCAGCAGGAGGAAAAGCCCGACCAACACAAGAGTGCCTATGCCGCCGCCAACGGCGATGGTCCCGCCGCCACCGCCCCCGGTGCGTTGGGCACGGTCGGAGGTTTTGCGTAGATCACCACGAAACGTCATAGTGCTGATCTTGCCATACTTACCAAAGGGGGCAAATGCTTACACTCTGCAGTAAGGCAGGTAGAATCGCCCGGCAGAGACTTTTTACAATTCCGATGGGAAGGAACCAATTCACGTGCTGCGCACACATCTCGCGGGTGATCTGCGTAAAGAAACAGCAGGTCAGACAGTCACCTTAACTGGCTGGGTTTCTCGCCGACGCGACCACGGCGGCGTTATTTATCGACCTGCGCGACCGTTCCGGTATCGCCCAGGTTGTGTTCCGCAACAGCGATGTCGCTGAGCGTGCGCACCATCTCCGCAGCGAATTCTGTGTTCGTGTCACCGGCGTGGTGGAACAACGCCCCGAAGGTTCCGAAAACCCCAACCTTGCCTCCGGCGAGGTAGAGCTCAACGTCACCGAATTGGACATCCTCAACGAATCTGCCGCCCTACCATTCCAGGTAGACGATGCCGCGTCTAGCTCCGGTGAAGTCGGTGAGGAAACGCGTTTGAAGTACCGCTACTTGGATCTTCGTCGCCCCACCCAGGGTGAGGCTTTGCGCCTGCGGTCTGCCGCCAACCGTGCTGCCCGAGCCGTGCTGGATTCCCATGACTTTGTGGAAATTGAAACCCCCACTCTCACCCGCTCCACCCCGGAGGGCGCCCGCGACTTCCTGGTTCCGGCGCGCCTGAAGCCTGGCACGTTCTACGCGCTGCCGCAATCTCCGCAGCTGTTTAAGCAGTTGCTCATGGTTGCAGGCATGGAACGCTACTACCAGATTGCACGCTGCTACCGTGATGAGGATTTCCGCGCCGACCGCCAGCCGGAATTCACCCAGTTGGACGTTGAAATGAGCTTTGTGGACCAGGACGAGGTGATCGCCCTGGCTGAGGAAATTTTGGTGGCGTTGTGGAAGCTCATTGGATATGAGATTTCCACCCCGATTCCACGCATGACCTACGCCGACGCCATGCGCCTCTATGGTTCCGACAAGCCCGACCTGCGTTTTGACATCCAGATAGTGGAATGTACAGACTTTTTTGCCAACACGTCCTTCCGCGTGTTTCAGAACGACTACGTGGGGGCCGTGGTCATGGACGGTGGTGCCTCCCAGCCGCGTCGTCAGCTTGATGGCTGGCAAGACTGGGCTAAGCAACGCGGCGCAAAAGGTCTGGCCTACATCCTTGTCGGTGAAGACGGTGAACTGTCCGGCCCGGTGGCTAAGAACATTACTGAGGAAGAACGCGCTGGCATCGCCGCTCACGTGGGTGCGAAACCTGGTGACTGCATTTTCTTCGCCGCAGGTGACGCGAAATCATCCCGCGCATTGTTGGGTGCTGCCCGCGATGAGATCGCGCAGCGCCTTGGCCTGATCAAAGAAGGGGAGTGGGCATTCACCTGGATTGTCGATGCACCCCTGTTTGAACCTGCCGCCGACGCAAAGGCATCCGGTGATGTGGCACTGGGGCATTCCGCTTGGACCGCGGTGCACCACGCCTTCACCTCCCCGAAACCGGAAAGCCTGGATACTTTTGACACCAACCCCGGTGACGCTCTGGCCTATGCGTATGACATCGTGTGCAACGGCAACGAAATCGGCGGTGGCTCCATTCGTATTCACCGCCGTGACGTGCAGGAACGCGTATTCGCCGTCATGGGTATCACGGATGAGGAAGCCCAAGAGAAGTTCGGATTCCTCCTTGATGCCTTCGCCTTCGGCGCCCCGCCACACGGCGGCATCGCCTTCGGCTGGGACCGCATTGTCTCCCTGCTAGGTGGCTTTGAGTCCATCCGTGACGTGATTGCCTTCCCCAAGTCAGGCGGTGGTGTTGATCCGTTGACGGATGCCCCCGCCCCGATCACTGCGGCACAGCGCAAAGAGGCGGGGATAGACGCGAAGCCAAAGCCAAAGGCCGAGAAAAGCTAAACACAACACGGACACCATGAGGTGGTGAAAGGCATGGCGGCCCACAGGAGTGCACGGACTTCGGGGCCGCCACTCACTGTGCTTGGTCTCTGAGCAGTCACTCACCCTCGCGGTCCTGCGTGTATCGCTGTTGCGACATACACCACAAGCTTTTCATGCATATTTTTGATACAAAATAACGCTGCTGTCGTATTGTCACTACAGTGGCTGGTAGTGGTGCGTTCACCTGAACTGGTATGTACCGCGTTTATTTTTGACAAGGAGACGGGTTGATGATGCGTGGCACCGATGAGATCGTGGCTGTCGCCGAGGAACTGCTATCCAAACGATTCGGCGGAACCCAGTCACTCACGGACATCGAAAAACTCGGTGGATCCGGCACCGCCATTGTGCTCCGCGCCCGCGTCGCCCCCCTCACCATTCCTTCAACAACGCTCCGTGGTGTTGAAATACACTCCCGCCACCAACGACAGTATGGACGACGCCGCCCTGATCAGGGAAGTAGTGTCCTATCAATTCACCACATCTTTGCCCAAAGACGTCCGCCCGGGGCCCGTCCTTTTGGCCTATGACATTGACAGCAGACTGCTTGTTATCTCCGACTCCGGGGAAGGCGAGACGTTTGCCGACCTGCTCAACTACTCAGGGCCTGAACAGCGCCTGCAACTCCTGCGTAACCTTGGGCAGTCCATCGGACGCATGCATGCAGGCACGGCCGACCGAGAACAGCATTTTGACATTCTGCTTACCCGCATGCTCAGCCGATACCCAGACACCGCTGAACTGCACGAAATGCGTGACGCCTCCCTGCTGGTCTCTATTGACAATGGCATCGAGCTACTGAGCAACGCTGACGTGCAGGTGCCACATGTTGTTCGGGACTTCGCCACTGACGCGCAGCGTCGATTAGCGTCCGGCCAACACCGAGCCTTCACACCCTTCGACCTGTCACCCGACAACATCATCTATGCCGAACGCACGCAGTTCCTCGACTACGAATGGGCCGGATTCCGGGACTCTACCTTCGATGTCGCTTGCGTTGTCGCGGGATTCCCACAATTCCTGTTCCCGCACACCATTACGGATGTAGAGGCAGACGCCTTCATCGAATCCTGGGTGCGGGAAGTCAACGGAATCTGGCCCAACGTCAACAACCGTGTTCGCCTCCAAGCGCGCATCGTCACCGCACTCATCGGCTGGGCATTGGCAAGCATCTCCTACCTCTACTTCGGATCCATGAACCAGCTGGTCTCCGAGCTGGGAAACCGCCCAGACTCCGACTCCGACATACCCGACGCAGCCACCGAAGCCCTGGCAACTGCCAACATAGACCCCTTCGACGACATGCTCTCCAACCCAAGCCTCGGTTCCATCGTCGGTGAAGGAAGCATCGCACGCCAAGACCTCCTGGAAACTTTCGAAGCGCTCACTCGTTACGCTTCACGTGGCGACGATCCCCGCTTCCCCGAAGTGGCGGCATTCGCCAACTCAGTGGTAGAACGCCTACAAGCAATGGAGCAGTAATAAACCAGGGAAAACAAACCAGGAAAAACAAATCAAGGAGGCGGTGCCAGGCCATGAACAACACGTCATCCCAAGACTCGCTGTTCCCCAGCACCCACACCAAACCTCCCCAACCCACCAGCGACTATTTCCACCCCGGTGATCACGCGCCGCTGGCGGCCCGCATGCGGCCCCGCGGCCTCGACGACGTGGTGGGACAAGAACACCTCCTCGGCGAAGGCCGACCACTACGACGGCTCGTGGAAGGCTCCGGCGAAGCATCCGTCATCCTCTACGGGCCACCCGGCACCGGAAAAACCACCATCGCCTCACTTCTAAGCTCCGCCACAGGACATCGCTTCGTGGGACTGTCTGCGCTCAACTCCGGCGTCAAAGAAGTCCGCACCGTTATCGACCAAGCCCGGCGCGACCTCATCCACGGAATCCGCACCGTCCTCTTCATCGACGAAGTCCACCGCTTTTCCAAAACCCAGCAAGACGCACTACTTTCTGCCGTAGAAAATCGCACCGTCCTGCTCGTTGCGGCCACGACCGAAAACCCTTCCTTCTCCGTCGTGTCGCCGCTGCTGTCCCGCTCTCTGCTCCTGCAACTCCACTCGCTTGACGACGCCGCGATTCGCACCGTGCTCACCCGCGCCCTCACCGATCCACGTGGCTTAGACAACCGCATCACCGTCACTGATGAGGCCCTTGACCAACTCGTTCTCCTTGCAGGCGGGGATGCGCGCCGGGCGCTGACATACCTGGAGGCCGCAGCCGAGGCGGTCGTCGATAGTGGTGAGCTGGATGTTGCCACCATCAGGGATAATGTCAACCGTGCTGTGGTTCGCTACGACCGGGATGGTGACCAGCATTACGACATCACTAGTGCTTTTATTAAGTCCATTCGCGGTTCCGACGTGGATGCGGCCCTGCATTACCTGGCGCGCATGATTGTGGCCGGTGAAGACCCTCGTTTTATCGCCCGTCGTCTTGTCATTCACGCCAGCGAAGACATTGGAATGGCGGACCCTACGGCGTTGCAGACAGCCACTGCGGCCGCGCAGGCTGTGCAGCTTATCGGTATGCCTGAAGCTCGTTTGAATCTGGCGCAAGCCACCATCCACCTTTGCGACGGCGCCAAAATCCAACTCCGTATGTAAGGCTATCGACGCTGCGATGGCCGATGTTGCCGCAGGTAAAGGCGGCGCGGTACCTGCGCACCTACGGGATGGGCACTATTCCGGTGCCAAGGAGCTGGGTCACGCGGTGGGCTATAAGTATCCCCATGATGATCCGAGGGGAGTGGTGGAGCAGCGCTACATTCCCGAGGATCTTGATGATGCCGTGTATTACGAACCCACCGAGCATGGGGCGGAAAAACGTCAGTTCGAGTTTCTTGGTCGCCTACGCCGTATTATTCGAGGTCACAACTAGAATGCCGAGCGTGGTAAAGTAATCCGCTGTTAGAAAAACGTCAACTCATAGCGAGGAATTCTGCCGTGCAGACACATGAGATCAGAGACCGCTTTATTCAGCACTTTGTCAACGAGGGACACACTGAGGTTCCCAGCGCGTCGCTGATCCTGGATGATCCTAACCTCCTGTTTGTCAATGCTGGCATGGTGCCCTTTAAACCGTATTTTCTGGGTCAGCAAAACCCGCCATTTCCGAATGGTACGGCCACGTCGATTCAGAAATGTGTGCGTACCCTGGACATTGAAGAAGTGGGCATCACTACCCGCCACAACACGTTTTTCCAGATGGCGGGCAATTTCTCCTTTGGGCAGTATTTCAAAGAAGGAGCAATTAAAAACGCCTGGTCGCTGTTGACCTCATCAGTTGAGGATGGTGGCTACGGGTTGGATCCTGAACGTCTATGGGTCACCGTCTACCTTGAAGACGACGAAGCTGCCGACATTTGGGAAAAGAAATCGGACTGCCCGCTGAGCGAATCCAGCGTTTAGGCATGGCCGATAACTACTGGTCCATGGGCATTCCTGGTCCCTGTGGTCCGTCCTCGGAGATTTACTACGACCGTGGCCCGGAGTACGGAAAGGAAGGCGGCCCCGTCGTCGACGATTCCCGGTACATGGAGATCTGGAACCTCGTGTTCATGGAGAAGGAACGCGGCGAGGGTACTGGTAAAGACAACTTTGAGATCGTCGGTGACCTGCCAAAGAAGAACATTGATACCGGGCTTGGTGTGGAACGCGTGGCCTGCCTTCTCCAAGACGTGGACAACGTTTACGAAACAGACCTGCTGCGCCCAGTAATTGACGCTGCTGAACAACTCAGCGGCGCGACCTATGGGAAAAAGCACGAGGACGACGTGCGGTTCCGCGTTATCGCCGACCATTCCCGCACCGGAATGATGCTCATTCTTGATGGTGTTACCCCTGGTAACGAGGGGCGTGGCTATATTCTGCGCCGCCTGCTGCGACGTATCATTCGCTCTGCACGCCTGCTTGGCGCGCAGGGAGAGACGATGAGTGTGTTCATGGACACCATCATGGATACGATGACACCGTCTTATCCGGAGATTGCTGATAACCGCGAGCGCATCCTCAAAACTGCTGTGAATGAGGAAAAGGCGTTCCTTCGCACCCTCGAATCCGGTACCAGCCTGTTTGAAGAGGCCGCAGCCTCAGTCAAAGCCAGCGGTTCCACCACGTTGGCTGGCGCGCAGGCGTTCACGCTGCACGACACCTATGGTTTCCCCATTGACCTCACCTTGGAAATGGCTGCTGAGGCTGGGCTTGATGTGGACCAGGAAGGCTTAACGCGTTGATGGCTGAGCAACGCGCCCGGGCCAAGGCGGACAACAAAGCCAAGAAGCACGGTCATGTGGATTTGTCCATCTACCGTGAGTTTGTTGACGAACACCCCACCACATTCACCGGCTTTGACGAGCTGGAGAGTGATGCCAAGGTTTTAGGGCTTGTGGTGGACGGTGAACTGCGGACTGAAGCCCACGAAGGCGAGTCCGTTGAGGTTATCGTGGACATCACGCCCATGTACGCTGAATCGGGTGGGCAGCTGGGCGACCGCGGTGTAATCACTGCCGGGAATTCGGTGCTGCGTGTGGGCGATGTGCAAAAGATCGGCAAGAAGCTGTGGGTTCACAAGGCCGTAGTGGAGCATGGTGGAGTGTCCGTGGGGGATCAGGTACACGCGAGCGTCGATAAGCAATGGCGACATGCGGCACGGCAAGCGCACTCAGCAACGCACCTGATCCATGCTGCGCTGCGGCAGGTGCTGGGGCCGACGGCAGTGCAGGCGGGGTCAATGAATAAGCCGGGCTACTTGCGGTTTGACTTCAATTACACTGACCCGTTGACGCCGGATCAGCTGCGGGAGATTGAGACGATCACCAATCAGGCGGTGGATTCCGACTGGGACGTAAACACCATCGAAACCACCTAGACGAGGCAAAAGCCATGGGTGCGATGGCGCTGTTCGGTGAAAACTACGGTGACAACGTGCGTGTTGTGGAGATCGGTGGACCGTTCTCCATGGAACTGTGCGGCGGCACCCACGTGAAACACTCCTCGCAAATTGGGCCTGTGGCGGTACTGGGCGAATCTTCCGTTGGTTCTGGAACGCGCCGCATCGAAGCTTATTCGGGGCTCGATTCCTTCCAGTACCTGTCCCGTGAACGCGCCCTCGCTGCGGGGCTTGCTAGTTCGCTGAAAGCCCCCACTGAGGAGCTTCCCGACCGCATTGCACAGCTGACCGACAAGCTTAAGCAGGCGGAAAAAGAAATCGCCGAACTCAACCGCCGTCAACTTGCGGCGCTCAGCGGGGAATTCTTTGCCGCAGCGTACGATGTCAATGGCTTCAAAGTGATCACGATGACGCTACCCGGCCAGGTTAGCGGCAGTGAACTGCGCACCGTCGGTACAGACCTAAAGAACCGTTTGAGTGATCAGGCCGGTGTGGTGGTGCTGGTGGCCAATGACGGTAACAAGGTACCGTTCCTGGCCGCAGCGACGCCGAAAGCTATTGAGCGTGGCGTGAAAGCTGGGCAGCTTGTGGGCCTTGTTGGCCAGTACTGTGAAGGACGCGGCGGCGGCAAACCCGACATGGCTCAAGGTTCCGGCACCAATATTGACGGTGCTTCTGAGGCTTTGCCGCTGTGGCAGATGAGCTGAAGAAGCTGTAGTCAATCTGCTCACCATAACCCTGATGCAGGGGCGTGCGGTATATGACATCCGACACGCCCCTTGCGTATTCCCACACCTGGAGTAGATAACGGTTAGGTTAAGGGAGACGGTGTATGCGGCTACAACGACGAACTACGACTATAAGGGGCAGTTTTATTGCTACGTTCGGGCTTCGTCAGCGTGATGCCATAATGATGTCGTGACAACAACTGTGGGCGCATAAAATTTGCGTGACACACCAACAGCAAAGGAATCGAAACCACATGCAGCCAACCCCAGACAAGCCAGGCAGGGACGATCCGGGACAGGGGCGAAGGCTGGCACTGGACGTTGGTACTGTGCGTATCGGAGTGGCAGTCTCTGACCGGGGCTGCATCCTGGCAACGCCGGTGGAAACCATATCCAGGGAAACCATGTTCGATGACGACGATAAAGCCGATATTGACCGCATACTGCGCTTGATCAATGAGTACGACGTGGTAGAAGTGGTTATTGGCCTACCTCGCACGCTGAAAGGAAAAGGCTCTTCCAGTGTCAAACACGCCACAGATATTGCTTCTAGGGTTAGCCGCAGGTTAGCTGGTGAAGAAAAATTAATCCCCGTGCGCATGGCAGATGAACGGCTCACCACCGTCACCGCTACGCAGGCATTACGTGCCAGCGGGGTAAAAGCGAAAGCAGGACGCACCATTATCGATCAAGCCGCTGCGGTGGAAATACTGCAAAGTTGGCTTGATGAACGGAATAATTACTTACAAGCATGCGACTCAGCTAACGAAGTAGGTGACTACTGATGCCTTCCAACTCCAATCGACGTCGGTCCCGTACCCGTAGAACACGCCGCATGGAACCTGTGTACGTCAAACGCCGCCAACGCGGACTTGCAGTACTTATTGCTTCACTACTTCTGATTATTTTTACCATCATTTACGTGGCTAGTCAGCGTGTATTCCCCACCGGAAACTCCACCGACTACGAGGGAAATGGCAATGGCGTTGTGCAAATGGTGGAAATCAAAGAAGGCTCTACAGTCTCTGAACTCGGACCGGAATTGGTCAACCGTGGAATCGTGAAATCCAACAGCGCCTTTCAAACCGCTGCAAACAGCAGTACCAAAGCCTCCGCGATTGAGCCCGGGTTCTATCGGCTTCAGGGGGAAATGAGCGCAGCCGCCGCTATCGCGGCACTGGTCAACCCAGCAAATAAGGTTGAGGCCCTCGACATTGTTGGTGGTGCCACGCTCATGGATATCAATGTGGTGGGTGGGCAAACCCGCTACGGCATCTACTCCCAAATCTCCAAAGTCACCTGTTACGAAGGCAGCCGCAACTGTATCAACGCCCAAGACCTGCAAAACATCGCCGCAACCACCGACCCTGCGGAACTGGGGGTGCCCGATTGGGCTCTCGACGCTGTGCGCGCCCACAACGGTGACCCACGACGTCTCGAAGGGCTCATTGTTCCCGGACAGTACATGGTGAACCCAGACCATGATGCCCGCGCGGTGCTCACCGACCTGATCACGAACTCCAAGACCGCCTACAACAATACGGGCATTGTCGAACGTGCCCAAGCGTGGGGCTGAGTCCTTACCAGTTGATCACCGCAGCCTCTCTTGTGGAACGCGAAGCACCTGCAGGTGAATTCGATAAGGTGGCGCGCGTGATTCTGAACCGCTTGAAGGCACCCATGAAGCTGGAGTTCGACTCCACCGTCAACTACGGGCTTACCTCCCAGGAAGTGGCCACCACCGACGAGGATCGCAAGCGGGTTACGCCCTGGAACACCTACGCGAAGGAAGGACTGCCTGATACCCCGATTGCATCGCCGTCTATCCAAGCCATTGAGGCCGTGGAAAACCCTGCACAAGGCAACTGGCTGTTCTTTGTGACCATCGACAAAAAGGGTACAACCGTATTCAACGACACCTACGAAGCCCACCTGCGCGACACCCAACAAGCCATCAGCAACGGCGTGCTGGATAGTAACCGCTAATGCTCCAGGGCAAGGCAGGGTAGGTGAGATGAACAGAGCAATCACGCACCGCGCGGCAGTGCTGGGAAGCCCGATTGGGCATTCCCGCTCGCCGCTGCTGCATAACACCGGTTACCGCGCCGCAGGACTGGAGCACTGGAGCTATGGGCGATTTGAGTGCATCGCTGAACAACTGCCAGAACTTATCGGTGCCTTGGATAACAGCTACCGGGGTTTCTCTGTGACCATGCCGGCAAAATTCGCCGCGCTGGATTTGCCACTGAACGCACCAACCGTGCTGAGCGCATTGGATCCGCCAATACGCTGGTACGCATTGGTGAGGGAGTTCATGCCGGGTGGCGGGCAGACAACACCGATGTGGATGGGGTATTTGGTGCTCTTGCTGAGCTGGATGTCAGCGCCAGTCTGATGGGCGCTCACGCCACTGTCATCGGCGGTGGCGGTACCGCCCGGCCAGTACTGTGGGCCCTGGCTAGCCTCGGCGTGGCACAGGTGACCGTAGTCAACCGCACCGACCGGTCTGAAGAACTTGCGCCACTCGTGGAAGCCCACGGTGGAGGTTGTACCTTTGTGAGCTACGAGGCAGCCCTGCGTGACCTGGCCGAGCAATCCGCTGTGCTGGTGTCCACCGTTCCCTCTGCGGCAATCCAGGATCATGTGCAGGATCTTGCGCACACCTCGGTGTTTGACGTGATCTATGAACCCTGGCCGACTCCGCTGGTCACGCAGACCCAGCGCAACGGACACAAGGCTGTTGGCGGCCACGTGATGCTGGCCAACCAGGCATATGGGCAATTCGAGCAGTTCACCGGAGTTCCTGCGCCACGTGAGGCGATGTGGCAGGCACTGATCAACGACCTGCACTAGAACTGCTACAATCAAGCCTCATGTGGGGTGCATGTGTAGTTTTTTTCGGGGTGTGGGCAAGTCTTCTTGTTGGTTGGGATGTGTGCTTTTCACGGCTGCCTAATGTGCTGACCTACACGGGATTCGCGGTGGCTATCGTCGTTGCCGTCGCTGCTGGTGACCCCTTGGCGATACTTGGCGGGGTTGCCTGGAGCGCCCTCTATATAGCATCTGGGTACATCAGTGGGGGAGTCGGAGGCGGTGACGTGAAACTAGCTGCCAGCCTGGGGATTCTGGCTGCCATGTGCGGGTGGCGGGGGTGGCTCGTGGCGGTAGGAGGGGCGTCGCTTAGCACCGTCATCCTTTTGCTGATAACCAGGCGACACGCCATGCCACATGGCCCAGGAATGATCGGGGCGACGGCGCTTGTGGTGTTGTGGCACCACTACGCAGGGGTGATGTAACACCAGCGCATGTTTTCCTCCGGCCCAGGTTCCGTGACACAATAACTAGCATGCTTCGATGGACAACTGCAGGTGAATCCCACGGTCAAGCTTTGATTGCGCTACTCGAACACATGCCGGCAGGGGTACCCATCACCAGTGATGACATTTCCACGCAGCTAGCCCGCCGCCGTCTCGGATATGGCAGGGGAGCGCGCATGAAATTCGAGGCCGACGAGGTCACCATGCTGACGGGTGTTCGACATGGGCAGACCCTTGGCGGTCCCATCGCCATCATGATCGGCAACACCGAATGGCCCAAATGGGCCACCATCATGTCCGCCGACCCCATCGACACCAGCGACCCCGACATCGCCGCCGCCATGAACTCCGGCCGAGGTGCAAAACTCACCAGGCCACGCCCAGGGCACGCCGACTTCGCCGGAATGCTCAAATACGACATGGACGAAGCCCGGCCCATCCTGGAACGCGCATCCGCCCGTGAAACCGCAGCCAGGGTGGCCGCCGCCACCGTTGCACGCAACTTCCTCCGCGAAACACTCGGCGTGGAAGTATTGTCACACGTCATCTCCATCGGCGAGTCTGAGTCGTATCAAGGCCCCATTCCCACCTTCAGCGATCTTGATGCCATCGATGCCTCCCCGGTTCGCGCCTATGATAGCGGCGCCGAACAGGACATGATTACCCAGATCGAAGCCGCTAAAAAAGCAGGTGACACTCTCGGCGGTGTTGTTGAAGTCATCGTCCATGGTCTTCCCATCGGACTGGGTTCGCACGTCTCCAGCGATGACCGGCTCGACGCCCAACTTGCCGCAGCGCTTATGGGTATCCAAGCCATCAAGGGCGTCGAAATCGGCGACGGTTTCGCCGAAGCCCGACGCCGCGGATCCCAAGCCCACGACGAAATCATTCGCACCGACACTGGTGCCATCACACGCACCAGCAACCGCGCCGGTGGGCTTGAAGGCGGCATGACTAACGGCCAACCACTCATCGTGCGAGCAGCTATGAAACCCATCTCCACAGTGCCCCGTGCCCTGAAGACTATCGACATGGCTACCGGAGACCCTGCCTCGGCAATCCACCAACGCTCCGACGTCTGCGCGGTCCCCGCAGCGGGCGTTGTTGCCGAAGCAATGGTCACCCTCGTTCTTGCACGCGCCGTGTTGGATAAGTTCGCAGGTGATAATATCTCAGAAACTAGCCGAAACATTAATAGTTACCTTGCAAAAGTCACAGAACGTTTGGAGTTTAACAGTTGATGTCTCAACCCCGAGTTGTCCTCGTCGGCCCCCCAGGGGCGGGAAACCACCATCGGGCGTCGACTAGCCCGCGCACTCAACACCACACATGTTGACTCCGACGCCCTCATCGAACAAGACCAAGGAAAACCATGCGGCGAGGTCTACTCGGACCTCGGTGAAGAACAATTCCGCGAACTCGAAGCCCAGCACGTGGCCCAAGCACTCCAACATGACGGCGTGGTCAGCCTTGGCGGCGGGGCCGTGGTCACAGACTCCACGCGAGCGCTCCTGGCCAACCACGAAGTCGTCTGGGTGGATGTTTCCGTTGAAGAAGGCGTGCGACGCACCAACCAAACACCCACCAGGCCCGTTGTCACAGGCGCGCCAGGAATCGATCCTGCGGTGCGCTACCAGCAGCTTGTCGATGAACGCGCACCCTTATACCGCGAGGTTTCCGGGTTCAAAGCTCGCACCGACCACCGTACACCCCAGAAAGTGGTGGCTGATATTTTGCGATATCTTGAAACCATCAGCTGAGTTTTCCATCTTCTGTGAAAGGACGGCGCGTGCCCACCATCGACGTCACCGGACCGAACCCCTATAAGGTAGTCATTGACCACGGGCTTGACGAGACCATCGCCCGCACCGCCGCCGCAGCTCCCGGCGCCACACAGGTTGCGCTTATCTACCAGCCAGCACTTATCGACGCGGCGACCTCCCTCGCCAATGCCGTGTCTGCTGCTGGCCTGGAGACGACGCTGATTGAGCTACCCGATGCTGAAAATGGCAAGACTTTGCAGGTGGCAGGCCGTTGTTGGGATGTGCTGGGGGAGAAGAACTTTGGCCGCCGCGATGTGGTGATTGGTCTTGGTGGCGGTGCCGCCACGGATCTTGCAGGTTTTGTCGCTGCGGCCTGGATGCGCGGTATCAAGGTTATTCAGGTGCCCACCACGTTGCTGGCCATGGTGGATGCCGCTGTAGGGGGTAAGACGGGTATTAACACTGCGGCGGGGAAGAACTTGGTGGGGGCGTTCCACGAGCCGTACGCCGTGTTTGTTGATCTGGATCGGTTGCGGTCGCTGCCAGAGGATGAGCTGGTGGCGGGCTCTGCGGAGATTATTAAGACTGGGTTTATTGCCGACCCCGCGATTTTGGACCTGTACGAATCCGACTCGGCTGCGTGCCTTCGTGTGGATGGTCATTTGCCGGAGCTGGTTGCCCGGTCCGTTGCGGTGAAAGCGCGAGTGGTGTCAGAGGATCTGCAGGAGGCGGGGCTACGGGAAATCCTCAACTATGGTCACACGTTTGGTCACGCCGTGGAACTGCGGGAGCATTTCACCTGGCGTCACGGCAACGCTGTGGCTGTGGGCATGATGTTTGTCGCCGAGCTAGCACGCCTTAAGGGGCTTATCGACGCCGCGTTGGTGCAGCGTCACCGCAGCATCCTGGCATCCGTTGGCCTGCCAACCAGCTATGAAGGTGGTCATTTCGATGAGCTCATCGCCGGCATGCGGCGGGATAAGAAGAACCGTGATGGGCATATCCGTTTTGTCGCATTGACTGGGGTGGGGGAAACCACCCGACTGGAAGACACCAGTGACGATGAACTACGGGCGGCCTACCAGGCGATTTCTGAACCGTGAGAGGGGAAATCATGAATAACACAGCAGTGGTGGTGCTGAACGGGCCAAACCTGAACCGCTTGGGTAAACGTCAACCCGACGTGTACGGCACAACTACACTTGCCGACGTGGAGGCTACGCTGCGGAAACGCGCCGAAGACTATGGAATTGACCTGGACTTTAAGCAATCCAATTCTGAAGCCGAACTGATTGACTGGGTCCATGATGCTGCTGATCGCCGCGCGGCTGTGATCATCAACCCCGGTGGGCTCACCCACACCTCTGTTGCCTTGCGGGATGCGTTGGCGGAGATTGCCGATGGCGCAGGGTTCATTGAGGTACACATTTCCAACGTGCACGCCCGTGAAGAATTTCGGCACCATAGCTATCTCTCGCCCACTGCAATTGGTGTGATTGCGGGCCTTGGGGTGAAAGGCTACGAACTGGCCTTGGAGTATTTCGCTGGACCCGTCTGGGGTTCGCTCATCTAGATAGTAGAACATCAAACCAAAGAAAGAACGACGCATCATGGCTACGGCTGATACTCAGTACCCCGACCGGCGACGCGCGGTTGCTGCCGAACTGGCCGCACAGAACGTTGACTCCATACTGGTAACGCACCTCACCCACGTGCGATACCTGTCCGGGTTTTCCGGTTCGAACGCTGCTCTGTTACTGAACAAAGACCATTCGGCGCGGATCAGCACTGACGGACGCTACACCACCCAAATCGCGGAGGAAGTTCCCGATATTGACTGCATCCTCGGACGCCCCTGCGCGGATACAGTACTGAAGGAGATTACCGGTCCGCACCGAGTGGGTTACGAAGCTGACTACCTTACCGTTGCCGAGTATGAGCGCTTGCAACAAGCATGCGGCGAGGGTGTTGAACTGGTGCCGGTGCGGGGCACCATCGAAAAATCTCGGCTGGTGAAAGATCCAGGAGAGCTGGACGGCCTACGTAGTATCGCCGCGCTTGCCTCTCAGGCGTTCGAAGACATGCTGGCCGCTGGGGAAGTGGCCGTGGGCCGTACTGAGCGCGATATTGCAGCAGACCTGGAATATCGCATGCGAAAACTCGGTGCCGAACGCCCCAGCTTGACACCATCGTTGCCTCTGGGCCGAACTCCGCCAAGCCGCACCACGGTGCCGGCGATCGCGTCATCAAAGCCGGTGACTTGGTGACCATCGACTTCGGTGCCTACGCCAACGGATTTAACTCCGACATGACCCGCACTCTCATCATGGAGCACACCACCGACTTCACCAAAGAAATCTATGACACGGTGTTGCAGGCACAGCTGGCGGGTGTGAAGGCGGCGACTCCCGGGACGTCGTTACGCGACGTGGACCGTGCTTGCCGCGACATCATCAAGGCAGCCGGATACGGCGACTATTTTGTACACTCCACAGGCCACGGAATCGGTTTGGACGTGCACGAACTGCCCTACGCTGCCACCACCGGAAGTGGTGAACTTGCCGAAGGCATGACTCTGACCATTGAGCCGGGCATCTACGTGCCAGGCAAAGGCGGAGTTCGCATTGAAGATACGCTCATCATTACCTCTGGTGAGCCGGAAATCATCACCAAAGTAAGTAAAGAACTACGTGTGGTGTAGGCTAAAACAGCTAGTCGTATAAAACTCAAGGGAGAAAACGCGTGGCAACTACCGCCGATTTCAAAAATGGTCTTGTGCTGAAGGTTGACAACAAACTGCAGCAAATCATTGAGTTCCAGCACGTCAAGCCGGGTAAAGGCCCAGCTTTCGTGCGCACCAAGCTGAAGGACGTTGTGTCCGGCAAAGTGGTGGACAAAACCTTCAACGCTGGTGTGAAAGTAGAAACCGCAACCGTTGACCGCCGTGACATGACCTACCTGTACAACGACGGCACGAACTACGTGTTCATGGATGCTAAAACCTATGAACAACTCGAACTCGAACCGCACCTGGTTGGTGAGGGTGCCAAGTTCCTACTCGACGGCAGTGTTGTGCAGGTTTCCTTCCACGAAGAAGAGCCACTATTCGTGGAACTTCCCGTATCCGTAGAACTGCGCGTTGAACACACCGACCCCGGCTTGCAGGGCGATCGCTCCACCGGCGGCACCAAGCCCGCCACTTTGGAAACCGGTGCTGAAATTCAGGTTCCGCTGTTCATTGAAACCGGCAACGTGCTCAAAGTGGACACCCGCGACGGATCCTACATCTCCCGCGTCAACAACTAAGTTTCGACCACAAGGTGACCGTGAGTAACACTCGTCAAGACAAGTCCCGGCGCCACGGGTCGCGCTACCGCGCCCGTCGGCGCGCCGTGGATATTATTTCGAAGCCGAGGCGCGCGACATTGACCCCGTGGCCATCGTCGACGATCGCATCGAGTTATCCCAGCAGCCCGATCCGCCGGTGAAACCAGTTGCCCCCTACACCCAAGAGATCGTGGGCGGGGTCGCCGTAGAACTTGACCGTGTTGACGAGGTTATTTCGCGTTACCTCCTGGACAACTGGATGCTGGAACGCCTTCCTGCCGTTGACCGTGCCATCCTGCGGGTGGCCACCTGGGAGCTACTGTTCAACCCCGATGTTCCCGTTAAAACTGCCGTGGTTGAGGGCGTGGAACTGGCCAGCGAATATTCCACCGATGCGGCAGCGCCGTACATCAATGCAGCACTTGATGCTATCGCGGGTGCCGTAGACGACCTCCGCGCCGAAAACACCGCCATACAACTCGCGGATAGCGTTGTGGTGCTTGACTCTGCTGAAGAGGGTTCGGGGTTGGGTCACGACGAAGCGGAGGCACCGCGTATTGCGCGGCTGCGGTGGCTGCCCTAAGGTTCGCTAGGGCATTACATCGTCAAGTGTGCTTATACTCAGGTACAAAAATTCCCTGTTTTCAAGCTTGAAGATAAGCATACTTTTATGCAAAGTTTGCACTAACGTTGTTCAATGGCCATTTTGTTGCCGCGCTCTATCACGCTGCTAGAGGTAGAGCACGACATTCACCGGCCAACAACGCTCACCGCCGCTTAGTTATCGGTGTCTTTTGCTTCTGATTCTGTGTTGCCGTTGCCCTGCAACGATGCGGCAAGTTGCGCCACGTTCTCTTGCGCAGCCAGCACATTGTCCACGGAACTCTTCAGGTATGTCTTCAGTTGCTCGTGGGTGAGGCCAGCGGCCACAATGAACTCGCATTCCGTGCGAATGATCACCATTTCTGTGCGGTTGACAGCGGCCGCCTTGGTGCTGTGCACGTATGCATTGAAATGATTGCAGGCCAGGAAGAGGGTGGGGTTGCCGTCGGCAACTTTTTCCTCAGTGGTTTTATCTGCCCGCACGATCACCGCAGTGTTGTTGACCAGCGCGAACGTCACGTTATATCCGTTGAGGTTGGCGCTGCCGATGGGTTCATCGTCGGCAAGGGTGAGGGTAATCCCAAACTCGCCCATAACACTAACAACGTCATCAAAGGTGACCGATGTGACTTGTTCACTCATCGTCAGCTGCTCCTTCAGTCTCGGTTGCTTCTGTTGCGGGGGTCTCCCAGGTGACAAGTGTGGGGAACTGCTCTTCCAGCCAGTTGAAGCACGCCAGGGTGTTGTGAATTGAGGAGGTGATGAAGGCACCAAGCTGGTTGCGGGAAACGCCGCCTTCTGTCAGCAGTTCACGGTGCACAATGAGTGCCAACGTCCCAGGGGTGGTTTCCACAAAGTGAAGTGCCGGCATGATCTGCGTCAGGTTCCATTCGTTGACCACGGCCAAAATGGTTGGTGCGTCAGTGGATGGGGGTTCTCCACGCCATCGGCCCTCAAATTTGAGAGTGTCGCCGTCAATAATGAGGGCAACGGCGGTGTTGGGGAAACCGCTGAGCAGGATGTTTGGTTCGTCGCCGATGCGATATTGCAAATCTTCGTTGGTGAAAATCTCGGCAACACGATCGATGGTGAGTGGGGTCACTGTGTCAGGAATAGCCAGGCTCCTTAGTCCTTGGTTGGGTCGGGCAACAATTCATCGCCGCCGAGTTCATGCGCCAGCGCCTCCTCAACCGTGGGGAAACGAAACACATGTTCTTTGCTTGATAGTACAGCGGGGGAGACGCGTTGGTCAGCAAGGGAAATCTCGGCTGCACCTTCTTTACCGCGCAACAGCTTCGGTCCCAACGATGGAATAGGCATGAGAGCTGGGCGGTTAAGTTGTTTCGACAGCGCCTTTGTGATGTCGCGGTTCTGCACCGGATTGGGGGCAACAGCGTTGATCGGACCGGATAGTGTGGGGTCAACTACTGCGCGAACATAAATGTCACTGAGATCGTCAAGTGAAATCCACGACACCCACTGGCTTCCGCCGCCAACATTTCCGCCCAGACCAGTAGAAAACAGCACGCGCTTGATGGGAAGCACGCCGCCGCGCCCGCTGAGTACCACGCCCGTCCGAATATTCACCACACGCTTGCCAGCCTCAACAGCCGGGGCACAGGCCGCCTCCCATTCCTGGGTAACCTCCGCCAGGAAACCCTCGCCGGGTTCCGACGTCTCGGTCACCGCCGCCTCGCCTGTGTGCGGGCCGTACAACCCAATGGCTGACGCGCAGATGAATGCCGTGCACTGCGGTGACGACGCCGCGAGTTCCGCAAGTTTACGGGTCGGAACGATGCGGGAATCGCGGATGGCTTTCTTGTGGTCGTCGTTGAACCTGCCGAGCATCGGCTCGCCCGCCAAATGCACCACCACATCGATGCCGTCCAATAGGTCTTGTGCTGGATGAAAAGGCTCCCACAAACGCCTACCAGGGCGCATTTTCTCCCGAACGATCTGTACTACCGTGTGTCCCGCAGTACGTAGTTGGGCTGTCACGGCGCGACCAATCAGACTTCGGGAACCGGTGACGCCAACGGTGAGGGGCGGGGCGTCGACAAGCGCTGCTATGCGGGACAGGAACGATAAATCGCCCAGCAGCTGATGTTGACGGTAAGCCAGAAAACTTTTGAGTGGGCCGCTGGGGGCGCGGGTGTGAATATCGTCGGTGATGAGGGTGCCGCCCTCCACGTCAGCGAAACTGTGGGTGTGGCGCCAATCGGCAATGGAGCGAATCGGCGACGACACGCAGACCTCTGAAAAGCGGTGGCCACGACGATACGCTGAAAGGTCGTGACGCGAGACCCAGCGCAGACCAGCCGGAAGAGAATAGGTGGTAGTGCCGTCCGACAGCCGTTCCGCCTCCTTGACCGGGTGCATGGGGAAAAACGGCGGGATCAGCCGCGCAGCCGCTCCTTTGCGGGTATGCCAATCCCACACAAACTCCCGATCGAACGGTAGGACATGGCTGGCGGTAAAGCTCATTGACAATCCCATCTGGCTGGACACGTGTTGTTATTCCAGCATAGACATGTCTGAGCGGCTTGCTGTGGAACAGCTGCCGAGCGCTGGGTTAGAACAGGGATTCTTTGCCGAGTTCGTGCGCAAGAGCAGACCGAAGAGTGGGATAGCGGAAGTTGTGATCATGATTGGTTATCTTGGCGGGAAGAACCTTCTGATCAGCAAGAACCAGTTCCTGCGTGCCCTGCTTACCCACAAGCAAACCAGGCGCCCATGCCGGAGTGGGAATAAGGGAGGGTCGGTGTAGAAGTTGTGCCAGTGTGGTAGTGAACTCACTGTTGCGGACCGGTGTTGGGGCGGTAGCGTTGACGGGTCCGTTGAGAGTGGAATCGACGATGGCACGGACATATATGTCGGTGAGGTCATCCAGCGCGATCCACGACATCCACTGCTTGCCAGAACCAAGACGACCGCCCAAACCAGTAGAAAACAACGCAGCCATCGGTGGAAGAACACCGCCTTGTGCACTGAGCACGATGCCTGTTCTCACGTTGACAACGCGTTTTGGATGAGCCGGAGCGCAGGCGGACTCCCACTGTGCGACAACATTGGCAAGGAAACCATCGCCCTGGGTACCAGTTTCAGTGAGACCGTGAGTGGTGTTGTGTTTCATCGTGGTGAAGCCATAAAAGCCAATTGCCGACGCACACACCATGGTCGAACACGATGATGACTGGCTGACAAGCTTGGCGAGGGCAAGCGTGGGAATAACGCGTGAATCCCTGATCTGAGATTGATGCTTCTGGCTAAACCGCCCAAGGATTGGCTCGCCAGCCAGATGAACCAGCACATCAACGCCGTCAAGGAGGTCAGGCGCTGGGTTAACGGAGTTCCAGAAACGAGGAAGAGGGTAGTGGGGATGTGCTGCATGTTTGGTGGTGGAGGCGAGATGAGAGGCTTTGCGTACAAGTGGAATGACCGCGTGGCCGAGTGTGGTCAACTGTGCTGTCAGGGCGCGGCCCACAAGGCCCGACGCTCCGGTGACCGCGATGGTAAGTGGTTTGGTAGATGGGCTAGTAAGAGCTAGCGACGATGAAAACGCGAGATCGTGGTAGAGCTGGTGTTGCCGATAGGCAAAAACGCTGCGTAGCTTTTTGTGTGAGATTGGGATGCGGGAATCTACATAGTCGGTAATGAGTGTGGTGCCCTCTGGATTGTCAGCGAAAGTGTGCGTGTGACGCCACCCTCCGGCTCCTTTTACTACTGGCGACACGCAGACATCAGTGAAGCGCCGTTCGGGAATGTAGCCAGAAGGCTGGTGTTGCGCCACCCACTGAAATTTTCCTGGAAGTAGGAACGTGGTTGTGCCGTCGGCGAGGCTGGTTGCTTCCTTTTCTACCGACATGGGCACAAACGGTGGGGTCAGGCGCTTCACCGCGCCTGGGCGGGTATGCCAGTCCCACACGATTTTTCGGTCAAACGGCAGAGTGTGGCTGGTGACGAAAGTCATGGGTCTAGGATAGGTGAGTTTTGGTGTCAGGCTTTGATGGCTTACACGACCAATGCACCCTAATAGTGGTAGCAGTGTAAAGATTTTTAATGAGTGACTTAATTACAAAAATTAAATCAACACTTCTTGAAATTTTATATGACTTGAACTTTGTAGCTCTAGCCAATCAATAAAATTCCTATTCAAGTCACTACTAGAATAAAAAGAGCAGATATTCAAAGCGGCCCGACGGGCTGGCATCCTCATGAACACCTTTGAAAATATCTTAAAGCATGCACCGACTTATATAACTCTATTAAAGAAATGATGGAGACAGTTGGAAATATTGGAGATGCTAATCCGCTGATAGGATGCGGTAATGATGTTGCTGGTATGATGTACACAGCTATACTTTGATGTGCGCCGATAATATAACCACTAGACCAGAGGATATACTTTGAAATACAAAGAAAAAAATAACGAAACAAATTTTGACATATTTAAGGTTGACGCCTCTGAGGAGGAAAGACTAACCCCCTTCAGCTGCATAGTTAATTATATCATCAAAAATCCCGAACTAGAATGCTACATTTTTGCTGACGGCTGCCCTGATTCTGCGCTAAAAATTTGGGATAAAGATAACTCAGTTGAAGTAATTTGGTCACAGACAATTAAGCAACCGCCATCAAACTTTAGTTTCCTTGATGATTTGCTTCCCTTTAGGGAGGAACCTGCAAAAACTTCTGCAGTCATAAGAATTTCTTTCCCAATATCTCCTGCTAAACTATTTTCTATATACTACCCTGAGATTGAGGCTTGTCCGTCAGGCCTACTGGTCATAGCGAAAGAAGAGATTCCTAAAGATATCCTCGAGGAATATAAAAGTATATTTTATCCAAATGTCACAGACGAATCTGCTTTAAATTTTGCCTCTAAGGCGTTCGAAAAATGGGCAATATTTGGATACGTAAGAGAAATTGATCAAATGGGAATAGAGTATAGGTTTGAAAATATATTTTTATCGCACAATGGTAATTTAAGTAAATCTTTCATCACGTGGGGTAACCTATAAAATTTTAAGCGCTGAATTTTTACTTTTGTGGCTGCATGAAAATTTGATATTAAGTTCGTATATCACAAGTATGAGATTAAGGAGCTTGATTTAGGTACTGGGGAGATGTCGACGCTACTTTAGCCAGTGCAAGCCTCATCAAGGGCAAAAGTGAAGTAAGATTTTTCGCGTACGCGTCGATGATTCAAGTGGTCATCAACCATGAAATTGCTTCTATCTCAACAGTGCTTCACCAGGAATTACACGCGATCTCACCGCGCTTAGAGCTTCAGGATTGCTCCGATATCATCACTCCAGATAGCGCCCAACCGATAAAGAGTATACCGGATCAGGGTGTGTCACCTTGATCAAGTGCAATAGTGGGAAAAGAATCACAACAACCATGTTAGACAAGTCCGGCATGTGATAGGGTAATCTACTTTATATTTGAAACGTAGGCAGATTTTAAATCGCGGCTGTCGACTGTGCCGACAGCATAATAACAGTAATTAATATATTGCCGAAATTCTTTTTTGGACTTTCCCGTAAATACTTTTTGGTTCAAACTCGGTAATTGGAAAATCCAGGCATGTGGTAATAAATGCCGTGGCCATCATACATGGTTGTCATCATGGTCTTTGTGGTACAGCAATAGCTCAGCCAGATGCGTGATGAAAACCAAAACAAGATTATGATGGTCACATGATTGCCTACCGGCTGACTGCCCTACAATATGGCCGAGTGATTCTTGAGCCAAGTCATCCCACTAGGCGTCCTGGGGTCGTAGAAACCAGCGTCAACGTCTATGATCCTGCGTTTACTAGCTATACAGAAGGTTCTGCATTAACGCAGCCGCTTCAGCATCTCAAAAAACACATGCCACAAGAGACCATCATCGAGCTTTCCTCACTGATTTTCAGCAAATATGCGGGTGAGGTTGTTGATGAAAGCTATCCAGGAGGCCGGAGGCAGGCCATGGACGACTTTGACACGTGGATGATCGATGATGAGCTTGCTGGTAGTTCCATGATTGAACATTCGTGGACAGCATTGCAGTTCGGCCCGGTAGCGGTGGTGTCAACCCTGCGATCAACAACGATCATGGCAGCTCACAGCAACGGACTTTACTTGGAGTGGGATAACAAATCGTCAGAACCACCAGTCGAGGTGAATATGCCTCTGGATTTATTGCGCGCCACAGTCGCGCCCAATCAGATTGACACCATAGTTCAAGGACTTTTGAGGAAAGAACGCAGGCTTTTGGACCAAGACTATAGCGGGGGATATGTGCAGGCAGTGCGTGATTTTACTGACTGGATGCGACATTAGTGGTCAGAGTGAGGTGCTGCCGGTGCGATTCACCATTGGCGGGTGTCTGATTCCATGCATCAATCAGCCATTGATCATGGGTGGCAATGATTAGTGTTCCGTGCCAGCTCATTATGGCCGCTTCAAGAGATTCAATGGTATCGATATCAAGGTAGTTTGTTGGCTCGTCAATAATCAGAAAATCCGGCTGCTGTGCCAGCGCGAGGGCTAGTTGAACGCGACGTTTGTTTCCATCCGATAACTGTTCTAGTGGCGTTGCCCATAGTCTAGGGTGAAGAAAGCCTTTACCCAGGTCACCAATCCCGTTATGCCATATCTCTGGTGGTATGAGTTCGTCTTTGTTGCGTGGGAGTTCCTGCGGAACGAACACCGAATCGGCAGCACTTATGGTGCCGCTGGCTTCTGCTGCCAGGCATTGTCTGGTATGAATCCAGCGCAGTAGGGTTGATTTCCCGGCACCGTTTACCCCGGTGATCATCATGTGCTCACCACCAGCAAGCTCGAAACTAACAGGACCCAGCCGACCAGGAATATGCACGTTTCTTACTGAACACGCAATGCCTGTAGACACCACAGTCGGATCTGGAAAAGTAATAGTGATTACGTCATACCGGGGTTTACGAACCTCGACTTCTGTAAGCCTGTCCAGGCGGCGGGAATCATCATTGATCCGCCGGGTTGATACTGTTTGTGCTCGATCTGCATAGTACTTTTTCGAGGCGCGTACTTCGCTGCGTGGGGTGGCGTTCCGGTGACCTATGGTCTCAGAGGAAAAACGGTGCTGCAACAACTGCTGTTTGTCGTGTTGCTGGTGGGCATGTATCTGTAAGTGACGGCTGCGGGCCGTGTCTTTCTTGCACGTAATCGGAATAGGTTCCGTTGCAGCGGTATATGCCGTTTGTTGTTGGTTGTCCTGCTGCGGTGGCTATGGCGTGCCATGATGTGGTGTCTAAGTCGAGGATGCCGGTTGCGGCACGGTCAATAAAGTCACGATCGTGGCTGGCAAACAGCACTGGTCCGTTCCAGCCTGTCAGGGTTTGTATCACAAATTCTCGGGCTGTCGTATCAAGGTGATTGGTTGGTTCATCAACCACCAACGCGGGAGAACCCCGCAGCAGGACGGCGGCGAGGTGTAATCGTTCTTTTTGCCCAGGTGAGAGTGAATCCAGCGGGCGGTCTCGTGCAATGTTACCCAGCCCCAGGCTACGTAGAGTCTTGTCCAGTTGTGTATCTAACTCCCATCCATTCATGGCTGTAATGCGGGCAAGTAGTTCATCAAAGCGGCGGGCAGTTTCTGCTGAAACATCAAAGGCAAGCTTGTGGCTGAGCATGTCAAACTCGTGTCGTAGCTTGAGTACCTGGTGGCATGCAGCATCAATTACGTCGCCGACAGTTGTGGGTGGGGCATGGTTGTCCCATGAAAGTGGTGTGTCCACATGCCCGCGAAGTGGTGTGAGCTCGCCGAGGGCGAGTTTGAGGAGGGTTGTTTTCCCTGAGCCGTTTGGTCCTACAACGCATAAGCGTTCATCGGTTCCGCATGTGAATGAGACATTTGTGAGGACATCGGTGGTGGGATAAGAAAAAGTGACGTGGGAAAAAGAAATAATAGACACACTGCATCCTAGTGAGAACGTAATACGGATTTTGTGCGGTGTGTCAGTCTCCCATACCTCAAATCTACTAGTTCGGGATAGGTTTGGGCAAGAGGGAACAGTTACAGCTACAACCCACGCGACTCGCGCGACGTCGATAAGCAGTAAGCAGAACCACCTTGTTGTGCAGTGGTTTTGCTTCCACCCGTGCTTACCCCTCACATGGCACCTGTGAACATGCCGGTGCTATGGTGATACGCAGTCAAAGGCTAAAAGGCATCCTTTAACGGACCGCACTGTGAGGCGGGAAAGGAGGTCACGATGGGCGATAATGGCACTGCCGATGTCACGGAACTGCTGTCTGCGGATGATGTGAGTCGGACTGTCGCGCGCATCGCGCACCAGATTATTGAGAAAACTGCTGGTCAAGAGATTCTTTTACTTGGTATTCCTTCGGGCGGGGTGCCACTGGCGGAGCGTTTAGCGGCGAGCATCAAGGAATTTTCGGGGGCAGATGTTCCGACGGGTGCTTTGGATGTGACGCTGTATCGGGACGATTTGCGGGGTAAGCCGCATCGTGCGCTTCTGCCCACCACTATTCCTACGTCCGGCATTGATGGTGCCACGGTAATCCTCGTTGATGACGTCCTCTATTCGGGTCGAACCATCAGGGCTGCGCTGGATGCATTGCGCGATATTGGCCGCCCGGAGCAGGTGCAGTTGGCGGTGTTTGTGGACCGTGGGCACAGGCAGCTGCCCATTCGCGCTGATTATGTGGGTAAAAATTTGCCGACGTCTCGCGCCGAGGACGTCACTGTACTGTTTGCGGAGATCGACGGCCGCGATGCGGTGACGCTGACACGCACCATCACCGATACCACCACCCAGGGCGAGGAGTAGCGCCACCATGAAGCATTTGCTGTCTATTGCTGACTTAAGCCGAGATGAGATTGTTGGCCTGATGGATGAGGCTGACCGCTTCCGCGAGGCGCTACTGGATCGTGAGGTGAAGAAGCTTCCTACCCTGCGTGGTCGCACGATTTTCACCATGTTTTATGAAAATTCCACGCGTACACGGGCGTCGTTTGAAACGGCCGGCAAGTGGATGAGCGCCGATGTGATTAACGTGTCGTCGTCAGGGTCAAGCGTGAAGAAGGGGGAGTCGCTGAAGGACACCGCCGCCACTCTGACGGCCATCGGGGCGGATGCGATTATCATGCGTCACCCCTCGTCGGGTGCCGCCGCGCAGGTGGCGGGGTGGCTGGACGGCCCAAGCGTGATTAATGCTGGTGACGGCGCGCATCAGCACCCTACGCAGGCGCTTCTCGACGCCGTGACCATGCGCCAGCGCCTCGGCACCATTGAGGGCCGCAAGGTGGTGATCGTGGGGGACTGCCTGCATTCCCGCGTGGTGCGTTCCAATGTAGATCTGCTGAGCACCCTGGGGGCCGAGGTTGTGCTGGTTGCTCCGCCAACGTTGCTTCCCACGGGTGTGGAGAACTGGCCGGTACGTACTTCCTACACCATGGATTCCGAGATTGCGGATGCCGACGCCGTGATGATGCTGCGCGTGCAACAAGAACGCATGCACGGCGGCTTTTTCCCCACGCAACGGGAGTACGCAACCCTGTACGGCATGTCCAAGGAGCGGTTAGCGCGCATCCCCGAACACGCGATAGTGATGCACCCAGGGCCGATGCTGCGCGGCATGGAAATTAACTATGAGGTTGCGGACGCCCCGCAAACCGCCGTGTTGCAGCAGGTAAGTAATGGTGTGCACGTGCGCATGGCGGTGTTGTTCACGCTGCTTGTTGGAACCGATAACGCTTAAATAGGGGAATGTGATGTCTCAGAATAACTATCCGGCAACCGGTGACCTCGGCCCCGTAGAGCGTGGCAGTGTGCTGATCCGCAACGTCCGCCCTTATGGCGAAGGCGAACCCGTGAACATCCTGATCGAAGATGGTCTGATCGCAGACGTGGATGCCGCAGATGATGCCAATGCCGACACTGTGATTGATGCGAAAGGCACGGTCTTGCTGCCTGGTTTGGTGGACCTGCACGTTCACCTGCGGGAACCCGGCAGGGAGGACACGGAAACCATTGCCACGGGTTCGGCCGCTGCCGCCAAGGGTGGTTTTACCGCCGTGTTCACCATGGCCAACACCATGCCTGTCATGGATCAGCCGGTGATTGCGGAGTCGGTGTGGTTTAAAGGCCAGTCTATTGGTCTGTGCGATGTGCACCCGGTGGGGTCCATTACCAAGGGCCTTGAAGGTAAAGAACTCACCGAGTTCGGCATGATGGCTCACTCCGCCGCCAAGGTCCGCATGTTCTCTGACGATGGCAAGTGCGTGGACAACCCCCTGATCATGCGCCGCGCCATTGAGTATTCACGTGGCCAGGACGTGCTTCTCGCCCAGCACTGCGAGGAACCACGCCTGACGGAAGGCGCGGTAGCCCATGAAGGGCCGAATGCCGCCCGTCTAGGTTTGCGCGGCTGGCCCCGCGCAGCTGAGGAATCTATTGTCGCCCGTGACGCGCTGCTGGCCAGGGATTATGGCGGCCGGGTGCATATTTGCCACGCCTCTACAGTGGGGACTGTGGAGCTGTTGACTTGGGCAAAGGAGAAGGGGATCCCGCTGACTGCCGAAGTCACTCCGCACCACCTGATTCTCACAGACGAGCGCCTGGACACCTACGACGGAGTAAACCGGGTCAACCCGCCGCTGCGCGAAAACCATGACACGCTGGCGCTGCGGCAAGCACTTCTGGACGGGATCATCGACTGCGTGTCCACTGATCACGCGCCCCACGGCTCCGAGGACAAGTGTTGCGAGTTTGAGCACGCCCGCCCCGGCATGTTGGGTCTGGAGACCTCGTTGCCCATCATCGCGGACACTTTTGTGCGTACCGGCGCGGCTGATTGGCGCTGGGTGGCGCGGGTCATGAGCGAAAAGCCTGCTGAAATTGTGCGCCTACCCGGCCACGGCCGCCCCATTGCGGTGGGGGAGCCCGCTAACCTGACCATTGTTGACCCTGACTGTCACTGGGTGGCGCACGGTGAGGATATGGCATCCAAAGCGGACAACACCCCCTATGAGGGCATGGAATTCCACACGAAAGTAACACATACAATCCTGCGCGGACGCGTGACCTGCAATGATGGCGTCGCAGCCGAGCCACGTACGCAGGCATAGAGCACAGCAACAAATAACACCGAAAGGCATCCTTGTGACTTCCACCCCTCCGGCAATACTCGTGCTTGCCGACGGCCGCGTCTTCCGCGGTGTCGGTTTCGGAGCCACCGGCACCACCCTGGGCGAAGCGGTTTTTACCACCGCCATGACCGGCTACCAGGAAACCATGACCGACCCTTCCTATCACCGGCAGATTGTGGTGGCCACGGCCCCGCAAATCGGCAACACTGGTTGGAACGATGAAGACGGGGAATCCCACGGTGACAAAATCTGGGTAGCCGGTTTAGTGATCCGTGACCTGGCGCATCAAGCATCCAACTGGCGTGCCACCCGCAGCTTGGAAGACGAGATGACGGCGCAGGGGATCGTGGGAATCCGGGGCGTCGATACGCGGGCGCTGGTGCGGCACGTGCGCAACCATGGGTCCATTGCGGCGGGCCTGTTTTCCGGCGAAGATGCGCAGCGCCCGGAGGCGGAGCTGCTGGCAATAGTGAAAGCGCAGCCTAGTATGGCCGGGTCGGACTTGGCAGGCGACGTCTCCACCGACGACACCTATGTGGTGGAGCCGGAAGGGGAGCAGCGCTTTACCGTGGTCGCCTACGACATGGGCATTAAAACCAACACGCCCCGCAACTTTGTGCAGCGCGGTATCCGCACGATCGTGGTGCCCGCCAACACCTCCTACGAAGACATCATGCGCCACAATCCAGATGGGGTTTTTGTATCCAACGGTCCTGGTGACCCCGCCACCGCCGACGAGATGGTCGCCGTGGTGCGCGAAGTGCTGGCCAACAAAATCCCGTTCTTTGGCATCTGCTTCGGTAATCAAATCTTCGGCCGGGCACTGGGAATGAACACCTACAAACTGAAGTTCGGGCACCGCGGCATCAACGTGCCCGTGATTAACCACGACACCGGCACCATCGACATCACAGCCCAAAACCACGGTTTTGCCCTGGAAGGCACAGCTGGCGAGGTGTTCGACACCCCGTTCGGCCCGGCAAAAGTCACCCACACCTGCTTGAACGACGGCGTAGTGGAAGGCGTGGCGCTGCTGGACGGCACCGCCTACTCCGTGCAATATCACCCGGAAGCAGCCGCAGGCCCACACGACGCGAACCCCCCTGTTTGACCAGTTCATTGAACTCCTTGAAGCACGCCAGGAAGGTAACAAGTAAATGCCACAGCGCACCGACATCAACCACGTGCTGGTCATTGGTTCCGGACCCATCGTCATCGGCCAGGCCTGCGAATTTGACTACTCCGGCACCCAAGCCTGCCGCGTGCTCAAAGAAGAAGGACTACGCGTCACCCTGATCAACTCCAACCCGGCCACCATCATGACCGACCCGGAGTTCGCTGACCACACCTATGTGGAACCCATTCAGCCGGAGTACATTGAAAAAATCTTCGAAGCTGAAATCGCTGCAGGGCATCCCATCGATGCGGTGCTGGCCACTCTCGGCGGGCAGACCGCGCTGAATGCGGCCATCGCCCTGGACCGTCGTGGCTCGTTGGACAAATACAACGTTGAACTCATCGGCGCCGACATTGATGCCATTGAACGGGGCGAAGACCGCCAAAAATTCAAAGACATTGTGGCGAAAATCGGCGGTGAATCCGCGCGTTCCCAGGTGTGCCACACCATGGATGAAGTCCGGGAAACCGTGGATGAACTGGGGCTTCCCGTTGTGGTTCGGCCGTCGTTCACCATGGGGGGGCTGGGGTCCGGCCTGGCCTTTACCAACGAAGATGTGGAACGCATCGCCGGTGGCGGACTTGCGGCATCACCCGAAGCCAATGTGCTCATCGAAGAGTCCATTCTCGGCTGGAAAGAATACGAGCTGGAACTCATGCGCGATGCCAACGACAACTGCGTGGTGGTGTGTTCCATCGAAAATGTGGATGCGTTGGGTGTGTGCACACCGGTGACTCCGTGACCGTGGCACCCGCCATGACGCTGACCGACCGCGAGTTCCAGATCATGCGCAACCAAGGCTTCGCCATTCTGCGTGAAGTGGGTGTGGACACCGGTGGCTGCAACATCCAGTTCGCCGTCAACCCCCGAGATGGCCGCCTGATCACCATCGAGATGAACCCCCGTGTGTCCAGGTCCTCGGCGTTGGCATCCAAGGCGACGGGATTCCCCATCGCCAAAATCGCCGCGAAGCTCGCCATCGGCTACACTCTCGACGAAATCACCAACGACATCACCGGCGTTACACCAGCTGCCTTCGAACCCACGTTGGATTATGTGGTGGTCAAAGCCCCGCGCTTCGCCTTTGAAAAATTCACCGGTGCCGATGACACCCTCACCACCACCATGAAATCCGTTGGTGAAGCCATGGCGCTCGGCCGCAACTACATTGCTGCGCTGGGCAAAGTCATGCGCTCCCTGGAAAACAAACAAGCAGGGTTCTGGACTGTCCCCGACGAGGCATTTGCGGGCGACCGCGCCACCGACGTGAGCGCCGTGCTTGCGGATCTTAAACGCCCCACCGAGGGCCGCATCTACGACGCCGAACTCGCACTGCGGCTCGGCGCCACTGTGGACGAGGTATACGCCGCCTCTGGCATTGACCCCTGGTTCCTTGCCGAGCTTAAAGCCCTGGTGGTTTTCCGCGCCGAGCTTGTCGACGCCCCGGTGCTCACCGAGGAACTCCTGCGCACCGCCAAATACAACGGGCTTTCCGACCGGCAAATCGCTGCACTTCGCCCGGAATTTGCCGGTGAGGAAGGCGTACGCCGTCTGCGCTGGTCCTTGGGTATTCGCCCCGTATTCAAAACCGTGGACACCTGCGCCGCCGAGTTTGAGGCACAAACCCCGTACCACTACTCGGCCTACGAATTGGACCCCGCCGCAGAATCAGAGGTGACGCCCCAAACCGAACGCGAAAAAGTAATCATTCTCGGTTCTGGACCTAACCGCATCGGGCAGGGCATCGAATTCGATTACTCCTGCGTCCACGCCGCCCTGGAGCTCTCCCGCGTCGGCTACGAAACGGTGATGGTCAACTGCAACCCTGAAACCGTCTCCACCGATTACGACACCGCCGACCGCCTCTACTTTGAACCCCTTACCTTTGAAGACGTCATGGAGGTCTACCACGCCGAAAGCCAATCCGGCACAGTCGCAGGCGTGATTGTCCAACTTGGCGGACAAACCCCGCTGGGACTTGCAGAAAAGCTCCGCAACGCAGGCGTGCCCGTTGTGGGCACCACACCCGAAGCCATCAACCTGGCTGAAGACCGCGGCGAATTCGGCGAAGTACTCCGTACGGCAGGACTGCCCGCACCGGCGTTTGGCACCGCGACCTCCTTCGAACAGGCCCGTGACGTGGCAGAAAAAATCGGCTACCCCGTCCTGGTTCGCCCCTCCTACGTGCTCGGCGGGCGCGGCATGGAAATCGTCTACGACGAGCGCTCCCTCCGCAACTACATCGAACGCGCCACCGAAATCACCAGCGACCATCCCGTCCTGGTCGACCGCTTCCTCGACAACGCCATTGAAATCGACGTTGACGCCCTCTGCGACGGCACCGACGTCTACCTCGCCGGCGTGATGGAACACATCGAAGAAGCGGGCATCCACTCCGGCGACTCCGCCTGCGCGTTGCCGCCCATGACGCTCGGCACGGAAGACATCAACAAAGTTCGGGAATCCACCGCCGCGCTTGCGCACGGCATTGGTGTCAGAGGACTCATCAACGTCCAATTCGCGCTCAAAGACGACATCCTCTACGTCATTGAAGCCAACCCGCGCGCCTCCCGAACCGTGCCTTTTGTCTCCAAGGCAACTGGCGTACCGCTGGCCAAAGCCGCCTCCCGCATCATGCTCGGTGCTACCATTGCCGAACTCCAAGAAGAAGGCATGATCCCCACCAGCCACGACGGCGGATCGTTGCCCCTTGACGCACCCATCGCCGTCAAAGAAGCCGTCCTGCCCTTCACCAGGTTCCGACGCCCCGACGGTTCCATGCTTGACTCTCTGCTCAGCCCAGAGATGAAATCCACCGGCGAAGTGATGGGCTTGGCCGATAACTTCGGCGCGGCCTACGCGAAAGCCGAGGCAGGAGCGTTCGGGGAACTACCCACCAGCGGCACCGTGTTCGTCTCCGTGGCCAACCGCGACAAACGCACACTCATTTTCCCCATCCAACGCCTGGCCTCCCTGGGCTTTACCATGCTCGCCACCGCAGGCACCGCAGGTATGCTCCGCCGCAACGGCATCCCCTGCGAAACCGTGCTCAAACACTCCGACATCAAAGCCGGAACCGACGGCGTCTCCATCGTGGACCGCATCAAAAACGGGGAGGTTGACCTGATTTTGAACACCCCGGCAGGCTCCGCAGGTGCCCGCCACGACGGCTACGACATCCGTGCCGCCGCCGTTAACGTGGGAATCCCACTGGTCACCACGGTCCAGGGCGTGACCGCCGCCGTGCAAGGCATTGAAGCGCTCCGCGCCGGGGAGCTCTCGGTGCGTGCGCTGCAAGAACTCGACTACACGGAGGACTGATGCGCAGTTTCGGTGAAAAACTCCAGACTGTCTCGCTTGAGCGCGGGCGGCTCTGCGTGGGAATCGACCCCCATCCGGCGCTACTGGAGCAGTGGGGACTAGGCGTGACTGCGGACGGCCTTAGGCGGTTTTCCAGGATCTGTGTGGAAGCGTTCGGACCATCAGTGGCATTGGTGAAACCCCAGGTTGCTTTCTATGAGGCGTTTGGTTCCCAGGCTACGCCGTGTTGGAAGAGACTATCCGTGACCTGCGCGAACAGGGTGCCTTGGTCGTGGCGGATGCGAAACGTGGAGATATTGGCTCAACCATGGCCGCCTACGCTGAAGCGTGGCTCAGTGATTCCTCACCGCTGTGTGCTGATGCTGTGACAGTTTCCCCGTACCTGGGGTTTGAGGCATTGCGCCCCGCGTTGGACCTGGCTCACACTCACGGCAGGGGAGTGTTTGTGCTGGCTGCCACCTCTAACCCGGAAGGTCGCCAGGTACAAGACTGCGTCAATACCGATGGCGTGCGCCTGGACCAGCTCATGGTGGACGCTGCGGCTGCGGAAAACTCGTCATGGAGAAAAGCGGGTGAATTCGGTGATGTGGGGGTTGTTGTTGGCGCAACCCTTGACAGCGTGCCCGACCTCACGGACCTGAATGGTCCAGTGTTGATGCCCGGTGTGGGCGCGCAGGGCGCGAGTGCGGCGGACGTCGATACGTTGGCGGAAAAAATGAGTACGTGGGTGTTTCCGAACATCTCACGTGGCATTCTGCGACACGGACCTGGGGTTTTTGAACTTTCTCAGGCGGTTTCTGCGGCGGCGGCCGACTATCCGGGTTTTCCCAGGTGAGTGGTGAGAAAGTATCGGGCTGATCGCGGCAATCCGGAGGGCCGCGACATGGCTTTTTGGAGTAGCCACCTTGGATTTTCCGGTAAGAGTGCTAGACTAGCGGAAGCCCTCGGCCGACATCGATGAAATTTTTGTTAAATTTGCGCGATGTTGCGGGCGAAAAATGGTACAACCGATACCACATAGCAATCATCCCTTTATCTGAATTACGGAGGAACCCCGTGGCACTTCCCAAGTTGACTGATGAGCAGCGCAAGGAAGCCCTCGCAAAGGCTGCTGAGGCTCGCAAGGCGCGTGCAGAGCTCAAAGAGAAGCTCAAGCGCGGTGGCACCAACCTCAAGGAAGTTTGGACCAGGCTGAGTCCAACGAGACCATCGGCAAGACCAAGGTTTCCGCAATTTTGGAAGCAATGCCGAAGGTGGGCAAGGTGAAGGCGAAGGAAATCATGGATGAGCTGGAGATTGCTCAGACTCGCCGCCTGCGTGGCCTGGGTGACCGTCAGCGTCGCGCTCTGCTGGAGCGCTTCGGCTTCGCTGATGAGGACTAGGAACTTAAGGACTACATCAGCGTGACCGGCGATAAACCTAAAAATGAACAGGGCCAAGGTCGTTTAGTGGTTTTGCTTGGCCCGTCTGCCGTTGGAAAATCCACGGTGGTTCATCGCCTTCGTGAAGAAATTCCCCAACTGTATTTCAGCGTCTCTATGACGACCAGGGATCCTCGTCCCGGTGAAGTGGACGGCCGTGACTATTTCTACGTCACGCGCGAAGAATTCCAAGAGAAGATTGACGCTGGGGAAATGTTGGAATGGGCTGACATTCATGGTGGCCTGCAACGATCCGGAACTCCCGCTGGGCCTGTGCGTGATGCATTGTCTGAGGGGCGACCGGTGTTGGTGGAGGTTGACATTGTGGGTGCCCGGAACGTGGCACGTATGATGCCCGAGGCGAACACGGTGTTTCTGGCCCCGCCGTCCTGGGAGGTCCTGGTGGACCGTCTTGTTGGCCGTGGCACAGAGCCGCAAGACGTCATTGATAGGCGTCTTAAAACCGCAAAAGCTGAACTCGCCGCCAAAGATGAATTCGATGTGGTCGTTGTCAACGATGACATTGATCGTGCGGTGGCTGAAATCACTGAGATCCTGTTGGGACGTGACTAGCTGCGCGCTGGTTATGTTTCGCAGGGAGTGCTCAGGTACAATCCTGGGTTGATCATTTATCGTAACTTTCGAAAAGGTGCTTGTGACCAACGTGACCAACGTCAACAGCGTGAGCAACGATATTGCCATCACCGAAGCGGTGTTCGATGATCCCATTGGTATCACCGCCCCGCCCATTGATGAGCTGCTGGATAAAGTGTCCTCCAAGTATGCTCTGGTGATTTTCGCTGCGAAACGCGCCCGCCAGATTAACAGCTACTTCCAGCAGGCTGATGAGGGTGTTTTTCGAGTTCGTCGGTCCTCTTATTGAGCCGGAGAATCAGGAAAAGCCGCTGTCCATCGCGCTGCGTGAAATCAACAAGGGAATGTTGGATCACGAAGAAGGCTAGTGGCCTGTTGCCATAATCGTGTTTCCCTGCGCGCTTACACTGTGGGCGTGCAGGGATTTTCTTTTATCTCAAGGATGTTGATGTGACTGGGTTGAATATTGTAGTGGGGGTTGCTGGCGGCATTGCAGCCTATAAAGCTTGCCACCTGGTGCGGTTTTTCACCGAGCGGGGTCATTCGGTGACGGTGGTTCCCACGGAGTCGGCGTTGAAATTTGTGGGGGCGGCGACGTTTGAGGCGCTCTCGGGTAACCCTGTGTCCACGTCAGTGTTTGATGCTGTAGATCAGGTGCAGCATGTCCGGGTGGGGCAGGCAGCTGACCTTGTAGTGATTGCTCCGGCAACGGCTGACCTGATGGCTCGCATGGCTGCGGGTCGCGCTGATGACCTACTCACCGCCACGTGTCTGGTGGCTACCTGCCCGGTGGTGGTGGCACCGGCGATGCACACAGAAATGTGGTGGAACCCCGCCACGCAGGACAACGTGGCTACGTTACGATGCCGCGCAATCACCGTCCTCGAACCCGCTCACGGCAGGCTGACCGGTACCGATTCCGGTCCAGGCAGGCTACTGGAACCAGGGCAGATCGGCGAGGCGGCACTGGCGGTGTATGCGGGGGCACAGATACCCCGCGATCTTGAAGGTAGGAAAGTACTGATCACCGCCGGTGGTACCCAAGAAAACCTGGACCCGGTGCGGTTTATTGGCAACCGCTCATCAGGGCGGCAGGGCTTTGCCTTGGCGGAAATAGCGGCGCACCGAGGTGCGGAGGTGACGGTGGTTGCGGCGAACACGGATGATTTGCCGAACCCCGCGGGCGAAACAGTGGTGCACCGTGTGCTCTCTGCCAGGGATATGGCGGACAAGGTTGGTGAGGTTGCGGGGGAGCAGGACGTGATCATCATGGCCGCGGCCGTGGCGGATGTGCGGCCAGCTCATCAGGCTGTTGTCAAGCTGAAAAAAGGTGCCGATTCGCAGGCTCTGGGGCAGCTGGAATTGGTGGAAAACCCCGATATTCTGGCGGGCCTGACCGAGATTCGGTCCACCGGGATTTGGGAGAAAAACCCAGTGATTGTGGGGTTTGCTGCGGAAACCGGCGATGACGGTGCAACGCCCCTGGACCATGCGGTGGCGAAACTTCAGCGCAAGGGTTGCGATCTGCTCATGTGCAACGAGGTAGGTGCAGGCAAAGTGTTCGGCCAGGACACAAACTCCGGGTGGATAGTGTTTCCTGACGGTCGGATGGTGGATGTGCTGCCCGGCTCCAAGCTGGAAGTTGCAGCCCAGATCATGGACGAGGTTGTAGAACTAATGCCGCCCTTGTCCAGTTAGACAGCTTAGTCTATATTGGTAGGGATTAATGCTTTACCCTTCTCTTTAACAGCATAAGGACCCACATAATGACACAGGCCGAGGCGTCACACCGCCAGCTCCGCCTTTTCACCAGCGAATCCGTCACGGAAGGCCACCCAGATAAAATCTGCGACGCCATCTCTGACACCATCCTGGACGCCATGCTCGCCAAAGACCCCCACTCGCACGTTGCCGTGGAAACCGTGGTGACTACCGGGCTTGTTCATGTGGTGGGGGAGGTACGCTGCTCTGGCTACGTCGAAATTCCGCAACTGGTGCGTGACCGCCTCCGCGACATTGGTTTCACCTCCTCCGAGGTAGGTTTCGACGGCACTACCTGTGGCGTGACCGTCGCCATCGGTGAGCAGAGCCACGAAATCAGCGCCGGTGTGGAAAACTCCCATGAGATGCGCTCTGGCCAGGAAGTGGAAGACAACGACCGCAACGGTGCCGGCGACCAGGGTCTGATGTTCGGCTACGCCACCAACGAAACTCCCGAATACATGCCGCTGCCCATTTCACTGGCGCATCGCCTGGCACGACGGTTGACTGAGGTGCGGAAAAAGGCATTGTGCCGAACATACGCCCCGATGGTAAAACCCAGGTGACCTTCGCCTACGACGAGAACAACAAGCCCGTCTACCTGGATACCGTGGTCATCTCCACGCAGCACGACCCCGACGTCACTCAGGAATGGCTGGAGGATCAGTTGCGCACGCATGTGCTCCAGCCTGTGATCGATGACGCCGAGCTGGAAGACCTTGTGACCGACGAGCTTACTCTGCTGGTCAATCCTTCCGGCTCCTTCACCCTCGGAGGGCCCATGGGCGATGCCGGGCTGACCGGCCGCAAAATCATCGTGGACACTTACGGTGGCATGGCCCGCCACGGTGGTGGCGCGTTCTCCGGTAAAGACCCCAGCAAAGTCGACCGCTCCGCCGCCTACGCCATGCGCTGGGTGGCCAAAAACGTAGTTGCGGCAGGACTTGCTGATCGCGTGGAAGTGCAGGTGGCTTACGCCATCGGCCGGGCAAAGCCTGTGGGGCTGTACGTGGAAACCTTCGGCACCGCCGCCGAGGGACTAACCGACGAGGCCATTCAGGCAGCCGTGTCCGAGGTGTTTGACCTTCGTCCCGCCGCCATTATCCGCGACCTAGACCTACTGCGGCCCATCTACGCCCAAACCGCCGCCTACGGGCATTTCGGGCGCACCGACCTGGACCTCCCATGGGAGCACACCAACCGCGTGCAGGAACTACGAGCAGCGGCTGGCCTGTAATATGTAGTGCCATGTCAGCCAGCACCGCCCGCGTCCCAGCGCCCACCAGGCCCGTGGCGCGGGTGTTGCCATTACTGGGGCTTTCCCCACTCGACCGGCTTTTCGACTACAAAGTTGACGCCACCCAAGACGACGCAGCGCAACCCGGCACCCGCATCCGCGTCTACTTCAGCGGCAGGCTTACCGACGCCCTGATCATCGCCCGCGGCGACACCACCGACTACCCCGGGGAACTGGCCTGGATCAAAAACGTCATCTCACCAGAAGTGGTCTACCCCCCGCAGATGCGACGGCTTACCGACGCCCTGTGCGACCGGTACGCAGGAATCCGCAGCGACATCATCCGCGCAGCCATCCCCAGCAGGCACGCCCGCGCCGAAGAATCAGACACCACCACCCCCTGGGACGAACTCGGGGAAGTGGAGGAACCCGACCTGTCTGCATGGTCCGCCTACCAGCACGGAGAGTCCTTTGTCGATGCAGTCATTGGCGGCACAACCGCGCGAGCGGCGTGGCAAATACTCCCCGGTGACTCCTGGGCGGACGCCCTGGCTGCCCTAGCTGTGAAAACAGTAATGGGTGACGGCGGTGCGCTGATCGTGGTGCCCGACCAACGGGACGTCGACAAGCTGGAAGCGGCATTACGGAAACTCGTGTCAGCCAAACAGATCACCGTGCTCACCGCGTCACTCGGCCCGCAAGCGCGGTACCGGCGGTTCCTGTCGGTGCTGCACGGGCAGGGACGGCTGGTAATCGGCACTCGAAGCGCCGCGTTCGCGCCGGTGAACAACCTGAAACTTGCGGTGATTCTCAACGACGGCGACGACAGCCTCGTCGACCCCCGAGCCCCCTACGTGCACGCGCGGGAGGTACTGACCACCCGCAGCGTCATCGAAGGCTGCTCTCTCATCATGGCGGGACACGCCCGCACCCCCGAAGTACAGCTGATGGTGCAGCAAGGCTGGGCGCATGACCTAGTTGGATCCCGCGACACCATCCGCATGCGCATGCCCCGCATCCACGCCGTCGCCGACACCGACACCGCCCTGGAACGCGACCCCCACGCCCGCACCGCACGCCTGCCGAAAATAGCCTTCGAGGCCGTGCGACGCGCCCTCGACGCCGACAAACCCGTACTCATCCAAGTACCACGCAAAGGATACGTACCAGTCCTGGCCTGCGGGAACTGCGTCGCCGTTGCGCGATGCCGACACTGCAACGGCCCCCTGGGCCTGCCCACCGCAGGCAGCGCCGACGAAGCCGCCGTGCCAACCTGCCGCTGGTGCGGACGCCCCGACCCCCGACACCGCTGCAACGAATGCGGCTCCACCAAACTCCGCGCCATCGTCCTCGGAACCGACCGAACCGCCGAAGAATTCGGACGCGCCTTCCCGAAAGTGCCAATAGAACTCTCAGGGGGCAACAAAATACTCGACACCGTCAGCGACGGTGCCCGCATCGTCGTGTCCACACCCGGCGCGGAACCCACCGTCACAGACGGCAGCTACGGAGCACTCCTCCTGCTAGACACCTGGGCACTACTTCGACGACCCGACCTGCGGGCCACCGAAGACACCTTGCACAAATGGGCCGCCGCCTCCAGCCTGGTGGCACCACACCACAAAGGAGGGGGAAGTAGTGGTTGTCGCCCCCTCCGGACTCATGCCCGTCCAAGCCCTGATCCGCTGGGACATGGTGCGCGCCGCCGCCATAGAACTCGACCAACGCGCCGAAGTAGACTTCCCACCAACCGTGCACATGGCGGCACTCGACGGGGCTGCCGCATCCCTAGAAAAATACCTGGGACTCGTAGAACTGCCGCCCAACGCGGAAGTACTAGGCCCCGTGGATCTGCCCCCCGGGGTGACGCTACCCGGCGAATACGACGAACGCCGCTACGGACCACCCCAGCGCTACCTCATACGCGTACCGCTCGCTGAAAGCCGACGCTACGCACTGGGCAAAGCACTACGCGCCGGGCTCGTGAAACTCTACCTCCAACGCGACAACCTGCCACTACGGGTGCAAGTAGATCCGCTACATGTGGGGTAGAGAGAATGCATTCTGCATATTGTTTTTACTACAAATGTATAGTGATAGCAGGCAACGCTTTATCAATTCCACAGCTTCAGGAACCCCACAATCATGCCCCAACTCCCATCAGATGAAATAGCCACTCTGCAGCACGCCGTCACTGACCACCATGACCAACTCAATGCGCTCCACGCCAGCGCGCTGGGCAGGGTGGTGGTGCGGCTGGTTCCTGCGAAACTTACCGAGGCCGAAAGCCTTATGCTCGCCGCTGTTGGCGTTACCCCGGCTGACAGCAAAGTCGTTGGAGTGGTGCGGGAACGTGCTGCAGGCTTTCCCGCGTGGCCGATCATCACCGATCCGGACAATGCTCACCACGCATTAAACTTGGTAGCTGAATTGGAGTGGGCGCGTAGAAATACGAATAAACCACAGGAAATCACCCGGCGTTTCAACACCATTACCGCACAGCTCACAGCATCGGTCCCGCATTTCGCGCCAACCCTGTTGGAGGAAGTAGGCCGCATCTTCATTGGTTCTGGGGATACTGCACGCGCGAAGTACTTCTTCGGCAGAGCCCGCGACATCGAGCACAGCTACGTCTTGGACATTGACCCAGAACGCCATGCCGCAGTCTTCACCGAGTTTGCGACCGTCGGGGCCATCAACGGCAAAGAACTCAGCAGGGAAGCTTCCACTGCGCTCACACGGCTCGACCCCGAAGTTGCCTTCGATTATGTTCTGAGTCTGCTCATTGCCATGGGCAACGCGAATGTTGCGCCCTACTCCAATGCGGGCCGCGACTTACGGCGCATCGGTAAGGCCGCAGGATACAACGATGAGCGTATCGACGCCGCGTTATTCGGCACTCTGCTTGACCTCCCATGGACGAGGTTCGGTAGAAAAACTGCCTTCATGGAGAAGGAATCACAGGCGCTGCGTCGGTACCTGGAACCGCAACCGGAGCTACTAGAGCGGCTGACGAGGCGTCGTGACTCATGCGGATTTAGATTGCGGCAGATCCGCAAAGAGTGGGCTGAGGAATCGGTTGAAGTGGTTCCGCCTGTGCCAGTCGCGACAGGTTCTGAGTCCATTGACATTGAAGGAGGTGCGCGACAGCTTGTGAAGATTCTCTTAGGAAACACGCAATCCACCGTAAATACGCAGAACCTGTTAAAACTCATTGCGTCATTCAACGCTGATCCCAACGCCACAGGGTACGAGGTTCAAGACCACATGCCTTTTACCATACTGAAATATGCAGGCAACGAACGCGCCCTGCTCGCCATAGTGGCAAGCCCACTGCTTCCGGGGTTGTTTACGGACCGCGCGGAATACCTAGGCATGCTGAGCTACCTGCGAGAACTGGTTGATAGTGGCATCCTATGCGGACAGTGGCACCTCGGAGTGATCGAACTCGGCAATATATTGCGAGTGAGAGACGTTCTGCCCCGGGGAACCGTCATAGACGGCTGCCTCATTTTGAGTAACCATAAGGAATGGCGCTACGGTTTGCTCACAGCTTTGCGATTTGTGTGGTTGCCTGACCAACGCAGCACCCTCGATGGGCATTCCGTAATTCGCGACCAACACTCACCCATGACAGCAGCCAACTTTCTTCGGTGCCTGGACATTCTTGAAAGCCGGAGCGATATCCCAGGTGGGTTTAATCCCGAATCCGTGGCTGCAGTATCAGTAGGCACCGGCCTACCACCCCAGGCCATCACTTACCTGTTCGGTGGGGGATACAATCACAAGGGCATCTACCAGCATGCTTTCTTCACTGATGACGAACGCGTACGCTACGGTTTTACCGCTACCCAAGCCAAGGGTGCCTGTTTCTGCGTCAGCACCATCCCCAACAAACACCATCTCCTCGCTGCAGGAATCAATCCCGATGACATAGCCGCATACACCAACGGCATGCTAGACGCTGACGCAGTAACCAACTACTGGCTAAAGAACTACGGTCAGCCCGCGCTCCCCATCAGCAGCGAAACCTACGCAGGACTGGAAACACTTTTCGAAGAAAACGAGATCGCCTATGCCATACTGCCTATAAACACCTCTGTGGCTAATTCTCATTCGTGGGTAGTCAGCAACAAACCTTGGGCATCCGGACGCGTCCTCACTATCATCCTCCGCGTGGCTGAACAACTCACAGCGGACAATCCCGCGCGGCAGCTTGTTGCTCAGAAACTAGAGCAACTCCGAATCGATGCTGCCGACTGCATGGACGACACCGATCTCAGAACACACATTGAACTCGGTAGTGACTTTATAGACAGATTTGCTAGCGCATATAATACTATCCGTGTATTGCTCGACGGACACCTGGACGCCCTCATCGCTGACCTACGCACTCAACACGCCACACCCGGATACGGCGCCGACCCCAACGTCAGCGCACCCGACATCGTTGCCGACGTTGCCCGGGAACTTTCCCTGAGTGAGAACGCCGCCCGTTACTACCTCCAACTTCTTGCCCTGGCACACCCCACCGATAAAAACATCCGACTCTGGAACAGCTGGAAGAAAAAAGACATCACTGCCGCAGCCAGCGAACTACTCGCCAACAACCTCATCATCGAAGCAAAGCGCACACGTGCAGACGCAGCTACTTCCTACCCGGCGCGTGGCTTGAAGGCGTATCAGGAAGCGCACCCATCGAACAGTGGAAAACCCCGTACTACCTCTACTGGAAGGATTCCAAAGCACGCCCCGCCATCGCTGGAAGTCCCATGATCATGCCGTACCGCCAACTCTTCACTGATGCCTGGGAACGCTACCGCAGTGGTGATAGCCCCGGGTATGCAGACCTGGATACGGCGCAGTACCGGAAACCACCGCGGCGTCGATAAGCAGCCGTGGCGAACACCTGCCAGAGAGGTGGGAACAAACACACAGTAGACATCCAGGAATCGTGGTTAACGTAACACCCATGTTCACACCCAACGACGACGTCCTGAACTCCAGGAAGAAAATCTCCCGCCGACGCGCCCTCGGACTCGGCGGCACAGTCAGCCTCGCGGGACTTCTCGCCGCCTGCAGCCCCAACGGCGACGATGCTGCAGGTGTCGACGCCGCGGCGAGCACCGGAGCGCAAACAAGCACAACCACCAGCCCAGACAACGTAGACCAACAACTACGCGAACTCCTAGCCAAAGCACCCGGTTGTGTCATCTCGCCAGAAGAAACCCAAGGACCCTACTACTTCGATGTCGACTCCATCCGCCGCGACATCACCGAAGGCCGGCCCGGCCTGCCCCTCGAACTGATGATCCGTGTGCAAAAGGCCGAAGGCTGCGTCTTTGGATCCTCCGAAAACCCCGTAGAAAATGCAGCCGTGGAAATCTGGCACTGCGACGCAGGCGGCGTGTACTCAGGCTTTGAAGTCTCTTCCCAATCAGCAAATCAGGGCGGCGCTGGTGGGCCTAACGGCAACTCTGGGGGACCTGGGGGAGAGCCGCCAAGCGGTCAACCACCAGCAGGTGATCCGCCCAGTGGTAGACCTGGCCAAACATCTGGAGGAGCTGTGTCCGACGGCAGCTATGCCGCAGGCGACCAAGAGGCATCTCCCACCGACGACGGGACGTATTTGCGTGGCGCGCAGATGACCAATTCGGAGGGAATTGTACGGTTCACGTCAATTTACCCGGGATGGTATGTATCACGGACAGTGCATATTCATGTCAAGGTTCATATCAATCGCGATACCGTTTTAACAACGCAGCTGTTTTTCGATGACACACTGAATGACACTATCAACGCGGAAGTTTCTCCCTATAACGAACACACCGGGCGTGATACTTACAACAAGACCGATACAATTTACTCCGATGAAGGGTTGATGGAGGCGCACTATGACGGTGAGAAGGTGATAGCAGCTATCAACATTGGTATCTGATTCTGGGGTTTCGAGAGGAATGAATGCCCGTTTTTGGTGTCGTGTCAACAGTGCTGGATCTGACAGTCTGTGGATCTTGGTGCGGTTGACGTGCGGAAATAAAATGGTATGTTCGTCCGTGCGGGGCTAAGGTCACACCCGTGATACGCTGTACAGCGTAGCTCCGAATGCCGGAACTGCACGTCTCATGACACTATGGCGAGGAGTTTAGTAGATGACTAAGACTCTGGTGATTGTGACCCATCCAAACTATCAAGATTCAAAAATCAATAAGCGGTGGGTCGAGGAACTAGAAACACAGCCGGACCGTTTTACTGTTCATCACCTGTATTCAACTTACCCAGACGCAGTAATTGATGTTGAGCGCGAGCAGAAACTCGTAGAATCGCATGATAATGTGGTTTTCCAATTTCCGGTGTACTGGTTTAACTGTCCACCATTGTTGAAACAATGGCTTGATGAAGTACTACTCTACGGCTGGGCGTATGGATCAGGAGGTGAAGCCTTCAAAGGCAAAAAGGTGGGCCTTGCCGTCTCCATGGGTAGCCCCGCTGAAAGCTACACTCCGGCTGGAAACCAGGGGTATCTTGTGGAGGAGATCCTTCGGCCCTTCGAACTGCTAGCCAACCATGTTGAGTCCGACTACCAGCCGATTTTCAAATTTCACAGCACTGAAAACGACCCTGAGGCGACAGAAGATTTTCAGGAAGCCGTCGATCACAGTGCAGAGTCCTACATGATGCACCTATCCATGTATTTTTCTGACGTTGTCGCTGAGGATGATGCTGCCAGTGACGCTGAGGACGGTCAGGGCTAACATTGCCATCTGGGGGTAAGTTGGGGGTAGGTGCATGACACCACACTGTAGGAAGACTTGCCCCTGGTCAAGCTATGCTGCTTGTTTGCTATCTATGTGGATGTGTGGTTTCCTCAACCAAGGAATCAACAGTATCTCACCTACTACACCATTATGGAAAGCACACACCCCCTCATAGCAATGGGCTTCAGCGGACCAGCCCACTCGCAGCCTGTGGTCCGCCTGGTTTCTGAACCCATTATTCCCGCCGAAACCACCATGCTGGGATTATTCGGCCTACACCCTGATGCGCAGCGGGTAGTAGGGAAGAGCACCCAACACGCTGTTAGTTTTCCTGCCTGGCCGATCATGACCGACCCAGACAACGCTCACCACGCCTTGAACCTGGTCGCCGAGCTGGAACAGATTCGTCGCCGCCCCAGCCTTCGACGGGCTAGAACGCGTATCGACGCCGTGACCGCACAGCTGGCAGCCTCAGCACCGCATTTCGTGCCCACATTCTTGGAGGAAGTGGCCCGGATCTTTGTGGGCGTGGATAACCGCCGGGCTGCGCAACAGTATTTTGGAAAAGCCAGAACCGTGGAACGTGCGCATGGCGTTGCGATTGATGTAGGGCGACACGAAGCTGCGTTCGTCGAGTTTGCCCACGCTGGTGTTGTGAGTGCAACGGAACTGGCGACGGAGTGTCGGGCGGTCGGTAATCGTGGTGGCGATGTACGACAGGGATTTACGTACGCGTTGGGGTTGGTGCATGCGCAGGCTAGGGCTGGGGTGTGTCCATCAACTGACGTGGTTGCGGCGATGCGGCAGCTGGGGGGTTACGCTGGCATGGACCACGCTGAAGTTGATGACGTGCTGGTCAACGGACTGCTGAGGCTTCCTGTGTTCAAAAAGGCGTCAACCAAGCTGTTCGTGATGCTTGCCGAAACGTTGAAGCAGTATCCAGACTCTCTTGAGGTGCTGTGGGACGTGAAGCCTCGGAAAACAAAGCCGCTGCATTTTCTGCGGTTGTGGCATGCTGCGGGGTTGTTGGAGTTTATGCACACTGATCGTGCGCGTTATGCGCAGTGGTTGGTGGATTTTATTAATACCTACGGTGGTGATGATGGAATA